>Ga0207951_100003_pt1:57500-393207 | contig 393207 bp, 378 predicted proteins | sample Subbio12Aug_8Bad_FD_184830 | JGI IMG/M metagenome (GOLD analysis project Ga0207951, IMG submission 184830) | Serpentinite rock and fluid subsurface biosphere microbial communities from McLaughlin Reserve, California, USA - CR12Aug_8Bad (SPAdes) | ecosystem: Environmental >... | reverse complement strand
GACAAAGGAGGGCCTTTCTCTTTCTTCAGATTTTGTGATAAGAGGATAGCAGAAAACCGGTTGAGTGGTTGCTAAGGAATGTGGCCGAGGAAGGGGTAGTTTACGTTAAATATTGTGGCCGGTGACAGATTGGTTGCCATAACACATCACCTCACACATATTCTTACACATCGGCTCACACATTATCAAGGGGGCTTTTGGGTTTCTCAAAGTGCTTTCCGAATATGCATTCATGCCAACGTAAATAAATGCCTCACAACCGTAATTCCTCCTGGTTATATTCGCATTTGCCCGAATCCGTAAGAAATTCTTAGGATTATTGCTTAGGTGCTCTGGGTTGATCGCTATTTGCACCTTTTTGTTATGGCTTGGGTATTCCAAGGTCTTTGCAGATTTTGGCGACAAGATAATCGTCGATTTCTTTGTGGCGCGGAACAGTTGAGGACTTCTTCTCGATGCGGTTTACGTAAACGGTGTGGTTTGCGCCCTCACGCAGGAAAACGCATCCGTTCTTCTCGAAATAGCGGATTAGATCTTTACGTTTCAAGCTATGATTTCCCCAAATTCCCGTCTTATTATTTCGGTTCCCTCCAGCTCTTCTTCTGCCATTTGCCGATTCGCCTCAAGAACAAGCTGAACGGCTTCTACTAAATTCTCTTCTGCTTCCTCTAACGTTTTTCCTTGAGTGTTTGCTCCAGGGAGTTCTTCAACATAACCGACGTAACCGTATGGGGATTTTTTGAAAACCGCTGTTAATTTCTCATGCATTTTATCACCTACCCTTTTTATTATTATGCCACAAGATAATTAGACTACAAAATTTACCATGCGCCTCTACCCATAGCTACAGGCAGTACAGTACCCAACCTTACGAGATATCGCTCTACAAAGCCGTAAATACGCATCCCCGGATCAGGTTCGAACTGCCATAAACATCTAGTCTGTCATTTACTTCTAAGGCACCATATTGGTGGATTACGGATCTTCTTGCCTGGATGACCGGTTTCAACAAAATCATCAGTCAAGGAAGCATAGTGTGATCTGTGAGTGTCGTTTCAGAATGGCTTAAGGCGATGATGCTCACAGATTACAACTCTAATCTTTTCCAACTAAGCGATAACCAACGCCGGGTTCGGTTAAGATATATTTTGGCTGGGTGGGGTCGGGCTCGATTTTCTTTCTTAGCTGTCCGATATAGATGCGCAGGTAGTGAGTCTCTTTTTGGTATTCCTTTCCCCAAATCCTGCATAAAAGCTGCTTATGTGTTAGCACACGGCCTGCATACATAGCCAGGTTCTTTAAGATATCATACTCTGTCGGCGTTAACTTAACCTCTTTACCCTTAAGCGCAACAAGACGATGCGCAAGATCAACTGTAAGATCGCCTAAAACTATGACCGGTTCATCTTCGGTTTTGGCTGCATGGCGCAGGGCGACGCGAATGCGAGCCAACAACTCTCCCATACTAAAGGGCTTCGTTACGTAATCATCAGCACCTGAATCGAGAGCTTTGATCTTCTCTTCCTCATGTTCCTGAACGGTTAGCATGATTACCGGCACTTGCGACCATTCTCTAATTCGCTCAAGTAAGGTTAATCCATTTAAGTCGGGCAAGCCAATATCGAGGATAATCAAATCGGAATGAAACGTAGCCGCCTGCCTCAGGCCGTCGTGCCCCGAAGATGCCTCGCCGATCTGATAATCATGCCCTTCCAGAGCTACGCGAAGCAGGCGTCTGATTTGCTCTTCGTCGTCGATGATGAGAATACGGGCACCTTTAGCAGGCACGATCTACACCTTCTTTGACGACGGGCTCTTTTATCGTTGGCTGTTTTTCGATCGGCAGAGTAAACGTAAACACGCTGCCGCCTTCTGGCGCTGCATCAACCCAGATGCGACCGCCGTGAACTTCGATAAGGCCCTTACAGATGGAAAGACCAAGCCCGGTACCACTGACATGCTCGGGCGAATACAGTCGATAAAACTTATCAAACACCCTATCCCTGTCCTCTTCTGCAATGCCGGGGCCACGATCTGCTATCGACACCTGAATAGTTTCGTCTGCTTTGCGTGCCGCAACTGATATCTGGCTGCCTGCCGGCGAGTATTTGGCTGCATTATATAAGAGATTTACGATCACTTGCTCAATCAATGAAAAGTCGGCCCGCACCAATGGCAACTCAGCCGGGATATCGATGCGTATAGGACGGTTTTTCAATGCATCCCCGACTTTTCGGAGCGCAACGCCGATCATGTCTTGTATATCACACCAGTCTTTATTCGGCTTCAGCATACCGCTCTCCAGTCGCGCCGTATCGAGTAAATTTCCAATCATATGGTTCATTCTGAGCGCTCCATCTTTAATGGATGAAACCAGCGCCTGCCTGGCCTCTACGTCGTATACGCCCTCTTCCTCGAGGCTCGTTATCGCCCCCGTGATTGAAGCTAACGGCGTGCGCAAATCATGCGAGACGGAGTTGAATAATGCGGTGCGAAGCCTTTCAGATTCAACTACACTACTTGCCAGCCGCGCTTCTTCAGTCAACCGAAGCCGCATAATGGCCAGCGATGCTAGGCCCGCAAACCCTTCGAGAAGCCTGCGCTGTGCCGGCAAGGCCATCCTCTCAGGTTCAACCGGCAGAATACCCAGTGCGCCAAGCTTTGTTTGCTCGCTTTTCAGCGGTACATACAAGCCCTCAGCGCCCGCTAAAGTCTCAGAGCCCTTTCCGGCAAACTGACCGTTCTCAAACACCCAATACGCTACCGCCCTCTCTCGCTCGTCATCCAGCTTTTCGGCCCCTGGAGTTGCGGCCAGAATCTTAAGACTGCCCGTGTTATCAGGCATGTAAATAACGGCGCTGGTACCGAGAGCATCATAGACCGCTTTCACAACGGTGTCTAGTAACTTTTTCATGTCCGTCTCGGCAGCCATCTGCCGGCTTAAGGCATAGAGAATAGCCGTCCTCTCTTCGCGCCTGCGCGCTCGTTCGGCTTGTTCACGAAGTCTGCCGGCCAAAGTTCCGGTTATAAGGGCGTCTATAAGAAAGACCGCAAAAACTACTAGGTATCGCAGATCCGCAACAACAAACGTAAATACCGGCGGTATGAAAGCAAAATTGAACGCCAGAACAGCGACGATAGAAACGAAGACAGCTGGTGAACGCCCATACCTAGCCGCTATATACAGCACTGGCAGCAAGTAGAAGAGCGCCATGTTTGTGATATCAAACAGCGATGGTACATATGGTTGCGCTAGCTTTGTTATGACAGTGAGCACCGCAATAATAAGAAATGTCTCAACATACGGCCGTATATCAATTTTTCGCTCTACAACAACAGAACGAGCCATTCCTCGACGAGCCGCTTCCCTGGACTTAGCCGCGCCCGGTATTACATACACACTCATTCCCTGGCTTCCCCTGATGACCTGATCGACCACAGAGATACGCCACAAGACGCTGATTGGTTTATGCAACGGTTGTCCTATGACAATTTGCGTCACGTTCTTACGCCTGGCGAGTGCAAGAATCTCTTCTGCCACATTATTTCCTGTTATGGCGATTACTTGCGCACCAAGCTCTTCTGCAAGTCTTAGATTGCGCGACAACTGGTCGCTTGCAGCCTGGCTCATATGTTGTCCAGGTATTTCGACATAGGTGGCGATCCATGGCGCCCGCAGCCCTGCTGCTAATCTCGCTGCCGATCGCGCTACCTGCGCTGAAAAAGGGCTGGGGCTAAGAGCGGCAACCACTGCCTCCCTAACGGGCCAGGGTCCTGCAATGGCATGCTCTTCCCTATATCGATCGAGTTGTCTGTCTACCTCTTGCGCCGCATAACGCAGGGTAAGTTCCCTGAGGGCATTGATGTTACCCGGGCGGAAAAACTTCTCTATCGCCCGTGTGGCCTGCTCTGGGATGTATACTTTTCCTTCTTGAAGTCTTTTGATGAGTTCATCAGCGGAAATATCGATAAGCCTGATCTCGTCGGCTTGCTCAAGAAGCTTGTCGGGCACAGTCTCGCGAACCGGGATCTGCGTGATCTGCGTAACGATGTCGTTCAAGCTCTCGACATGCTGGATATTTAACGTCGTGTAGACGTTAATGCCGGCCGCTAATAGCTCTTCAACGTCTTGAAATCGCCGGGCATGGCGTGAGCCTGGGATGTTCGTGTGTGCGAGTTCATCGACGAGCACCAGGGATGTATGGCGCTTAAGGATCGCGTCGATATCCATCTCTTTGAAGGTTTTACCCCTGTATTCGAGGTCGCGCCCCGGAATTCTCGGCAGCCCCTCAAGCAAGGCTTCAGTTTCACGGCGCCCGTGTGTCTCCACCCAGCCGATAACCAGGTCGACACCCTCTGCCAAGCGCTCCTGTGCAGCCTCCAGCATTGCAAACGTCTTACCGACGCCCGCTACGGGTCCCAAAAATATGGTAAGTTTGCCGCGTGCCGCTCGCTCAATTCTTGCTAATAGCTCTTCAGGGCTCGGCCTTTTACCGGCCTCCATTGCTAGTCAATCCTTTCGGGGATGGCATTATCGCGAAATCTCATCGAGATCCCGGTTTAATCGTAGCACATTAACTCTTGGCTCACCCAAGAAGCCGAATTGACGTCCTTCGATATTGGCATCTATAATCTCTCGAACCCTCGACTCCGTCAAATTTCTCGCATTCGCAACACGCGTCACCTGCAACTCAGCCGCTGCCGGGCTTATATGCGGATCAAGTCCGCTGGCGGAAGCCGTGACTAGATCAGGAGGTAGTTTAGCATTGCTGGGCAGGCCGTTATCAGAGCGCAGCTCTGTTGCACGTCTTGCTATCTCATCCAGAAGTGTTTTGTTGGTTGGGCCGAGGTTCGATCCTGACGAAGCGCCGGCGTCATAGCCACCTTCGCCGGTGGCTGATGGCCTGCCGTGGAAATAGCCAGGGCTCGTGAACTGTTGCCCGATAATCTCTGAGCCGACCAGCATGCCTTGCTGGTAGATCAACGATCCACCTGCTTGTTTTGGAAAAATAACCTGGGCCAGCCCGGTTACCACGAGCGGATAGAGTATGCCGACCAAAACGGTCATGGTAATCAGTATCACCGAAGCTGTAACTATTCTTTTCACCATCAGGCGCACGCTTCCTTTTTCATCATGTCTAGATAATCCCCAGCGTTACCAGCACAATATCGATCAGCTTTATTCCGATAAACGGGACGATCAGTCCGCCAACGCCATAGATGAGAATATTGCGCCGCAAAATAGCGTTTGCGCTAAGAGGAAGATACTTAATGCCGCGTAAGGCCAACGGTACAAGTGCAATTATAATGAGAGCGTTAAAAATTACCGCGGATAGTATGGCGCTTTCCGGTGTGGCGAGCCTCATGATATTAAAGACCTCAAGCTGTGGATAGGTTGATACGAACAGCGCCGGTATTATAGCAAAGTACTTTGCGACATCGTTAGCTACGCTAAAGGTTGTGAGCGCCCCGCGCGTCATCAAGAGCTGCTTGCCGATCTCTACCACCTCAAGAAGCTTGGTGGGGTTGCTTTCAAGATCGACCATGTTACCAGCCTCTTTGGCGGCTTGCGTCCCGCTATGCATGGCGACCCCAACATCGGCTTGAGCTAGAGCAGGTGCATCGTTAGTGCCATCACCGGTCATAGCTACCAGATGCCCTTGTGCTTGGTAATCACGAATATACCTTAATTTAACCTCTGGCTTTGCTTCGGCCAAGAAGTCGTCCACGCCCGCCTCGGCAGAGATTGCCGCCGCCGTCAGGGGATTGTCGCCGGTAACCATGATCGTTTTGATGCCGGCCTGGCGAAGCTCTGCAAACCGCTCCCGCATGCCGCCTTTGATCACGTCTTTCAAATACACCACGCCAAGCACTTTGGGGCCCTCTGCCACAACTAAAGGTGTCCCGCCGGCTTTGGCTACATTTTCAACGCCAAGTCTTACCTCGGGCGCATACGCTCCGCCCTGAGACGTCACGTAATCTTCAATGGCATCAGCTGCCCCTTTGCGAATCTCTCTCCCCTGAAGATTTACGCCACTCATCCTTGTGTGTGCGCTAAACGGCACAAATGTTGCGCCAAGCGCGTGAAGGTCGCGCTCGCGTATCTGGAATCTGTTCTTCGCCAGCACCACAATGCTTCGCCCTTCTGGTGTGTCATCGGCAATTGACGCTATCTGGGCGGCATCTGCAAGCGCCTCTTCGAGTATGCCGGGCGCCGGAATAAACTCTGTCGCCATGCGATTTCCTAAGGTAATGGTGCCCGTCTTATCGAGCAGTAGCACATCGACATCGCCGGCAGCCTCAACGGCCCGGCCCGACATCGCAAGCACGTTGTGCTTGAGTAAGCGGTCCATACCGGCAATGCCGATAGCGCTGAGCAATCCGCCGATCGTGGTCGGGATTAAGCATACAAGGAGAGCGATGAGAATCGGCACCGACACCAGAGCGCCAGAATAGATCGCATAAGGCTCTAGCGTCGCCACGGCCAATAAGAAGATTATGGTGAGACCCAAGAGCAGAATGGTAAGGGCGATTTCGTTCGGTGTTTTTTGCCTGCGAGCACCTTCCACCAGGCTTATCATCCGGTCCAGGAATGTCTCGCCCGGGTCGGCGGCGATGCGAACCTTTATCCAGTCTGACAAAACCCTGGTTCCGCCAATAACGTTGTTTAACCCCTCGCCGGATTCCCTAATGACCGGAGCCGATTCACCGGTTACCGCGCTTTCATCAACCGAGGCGATGCCATCGATAACCTGCCCGTCTCCGGGAACATAGTCCCCTGCTTCTACGAGCACAATATCGTCTCTTCGAAGGTTGGCTGCCGGCACTTGCTGAGTTTCTCCGTCAACGAACTTTTTCGCTATGGTCTCGCTTCGCGAGCGTCTGAGTTCAGCCGCCTGCGCCTTGCCCCGGCCTTCGGCAACCGCCTCTGCAAAGTTGGCGAAGACAACAGTCAACCACAACCATATCGCGATCTGTATCGTGAACCCCAAACCTGCCGTTGCTCCGATCGCCAGATCACGCACAACAAAAAACGTCGTCAACAGGGCGCCGATCTCAACGACAAACATTACGGGGTTGCGAAGCTGCGTTCTTGGACTTAGCTTCGTAAACGCATCCCTGATCGCGGGAACCATAATTTCCGGCCTGAACGTGCCTGTTGGCTTATGGGTGCCGTGATACGCCTCTGGTTCTCGTGAAAGCATATATAAGTACCTCTACTGTTAGAATCTTTTCCTGTTAGTACATTTTTCCGGCTAGCATCTGGAATTGCTCAACGAGCGGCCCAAGCGCTAACGCCGGGAAGAACGTCAGCGCCCCGATAATCAAAACCACTCCAGCCAGCAGCCCCGTAAATAGTAGCCCGGTAGTCTGAAAGGTGCCGGGCCCCGCTTGCAATACCTTTTTTTCCACCATACTGCCCGCAATAGCCAGCACCGGCAAAATCACACCGAATCTTCCAATGAGCATTACAAGCCCAAGCGCTATAGTGTAGAAGGGAGTGTTTACCGTTAGGCCGGCAAAGGCGCTCCCATTATTGCCGCCCGCTGATGAAAACGCATAAAGAATCTCGCTCAAGCCATGCGGACCTGGGTTTAAGATGGAACTTGTCCCCGCTTTTATAAGGACGGCAAGGGCGCTCCCTAGCAAGACTGCCGCCGAGGGAATTAACACAGCTAGCACCGCCATTTTAATCTCCCACGACTCGATCTTCTTGCCGAGATACTCGGGAGTTCTGCCAACCATAAGACCGACGATAAACACCGTGAGAATGACAAAAACAAGCATTCCGTAGAGACCGGCGCCAACGCCGCCGAATATCACCTCACCGAGCATGATGTTAAGCATAGGAACGAGTCCGCCTAACGGTGTGAAGCTATCGTGCATCGAGTTGACCGAACCGTTTGATGCTGCTGTAGTTGCAGTCGCCCATAGGGCAGAATTAGCGATGCCAAATCGAACCTCCTTACCCTCCATAGCCGTAGGCTCGCTTATGCCAAGTTCGGCAATCTGGGGATTTCCGTAATGCTCGCTTGTATACGTTACCCCTAGGCCGATCGTAAACAAGAGAAGCATAGCCCCCAGGATCACATACCCCTGGCGTAAATCACCTACCATGCGACCAAAGGTAAAGGTTAGAGCGGCGGGAATCAAAAGGATGGCTAACAACTCGAAAAAGTTGCTTAAAGGCGTCGGGTTCTCAAACGGATGCGCGGAGTTTGCATTGAAAAACCCTCCCCCGTTGGTACCAAGCTGCTTAATTGCCTCCTGTGAGGCGACAGGACCCATTGCAATAGTTTGCCTGGCGCCCTCCAGTGTCGTTGCCGTTTGATAGGAGCTAAAATTCTGGATTACCCCTTGAGACACCAGGAAGATGGAAAACACCAAAGATAACGGTATAAATACCCAGAGAACGCTTCTCGTGAGATCGAACCAGAAGTTACCGATGTTTTGGGCTGTTTTTCGGGTAAGCCCCCGTATTAAAGCGATAACGACCGCTATTCCGGTTGCGGCCGATACAAAATTCTGAACCGTTAACGCCACCATCTGCGTAGAATAGCTCATAGTCGTCTCGCCGCCGTACGCCTGCCAGTTTGTGTTGGTCATGAAGCTAACTGCGGCATTAAATGCCACGTATGGATTGACCGCGCCGAAACGCTGCGGATTCAGCGGTAATACCCCTTGCAGCAATTGGATTACGAAGACTGCGATAAAACCGAGGGCATTAAATACTAACAAGGACAGCGCGTATTCCTTCCAGCCCATTTCCTGGGCGGGATCGATTCTCGCTATCCGGTAGATGAACGCCTCGAGAGGTTCAAGAAGTGGATCAAGAAACGTCCGCTCCCGACCAAAGACCCTGGCCATATAGAATCCCATTGGAGCAGCAAGAAGCAGAACAACACCGATATATACGGCCATCTGAAGTACATCTGTGTTTACCATTAGAGCTCCTCCGCCTTCATCAAGGCGTTGACTAAATAGACAAGGAGCGCTATCGCTATGATTCCGCCTAATACCAAATCAAACATGGTCAACCTCCGCTATGGAGTACTCTCAACGCTTACGCCTGTTGGCTAACTGCCGTAATACAATCACTAACACGAGGAAGACGATTAAGCCCCACAAAAGTATGCGAATCATGAGCCCGTACCTCAACCTCTTTTTAAGTAATACGGGCTTAACACTGAATGTATACCCGTCATTAGCTGAAGCATTCCATCGCTGTTCATCTTACCCTTGGTAGATATCAATTAGATGTTAAGAATAATTGCCGAAGCGTAAATATTTCGTAAAGTTAATGAAGGGGCGTGCTCCCCAAGGAATGTTATGGTGGGACAGGCACAACTATTCGGTATAGCTCTAAGGATTAGGGGTCGTTGTTACAGATTCTCAAGATTCTTTACCTTAAAGTAGCCCCACAAAGGGAGCAAGATGTGCCCCCTCTCCCTTGAGGGGAGAGGGCTGGGGTGAGGGTGAAGAGAGTCGGATGAGGGTAAGAGATGTGGGTATCACCCTCCCCGCATCGGGTTCGAAACCCTCACAAACCCCAGACACAACCACCACCCCAAAACCGCTCCTAAAAGATGCTCTTCCAAAGCCGGTCGAGGTAGAAGCGGGCTATTTTGGTGAAGCGGGGTTTTTCGATTGAGCGCTCGGCGATGAGTTTGGTTGACGCGACCTCACGTCCGGCCTGGTTGACCTTGATTTTGCCGAGGACTTGGCCTTTAGTGATGGGATAATCGATATCGCGTTTGAGCGATATGGTGGTCGATGTCTCTAATGAGCGCCTGACGTTTCCTTCGACATCGTCTTTCGCGACTAGATCCAGCTCATCGCCGTATTTTAGCGCTACCATCCTGTGTTTGTGCCCTTTGGTGATGAGCTTTTTCTTCTCATATAGGCTGAAACCATAGTCGAGCACTTGCTGCGACTCATTGAAGAGTCGCTTATATGAACCGGACCCCAAGACAACGGCGATTACCGAGACGGTGTCGGTCTCGGCCGAGGAGACGAGGCAGTATCCGGCTTCGCTTATATAACCCGTCTTGATGCCCGTCGCGAGCGGGTATAACCCAAGCAGTTTGTTTCTATTCTCGACTACCGTGAGTTTCTTCGGGTCGGAGCGGTTGAGCTTCCATTCCGTGGTTGAGACTATAGTCTTGAAGTCTTCGTTTTTCAGGCCATAGCGCGCTATCTTGGCGAGGTCTCGCGCGGTCGTATATTGCGTCTTGTCGGAGAGCCCGTGCGGGTTCGCATAGTGTGTGCTGAAGGCGCCGATGCGCGTGGCCTTGGTATTCATAAGGTCGATAAACTTGCCGACGTCTCCGCCGATGTGGTCGGCAATGACGAGCGCGGAATCATTTGCCGAGCTAAGCATAAGGGCGTAGAGGAGGTCTTTGAGCGCTAATCGCTCACCGACCGATAACTTTATCCCGTATGGCCCGGCAGCCGCTACCTCTTCGCCGACGGTTATGGTATCGTCCATCTCCTCGCGCTCCAGCGCGAGGATGGCGGTCATCATCTTGGCCGTGCTGGCGGCGGCGCGTTTTTCGTCGGCGTTTTTTTCCCAGAGGACCTCGCCGGTCTTTTCATCGATGAGTATCGCCGCCGGCGCCTTTATCTTAAGGGATGGAGCGGTAGTGTCGGTCGCGGCAAACGCCGCACTTTGAAACGAGGCGGCGACCACTAGAGTTATGGCTAGAATGAGCGTCTTAATTGCTGTTCGATTCATACTTCGCACCTGATAAAACTGTTTCTTCTAGGATAACACGAGTTTAGCGACGAGAATGATTGGTTTTAGCGGCTCTACGATTTATCCGCTTTATTTGAGGTCTTTGTCGGCGCGTTGGACGAATTCGCTGTAGGCCTCGTAACCGAAGGGCACGAAAACGACCTTCTCAAGCGTTTTACCACCGCTCGCCGCATGCTCTTTTAATACCCTGAACATAATTTTGGCGCATTCCATCACGGGGAACCCGCCGACGCCGGTCCCAAGCGCCGGGATTGCGATACTTTTTACTCCCAAGTCCTGGGCGAGATTTAGCGTGGCCCGGATCGCGCTCTCGATTTTTTCTCCATCGGTCACCCGGTCTATCCCCATGACCGCCGCGTGGATCACATACTTTGCCTTTAACGCTCCGGCTGAAGTCTCGATGGCGGAGCCGACATCTATCGGGCCTTTTTCTACCGCTTCTTTCTCGATGGAGACGCCGCCCTTTCGCTTTATAGCCCCGGCCACGCCCGATTCCATATAGAGTTCGCTGTTGGCGGCATTGACTACCGCCTCGACATCGATTTCGGTAATATCGCCTTGCTCTATGATGATTTCAACGTCGCCAAACCTGTAATCCATTGCAACCTCCGTTCGGCTCTCGCCAATTCGCAAACCGTCCCCCCGTAAATGTAATATCTTAAATCTCATATATACAACACATATTGAGCTTAAGGCAAGTACTCTTTTCGCCGGCAACGCTGCCGCATCCCATAGAGCGCTTGTTAATTGTTTAACGGATGCGTTTAACCGATGCCGATGCGGGGGTATAACTCTCAATGCGTACCCGTTTAATCGACTTTATCCAGTCCGGCCAATATCGAGTCTAGGCGAAGCAATCGGAGAAACTTTGTGCAAACGTCAGACAGTTTCAGCAGCCAGGTCATCAGGCTCGATTCCGAGCTTCTCGTCAGTCTCCATGGCGACCTCGACGCGTATTCGATATCGGAGATACAAAAACAGATATGGGGCCGGCTGGAGCCCGAGATTACTAAAGTGACCTTCGATTGTGACTGGGTCCAGTACGTCGATAGCGCTTTCCTCCAGTTCCTATCGCGGATAGCCGGCCAGGTCGAAACCGTCCAAATAATCAACGCGAGCAGAACCCTTAGAAAGAGCCTTGAAATGACCGGGCTTAATCGTCTGTTGAAGCTCGATTGAATTGAGCGCGCCGGCCCCGCCGGAGTGCCGCTGCCGGCGCGGCGCTACTATAGCGCGCTAAGCTCGGCCTCGCTCAATATCTTTAGGTTCGCTTTCCTCATGACCTCGATTGCTCTCTCGGAATCCTCGACCCGCATGATATCTATCGCCGCGTTTCGGTTTTTGTCGACGAAGCAGTAGAGATATTCGACGTTCATGCCGTTGTCGTCGAGGACCGAGAGGATCCTCGATAGCGAGCCGGGCTCATCCGGGACTTCAACCGCGACCACCTCGTTTACTTTGACCGTGAAGTTGTTAGCTTTAAGAACATCAAGCGCTTTTTGCGAATCATCGACTATCAAACGCAATATTCCAAAATCCGACGTGTCCGCAATAAAAAGAGTACGGATGTTTATCCCGTTCTCACCGAGCACCCTCGTTACGTCGGCCAACCGTCCTTTTTTGTTCTCCAGAAACACTGAAAGTTGTGTCGCTTTCACCCCTGTACCTCCCCTAATATTTACGGCCGCTCAGGGCTCGCGAAGCTTCATTCGAGATACGATTCCGCGTCGCCCCACATATTCCAAGCCGCCATCATTATCTACTCCGCGGGCCGGCTGCTTTACTGTTTAGCTAGAGCCGCCGGTTGTCTATGACCCTTACGGCTTTGCCTTCGCTCCGCTGAATGGTCTTCGGCTCGACGAGTTTTACCGTAACGGATACGTTGAGCAAGCTCTCCATCTCGCGTTTTATTTTCTTCTCGAACGCTTCCAAGTGCCTCACCTCATCAGAGAAGAACTTTTCGTCTACTTCGACACGGACCTCCATGATGTCGAGCCGGCCGACGCGGTTGACGATTATCTGATAGTGGGGCTGGGTACCTTCTATATCCATGAGTACACTCTCGATTTGCGATGGGAAGACGTTGACCCCCCTGATAATGAGCATGTCGTCGGTCCTGCCGGTCACCCTGTCCATCCGCACAAGGGTACGGCCGCACGCGCAGCGCTCGTAGTTTATCGCCGATATATCGCGAGTGCGGTACCTGATAATCGGTATCGCCTCTTTGGTGATGGTCGTAAAGACGAGTTCGCCCCGCTCTCCCTCGGGCATGCGCTCGCCGGTATCCGGGTCGATTACCTCTACGATGAAGTGGTCCTCGCCGATATGGAGGCCGTTTTTCTCGGGGCATTCATAGGCGACACCGGGGCCCATGACTTCGCTGAGGCCGTAGATGTCGATGGCAAGAATGTTAAGCCGCGCTTCCAGGTCTTGCCGCATACTGTTCGACCAGGGCTCGGCGCCGAAGACGCCGGCTTTTAACTTAAGGTTTTTCTTGGCGCCCGTCTCCTCGGCGACCTCCGCCAGAAAGAGCGCGTAAGAGGGTGTGCAGGCGAGTATGGTGCAGCCGAAATCCTCCATTATGGTTATCTGGCGCTTGGTATTGCCGCCCGAAATCGGAACTATGGAAGCGCCTACGCGCTCCGTGCCGTAATGGATACCGAGGCCGCCGGTGAAGAGGCCGTAACCGTAAGCGTTGTGGACAACATCGTCCGCTGTTGTGCCGGCGGATGACAAAGTCCTCGCCATCAATTCGGCCCAGGTATCGATGTCGGTGGCGGTGTAGCCGACTACCGTGGACTTCCCGGTCGTCCCCGAAGACGCGTGGAGCCTGACGATGTCTTTCTTTGGCACTGCGAACATACCGAACGGGTAGTTATCTCTAAGGTCTGCCTTCAAAGTAAACGGAAATTTCTCGAGGTCATCCAGGGTATTCAAGGAATTCGGGCTCAGCCCGTGCTCATCGAAGCGCTTCTTATACATAGGTACGTTCTCATAAACCCGCTTGACCGTTTGGCGCAACCGCGCGAGCTGCAGCTCTTCGAGTTTCCCCCGCGGCATTGTTTCGGCTTCTTTGTTCCAGATCATCACGTGCTCCCTCACAGATTTATTTTTTTAAACAGCGACCAGCCAAAGCGCTGGTCGTCCCCCCTGTAATTATTTATACATAATAGCGAATATATCCCGCTGTCGCCAGGCGGTTTGCGCTGATGAGGCTCAAGTTTGGCCGCTTCGGGTCGCTATTCAACCGCCGGCTGAGCCGGAACGGGCCGTCGCGGCTCCGAGGTCTGTGCTGGGGACCGCGTCGTAGACGGTGTCGAGGGCTGCGCTTTTTCGGGCTGCGGCGTTACGGCCGCTTCTTTCGTGCCCACTCTTATCACCGCGGTTTTCGGCTTATAGCGGCTGAAAAACTTTTCCTCTTTGACGACCTTACCGTCGATTTTTGTTATCCTCTTGACCGTAATGTCACGCCCAGGGGCGCCGCGATCTTTGACTTTGGTAACACCTTTTGCCAAAGTCGCATCGTCCTCGTACTCTGTCGGAAACGGCTTAAAGTTGCTCGGTGCGCTCGTCGTATATGCGACTTCGACACCCCGGCTCGTGCTATAGAAATTTATGGTCAACGCGCTCGACGTCGCGTTGACCTTTATCAGCATATAGAATTTGGTGCTATTCTTGAATTTGAAGTCGGGGCCGCCGTATGAGACAGTGGCGTCGCGCCCGGTCGGGTACTGGCTAATGAAAAGGCTGTGGTTGTTCCGTTCGACCACCTCGTATCCCCCAAAAAAGACCGCGTTAAAGAGTGTTGTGGTGACCTGGCATACACCGCCGCCTAGCGATGGCCGTAGCTCGCCGTTGATAATCGCGGGCGCCTCTTTATAGCCCTTGCTCGCTGTTCGAGGGCCGATATTGCCGTTGAACGAGAACGTCTCATCGGGAGCCAATATCATCCCGTCGAGTTCCGCTGCGAGCGTCTTGATATTGTGCACCCGGGATGTCTGGGACGCGTTGTAGCGCGTTGTATAGCTTGAGACTTTCTCTTTAATTCCCATGTTCTTCGCGTCGTCGGTCGTGAGCGCCGGCTCCACTATCTCGGTCGCAAGCATCACCTGCCGGTTATCGCCGGTCTTGCTCGCTTCGAGCATCCCCTCGATCGCCCTCTCTGTGTCGACCTTGACTCCGTTTTCGCTCGGAACGATCGTAACGGTATCCTCGACTATCTCAAAGTAGGCGTCTTTCGGCTCGCTCGCTATATTTGCGGTCAGCTTTTCAATATCGAGCGCGGCCTTATCGCCGTCGAAATCGACATCGAGGCTCCAGACCACGCCCGCCCGAACTTTCCTAAACGATATCCAGTCGATGATTTGCTCTTCGCTTATGATCCAATTATCCTGCTTGTATGTCAGCCCCAGCGGCCCGTCTATCATCCGCGCGACCGTGTTTTTCGTTTCAGCGAGCACTTCCTCGTGTATCTCCGGCTTCCGCGTTTTTACCGGAACGAGAACGCTCTGTTTCTTGGGGTCCCCGAAGGCGGTCAGAAGCCGCGGCTCCAGAACGTTGCGTACCACCGTCAAGCCGTTCTTGCTGTTTGTAATGACTACTTTTCCCTCGACTATCTTTATCTCGGCGTCTTGGGCGGCCCGATCTACCTCTTTGGCCACCTTATCGACAAACGCGTTGAATTTAGCATCCTCGTTGTTGAAGACGGGCGTCGGCGCCCTCTTGTCGAACCACAGGCTCACGCGGGTCCGCGTATCTTTAAGAAAACTGCCGCTGCGGCCCAATGCGAAGGCTTTCTTTACCGTTGCGTCGACGTCTACTTCGACCCCGAGTTCAGCCGGTGTAGCGACCCATTTCTTGTCGGCATAGGCCACGTTGACTTCTCGTCCCTCGAGTTCCTTCGCTAGTTCGCGTATACTCTCGGCGGCGGCTTCTTTTGTCTGGCCGTCCAGGGGCAGACCGCCCACACTCACATTCCGGTGGATTTTATTGGCGTATAGCGCCGCGTCGGCAATCCCAAGCCCGAGCACCAATACGATGATTAGCACAACCGCTATGAGACTTCTCCTGAGCCAAGTTACTTCAAGCGCCTGTTTCAATTTCTCTTTCACTTTAATTCCTCTACTCCGCTGCGTGCTCGACCGACTCTCTCCAACGTGCTTCGAGTACCGCTAAACCACTCGACCCCGGGCGCCGACACTACTTGTTGCCCGCCTGTTTTGCCGAAGCCGCATTTATCTTAATCTCAGTATCTTTCGTTATATACAAAGATACGCCCGTGAGCGAACTAAGCTTATCGCGAATCCCTCCGGGGATTACAAGCGCATCGTGTATCACCTCGGGGTTTCCAATCGCCAACACCTCATACGGGGCCGCTATCCGCTTCTGGTTTATTGCTATGACCCCTTCCGTCTCCGATATGCCGGTCGCGGCGACGATTCGTATCCCGTTAATAGATATCGCTTCCGCGCCGCCGACGCGCAGTTCGGTAACGATGTCGACCATATCGTAAGCCCTGAGCGTCGCATCTTCGTCGGTAACGAGCGCCTTGATTCCGGGTCCATAAACCTTCGTCATGCCGGCTATGATTTTGAGGTTATTCAGGTTTTTCGAGGATTCCGTCATCACCTCGGCGCTGTTATTGCTCGCCTGCTCGATTTTGAACAACTGAAGGCGCAAATCGGCCGCCTCGACCCTGAGCGTATTTATCTCGCCATCGAGTTTGCTCACGATTTGCGTCAGGTCGGATTCCGTCGCGTTTTGCAGCGATTGTGTCGCCGATTGGTGGACACGCAGCTGGGTCACGATTAATATGCCGAGCAACATAGTTACCGCCGCAATCGCTATCTGAGTCCTTTTTGCCTGGTTATTTAGTGCTGTGATAAAGCTTCGAAAATATTTCAACGCCCGTTACTCCCAGTGACGCTTCTGAAAATAATGTCTCCGCACAAGCGCGAGATTCTGGAACAAGCGCACGCCAAACGCGACCACCGCCGCGAGATAAAGGTCTACCCCCAGACGGTCGCCGAGAAAGACGATAAACGCCGCAAGCAAGGTGTTGCTAAAGAAACCCGTGAAAAACAATTTATCGTTAAATTTCATTTCGAGGCTCGCCCTCAAGCCGCCGATAGCGCTATCGAGAGCCGCCAACACCGCAATACCCAAGTATTTCGAGTAGACAAGCGGTATGGGGATGTTCAACACTAGTCCGAGCGCTATTCCGGCAAGTAGTCCAATAAGAGGCAGCACCTAGTCTCCTCCTTCAACGACCTTTGCATTTTCAATCAATAAACCACCTTTGTACGCAGGGATAACTACATCGTCTCTTTGTTCTATCTTTTTTACCAAGCCATAGTAATTGGCGACTTCATTTAGGAGTTGCCGCGATTTCTCATCCGCATTCAGGGCGCTTACAAGCTTTTCGGAATCGCCTACCGCCCGAATCTTGAATGGAGAGACCAGCCGCGTCGAATTGACCAAGACCGTGCCGCCGGCGCAACGAATAGACGATAGCGACGTCAGCCTCTGCCCGTTGACGGAGACTGCTAGCGCCCCGCCCGACCATAGACTGTTGACAACTGTGCGCAGGTCGTAGTCGTGGATGACATAATTGTTCGGGTCCCCGTCCTTCGGATACTGGGGGCTGTCCGCAAGGGTTATAATGACGCCGCGACCGATGGCCGGCACCAGACCCGTGGCCTTCCGCGTCTGCTCGAGTTCGCTCGTATAAGCCGTCAGCATTCCCTCGTTCTTCGCCGCGACTTTCTCGTAATTCTGGATTTGCGCCCGGTCGGTCTCAATCTGTTTCTTGAGCGCGTCTCGGTCGGTCTCGAGCTGCCGGATTTTTCCTATCAGGTCTTCTTTGCGCGGCGTGTTGAGGGCCTGCTGATACTTCTGCTGTGTGTTAAAAGACGTCGCTAATAATAGGCCAAGAACCAGATAGACTAAGACCAACGATATATGCCAATTACGTTTCAAACCAACACTCCGCCCGAACTTGATATTACACCAGTATATACGATAATAAGGGTGCTTAGAATATACTATGACCAGTATTCCCGTAAAACCTCGACGGCTAAAACTCGGCTCGATTCGAACGCGGGCTTGACCGCTATAAATACACGCGGGTTATCATACCGACACGCGGGTTGGAGATGGCGCATGTCTCCCAAAACAAATAAACCCGGACTTATTTTAACGGCAAATATTTTTGTTGGGAAGAAGTTTCGACGTCGATAAGCCGGTTGATAAGCGCCTGGTTGGCATCGTTTATCAAACTCGGCCCGCTAATAAACCGCAATCCGCTAATATGTTTAATAGCGCTTCCCTGGGGAGCGGGATCCGCGGCCGCGTCTTCGTCAAGGGGCACTTAAAGCGATAATGCCGACTCAATAAAGCGTATAGACGGGCTTTTAGCCTGCCCGACTATTCTTCGCCCGGCTCATTAACCCTCCAGCTCACGCTTTTTGGTCGTGTATTCTTCGGTATCTATTTCACCGCGCGCATAGCGCTCTTTCAATATGTCGAGTGCCTTATTGCCGCCGGGTTCACGAGCCGGAGCCGTACCGCTACCACCCAACACTTTTACAAGGTACACGATGCCTGCGATAAAGAGACCCCAAAACAGAACCATCACGAATAACATGAACACTCCTCCGAAGCCGAAACCTCCATCCCATCCCCACATCATCACGCTTCACCTCTCTTTAAGCGCGGTCTTCTCCCAACCGCTTACCTTTATTTACCCGCTGGGGAATATGTGCTAAACCGAACCCGCAATTATTCCATGCGATGTCCCAACGTGACTCCAGGCGATATTAACGCGCGGGCTACTAAGCCGAATAATTTTTGGAAGTGCTGAATTTGAAAATAGAATTATAAATATCCTGGTAACCGGGGCTGAGGAGGTCTGACCCCTTGTTAACGGTAGTTGACGAACTGGAGCGGTATGCCGAAGTCGTGCTCTTTTACCGCCTGAATCACCGCTTGGAGGTCGTCTTTTACTTTGCCGCTGACTCGGACTTTCGTCCCTTCGATGGCCACCTGAACCTTTAGTTTCAAGTTCTTGATAAACTTGTTGATTTCACGCGCTATCTCGATATCGATTCCCTGCTGAATCGTCGCCGTCTGGCGCAGCGTTCCCCCGGAAGCCGGTTCGGGTTTCTTATACTGCAGGGCTTTAATGTCGAGGCCCCGGCGAATCATTTTCGTCTGAAGCACATCGTTGACGCTCCGCAGTTTATAGTCATCGTCGGCGTCGATAACGACCTGTGCCTCAGTCTTATTCCAGGTAACGGCGCACTTCGTACCTTTGAAATCGTAACGCGTCGATATCTCTTTGTTCGCCTGGTTGACCGCGTTATCGACCTCTTGCAGGTCTATCTCTGAGACTATATCGAAAGAGCTATCTTTTGGCATCTGAACTCCTCTTCGTAAATGTCTTCTCCGCTATTCCATTGACGGTTTCGAGTTCGGTTTGTCTCTTGCCGTTAAACATGACCTCGAGGGCGCTGACGTTGCCTACGCGAACCTTGACCGTCTCGTCACCTTCGAAGAGTTTGGTCTTACCGTCTTCTATAATCCCCTCGAACGCTTTTTCACCGTCTACCGTGACACGGACCCAAGAGCCGCCGTCTTCAATGCCGGTCAGCTTGACCGTCACGTCTATCTTTCCATCGCCCTTGCCGTTCTTCTCGGTCGTCGTTGTCGTCGACGAGGCGGCCGTTTTTTTCGAATCACCATCGGCGGAAGTCGTCGCGGCGGCTCCTTTTTTGACTGTGGTATCGGTCGTGGCGGCGGCTACGGTCGTATTCGTCGTAGACCTCGTCTTTATGTCCCTGACCACAACGCGTTGCTCATCGGATGTACTAGAAACCCGGGCGCCCCAAGCTATCAACGAGACGAAAACAACCGCCGCGACACCGAGCGCGATAGCCGGCTTAAACCATTTCGGCCGCCGCTGCTGGGCGATTCTCATGTTCGATGATACCGTGCTAATATCGTACTCGTCTTTTTGCTCATGGAGCCCTTTAAATTGTTGGACCAGCGGCTCCGCGTCGAGTCCGAGATAAGACGCGTAAGTCTTTATAAACCCCCTGCAATAGATTTCGCCCGGCAGGCAGTCGAAATCGTCGCGCTCAAGGGCTTCGATGTATTTTCCCCTGATTTTTGTGTCCAGCTCGACCTCTTTGACGCTTTTGCCGAGCTTCCTTCGAGCTTCAGCTAAAGCCTCGCCAATCGTGCCATCAGTCATTAATTACCCCCATGCGAAAGAAAGACTCGTTTGGAATTCTATTTCGCGTATATATCATATATATTAATGGCTCAAACAAGAAAGGTGTGTATCCCACACCAATCCAGCGACTTGCTATCCTTAATAATTTAGCACAAAACTCTATTCGATTAAAGAAAGCATTCCCCCCGATTCCTACTTATCATCTTTGCCCATCAACTCGTCGAACTCTTCGGCTGAGAGAAGCACCGCCCGCGGTTTGCTGCCCTCGTAGGCGCCGACGATGCCCTTGGCTTCCATCATATCCACAAGTCGCGCCGCCCGTGAGTATCCGAGACGCAGGCGCCGCTGGAGCATCGAGACCGAGGCCTGACCCGCGTTGACCACCACCTTAATAGCATCGTTTAGAATCGGGTCGTCGTAATCGAAGCCGAACGCGGAGCGCTTGTCTTCGAGTATCTCCTGGCGGTACTCCGGTTTTGCCTGCTTCTTACTGTATGTCGTGACCAGCTCGATTTCCTGCTCGGTCACGAACGCACCCTGAATTCGGATGGGTTTCGACCATGACGGCGTCGAGTAGAGCATATCGCCTTTGCCGGTAAGTTTTTCGGCGCCGGGTGTGTCCAGAATGACCCTGGAGTCGATCTGCGACGATACGGCGAACGCGATGCGGTGCGTAATATTCGCCTTGATGAGGCCGGTGATGATGTCGGTGGACGGGCGCTGCGTCGCCACTATCAAATGGATGCCTACCGCTCGCGCAAGCTGAGCGATACGGCATATCGCATCCTCTACCTCACCGGCTGCCACCATCATCAAATCGGCCAGCTCGTCGATGACAACGAGCATATACGGCATCAAAGGCAAATCCTTCTCCTTCTCCTTTGAGATTATCTTATTATACTGGTCGATATTGCGCGCCCCGACTTCGGAGAGCACCTGAAAGCGGTCTTCCATCTCGCCTACGGCCCACGTAAGCGCCGTGGCGGCCTGCTTCGGGTTGGTCACGACCGGCGTTACTAAATGCGGTACTTCGGCGTAGAGATTGAGTTCTACGCGTTTGGGGTCGATAAGAATCATCTTGACCTCATCCGGTCGCGCCCGCGACAGAACCGACATCAAGATGGCGTTGACGCATACGCTCTTGCCGGAGCCGGTAGCGCCGGCGACTAGAAGGTGCGGCATATCGCCTAAGTCCGCGAGAATCGGATTGCCGGAGATATCTTTTCCTATGCCGACGGTAAGAACACCCTTCTCCTTCTCGGCTTGGGCGGAGTTCATAATATCGCCGAGGGTCACGATTTCGCGATACTGGTTAGGTACCTCGATGCCGATTGCGGACTTGCCCGGAATCGGCGCTAAAATCCTGACGTCGGCTGTGGCTAAAGCGAGCGCGATATCGTCTGATAGGCTCAATATGCTGTTCACCTTGACGCCCGAAGCCAACCGCAGCTCATATCTGGTGACTGTCGGGCCTTTTATGACCTTTGTGACGCGAGCGTCTACATAAAAATCGCTAAGTACTTTCTCCAGCGCCTGGCTGTTTTCTTTCACCCCTTTACTGCTCTTAAAGCCGATACCCGTGGTGCGCTTTAGAAGATTGGTCGACGGAACCATATAGTTCGTGGCGCCTTCGAGTTCTTTATCAATATCGATTTTAAGCTGTGTGGTCTGTTTATTCAGGAGGTTTTCGTCAATTGGGGGCGGCTCCGGCGCCGGCCTCGGTTCCGGCTCGGCCTCGGCCTCGGCTTCGTAGATAACCTCCTCGTAGACTTGCGTTTTCTCAGCCCTGAAGGGCTTGAGCTTTACGTTCTTTATCCCGTCCTTTTTAGCTTTTACTTTTTCATCGAGCTTTTTGCCGGCTACCTGGCCCTTCTCGGCGGCGGCATTGAGTAAAGCGCCGATTGAGACGCCGGTGATAAGAACGGCGCCGGTGATTACCGCGCCGGAAAATATGATATAAGCGCCGACATCGGCGAAGAGCAGCCGCACCACATATGAGACACTAGCCCCGAAGACGCCGCCGTACTCGAAAAGGCGCTCCCTGACGAAGTGCTCTTCCATGGGAACCCGCAGGTGGACGATGGAGAGGCCTCCCAGGAATACGAGCATGCCGCCGATGGCCAGAACCTGGGATTTCAAGTCGACTTTGCGCATGATAAGGCCGAAGCCCGCCCCTATCATGCCAAACGGGACCGCGTAGCGCGCCAGGCCGAAGAGCCACATGAGAACTTGCTGGACAAAGCGCCCGGCGATTCCGGAGGCCTCCGAAAAGACACTGACGACAAGCAAGATACCGACGGTAATCATGGCGATTCCGTAGACCTCTTGCATGTGCTCTGACTGTTGCTTCGTTACTTTGGTCGCCCTTGCCACGATTCCCCCTATTTAAACGATGTTGTGACTAAGGTTATAGATCCAAGGGCAAAACAATATATCGCGAATACATACAAGCTATGCTTCTTAAGATAATCGATAAAATACTTTATTGCAAAGTAGCCGCTGATGCTCGCGGTAACGAATCCCGCGACCAGCAAGACGATGTCGACGTCGGCTGTTCCCATCGATAACGCCGTCACCTCTACGGCCGTCCCCGCTAATATAACCGGTATCGACAAGAGAAACGAAAAGCGGGCCGCGGCTTCGCGCTCCAAGCCCCTGAACAGACCCGCGGCAATCGTGCTGCCGGAGCGCGATATTCCCGGAAGCATCGCCAGGCCTTGCGCGAAACCGATAAATACGGCGTCGCCGACTCCCATGTTCTCGGCCTTCACATCCCGCTTACCTATTTTTTCGCTAACTACCAGCAAAACTCCTGTCACAAGGAGAAAGGTCCCCACCAAACCGGGCGATTCCAGGGTCCGCTCTAAAAATCCTTTTATCAGGATGTAGACGAGGCCGACTGGAAGGGTTCCTATAACGATATACCAGGCGAGACGCCGGTGTGGGTCGTCCCCGATGCGACGCTCGAAGATGCTCGCGAAAAAACCGCGAAGCAGCAGCTTGACATCGTTGCGAAAAAAAGCGAGTACCGCCACGAGGGTTCCAAAGTGGACTATGACATAATAGGGGACGTTTTGGACTTCGTCGATGTTCCAACCCGCATAATATGGAAATAGAATGAGGTGCGCCGAGCTGCTTATCGGCAGGAATTCGGTCAAACCCTGGACTAAGCCTAAAATCAATGCTTGTAGTATCGTCATTGCCGCCTCTTATCTGTGATTATCGGTTTAATATTCGCGTTGGCGTCACGGCGAACTAAAAACGCGCCCCCGCCCGCCTGTCGCAGGCACAAAAACTTCCGTGACGGCGCTTCGCTTTAGACCTCGACTATAATCGGCATAATCATCGGACGCCGCTTAATGTTGTCATAGATAAAGGCGCTTAGGACTTTGCGAACGTCGTTTTTGAGAACCGCCCAGTCCGTTATATTCTCTTTCGAAGTTTTCTCTAGGGCCCTTATCACGCGCTCACGAGCCTCATCGAGAAGCGCCCCCGATTCGCGGACATAGACGAATCCGCGGGTCACCAAGTCCGGACCTGCTATCAATTTGCCGGTCTGTTTATCTATCGTCACGACGACGATTAGTATCCCGTCATTCGATAGCTGCTGGCGGTCGCGTAAAACGACATCGCCTATATCACCGACGCCAAGACCATCGACGAGAATAGCCCCGGCGGGCACTTTCTCTTTCATGTAAGCCTTACCGTTCTCATCGAACTCCACAACGTCGCCGTTTGACGCTACGAAGATATGGTCTTTCGGAATCCCCATCTCCTCCGCGATTTCCGCGTGCAGTTTGAGGTGCCTGTATTCTCCGTGAATGGGAATAAAGTATTTTGGTTTCACGAGGTTCATCATCAACCTCAGCTCATCCTTCGCCCCGTGACCCGATACGTGAACCCCGGATATGGAATCATAGAAAACGGAGGCTCCGCACCTGAAGAGGCGGTCTATCGTCTGGGAAATCGATTTCTCGTTGCCGGGAACCGCGCTCGCCGAGATGATGATGGTGTCTTCACATGTAATATCGACCCATTTATGCTCACCATTGGCCATTCGCGCCAGCGCCGACATCGGCTCGCCCTGGCTTCCGGTAGACATCACACAGAGCTGCTTCGGCGAATAACGTCTCATCTCCGCCGGATGTATCATCATCTTCTTCGGGATTTTCAAGTAGCCGAGCTGTGATGCTATCTCGACATTGTTTGTCATGCTAAGCCCGGTTACCGCTAATTTCCTGCCGAACCGGTGCGCCGTATCGATTACCTGCTGTATGCGGTGGATGTGCGAAGCGAAGCTCGCCACTATCACCCGACCCTCGGCCTTCTCGAATATCTTATGGAGCGTCTCACCGACAACCCTCTCCGACGGCGTATACCCCGGCGTCTCGGCGTTGGTGCTATCCGACATCAGCGCCAGCACGCCCTTCGAGCAGAGCGACGATATCTTATCAAACCCGATAACATTGCCGTCGATGGGGGTCTGGTCGAGCTTGAAATCGCCGGAGTGGACGACCAGACCGACCGGCGTATGGATGGCGACACCGACTCCGTCGGGGATAGAGTGGGTCATCCTGAAAAACTCCAGCTTAAAACAGCCCAGCTTTACGGCATTATTCGGGTGTATTTCAATCAGCTTGGTCGAACCGAGCAGATGGTGCTCTTCGAGTTTTCCCTTGATGAGGCCGAGTGTAAGACGAGTCCCATAAATCGGCACATTCACATCCCTTAAAAGATACGGCAGGGCGCCGGTATGATCCTCGTGGCCATGCGTGATAAAAATTCCCTTTAGCTTGTCTTTGTTCTTTCGCACGTACGCAAAATCGGGCAGAACCAAGTCGATTCCGAGCATCTCGTCCTCTGGAAACATCAGCCCTGCGTCGATAAGCATCATGTCCGGGCCGTATTCGACGACAAACATATTTTTGCCGACCTCTCCCAGTCCACCAAGTGGAATCAGGCGAAGGCGCGGCTTATTGTTGTTAGCCATATGGCTTGCTTCACTCCCTAAATCGAATTATCAAAATTTATCTAAAATCAAATACCCTTCATTCTCGCACAATCCGCACGCTTTGAGCAAGGAAGTCGGGACGGGCGGGCGGTCCAGGCGCGGCGCGGTTGGTCGAAGAACTCGTTAGAGGTCCATGATTTTGTCGAGGCCGATGGTTACGCCGGAATATTCCCGCACGGCTTTGACGGCCATGAGGACGCCCGGCATAAACGAGGTTCTGTCTATCGAGTCGTGGCGCACGGTCAATATCTGCCCGACGCCGCCGAATACGACCTCTTGATGCGCGACGAATCCGGGGAGACGAACGCTGTGGACGCGAACATGCTCGTATTCGCCCCCGAGCGCTCCCGGCAGGATTTCCTCGGATTGGACTTTAGGCCCTTTTATTTTCGGCGCTATCAACTTCGCGGTCTGCATCGCCGTCCCCGAGGGGGCGTCCCGTTTCTGGTCGTGGTGAAGTTCGATAATCTCGGCCCTGCTCATATAGCGCGCCGCCATCTCGGCGAACTTCATCATCAACACCGCGCCGATAGCGAAATTCGGCGCGATTATCGCGTTTATCCCGTTGTCGGCGCATAATTTCTTTATCTCGACCTTGTTGTCGTCGCTCAAGCCGGTCGTGCCGACTACGATATGGACATTGTTCTCGGCCGCCGCGCGTATATTTTCCATCACCACGCCGGCGAACGTAAAATCGACCATCACCTTGGCTTCCCCGCCCTCCAGCGCATCGGCCAAACCGGTTATCTCTATGCCGACCGGCGCCCGACCTATCATCGTACCTATGTCGCCGCCGACTCCTTCGACATCGACCGCACCGTATAGCTCCGTTTCATGGTCATCCAGGACCGCTTTGCAGACTTCCTTGCCCATCTTACCGGCGGCGCCCGAGACGATGACTTTAATCATTTAAACTACCTCCGCTATTCTTACGCACAATCACGACAAATATATATTCTACAGTATCGCGTTATTTATTCCTTAAACAACCACGTCAAACTCTAATTATTTTAGCAGCCTTACCTCGATTAAGCCATAGCAATACGGCGTTTACGCCCTCGGCCGCCTGTAGAAACAGTGATACGTGCCGGCGGCGGCAAGACAGTGTCGCGCTATATTTCGAGTAATTCGGGTAGAGAAAGAGCGTGTCGCTCAATATTGAGTAAGCAGGGTCTATCCGCCGGCTCGGCGAAACTTCTAGCCCACGAGCAGAGGCCTTAAGACCATGTCCGCGCGGACTAGGTCGCAGCCGTGAATGTAGATATCGACCGGCTTAAATTCCGCGAGTTCCAGATAGTCGGCGATTACTTCATCATCCCTCGCTGAAGCCACCCTAAATCGCACCTCCGCACTTTCGAGAATCTTCATGATGGCCTGTGCGTCCGCCATGGTATAGGATGTGTGCAGTTTTACGGTCTCGTTTGTCATGATAAACCCCTCCGGCTATTTGCTGGTCCAATGCCTTGAATAAGTGCGGCTGTCGAGTCTCACGCCTCTCGAATCACCTTCGCTTACCGCGGCATACGCGGATATTAGCTAAGAGTCTACGGGAAAATTAGCCGTTCGTCTGTCAACCAAAGTCCTAATTTTAGCGATATTTAGCCGAATAAGGGGCTCGCTTCATCAATAACCGCAATCTTGGGGGTCTAAGGGAGTTAAAGTTCGGTGGGCAACGACTGCAACATCGCTTCCGGGCGAGAGGAGACTCCTAACTTCCTATAGATGCTGGAAAGATGGTTTTTGACCGTCTTCTTCGATAGGTACAGGGTCGCGGCGATCTCGGCATTGGTCATGCCTCGACGCAAGAGCGTGAGGACTTCTGATTCGCGGGGTGTGAGACTCTGCCGTCGCCCGGCGGCGGCGAGCAGTATATGGGTTTCGTCAATGTATGTTCGCAGCCGGGCTGTGGACGTCTTGACGCTTTCGATCTTCTTCATGACGCTCGCCGGATATCCGAAAAACAGAACCACCAAAAAGAACGCGACATAGTTCGAGAGCAGCGAATCAATCTGCCGGCTGCTGACGACGCCGGCCACCAGCCCCTCATTGACGACGAGCGCAAAAGTGTAATAAGCGCTGAAGGCCGCAGTCGCCGCGACGCTCGTTCTCATGCTCACAAAAAACGGGAATACCATCAGGCAGGTGTAAGCGTACATATAATAGGAACTCTTCCAAGCGCCGCCGGTAACGGCGATAAGCGCTCCCGCGATAAGCAGGTCGACATGGAGCAAGCGGGGACGATCTCTGACAAACTCGGTGACGGTGCCCCAAAACATCGTTAGCACAAAGACATACGCTATTAATCCCAAGAATATCACGGGCGGACCGATATCCAGCCCGAGCGCCTGAAGTATCGCAATATGCAACAGTGCGGCCCAGCGCAAAATGAGCAGATATACTAAGTTGTTTCTAACATCAAATAGCTTCTTTTCCATGTGTGACCAACTTCAATATCGCGTCATCCCTTGAGATGACGCCGAGTTTCCTATATGAACGACTTAAGTGGGTCTTAATAGTATTTGTCGATATCTCGAGATCTCGCGCGATATCCTCAATCCTCTTCCCATCGAGCGCATGTAATAACACCTCTTGCTCGCGTGGCGAAAGGTCGCTGGTTCCGAGCATTGCCGCGAGTCGCTCGGTCGCCGACTTGAGTTCGCTTCCGACCTCGACTCTACCGGTATTCGCGATATCGAGCGCCGTGAGTAGACTCGACAGATACGCGAATGATAAGGCGGTCAAGTAATAAAAGGTTATATCGGTAACGAGATGTTCCCCCTGTTCAACAATGTCGGCAATCGCGTATCCGGCATTGTGCACGACCCACAACAAGACCAAACTCTGGGCGGAGGCAAAGATAAGCGCGCCGCGATAAGCGAATATAAAGGACCCTATCATCATGGTGGTAAAGGCGTATAGATAGTACGGGCTCGCGAAACCGCCCGTGCCGGACAACAGGTAGCAACTGAGAGCGACATCGATAGCTAACAGGTAGGGGTGTGACTTCAATATCGGCAAAATTTTCGCTCGAGAACTCACGACAAGCGCGTTATAGGAGAACGCCACAGCCAACGGCACCAGCGCCATAACCGTAATCCCCGATATGGTTAATGCGGCGACTAGCGCCAGCGTCACTATCCGGTACCAGAAAAGAAACGAAGTTATCTTCTCTCTCACTTCGAGAGAGGCATTGTCGCTCGATATCATAGATTCGTCGATGCCGTATTGTGGACGCAATAGCCTTACCCTCTATGGTATCAAGGACTGAACCCGCCATCAATGGCGTTTCCAACGTCTAACCTCATAATCGAGAGCATCCCGGTTACCGCGATTTTTTACCCGGGCTGGGGTGCGACGACCTTCGAAGCATAACTCTCGAGCGCGCTGAAACGCGCTTTGTCACGGGATTCGACATAGATACGGACCAACGGCTCGGTTCCCGACGGACGCGCCAGCAACCAATCCCCGCTCTCCAGCACCAGCTTGATACCGTCGACCGTGCGCACCTCCACGACCTTGTCTCCCGATATATCGGCCGGCGGGTTGTCCCTCAGGCTCTTTAGAACCTCATCCTTTTTGTCCGCCGCCAAATGCAAGTCAAGCCTCGTCGTGTAGAATCTGCCGTATTTCTCGTATATCTCGGCAAGTATGTCGCCCAGCGATTTTTCCTCATACGCTACCGTCTCGGCCAAGAGCAGGTCGGCCAACAACCCGTCTTTTTCGGGAATATGACCCAGAATACTCAACCCCCCGCTCTCCTCGCCCCCTACGACTACCGCGCGCTCCATCATCACCTGCGCGATGTACTTAAAGCCGACCGGCGTCTCGACGACCTCAATGCCGTAGTCCCGGGCGATTTCGTCGAGGAGGTGGGTTGTCGCTACGGTACGCACAAGACAGCCCTCGACGCCCCGGTTCTTCAGAAGATGTACCGCCACCAGGCTCAATACCTGGTTGGCCGTTATATAAGTGCCGTCGTGATCGATTGCGCCAAACCTGTCGGCATCACCATCGAGCGCCAAACCTAAATCCGCTTCGCTCTTGAGGACGCGGTCGCGCAGCTCCGCAAGGTGTTTTTCACTGGGGTCCGGATACGAGCCCCCGAAAAGTGTGTCCCTAAAGTTGTGTATGGTATCAACAGCGCAACCGGCCTGCGCGAGCACCTTATCCATCAAGCCCTGCCCGGCGCCGTACATCGGGTCGAGAACGACCCGCAGCTTCTTCCGTCGCAATCTCTCGAAGTCCGCGAGGGACGATATATGCTTTACATATTCCGTATAGGGGTCGATGTCGCGCACGAGCGAGGTTCCCTCGACGGGGGCTTGGAGAATGCGTCCGCTCGCGAGTATCCGGCCTATGAACTCTTCTATCTTGCCGGTTATCTCGGGGCTTGCGGGACCCGCGTACTCGGGGATGAATTTGATACCGTTATACTCGGGCGGGTTGTGGCTTGCGGTCAACATTATTGCCCCCGCCGCTCCGTAAATCCTTATCGAAAAAGCCGTGAGCGGTGTAGGCAGCGCTCTTCTTGGCATAAAAACGGGGATACCGTTACCGACCATGACGGACGCGCACTCGTGAGCGAACCTCTCCGCGAAAAACCGCGTGTCGTACCCGATAACTATGCCTTTTTCGCCAAGGCCCTCGCCCTTGATGTAATCGGCGATAGCTTGGGCTACGATTCTCACATTCGACAAGATAAACGTGTCGTTCATTATAGCGCGCCAACCGTCGGTTCCGAACTTGATTACGGATTCCGCCATATCCACCCCTTCAGATGACCTAATCAATAATTACATGTCCTAATCAATAGTTACTCTCCGACCTCGATTGCCTCTCTAACGAAATCGACAAAATTCTCGACTGCATGATCCGCGTCTTTTTGCGTGTTGCCCTCCGCGTAGATGCGCACCACCGGCTCATCCGGGTCCGGTAAGACCAGCGCCCAGCTCTCACTGTTGTATATCTTCACGCCGTCTATCATCTCGGCCTCGTGACCCTTGGCTTTCTCGAGCAACCTTCTCATGACCAGCCCCTTCTTGTCCCACGGGCAGAAAGTGTTTGTGTTGGCTAGGTGATAAGGCGGCATGCCGGCGACTATTTCAGAGAGCGGCCTCTCCGCCGCCGCTAAATATTCCATCAGCTTGAAGAAGCTTACAATGCCGTCGTAGGCAGGGAGAAACCGGGTGAAAATGTAGCCCCCGCTCTGCGCCCCGACAAACATAACGTTGGTGTCGAGCGCCGATTCCATCATCGCGCGCGAGCTGACCTTTGTGCGGATGACGCTTCGTCCGTAGCGTTTGGCGATATCCTCTACTACCGACGAAACGTTGAGTGGAACCGCGATTTTGCCGATGCTCTGCTCGTAGTTGCAAGCAAGGTAGACGAAGAGGTGAAGCGCGTCGACGAGCGAGACCATGCGGCCCCTATCGTCGATTATGGTGACTTTCTCGCCGCCGCTGTCTATCATAATCCCGAAGTCCGCCTTGAAAGTGTCGACCAGCCTCGATATCTGCTGCGTAGCCGCTTGTAACTGGTCGGGCGAGATCGTAGTGCGCCGCTCACTCGTATAAGCGTTCAGGCCGACCACATCACAATTGAGCTTCTCTAAAAGGTGGGGCATGATAATCGCGGTGCTGCCGAAGGCGTAATCGACGACTACCTTAAAGCGCCGCCCCTGTATTTTATCGATATCCACACTCTTTAAAAGCGCGTCCCTATACGCTTCTATCGAGCGCTGCGGGAACTCCGTCTCGCCTATCTGATTGTAGAACACGCGCCTGAAATCCTGGCGGTAGAAATATTTTTCGATATCCCGCTGCAGTCCCTCTTTTATGTCGAGACCGTTGGTGTCGAAGAAGTGTATTTCGAGTGATTGCTGGTCAAATGGCGACGTGCGGATATGGATGCCGCCGACCTCTTGCCCGGTCTGGATAAGAAACCGGTTTACCGAAGCCGACGTGATGCGCAGGTCGTTTGTGGTGATACCGGTCGAGTTTAGACCCGCTATCATGGCCCGCTTTATCATGCGCGACGCGCGGCTCGCATCTTGGCTCACCACCACCTGCGCATCGCGCTTGAGTGTGGTGCCATAGGCCATCGCCAGCTTCATCGCCAGGTCGACTGTTATATCGACATTTATCAGACCGCTCACGCCTTTCGCCCCGAAGAGCGTCCGCATGCCGCGCGACTCCCAGATAAGATTGCTGTTTACGACCGCCCCGGCATCGACTTTCTTATACGGATAAATCTTCACATCGTGGTTGATTACCGAGTTCTCGCCGAGAACCGAGTCGTCGCCGACGACCACTCCCTGCTCTATCCTGACACCGCTCTTGATATCGCAGCTCTTGCCGATAACCGCGCCGTGGATATGGCAGTGCTGCCCGAGATAAGCGTTATCCCAAATGATGCTCCGGTGGGTATGAGCCTTGCTCATCATGAGCACGTTGTTGCCGATTACCGAGTATTCGCTAAGTTCGGCGCCCGCTTCGATTTTGGCGTTTTGCCCAATGACCACCGGCCCCGAGATGTCGACTGAAAGGTCGACATCGGCTCCGTCGCCAATCCATACGTTGTCGCGCATCCGTATGCCCGGCGGCTGTAGGTTGGATTTAAGGTCGAGAATGTCTTTGTGCGCCCGCACATACTGCTCGAAGTTGCCGATGTCGCACCAGTAGCCGTCCATTACGCAGCCATATAGGGGCGCTCCTTCTTCGAGTAACACCGGGAAGAGGTCTTTGCTGAAATCGAACTTCTCGCCTTTGGGAACGTATTTGAAGATTTCCGGCTCCAGCACATAAATACCGGTGTTTACGGTATCGCTAAAGACCTGGCCCCAGGTCGGCTTCTCTAAAAACCTGTCTATCTGGCCGGACTCCTCTGTCATGACTACTCCGAACTCGAGTGGGTTCTCGACCCGCTTGAGAGCGATTGTGACCATGGCGCCTTTTCGTTTGTGGAAATCCATCAGGTATGTGAGGTCAAAATCGGTTAGCGCATCGCCGCTTATTACCATGAAGGTCTCATTCAGGAAATCCTCGGCTTCCTTAACACTGCCCGCGGTGCCCATCGGGTACTCCTCGATAGAGTAGTTGAGGTTGATACCGTGGACGGAGCCGTCCCCGAAATAGCTTTTGATGAGCTGCGGGAGAAACTGCAGAGTGGCAACGACGTCGGTCGCTCCGTGGTTTCGCAATAATTCCAAGATATAGTCCATGCAAGGTCTGTTCAGTATCGGCACCATGGGCTTGGGCTGGTTGCTCGTCAATGGTCTGAGCCTCGTCCCTTCGCCGCCCGCCATAACTACGGCTTTCATATCAATCCCCCCAGTAGTTTTGCTCTTAGTCCCAGTATTGTTAAATCTAATTCGCCTTTGTCGGCTACGCATTAAGGGTTCCCCGGGCAACCTCCTCGACGATTCGTGCTCGATCTTATGCTTGCGAATACTCCATGACCCATACCTCTGTCTCAGCCGGCAACTCATCCGCCGACAGCTCGATAACGGAGCCCCGCTCTCTAACGATAGGCATAGATTCCAAAAATGGCCCGACCGGGCCGATGTCGATCGCGGCAACCTCTGTTTTATAGTGCATGGGTACTACGATATTCGGCTTTAACTCTCGCACGATTTCAGCTGCTTGCGCATGGTCGATCGTAAATCTCCCTCCAACCGGTATCAGGAGAACATCGACATCGGCCAGCGCTTCTCGCTGCTCTTGCGTCATAGACTGCCCATAATCCCCCATGTGAGCCATGACAAGGCCGTCTACGTAGAACTTGAATATTATATTCCGTCCTCGTTTGTATCCGCTTACTTCGTCATGGAACGAGTCGATTCCTTCTATGGTTGTGCTTCCTATCACAATTTTCCCGCCGGCTTCGACGACGCGCGGTGAGCCTCGGACCGCTTGGGCGTTGTCGTGGTCGTAATGGTGATGGCTGATAGTGACTATGTCCGCTTCGACACGCGGGAGCGCGTACCCCGTTTTTTCGCTATACGGGTCGGTGACTATTACCGTGCCGGAGGCTGTCTCTATTTTGAAAGCGGCGTGCCCGAGCCAGCTGATTTTGACTCTCCCAAGCAAATCTGTTCTCCCTTCTCGTCCTTGTTGGGCTGCTAATACCCCTCGGGCATCCTTGGCGGCTGCTAATGCCCCTCTAGCAGCCGCCAAGGCGGCTAATTAGCTTGCTTGCTTCTTAGCGTGGATATTCCCATTTTCAGGTAAACGTAACCGGAAATTACGGAGAGGGCCGCCCCCACATAGAGAGCGAGTAGGCCCGCGGACCGGACTACGCGCATGTTCAACTCGACATCGGCCAGGAGAATGAAGAGCGCGGACATCAAGAAACCGGTCGCCGTTTTGCCGAGCATAGATACGCGCAGCTTTACACCATAGCGGGAAAGCACCATCCAGCCCAACGACATCAACGCGTCCCTGCCGACGATGACGAGGACCACCCACGCCGGGATAACCGCCTGAAATTTCAGATAGACCGCGACCGCCGCTACGGCTACGAATATCCGGTCTATGGCGGGGTCGGCCAGCTTGCCGAATTCCGTCTCCTGGTTGAGCCTTCGCGCAAAATATCCGTCGAAACAATCGGTCAGCGCCGCCAGTCCGAAAGCCAGCGGGGCCAACCATCGCGCCTCGAAATCCCGGGCAAAAAGAGCATACAGAAACACCGGGATAAATAGTAATCTCGAAAATGTCAGAGCGTTGGGTATGTTAAATGTCATCAATCACCCGATCCGCCAATTGCCCCCATCCGAGCCCCGCGATAAAGATTTTACTCGTAGCTCAGGGCTTTAGCCCTGAAAACAACTGCCGGCTTTGAGCCCTCGGGAGTCAGCCCTAAAGGGCTGAGCTACGTTTATCCAGAGCACCGCAAAACCATGAGACTATTACTCGACCACCCCTACGGCTTGGCCCTCGGCTTTGATTTTAATATCCGCGAGCATCTGCTTCATATTTTCCCGCAGCTTCTTTGAGAGAAGCGGGTGCAGAAGGGGGGCGAGCATCGGTATCCCGAACTCGAACGAGATGCTAAAGGTTATCTTGGTGTCATCGCTCGCTTCGTCGAGCTGCCAGTAACCTTGGAATGTCTTAAGGTCGCCTTTTACCTGCTCGAAGTCTATCCTGTTTTCCTCGGGCTTTATTATATCCTTCTCGACCCATTTAATGACCCGTCCGTCTATCTCGTTTACCCATTCCGAGACGGTGTAGCCCTCGCCCCGCTCCAGTATGGTGACTTTCTTTACGTCCGCCATCATCTCGGGGTACTTCTCGAAATCGGAGATAATCGGGAACAGCTCGGCTGCGCTCATCTGTACATTGATGGTCTCTACTATCAGCGGCATACGATACCCTCCTAAGGTCTACGCGAGAAGCGATTTATTTATCTCGGCTGAATGCGCGAACGCTTCCAGGAAAAAATCTATCTGGTCATAACCGATAATCAAGGGCGGCTGAAGCCTTATGACTTTCGGGTTGTTGAGCATATGAAGCGCGAGTATCCCCCGGTCTTGAAGAGTATATATCGTGCTCCCGACAAAACCCTCATCCGCGAACTCTACGCCGATGGTCAAGCCTTTTCCGCGGATATCCACAATCAGGTCCGGGTATTTCACTTGAATATCTTTAAGTTTCGACAGCAAGTACTCGCCTTTTTGGGCGGCCTGCGCGGGCAGGTCTTCCTCGATTATCGCGTCGATGGCAGCTAACGCGGCGGCGCAGGCCAACGGGTTTCCGCCGAAGGTCGACGAATGGATGAGCGGGTTCTCCTCGAACGGGGCGAAGACCTCGGGCGTCGCGATAAAGGCGCCAATCGGCATCACGCCGCCGCCGAGCGCTTTGGCGAGCGTCATGATATCCGGCGCGATATCTTCATGGTCGCACCCGAACATCTTGCCGGTCCTTCCAAGGCCGGTCTGAATCTCGTCCAGGATAAGCAGGATGCCCTTGTCGTCGCATAAACGCCGCACGTCCCTCAGATACCCGTCGGGCGGGCAAATGACGCCGCCCTCGCCCTGTATGGGCTCGAGGATGATTGCGGCGGTCTCACCGGTGACAGCCGCCTCCATTGCGGATACGTCGCCGAACGGGACATGTTCGAACTCCGGTACGAGCGGCTCAAACGCCGCCTTGTATTGCGGCCGCCCGCTCGCGCTGAGCGAACCCATCGATTTACCGTGAAAACCGTTTTGCGTCGCTATAATCCGCGTTTTGCCGGTCGCCATGCGGGCGAGTTTTAGCGCCCCTTCGACCGCTTCGGTACCGCTGTTGCACAGAAACGAGTAGGTCAGGTTCCCGGGGGTGATTTTCGCAAGCTTTTCGCAGAGGTCGGCCATGGGTTTGTTGAGCATGGTGCGCACGCTCGTCTGCGGTATCAGTTTTAGCTGCTCTTCTACCGCTTTTATGACCTTCGGGTGGGCGAAGCCCAGGTTATAGACGGCGTGCCCGCTGAGAAAATCGAGATATCTCTTCCCGCGCGCGTCGTACATGTAGACCCCTTCGGTCTTTACCTCGAGGGTCGTCCCTAGGAACCTCATCAACCGGGCAAACCCAGGGTTGACGTATTTATCGTATTTCTCAAGGGTCTCCTCGATGAGTTCCTCGGCGTTCTCCAGTGCCGTATTCTCTTCGGTTCGCACGACGCGCATCTCCTCCCGGTCTGATATAGGTCTTTCGCATCACGGTTTGTCCTACCCTATTATAAGCATAACGCGAGACTTTTATAATGTTGTTTTTGAGAGCGGTTATCCGGGGCGGTCAATTTGAGATGACTAAGAATCGTATTCAATCATTTTGTTCGTTGGCGATTAGTCTTTTTCGACCTTATGCTTTTAGCGAAGCATAAATCAACCCGCCACAGAACGCGCGGGGCTCTGCTATAATAATTCCAGTATTAGATGAGCGACAGTAACATGCGTTGTAATCATCGGGGGTAGAAATTGCAGGCCACGAATTATGGAGCGGTGTTTACCAAGCGATGGATGGTCGAGATGATTCTCGACCTGGCGGACTACACAGCTGACCGTGATTTAGCGCAAATGGTTGCCATCGAGCCTTCCTGCGGCGACGGTTCTTTCTTGGTTCCCATGGTTGAGAGGCTCTCAACATCCTGCAAGATTCACAGGCGGTCTCTTCGCGATGCCAAAAAGGCCATTTCCGCATTTGATCTTCAAGAACGCCATGTTCAGACAGCTTTGGAAGCAGTTAAAACGGCATTAGTGTCGGCCAATTGGCCTAGCGCTGATATACGGGAGATATCAGCCGGCTGGATTAAGCACGCCGACTATTTACTTGAAAAACACCCTAAGGGAGAGGCCGATTTCGTAATCGGTAATCCACCATATATCCGAGCTCAAGAAATTCCTACCGATTGTAGGTCTGCATATATAAACAACTGCAAAACCATGACCGAGGGTACGGATATTTACATAGGGTTCTTTGAGGTAGGTCTTAGGTCACTCAAACCCGAGGGCATTCTAGCTTTTATTTGCGCCGACCGCTGGATGCGTAACGCATACGGAAAACGGCTTCGTAGACTAGTATCGTTACTCTATGCCGTCGACGCGGTTCTTGAAATGCACGGCGTTGATGCTTTCGCAGAAGAAGTATCGGCTTATCCTGCTATAACCATCCTGAGGGCGGGCGCACAAGGCCCTGTCATTGCAGCTAAAGCGACGCCGGACTTTAGCGCTGAATCTGTGCCGTTACTTTTTGATTGGATTAAAAGCAATAGTTGTGAGTCACTTAAATTGCCGACGATTACCGCCGCCCGCTTACATAAATGGTTTAACGGCGATTCATTTTGGCCCACAGGATCGCCTGAAAGATTGGCGATACTCGATGATCTTGAAAGACGATTTGCCCCGCTAGAAGATGGCTTTACGGGAACAAAAGTCGGCATTGGTGTCGCAACGGGTGCCGATAAGATCTTTATAACACAAGATAAAACAGTAGCGGAGCCTGATCGGTTGCTGCCGTTGGTAACGACTTCACATATCAGGTCCGGGTTTATCGACTGGTCCGATACATGGTTGGTAAATCCCTGGAATGGTAACGGCAGCCTCGTTGAGTTAAGCAGATATCCGCAACTTAAACAATATTTTGAGCGTACCGTCGACGAACTAATGCAACGCCATGTTGCAAGCAAGACGCCTGAAAAATGGTATCGTACAATTGACAAAATAGACCCCGGCCTTGCGGAAAAGCCTAAATTGCTTTTTCAGGATATGAAAGCATCTATTCAGCCGGTTCTAGACCCAGGCGGGCTTTACCCTCATCACAACCTGTATTGGGTTACGTCCGACACGTGGGACTTAGAGGTTCTGGGCGGCCTGCTACTATCACGGGTTGCTCAAATGTTCGTAGAGTGTTATGCGGTGCGCATGAGAGGCGGCACACTTCGCTTCCAATCGCAGTATTTGCGACGGATATGCGTGCCGGACCCGGACAGCTTGAGCAACGAACAGAAGTCCCGCCTAACTCAGGCGTTTCGTGGGCGCAATGTGGGGCTTGCTACGGCTGCTGCGATGGATGCTTATGGTCTGACCGAGATGCCGGATTAGGGAGGATTAGATGCCTGAATATGATTTTCGAGATGCTGTAACTAAGTGCTGGACAATACGAGCGGATGCCGCGGAGAGGCAAGCCGACAGAGGGACCACAGATGTAGGCCTTCGCGCCGAGGTTACGTCTGGTAGGCATATGGCTCCCCTGGAAAGCCTGGTGGCGCAAATCTTCATTGATGCCGGCTTGCCTGAGTCAGGTTTGTTTCTGAAATCGAAGCGTGAACTGCCTGGATATTTTAGGGCGGAAAAGCAATGGGACATCGTAGCCGTGCACAAAGGCTCATTGGTGGCGGCCGTTGAACTCAAGTCTCAGTTGGGATCATACGGTAAGAACCTGAACAACCGCGCTGAGGAAGCAATCGGTAATGCCATGGATCTTATCGTGGCGGGTAAAGAAGACCTGCTTGGACCAAGGCCGCCTTGGCTTGGTTATGTTTTTATAATGCAGGATGATGAGGAATCCCGCGCACCGGTAGGGGTCAGGGAACCGCATTTCCCGACAGATAGTGAGTTTAAAGATGCGTCGTGCCAAAAGAGAATCGCGATTATGTGCAGGCGTTTTCTTATTCAAAGGCTCTATAATGCGGCATGGTTCGTTACCGGTAAACCCGAAGCAACATTCGAAAGCGTCCAGGAGCCGGACATTGAGCTAACATTCGCAAAATTCGCCGCCGCGATTCGGGGCAGAGTCGGAGAAATATTAGCCTAGTGAGAGACACTCGGCTACAAACGCTTGCCTGTCGATTTCGAATACGCCGCAGGCGGAAGCATACTGCGGGGCAGGTAGCCGCAACAATAACGGCTAAAGCCCGCTCCATCTCTGAAGCGGGCTTTATTCTTGGTATCGATCACGTTATGTGCGATTAGCGATAACGGCTCTCGCTGAGCGCCGCTAAAGAAACCGGTGCTTAAACCAGCGCTTATATCATATCGATATAGTTGCAAGGGCACTCCTCGGCGCACTTCTTGCAGCCGACGCATACTTCGAGTTTGAACTCGTAGTGCTCGCCCTTGGGCAACTTGCCGACCGCGTTGTATGAGCAGAAATTGTAGCAATTTCCGCAGTCGAAACACATGCCGCAGCTGAGGCACCTTTTCGACTCGTCGATAACCTGGTCGTTGCTGAAGGTCGAGACTACCTCGTCGAAATTGCCCTTGCGAGCGTCGACGGGGATATGCGACTTCTCGACACGCGGCAACGACTCGTAATAGTTCATCGCCATCTCGGCGCTCTTGACTATAGGCGCCGGGTATACCTTCGCAAGCTCTTCGCCCTTGATATAGGCGTCTATCGCTTCCGCGGTTTTCCTGCCGAGACCGATGGCTTCGGTTACGGTTCCGAGCTTGTTGGTGACGTCGCCGCCGGCATACATGCCGGGCTCGGTCGTCTCGCCAAGCTCGTTGACGGTTATCCAGCCGTTGTCTTCGAATTTCTCAAGTCCGCCGAAATTCGGGCCCTGGCCAATCGCCGGGATAATCGTATCGGCTTCAATAGTAAATTCCGAGCCGTCGATCGGGACCGGTCTGCGGCGACCGCTCGCGTCCGGCTCGCCAAGCTCCATCTTGATACACTTCAAGCCGGTTACTTTGTCGCCGTCGCGGACGACCTCGACCGGTGCCGCGAGAAACTCGATATGAATTCCCTCGCCCTCGGTGTCGTCGATTTCCTCGGGGCTCGCGGGCATCTCGTCTCTGGTTCTGCGGTAGACGATTTGCGGCGTCGAACCTGTCCTCCAGGATACGCGCGCCGCGTCGACCGCGCTATTGCCGCCGCCGATTACTAGGACTTTCTCGCCGACATCGACTGTCTCGCCGGCGTTGACCCTGTTTAGGTATTCGACAGCGTTCAGAACGCCGGGACCGGCCTCTCCCGGTATGCCGAGATTCCAGCCATCGTGGGCGCCGATCGCCATATAGACGGCCGCGTAGTCCTTCTTGACGTCATCGATTGAGATATCCGTCCCGATCCTGGTCGAGTATTTGATATCGACACCTAGGTCGGCGATTTTCTTTACCTCCGCGTCGAGAATATCCTCCGGGAGCCTATAGCTCGGGATACCGTAGCGGAGCATGCCGCCCGATTTATCGAACGCCTCGAAAATCGTTACCGGATAGCCGCGGCGTGCCAGCTGGAACGCGCACGACAGGCCGGCGGGACCGGAACCGACGATTGCCACCTTCTCCGAGCGCACCTCATCCGTGACTTTCTCGTGAGCGAGGTCGTTGTTTATACCGTAATCACCGATAAACCTCTCGACCTGGTTGATCGATACGGCTTCGTCTTTGGCCTTTCTGTTACAGTCAGTTTCGCAAAAATGCGGACATACCCTTCCGATAACCGACGGCAAGGGGTTCGTCTCCGTCAAAAGCCTGTAGGCTTGTTCCCACGACTCATCAAAAGTCCGGCCGTAGCTTTCGGATTGAGCAATAAGCGTCAAGAACCCTCTTATATCGTTATTGCTGGGGCAGGCATTTTTGCAAGGCGGAGTCTTTTCGGTGTAACGCGGCCTTAAATGCGACCCCTCACGGCCGCGAGAATGCCCGGCTGCACCAATCTCTCGCTTTCTCATCTTAAGTACAACTGCCATACCGTTCTCCTTTAAAATCCTGGCTTTATGCATTCTTTTCCGACGCCGCATACGCTGCTGTCCGCGGCGACACACAACGCCGGATCATAATGCGCTTGGGCCTAAGTAATGTCTTATGATTACTCGTTCGCGGACGCTTCCGTATGCGGCAACTCAATCGAGCTTCCGCCGAAATAACCATATACACACCGGCCGGAGTCCATAAGTAGCTTTATAGCCGCTTTCGCATCGTCCTTGGAGATTTTGTCACCATACTTTGCGATTACCGCTTTTGTCAGATCTTTCGCTTTCAGTTTCTTCTGTCCTGCGCTATCGGAGACGACCTGAAACATGTCATCAGCCAATTGCTCGATAGAAACTTCCCCAGCCATGTTACAACCTCCTAATACCTGTTATGCATCGACCTTCTGTAGGTCGTGCCGGCATACCTGAAGTCATCGAGATGGTATTTGGTAAATTCGATACCGGTCAAATCGAAGAACTTCGGCCAGCCTATCCTGTTTATCCACTCGCCAACGCGCTCATAAGGCTTAGCGTTCTTGGCGTAGACTTCGACGATGTTCTTGACCGCCTCGGTAACCTCGGGCCATCTCGGCGGGTTGTTCGGCAGAAACGGGATTGCCAACTTGGTAAACATCGGCTCCGTCCTGGCGTTGGAGATCTTGCCGCCCACCCATATAGATACGCCGTCGTTGAGCGGGTCCGCCATCGGCATCGCCGGACATACGGTAAAGCAATTACCGCAATACATGCACTTATCCTCTTCGACCTTGACGGTCGTCTTGCCATCTATCGAAGTCGGCCTGATGGCGTTGTTCGGACACGAAGCAACCGTCGTCGGAATCTCGCAGAGATTCGGCAGGGTGCTGTGGTCGATTCTCGGCGGTGTCCTGTGGAGACCGAGAAGCGCGATGTCGGATGCGTGTACCGCGCCGCACATGTTCAAGCAACACGCGACGGCTATTCTCAACTTATGCGGCAGCTTCATCTCGACGAAATACTCGTAAAGCTCGTCCATGACGACTTTGACCAGTCCCGATGCGTCGGTCGCGGCTGAATGGCAGTGTACCCATCCCTGCGTGTGAACGACGTTCGATATAGAGTTGTTGAGGCCGCCAACCGGGATGCCGTTATCCGACAATTCTTTTATCAACGGGTCGATATTGTCTTTGTTGCCAAGCAAGAACTCGACGTTATTCCTACTTGTAAACCTGAGATAACCGTCGGAGTATTTCGTCGCCAGACCGGTAATCATCCTTATGAAGTTTGTACTGATTAGCCTCGGCGACGCGGCCCTTACCGTGTAGATAGAGCCGGTCTCACCGTGGTGCACCAATACGCCCGCACGCAATGTCTCATGATATTTCCACTTGCCGTAATTCTCTTTGATTATCGGATGCAAGAACTTATCATAATGCGGTGGGCCTATGTCGGTTCTTCTTTCTGTCGTGGCCATGAAGTTTTACCTCCTGCATACTCGCATTTTATTAGGCTTCCCGGCTTTGGCAGCCCACCATTTGCCGGGAGAATACCGCCTCTTCCTATTCTGTCTCTTCCTCAAAGTACTCTTCATAGAAGATGTACGGATTGTCTCTCGGCTGCGTGATCTGCTGAGGCATTGGCTCAACACCGACTCCCTCGAGGAACGTCTTGAGAGTGACCCTCTCGATAAACTCGCCGATTCTCTCTCTGTTCATGCCGTGCTCATCCCAGAACTCCCAGACTCTCTCAAGAAAATCATGGAATTCTTCGAAGTCGTTCTCCTCATCGATTTCCATGAAAGGAACGATGAGCGTTGCGAAGAGCGCGCCGTCTACGATAGGAGCTTTACCGCCGATAGCGACAGCGGCGCCGCGCTCTTTACCCGGACTCAGAGCTTTCGGAAGCACATTGATGCAGTGGACGCACTTTACGCAGTCGCTGTCGTCTATTTTTAGCTCTTTCCCTTCGAGAGTAATGCACTTCGTCGGGCATTTCTCTATGACGTATTCCCGGATGTTGAAGCCCGCATCGACATACTCGGCTATTGCGCTCTGGTCGATTTGAATCTCGTCTTTCCAGATGCCGATGATTGCCATGTCCGACCTGGCCATAGCGGCGGTACAGTCATTCGGGCATCCCGACATCTTGATTTTGTATTTGTAATTGAACATAGGCCTGTGAAGTTCATCCTGATATTTGTGAGTAATATTGTAGGTAAGCGCCAGGGTGTCGTAGCATGCGTTCTGGCAACGGCCGGGTCCTACGCAGCAGCTCGGGGTCCTAAGGTCGGATCCTGAACCGCCCAAATCCCAATCCTTAGATGTCAACTCTCTAAAGATAGGCTCCAACTCCGGAGTGGTGGTACCGAGAAGTATCATGTCCCCTGTCGAGCCGTGCATGTTGGTCAAACCAGAGCCGTGCGCATCCCAGATATCCATGATCTCGTTTAATGCTTCCGAGGTGTAGAACCACCCTGACGGCTGATTTACCCTGACGGTGTGGAAGTGCGAAACCCCCGGAAACTGATCAGGGATTGCGGAATACCTACCGATAACACCTCCGCCGTACCCCATTATGCCTACCAAGCCGCCGTGCTTCCAGTAACCCACCTTGTCGCGGTACGACTTCTCAAGCTGACCCAAGAGGTCTTTGACCATTGGTCTGTCGGCCATGGTCTTCAAGTCCGTTATGAAACTTGGCCATGGCCCTTTTTCCAACTCATCTAAGAGTGGAGTTTTCAGCTCGTCTGACATTACTTAGCCTCCTTTTCTGTTAAACGCGATTGTAAGCAAAGCTTCGTTTGAGCATTGCACGCGATTTATCCTGCTGCACCTAAGTGCTGAGTGCGCCTCATCTTAAAGATAATATCTCCGGGCATCGCCTGGGAACTGAAAGTAATTAAGCCCATAACAAATTTCTTTACAGAGATGATGTCCGCTCTGACGGTAAAGAAGAATCTTGTGTGCTTAATCAATACTATTACTAGGGTTACATGGAAAATATAGCCTGCTAACCAAATTATCTTGTTGCTGTTGAACAAGCTTTTGAAAAGCCCTGCCTCTTGAGCCATTCTGTAGACAACACCAGTGGCTCCTACGGGCGCAGGATTAAACGCTATCTTCAAAGGGGAAGGCGTAGTCTCGTATTTCCATACCCTAGCCATGAAACCAACTAGAAATATGGCTATCGCTAAATAGCCGGCGATTGTGAAAGCCAAAGTCAAACCGCTCATATTTAATCCCTTTTCTGATAAGCTTTCGCCCTCGGACTTACGCTAGAGGTTTCCCCGGAACGTATTCCCGGCAAGAACATGTATGATGCGATTACTACTAATTATCAGATACGTCCCATCAGGGTTTCGATCGATCTCATTTGTACTGGAGTACGATTTCCGTTCAAAGCTAAAGGCGGCCTCGTCCAGCTTTGAATTTAGATTACGTTCTAACAGAGACCGACCGAAATATTAAAAATATGTCAGGTCGGTCCTCTGTAATCCTCTTCAATAAACGAATTGGAATCTTGTGCTTACACGCAGCCGGTCGGCTTCGGAAGCCCGGCGATCTTACAGGCCTGCAATGCCGGGCCTGCCGGATAGAGCTGGTACAGGTACGCGTTGCTGCCTTTTTCCGGACCAAACATCTTTTTCATCTCTTTGATTAAGATTTTGATCATCGGAGCGATTTTGTACTCGCTGTAGTAATCCCTCAAGAAGTTGACGACTTCCCAGTGTGCTTCCGTCATCTCGACGCCTTCTTGCTCGGCGATGTACTTGGCTACGTCCTCATTCCAATCTTCGAGGTTTACGAGGTAGCCGTCATCATCCGTCTCATAAGACTTTCCATTTAACTCAAAGCTCATATGTATACCTCCTTATTAAGATTTCCTGATGCTTGATTTAAGAGCGGTCTCTATAATTGTGTAAAGAGAAAAAGAGTACGTACCAAATGTTACGATGAGCGTACCAATTACGATACCTTTTGTCAAGTGTGTAGCAAATAAATTTTTTAAGTAATTATGGTCGCCGGTCTAGGCTGACCGGGCTGCGTTTGACATACTCCACAAAGCCCCTCGCCCAAGCGGACGAACCGGAACTGTGCAGGTGGGCATAGGATGCGAAAACGTTTTTGTATATGATCCCGTCATGCTCGCCGTCCAAGCCTTTTCCACGGGTGAGATTATACCCAAACTCGGTGTTTTCTAAATCGACGACTTCGGAATAGTGAAATTCGTGCGCGCGCATCATGGCGCCCGGCTCGAACCAACCGCCGGCTCCGGTCGCTTCCATTATCATGTAACCGTGCCCTCTCGGTTTTTCGTGCATGAGGATATCGCATGGGAGCGCGCCGACCATCTCCCTCGTTATCCCCCCCCACGACATCTTGCGGGACAGGTACATCAAGCCGCCGCACTCGGCATAGACCGGCATGCCTCGCCCTATCGCCCCGCGGATTTCCGCGCGCATGGCGGCGTTCTTCTCGAGTTCTTCCATAAATACTTCGGGGAACCCACCGCCGATATAGAGCGCGTCTACCTCCGGCAAACTCTCGTCATGAAGCGGACTGAATGGAACAAGCTCGGCCCCCGCGGCATTCAGGGCTTCGAGATTTTCCGGATAATAGAAGGTAAACGCCTCGTCCCGGGCTATCCCGATTCGCACCTGCGTGGGAGCTACCGGGATTTCCGGCAACTCGGCCACGGGTAAATCCGGGGCCGCTCGCGCAATCGCGACGACCCTATCGAGGTCGACGTACTCCTCGACCACGGCGCCTATCGATTCTATCGTCGACATGGCCTGTGCATCCTCTTTGGCCGGCTTCAGACCCAAATGGCGCTGGATTATGCCTATCTCCGGCGAGCGCGGAATCGCGCCGATAACCTCGACATCGGTATAGGTCGAGATAGCCGTTCGCAGCTTCGACTCGTGACGGGCCCCGGCGACTTTGTTTAGAATCACACCGGATATCGTAACGTCGGGTTCGAAGTTAATAAACCCTTGGAGCAGCGGGGCGACGCTTCGCGTCATGTTGCTCGTATCGATTATCAGGATTATTGGAGATTTAGTTATACGCGCAACATCGGCGGTGCTGCCTTTGCCGTCGACCTCCATGCCGTCATAGAGGCCCATATTGCCCTCGACGATGCTGATGTCGGCGTCCGACCCCGCCCTCCGCAGGGACTCTATTATCTTGTCTTCGCCCATCATGAAGAGGTCGAGGTTTCGGCAGGTACGACCGGTGGCCGCGCTCAGCCACATCGGGTCGATAAAGTCCGGGCCCTTCTTGAAGGGTTGCACCTTGTAGCCGGCGTCGGTCAGAGCCTTGCAAAGACCGATGCTCAGCGTGGTCTTGCCCGAGCTTCTATGGGGCGCCGATATTGTAACACGCGGTAGATTCAAGATATCCTCCGAGACGCGTCTTATGCGCATCAATCCCGATACATTGTCAATAACCTATCGTATCATCTATTTTACATAGACGGGTGCGAATATCCAGGGGCTTAACGGGATTGATATAGCGGCCGAGGAAGCGATGCTCTCGATGGCGGCGGCTGGGGTTTTGGCGACGCTCGTCTGCGATAGCTTGTGGCGAATTGAGGCTTAACCTGCGGAGAATAAGACGATGTTTTCTGTTCTATGTTTTAATAGATGAAATTTACGGTTTTTGCATCATATCCAGCATGGATCAGAAGTTCTGCAATTTCGATTGGTAGATTTTCATCTATCTTGAACCGCATATTTGCCTACTCTGCTACAGGTAGCAATCGTTCGCGAGATAGTTCCGCAGCATACGCTATAGTCGCCTTAATATCTTCAGGGGTTAGCGATGGATAGCTTTTTAAGATTTCCTTCTCGCTTACACCTTCCGCCAGATTATCAAGTATCGCGGACACCATAACGCGTGTACCCTTAATACAAGCTTTTCCGTGACATACGAGCGGATCCACAGTTATTCTTTCTCTCCAGTTCATATCCAATCACTCTTTTATCCGTTTAATATTATTGTATCATTGTGTCCCAAATTCTCTATTGTTTATAATAGGCAAAATAGCGGATTGCGTCAAAATCGTTCTAAAAGTATCCCGAATGAAACCGCCTGCCGTTAGCTAGATGACCGCGCTCTAGTGATGTGACTGCGGGTTTAGCTGTTGGCTCTCGCCCTTGTGCGCCGGATAAAGAAGGTTGCCAGCGCAAGCATTACGAGAAACGCGGGTAGATAGTATCCCCAATAGCCACCTGTCTTATCCGCCATGCCGGGGGCGGACACATCTTTTATTATCGCGGGCAGCGGATTAACTTCGCGTGACCCTCCGCCTGAGCTGCCGCCAATTAGAGCCTCCCCTTCAGCATTACGGTCGGCCGCGAAAACCGCCTTTATCTCTTGATTTACCGCCTCGTCTCTTTCGTAGACTTTCATATCCTTAAAAGCGCCGATCGAATCCCTCTCCGGGGCTTCCACTCTTGGACAGCGCTTCCGCAATCTCCTGTTTAATCGAATCATCCGCAAGCAGCTTTTCTATCGCTTCGCGCTCTGGGTGCGCTTCCAGTTCTTGTTCTTTTAACAACTCCTTAAGCGGTCTTTCGTTCGCGAGGCAAACGTTAGTAGAGAGCGCCAAGCTTAATACCGCTAAACCGACCAGTAGAAAGAGTTTTTTCATGATATCCCCCTTACCTCCAAAATATGCCGGCATTCCATATCCCCCAATCCCAGGGATCATTAATGCGGCCAAGTACAAGGTCGGTATGAGTATACTTATCGTAGAACTTTCCGTTCCAAGGGTCGTTATAGAATACTTTGCTGCCGGTCGTGTTATAGCCCCTGATGGTAAGTGCGTGAAGCGTTGCGCCGCTATTCTTACTCATTCTGGCAATAATCGGCCCCCCATTGTTGGTCTGGTATTGAACCGCTGTATAGGACAGCATATTGTTTTGAATGGAGCCGGGCCACCTTAGATATGTCCAGACAGCATCCCGCATATTAGCGTTGGTGCCGCCTTTATTATAGTTGACGGCGCCATGAATCATCTTGGCGATATCGACCTTTCTATCTATATTGTCCGGCTTGCCATAAGCTATAACCATCGAGGCCGCAGTAGCCCAGCACAGATTATTGAGTGGTAGCTGGCCAAACACAGGAACGGGCAAGTTTGCAGCAGCTGCTATACCCGGAAAACTTAAAAGCATTACCGCTACCAACACTATTGCTACGACGCGATGTTTCATTACTATCCCCCCTAAATCTCATGTCTAAGTTCGAATTCTTCCGATTCTTACCAAGGTCGCGTACATTCACGCGCAATAATAGCACTTAATTATGCTAGCCTCCTTCTATTGATTATCTGCCCTGCGCGGCATGGATGAACTTCATCAAGACCCGACGCCCGTTGACTATATGAACTGGTTTGGGTTGCCGGCTCGCTTGATTCGCCAGTAAACAATCGGGTCTATTCACAGCTCGGTAATAACGTTGTGTGTATATTATGAGCAACGTCTCTTTCTGGCATACTGCTATCTCCTTGTATCCCGGCTTACTTATATTATAACCGTAAGTAGAGAGGGTCGAGGGGATTTCAAGGAAACATCTGCTAGTCCGTGGTTTAATAAGTGTATCACGTGCTTAATGGCTCGAGTCGCTCTACCGTGTCGAATAAATAGCTTAGCTCAGCCCTTCTGATGCAGCGGATTTCTAGATAAATGATAAGAATGAAACAAGAAGCTCGGGCCGCCGCTCGCCGCTGTCATGATGTCGAGCATCGGGCTTATCGATAACTATGTTCTGTTGCTCATCGTTATATCGCTCGCGGGGCTGGGTATCGCGGCTTTTCATCCGCCGGCGTCGGCGATTGTCGGGCATACCAACACGCGCAACAGCGGGCGGGCCATGTCGCTCTTCTCGCTCGGCGGCAACGTCGGCTTCGCGGCGATGCCGCTTGTCGTGGCACCGCTAGTCGCGGCGTTTGGGCTGTCGGCTACCCCAGTGCTGGCGCTTCCGGGTATTGCCGTCGCGATTTTGCTGTACCGCTTCACACCGCGCATGAACAATCCCGGCCGGCGCGTAGGCACGCCGTTTTTTAGTACTGTCCGGTCGCAGCTCGTCCCCTTCGTCGCCCTGCTCGGCACCGTTGCTTTCCGGTCGCTCGCGTTCTTCAGCTTGATTACGTTTCTCCCTATTCTCTTAGCCGAGCGCGGCTATTCGCTCGTTGCGGGAGGGGCGATCCTATCGGTACTCGCGCTTTCGGGCGCACTCGGGGGACTGCTTGGAGGCATGCTCTCAGACCGCTTCGGACCAAGACCGGTGATAATCGGCTCGTTACTTGCCGCAGTGCCCTTCTTGATGCCGGCGCTCCTTTCAAGCGGCACGATGCTAATTGTCTGGCTGGGACTGGCCGGGGCGTCACTTTTGGCGTCGTTTTCGGTGGCTGTGGTTGCGGCGCAACGGATATTTCCTGATAATAAGGCTACGGCGTCGAGTTTGGCCTTGGGGTTCGGGCTTGGCCTGGGCGGCCTCGGGGTGGGTCTGATAAGCGGCGTCGCCGACGCATTCGGCTTCGGAATCGAGCAGACCTTGTTCTATGTAAGTTTTCTGCCGATTGTAGCGGCGGCCTTTGCTTTGGGTTTGCCCGGCAAGCAAGTTGAATAATTTTTGAGCGTTTGAGACGGGTTTTGCGCGCAAGCAGCTTGGCCGAACCATAGCGTAAGCCGCGAATATGAGTTCGAACAGCTCCACATTAATGCAGGTGTTAAAGATGAGGTTGGATGTCGACATTATCCTTTAAATGCTACGTTGAAGTACCGGCGGGCTCGCTCGACAACAATAAGGCGGATATCGACCGCCTCAATCACGCAATCACCGAGATCGCCGGCGTTCCGCATATAGAATGGCCTCTCGGCCTCATACTCGAGGCGGCAAGCGTTTTGCGCGAGACTGCGGGCAAGGTGACGGTTGCGGGGAGCATCGTGCGAGAAACGCTCATAGTCTGTGGCATCGAGCCGGGCGATACCTCGCGGAGAAACTATGGCATAGCGGTCGATATCGGCACCACTGTCGTCGCGGTCGAACTCATCGACCTCATAACGGGCGAGAGCCTCGCAACCTTTGGTGAGGTAAACGGCCAGGCCGGGTACGGCGAGGATTTGCTGACCAGGCTCCACTTCGCCGGACAGAGCTGCAGTGAAACGCTCACAGGAGTTCTGCGAGCTACAATAAACGGTCTCATCGAACAGGCATGCGCGTCAGCCGGTATTTCGCCGACCGAAGTTATGGCGGTGGCGGTAGCCGGCAACACCTCGATGGCCCATTTTTTCCTGGGGCTCAACCCGGCCGTCATGCGCTTTGAACCATACATACCGTCGATAAACCATATCCCGAGACTCCGGGCAAAGGACGTCTCGTTAATAACGTCTCCCAACGCCACGGTCTACGTATTCCCGAGTGTCGGCGGCTACTTCGGCGGCGACCTGATATCCGGGGCTATCGCCTCAGGCATAGCCGGGGGCGAGGGTGTGTCGCTCTTGCTCGATATCGGCACCAACGTCGAGGCCATCCTCGGTAATAAAGAGTGGATGGTGGCGATTGCGGGCTCGGCCGGCCCAGCCCTCGAAGCCGGTGTCGCGGATTGCGCGCGGCGCGCCGAGCCGGGCGCCATCGAGCGCGCGACCATCGACCCGGCGACATTCGAGCCGACCTATTCGGCCATCGCCGGAGCGCCGGCCTATGGGTTCTGCGGCTCGGGGCTTATCGACCTCGTCGCGCAACTATATCTTTCGGGCTTGCTCGACCCTACGGGGCGCTTCGTCCTCGACAAGAAAACCGCGCGCTGGAGGGAGATAAACGGGCGCATGTCTTATGTTCTCGCCGAGGGCGCCAACGGACAAACGCCGACCTACATCACTGAAAAGGACATCCACAACTTGCTGACGACCAAGGCCGCGATGATAGCCGCAACGACCATCCTTATAAACAGCGTAGGTGTGGCGCTCGAAGATATCGAGCACATTTACACCGCAGGCTCGTTCGGCATCCACATCGATGTCGATTCAGCCACGACCATCGGCCTCTACCCGAAACTGCCTAAAGAGCGCTTTATAACGCTCGGCAACGGCTCACTTGCCGGTGCCCGCGCCATCCTGCTCGATGCGGAGCGAATCGCCGAGGCCGAGCACATCGCCGACACCATCACCTACCTCGAACTCAACGTCCACCCCGAATTCATGGATATCTTCAGGTCAGCAAGGTATATATAGCCGCGCCTAAAGCGCAACGATGTTGCGGCGCGAAATCGACCCGCGCAAACAGGCCCCGAGCTACGAGAGAAATAAAATCACTCGTCAAAACCGTTATTTGATTAACGGCGCCGCCTGCGAAGTCTTTACAACCAGCACCGGAGTTGTGGCCTCGCCTATGACCCGCTCGGTGACGCTTCCCATCATAAGCCGCCCTATGCCCGTGCGCCCGTGGCTGCCCATGCAGATCAACCCGGCACCCACATCTTTCGCCACACCGATAATCTTTTCGTATGGCTCACCCTCGACCAATACCATCTCGGCGTCAATGCCGGCTTTTTCGGCGAGCGCTTTGGCCTCGTCAACGATGCTTTTCGCGCCCATCTCAACCTGGTCGGCGATATCCGGAGCGATAGCGAAGAGTTCGGGGTTTATGTCGACAACCGTGAGAATGGTTAACTTCCCGCCATAATTCTTAGTCAACTCAATTGCGCGCTTAGCCGCCTCATCACTATATTTCGAGCCATCGACAGGTAGTAAAACCTTATCCCACTTCAAAACACTCTCGCGAGGAATGACTAGAACATCTATCGGACTGTAGCCGATTACCCTCGACGTAACACTTCCCATTAACGCTCGCTCAAACCTAGTCAAACCGCGCCGACCCATAACAATTAAATCAACGTCATTCGCGGTTGCTGTTTTAACAATGGCTTGATGGACTGTTCCGGTCTCCATGACCGTATTAATTTCGACGCCCATCTCCTTCGCGGCCTCGCGCGCTTCCGTCAAAACAGCCTCAGCCGGCCCGGTAAAGACCTCCTCAGTGGTCCCCACAAGCCCAAGCTCAAACTCAGCCCCGTAATAAAACGGTACCGTTATCGCTATGACCTCACCACCCGCCTGCTTGACAAACGCAAGCGTTTGCTTGAGCGCGTTCTTGCCGGTCTCCGAACCATCAACGGCGACTAAAAATCTCATCTTTTCCACCCCTGTTTTCCCAAGCCGCATGTCGTCATCGGGCTAAGCCTCAATCCGCTATCATAAAATCAACAATCCAGCGATGATTTGCAGGTTCGTCAAACCCACAACCGTTCATACTGTTTGTCTATGCTTCAAGCAAGCCCAAGGATATTAAATACTTGTACATTCATTCTTCCACGTTAGGTCGCGCTTTAAACGAAAGACGCGCTCCATGCGGTATAAATGAAACGCCGAAAGCGGGCTTCCCCGCCTCCAGCGTGCTTTCGGCGGCTTCACTGCCGATAAGAACTTGCCACCCACTAATAGCGGGCTATCTTTCTTATAGGTCGTGCTTCGTGCCGCCTACGATAGCATAGGCCGTAAGAGCGGCCTCGAGGTCGGCTTGAATTGCCCGCTGCGCGATTTTTGTGACTTGAAGCAGGTCGGGCGTATCACCTGCGGGTATCTCCTTCGACAGCCGCGCCTTTATCAGACTTATCTCAAGGTCGTCCACGAGAGTCGTTGTATCGACCGCACCCTCAGCGACCATCTTCTGGAATATACCTAAAGCTCCACATGCGCTCGAGTCGCCGTGTCTGCCCTCCCGAGCGCAGACACCGATGCGTCCCTTGTCGTCAATGGCGATGTGCGGAAAACTATAAAACACATAGCGTTCTTTGCCATCTAAATTTGGGGCATGATGCATCGCCGCTGTCAGGCCGGTCTTGCCGGCAAAGAACATCGCCGCGAGACTTGAAAGGTTAAACGCATATCCCACCTCTTGTTTACAGCCTCAACCAACGGCTGCGATAACTCATCCCCGCACACGCCCACGCATGCAATAGTGTTGTCAATCGAAAAACCGAGCCTATTAAGTTTCTTGCTTAGTCTTTAACATTTAACAACAAGTATAGGGCACAATGCGCCCCCTATAATTTTCTCAGCAACGCTTCCGACGGTAAATCGATTTGGGCCTGTTTTGCCATAGCTCCCTATGCAAATCAGATCCACATTTTCTTTCTCTGCAAAGTCTGTTATTATCCATGCGGTATCGCCTTCTTTTATATAAATATCTGTTTTAATATTTAGCGCTTCCGCCCTGCTTTTTACAGAATCGGCAACACTGCGGGCACTATCAACAAGCTTGGCGATAGCGTTTGGGATTACGGAGTAAGTCTCCTCCGGCATATCAACAACCGAAATCACCTTAAGTTCCTGCCCAAAAGCACTAGCCATATCTAAAGCTACCTGTGCGGCAACTTCACCGCATTTCGAGTCATCAACGGCAAGAAGAATCCTCCGCCACTTGAGAACAGCATCGCTTGGCATTACTAGAACATTAGCCGGGCTGCATTTTATAACCCGTGAGGTTACCGATCCCATAATAGCCCGTTCAGTCCTTTTAAGGCCTTTTCTGCCCATTATTACCAGGTCAAATTTTTCCTTCTCAACAAGGTCGCATATTTCATCGGCCACAGAGTTCGCATTCGTCTTAATCACACAATAGGGGTTTACGCCGCCCGCAACAAAAACTTCCTTTGCCTTCTCGATGACTTCCTCGGCATGTTGCATCAGCGTTTTCATTACGGCTTCCCTTTGCGAAGCCGATAGTTCATAATCGAAATCTACTATAGGCCTAACAACGGTCAACAGACATACGCCTGCCTCTGCTTTCTTGGTAAAATCCAGAGCTGCATGAACACTTTGCATCGACGATTTCGACCCGTCGACGGGAACTAATACTTTCATAGGATACCCCTCCTAGGCCTCTGACTTGGCCCCTTTCTTCATAGAAAGCCCCATACCTTCGAATAGATAGAACACACCAAAGCCAAACCACAGCGTATAAATCACGTAAAAGACGAGCAGAGCCGTCATTAATACCGCCTTCTCGGAGACGCTTTTGGCTTCTATCCCATAATAATTGTAGCCGGGCTCAACGGCTTTTTTCATAACATCGCCGACCATTTTCGCTTCTTTGACTTTTCCGTCCAACTGCAATCTCTTATCGATTTTGCTCAACGCATGCCACCAGCTACCAAATATTACTTTCTCATCTTTGGTATTAGTATTGTCGTAACCGTATTTTGTGGTAACATCCGTTCCTTTGTTTTTGTACATCGCGTCGGCGTCTTCCAAAGCGCTTGCCAATACTTTGCCGAGGTCTCCTTTAATTTTCAGCTCGGTACCGTTAGCGACTACCGCCGCTCCCGCATGCTCAAAGAGGATCGCCGCGCTTTCCGCGACTTCGGGTTTTCCTAGATCGATTGAGACTTCAAAGTTTTTGCCGTAAAACTTCTCATTCTTTTCCGCAACTTTCGGAATAAAGTAAGAAGAGCCCTTTGAGAGCTTGTTGAACATATCATCGGCATACTGCAGCCCGTTCATGCCATTGCCAAACGTTGGGGTAAATATCCAGAACAGCACTATAAAGAATGAGGCCAAAAGCATGAGGCCAAGGCTGAAATGCTTCTTATCTTTGATCATCCCTAGCCCTCCCCTCTTAGAACATGGAGATTACCGAAGAACTTGCTAAATATCCAGACACCAAAAAAGCTTATTACCACCCAAAACAGTATATTTCCAACCAATTCTATGCCGTTAACCACCGACATTGATAAACTAATATACTCCATTTCAGTTAACTTCTTGGGCAAAACGGAGAGCCTGTTTATGAAGCCGGCGAGAATAGTTATCGCGTAGAACGCCCTTATGTGTATGCCTTTTACGACCTTCGTGGTAAGCGCCCCGATTTGGATGCCGACCAGCGAGCCGAGCAACATGCCCATCGCCAGGGTGTAAAAGACATATCCGTAAATAGCGTACTGGCCTATCGCCGCAACGCCGGCGGTGAAGATGATTTGAAGGATATCGGTCCCGACAGTCGTCATGGTCGATATTCCATACATGTAGACGAACATGGGGAAGGTGATAAAGCCGCCGCCTACCCCCATTATGGCCGCGACCGTACCTACGACAACTCCACCCAAGGCAAGGAGTACGCCAGATACTTTTCTGCCTCCAAAATCCTCATCGAATGTTATCATCGGAGGGATATTTATATTCTGTACTTTCTGCGCGAAAGGTGTAAGGCCCGCGGAGCCGCCTCCATGCGCACCTCCGGTATCGCCCGATTTTTTAGCCTTTAAGTAATCCGCAAGAGAATAAAAACCTAAAAAGCCAAGGAGCACAGCGTAGACAACGCTAATAAATGCGTCGCTAAGCGCGGGGTCTATATTGTAGAGAGTCTTGTTTATATAGCCGCCGATAAAAGTACCCGCAAATGTTCCAACAAGAAATGCCGCCGCCAATTTCACTGAAACATTGCCGAGTTTTTTATGCACGACCGTACCCATAATAGCTTTTGCAAAAATATGGAACAAGTCCGTTCCTACTGCGAGGATACCCTTTACACCTATTGCCATCAGAGCCGGCGTGATTATAAACCCTCCGCCCGCGCCAATAGCGCCTGTGATTAAACCGGCTGCTAAGCCTATAAGAATTGAAACAAGAAAAACATCGGTAGAATAAAAAGCCGGAGCATATGCGGTCTTAGATCCCAGCATGTCGGCGGCCTCGGCGGCCGACATCAACAGTATCGGTACCGTCATTAAGAGAAGAAGCATAAGCTTCTTTCGGCTTGCCAGGATGCTCATGGATACTTCATAGTCCCACCTGGCATGCGCCTCCGACGCGGCCTTCATTAATTCGAAGACCTGTCTTGGTCCACTCATTCAATCGCCTCCTTTTTTAGATTGATTATCAAAAATCTTTTACTTTACACCAGTTCCGCCACGCACTCCGCCACGCACGAACAAGTTGCCGAGCGTCGTTTTGGGGTTTGGTCACAGGTAGCGCGTCTTACGCTTTGCATCGCTCAAATATACTGACGACGCGAAGTACCTCTACCCTTCTAACCCACGACTTGGAGTTTATTTTTTTTACCAAGGTCTCGATGGTCAGCGGCGCCTCTACCATTATTATCATGTCGAAACTACCTGTAACCGGGTCGACAAACTCGACGCCCTGCATCTCTTCCAGCGCTCGAACCGCTTTTATAAAGTAATCCTGGCCCATGTCGTCGACCACGCTTACCAACAAATAGGCTCTCATTGGCACCCTATACCTCCTCTCATGCTTGATTTACCTGGTGCTTTAATTGAATCACTGTCCAGGCAATATAGAATCGGTGCTGCTACCGCTTTTTACTTTCGCGAAATACCTTGTTGCGCATCATAAGCAGTACGTGTAATTTTTATTGGTCATGAGTGATTACGCTATAGTTAAAGTTCTAGTAAATGCGTAATTTTACTTACCAGCGCTACGTAGTCCTACCGTTTTGAAATAATCTACGTGGAGGTTTATAATGAAATTAATGTGAGTAAGAACATCAGAATTTTGTTAGCTGAAGATCATGTGCTGGTAAGAGAGAGCATCCGTCGATTCTTAGAAAAAGAATCGGGCTTAGAAGTAGTCGGTGAAGCCGGAGACGGAGAAGAGATGGTTGCTTTGGCGACCAAGCTCAAGCCCGATATCATTATAGCCGATGTTTCCATGCCGAAACTTAACGGTATAGAAGCCACTAGAGCTATAAAAGCATTGCCTCTCTCTGTGCCGATACTTATACTTACCGCATACGACTACGATCAATATATTTTCGCCCTTCTCGAATCGGGGGCAGCCGGTTATCTTTTGAAAGATATCACCGGACAAGAGTTAATCGATAGCATATATGCAATACATAGGGGAGATTCGGTGCTCCACCCCACAATTGCAAGAAAAGTAATGCAGCGGTTTAGCAACACGGCAAGAAACCATGAGTTAAGGCCGTTTGAGCTGTTAACCAACCGTGAAGTAGAGGTGCTTAATCTAGCGGCACAAGGCAGAAGCAATAAAGAAATCGCTACAGAGCTTAGCCTAAGCGTGCGTACCGCCGAAGCCCACTTAGGCCATATATTCGATAAATTAGACGTTAGCTCTCGCACCGAAGCGGTAATTCTTGCTCTAAAAAATGGTTGGGTCGGGCTAGAATAGTTTGCATGACGAGGGATAAGCGTGAACACGGAGACTGAACATCACACAACACGTCAGGAACGTCTCATCCTTAACCCTAGTTTTTGGTCAATCGTAAGCATCTTTGTCCTTATAACTCTTCACCACTATAACGACCAGACCAATCTCATCCTACTCACCATTCCGGATACTTACTTTGGCATAACAAGACATACCGTCGACAGAATCCTATATCTGGTGCCCATTATCCTTAGTAGCTTTATTTTTGGTTTAAAAGGCGGTGCTGCGGCCATAATAATCGCTCTTCTTTTCATGTTGCCGCGGGCTATATTTATCTCACCAACACCGAGCACGGCCATCATCGAAACCATAATGATAACGTTAATAGGGTCCGTCGCGCCAATTTCGGCGAACACGCTTAGAAAGCGAAGTGAACAACTTGAACAGGCCAGAGCGTGTTTTGAATCATCGCAGCGGAAACTGCAGTCTAAGGTCCGAATGTCGATAAAGCAGGAAAAGCAACTCACCGTTATCAATGCCTTTACTGAGATGCTCAGCCGTTCCTTGGATATAGAAATAGTTCTCAATAACGCCATTAAAATGATTATGGAGGTAATGCATGTCGATATTGTTTTGATTTTTTCCCGAAACAGGAATGAGCAAGAATTAAATTTGATTGCTTTCAAAGGCATAAAAGAGCGCTCGGCGCAAGCTTTGGATGGGATGAAATTAGGGGAGGGTCTCTGCGGTTGCGTTGCCGACTCGGGAAAGCCGATATTAGTAGAGGATATCGCAAATAATCCGGATTTTTATACTGAGACCGCAAGAGAGGAAGGCTTACACACCCAGTTAAGCGTGCCCTTAATGGCTCGAGATAAGATTATGGGAACGCTTTGCATAGCCACATGCAACAAACGCCGGTTTCAAGAAGCGGAAATCGAACTGCTTTCCGCCCTCGGAAACCTTGTTGGAATCGCTATAGATAATTCCGGTCTCTACCATGAAAGAGAGTTGGCCAACGAACAGCTTAGATTCTCTGAAAGAAAATATCGACAGCTCTTTGAGAACGCACACGACGCGATTTGGATTCAGAATCTGAATGGTAAAATCACGGACGCCAACATAGCCGCCGCCAATCTCCTGGGCTTTCGACTATCAGAGTTGATCGGGGCCGACAGTCACCGGTTTCTGCCGCAAGAGAGCCTCACCGTATCAGAAACGATCCAAGACAACCTGCTAGATGATAAAACAGACAAACAGCCTTATACACAAAAGCTTATCAGAAAAGATGGTACCGAGGCTATCCTTAAAGTAACTACGAATCTAATCTCCAGCAATGGGCACCCTGACGGCTTTCAATTTATCGGCAGAGACATAACAAAAGAAGTCAGGTTGCAAGAAAACCAGCATTTCTACCTGCGGCAGATAACAAAAGGACACGAGGAGGAACGGTTGCGTATCTCGCGCGACCTCCATGACAGCACGGCGCAAAACCTTATCGCGGCGCTCCACCAGCTCGAGGAATTTTGCCAGGCAAGCAAAGAGCTGCCAATGGCCAAATTAAGGTTCTTGTGGGGGCTCCATGACCACCTCAAAGACTCTCTACAGAAGGTGCGTCGCTTAAGCCGCGATTTAAGGCCGTCGATTATCGATGATTTAGGTCTGATTCCCGCTGTGGAGTGGCTGACGGAACAACTGAAAACAGAGCATAAAATATCAGCAAGCTTGACGGTATCAGGCGAGGAGAGACGCTTTTCACCAGAGGTTGAGGTGGCTCTCTTTAGGATCGCTCAAGAAGCCTTGAGAAATGTAGCAAAGCACGCAGCGGCAACGAGCGCGGAACTTTCTATTGGTTTTGACGATACCGCTACGAAGCTTGTTATCGCCGATAACGGAAAGGGCTTCGAACTGCCGGTAAGTATCGGCGAGTTTTCACGCATTGGAAAACTAGGGATAGACGGCATGCAAACACGCGCCCGCCTAGTCGGCGGCACCTTCGATATACAATCCGAACCGGGTCGGGGCACTACGCTAACCGTCACCATTCCTACCTAGGAGCACAGTAAGAGCATCCGCAAAATCCTGGAGCCTCCGATAACGCTCCCCCCGCTCATCCCCCAGCTTATAATATAGTTTGCGGCATCGACGCGACCCATCCACACGTTAAGACAAATAATATACCAGTAGGTACGCGAATAAAAACAGCGTCACCCACAGCACCGTTGTGCCAATGGGCCAATGTTTGACTATATCGCCGGGGTAAATCTCTTTTTCTCTTTTAATCCGCTCGGCAATCTCCGCTCTTCTCTCTTGGCTACCGAACTGCAAAAGCACGGTATCCCATGCGATCTTTAAAGCCGCCTGCGGATTTTTACTCGCCCAGCCTAAAGATGTGGGGACGGTCTCAAAAGCCGCCCTATTAATAGCCGCCCCCACTTTAGCCATAGGGTTGCCTACAAGCCACATAAGAACTCCGGCGCCTTTACGGTAGAACCAGTCTGTGTCGAGATTAACGGCCCTTATTTCCGCGGGATAAACTCTCGACAACATCAGAAGCGTAAACGCCAACGCTGAGAAGAGCAACAACTGAAGTTGATCTATGACGTGCGCAGCCGTATACGGCACATAATCGACCGGGAATGGAAGAATGCTGTAGAGGGCGCCCGGAAAAACGCCTATAAAAACAGACAAGAAAGCCGCAATACCCATGGCAAGAAGCATGTTAAACGGCGCTTCTTTTGTCCTTATCCCCGAATCACGTCCGAAAAATGCAGAATACGGTATTCTAATGCCTGAGTAATGAAGGACGCCCGCGGAAGCAAATATTAAAACAAGCCATAGGGCGGCTAAGCCCTCATAGCCCGAGGCGCTTACGATCATCGATTTACTTACAAATCCACTGAAAAATGGAAATGCGGAGATCGACGCGGCGCCTATTACGCAAAATATGGCCGTTAACGGCATGGTCTTGTACAGACCACCTAAATCCGTGGCGTTAATCTTACCGGTCTGATGTAAAACAGCGCCCATAGACATGAAAAGAAGTGCCATATATAAAATACCGCTAAAAGCGTGAGCAACCGTGCCGTTTAGGGATAGACCCGTTCCAATCCCAACTCCAACCACCATGAATCCAAGCTGACTAATAAGACCGTAAGAAAGCACTTTTCGCAGGTCGTTCTCGATAAGCGCATAAAACATGGGAAACACTGCCATAGCTGCCCCAATCCATATCAAAATATCGGCGCCGGGATACGCCCTTGCCAGCACGTAGACCGCCGTTTTAGTGGTAAAGGCGCTTAGGAACACCGCGCCCGTAACGGTCGCCTCGGGATATGCGTCAGGCAACCAGGCATGCAAAACCGGGAAGGCGGCGTTTATGCCGAACCCAAGAAATATCAAATAGGATGCTAATCCGTTTAAGCCAATATACCCAAATTCGATTGAGCCGGTATTGCTTACAAGCAGGATTACGCCTGCGAGAAAACAAAGACCCCCAAATATATGAACTAAAAGATATCTAAACCCCGCGCCATAAGAAGCCTTTGTTCTACTCGCCCAAATTAGGTATGTCGCCGTTACTGCCATTATCTCCCAGAATACAAAGAGCGCTAACATGTCGCCCGCAAAAACAGCCCCTATTGCGCTTCCGGCATAAAGCAGCGCCGCCACGTGCTGCCCGTTATCTTTCACATAGAGTGCGTATAGGTTTGCGATAAAGGTTATCAGTATGAATATGTAGCCGAAGGCCATGCTTAGCTTGTCGACTTTACCAAAAGTTATGCTGTATTCCAGGAAACGAACGACCCAATGCGTCCCCTCCGGGATATTTAACAGATTTATAAAAGCGACGCCCGGCAAAATTAGCAGGTACGCGGATTTGACCCTACCCTTAAAAAACGGCACGAGAAACGCGCCGACGATAAATATCGCCGCCGGGGGAAGCATGCTAATCATAGTAATCCTCCTCCCTCATAACAACCTTTCGCAGAAGATATTTTGCTGCCAGAACGAGCCCCACACAAGCAAAAAATCCATATGCCCCATAAAACGATGGGTACTTTTCCCATGAGAAGTGTGGGTGTTTGGGGATGAACAAATCGACAACAATCAGTAAGACGAGTATTGCATAAAAACCATACAAGAGCCTCTTTAGATTTTTAGACATATCCAAAGTATGCTTATTGTTCTGCCCGCTCATCAAGGTGTTCCCTTCTGTTGGAATTCATGTGGCACATCCGGCACCCTACATCACACCGGCCGCAACCATCTTAGCAAGCTTAAGAAATATTGACGGCCGGACGAACAACACCAATACACCCGCGGCCGTCAGCGTAAGCGGTATTACCATAATGGCCGGCGCTTCATGTCTCTTTGCCCTTTCTCCCGGTGGTAGTTCTTTAAAAAACGCGGCATGCACTATCGGCAGAAAATAGGCGGCATTAAGTATCGTGCTCGTCGCAATCACAGCAATAATAGGCAACATTCCGGCCTCAATGGCTCCCATTCCTATGTACCACTTGCTCAAAAAGCCGCCCAACGGCGGGATGCCTATCATGGAGAGCGCACCGACCGTAAAAGCCGCCATCGTAAACGGCATCTGCCTGCCTATGCCGTTGAGTTCGCTCACCTTAGTCTTGTGGGCGGCGACATATATCGCTCCGGCCGCAAAGAAGAGTGTTATCTTGCCAAACGCGTGCAACGCGATATGCATAATGCTGCCCGTTATGCCCGATAGTGTCAGAAGCCCGACGCCGAGCATTACAAAAGAAAGCTGGGATACCGTTGAATACGCGAGGCGCGCCTTCAGGTTATCCTGCCTTAACGCCATAATCGATGCCGTAATTATTGTAAAAGACGCGAAATACGCGAGGACCGCGCCCATCCCAAGCTGCGATAAAAGGTTTACGCCGAAAATATTTAGAACGACCTTTAAAACAACGAATACGCCGGTTTTGACTACCGCAACGGCGTGCAAAAGGGCGCTCACCGGTGTCGGCGCGACCATTGCGGCGGGAAGCCACGAATGAAACGGCATCATGGCCGCTTTGGCTATCCCCGCCATAAAGAGCACAAAAATCGCGGCCAGCAGCAGGTCCGAACCTTTTCCCGCAAGTATCCCGTGGCTTGCAAAATCGAGCGTGCCCGCCGCGTTATAAGTAAGAATTATGGCAAACAACTGAAAAGCTACCGACATACCGAGTAAATATGTAAGATATCTCCTCGCGCCCTTAAGCGCCTCCGCGGTCCCTTTGTGGGCGACGAGCGGAAACGTGGAGAACGTTATAATCTCGTAGAAGATGAACGTCGTGAACATATTCGCCGAAAACGCGACACCTATGGTCGCGGAGAGCGCGACGGCAAAAAACATAAAATATCTTGTCTGTGCGTGTTCCTTCAGCGCCCTTACATACCCAATCGAGTAGAATGACGTAATAATCCAGAGAAAAGACGCCGTCAGCGCAAAAAATATCCCCAAAGCATCGACCTTAAACTCAATATCAAGCCCCGGGACAACGCTGACCAGGAAATACTCTATGACTTTTCCCTCAAGAACAACCGGCAGCATCGATACTACGATCGCGAATTTCGTTACTGCGGCGGCGATGGTCCAAAATTCCCGTATATTAGGTTTTTTACCTGAAATTCCAATCAAAACAACCGCGACGAGCGATACGGCTATGGCGTAAAGAGGCATTGCCGACTGAACCACCTCCATTACACACCTCCCAAGAGCATATTCGCCGCCTTACCCGCTATCGATGCCGGGATAACAGCCGCGACCCCGAAAAATATGCAAAGCCCCGCAAGCACCATGGTCGGCACGAGCAGACCGAGCGGAGCATCGTCTCTTATCTGGCCGGCCCCGTCCGGCACCGCGAAATATATCCCCTCGATGATTCTCCAAAAATATACGGCAGTCAGCAACGAGCTAAGAAGAATTACGGGGACGATAAACCACATATCAGAGGCTAATGCCCCAAGCACAATATACCATTTGCTAACAAAACCGACTGTAAGCGGCACGCCTATCATCGAAATACCCCCGACTGTAAAGGCAGCCATGGTAAAAGGCATCTTTTTTCCCATGCCCTTAAGGCCTGAAATTTCTTCTATCCCCAGCTTGTAAACGACCGCCCCGACCGCCAGAAATAACGCCCCCTTCATCAGGCTGTGGTTTAAAATATGAAGAAGACTTCCGGTCATGGCGACTTGATTGGCAAGCGCGGCGCCCAAAACTATATAGCCTATCTGGCCGACACTGGAGTAGGCGAGCATCCTTTTGAGATTTGTCTGAGCGACAGCCAGCACCGAGCCGGCAATTATGGCGATAAGAGCGAGAACGATCAGTATTTTTGTAACCGGCACAACCTGCAGATCGAACTCCGGCTTAAACACCGTAAACATAACCCGCAGCAAAGCATAGGCGCCGACCTTTGTGGCGGTCGCGGCCATTATGGCGCTTACAACCGATGGCGCATAGGTATAAGCATTTGGAAGCCAGGCATGGAGAGGAAAGAGCGCCAGCTTTAAGCTTAAGCCCACCGTAAAAAATGCGAAGGCGGTGCGCACGACCCTAGACTCGTAAAGCATCGGCAGCCTATCCCGTAAATCAGCCATATTGAGGGTGCCGGTCACCATATAGAGATAGCCGATGCCGAGCAATATGAATGTCGCGGCGATTGTGCCGAGTATCAGGTAGTTATAGCTCGCCATGAGCGCGGCTCTTTTCCTTCCCACCGCAATAAGGGCATACCCCGCAAGAGACGCGATTTCCAGGAAGACATATAAGTTGAATATATCGCCGGTTATAACGATGCCCATAAGTCCCGCGACAAACAGCAAGTATATTGAATAAAAAGGCGTTATCTTGTTCTCATCGATCTCTTTCTCGACGCTTTTCTTAGCATACAGCGAGACGATAAAGGCTATGAACGCTACAACGATGAGAACAAAAGCATTGAGATAATCGACAACATACTCGATACCCCATGGAGGCTCCCAACCACCGAGCCAGTAACTTATCTTCCCTTTGCTCATCACTGTATTGAGTAACGAAAGGGAGATTAAAAAGCATGAGAGGGTGACTGCGACCGTTATATACCAGCTATAGAGAGTGTTGTTTCGCCCAACAACCGGAATTATGACCGCCGATAGCAGAGGTATTACAATAACTAGTACCGGAAAGTGCTCCGCTATGTTCATCTTTGCGCATTTATCCTTTCCCCACCCATCGCCAGAATTTCGTCCTCTTCTATTGTTCCATATTCCCTGTATATTCTGATGATTAGAGCCAGGGCGACCGCTGTCGTGCTGACGGAGACAACGATCGCGGTAAGAATTAAAACGTGGGGCAGAGGGTTGTTGTATAAAACAGCCTCATCCCACACAATCGGGGCGGTCCCCCCTTTTACTTTTGAGATTGAAATATAAAACAGGAATACCGCCGTCTGGAAGATATTCATTCCTATTACCTTCTTGATCAGGTTTCCTTTGGCTATAATCGCATAAAAGCCGATCATCATAAGCGTTACATGTATCCAATAATTATATTTCCCCGCGATGAACTCAAGCATCTTCTCGCCTCGCCGTCTCAAAAAATATCGTTATCATCACCGCGGCTACCGTAATGCCGACGCCTATTTCAATTCCGTAGATACCTAAGTGGCTGGCGAACGCCGCGTCGCCTAATGGTAGTTTGCCATATTCTAGATAGGCTCCACCTGCTGCTATACACAACAAGCCGATGCCGCCGTATATCAATACACCTGTCGAACTCAGAAGGTCGCTTACCTTTTGAGATAGCCTCTTTCTCGCCGCCTCTATATCAAACGCAAGCGTATAGAGGATTATGCTCGCTCCCAAAATAACACCGCCCTGGAATCCACCGCCGGGGCCAAGCTCACCGTGGGCTATGACATAAAAGCCATAAAGCTGTATAAAAGGAATTAGTAACTTCGCAACGGTTCTTCCGATTACATGCTCGCCTACTATATGTCCTCGCGTTGTCCTGTCTCTCCCGGGAACTGTCATCGTTGACTCTTCCGCCCAGACGCACCGTCGTTTTTTCTCAGAAGCAAAACCACGCATATTCCAGCGGTGAATATAACCGTCGTTTCACCAAGAGTATCGTATCCTCTATAGCTTGCAAGAACAGCTGTGACAAAATTAACGACCCCGGTCTCTTTATATGATTTTTCTATATACCTTGGGGCTACGTGAAGATTTGCGGGCGCGTTGGGGTCTCCAAAGTTCGGCATATCGATAGTGCCGTAGATTAAGACAGCGCCCGTAATAAGTACCAGTATTAAAGCCGGTACTTGATGACGCGATGATTTCAACCGTTTATCGCTAGTGTTATTGCTCGCCTCGCCTCTTTTTGTTCTGCTCAATGCCGCTATCAGCAGCATGGTAGTAATCCCCGCCCCGACGGAAGCCTCGGTAAAGGCAACATCAACGGCGTTAAGCCTCGTCCACACCACGGCCATTATAAGGCTGTAAGCCCCGAGCATTATGACGGCGCTGAGCAAGTCTTTCATTTGAACTACTACGACCGCGCAGACTACAAGAAACAATAGGAGTAATAAATCGATCATTTAGTCTCCTTGTCTTCCTTTTTCCACGGTTCAACGCCTTGCGAGTAGGCGGCCTTTGCCAAAGCGTGCGTTGCCGTCGGGTTTGCGATAAATATGAACACCGTGATAATCAAGAGCTTTATGCTTATAAACGAAAACCCCTCGTAAACCATGAGCCCCAAAAACACGAGCACCTGTCCAAGGGTATCGGCTTTGCCTGCGGGGTGAATTCTGGTATAAAAATCCGGAAACCGCACAACTCCCACGGAGGCCACAACGATGAAAAAGCAGCCGAGAACCAAAAAAATAGCGGTTATAATCGTTTTAGCATCCATTCATGCCCTCTCTAGTCCAACCCGCCCGTTTCTCTGTATTTAAGAAACGCTATGGTTGCAATGAAGTTTATAAGCGCATAAACAAGCGCGATGTCCAGAAAGTGCGGACGACCATCGATAAACCCTATTAAGGCGATCAAGACCACCGTCTTGGTGCCTATAACGTTTACCGCTAATGCCCTATCGTAAACCCTTGGACCCTTTACGGCCCTGTAGAGAACGAGAATCGCCGCTAAAACGATAATCGTGGCGGCAACTTCAAACATCTTCAACCACAACCTTCTATATTCTTTACTCGCTGCTCCATCTCTCCGGCCATCAAGCTTTCCGCGGGGCCTTTTGCAATGGCATGAATAATAAATTCGTTCTTGTTGACTTCGATAGTGACTGTGCCCGGTGTCAAAGTTATAGAATTGGCGAGCGTTACCATTCCCAATTCTGTCTTAAACTCATTTTTGAACGTGATTATGCCTGGGTCAATCGGCATCCTGGGATGAAGAGTACGGTATGCTAGATCGAAGTTCGCAAGCACAATTTGCCACATGAGCCACGGCAAATACTTAACAAACCTATAGATCCTAAGCGCGCTAAGCTTAATATCCGCGTTTCCGACCAAAAGATCGTGTGATAAATACGAGACCAGCAGGCTCGATATAACACCGGACAAAATCAGTATAAAACTGAACTCCCCTGAAAGAAGCATCCAAAATATGAACATGACTACAGCGGTCAATAAGAAGCTCATGAATCCTTCCATTATCCAAAAAGCTATGCTATCTCGTGCTTTATGGCGTCTACGTAAGCATAAGCCTCTATCGGGGCAATATAATTACCATCCGAACCATGAACCTGGATGCCGGTAATAACCGCGTAGTCGCTCTTCTCCCGGTCGACCAGAGCGTCAAGCGCTGCCTCGAGGTCGGCCTGGGTCGCGCGCTGCGCGATTCTCGTAACTCGAAGCAGATCCGGCGTTTCGCCCGCCGGTATCTCCTTGGTGAGGCGCGCCTTAATTAAGCTGATTTCCGGGTCGTCCATGTAAATCGTCTCATCGACTGTGCCTTCAGCGACCATCTTTTGGAAAATACCTAGAGCCCCGCAGGCGCTCGAGCCGCCATATCTCCCATCCCGCACGCAGACACCGATACATCCGTCGTCATCGATTGCTATATGCGGAAAGCTATAGAAGACATAGCGCTCTCTTCCGTCCAGATTGGGCGCGTGGTGCATCGCCGCCGTCAAGCCGGTCTTTCCCGCGAAAAACATAGCCGCCAGGCTCGAAAGGTTGAACGTGAGACCCCAATTTCGCCGGACCGCTTCGACCAGCGGCTGCGATATCTCGTCCCGGCAGACGCCGACGCATGCTATGCTGTTGTCGGCGGTAAATCCCAGCTTGCCCAAAGCCTCGCTCGTCCCATCGATATACGTCGTTTCGTCCACGACATTTTTAAAATACGACCGCAACACATCAACCGTGCCCATAATCTCCCTTCCATACCTATCTTTTTCAACATTATAGCGCTCGATCCTTTGCCTGACCATAACTTCTCCGCACTCTCCGCCGAAGCAACCCCAAGCTGCCATCGCACTTTCGCGCTCGAAACATTGCGCGGCGCATATCTCCGCCGCCCCTGTAGCCGGAGCTTTCGTGCCACCTCTTGAGGTACATTTTTAGATGAGGCAATATGTATTTCGCCTTGACAGACCAGCGCATCGAGGAGTTTACAGAAGAACATTTTTAGCGGTTTACAGAACATCAGCGATGCATGCCTGGACCGGAGGTTTAACAGTTCGTCCCCCGGTCCAGGCATGCATATTCTTAAATCAACTTTTTTCAAAAAATTTAGCTGTAGTTACATCAACTTTAGAAATTCCTCAGAACTTCCCGGAACTACGACAACCGGGCATTGAAGTCCCGCGGCCACATGATTCACAAGCGCATGCGTTATGCTTCCCACAAAAATCCTGGATCCTCTTCCCCTTCCGCTTGCGCCCACCACTATCATGACGACATCCTTGTCATTATTTGCCACTTCGGCAAGGACGTCATCAGGAGACCCGATATCGACCTCAGTCGTTATCGTAATTCCTTCGTCGCTAACCTCCGATATCGCTTTGTTCAGCACAGCCTCTGCTTCAGCCTTTAGCTTACTCGAGATATCTCTATAATATTCCCTGTACGAAGGCTCATTGATTACACTGATTCCCGTAATCTGCGCGCCCATAAGCTTGGCCATTTTTACGGCATATTTAAGGGCATTCATAGATGCTTGCGAGCCATCTATGCCAACAAGTATTTTTTTCATCGAACTCTCCTTTTCAGGGCCTTAAGTCCGCGGAACACAATCTCATCCATATCCTATACACTCCAGGTTTCCTTACTATGTTTTATCTGATAACGCCTACGGTTGCTTCCCCACATTTTCCGCCAAAAGCTTTTTCTCAAGCTTTATGCCTTGGAGCATTCTTATAATAATAAGAGCGCTCAGAGCAGTCGCGGCGCCGATCATAAGATAGCCTGAATAATCGGTCCACATTGTTTCCATTGCCTTGGCCTGCTGAACCACGTCTGACTGCTGAGCCATCCAGCCTTTAACCGCATCTTTATTCATCTGTATCCACTCCGCGATTTGGGGCTTAATGGAATCTGCTGATGAACCTCCCGCTTTTACCCATTCAATAAACTTCGGGTTCGATTCTACCCAGGCATTAAGGCTTGAGCTATAAACTGCCTTGTAAGTGCCGGCGATGTGCTTAAAGACAACGGACAAGCCCGCAAGCGCCATTGTGACCGCAAAATAGAGCCGTATTTTCAGACCCTTCACATATTGAGTTGCAAGTGTCCCAAACTGAGCGCCAACCGCTGCTCCGATGAGCATTACTGCTGCCGCTACAAGCTCGACCCTTCCCTTCATCGCATAGCTGAATGCGCCATAAGCTCCGGTAACGACGATTTCGAAGAGGTCTGTACCGACCGCTACTCTTGTCGGGCAACCGATAACATACATAAGAGCGGGCATCCTTATGAATCCGCCGCCGACCCCTAAGAACCCCGCAAGAAAACCGGTAAATGCTGAAACTATGATAATCACCCATAAAGACATTTGGAATCCTGAGACCTTAAGATTTATCATCGGCGGTATTCTTAATTTCTGCATCTTTAACGCAAGCCCTGAGGCTCCCGCATCCGCTACGGCCTTTGCCTTCTCCGGCGTTGACCCTCTTGTAAGCTTACGATACTCATAAAGCATAAAGCTACTGAGACCGAATAGCAGAACCATATATGTTATTCTTACTATAAAATCTACCTGTCCCAACTTCTCTAGCCACATGATAGTCATAGCGCCGCCCTCTATGCCTATCGCCGTTCCGATTATCATTAATACGCCTAATCTCATATCCACATTGCCGAATTTTCTGTGTTTTGCGGTCGCTACAATTGATTTGCCCGCTATATGAGCCATATCGGTCCCAATCGCGTACGCCATTGGAAATCCGAATACATTCAGCGCCGGCGTAACCATAAAAGCGCCGCCAACACCGAAGAAGCCTCCAATCACCCCCACCGTAAAACCGAGGAGTATGAGTTTCCAGATCGCGATTTCTACACCCGATATAGGCAGATATATCTGAGCTGAAAATATCTCCATTTCTATTTGCCTCCTATGCCCAGAATTTTTCTCAACAACCTACCTGAAACATTGCCTACAATTAATGCAATCGCCATGAAGGCGATAAGCCCTAGGGCTGTGATCACAACTGGAACTAATTTCAAAACTACGACCTCCATGGCCCCTCCTCGAACTAGTGATGGATCTCTATTCTTTCACCCTTTACACCCAATAATTTGAATAAAACCTCTATGATAGTGGCGATAATTACACCCATCCCCGACATAGTTAAAACTGTGACCACTCCAAACCATATGGGACTGTTTTTGTTCAGTTCCACAAGCCAATTATTAATGCCGTCCATCGTCGCACCCCCTTCCCCCTGTTCTTGAATAGAACTCGTCTCAGAAATACGCCGCGATAAACAAACTTCCGGGTAACACGGTTTCGGTCGGGCCGAAATGGCATTTGTGAGATAGGTTCTAGTAATCCTAAAACATCATTAATCGCGAACAATCACGAAACTTAAAGCGAATCAATAGGTAAAGCTTAAAGTGATATAAGAGCCTCAAGGGCCTTTTCAAAAGCTGTCCGGGGCATAAATGTCCAGGGCATGACTTGGCCTTTACGCTTATTTGAGCGCAAATACCTAAAAAAGCAGGCTTCCCGATCTAGCGCATGAACTCATCCATCACGCCAGGAATGTAATTAATAGTTTTACGCTTCAGCAATACATGCCGTTGCGGTTTGTGCGCTTGTACCAACTGTATAAACTGCATTATATCACTATAAGTGTTATCGTCAACACCAAAATACGTAATTTCGCTAGTTTCTTTAGAGTGTTTTCTCTCAGCAACCAAGCGTTATCGCTCTAATCCCTCTTTTGTAGGCCCATCTGTGCATCCATTACTCGAACTGGTCTTTCAACCATACCCCGGTCTCTGACACCCAATGTCCGAATGCTTGTTGGTGCGAGACCGAATAAGACCGGATGTTGAAACAGGTCGCGGTTCCCTTAATTCGATTGGCTCTCCCCCTTGCCCTCGGGCAATATATCTTTGCTATGAGCTTGACAAAGAAAATCCTAAATGATACGCTAATTGGAACAATTGTTACATACTCGTAGCGGTCACATTACCGGAGGTCGTCCACCATGGGCGCGCAAATACTTCGGATTAAACGCAGCAGGTTCAAGCTTTATCTACTTCGGGCATACATATTGCCTGGGGTGTCTTTTGTTAATTTTCGGTTTTTCAGGCGGCAATCCGCTTTTTTGGGTATTTCCAACCTTAGAGAAGGAACCACAAAAAAAGCTCGCAGCCTTGAATTTAGATTGTGTCGAACATCCAATATCAATAGCGTCTACCAGTATAAGGAGGTAAAATGGCAGGATTAGTTCCCCCACATGGTGGCGGTGATTTAAAACCGCTACTGCTCAGCGGCGCCGAGCTGCAGCAAGAGATGGAAAAGGCCAAAACTCTCGAGAAGGTAATGATGACCTCGCGCGAGACCGGCGACCTTATCATGATGGGTATCGGTGCGTTTACCCCGCTCGACGGCTTCATGAACAAAGCCGATTGGCAGGGTGTCGTAGACGAGTACACGATGTCCGACGGAGTCTTCTGGCCGATACCGATCACATTGTCCACGTCGAAAGAGCAAGCTGCGGGTCTCAAAGAAGGCCAAGAGGTGGCGCTCATCGATACCGATAGCGGCGAGCTGATGGGCAGCTTGACGGTGTCCGAGACCTATGAGATCGACAAGGTCCATGAGTGCAAGCAGGTATTTAGAACCGATGACATGGAGGGCCACCCGGGTGTCCAAAAGGTCATGGCGCAAGGCGATGTAAACATCGCCGGTAACGTGAGAGTATTTAGCGAAAGCTACTTCCCTAAGATGTTCGAAGGCGTCTACATGCGCCCGGCCGAGACCCGTGCGGCGTTCGAGGAGAGGGGCTGGAGCACCGTTGCGGCACTGCAGCTCAGAAACCCGATGCACCGCTCGCACGAGTATCTCGCGAAAATCGCCGTCGAGGTAACCGATGGCGTTCTCATCCACCAACTCGTCGGCAAGCTTAAAGCCGGCGATATCCCGGCCGAGGTCAGGGTTAAAGCAATCGACAAACTCGTGGAGCTTTATTTTGTAAACAACACCGTCATCCAAGCGGGTTATCCGATGGAGATGCGCTATGCCGGTCCGCGCGAAGCGCTCCTGCACGCGACCTTCAGGCAGAACTACGGCTGCAGCCACCTCCTCGTCGGCCGCGACCACGCGGGCGTCGGCGAGTACTACGGCCCGTTCGACGCGCACCACATCTTCGACGAGATTCCGAAGGGCGCGCTCCTTACCCAGCCGCTCAAAATCGACTGGACCTTCTACTGCACCAAGTGCGACGGCATGGCCTCGATGAGAACCTGCCCGCACGGCAAAGAAGACCGGATGCTACTGAGCGGTACTAAGCTAAGAAGCATGCTCTCCCAGAACGAAGAGGTGCCGGACCACTTCAGCCGCCCGGAGGTACTCGAGATATTGAGAGAGTACTATGAGGGCCTCGAGGAGAAAGTCGAAGTCAAGCTTCACAAATACTCCGAAGGCGAGAAGTAGGCCGCCCGGTAAGGTGCCCGGGGTTTATGGTGTAAGCCTATCGCCAAGCATATAGCGGACTTTCACCGCCAGGCTATCGCCCATGCCGGGCGCACTAGCACAAAAACCACGCCTCATCACGGGGCGTGGTTTTTTCTGCGGTGTGATATTGCGAGCGAGCCTCCCTCTGGGCCGATTATTATGCGCTTTCTTGTGTCTATTCAATGCCCGATTCCTGCTATTCAGCACTCCACTCCTCTGCTATCATTTACTAATAGGATTATTGTAGTGACCACGGGCATTTAGGATCTATGCGATGCGAACCCATGGAAAGCAGCTAACCTTGAAGTTGCGAATGCCGTATAAGAAAATACTGGTAGGCGTCTTTGCGGCCATATTCATAATTGCCGGCTTCTCTGGAATACGAGGCGTATTCTTGGGCTTTATCAAGCCGATGCCCGATATCGATGCTTTAGGGCCCCGGCAACTGGTATTAGCCTATTACAAGAGATTAGCCCTGACCGATACCGCCGGCGCGAATCGATGCCTCTCGGATGATTACCGCCGCGAACTCGCAGGCATCAGCCCCATATATACCGTCTGGCTAGGCGACGTCAAAATCAGCAAAGGAGCACGACTGCGGCTCAAAGGCATGTACAGTACTAATTACGACGAACGGCTATACTATGTCGAGTATAGCGCCTGGCAGATGGGCGGCGGTGTTTCGCCAAGCGGTCAAGAGTCGATGTTCGTCTATGTCGCAAAAGAGACAAAAGAATCGCCCTGGAGAATAATCGGCATCGGGAGCGGTCCTTGATGAACAGACAATGGCATAGATAAGCAACGCGGGACTTACGGATAGAAGTGGTCGATTGTCACCCTAACATCCTCGAGCCAGGCTTGCCGCTCTTCGGGTGTGCTTGTCACGACTACAGCATACATCTTCCTATAGAATTCGTTAACGCCGCAAAGACTGAAGATGCAGTTCTTCCACAATGTCTCCAGCGGGTCACCAAAGGCTTCTAGTTCTCTCCGCGGCGGTGTGTTGGAGGTGTTAAAGACAAGCGCGCTCTGCGCCTTGAGCAGCCCGACGGGCACACCCTCACCGCCATCCCCTTCTTCGAACCCATATGCGATACCAGGGCGGATGACACGGTCGACCCAGCCTTTAAGAATCGCCGGGGGTTGTCCCCACCAGTTGGGGTGGATAATGACTATCCCATCCGCTGTCGCGATTTCCTCGCAATGCGCGCTGACAACGACGTCGAGCTTCGCGCCTTTTATTATCTCTTCAGCGGGCAATACAGGGTCGAAGCCTTCAGCGTAGAGATCGCGCAGACGCACCGCATGCCCATTAGCCCGAAGCGTCTCGTCGACAATATGCGCAATCGCATGGTTGAAGCTGTCTTTTGACGGATGGGCAAGTATTACCGATATGTTCATGTCTACTCCTGTGCTAGATCATTTGGCTTGCGTCATCGAGACCGTTAGCGAAACCTTCCGCGCGTTTCAACCCTTCATGATGATACATCACTTGCGTTAGCGCTCGTAGCCGGCCAAGACGACCGATGTCTCAACCTGGCGCTCAGGAATCGACCAATAGGTCTTTAGTAACCTGTTTTTCTCCTCAACGTCAACTTTCCTGAAGCCGTGGCCCTCGTAGAACCGTATCGCCCAGAAAGCGTCGGCCCACGTGCCGATGAGGATAGGCGTTGCGGTAAGGCCCCTAAGATGTGACAGCAGCATCGCCCCGATGCCCTTTCTTTGCATATCCGGACGGACATAGGCATGGCGTATCAGCGTGACGTCGCGCACAGGTTGGATGCCCATAATACCGGCAAGCTCGCCATTCTCTTCAAAGCCCCAGAACGAGACGCCCTTATCGATTTCGTGTCGAAGCTCTTCTCTCGACATGTATGGCTTTTTGAATCTATCCGCCGGAATAACGCCCTCATACACCTGCGCCGCTTCGTTGATAATAGAATATATGCCCTCGAAGTCCCGCTCGGTGCACTCTCTTATCATCTTCGCCGCTCCTTCCATACATCAGCCGAGTTTAGTTATTCGCTTCGCGATGCCGCACTACTCCCCCAACAACTCCGAAACCGTCACCAGCGCAAGACCCTTCGCGCGCAGCTCGTCGATTATGGCCGGCAGGGCTTCGGCTGTGTGCCAACCGCGCCCGTTCGCGTGCATGATAACGATTGAGCCGTTGCGCGCCCGCTCCTTCACGACGCGAATTATCGCCGTCGCTTTCACATTTGGGTCGGGGTCGCCGGTGACCACATCCCACTGAATAGGCACAAGCCCGCAGCCGGCGACCACTTGTAGCGCAGCCCCATTATAGGCGCCCGCGGGATATCTGAAATATCTCGGAGTTACACCTGTATTCCGACGAATACTGTCTTGTGCTTTCAAGACCTGGCTTTTCATCTCATCGCTCGAAATATCCGTGAAGAGATTATGCGAGTACGAATGGTTGGCCATCTCGAACAACCCTTCAGAGCCGAGCATTCGCGCCGCATCGGGGTGCGTCTCGGCCCACTTGCCGCCCATAAAGAAAGTAGCCTTAACGTCCCTTGCTTGTAGAATGCGCACAATCTTCTCATCGAAACCAGCGCTATCCCTTTCTCCTTCGCACAAATCAAAGGTGAGCGCCACCTGCGACGCCTCTCACGAGCCGTTCTCGATAAGCCCTGGCAAGACCGGCGGCAGAGTCACTTCCCCTGCGACCGCCGTCTCAGCAACAGTAGTAGCCGGCTCCTCTTGTTCAGCCACAGACTCGCTTTCGCGCTCAACGACCGGCGGCGACATCTCCCGGGTAACACGCAATATTTCAGCCTCGCGAACGGTCGGCGGGGGTTGCTGCGGGACGAAGTCGCGTCCTGAGAGCTTGTAAATAACGCCGAAGCCGACAAGACAACCTGCGGCTAGCATAACGGACAGCAAGAATATGAATGGCCTTTTGTTCAAGATATTGTCTCCTTTGTAAGCGGTATACTAATAATAACCAAAAGGCAGGTTGAAGCAAAGCCTAACGAGACCCATGTAGCCCCCGGCTGTTTGCGGTCGGCAAATCGGGAGCAGCCATTAGAAAGCCGTTAAGCTCACGCTCGCTTATCATGTTACGGTTGGGTTCGACACGCTCCCTATTTGGGTAATAAATCATATAAGAAACTTACCACAGGAGCCCGCCTTGGACAACAACGACCGCAAAAAAGGATTCGCCGATTTCGAGAGCGATATAGCCATGCTTCGGGCAATAATCGATAGTGCGCCGGAAGGTATCGTCGTCGCCGACAGCAAGGGCGATGTCGTGCTGACGAACGGGGCTGCCGATGAACTCTATAGCCACCCTGTCTCACGCCGGAGCGCTTTTAAAGGGCTTACCTCGTTGACGGTTGTGGATTCGGATGATAAACCATATAATCCGGAAAACCTCCCGTTGAGACGCTCGGCGCTCAAAGGAGAAACACTCACGAGTATCGAACTCACCCTGGTTTGGCCCGATGGCGAGCGACGCGACCTACTGATGAACACGGCTCCGATAAGGGCCGAGGATGGCGCCATCCTCGGTGCGGTCGGCATCTTTCAAGATATCACCCTGCGCAAACAGAGCGCGGAGGATGTCCGGGAATCGCGTAAACAAGTCATCGATATCCTCAACAGCATCAGCGACGCTTTTTACGCGCTCGACAACAGTTGGCGCTTTACATACCTCAACCAGAGAGCGGAGAAGCTTCTGCGACGAAGGAAAGAGGAGCTTCTCTTCCGCAACATTTGGACCGAGTTCCCCGAAGAGGTCGACTCGACTTTTTCCAGGGAGTACAAGCGGGCTAAGTTGGAGAACATGCCGGTCTCGTTCGAGGCATACTATCCGCGCCTGGAGATTTGGCTGAAGGTCGATGCATATCCATATAAAAACGGCCTATCCGTCTTTTTTTCAGACATAACCGAACAAAAACGAATAGCTCAGGAATTACGGGAAAACCAGCAGCTACTCCACGGCATCATCTACAGCACGTCATCGATTATATTCGTCAAAGACACTCAGGGGCGCTTCGTCCTGGTTAACCATGAATTCGAGAAGGTCTTTAAAGTAGGCAAAGAAGAACTTCTCGGCAAGACCGACTTCGATTTGTTCGAGCCGGACATCGCGGAGAGATTCGCGGCGAACGACCGGGAGATATTCGAGACGGGACAATTACAGGAGTTCGAGGAGACGGCACTCCATGATGACGGCGTCCATACTTATCTTACGGTAAAGTTCCCCTTGAGAGACGTTAACGGCGACGTCTATGCGCTCTGCGGTATCGCCACCGATATCACGAATCGAAAACGAGTCGAAGAAGAGCTAAAGGAGAGCGAGGAGCGCTTCCGAACGACCTTCGAGCTGGCCGCCGTAGGCATCGCCCATGTCGACCTGGAAGGCAGGTTCATCAGACTCAATAAGATATACTGCGATATCGTCGGCTATCCAAAAGAAGAGCTTACCAACTTAAGATTCCAGGATATCACGCACCCCGACGACTTAGAGAATGACCTGCGACAACTACGAGCGCTGCGTGCGGGAGAAATAGAGACCTACTCCATGGAAAAGCGCTATATCAAAAAAGACGGCTCTATCGCGTGGGTCAATCTGAGCGCATCCGTTGTCAGAAACGACGACGGTGAGCCGCGCTACTATATAGCCGTCGTCGAAGATATCTCGGAACGGAAACTAACATAATATCAGAGCGCTTGATTAAGAAATACCGCATAGCGATAGGCTGAGCGCCCTGAAGGCGGGCATACCGCCCGCCTTCAGGGTACTTTATTTTATTCGACGCGACACTTCGCGCCGCGACACGACCATACTACCACCCTACGCGATATCCTCTTTCGCCACGAGGTCCCTTTGGGCTTGGCGCGCAAACGTCATGCCTACGGTCCTGTACGCGAGGTGCGCCATCTTTGAATACGGCGCATACAAGAAGAGGTAGGCGACGAAGAGCAGGTGTACGAAGTAGACTTGATACGCGATGCCCTTCATCTCCGCCAAGCGCACGAACTGCGTCGCCCAGCCGGTCACACCGAGGCCAAGAACGAGCACGATAAGCGCCCAGTCATAGTAGCTCGATACGCTCTTGGTGTAGGCTATACGCCTTACCGTGATTATAATGGCGCCGACCACGAGAATCGCCGCACTGGCGTTCGCCAACCACTTGAGCGGATGGCTCATCGGATACGGAGTATGCCCGAGACCGGTCCAGTACGCACCGGCAACGATCATAGTCGTGATGAAGAGGCCGATAAAGCCGTAGAAGACGCCCATGTGGCCCCAGTAGCGGTCTTTGCTCTCATCACATTCCTTGAACCGTCTGTGCGCGAATATCGTCGGCAGCGCGGCGAGCAGGTTCGGCACCGGCGCGCCCATGAGGCCGGCTTCGCCGTGATAGTGAACCATACTCTTCCAGAACCGGTTTAACCCGATACCCAGTGAAATGACCGCGAGAAACGCGAAGGTCATAAAGGCGCCGTCCACGAGAAGTTCCGGGTAGAAATTCGCATAGATTATCGGCCCCTCCGGATATTCCCAACTTCCGAACATGCCCGCGAGAATCCAAAGGATTATAGCCGGCACCGTCAAGATTATCGGCAGATACGCAGGCCTGCTGAGCATCGTGCCCATAAAGCTCGGGAACGCGAAGTGCTGAAACGACATGTTCCTTACCGCGCCCAATACATCGCCCGGCTTAGCTCCCCGGGGGCATTTCGCCGTGCAGTCATTGCACTGATGGCAGAGCCACACATCCGGGTCGCTCAAAAGCCTCTCTTTCTGACCCCACTGCGCCCAAATCATCTCTTTTCTCGGGAAAGGACTGTCGTCGGGCGTCAAGTTGCATACAACAGAGCATGTCGCACACTGGAAGCACTTCTTCATAGAATCGCCGCCGGCCTTCTTCATGTCCTTTATGAATTTCAAATCAGGTTCGACAATATGGTGTTCCGACATCTTCATACCCCCTAAAAGCCCTTGTAGGGATTGGGTCCAAACCCATCAAGTTGTTCCATATACTCATCGATAATGCTCGGGAGCTTATCGTAGTCGTCTATGGCGAGCTGTAGAATCTTGACTCGGTCAGATTCCAGCACCAGCCTGTTGAGCGTCTCCTGGACTTTCTCCATCCTGTAATTGGCAAGCTCGCTACCTTTCGCGAAGTGGCACTGGTAATCATCGCCGTATTTGCATCCGATCATCATGATGCCGTCGATGCCGGCCGACAACGAGTCGGCGATCCAAACCGTGTTCACCGAGCCCAAGCAGCGTACCGGTATCATCCTGACGTTTGGATTATACTGCAGACGGTTGATGCCGGCCATGTCGAAGGCCGGATACGCGTCGTTTTCGCAGACAAACGCTATTACGCGCGGCTTGTTTTCTTCTTCTTCCGGGACATGGATCGCCTTAATGGCCGAGGCTAAGATATCGATACTGTAGTTCTTGAAGTTGATGATCCTCTCCGGACAAGCGCCTAGGCAGATTGCGCATCGCCTGCAGCGGTTCGGATTCGGCAGCGGCGTGCCCTTCTCGTCCTCATCGAGCGTGCCGAACGGGCACTCCTCCGTGCAACGCTTACACTGCGTGCACCTTTGGAGGAAGAACTCCGGATATGTCGAGTCGCCGGACCTCGGGTGAACGGCCTTGCCGACCGCTACCGATTCGATGACCTGGATAGCTTTGAGCGCCGCACCGGTCGCATCTTCGATGCTCTCTGCCCCGCTCAGCGGCATCTTAACTCCACCGGTCGGGAAGACGCCGGTTCTTCTGCTCTCATACGGGAAACAGATGAAATTCGAATCGGCGAACCCGTTGTAGAGTTCGAGGTCGGGAAGGCCCGGGCCTTGTCTGTAAGCCAGGTTCAGAACCGGGTCGTCGACGGTGGTCGGAACCATACCGGTAGCCAGCACGAGCAAATCGACGCCGACCTTGACCGGCTCGCCGAGCAAGGTCTCTTCGACTTCGACGACGAGGCTGTTGCCGTCGCCCTCGCCTACGCTGGTGACATTACCCTTTGTCATGAAGATGCCCTCGTCGTCCTGCGCGCTCTTATAGAAGAGTTCGTACTGGCCGGGTGTCCTCATGTCTTTATAAAATATATATGCTTTCGCGTTCGCGTCTTTCTCGCGAACATAAGTCGCTTGCTTCAACGAACCCAAGCAGCATACCGATGAACAATATGGCAGGTGTTCTTCGTCCCTCTGGCCCGCGCACTGTATGAAAGCGACACTTTTCGCGGGCGCGCCGTCCGACGGGCGAGTTATCGGGCCGTTCTTGGCCATCTCTTCCATCATTACGTTCGTTATAACGTTCGGGAACTGCCCGAAGCCGTAATTGTCGAGCTTGTTCGCGTCATACGGCCTCCAGCCGCTCGCCATGATGACCGCGCCGGCCGGCGTCTCGACCGCGCCTTGCGGCGAAGCGATTGTGACTTTGAACTTACCGGGCTGCCCCTCTACCTTCTCGACCTGCGACGAAGTGTATACTTTGATATTCGGGTCGCCCGTAACCTCACCTATAACCGCGCCGATGCTCGGGGCCTCGAGCTTGGCGAACGGATACCTTCTCGGGACGACTTTATGCATCTTATTCATGAAGCCGCCGAGTTCCGCTTCTTTCTCGACTAAGACCGCGTCGTAGCCGGTCTTGGCGACCTCTAACGCGGCCGTCAAGCCCGAGATACCGCCGCCGATGACGAGAACCGTCCTCGAGATGTCCTCTTCGATATGCGGCTCGGGAAGCTCCATTCTTTTCGCTTTGGCTACCCCCATTCTCAGGTAGTCCTCGGCGAGCATCTGGGTATCTTCGTCGTTTGGCGTATGCGACCACGCGACATGCTCGCGCAAATTAACACGTTCGATTATCGTATCGGGGAAGTTGAAGACATCGAAGTTGACACGTTGCGAACACGCCGCGATAACGACCGTGTTTACGCCCTCTCCCGAGATGTCATTCTCTATTACCTTGGCGCCTTCGTCCCCGCAAAGAAACTCGTCTGTCTTGACGACGGCGGCGCCCTGCGTCCCCGCAAGAGCCGTCAGTTTCTCGATATCGAGGGCGTCCCCTATACTACAGCCTGTGCAGATATATATTCCTAGTTTCTTCTCCACAGCGCTACCTCCTCACCATAGTTTGAATGGCCTTCAATGCCGCTCCGGTAGCATCCTTTACGCCCGAGGTAACATCTACCGGATTTTTGGCGCACCCGGTAACGTAAACCCCGACTGCCTGTGGATCTTCTAGGATTAGCCCATGCTCGTCATATTTGAAATCAAGCGGCGCCTTCTTCTCGGCGGTCGAAGGCTGCATGCCGGTAGCGAGTACGACCATATCGACTCTCTGCCTTATCAGGCCGCCGCCGAGAATGTCTTCCGCCACGACCACCGGGTCGCCCGATTCCGGGTCCGCCGTGATATTGGCGACTTTTCCTTTTATCATGACCACGTTCTCGTTGGCCTCGATATTCTTTAAGAACTTCTCGTACCTGCCGGGGGTCCGGAGGTCGATATAGTATATGTAAACTTTGGCTTTGGGGTTCCGCTCGAGTATATAGGTCGCCTGCTTCAGCGAAGCCATGCAGCAAATATACGAGCAATATGCCAGATGATTCTCGTCTCTTGAGCCCGCGCACTGTACGAACGCGATGGTCTCGGGGACTTTCCCGTCTGACGGCCTTTGGATTTGACCACCGGTCGGGCCGTTGCCGGCCGCCAGCCTCTCCATCATCATATTGGTGACGACGTTCGGCACCTTGCCGGAGCCGAGTGTCTCTATCTGTGATGCCTCGTACGGCTGCCAACCGGTCGCCCATACCACCGAACCTACTCTGAAGTTAACGGTATCGGCCCCCATCTCCAAATCGATGGCATCGTACTTGCAAGCCTCGACACACTTCGCGCACGAAGACCCTTTGCAGGCTTTTTCATCGATAACGTACCTCATCGGAAATGCCATTTGATGCGGCAAGTAAACGGCCTTCGTCGAGTCCATACCGAAGTTGAAGTCGTTAAGTCTATCGACGGGACAAGCCTCGACACAAGCGTTACACGCCGTACAATTTTCGTTCACCTTGCGCGCTTTGACCTTGACGGTCACATCGTAATCGCCTGGCTGACCGGAGATGCTCTCCACCTCGGCCATCGTCAAATATTTCACTTTGGGGTTCTTCCTGATTCTTTGGAAGTTGATCTCAAGGCCGCACGCCGGCGGACATAGTTTTGGGAAATACTTGTTGAGCTGAGCGACCCTGCCGCCCAAATATGGGTTCTTTTCAACCAGGTATACGTCGTATCCTACCTCGGCGGCTTCGATGGCGGTCGTCAGGCCGCTTATTCCCCCTCCAACAACTAGAATGCTTCCTAAATTTTTCTCTTCTGACATTTGTGTTCCTCCCGGTTGTGATTTTTCTCAAGGTAAGTATCACAACAACCAGTATCTAATCGTCACAATACACAATCTATGTGAAGCTTGCCCCGGCTTCACCGCCGGGCCAAAACCTTCGAGGAATTTAAGAGAGTGTTGCGGCTCCCGCTTCCATGCCGGGCCGGCCCTTGGTTATGCAAATTATACACTAAAAACGCGGCCATCAAAATTTTAAGCTTAAGGAATAACTCCGGTTCAACTGATAAATTTTGAATCGCAAAACACAAAAACTCTCCAGGCGCCGCAAGGGCGCCTGGAGATGAGTTTCTTCTACTAGTCAACCAACTTGACGTAATCTTTCTTGAAGTTGACCCAGTCGCCTGTGTTCGGGTCGAACTTCGAGTTGTTGAAGCATTTCCAATCCGTATCGTTGATCTTCGGGAAGTCGCCCCTATAGTAGTAACCCGGGTACCTTGTCTCTTCCCTGAACAGGATGTGGCGCGCGTGAGCTTCCGCGGCCCAAATCCGGTGATAATTCTCCCAGCAGCGCAGAAGTTCGTGGAGGTCTTTTGCGGCCATCCTCGCGGAGTCCTCTTTGAGGAGCGCGAGCCTTGCGAGGCCTTCATCGAGCATCGTCTTGCTCGTCACATACCAGGTTGAAACGCCACCCACATACTCGTCCATGATTTTCATGAGCCTGAACTGTAACATCCTCGGTTTGATGTAGTTCGGGTTTACATCGACGTTATCCGGTGATGTCGTGTATTGTTTGTACTTACCGTAGATCTCCATCGGCAGATAAATCTCGGCTACGAGGTCATCTATGCTCTCCTTGACCGCCGGTTTGTAGTCGGCGTGATCGAGGCACCATGATACCATCGACTTAGCGGCGATACGGCCCTCGGCGTGTGAGCCTGAGGAGAACTTGTGACCCGACGCGCCAACGACGTCGCCCGCCATAAAGAGACCGTCGACCGTCGACATCCTGTTGTAGCCCCATGACCAATCGGCGGGTGCGCCCGGGATATCGCCGGGACCGCTGCACCAGAAACCGGCGCAACCGGCGTGCGAGCCGAGGAGATACGGCTCGGACGGCATTAGCTCGGACGGTACTTTGTCCGGCTCGATGTTGTTTGCCGCCCAGAGACCAGCTTGCGGAATGGTCATGTCAAGGAAGTCTTCCCACGCCTCTGCTTCGAGGTGCTTGAGCTTCTTGGCATCCATCGTCTTAGCCATCTCTTGGAGCGCTTTGTCGGTGTGCATCCAGATCGGACCGTTACCGGCCTTCATGTCCAGCATAGCGGCATGGTTTCTGAGGTTGGTGGTCATCGGGCTATCGTACGGTGCATACATCTCTTTGAGGTGATCCGCATATTTCACGCAGTAATCCTCGCCGAGCGCGTTTGTCGCGGTGGCTTTGAAGAAGAGGAACCATGCGCCGACCGGGCCATAACCGTCTTTAAACCGCATCGGGACGAAGCGGTTCTCCATGAGGGTAAGCTCGGCGCCGGCCTGGATACCCATAGCGTAACCGGAGCCCGAGTTCCATACCGGGAACCATGCGCGGCCCATGCCCTCGCCGACCGACCTCGGCCTAAAGATGTTTACAGCGCCGCCCGCTCCGTTAAGAGTAGCGTTTGCCTTAACGACATAGACCTTGTTCTCCCGTACGCTGAAGCCGATTGCGCCGGCGACACGGTTCGGGACGTTGGCGTCGAGAAGGAGCCTGGTGGTGAAGACCCTCTCATAGAGGTTCTGGTCCATACCGGTTGCTTGCCTGTTGGACTCGAGAGCTAATTTGGCAACCTCACCGACGATGGCCTTGTAGGACTCACCGTTGATCATGATTTGCCACTTACCGGAACGAACCGGCGCGCCGCCGTCTTTCAACAGAGCTTTGCCGGCATCGCGAGCCTGGAAACCGTCCATCGACGAGCCGTCGTCGGCTCTCTTCCAAATCGGGAGACCCCATTCTTCGAAGAGATGTACGGAGTTGTCGATGACCCTGCCGAGGTCCCAAACCAAGTCCTCCCTGGTGATACCCATCAGGTCGGCCCTTACGTAGCGGACATAATCCTGAACATCGTTCTCGCCGATGTAGGTGTTGATGGCCGAGAGACCCTGCGCGACGGCACCGCTTCTGTCAACGGCCGCCTTGTCGAGCATAACGACTTTCAGACCTTTTGCGTTTGCCCAGCGACATGCCTCGAAAGCGGCGCCCGCGCCGGCCATACCGCCGCCGATAAATAGAAGATCGGTCTCTATTTCCACGACTTCCGGTTTCTCTACAAATTGAAAATTATTTACTTCTTTCTCCATGTTATCCCTCCTCCCTTATAGTGGATAGTTAAAGAACCCTGGTTTTTTGATATCATCAAAATTAGGCTCCGGTGTCCCCGCATACGGGTCTACGGAACCTTCCGGAACCAACCTGATAGGGAATTTGAACCTCTTGAGAACGCCGTTTCTGAACTTTACCGTCCACATGATGGAGTCGGTACCCCTCATCGGGATAACGCTCGCACCCAACGGGGCAAAGTCAGCATAGGCCCTAACCTCGATTGCTTGCTGCGGACAAATCTTAACGCAGTTATAGCACTCCCAGCACTGCTCCGGCTCTTGGTTATAAGCCTTCATCTCAGTACCGGTTTCCGACCCGTCTTTGTCGAGTGTCATAAGGTCGTGCGGGCAAATATACATGCACGCTGTTTTATCTTGCCCCTTGCAGCCGTCACATTTTTCTTTGATTACGAAACTGGGCATACATTACCTCCCTACAATGTTATGAGTTTAAATCTAGCCTTACAGTGCGCTATCATAAGCGCTAGCCGTTGTACATGGAGAATGCCTCCATAACCGCTTCTCGGCCTGTTAACAGACCCCCTTTCGTGCCAATATAGACAAGCTAATGCAATTATGCAATCCACTTTGCGTATGTTAAGCTCATTGAGCTTGGATTGCCTCATCGAGCTAAATTACCGTCGAGTGTCTTCGGTTGTGAGTGCATCGAGGACTGTAAGCATATAAACAACTGTAGCCAAAACAATAGTGGCCCGCGGTCATTCTTAATCATTCGATTAATACAAAAAAAGAAATTCGGGAAAGAAATTCCAATGGTCACGCGACTCATGTACCAATTGTTACATGGATGATAGCAATTACCCTTTTCTTTGTCAAGAGCCTATCAAACAAATTTTCCTCGTTTAAGCGCGAAACTCATCCCGGTTCACATAGCAGACTTAAAGCTGATTCCCCGCCGCGCACGTAGATGATAATCCCCGTCGAGGATTATCATCTACGACGGGGATTCAACCGAGTTGGGTCTAGGCTCCGAAGCCTAGACCTGGTCGAACCCTGGAAGGCATACTTCCAATTCGAAGGCCGCGCCTAGGCTTCGGAGCCCACCCGATGCGCGGACGGTTGCGCTGAATTTGCCGGCGGGACCGGCGCTCGCGCGCTATAGGCTATTTCTTCTCGACCCAATAGCTATAAACACCGTCTTTTTCTTCATGCTTGACAAGCTTGTTTCCTGTGCGCTCGCACCATGAGACCAAATCCTGATGTGAACCGGGGTCGGTGCTCTGCAAAAGCAGCACCTGGCCTGTAGATAGTTTATCCATAGCCTTTTTTGTTTTCAAAATCGGCATTGGGCAAACGTCACCTTGAGCATTTAAAACTTCATCTGCTTGCATACTAAATATCCCTCCTTTTGAACGGGTATCCTTGAAATCGAGCCTGAGAACGACACTCCGCTTATATCTTATCATCATATAAAGAACTCTCTCTATGGTTAATAACAAAATTCGGCGATAATTTCAACCGCCGCGCTTAAGCTCTTTGCCGTCGAGCCGACATACTTGGCGCTGATAATCGCCCCTCGGGTTTCGCTCATTGAAAAGCCGTCAAACCGGGTTTCACAACACTTTACCTGCAATCCAGCCTTGACAAAGATTGAGCTAACTGCTAACATCGTGTTGCAATTGTTACAAACTGTTAAATACTCGATTTCGCTACGGCTTCATTCTTGATTTTGAGTTGCTGCAACGGTCAGCGCACTTTACACTTAATGTTTTCGCAACGCATGAGCGCACTATAGCATAGAGCGCATATTACGCTCTATGCTATAATAGAAGTTGTGCGCATGCCCGCTTTACACGAATATGTTAAACCGGTTTTCGCGGCAACGTCGGTACCGTCGCTTCAACGAGCACGGCTCGATTTTGTATCAAGCACGGACGACACGACATTCGAATCGATCGTTATCTAAATCGGCATTACGTCAAATCCGAAACTTAGGAAATGATCGCTTCTTTAACATAAATATTGTATTGGAATTTGATGGATGCAAATGGGGTAATTAATAAATACGGCGGACTTGCTCAGGTATTCGATGTCGGCGTGTGATGACTTTTGTCCTCGGGCGCCTAGCCGGTTTAGGTTTCAAACTAAGCGAACGGAGGTGGCGGGGTTTTCCGCGGAAAGAACCTTATTAGCCTGTGCTTGCTAGACAAATCGCATAGTTCGGTCTTTTAAGGAGCGGTAGCGTAAGTGAGACGCGGGTCTCATATGCCCTTTATTAAGCAGAAGGAGATGTAAGATGGCAAAAAACATTCTGATTCTTGGAGGCGGCAACGGCGGAACGATGATCGCCAACAAACTCAGACATGAACTCTCAACGGAGAATTGGAACATCACCGTTATCGACAGAGATAACCGGCACATCTATCAGCCGAGCATGCTGTTGATCCCGTTCGGCCTCGACGACCCGAAAAAGATCGTTAAGCCGAGAAACAAGTACATCAAACCCGGTATCAATTTCGTAATGGATGAGATTACTAATATTGATACCGAGAACAAAAAGGTCTCTACGAAGAGCGGCACAAACTTCGAATATGATTTTATGGTCATCAGCACGGGTTGCAGCCCGGATCCGACTCAAGATGACGGCCTCGCCGAAGCGATGGGCAACGACGTCTTTACCTTCTATGACTTAGATAGCTCGATACAGCTTGGCAGAGCGCTCAAGGAGTTCCAAGGCGGCAAGCTCGTTGTCGACATCTCGTCTCTCCCCATCAAGTGCCCGGTGGCGCCTCTTGAGTTCGCGTTCCTGGCCGACTGGTATTTTAAGACTAGAAAGATGCGCGACAAAGTCGACATCCATTTTGTAACGCCGGGCCCGGGCGCGTTTACCAAGCCTAAAGCGACCAAGGTACTGACAAAGATAGCCGAGGAGAAGAATATCAATATCACGGCTAACTTCGGCCTCGGCTTGGCGAACGGCGACGAGAAGTGGATAGAGAACTTGCAGGCGAGCGAGCGCATCAATTATGACCTGCTCGTCTCGATTCCAACTACAATCGGAGACAAAGCCATCAGCGACTCCGGTATCGACGACGGCATGGGTTATGTCCCGACCGACCACCACACCCTGAAAGCGAAGAAGCACGACAACGTCTATGTTTTAGGTGACGCCACCAACGTCCCGACTTCGAAAGCGGGCTCGGTCGTCCACTACGAGGTGGAAGTCGTCCTTTACAACATCCTCAGCGAGATTTGCGGGGGTGAGGCGATGCCGATGTTCGACGGCCATGCGACCTGATTTATAGTTACCGGGGCTGGAAGCTCCGTACTAATCGACTTCAACTACAAAGTCGAGCCGCAACACGGCAAATTCCCATACGCGTGGGGTCCGATGTCGCTACTCAAAGACACCAGGGCGAACTGGTATGGCAAGAAGGCGTTTAGCTATCTCTATTGGGCGGCTCTTCTCCCAGGACGCCACATGGGCGAGTCGTCGATGCCGTTCTGCGGCAAGGACATCGATCACGAATAGTAATTCGATTGCGGCAAACTTATTCGTCGCGTTAGCGTTAAAACATTAAGATAAGGGCCGCGAGAGCGGCCTTATCTTTTATAATCAGAGGGCAAGCCGATGATGATACTGATGATGGGCGTTATCGCCGATAATCGTGGACCCGGAGAAGACCGTTGACAGACTCCGCACCAAGCGACAGAGCAAAGACGATCGCCGATAGCATTGCGGAAACAAACGCGAAGTCGAGCGCGAAGACAGCACTCTTCTGGGATGAATCGTTTCTTTGGGGACTTATCGCCTACGAGACGTTGAGCGCGGCCGGCGCCGATTTCGACCTTGTGGCCGCCGCCGATATCAGGGACGGCGCGCTCGACTCCTATGAAATACTATTCGTTCCCGGTGGTTGGGCGAGCAATAAAATCAAAGCGCTTCAGGCAAACGGTGTTGAGCGCATTCGCAGCTTTGTCGGTAACGGCGGTTCCTATCTCGGTTTTTGCGGCGGCGCCGGGCTGGCGCTCGCGCATGAGAACGGGCTGGCGCTCGCGCCGGTCGGCAGAAAACCGACGGACGCGCGCGTACCGAGCTTTAGCGGTAAAATCGAGCTTAGGGAGCTTGCGTCAGACCACCCGATATGGGACGGCATAGCTGAAGGAAGCTCTTTTTACGCCTGGTGGCCCGGCATGTTCTCAGTTGAGGAAACCGCCCGCGTCAAAACCCTCGCGCGCTATGGGGGCGCGCAAGCCGGCTCATACGTAGCCGACCTGATGGTCGAGCCTTCGGTCGACTGGGATAAACATGAACGTGAGTACCGAACCAACTTGAACCCGGCGCGCATCCAAGGCGAACCGGCGGTTATCGAGACGACCTACGGTGACGGCAGAGTGCTCTTATCCTACCTCCACTTCGAGACACCCGGCGACAGCCTGGGGCACGCCGTCCTCCTTAACATGCTCTCATATCTCGGGGCAGGCAAAAGCCCGCTGTCGAAAAAGCACGCGCCGAGCGGCCAAGCCAAAGCCGCACCCTCCCCTGTCACCGGTGATAGCACAAAAGCCGTCACCGCGGCCCAAGCCTTAGAGGCTACCGCGCTCGACCTCATAGGTTTCGGTGAGAAGCTCGGTCTGTGGTTTTGGAGAAACCCTTGGATTATCCAGTGGCGGCGCGGTGTCAGGGGCATCGAATATTGCACGCTCTTTATCATGCTGCGAGCGCTCTCCGAGCTGGTGGCGGAAGAGACCGGGAATAATATACATCTTGGGAGCGCGCTCGAAGAAGCCTACCCGCGAGTCTTATCCTTTGCCGACGACGCCAAAAAGCTGCTCGAACTTGAAGAAAGAGCTATCGGGCAAGGATATATCACACCGCTAAAAAGCGACGACCCCGAGATACGGGCCTTGAGGGAAAAGCTTTTTTCAAACACGAAGAGCTTTGGTGGTCCCTTCAAGGACATCCTCGACAAGATAGACGAGTTGGTGCTCACGCTTCTTCGAAGGCGATAAAACCTAGGTCCAGGTCGTCGGTTTATGCTCTTCGACAAGGTCGACAAACCCGGTGTAGTCTACCTCTTTGATCCCGGCAATGACGTTAACCACGCCCCGCGCCAAAAGGTCTTCTTTTAAAGCATAAACAGTAAAGTCCTTCATGATGGACTCCATCTTTTTCTCGAGCGCGGTTCCCGCCATCGCTCCGTAGACCGCGTCCTCTATGAGCAGAATCGGCGAGCCTTTCTTGGCGAATTTGACGCAACTGTCCAGGCTGGTTGAAACATATGGCGACCTATTTACTAAATGAAGCATCGTGCCTCCTCATCTCCGACTAGAATTAACACTTAAAACCGTCACTAAAACGGCAATACCACGTCTTGCTCTTCCATAAGCTTGGTTATGGTCTCTGTGTCGACCACTTCGGCCCCGACAATCAAGTCATCCGCCGTCAAGCCCCTGGCCTCCATCGATTCCCTGTCCACATAGAGCTTCTCGATATCGTACATCTCAAGAACCCTAAATGTCGGCGAGAAATCTTTAATGCCTACCGCTGAGGTGTCCATCCCCTTCTTTATCGAATAGACGCCGTCGTCGATGAATATCATCGTGATATCCTGCTCGTACGCGCCCATAATCAATACCGATTCTAGGCCCTCAAATGAGTATATCGTCCCGTATGGTGCTTTACGCATCATAATCATGATCTTTCTCATATCGCTCAAGAGGTTATCCATCCTTTCTGTCTAAGAAGCTCCAAATGTGACAAACCTGTCCGCATTGATAGCCATCTCCGTCAATTGGCCGAGACCCGATATCCTAAAGCCCGGGGCTAATACGTCGTCGTTGATACCCCTGCGCTTCGCGGCGGCGATACAGACGATTAAGTCGATGCCCTTTTCGGACAGCCCGGACCATCTTTTGACGACATTGCGGTCATCCTGCTGGGGGTCGGTCAATTTCGTGGCATTGATAACTCCGTCGTGATAAAAGAAGACGCCTACGATTTCGTGCCCTTTTTCCATAGCGGCTTTGACGAACTGATAGGCGCTGTCGGAAGACTCGTGCTGATACGGACCCTCCTGAACCAAAACGCCGAACTTCATACTCATCGCTCCTTCCACATGGTTAAATCTACGTTGCCGCAAAGACTTGGCCCTCTATCGAGCCGGTGTCGAATACGCAAAAACTATACTTATGATATCTTATCATATACCCCGTAGGGTATCGTGTCAATAGCTTATACAGGGCTTAACTGCTCTGCTGTTATTTATACCCATACTACCATGGCCTATAGCTGCGCGAGCCAAGACCAAAAAATTACCCCACGAAAGAAGAGGCCCTGCGAAAGCATGTTTCACAAGGCCCAAACTTTGTCGGGGCGACAGGATTTGAACCTGCGACCACACGACCCCCAGCCGTGTGCGCTACCAAACTGCGCTACGCCCCGTATATGTAATGCAGCAACATTATAGCAAATCTCGGTTGCGCATTAAACCATGGCGCGCACTATTATTCTGCCGCGACATCGTCAGATTAGCCGCGCCTACTTTTAAAGTTGCGCATTAAACCATGGCGCGCACTATTATTCTGCCGGCTAGCTACCATTCGATACGCGTTCGATAGCCATGATGATCGATGTTTTTGCCCGCGCACCGACTAAATATTGACGTTTCGCGGTTTATCTTTGATATAATAGCGGGTAAGAAATTCGCGACACGCTATTATTAATTTAGCGCACGCTACTCTAAGACGGGTGTCATTATGAGATATTCGCTCCCGACCAACGAGGTTTCGGCGCAAAACCAGCTTTCGCTCGTTAAGATCTATGTTCAGAAAAGCGGTGACGGCGCGAATCCGGTTAGAATCGAAGAAATAAAAGCGCTCTCTCCGGTCAAAAGCGACCGGATTTCAAAATGCCACCGCTTCTTAGTCGATATCGGCCTGCTCATCAAAGAGGGCCATAAATACCGGCCCACAAAAGAAGCGGTGCGAATAATCAACTACTTCGCGGACGGGGAGAACTATTCCGCCCAGGAGCGGCTGCGGGCGCTAGTCGCCGAAACATGGTTCGGCTCATTCATACGCGAACTCTTACGCCTGGTGGGCGCAGTCGATAAAGATTCGCTGGTTCAAAGAATGCTCGTCGAAGCGAAACTTCCCGATGTCGATCTCAACAAAGAAAAGGCAGCCGTCCTGATAGACTGGCTACTCACGGCCGATTTTATCGAGAAGAACTCAAGCGATCGCTTTATCTTAAACGAAACACCGCTTCTACCCGAAAGTGTACCGGTACAGATGCCGACGATACCGGTTTCGACAGTCCTCGAACCGGTTGCGGACGACAAGGGCATGAAGATAAAGTTCAATGTCGAACTATCGCTGGACGAGTTAAGCCCGCGAATGAGAAGTGAGATAATCCGGCTCATCAAGGACAGGCTCGCGTAACCGCTTATTCACCATTGAGTTCGATTTTCTTACTCAACTGGACAGCCGTCCCTCGGTCGGTGGCGATAAAGTCGATGTCGTCGACGAGTTCTTGCATGAGGAAAATGCCTCTCCCCCTATCCCTTATCAGATCCGGCGGCCGCCACTCGGCAAGGTTGGGATTGTAGCCTATGCCGTTATCGGCGATACGTATCTTAAAGCAATCGTCCCCCAAGGCGCATGTAACGCGAATATTGTTATTCTCGCCATCCGGAGACTGCCCATGCATAACCGAGTTGGTCACAGCCTCGCAGACCGCGACCAGCACGTCCGATGTGTCGATTCGCGGCATGCCCGCTTTTTTCAGTTCTTCCGCGACGAAACGCCTGACATCGTTGACGGCGACCGGCTTGTTGGCCACGACGAACTCGCTCAAAGCCGGCGCTTTCGCCTCCTCGGTGGACTTTAAAACAACTATCGTGAAATCGTCGTTTAGCTCACCCGCTGAAAAAGCGATGGTTCGCCTGTAGATCAAATCCGTAAGCCTTTGGGCACCCAAGGTCACGTTTTTCTTAACAAGCCGTTTCAAGCGGTCTAAACCGAAACACCCGCCGCGCTTGTCGCGTATATCGGTTACGCCATCGCTCAGAAGTACCAGAACATCACCGGCTCCCAGCACTACTTGCTTTTGGTCGACGAAAAGGCTCTCGCGTATTCCCAGCGGAGTCTGCGGGTCCCAGAGATATTCGACCACCCCTTTCGAGGCTAAAAGAGGCGGCAGATGGCCGGCGTTAGCATATGCAAACGTCGACGTCTTCGAATTGTAAACCCCGTAGATGGTCGTAACAAAGACCTCGGGCGAGGTATCCTCCCACAGTATCCGATTTACCGCACGGAGCGGCGAAATGACCGAATCGGTGTTGGCCGCAGCCGAACGCAGGATATATTTATGCATCGAAACCAGGAGCGCCGCGGGTAGGCTTTTGCCCGCAACATCCCCGATGGCGATACCGAGCTTGTCGTTGCCGAGGGGTATGAAGTCGAAATAGTCCCCGCCGATTTGTTTGGCCGGTTTACAGATAAAGCCGATATCGAGCCCTTTGACATAAGGTTTAGTCCGCGGCAACAAGTTGTTCTGCACCTCGGTCGCGACCCTGAGGTCATGGCGATATACCTCCAACTCATGGTCTTTTGTAATATCGCGCACCGAGCCTATCGCCGCCCTCTTGCCTTCGTGCTCTATCAGCGAATGACTTATTTGAACATAACGCAGCTCGCCGCTTTTAAGTCGGATGTTCGATTTGATGCTCAGCTGCTTCGATGCTTCCCCCGTTATCATGGGACAGTGCTCGCAAACCGTTCCCTCGACGAAGATATCTTTGAATACATCGAAACACTTCTTTCCTATGACCCGTGGCGCTTTCTTGCCCGTCATCCGCTCCAACGCGGGGTTGAACAACTCGATGTTGAAGTCCGCGTCGACCATGAAGATACCTTCAGTAGTGCCCTCGATAACAACTGAACTCTTCGCTTTCTCTTCGAGGAGTTCGATGGATATCTCCGCCTCGCGCCGCGCTATCTCCTCCTCTACAACGCGCCCGTAGAGCTGGTTGTTTCTAATAGCTATCGCGCACTGGTTCGTAAACAACGTTATGGACATGATCCGCTCCCGCGTGAAGTAGTCCTTCTCTGTAGAAAAGAGTTTCATGACTCCGAGCGATTTACCTTTTACGATGAGCGGAATAATCACAGCCGACCTGAAATCCCCGCCGAAATCGATGCACTTGTTCTCGCCGGAACTGTCGCTACCCGAATCATCTATAGTGATCTGGCGTTTTTCACGGAGCGCTCTCACTATGGCGTAATCGCTTGTAAGGCAGAGGTGGGTCTCCTTGAACGCGGTATTCGGCAAACCCCAGATATACGCCGGCTCCAGTTCTTCCGCGCCGCGATTGCTCAAAAAAATACACCCGTTATCGACACTGAACATCTTGTCTAACGCCTGGGCTATGCGCTCGAATATCGAATTCAGGTCGATTTCGCTGGTAACGATTTCAGATACCTCGAGCGCGGTTGAGAGATTCTCGGCCCTTGCTTGCGTCTCCTCATACAGAAGCGAATTATCTATCGCGATAGCCGCCTGTGTGGCAAATATCTGCAACAACTCCAAGTCCTCTTCGAACTGTTGCTCATTGTCCGCTTTATCGGCCGACATGCCAAGGATGCCTAAGACCTTGTCCTTCACGACTAGGGGGATACCAAGAAAAGATGGGAAGTACTCTTCTATCAAGCCATCCCCTAAGACCAATCCCCTGTCTTCAGCGGTGTCGGAGATGTAAAAGAGTTCCCTCTCCTCAAAGATCATCGCTCGCCTGCGCTCGGCAAGGACCAACCTTTCGTTGGGATAATGCTCGACGCCGCCGAAAATGCTTTGCGAGACCTCGAAGAGATCTTCTGACTCGTCGTAAAGGGCTATGAAGACCGATTTCGACTCGGCAAAATCAGCGACCGCGTCGATTATCGATTTCTCGATATATTTGCTGTCATGGGATGCGTTTAGTTTCTGGCTTATCGAAAATAGGCTCTTTAATCCTTTCGCCCTATATTCGAGCTGGCGATAGAGGCGCGCGTTGTCGATCGCGATTCCGGCTTGCACGCTAAAGAAGCGCATTATCGTCAATTCTTCGGCCGTAAAGGTACGCTCAACGGTTTCAAACGCGTGTATCGCGCCGAGTTCTTTGCCGAAGATGACGAGGGGCACCGATAGAATCTGCCGGATTTCTTCATCCCCGAACTTTAGGGAATGCTCTTTTGCCGTCGACTCCAGCTCATCAGAGCCGACGACCGAAATATCGCCTTGTTCAATAGCTCGCGTCGTCAATGTGCGAACGAATTGGGCTTGAATATTGTGTGCGTCCAACCCGGCTTCGTAGACAAGACATCGCGAACTCTTGTTTTCGTCTATAAGCGCGACACAGACTCTCTCTACCCCCAGCAGGGCCGAGGTATAATTGAGTATCTGTTCGATGACCTCTTTCAGCTCGAGCGTCGAGATGATCAACTGCCCTATTTTGTTGGCGATCTCGAGCGCCCGGGCGTTACTGCTCAAATCACGGTAGAGCGTGACGTTTTGAATCGCGATGGAAGCCTGGTTGGCCAAGGTCGTAATGACTTCCTCGTCGGCGCCGGTAAATAGCGTGCCGTCCTTTTTGAAGCTGACCATAACGACACCGCAGGGTTTCATATCCTGGCCTACTAAGGGTACTCCCAGGAACCCGCGAGGGGGTCGGTCGGCGGGCCTTTCTCCCACCTCCCGCAGTAGCGTGATATCGTCTAGACGGACCGGTTTGCCCGTCCGCAATATCCGCGCATAAGCCTTCTCGGTATAAGACGCCGTTTTGCCTTGTGTCTCGGTTAGCGCCCGCTCGCCCAAACTCGGGTCGATACTGGTCGTTCGATGCTCGAAATGGCTGGTGTCGGGGTTGTATAGGGCAGCCGCGGCCATTAGCGAACCCGCGGCCGATTTGGCTGCCGCCACTATCTCTTTCATCGTCTTCGATATATCTTTTTCGGCGACAATGCGCAACGTATGCGCATGGAGCGTTTTCAGCTCTTCGGCCTTTTTTGTGGTCTCATTGAAGAGTTCTAAGTTTCTAAGCGACGCGGCCACCGGGCCGGCCAACGACTGCAACAATCGCACATCGTCGTGTTCGAATCTTGAAGGAGCCCGGCTGAAGACCTCGAGAACGCCGATTACTTTATCGTCCTGTTTTATGGGGACGCCGACATATGACTTGAACTTCTCCCGGTTCAGCCATGGACGCTCATAAAACCGGCTATTTGAGCGTATATTGCGAATAACAAACGGTCTCCCCTTTTTGATGATGTTCGAGGCCGGGTCGAATTTGAGCGGTACATTCCCGTAACCTTTAAGAATTTTGTTCAACCCTGACGCCACCTGAAACTCGAGGTTATTATTTTTTATCAGGAGCAAATCGCAGAGTTCGGCTTCCATAACCGCCATTGCGGCCTGGGTTATCTGACGAGTTAGGCGTTTGGGGTCTAGTGTGCTCCCCATAGCCCGGCCAAGCTGCATCAGACTCGCTTTCGCCAACAGGTCGCGCCGCTTTATCTTGTCATAGGCGCGCGTTCGGACGATGCCGGCACTTACATGCTCTTTAACGAGGTTGAGAACTCTGCGGCTCTCCGGCTTATCCAAAACCGCGCGCGGTATATATAATACTAAAATTCCAAGTCGCGCACCGTTTGCTTTAAGCTCTATTACCTCAAACCCGTAACCACGCGCGACCACATCGTCCGAGAGGCAAGCCTGAAGGCTGTCACTTACATCGCCGCGCCGGTCGATGACGATTGGGTGGTCACCCGCAAAACCCCGGCTGGCCGTTTCGGTGTAGAACTCTCCGTCTTCAGTGCTGAGCATGATGATGCCGATATGCGCTTGGAGCAACGCCAGTATCGAGTCGAGCACGTTTGAGAGAACCGTTTCGAGGTTCTTGTCGACCTCAAAACTATTTTGAATCATATTGATAAAGACATTTTGCTTCTCGGCTTTGATGTTTTTCATCTGGTAAAACTGCCCTTGCGCCACCGAAGCCAGACTGAACTCGATAAAACTCAGTTGAGCCATAAACTCGTTCATAGACATAAACCCGGCATTACTTAAAGCATCCTTGACTTGGTCCGGGTTTAAACCGTTTGCGGCACAATCAGGCTCGATTCTGTCATCATCGCCGTGTTCGCCCGTCGAACAACCAAGCCACATCGCGCCTACCATAACATCATTCATCTTTATCGGAAGCCAAGCGCGAAACAGACCGAATGCACCCTGATATACAACCCTCGTCTCAGACTTAAGAGCCTGCAGATATGCTTCCGCGTCCGGTCTGGCCAACAGATCGACAGCGGTCGGCTTATGTCCTTGAAAAACCGTATCGATAAAGGCTTCCGGTATATTTACGGACGACGCGACGATGGAATATGAACTCGCGACAACCACAATCGACATATCGGTGACAGCGGCATAGTTGTCAATAAGTTGCTGCCAGAATTTATTATCAAGCAAGCCCAGGGCGGGTTTTTTCTCACCGGCCGGTAGTTCTTCGAACTCCTCGAGACAGGCCATGTGCTCGAGGACGGAGTTACGATCGTTACCTGACATACACGCGGTGCCCCCTATGTGGTTCTAAAATATTTTTGTTCTGAAGCCGCACAATAACCAACAAGCGGTAACTAAAAGCACTAAAGTTTAAGCTACCCCACAAAAAGACTCTTTAAACCTTATCCATATCAGTATGCGCTTGCCCAACAAGCCGAATACCTGCGCATTTGAGTTACTCTCTAATCTTATAACAAATAACCGGCACCACTTGAAGCAAAACCGGAAAACTTGAGTTCCGGTCGGATAAGACGAACTGCCGCAGATAGTGCGATTGCATACCGAGCGATTATAGAGACTCCCAGGAAAAAGGCCACTTCAAAGGAGCGTTCTCGCTTGAGCGGCATTTCGTTAACGCTTATGCGAAATAGCGCCGCCGCGTGAGCAGTTAAAATTCATTGCGGCTTGCTCTGTTAGACAACTGAAAGCTCAATTACCGTTAGACTACTATGCGCATGTCATTATAGCGGTCACTAGACTAGTACTCCATCACAGATACATCGACTAGTATCCGTCATTCTGAGGGAGTTGAAAACGACCGAACAATCTCAAGCTTTAGAGATTCTTCGTTTCACTCAGAATGACAACTCATAAAACGCGTGATGGAGTACTAGACGGCGGTGTCAATAATACCGCGATTACGTCTTTGTCGGCGAGACAACGAAAAGGCCGGGGTTATCCCGGCCTTTTCGCACCGAATTGCTATGCTTTTTAGCGCTTGCCGATCTAAGCGGCTTTTACCGCCTTGCCGCTCTTGCCTTCTTTTTCGAGTATACGCGTGTAGGCTTCGATATATCGCTCGACCATACGAGCGGTGCTGAAATTCTCCTCGACATGGCGACGACAATCGGCCGGCTGGATTTGATCCACCTTTTTGAGCGCCTCGACCATATCTTCGGTCGTGTCGCAGATAAACCCGGTCTTGCCGTGAGCGATGATCTCGGGAACCGAGCCGTTATTGACGGCTAACACTGGTGTTCCGCAAGACATCGCTTCTGCCATTACCAGCCCGAACGGCTCCGGCCACTGTATCGGGAATAAGAAACAGCCGGCCTTCTTGAAGAGTTCGATCTTTGTTTCGGTATCGACTTCTCCCATGAGTTCGACGTTTGGCGCAAGCAAGTGCTTTACTTCCTTCTCGAAGTAAGCCTTCTCGTGCGGCTCGGTCATCTTCGATACCATAACAAGCTTCTTGCCGGTCTTCTTCGCCACTTCTAACGCGACATGAGCCCCCTTCTCAGGATTCATGCGCCCGAGGAAAAACATAAAATCTTCCTTTTCGTCATTGAACTCGTATTTATCGACCTCGATACCGTTGTATATCGTGCCGACAAAATTGAGGTCGCCAAATCTCTCCCTTTGAAAATCGCTGATACCGTTGAAATAAATGCGGTCCTTGAGCTTACCGTAGAAACTCCGGGCATCATCGGTGGCCGGCCCATGGAGCGTATGGATAACCGGAACACCGGCAAACGCCCCGATGACAGGGCCTATTATCCCGCTGTGGTCATGGATGATGTCGAACTCGTCCGACTTCAAATAAGCCTGCATTACGTGGACGAGGTCGGGGAATGTCTGACCGATAAGCTCACTCGGCGCGACGTCGTATGCGCTTATGAGCTTGGCTTTTGTCTCAGAATCGCCCGAAGCGAAGAGCGTGACGTCGTAGCCTTTTTCGACGAGGCCCCTGGTGATACAGTGAACGACATATTCTATGCCGCCGTATCCTTTGGGGGGTATCGCGTACCAAATCGGTGCAATCTGCGCAATTTTCATTACTTCATCTCCTCTTTCATGTGTGATATGACCAAGCTTCAAATCTACTTTGTTTGATTATGTCGCATCTGGTTCTTCAGATACCGTGATAGAATCCGATACGTTTAGAAGAAATATCGTCTAAGCCTAAAGGGACTTTAGATATTTTTGATACGAAATGCATAAGAGCTTTGAAAATTAAAGAAGGTCGCGTATTATGTGCTTTTTGGGGCATGAAACTTTAGACAGATTTTTACGACATTAAATGGGAATAATCGAACGAGAAGGAGAATGATACCATGTTGACTTCCGTGCCTGTAGGTACTAAATCGCTCCAAGAGTATGAGGGTATTGTCGACGAGGAGATAATCGAAAAGGTTCGAGGGCTTGGCCGCGACCTCAAGGGCGCCAGAATCCTCAATATAAGCTCGACCGCTTTTGGCGGGGGCGTCGCTGAGCTTCTTTACACGCTGATACCGCTGATGAAAGACGTCGGTCTCGACGCGGACTGGCAGGTAATCCCCGGCAGTGAAGACTTCTTCACGGTGACCAAGCTCTTCCATAACGCCCTCCAAGGCATGGAACTCATGGCCACCCCCGAGATGATAGAGACCTACCTAAAACAAAATCTCAACAACGCGGAACTCTTCGGCGGCGAGTATGACGTTATCATGGTCCACGACCCCCAACCGGCCGCCATGCTCTCGTACCTTGAAAAACAGGGTAAGAAAACGGGTAAATGGATTTGGCGCTGCCACATCGACCTGACCGATGCGCGCCAAAGCGTCTGGGGTTTCCTCGAGCCATATATCGAACGATACGACGCGGCCGTCTTCACGATGGAGCAATATGTAAAAGACGGCTTTAAAATGGACAAAATCGCCATCGTGCCGCCGACGATCGACCCGCTAAGCTCAAAGAACATGGATATCAACGAGGAGACTATAGGGAGCATCCTCAACCGGTATCATATAGACCCGAATCGACCTATCGCCACACAAGTGTCGAGGTTCGACCCTTGGAAAGACCCGCTCGGCGTCATCGACGCCTATCGTATAGCCAAAAAAGAATTCCCCGGGTTGCAGCTTCTAATGATAGCCTCGATGGCAAGCGATGACCCGGAAGGATTCCACTATTACGAGAAGACATCGCGCCACGCCGCGGGCGACCCCGATATCTTCTTGCTCTCAAACCTCGAAGGAGTCGGCAATCTCGAGGTCAACGCATTCCAACGCGCCTCGCAGGTCATCATCCAGAAATCGACCCGTGAAGGTTTCGGATTGGTCGTGAGCGAGGGCTTATGGAAGGAGCGACCGGTAATCGGCGGCGATGTCGGGGGCATACCGCTTCAGATAATCAACGACGTCAACGGTTATCTCGTCAGCGACACCGAGGATTGCGGCGACAAGCTGGCGCAGTTGTTGAGAAACCCGGAAAGATCAGCCGAAATGGGCAAACTTGGCAGAGAGCATGTCCGCAAGAACTTTCTAAGCCCGCGCCAGCTCGCCGACTATATGGAACTCTTCAAGTTCTTGCATATAGGGTAATCAGGGCCCGGCTATCGATCGTTCTGATATAATAGACAATAGACCCGGCAAGCCCTTGTTGGCCTATGTAGCAAAGTGGTGGTATAAGTTGCAAAGCAAAGAAAAGGCTCGCATACGAAGTCTCAAAAAACTCCTTGCCGACAGGTCGATAATCCTTGTTTCAAATCGGGGTCCCATTCAATTCGATTACGATGAAACGGGAGGGATTGAAGCCAAACGAGGCGGCGGCGGACTCGTTACGGCGATGACCGCCGTCAGTAAAGAAACTCATGCGACCTGGATATCGGCGGCGATGACCGACGCGGAGCGCTCGCTGGCGCGAGAGCGGGCCACGTTGGCTTTCCCTAAAGAGAACCCGCTCTACCACCTGCGCTTGATAGACATACCGGAGTCGATGTACAACCAATATTACAACATCATCAGTAATCCGCTCCTCTGGTTTGTGCAACATTATATTTGGGACCTGGCGAAGAACCCGTCGATTACGAGCGAGATTCACGACGCCTGGCGTAACGGTTACGTCGCGGCTAACAAGATCTTCGCGGAGGCCGCGGCGGATGCGTGCCGGGGACATGAGCGCCCCATCATCATGCTCCAGGACTACCATCTCTACACAGCGGCGAAGCATATACGCGAGATGACCGATAAACCCCTGCTCTTCCACTTTACCCACATCCCGTGGCCCGAACCCGGCTATTTAAGCGTCCTGCCACGGCAATTCCGGGTCGAGTTGCTCGAAGGAATGCTCAGCAACGACCTTCTCGGGTTTCAGTCTCGTCGCTATGCCAATAACTTTTTGCTATGCTGCCGGACGCTATTGGGCTGTCGAGTGAACTGGCGAAGGCGGACGGCCCGTTGGCAAGGACGCGACGTGTACGTGCGCTCCTACCCGATCTCTATCGACCACAAATCGCTGCGGACCTTAAGCGAGACCGGGACCGTCAACGACTACCAAGCGCAAATGGAAAAGGATTACGCGGGCCTTAAACTCATCATGCGCTCGGATAGGAGCGACCTTTCGAAAAACATAGTCCGGGGTTTCCGGGCGTTCGAGACGCTATTAGAAAAGCACCCCGAGCTGGCGGGCCAAGTAAAATTCCTCGCCCTTCTCTACCCCACCAGGGAGAACATCAAGGAATACACCGATTACCGTCTCGAGATCGAGCAAGCGGTCGAGGATATAAACAGCCGCTTAAAGACCGCCGACTGGACGCCTATCTACCTGCGCCTCTACGATAACTACGAGGAATCGGTCGCCGCGCTCAAACTCTACGACGTGTTGCTGGTAAACCCGATATATGACGGGATGAACCTGGTGGCCAAAGAGGGGCCCGTCGTCAACGAGCGAAACGGCGTGCTGGTGCTGTCGGAAAACGCGGGCGCCGGCGAGGAGTTGCGCGAGGTCGGCCTGGTCGTAAACCCGTTCGATATCGACGAGACAGCGGACGCGCTTTACGAGGCGCTTACTATGTCCGAGCGCGACAAAGCGACGCGCTCCGCTATTATGAAAGAGATAGTGACGCGCAACAACTCCATCAAATGGCTCCACTACCAGCTGAAAGATATGGTCAAGCTGGAGAAGAAAAGGTCGGTCGACCTTTTGTAGTCGGCTCTTGCGGATATACGCGCTTTGAATCCGGTAAGCTAAGGGTTGGCGGCGAGCATCTCGAAATAGCGCCGGCGACAGAGGTTTTCCACTTGAACAAGCCGACTAAAAGCTTCCTTAAAATCATCAGCGCCCGCGCAAAACAGCCCATGGCCATAGACGAGCGCCCGCCCATGCCCCTTAACGACCGGCGGTACCGTTTTACCTATTCCACCCGCGCCTATTTCGCCGGAGACGATTGGAACGCCGTCGATGAACCTTGTCTCCGGGCAGTTCTTGCCGCAATCGACGATATCGCAGGCCGCGCGCTTTGCGCAGAGCATCGACATGATAACCGAGAACTTGGGGTGACCGTGGATAATGGTCGCATAGCTCGAAGTCTCATATATGCGCCGGTGAACAGGGAGTTCAGACGATGCGGTAATCCCGTAGGTCGAAGAATTGTCCATCGGGACCGGGTCGATCAATCCTTCGAGTTCGTCCAGGGACGCGCCGGTCTGCGAGATATGGATGATGCCGTCGTCGACGAGGCTGATGTTGCCGAAGAACGAGTCGACGAGGCCGCTCTCGACGGTGTAGCGACCGACAGCGCATATCTCCTCTATTATTTCGGAACGAGCGGCAAGCGGGCCGGCGCGAAACGAAAGTTTTTCGACATCGGGCGGCCGCAACCAGTCGTTCTTGAATCGCTCAAGAGCCTCTCGCTCGCCCGAAAGGCGCCACCCGTGCTCTAATAGTTCCAGCAAATACTTGATGAAGGTCGCGTGAAATATCGATGAGTACGTGATATATGCCTGCTCAAGGGTGACGGTGCCGGTGGCGACAAAGCCGACGCCCTCGATTATGAGGCCCTTTCGCTCGCGCAAAATCGCCGCGATAGCCTCGGCTAAATCGCCCTCCTCGCCAATTGCGCTTCTCCTGATAAACGGGATATCGTGGAGAAAGGTCTTGACCTCGCTATCTTTCGGATAAATGCGCGAATCTCTCTCAGGCGAACGCGCGATTAGATAATCGGCAAACGGCAACGTGGGCGCGGCCAAAAGCAGGCCGACGACGCTGATTTCATCTAGGACTGCCTCGAAAACCGGTTTCCAGTCGTCGTCTTTTGAAACTATGAACTCGTCGTCGAGCGCGTAAAAGCGTATCGACCTGGGCATTGCCAAGCCGTCTTTGATCAGTTTGTTGGCGTATTTTTCGATTTGGTCGCGCAAGAATCAACCTCTCCCTCTTAGGGTTTACCACTTATGGCTTGCTATTTCGCGTATGTTGTTTAGTGCTTGCCGTTTCTTTTTAGTGCTTGCTTTATGCTTCTTTTGCTTGCTGTTCAAAACACCCGTTGGCGTCTAGGCCGCGCATTTTATAATATTTCTTAAGCTCCTCGATAAAACGAGCCTCGTCGATGGGTGGTATCTCTATGCCGTCGCCGGATGTCCCCGCTTCGGTAAAGAAACGCCTAGGAAGCACGTCGTCCTTGGCCGAAAAGCCGTTATCGCAGTTGAAACGCCGCTCTTCTTTTACTATTCGCTCGCCTATCTTGAGCAGGCTCTGCGCCGAATACTCTCCCCCTGTGACACCGGTCAGGATGTGCGCGTATTCTTCGAGCGAGGCCGCCAGAATTGCGAACTTGCAGGTAAGGAGCGAATCCGCTACCGCATTCGTATCTTCGGCGATTTTGATGATGCGCGCTTTGCCCGAGAATGAAAACCGGTCGGTAGCAACGGGTTTGCGCAGAATCTCGTTGGCGATAGGATACGCGCGCAGGTGGCATCCGCCGCGATTGCTCGTCGCGTAAGCCAACGCCATACCGTAGGCGCCGCGCGGGTCATAGGCGGGCAGCTCCAAGCCTTTGACCGACATCGAGAGTTCCGGCGCCCCGAGCGACGCGCAGACCCTCGCCGAGCCGCGCGCCAAGTCATCACCCTCTCCTACTCGCAGAGCCGTCTTCTCGACCAGCTCGATTATCTCATCCGGCGCGAAGAACCTGCCTTTGGCCTCACCGTAGGCGGCAATCGTCGACGCCATGCTTATCGTATCCATGCCGAGCGCGTTACAGAGTTCGTTCGATTTGACTATAGAGTGGATGTCGCTGTTATTGTTGAGCGCGCCGAAGTGCGACGCGCTCTCGTATTCGGGGAGCGCTTTGCCGCACGAGTCGACCTTCTTGCACCGTATCGGGCAGCCGAAGCAGCCCTCTTTCTTCGCCTGGTAGGTCCGCTTGAGCGCCGGGCCGGCGTAATCGCTCGCCGCTTCGAAATAGGTCTTGCTGAAATTGGCGGTCGGCGTCATCCGGCGCTGCTTCATCAGGTCGACCAGAGCCGGCGTGCCGAATTCGCTTATCCCGAACTCGCCGAAGATTATCGGCGATGCCTTAAAGAGGCGCATAACATCCTCGCGGCCTTGCTTAAAAACGGCCTCGTCCGCTACGAGTGTTTTCGCGCCCCCATCGACCACGACCGCTTTGAGGTTTTTGGCGCCCATGACGGCTCCCAGCCCCCCGCGCCCCACCGAGTTTGCCGCATTGACCATGATATTTGCGAAGAGCACGCCGTTTTCGCCCGCCGGGCCTATCGCCGCGACGCTACCGTGCGCCATTAAGGCCGTCATGGTGTCGAAAGTATCGAACCCCCATAGCGACGACGCGCCGGCGACCGACGATTCCTCGCCCATCACCTTAAGATATGCCGGCCTGTCGCTCTTGCCCGTAATCATAAGGGCATCGAGCCCCGCGGCCTTTAGCTTGTGCGCGAAAAGACCGCCGCAGGAGGAGTCGTAAATCGTCCCTGTAAGGGGACTTCGTGAGACGACCGACATCCTGGCCGATGTCGGCGAAGAGGTGCCGCAGAGCGGCCCTACGGCGAAGATAAGCGGCATATCGGGGTCGAACGGGTCGAGCCGGTAAAAATCGCGCATAAAACTCACGCCCAGGCCCCTGCCGCCCAAAGACTCCAATAAGATCTCTTCGGGGATATCCTCGCGGTGCGCCGCGCCGCTCGTCAAATCGACTTTTAGTATCTTTCCCGTCCAGCCGAACACTATAGCCTCACCATTCTCCTCGCGTGCTACGTCCAACGTTACCAGGAAGGACGCGGGGTGGTCAAATACACATGCACATCATCTGTGAAGGTTTAGTTCGTTGCTTAGCGGATTCGCGTCTCTAAAAATGAACTCAACGCGGCTGCGAGCTTACCCCGGCATATCGAAGTCGTAGCCGATGCCTTCACGCTTGGCGACTTCGAAGAGCATGCGCGCGGTCGCGATGTCCTGTATGGCGAGACCGGTCGAGTCGAAGACCGTTATCTCGTCGGCTTCCCGCCCCTTTTTCGCGCCGACTACTATCTCGCCGAGCGTCGCGTAGATATCGCTCTCTAGAAAAAGGCCGCCGCTTAGTGCTATATTAATCTCTCCACTATGCCTGGCCTGGGCCACATCATCGACGACCACCTTGGCGTCCTTTAAGATTTGGGGGTCGAGTTCTTGCTTGCCGGGCGCATCCGCGCCTATCGCGTTGATGTGCGCGCCGGCGCCGACCCAGCCGCGCTCGATGATGAACGCTCGCACCGGTGTCGTCGTGGAGACTATGTCGCACGCGGCGGCCTCGTCGATAGAGGCCCGCTCGATAGGCAGCTCCGGAAACTCCGCCGCTAAATCGTCGATTTGCTCCCCGACCGGGCTCCATATCTTGACCTTTGTAAAGCTGAAGAAGGTCGTCACCGCGAGAAGCTGGGTCCTCGCTTGCGCCCCCGCCCCGATAAGGCCGAGCGTCCGCGAATCGGGCCGCGCCAAGTACTTCGCGGCAACGCCGCCGGCCGCGCCGGTCCGGTAATTGGTAAGCTCGGTCGCGTCCATAATGGCCAGCGGAAAACCGGTCTGTGGGTCGCTGTAGACGATAGTCGCCATAACGGTCGGCAACCCTATCTTCGGGTTGTCGGGATAGACGCTTACCCACTTTACCCCCGCCGACCCCTCGACGTAGGCGGGCATCGCGCGAAAATCACCGTTGAATTGACTTAGCGTCAAATAGAGTTTGGGCGGCATCTGCGCGACGCCGCTTCCATAATCGCGAAACGCGGTCTCGACCGCGATAAGAACATCTTTCATCCGCATTATGCTTGAGATATCCGATGCGGTAAGCAATTTAGTCTTTATACTCACCTTTCCAACCCTTAACCGGTGGTCGAATCGGTATTTGTCTCGAAACGCCATCCGCCGACGTCGAGACGGAGCAGGTTTTCGCGGCGAGAGACGCGGGCTTGCTCCCGGTCGGAGAGCGCGGCCGGAACGATCTTTAAAAGAAACTCATAGAGGTCGAGCGGGTCGCTGAGCTTGACGACCTTTCTCTGGTAGGCGATCTCGCAGCGCTCGGCTCCGAGCTGCCCCACTATGCTTTCGACCTTCTCGACGCTCCACTTACGCGCCCCGGTCTTCTCCGACAGCTCTATTCTGACTTGACTGCTTAGCTGACCTATCACCAGGTAAATCTCCTTTTGTTTTAAAAACCCTGGAACCGAAGATGGTTTTGGATTAATTATAGTTTAATATCCCAGTGCGGCTGTAGGTATATTATTCCGGCAAGCGGAACGATTGTAGGACGAACGGCGTGTTTTAACCTATGAAAGGCGCCGAGACTACTGAACCGGCCTGAAGTAGTGTCCGGTCGTCGACTCGAACCCGCGCGGAAACGACTTCTCCGCCCGCCTTATGACCTTGGATATATCGTCGATATCGTGGCGAATCAAATCGACCGCCTCCCTATACGCGGAGGTAACGACGCCTACAAGCTCCGGCTCGTAACGGTCTAAAACGAGCCTTACCGATGCGACGCCGGCATCGATTATCTCCTTTACGTTCGGCAAGAGATAGAGTTCACGCGAATTATAGATGTGCGAGCGGCACCTGGTGTCCTGTTCGACCGGAAACCGGAAGCCCTTGGTGTCCTCGATGTAAAACATGCGCGATTCGCACGCCGAGCAACTCTCTTTCCCCGCGCTGACGACGCAATGTTCGGTCGTCATTACCTCCAGCCACCCATGGACGATTGCCTCGAACTCGACATCGACCGCGCCCGCGATATCCTTTATCTGTTCCAGCGCCAGCTCGGCCGATAGGCATATCCTCGAGGCCCCGTCATCGCGAAAAAGCCTGGCGCTCAGCGTGTTGAAATTGTTGATATGATAATCCGTAAAAACCGGCAAACCGAGCGCTTTGGCCTCCCGGTTGACGCCGAAATTGTCGACGAGCAACGCGTCGAGCATCGCTTTATTGCTCCGGGCGTATTTCATAAACGCGGCGAGTTCGGCTTGGTGGAGAATGTTGCCGCTCGCCAATGCGAGACGTACCCCTTGCGCCGCCGCGATTTTTGAGACCTCCGCGATGCTCGCTCCGGCCTGCCGCGTGAAACCGGGTTTAAGATAGAGCCAATCGGCCCCGTTTTCGACCGCCTTGACGGCCTGCTTGACCGTACTTATATCGACACTAATAACCGGTTTGCGCCGCGCGACCGCTTTTTCAGGCGCCATATCCTCTTGGAGACGCCGCCGCGCTTTGCCGACCGAGACCTTCGTGCGAGGCCGCGCCTGCAACCTGACCGCGTCGAGCGCGTCTATCAGATCCCGGCGAAGTTCGTTGAGCCGGCCCAACGGCACCATCACGCCTTCGCCGACCCTGATATCCCACGCCACAGCCTCATAGACGGTATTGCCCAGCCGGTCAAGCTGCGCGATGACATCGGTTTCGGCTAGCGTTCGCCGCTCGCCTTTTTCCGCCTTAAAATCACTTACGACCCGGGCCGCGTCGTTTGGACGCCCGCTGACGTGGGCGGTAATCTCGACCGGCTCACCAATCTCGACCCGCGCCGACAGCTCGATAGGCGTCTTGTGTGTGCCGCCGCCGGTTATCGCAGCGCGCGCGGCTTGTATCAGCCGCTCGTTGTGGACCCTGAAAACCCGGTCACCCGTATTTATCTTGTGCCGTTTCTCGTCGATTATTATGACCGCCTTAGAACCCGCGGGGGCGCACTCAACCTGCTTGTCGTCGACAAAGAGCTTTTCGACTTTGTTGCGCACGCGGCCGCCCCGGCTCACCCAAACCTCTATCTCGTCGCCGACACAGAGTTCCCTATTTATCTGCAAGCCGAGCCTGGCAGTATAAACGTCGAGATAGGTAACCCTTCCGAGCAAGATACCGCGGTCGCTCGGCCTGAAGTAGCTCATGAGCCCGTCGTCCTTTATCTTTTTAAAATAGCCTTCGGTAAAACCGCGGCTGAAGACCTCGCGCAACTCATCCATCTCGGTTTCGGAGACCTCGAACCCATCGGGGTCAGCGAGATATCTGTCGATGGCATGCCTGTATACGCGCACCACCGTCGCGACATACTCGGGCGACTTCATCCGCCCCTCGATTTTAAGCGCGCTTACACCGCTCTGGGCGAGCTGGGGGATAAGGCCGATTCCGGCCAGGTCCTTGGTGCTCAAAATATGGTCCCCCGGCGTCGGCCATACCTCGTCTTTTTTGCCGGCAGAGAGCAGCTTATAGCTCATGCGACACGCCTGAGGGCACATGCCGCGGTTGCCGCTCCGGTTGCCGACCATGCTGCTAAAGAGACACTGCCCAGAATACGAAAAACAGAGGGCGCCGTGGATAAAGGTCTCAATCTCAAGGTTCGTCGACCCGCATATCTCCTTTATCTCGTCGATTGACAGCTCGCGAGCGAGCGTGATTCGTGACGCGCCGGCTTCTTCGAGCATCTCGACCATTGAGAGATTGTGGGTATTCATCTGGGTGCTCGCGTGTATTTTAAGTTCGGGGAAATACTCTTTTACCAGCTTAAATACGCCCCAGTCTTGGACGATGACCGAGTCGACCCCCGCGTTGTTGATGCGCGCCAGGCTCTCGACCGCCGAATCGAATTCTCCGTCGGCTATTATCGTGTTGAAGGCGACGTATATTTTGACGTCTTGGAGATGGGCTTCCCTCACGACATCATCCAGTTCGTCGAGGCTGAAGTTCTCGGCCTGCCGGCGGGCGCTGAATTTGTCGACCCCTAAATATATAGCGTCGGCCCCGCTGTTAAGCGCCGCGTAAAACGCACGCTTAGAGCCGGCCGGCGCGAGAAGTTCGATTTCTTTTCCGGATACGTTCAAAGAGGTTCTCCCAACTAAAGAGTTCTTGATTTAACATGCACGGATGTTATTGTACACTCTATTCCCTGCTTGCGCGTCATTATTTTCACCAAATCCCATAATCTCACAGCCGCATACGGTCATTATCGGCCGCCGAACCGGGGACTGTTCTTCAAACCTATCCGACATGACAGGCTTTTATAATTATTTCCCATTTGGTAGTTGAAGTCGCGAGTTTCGGGTAATTAAAAAAAGATAGCGTTTAAATAAAACGCGTCGCTTTACGAGCGAAGAGAGTGATGGTAGTTGAAGCGCTATATACTATTAGCCCTGGTAGGATTTTTTATCACAGTCACGCTGGCGAACGCGGCCGCCGACGCGGCGGGCGACTTCGCTAAAGACCAGGACGAAAAGATAATACGCGGCGCGCAGCGCTCCTATATCCACGCCGCCGACGGCACGATTCTGGCGCGTCTCTACTTCGAGAACCGTGAAGACGTTCCGCTGGACGAGGTTCCTAAACACATCCGGGATGCTATCATCGCTATCGAGGATGAGCGGTTCTACTCCCACAACGGGGTCGACTACCACGGTATCGCCCGCGCGCTCCTCGCCAACATCAAGAGCCATCGTATCGTCGAGGGCGGAAGCACAATAACCCAGCAATACATTAAGAACACTTTCGGGGAGAAAGATAAAACGCTGGCCCGCAAGCTTAAAGAGGCCATCCTTTCATACCGGTTGGAGAAGAAATACTCCAAAGAGGAGATTCTCGAAGCCTACCTCAACACCATCTATTTCGGGCAGGGCGCCTATGGTATCGAGGCGGCCGCGCAGGCCTTCTTCGGAAAAAAAGCGAGCGAGATGACCATAGCCGAGGGGGCGCTTCTGGCGGGCCTTACAAAGTCGCCGCTGGAATTTTCGCCATACTTCAACCCTGATAAGGCCTTTTACAGGCAAGCGGCCGTCTTGAGCAGGATGGCGAAACTCGGCTTTATCACGAGTGAACAGGCGGAAGCGGCCAAGACAGAACAAGTGACGCTCGTGCCGAAAAAAGAGGAGGTCATCCTGGCGCCGTACTTCGTCGAGCATGTCAAGCAAGAGCTGATACAAGAATACGGAGTGGAGAAGGTCTTTACCGGCGGGCTCCATGTCTATACGACCCTGGACATTCGAGCCCAAAAAAACGCTGAAAACGCGATAGCGAAGACGCTTAACCGCAAGAAAGACCCGGAGGCGGCGCTCATCTCCATCTGCCCGCAAAACGGATACATCGTAGCCATGGTGGGCGGTCGCGATTTCAAGGATGTCAAATACAACCTCGCGGTCCAAGGTAAACGCCAGCCGGGGTCGTCGTTTAAGATGTTCGTGCTGGTAACCGCGCTCGAGCAAGGATACGGCCCAAACGACCGTTTCAATTCGTCATCCCCGCAGGTAATTAAGATATCGCCAAACCCCAAGGACGCCCCGTGGAAGGTGCGCAACTGCGAAGGAAGCGGCCGCGGCATGATGACCCTGCGCGACGGCTCGGTCAACTCCGTCAACACCGTCTACGCCAACGTGACCATGAAGGTGGGGGCGAAAAATATCGTCAAGACCGCCGCCAAAATGGGAATCAAAACGCCGCTCGACCCGTACCCGTCGATCGGTATTGGCGGCCTGACCATCGGCGTCTCGCCGCTTGAGATGGCCTCGGCCTATGGGACACTCGCAAACGGCGGCGTCCACGTAGAGCCTATCGCCATAACGAAAATAGTCGACTTCGACGGCACCGTCATAAAGCAAGCAAAGCCCGAGGGCAAGAAAGTGATGGATAGCAACACCGCCTACCAGGCGAGCGACATACTCCGCGGCGTCGTCGAGCGCGGCACCGCTACCAGGGCGAGAATCGGCCGCCCGGTGGCGGGCAAGACCGGCACCAACCAACTCTATCGCGACGCCTGGTTCGTCGGCTACACGCCGACCCTGGTCACCGCCGTCTGGATGGGTCATCCCGAAGCGCAGATATCGATGTACAATGTCCATGGGCGCAGGGGTTTTGGCGGCATCATTCCGGCAACGATATGGGCGAAACACATGCGTTCGATGGTAAAAGGAACACCCGTTCTCAACTTCCCCAAAGCCGATTGGAGCAAAGGCGACAAGGGCGGGTCTTTCAATTCGGCTTCCTGGATTAGCAAGACCAAGGCGTTGCTCGAAGAGGAAAAAGAAGAAATCGAGGATAATTTCTTTCAAGAAGCGCAAGAACAAGATGAAGATGAAAAAGGTCTGCAAGCCGTGACGCCGGGCAGGCAATCCAAGCCTGACGCGCCAAAGCCCAAGAGGCCAAAACCTGCGATAAAATCGAAGCCCGAGCACGGCGCGAATATAATCAGCCAACCAGAGACGGCATACCAGCCGGCGCCGCCGTCATTGCCGGTGGCGCAACCATCTTCAGCGCCTATCCCCCAACCGTCCCATCAACCGTCCCATCAACCGCAACCCGCTCCTCAACCATCCCCTAAGCCGCAACCCGCGCCGGCCACGCCCCAGCCTGAAACACCGGCTTCCGCCCCGGCACCCGTCACTTCCGAACAGCCCTCGGGAAACACGGGCGATAACGGTGGCGGCAACAGCTACGGCCGGACCCGGATACCCTCGCTACCGCGAAGACATCTTCAATAGCAATTGCAGGGTGATACTTGTATAATGACATGGATGGTTTAATCGCTATACCCCGCAAATCGGGCGCATCCTTTTATCGCTCGACGCGGACCAAACCCGCTCCGGCGATTATTTTGACGCCTTTTGCTTTGAGCTTATCGAGGAATAGGTTCATGCCGATGGCGTCGCTCGCGATATGGCCGGCTACCACTAAGTTAATATGGCTTTTGCCTGCTTTCTTGCGGAGCTTCTCACTGAAATGCATCCCGATAATCGTCCCGACACCCGCGTCGGCGAGCTTCCCCATCGCCTCCTCGGGGCCTTCGGTGCCGCCGGTCATGTCCACCACTATCTTTCCGGTACGCTTCCCGGCGTCGCCAACGAGAATATTCGGGCCCGCTTTGTCTTTGGCCGCCGCTTTGTACTCGGGTATCTCCTTGAGGGCTTTGACGACGTCGCCGAGGGTCTCCGAAGCCTTGGCGTCGAGATGGTTCCGGACGAAGTCGGTGACGAGATTGTCGCACGGCGTATGGCAGCACATGAACGAAAACCCGAGCAGGCGCGCCGCGTCGACCGCCCGATTGTGGTTAATCGGCATGAGCCCCCGCTGGACCTCGGTCAGCCTCTCGCCGATGAGCGCGTCGCCGATATTGATCGGGACGCCCAGCGTAGCCCAGATATCCGCCTGCATTCCCATCACCTCGGCGAGCGCCGCGAGCGCTTTCCCTTCAGGGTGGTGCGCGAAAATCAGGTCGACGCTTTCGCCTTTTTCTCTAAGCCTGTCCGCCAGGACGACCTCTTGCGCCTCCATATCGATACCGGTGAATATACCGCCGATCTCGGCCTCCGGGTCGCCAGTTAGAATTCTGGTGTCGGCGTAGGGATTGGTGAGCGCGTCAGTGTCGAAGAACTCTTTTTCGTCGTCCTTCAGCCCGTCGTAGGTTTCCTTCTTCTTCGCGAGCGATTTTTCGACCTCGGCCTTGCCGCGAGGGTCGTACTCCATGCCAAGCTCCACAGCGAGTTCGTATATCTCACGCAACTTCATCTTTATCCTCCATTAATCTCATCCGCCACTATGCCAACACCCAACGAACAGGATAATTCGACTACTACTTACTGACGAACCGACTTCCTTCGGCGCAGAAACGCATCAACATCTCTTCACCTTTTGAAATGCCTATCCGGGGACTCAATATAATCGAGCGTGTCTCTTGCGCGCCATTCGCGACATATAGCAGGCTTCCGCGAGCCGTCATATCGACCCCGTTATCCGCCAAATCTACGCCCAAAGCTTTGGTGAGCTTGCCCGGCCCGCTTGTAAGGTCGACCGCTCGTTTGACCGGTCGATTCTTCATCATAGCCTCGATACCCGAGACCGGCTCAAGCGCCCGTATCAGTACGGCGCCCGCGCGCCCCTCCAGACCCGTAACTACATTTAAAAGGCAGTGAACACCATAATTTAGATAGACGTAAGCCATCCCGGCGCGCCCGAACATAATCGCGTTCCTAGGCGTCATGCCCCGGCACGCGTGGCTGGCGGGGTCGCCTTCGCCAAAATAGGCCTCGACTTCGACTATGCGGCCGGCCATGATCGCCCCCGATGCTCGCCTGACCACTATTCGTCCGATGAGGTCGATGGCGACTTTATCCGGGTCGCGCTCGTAAAAACCGACCGACAAAGGCCTATGGTGTTGATGGTTGAGAATATTCAGGGACATCGAGAAGAATTATAGCATAAGTCAAGAATTCGGCTCCCTACCTCTTCCTTCGCAGCAATTTCTTGACCTCCGCGACCTCATAGGTGTTGAGAACGTCCCGCTTTGTAAGCCAGCCGCGTTGGGCGGTCGCCACGCCGTACTCCATATGGGCCATGTTGCCCGCGACATGCGCGTCGGTGTTTATCGTAAACATGCAGCCGTAGACATCTTTCGCCTCGCGCAAGTGGTCGTCTTTTAGGTCGAGGCGGTTCGGATACGAGTTAAGCTCGAGAAAGGTTCCGGTCCGGGCCGCCGCTTCGAAGACCGCCCGGATATCGATCTCATAAGGCGGTCGCCGACCGAGTACGCGCCCGGTCGGGTGCCCTATTATGTTGATATAGGGGTTCTCCAAGGCCTTGAGCATGCGCGTCGTTAGCTTCTCCTTCGGCTGCGCAAAACCCCCGTGTATCGAGCCGATGACGACATCGAGCTTTTCTAGAACGGCCGCCCCGAAATCGACCTCGCCGTCGTTGTCGATGTTCATCTCCAGGCCGCAAAGAATTTCGATGTCGGCGTGTTCCTCGTTGAGGGCCGTGATGGCTTCCATCTGCTCCTCAAGCTCTCTTACCGATAGGCCGCCCGCGATTCGCAGCTTCTCCGCATGGTCGGAGATGACGATGAACTTATAACCGAGGGTCCGCGCCATCGCTATGACCTCTTCGATGCTGTTGAGACCGTCGCTCCACTTGGTATGTATATGAAAGTCGCCCTTGATGTCGGCGAGTTCCACCAGGTCGGGGAGGCGTCGCTCGGCCGCCGCCTCTATCTCGCCCTTGTTCTCACGGATAACCGGCGGCGGTGTCTCCATATCGAGGATGGCGTAGACCTCCTCCTCCGTCGCCCCCGCCAGGCGCTCGTCGGTCTCGACATCGAAGACACCGTATTCGTTTATCTTAAAACCCCTGGCTTTAGCGATGTGACGCAGGTGTACATTGTGCTCTTTCGAGCCGGTAAAATACTGCAGAGCGGCCCCGTACTGCCCGGGCGCGACCACGCGCAGGTCGAATTGGAGACCGTTTGTCGCGACAACACTGCTTTTGGTCTCCCCTTTGGCGAGGACATATGCTACCTGCGGCATCGAAACAAAGAACTCCATGACGCTCGCGGGCTCGTCGCTTGCGCAGAGAAGGTCGATATCGCCGATGGTCTCTTGCATGCGCCTGAGACTCCCGGCGGTATCGGCGCGCTCGACAAATTGCTGTTCGCGCAGGCGGTCGACTATCTCACGGGCAATCGGATATCCTTCCGAGAGAAGGATTCGCTCGTGCAGCGTCTCGAACTGCCGGATGCCCCTAAGAACATTCTCCTCAGTCTTGCGGCCAAAGCCGGGCAGACTCTCGAGCCTGTGCTCTTCTACGGCTCCGACCAGCTCTTTCAGGCTTTTAATTCCGAGGGAATCATATATCTTCTTGGCTTTCTTCGGTCCGAGGCCGGGAATATTCAACATCTCGATTAGGCCGGGCGGCACCTTCGCCTTAAGCTCTTCGTAATAAGGGAGTTGGCCGGTCACGAGGAGCTGCTCGATACGCTTCGCCGTATGTTCTCCGATACCGGATATCGCGGTCAGCGCTTCGGGGCCGCCCTCGTCGTATACCTCGAAAAGCGGTCGGGTGTAACCCCTGATACTTTGCGCCGCGTTGCGATGCGCGCGCACCCTAAACCGGTTCTCACCCAAAATATCGAGCATATCTCCGATATCCTCCATAATCCGGGCGATATCTTCGTTCCTTATATTGCCGCTCCCTTGCGCTTTATTCGCCATTCCCTATCCCCGCTTAAAAACCGCCTAAACCAACTACCCCTCAACACACCATCAACTGCCCGCTTCTCGCCGACCATCGAGGACCGTCTCGCCGGCGACACGGCACCGCGATTCCCTATCCGTCGGGAAGATAAGGCGGATAGCCCGCTCGAACAGAAAATAGTCCCACGACCAGTTGAGCATGACAAAGAGGCGGTTTCTAAACCCTATTAGATAAAGGAGATGGATAAAGAGCCACACTATCCAGGCGAAGAAGCCGGTGAAGGTCCGCGAGCCGACGCGAACGACCGCCGAGTTGCGCCCGATGGTCGCCATCGCGCCTTTGTCGAAGTACCGGAATGGCTGGGGCTCTTTTCCCTCGATTTGCTTGAGAATATTTAAGGCCGCCGCCGTTCCCTGCTGGATGGCGACCGGTGCTATCATCGGGAGCGGGCGGCCGTCGTCCTCGAAATATGCGAGGTCGCCTATGACGTAAGCCTCGGGCCGGCCCGGAATGTGAAGGGTTTTCTCGACCGCGACCCGCCCGTTGGCGGTTGTCGGAAGGCCCCAGGCAAGTATCCGCGGGTTGCCGCTGACTCCGGCGGTCCACACGACAGTCTCACTCTTAATCGAGTCTCCGCCCTTTAATCGTATAGTGGCACCCCTAATCTCACTCACGGCGGCGTTTAAGCGAACATCGACCCCCATCTTCTCGAGACGAGCCAACGCATACTTTTGGAGTCGTTCCGGCATTCCGGGGAGAAGCCGGTCGGAAGCTTCCAGCAAAACAACGCTCGCATCTTTAAAATCGAGCATCGGGAAGTCACGCGCGAGCGGCCCGTGAATCAGCTCCGAAACCGCGCCCGAGAACTCCAAACCGGTCGCCCCGCCGCCAACGACCGTAAAAGCGAGCAACTGCCGGCGTTTGGCTTCGCTCTTCACGTGCGCGGCTTGCTCGAAGCAGCACAGTATATGGTTACGCAGCTCAACAGCGTGTTCGAGCGATTTGAGCTGGTACGCGAACTTCTCCGCGCCGGGCACATTGAAGAAGTTCGTCGCGCTGCCCATGGCGAGCACCAGGTAGTCATACGGGATTTTCGGGCCATCGGTCTCGACTATGCGGTCATCCAAATTGACGCGCTTAACATCGGCCATCATAAAATCAATATTGCGCATACTCCTCAAGATGCTGCGCACCGGGTAACCTATCTGCTCCGGCTCGAGTTCCGCCGACGCCACCTGGTAAAGGAGCGGCAAGAACGTATGGAAATTATTCCGGTCCACGAGAACTACATCGACCTCCGCGCCTTTTAAGGTGCGCGCCACCCACAGCCCACCGAAACCGGCACCGACTATCACGACACGAGGTCGTTTTCTAAACGGCATCGTCACTCCTCAATCCTCATACTCCCCCAACCCCTTTCTTTCCACAGGCGCTACATCCACCTGCGCCGCCTGAAATATACCACCATCACCAGGGCGACGACCAGCATAACGGCCCACACAACCGGATAAGCCCACCACACGTCGAGTTCCGGCATATATTCGAAGTTCATGCCGTAGATGCCGACGATAAAGGTGAGCGGGATGAAAATGGTAGCGATGATAGTCAGCACCTTCATCACCTCGTTCATCTTGTTGCTGATGCTTGAGAGGTAGATGTCGAGCATTCCCGCGAGCATGTCCCTGAAGGTCTCTATCGTCTCTATCACCTGGATAGTGTGGTCGTAAACATCTTTAAGGTAGATGCGAGTCGAGTCTTTTATCAGGGGCGTTTCACCGCGCTCGAGGCTGCTTATCACCTCACGCAGAGGCCAAACCGAGCGGCGCAAAAAAATCATCTCCCGTTTCAAGTAGTGTAGCTCATTTAAGGTCGCGGGCTCGGGGTGCGTGATGAGCTCGTCCTCTATCGTTTCGATGTGCTCACCGAGACCCTCGAGAATCGCGAAGTAGTTATCGACAATCGAATCGATGAGGGTGTAGGCGAGATAGTCCGCGCCCATCCTGCGTATCTTGGACTTTTCATTGCGGAGTCGCCGACGTATCGAATTGAAGGGGTCGCCGACGATTCCCTCCTGAAACGAGATGACGAAATTTGCACCAAGAATCAGACTTACCTGTTCCGCCGTTATCCCCTCGTTGTCGGCATCGCTGATGAGCATTTTGAGGACGATGTAGACGTAATCGCCGAAGTCCTCCGTTTTTGGGCGCTGGTCGGTATTGAGAATGTCTTCGAGAACCAGCGGGTGTAAGCCGAAACATTCACCGAGTCGCTCCAGCACCTCGACCTGATGAATTCCTTCGATGTTTATCCAGTTGACATAGGGCTGTCCCTTTATATCAAAGCATTCATCTACCGATGCTAAGACCCGTTCTTCGAAGTAGGACTCACTATACGATATTATACTGATGGTGGTCTCCTCGACCCGCTGCTCCCCGATATGAATGAGCGAACCGGGCTCAAGGCCCGCTTTCGTCGAACGCTTCTTGATAATCTTTGACATTGTGACCGCCTAAATATATGAGCAGGTATAGGTGACGCTTGTATCAGTATATAAGTAATTCATGTAATAGGTAAGCGCAAAAATAGACGGCGCTTATTTGGTTACTCCATGCCGTTTAACCGAGTATTTAGCAAGGCCACATAGAGCATGCCGTCTCTATGGAAAGGATAGCCGTTACGAGTCGGCTTGTCTGCAGCCAGCGAAGCCGCTGGAAAGGCAAGCGCTGGTCTTAAGAATTCTTCTTGTTTGCGTATTTGAACCCGAAAAACCTAAGCCCGATTCCATAATAGGCATGAACGAACCCGACCCCAAACAGGACGTATCCGATGGAGGTATGAAATCCATGCAGAGCGGATATGGTCGCAGGGTTTCTCGCCATTGAAAGTCCGGTCGTAAATTGTGTTGTCAGCAAGAGAAGAAGCATAGGGCCTAACCAAATGTGTATGCCTTTGCCATAAAACCTCGGAACGGTGGCAAATATGCTCACTAATCTCCTTTCTAATATCGATAGTGCAAGTATGCCGCGTCGCGGCGTCCCGCTTGCTTGCTACTCGACGATAACCGTGCCTTTCATGTTCGGATGGTACGTGCAAATGTAAGAGAATATGCCTGTCTTGTCAAACGTGAGGGTCGCGCTCTGGTCTTGCGCGATATCGCCGGTGTCGAAATCGCCCCCATCCGCTGTGGCGGTGTGCACCACAGAATCTTTATTCGTCCAAGTAACCGTGCCGCCCTTTTTAATCGTGATCGTCGGAGGCGCAAAAGCGAAGTTCTCTATCGTTACCATTGCGCTCTTCTGCGCTTCTCCCTGCGTGCCGGTCGTATTTAAAGCCGGAGCTGTGGTGTCGGTGGTCGTACCCGAGCCTCCGCAACCCGCCAGTACAACAACTCCCGCAATCAGCATAATACTCAACAGTACAGCGTATCTCTTCATAGCACTACCCCTTTGATCAATTGTTCTTAATAGCCCGTGCGCGCCATCATCGCGCTCCTGTGGGGCCTATGATCCGCATAGAACCGCTACATCGGCGGTATATCTATATTGATACCCAAAAAAACGAATCGCGACCAACTATTCTACCGGCTGGCGGATTACCGTCTTAAGTTTTTCAGAGGCGGTTCTTCTAGGGTCACTCAGGTATATCTCGTGGTGTTTTCCCCTGAGCTTAAACCCGTTCTCCCGTATGAAATCGAGGATTCGCTGTACGGTTGGTCCCTCATCGGCATAGGGGCCGATATGCATTATCTGGGCGGAAAGCCCCTCATGGTATCGCTCGAATCGCACTTTGTCGATAGACGCGATTATCCTAACCGTAGCCGGAGTTCCGCTATTTTGCTCTTGAAGGCAGCCTGGTCTTTACTCGCCCTATATGACTCGACGAGTTCGTCCCTCAACCGCAACATGCGCGCATAGACGGTTCTTCTCGCATCATCGATGAGTAGCCAATCCTCATTGCCTGTAAATATGTCGAACGCCTGGCGTAGCTCCGGGTACATCTTGAGACGAAAGCGGTCTATCAGTGCGATGCAAAAGCTCAAATCGCCCTTTTTCTTCTCGTCTATCGTCCGCTTTATCGGGCCGCAATCGGAGGTATCGGCTATCAGGTCTTTGACCGCCCGCAAAAAGAACTCGGATTGTTTATCATCGGCTTGCATAAGCAGCTCGCCCCACTCGGGCACGTCCTCTACCGACTCTCCTATCTCATGGTCGAGGACTATTCCGGCATACGCGCGCGTAAGCTCGTCGAACCTCGCCTCAAAGTCGCCGTCGAGCGCCGACCCGGGCGTAAAACCATATTCGGTAAACGCATATTCAAGCGTCCGGTCATTCTTGGCCTGCGCTTCTTGATACTTGTCCCACAGCAACATCTTGAGCGGCTCAAAGCGCAAGAAAATGTCTCGTCCCTGCATCTGGCCGGGCGACCAGAACAAGTCTCGCGCCAGCTCTTTACCGGCGCTGTAGACATTGCATCCCTGAATCACACTCGAAGCATCGAGCTTAGCGAGAAAAAAGCTCGGCTTTTTGAAGAGCCCATAGCCTGCCCCATATACGAGACCTTCTTCCCGAAGCGCCCTGTTGATGAACGCGACATCGAACGGGTCGAACGTCGTCCCGTTGATATGGAGCGCCCTGAAATCCTCCCCTTCGAGCGCTTCCCATGCCGCCTCTTTGCGCTGAATCCACGCGGTCACCTCAGCCTGGTCGACCTTGCCCCACGGCTCGATGCCCTTGGCCGACATATACATCGTTCGCAAGCCCATCAAGAGCCCGCAAATCGAATAATATCCCCAGTACCTCGAATCGGAGACATCGCAATTGTAGGCGACGCCTTGAACGAGAACCTCTTTAAAGACTTCTTTCGACACCATTACTTCCTTGCTCAAAATTCAGCTGCCCGCATTAATCGTTCTTGGCCAATACTATGCGCCCTTAAGGGCGGCTATCTATTCGGGATGAAAGCCTACCTTTTGCTTCGGCGCCGGACCCGCTTCGATTTTTCCATGTACCTTCTCGTATTTGGAGACATTCTCTTTGAAGGCCGCCAATATGCGCTTCATGTGCCCAGGGGTAACTATAACCCGTGAGGTTATGGTGCCCGTCGGCGGGGCAACAAACATGAAATCGAGGACAAACTCCTCTTTTGTGTGGCTTACCACCATGTTGTTTGCAAATACCCCGGCTTGCATGTCATCCGGCATTCTCACTTCGATATTGTTACCCTGATTTCCCATAACCCCACCTCTTGGTAGAAAAATATCTGTAATATAACAAGAGTCTAGCACACAGTCCTCAGAAGCGCCTGACAGCAATCCGATAGTCTGTGTTTCAATCTCCGACACATCCTAGTCGGTATTACCGGCTCTTGTTTTTTAGGAATGCGGCGGTACTTGGGGCGGCCGAGGGGTCTTCGCTCAGTTCTTTTTCGAGCAATAGAAGGTCTTCGGCATCGTCGATATCGTACCATCGCGGCAACACCTTTACCGTAAGACGGGCTATCGCCGCCCGCTCTAAGGTCTGCTCGAAAACAGCATCCGTCGACCAGTCGACGCCTTCAAACAGAACTGGGTAATGACCGGCGAGACCGAGCAAATAGTAGCCGCCATCGTTGCTTGGGCCGATTACCAGGTCGTTTGCCGGAAGGCCGCTTATCGCGGCTTCGATGTATGCGAGGGGAAGCGTCGGCGAATCGGCGCCTATGAAAACGAGACGATCAGCATGCGCGAAGACCAGCTCGCTGAGGTATGCAAGCCGCTCACCCAGGCTTCCGCTCCCCTGGTCAACGATTGTTATTGAGTCTGGAATGGTCAAGCAGCTATATAAGTCGCTATAACCACAGCCCGGCTCGCGCAGGTTTAGCGCAAGGAATAATGCGGCTTCCGGTATTTTCAGGGCTTTTTTAATCGTGTCTTCAAGAAAGCGCGCATAAAGGTCGCAGGATTGCCGCGGTGTAAGAGGTGAGATGAGTCTTGTCTTTACTAATCCCGGCGCCGGCACCTTCGCGACGACTACGATTGCCGGCAACTTCGCGTTTTGGTGGTTCATGCCTCCATTATAAGGCATATCATCATACCTAGAATAGCAACCGCTAAGCCTGCGTCAATGGAGGGGGCAAGGGGGATTCGAACCCTCCACCAACCGCTTTAAGGTCAGCCAACGGGTTTGCAGCCCGCGGAGCGCCCAGCGCCATTGCCCCCGCTATATAATAACTGATTATTGTTCATATTACAATTGGTAATTATGATACATTATGTCGGCTCTTTAACAGGTTAACAATATTTACAGCATCGCAAAACATATAGAGTATCTAGGGTAAACAGGGATTCAATGACAACTGTGCGGCTGTAATTGTGTTAACCGACCCGATGCAGGTCTGAGGTGGCCGATCCGCACCTGACGGCGACCCTGTTTCGCCCGTCGTTCTTGGCCGTATACAGGGATTTATCGGCGCAGCTTATCAGATTGTCTTTCGAGATTGCGTCGCATGGATACGCCGCGACACCGATGGAAACGGTGAGGCAACCGGAGGGCCGGCTCTCTTCGCCTTCAAATCGAGTCTGCTCGACATTAGAACGAACGCGCTCGGCCAAAACGCTCGCCGCTGCCTTGTCCGTATCTGGAAGAAGGACACAAAACTCCTCGCCGCCATATCGATAGACAAAATCGGTCTCGCGCACCGCGCAACAGAGTATGTTCGCAACCGAACAGAGCGCTTCGTCTCCGGCTTGATGTCCGTTGTTATCGTTGTAGGCCTTAAAGTGGTCGATATCGACCATAAGACAGGCGGCTTCGCGACGGTTTCGTCTAGCGGATTTGAGTTCGCGTTCGAAGTCCTGCGCGAGCTTTCTATGGTTCCAAAGCCCCGTCAGCGGGTCCCGCAGTGTCAACTGTTCCGTCTGGTTGTGCAACCTATTAACATCTCGCCCTATCCACAACCAGCCGGCTATCGCTATGAGAAGCAGCGGGATAAAGACCGCGAAATGATAGCCCAGGTCTCTCATCACCTTCTCGTGGATGACGTCCTTATCGATACCGCTCCGCGCATACCACGGAACGTTTTTCATGGTAGCGAACGCGAACATCCGCATCGTCCCGTCCGCTGATACCGCATCATACAGGCCTTCTTTTTTCCCGAGCATTTTCTTAAAACGGTCGTCTCCGAAAATAGTTGTGCCTACCCATTTCTTGTGCTCCCGGCTTCTCGCGATATAGACGCCTTTATCGTCGATAAGGCTGATGACAACGTCTTTTGAGTCGGTCAGGAGTATTTTATTCTGTATTTTAGTGAGGTCGAGGCCGGCGGCGATAAAGCCTATTCTCGCTCCTGAAAAGTCGTAAACGGGATATGTTACATGAACCACCGGAAGGCCCGTTATCCTGCTGTACATAAAATCGCCCACGGCGATATCGCCGGCGACTACTCCGCGTGTATAGCATGCGGTATCGCTGACGTTTAAGGTTTTCGCCAGTCTTTGGGCGTCCTCGCTCTTCGACCAAACGTCGGAGACCGAAGCTACTTTTACGTTGCCAAGGACATCCACAAACGCGATAAGGTGATAATAGGGGTACTTTGCGATAATCCGGTCGAGCCATGGTTTGGTCGCCGTGAAGTTCTGTTTACGGATATTGTCGCTTTCGGCAACCGATATCAGCACATCGCCGGTGGCTCCGATATACTCGTCGACCTCGTGCGCGACGCCCTTGGCGACGCTTATGTTTTGCCGTTGCGCTTCCTCGGTATAGCGCTTGTCGATTTCTAATGCTTTATAAATGGAGAAACCGACAAATGGCAAGACCATGACGACAAGCAAAATCAGAAGCCGATATTTCAGCGCTAATGGCTGTTTTCCCTTGCAGCGTTCTCTAATATCCACAAAAAACCCCTTAAGAAAATATATTCGCAAATAGGGTCATCGGTAAATATTACGATTGTATTAACAATCTGACCAAAAAAAATTAATTAGTGGAGAATTTTTTCCATTTCACGAAGGGGCTTTTTCCGTCAGCCATTTCTCCTCTTTTTCAAGGAGCTTAGCGGCTTTTTCGATTTGTTCACGAACCCGCTCGGGAGCGGTGCCGCCGCGGACATTGCGCCGCTTGACGGCATTGTCTATATTGAGGACCTCGTAGACATCGTCTTCGATAAGCGGGCTCTGCTCTTGAAACTCTTCGATTGAGAAATCGACGAGCCAGCAACCCTCTTCTATGGCTTTCTTGACCATCACGCCGGTTATATGATGGGCGTCCCTAAACGGCACTCCTTTGGCGGCCATGTAATCGGCAAGCTCAGTAGCGTTGGTAAACCCGCCCTCAGCCGCTTGGCGCATGACCTCGGAGTGTATCTTCATCGTCGAAATCATGCCTTTCATGCCGATAAGGCTGTTCTTCACAGTCGCTATCGAGTCGAGCATACCCTCCTTGTCCTCTTGCATATCCTTATTATAGGCAAGCGGGAGGCCTTTCATCGTCGTCAAAAGCTGCAACAGGTTTCCGTAAGCCCGTCCGGTCTTTCCGCGAATAAGCTCGGCCACATCGGCGTTTTTCTTCTGGGGCATAATGCTGCTTCCGGTCGTGTAGGCATCGTCCAGCTCGATGAAGCTGAATTCGGTCGACGACCAGATTATAAGCTCCTCGGCGAACCTGCTCAAATGCATCATCAGCATCGAAGACGCCGCGTGAAACTCTATGATGAAATCGCGGTCCGAGACCGCGTCGAGGCTGTTGTTGCTTACTTTCTTGAAGCCAAGCTCATCGGCTATGAAATCCATGTCTATCGGGTAAGTCGTCCCGGCGAGGGCGGCTGAGCCGAGCGGCATCACGTCGGTATGCTTGAAGCACGCTTTAAACCGCGTAAAATCACGCCGCAGCATCCAGAAATACGCCATCATGTGGTGCGAAAACAAAACCGGCTGCGCCCGCTGCATATGGGTATAACCGGGCATTACAGCGTCTATCTCACGCTTTGCGACTTCCGTCAATTCGGTTTGGAGCGCGGCGATTTCGGCATTTACCTCGACAATCGCATCCTTTAAAAACATTCTCGTGTCGAGCGCGACCTGGTCGTTTCGGCTGCGTCCGGTGTGGAGCTTTCCGCCCACGGAGCCGATTTTCTCGATGAGCGCCATCTCGATGCTCATATGGATGTCCTCGTCGGCTATGTCGAACTCAAAGACGCCATCCTCGATTTCCCTGAGAATCGCTTCCAGGCCATCGACAATCTGCGCCGCTTCTTTCTCGGCGATAATGCCCTGTTTGGCAAGCATCTTGGCGTGCGCGATGCTCCCTTTTATGTCATGTTTATATAGATGCTTGTCGACAGGGAGCGAGGCGTTAAACTCGTCGACAAAGCTGTCTGTGCTCTTTGAGAACCGGCCCGACCAGAGTTTCATCGCTATACTCCTTGGTTACTTCCTATACTTCCTGCCCCAAGTCTCCAAACTCAGGCCGAATATCTTATTAAAGCCCGCGGCCGACTGATGAGAGAAAGTGTCGCCCGCCTCATAGGTCGCAAGCTCTTTATCGTAGAGCGAGTTGGGAGACTTGCGCCCGGCTACCCGGCACGACCCCTTATAGAGCTTCATGCGCACCGTCCCGTTGACTACTTTTTGCGTCTCGTCGATAAACGCGTCGAGCGCGTCTCTGAGCGGTGAGAACCAGAGGCCGTAATATATCATCTCCGCGTATTTGAGTTCTATTCCATATTTATAATGCGCCAGGTCGCGCTCGAGCGTCATGTCTTCGAGTTCCCTATGCGCCATGGTCAGCGTGAGCGCGGCCGGGGCCTCGTAAATCTCGCGGGACTTGATGCCGACCAGCCTGTTCTCGACTTTGTCGATACGCCCGAAGCCGTTCGAGCCCGCAATTTGGTTTACCTTGCCGATTAGCGTCAACAAATCCATCTTCTCGCCGTCGAGGGCGACCGGTACGCCGGCCTCGAACTCTATCTCCAGATAGGTCGGCGAATCGGGGGCATCCATCGGGTCCGCGGTCATGGTAAACGCGTCCGCCGGCGGCTCTATCCACGGGTCTTCCAGAATGCCGCACTCGATAGACTTGCCCCAGATGTTTTCATCTATGCTATATGGGCTGGCCTTGGTTATCGGTATCGGGATATGGTGTTGCTTCGCGTATTCGATCGCGGTCTCACGTGTGAAATCCCATTCCCTGGCGGGAGCGATGATGGTGAGGTCGGGGCTGAGCGCGCGCATCGTCACCTCGAAGCGAACCTGGTCGTTGCCCTTGCCGGTGCAACCGTGCGCCGCGAAGACGGCACCCGTTCCTTCGGCGACTTCGACCAGAATCTTCGCAATCAGCGGACGCGAGAGCGCGGTCGCCAGCGGGTATTTCCGCTCGTACATCGCGTTCGCCTTGAGCGCCGGCGCTATATATTTCGTTGCGAAAGTCTTCTTGGCGTCGACTACCTCGGAATGGACCGCGCCGACTTTGAGCGCTTTGTCGCGAACCTCGTCGAGGTCTCCGCCCTGGCCGACATCGACAGCAACCGCGACGACTTCCAGGTCGTAATTTTCATGGAGCCACTTTATCGCAACCGAGGTATCGAGACCCCCCGAATAGGCCAGCACGACCCGGTCTTTTATCTCTCTTGAGCTTCCCACTTGTCCCACGCGCAAATCCCTCACTTTAAAACTCTAAACGACTCGATTTCAACGGACTCTTTATTTAACCGGCACGCCGGTGCCGCAACACCTTCGGTGAACTCCTCCCGCAATCTACGCTCGACGACTCCGCTAAAACGCCTTCTCATCCCTGAGCGCGGCGACTCTGCCGGCGACATAATCGGCGACCGCGCGCGTCCTCGTTATAACCAGAATGGTGTCATCCCCGCCGACCGTCCCCAGGACATCCGGCCACTTTACCGCGTCGATTGCCGCGGCGACCGCCTGGGCCGTTCCGGGATGGGTCTTTAGGACCATCATATTCTCGGTCTTGTCTATTTTTATTATGAATTCATTCAATAGTGACCGCAGGCGCTCTATCTCCGGCAACGAATATATTTGTCTGCCCGCCGGCCCGCCGGCACCCGATATCCTGACTTTGAGCAACCCCAGGTCGCTTATATCCCGCGAAACGGTCGCCTGTGTCACATCGTAGCCGCGCTTCTCAAGCTCGGCGATGAGTTCTTCCTGTGTCGCTATATCTTTGGCTTCTATCGCCTGCTTTATGGCATCGAAGCGATTCTGTCTCGAACCCACGAAACCTCACCCAAACCGATATTATTTAATGATTGAAACCAGGGCCGCTTTTGCCGTGTGCAGCCGATTCTCCGACTGCCGGAAGACGACCGACTGCGCGCTTTCGACAACCTCGTCGGTGACTTCCTCGCCGCGGTGCGCCGGAAGGCAATGCATAAATATCGCCGTCGGCTTGGCCTCCGCCATGATTTCGCTGTTGACCTGGTATGGCCGGAATGTCTCGATACGCTCCTCGCGCTCGGCTTCCCGGCCCATGCTGGCCCAGACGTCGGTATATATCACGTCGGCATCGTCCGCCGCCTCGAACGGGTCATCGGTCACCGTTATCTTATGGTTTAGGTTTCGAATCTGAGTTCTCGCAAAATCTACGACCCCGGCGTCCGGCTCGTATCCCTTGGGGCACGCGATGGTCATGTTGATGCCCAATTTTCCGGCGACGACCAAGAGTGAATGGGCTACATTATTACCATCCCCAATATAGGCGAGTTTTAGACCGGTAAGACGGTCTTTGATCTCCAAAATCGTCATCAAGTCGGCGAGCGACTGCATCGGATGATACGCGTCGGTGAGAGCGTTGATGACCGGTATCTCCGTCTTTGCCGCCAGCTCTTCGACATCGCTTTGGGCGAAGGTTCTGATTACCACCGCGTCGACGTAACCGTCGAGAACCCGTCCTATATCTCCGATAGGCTCGCGGACCCCTAACCGTATCTCCTCGTCGCGCATGAAAATCGGATGGACGCCCAGATGCGAAGCGGCTGTCTCGAACGAGATGCGGGTCCTGCTCGACGGCTTATGAAAAATCATGGCAATAGTCTTGCCTTCGAGGTAGCGGTGGGGCAGACCGCTCTTAAGCCGACGTTTTAACTCCATGGCCTTAGCCAAAAGCCCGTATATCTCGTCCTGCGAGTAGTTCGTGAGCGATAGAATGTTTCTGCCTTTTAAGCTCGCCATACGCAACTCCTAAACCATCAGGCTCTCGACTACACCGAAAGCATAGTCGATTTCATCTCTTGTGATGCATAGAGGCGGTAAAAATCTAATTATATTACTTCCTATATTATTTGCAACAACGCCCTTGTCGAGCAAGGCGAGAACGATATCCTTCGCGCTCTCTCCGTCGAGTTCGATAGCGAGCATAAGTCCCGCTCCCCGGATCTCTTTTATGGGGGCGCCCTTGGCTTTCATCGCCTCGAGTTTGGTCTTGACGTATGCGCCCATCTCGCGGCTATTCTCGACCAGGCCTTCATCCTCGATTACCTTGATCGTCGCGAGCGCCGCCGCGCAGACGACCGGCCCGCCCCCGAAGGTGGAGCCGTGCTCGCCCGGCTTAAACGATGAGCCCGCCTTCGCGTTGGCCACGAGCACACCGACCGGCATACCGCTCCCGATACCCTTGGCGAGCGTCATGACATCCGGCTCGACGCCGACACCCTGATACGCGAACATGGCGCCGGTTCTGCCCATCCCGGTCTGAACTTCATCGAAGATGAGCAGGATATCGCGCTCATCGCAGAGCCGGCGCACCTGCTTCAAGTAATCGGCGTCACACTCGTAGACGCCGCCTTCACCCTGGATTACCTCGAGCATTATCGCGCAAGTGTTCTCCGTGACCGCTCCTGTGAGGACTTCTATATCGTTGAGGGGCACGTGTTTGAAGCCCGGCGGCAGCGGCTCAAACGGCCTATGCTTATCGGGTTGTCCGGTCGCGGCGAGGGTCTTCATGGTCCGCCCGTGAAACGACCGAAGCGCCGTGATTATCTCGTAAGCGTCGCTATCCTTGAGCTTCGCATAACGGCGCGCCAACTTTATCGCGCCCTCGTTCGCCTCGGCCCCGCTATTCGCGAAGAAACATCGCTCGCCGAAGGATATTTCCGTAAGCTTTTTGGCCAGCTCGAGTTGGGGCTGGGTATAAAAGAGGTTCGAAACGTGCATTAGCGACTCGGCTTGGCCTTTGACCGCGGCGGTCACCTCCGGATGGCAGTGCCCGACATTTACGACCCCGATGCCGCTGAGCAAATCGAAATATTCCTTGCCGTTGTCATCCCAGAGCCGGGCGCCGCGGCCCTTGACGAAAGTCACCGGCAAGCGCGCGTAGGTCGGCATATGGTATGTGTCGTCTAATTCTTTGAGTTCACTCAACTTCATAATCGCCCTCTGTCTTCTTTCCAAATATCTTTATTGAACCCTGCGGACTCATCGTTGACGTGCGATTCTTTGACGAATCGAGTACCGCTATTTCGTTATCATCGTGCCGACGCCCTCGTCGGTGAATATCTCGAGCAACAGCGCATGCGGGGTGGTCCCATTCAAAATGTGCGCCCGCTTCACGCCGGATTGTACGGCGTTAACGCAGCCTTCTACCTTGGGAATCATTCCCTGGTTTATCTCCCGCCCGGCCAACCGGCGCTCGCACTCCTCGATGCTCAGCTCGGATATGAGCGAATCCTTGTCGTCGAAATCCTCATAGAGCCCGTCGACATCGGTTAAGAAGATTATTTTATCGGCGTTGAGCGCGGCGGCAATCTCGCCGGCCACCTTGTCGGCGTTAATATTGTAACTCATACCGTCGTCGCCGACACCGACAGTCGCCACAACCGGAATAAAATCGTCGTTTATCAGGTTTTCAAGGAGCTTGCGGTTTATCTTCGTGACCTCGCCGACATAGCCCAGGTCATACCCATCGGTAGCTTTCTTCTTGGCCATGATGAGGTTGCCGTCGTCGCCGCTGACTCCGACCGAAAGTTCGCCGTGCCGGTTTATGAGCGAGACTATCTCTTTGTTTATCTTGCCCACCAGCACCATCTTGACGATGTCCATCGTCTCTTTGTCGGTCACGCGAAGGCCGTTTATGAACGTGGCCTCTTTGCCCATCGCTTTCATCTGGCGCGATATCTCCGGGCCTCCGCCGTGGACGATAATCGGATTGAGGCCGACATATTTCATCAGCACGATATCGGTGGCGACGGTCTCCTTTAAGTCGGCCCGCTCCATCGCCGCCCCGCCGTATTTAATAACGACGGTCTTGCCGTGATACTCCTTGATATAGGGGAGCGCCTCGGTGAGAATCTGCGCCTTTCCCATTACCTCTTCCATGTGCACCATATCGTCATCAATCCTTTTTTATCGTTGACTATCCGCCGACCGCTTCCGACGCCCGTCCCTAAAATCCTAAATCACAACAACCGGCAGTCCCACCGGCAATCCTAAGTGTGGTACTCCGCGTTAATCTTTACGTAATCGTAGCTGAAATCGCAGGTCCATACGCGCGCCGCCCCCGAACCCAGTTTCAGATCGACTATGACCTTTATGTCCTTGGCTTTAATGGCGGCGTCGACTTTGGCTTCGTCATAGGCTACCACCCGCCCGTTTTCGACGAGTTTTTCCTCGCCGTAGTATACATCTACTTTCGACGCGTCGACCTCCGCCGACGAGTAGCCGACCGCCGCGACGATTCTTCCCCAGTTCGCGTCTTGCCCGAAGAACGCCGTCTTGACCAGGTTTGAATTGGCTATCGCCATCGCCGCTTTTTTAGCTTCCCCGGCACCGGCCGCCCCGACCACATCTATCTCGATAAACTTCGTCGCGCCCTCGCCGTCTCTGACTATTAGTTTGGCGAGTTCGACGCAGACCTTATCGAGCGCGGCCTGAAAAACGGCCTCGTCGCCCGCGGTCACCCCGGCCCCGCTCGCGCCGTTCGCGACGAGCACCACCATATCGTTGGTGCTCGTATCGCCGTCGACGGTAATCGAGTTGAACGATTTGTCTATCGCGGATACCAGCATCGACTTGAGCAGCTCGGGCGCGACCGCCGCGTCGGTCGTGACAACGGCGAGCATCGTCGCCATATTCGGCGCTATCATGCCCGACCCCTTAGCCATGCCTCCGACCTTGACCTCGATTCCGTCGAAATCGAACGATACCGCGTGTTCTTTCACAAAGGTGTCCGTAGTCATGATAGCCTCGGCGGCGCAACCCCCGCCATCAGCGCTGAGCGCAGCCACCCCGTCCTTAATGCCCGCTTCTACCTTGTCCATAGGCATCGGAACACCGATGATACCGGTCGAGGAGACCACTATATCGCGCGGGTCGATGCCGAGCGCCGCGCCCGCGACCTGCGCCATCTTTATCGCGTCTTCGTATCCCCCGTCTCCGGTGCAAGCATTGGCGTTTCCGCTGTTTATTACAACCGCCTGCGCGCGTCCGTCCGCCAGATGTTTCTTGCTCAGGCGGACCGGCGCCGCCGCCATCTTATTCGTCGTAAAGACCGCGGCGGCGCTCGCTGCGCCCTCGGAGACCAAAAGCGACATATCCAGGTTCCCGCTCTGCTTTATCCCGCAAGCGACCCCGGACGCCTTGAAACCCTGTGCCGCGGTGACCCCGCCTTTTATCTCTTTCATCTCAAACTCTTTCGATTTATCCATTTCGACCCGTCTTTTTAATCGAGATACTTAACGTTTCGTCGTTTACCAAATTCTATTAGCCCGGCCTGCCGGCCATCGTCTGTTTTTCGATTGCCGATTAGGGCATCAACCCGACATGGCGCAGACCCGTCCGCTGGTCCCAACCCATCAGGATGTTCATGTTCTGTATCGCCTGGCCGGATGCCCCTTTTACGAGGTTGTCGATGGCGGATACGACGATGACCTTGCCGGTTCGCTCATCGAGGGCCAAGCCGATGTGGCAATGGTTCGACCCCGCGACATTCTTCGTCTCGGGATATTGCCCCTCCGCAAGTATGTGTACAAACGGTTTGCCCGCATAGAATGAGTGATAGAGTTCGAACAGCTCGCCCAGGCTGGTTTTGCCGTTGACATCGGCGTAGGCGGTCGTCAAAATACCCCTGCTTACAGGCATCAAATGCGGAGTAAACGATATCGTCATCTCCTCGCCCGCCAGCTGAGACATATACTGCTCCATCTCGGGCGTATGCTGGTGGACGCCGCCTACTTTGTAAGCTGTGAGGCTACCCTCCACTTTACAGAAGTGGGTCCCGGGCTTCGCGTCGCGTCCCGCCCCCGACACACCGCTCAGCGAATCGACGATTATACCGCTCGTCTTCACCGCCTTCGCCCTCAGCAACGGCGCCAGCGCCAGAAGCGCGCCCGTCGGATAACACCCCGGGTTTGAGATAAAATCCGCGCCCTTGATACTTTCCTCAAAGAGTTCGGGTAGCCCGTAGACCGCTCTGCCTATCAACTCGGGGTTGGTGTGCTCGGTCTGGTACCAGGCCTCGTAGACCGACGCGTCCGAGAGACGAAAATCGCCGCTCAAGTCGACGACCTTATAGCCATAGCCCGCCGTCAAGAACTCCGGGGCGACCTCCATGGCCTTCCCATGCGGCAAAGCGAGAAAGAACGCGTCGGCGCTCTTGCCGGCGCTCTCTAAATCGTAAGCTTCGAAGGTGAGGTCGACCAATCCCGTAAGGTGCGGGTAGACGCTCGTCACCTTGGTATCCGCGTACTGGTTCGCCGTCACGTAAGTGATTTCCATCTCAGGGTGGAGCGCGGCCATCCGCATCAATTCCGCCCCGGTATATCCGGATGCCCCGATTATTCCAATTCTTAACGCCATGCCCGCTCCTAAATCAATTCGAAATTTATTTAATATACTGTATATTAGCATAATCGGCACGTTTTATACAATATATTAAATGTTATATACTAAAATTATCTAATTTTAGTTGATTGTTTAACATTCCCCGGACATATAGCGTGTTTTATCGCTGTTCGTGTTGGACGGGTAGCATATTTTGTTGGTGTTGGTGTTGGTGTTGGGAAAGCATTTTATCGCTCGCAGACAAGCTAGCGGAGAAAATCCGGCGCAATCGGTGTGCAACGGCGACGTTAGATGTTGAAAATCGGCTCGGCGACCCCGCGGTGGACGATAACCCTTTTGACCTTTTGTTTCGGGGCAATCTTCTCGTTATTGGATATCACCGAATGCTCGATGATCGAGGACCCGCCTATGCGGCAATCGTTCCAGATGACACTATTCGATATCTCCACCCCGGCGCCGATTTGGCACCCATCGCCGATTATCACATTCGGTCCGATGCGGGTTCCCCTGTCAACGGCGACCCCTTCTCCTATCAGCACCGGCTCCTCTATCCTGACGGTCATGTCGATTTCGGAAAACTCGTTTATCCAGAGATTATCGCCTATAAGTCGCCCGTCTATCGGCAAGCGCGTCTTTCCGGAGATGACATCCCGGCCGGCCTGGATATATCTATCGACCTTGCCGATATCCATCCAATATCCCTCGGCGAAATGGGCGTAGAGGGTGCCCTCGTCGGCAAGGGGTATGAGCACCGCTTCGAGCAAACTCGAGTATCCCGTCGGAATCATCTCGATAACGGAGGGCTCGAATATCCCGATTCCGGTGTAGACCCCGTTGGTTATCAGGTCGCCCGATTTCTTATCGATTAGTATGCGCCCGTCGGAGCTTACGCCTATCTGCTCGTAATCGATATCATCCTGCTTCGACAAGACCAGCGTCGCTTTGGCTCCCGTCTTTATGTGACCCTCAATGACGCTTGGTAAATCGATGTCGGTGACTATATCGGTGTTGATTATGACGAACCGGTCGTCGGCGAGGAATTTGCCGATTTTGCGGATAGCGCCGGCGGTCCCCAAAAGCTCCGTCTCGTACGAGTACTGAATAGGACAGTTCCAGCGCGTGCCCGCGCTTATTTCATCCTTAATATCATCCTTTAAAAAGTGGAGGTTGATAAATATCTCGTCGAGTTCCAGGGATTGCACAGACTCCAGCAGCCTGATGATAGACGGCCGGTTTGCGATTGGCATAAGCGCCTTCGGTTTTGTGAGGGTCAGCGGCCGCAGCCTCTCGCCGAGGCCGGCCGCGAGCAACAACGCACGCATTGTCTGTAAGTATACCGTGTAAATGGGAGCGGATGTAGGGTTAATTCAATAAAGCTACCAACTTCGCCGCTCACCCCGCTACATGCGAATCTCGGCGCCGAGTTCCTTGTTGAGGCGCGCGATTATCCTGTCGCGGGCATCGAGTGTCTCTTCATCGGTGAGGGTGCGCTCGGGAGCACGGAAGACCATCGTATACGCCATACTCTTCTTGCCGTCGGGGACCCCTTTGCCGGTGTACAGGTCGAAAAGCTTTGCCTGCTCAAGCAATGGTTTGCCTTCGGCCTCGATAAGCTCTATCAGGCTTTCTTGCGCGACCGCGTCATCGACGAGGACCGCGATATCGAACGTTATCGCGGGGTGTTTGGGTATCTCGGTGAGTTCCCTGCCGATTATCGCGTTGTCTATCAGTTTGTCCATATTGAACTCGCCCACATAGGCGGTGAGCATATCGAACGCCGCCAGCACATCCGGGTGGACTTCGCCAAGGTAGCCGATGGGCTCGTCCCCGATGAGCAGCTCGGCGCTCTTGCCGGGGTGAAGAGCCGGGTGCGTGAATTGACGGAGCGACCAACCGGTCACGCCGATTTCGTCCAAGACCGCCTCGACGGCTCCCTTAAGGTCGAAGAAATCGATATTTCGCGCCTTTTTGTGCCATTCATCGGCTTGCCGGGCGCCGGTCAGGGCAATACCGAGCATCGCCTCTTCATCCGGCATCTCTTTACCGTTTTCATGCCGGAATATGTGGCCCACTTCAAAGACCTGGACATCGTATTGCTCGCGGTTGATATTGTATTTGAGCACCTTGAGCAAGTTGACCAGGAGCGTCGTCCGCAAGACCGACAATTCCTCGCTGAGCGGGTTCATTAATTTTACAAACCAACGCAGCGGGTCGCCGTCGGGAACCTGGAGTTTGTCGACCTCACGCGGGTCTATTAAACTGTATGTGATTATCTCCGACAAGCCCGACGCCAAAAGCCGGTCCTTAATCGACTCCACAGTCTTCTGGCGATGGCTCAAGCCTCCCTGCTTGCCGCTGCTCTCGGGCAACGTCGACTCTATGTTGTTGAAGCCGAAAATACGGGCGACCTCTTCTATTAAATCTATCTCACGCTCAAGGTCGGGACGGAATGTCGGTACGCTCACCGACATATCTTCGGTTCCATCGATGACCGAGACCGTCAGCTCGAGTCTTTCGAGGATATCGGTTATCTCCCGCAGGTTGAGTTCGGTCCCGAGAATCCCGTTTACCCGTGCGGTGCGAAGCGTCAGCTTCCTCGGCTCTATCTTACTCGGATAAACGTCGATGACTCCGGCCGACACCTCGCCGCCGGCATACTCGGCTATCAATTGCGCGGCGCGGTCGGCCGCGTATACGGCGCCGTTGGGGTCGATGCCTTTCTCGAAGCGCGCGGACGCCTCCGAGAGCAAACCCATCTTGCGCGCCGTTCGCATAATCGAATCGGGCTCGAAATAGGCCGACTCCAGCAAAATATCGACCGTGGTCTCGGTGACCTCGGTCTCGGCGCCGCCCATTACACCGGCCAGCGCGACCGGCACCTCTGCGTCGGCGATGACCAACATGTTCCGGTCCAGCTCGCGCTCGACGCCATCGAGCGTCGTGATCTTCTCGCCCGGCTTGGCCCGGCGCACGATTATCTTGCCCTCTTTAAGCGTCTTCAGGTCGAAAGCGTGCAAAGGTTGCCCGGTCTCGAGCATCACCAGGTTGGTTATATCGACGATATTGTTTATCGGACGCATCCCCGCTTTTTGCAGGCGCTGCTCCATCCAAGCCGGGCTCGACCCGACTTTGACGCCTTTGATGATGCGCGCCGCGTACCGCGGACACAGCTCGAGGTCATCGATGACAACGGCGGCGGCGTCCTCAGCCTTCTCGGCGGCCTCTTTGACGCTCACAGCCGGCTTGCGAAGCTCGTTTCCGGTTATCGCCCGAACCTCGCGCGCAACCCCTATCATCGCCAGGCAATCCGGGCGGTTCGGCGTTATCTCGAGGTCGACGACGACGTCATCGAGACCGAGCGCTTCGGTAAAGAGCGCGCCGATCTCGACATCCTCAGGCAAGATATAGATACCGGCGGCATCGGTGCCCAACCGCAGCTCAATCCGCGAGCAGAGCATCCCCTGAGAGATTACGCCTCTTAGTTTGGCGGCCTTTATCTCAATCCCGTTCGGCAGTTTCGCGCCGACGAGCGCGACCGGGACCTTGTCGCCCGGTTTGATGTTTTTGGCTCCGCAGACTATCTGTAGCGGCTCCGCCTGTCCGATATCGACCTTTGTCACGCTAAGCTTATCCGCGTCGGGATGCGGCTCGACCTCCAGCAATTGGCCGATGCGCACATAATCCAGGCCTTTTCCCATGAATCGCACGCTCTCGACCGCCGTCCCGCTCAAATTGAGCTGGTCGGCCAGCTCGTCCACAGGGAGTTCAAAGTCTATATATTCTTTCAACCAACTTAGTGGAACCAGCATCCGAAATCCTCCTTACAGCCCACAGCCCGCGGCTGACAATATCCTAAAATTGCTTAACAAAACGCATGTCGTTTTCGATAAACATCCGCAGGTCGGGAACGCCGTGCATCAACAGAGCGATGCGCTCGACACCCATGCCAAAAGCGAAACCGCTGACTTTTTCAGGGTCGTAACCGACCTCCGTCAGCACGTTCGGGTCGACCATGCCCGCGCCGAGTATCTCGAGCCAGCCGCTTCCGCAGAGCCGGCAGCCCCGGCCGTCGCAGACCGCGCACGATACGTCGACCTCGGCGCTGGGCTCGGTAAACGGGAAGAAGTGCGGCCGCAACCTTATCTTGCGCTTTTTACCAAACATCTGCTTGGTAAAAGCCTCAAGCGTCCCCTTTAAATCGCCGAAAGTTATGCCCTCGTCGACCGCCAAACCCTCGACCTGATGGAACATCGGCAGGTGCGACGGGTCCGGGACATCCCTGCGAAACGCTTTGCCGGGCGCTATTATGTACACCGGCGGCTCTTGCTCTTTCATCACGCGTATCTGCACCGGTGAGGTGTGCGTCCGCAACAAGATATCATCGTCCGCGGGATGGACGCTTTCTTTCTTGATATAGAATGTGTCCTGCAGGCTACGCGCCGGATGGTCGGGCGGCTGGTTGAGCGCTTTGAAGTTAAAGTAATCTATCTCCACCTCCGGCCCTTCGGCGACTTTGTAGCCGAGACCGATGAAGATACCGGTTATCTCTTTGATAACCTGCGATATTAAATGTTGGCTGCCGTGCGCCGCCCTCCGTCCGGGGAGGGTTATGTCGACAGCCTCGGTCGCCAATCGCTCCTCGACCTCGGCTCGCGAAAGCTGTGACTGCTTCGCGGAGATGGCGCCCTCTAAACGCCGGCGGACTTCGTTCGCGGCCTGTCCGACGAGCTTTCTCTCATCGGCGGGGAGCTGTCCCAGCGTCTTTAAGACCGACGTTATCCGGCCTTTCTTGCCGAGGAACTCGACTCTTACCTGGTCCAGTGCCCGCAAGTCGGAGGCGCTTTCAACGGCTCCCTTCGCCTGCTCGTAAATATTATCTAATTCCGCTTTCGACGCCATCTCCCAACATCACCTTCCCAAAATATAATAATATGCGTTGCGAAATCCCCGAGCATGCCGATGCCGACAAATCCCGCTAATCACCAAAAAAATGGGGCCCTTCTCCTCTACCAGGACGAGAAAGGACCCGCGGTACCACCTTGATTCAGAGACTCAAGACCGGACGTAAATCGCGACTAAACGGTAAGCTTGTCCTTGGCGATAATCGCAATCTCGGCAAAAGCCTCCGGGTCGTGCAGCGCCATGTCGGCCAAGACCTTCCTGTCGATATCGACCTCAGCGAGTTTCAAGCCGTTTATTAAGCGGCTATATGAAAGATCGTTGAGCCTCGCGCCCGCGTTGATTCGCGCTATCCACAATTTGCGGAAATCGCGCTTCTTGGCTTTTCTGTCCCTATAGGCATAAGATAGCGAGTGCAAGACCTGCTCGTTCGCCGCCCTAAATTGCTTACTTTTTGCTCCGCGATACCCTTTTGCAAGTTCGAGTATCTTTTTATGCCTTTTTCTGGTGCTCTTAGCGTTTCTGGTTCTTGGCATCAGAAATCAACTCCTTTAATAAAACTTTTATATTCCCAATATCATCTTAAGATTCTTCTCGTTCGCCGGTCCTACCACTCCGTCTTTACGGAGCTGTCTCTTGCGTTTAGTGCTTTTCTTGGTCAAAATATGGCTCTTGAACGCGTGTTTATGGACAAGCTTGCCCGTACCTGTAACCTTGAAGCGCTTCGCGGCTCCACGGTGGGTCTTCATCTTCGGCATAGTGTAACTCCTTTCCAGCTTGCTCGCTTTTCACAGCAGTTTTACCGCAAGTTACTCGCGGGCAAAAGTAATCGATTTAATCGTCGCGCTTTTTGCGCGCAAACTCCCAACTCTCTTAAGCACTGATTTGCCGGAGCTATGATGCGGAGCGAATATATCGTGAACATCCGGGTTCTTACTCTTCAGAATCTTCCGAGACCGGAGGCTTAAATAGCGGCGCCAATACCATAATCATATTGCGGCCATCCAATTTAGGATACGCCTCTATTTTGGCCATATCTTTAAGGTCGTCCGCTACCCTGTCAAGAAGTTTCCTGCCCAGGTCGGTGTGGGCCATCTCCCGGCCCCTAAACATAATCGTGACCTTGACTTTCGCCCCGCCTTCCAAGAACCTGGCCACGTGTTTCTTTTTGACTTCGAAATCGTGGCTGTCGATTTTCGGTCGAAGCTTCATCTCCTTGATAATAGTGGTAGCGGCATGCTTCCTCGCCTTCTTCGCCTTCTGGGTCTGCTCGTATTTGAACTTACCGTAGTCCATTATTCTACAGACCGGCGGGTCGGCCTGTGGCGCTACTTCGACCAAATCCAATCCCGCATCATAAGCGATTTGCAGCGCCTCCGACGTAGGCTTTATGCCAAGCTGCTCTCCGTCCTCTGAAATCAACCGAACCCTCGGAGTGCGAATCCTCTCATTTACGCGTGCATCTGTTGCGATACGCTTTCACCTCCCCTATTCCATGTCGACAAAACAGTACATATAAATCCTGCGATGAATCTCTACTCGCGCAACCTTTTAAAATAAAAAGGCGGACAGCAGTCGCCGCCCACCTGACGTGGTACACCTTAACCCTTTTAATTGCTCTTAGGCATCTTAGGGTGAGAAGCAACTTTTGGCCGGAACCCCGGCCCACCTCTTCTTCCAATCTTCTATTTTAGGATGCGTCTCAGGTTATACCTGCCGCCCCCGGCGCCCCGGTAAACCCGGGCACCTCGTCGAGACTGCCGCGAAATCAAAGAAGATGGTGGCGTGTCTCGAATAACTTACTAATTATCGCAGAGACCGTATGGCTTGTCCAGCATGAATTTAGGTTACACGCTATCCGGCTATGCGCCGCCCCCGTCGGCGGCCGCCGCCTCTGTCCCGCTCGAAAATGATTCGATTGCCGCAATTATCTCCTCGACAAAGGCCGCAAGCGCTACCGGGCCGCGATTTCCGCTGCGGTCACGTATCGCTACCTGCTCGTTCTCAATTTCTTTGTCGCCCACGACGAGCATATACGGGGTCTTCCGCAACTGCGCGTCGCGAATCTTCTTGTTTACCGACTCGGTGCGTATGTCCACGCCGGCGCGCACTCCGGCCTCTCGCAGCTTGCCGCCGACCGCCTCCGCGTACTCGTTATGGCGGTCGGCGATGGGTAAGACGACGACCTGCTCGGGCGCGACCCAAACCGGAAACGCTCCCGCGTAATGCTCGATTAAGACACCGATAAACCGCTCCAGCGACCCCAAAATCGCCCTATGTATCATGATGGGCCGGTGTTCCTGGTTGTCGGCGCCGACATAAGTGAGGTCGAACCGCTCCGGAAGGTTGAAATCGACCTGTATCGTCGTGCATTGCCAAGACCTACCAATCGCGTCGCGAATCTTGACATCTATTTTCGGCCCGTAGAAGACGCCTTCGCCCGGGTCTATCTCGTACGCCAGACCCGCCTTCTCAAGCGCCGCGCTCAACGCGCTCGTCGCTTTGTCCCAGTTCTCCTGGAGACCGACCGACTTCTCCGGCTGGGTCGACAGGTAGACGTCGTAATCGTCGAACCCGAAGCCCTTTAAGATAAAGCTCATCAGCTCGATAACATCGAGTATCTCGCTCTCAATCTGCTCGGGCGTGCAGAAGATATGCGCGTCGTCCTGTGTGAACCCGCGCACCCTGAGCAGCCCGTGCAAGACGCCGGAGCGCTCGAAACGGTAGACCGTGCCCAGCTCCGCCCACCTAATCGGCAGCTCACGATAGCTCCTAGTATGGCTCTTATATATCTTGATATGCCCCGGACAGTTCATCGGTTTGACGACGTAATCGGTCCCCTCGACCTCCATCGGCGAGAACATGCTCTCGCGATAAAAATCCCAGTGGCCGCTGGTGCGCCACAGGTCGACCTTGGCTATATGCGGCGTCGCTATCAACTCATAGCCTCGCTTGATATGCTCATTCTTCCAGAAATCCTCGATGACTTTGCGCAGAATCGCGCCCTTGGGATGCCAAAGCGGCAACCCCGCGCCGAACTCGTCGTCGATGGTAAAGAGGTCGAGTTCCCGACCGAGCTTTCGGTGGTCGCGTTTTTCGGCTTCTTCGAGCCGCGCGAGATGCGCCTTGAGTTCCTTCTCGTTAAAGTAGGCCGTCCCGTATATTCGCTGGAGCATAGGGCGCTTCTCGTCGCCTCTCCAATATGCCCCGGCTACACTGAGGAGCTTAAACGCCTTAAGCCTTCCGGTCGACATCACATGCGGCCCCCGGCAAAGGTCGAGAAACTCGCCGTCTTTGTAGACGGAGACGTGCGCGTCCGCGATTTCGTCGATAAGCTCCAACTTGTATGGCTGCCCGCTAAATTCGCGCCTGGCGTCGTCTTTGTTCATCTCCCGGCGCTCGAAATTCAAATCCTCGGAGATTATCTTGGCCATCTCCGCCTCTATCGCGGGGAGGTCATCTACCGAGATGCGCTTTTCGAGGTCCAAGTCGTAGTAGAAGCCGTCTTGGATGGTCGGGCCGATACCGAGCGCTACATTAGGATAAAGGCGCGTCACCGCCTGGGCCATAACGTGCGACATGCTGTGCCTCATTATATCGATGCCCTCGGCGCCGCTCTCGGTGATTATGGAGACCCGGTCGCCGTCCGCGAGCCCGGTACCCAGGTCGACCGTCTCATCGTTGACTATGGCGGCGACCGCCGCCTTCTGGAGCCGCGCGCCTATCTTCCCGGCGAGGTCATAGACGTTCGCGCCCGTATCCAGCTCGATTTTCGCACCATCCGGCAAGACCACATTCATTTTTTCCATCGAAACCCTCCAAGGCGTAATACGCGTATCGACGCGGGCATAAATCAAACCAGCGCCCGGAAATATCCGGGCCTGCCTGAAGCTTTGCGGCTCCATATCCAAGCATACAGAAAGAAGTCTTCATAATCCAGAATACGCAAAGGGGCGACGCGAATATATTATCAAAGATTCGCGCCGTCACATAATCTCGGGGACGATGGCCCGAACCCAACACACCGTCGAAGCCGCTTTCCGGTACTCAAAAACATCTCATGTAACCCCCCTTACCTGCCGATGTCTTTCAAAGGACGCGCCTTAAGCGGTCGATAGACCTTTAAGGGCTTCGGAAAGGACAACATGCGATTTCGTGCATTCATTCTTTTCGCAGTCATGCTCGCAGCTTTCATCACCCCAGGTACGGCACCCTCTATAGCATCATCAATTGAACAGCCGCAATCAGTCGCGTCACAACAGACCGGGTCTATGCCCTCGGGCCGAACCACCGCCCCCGGGGAAATCCTGGTCAAAGTGAAGCCGCCCTATGGCGCGCGGGCGCTTTCCGCCATCAACAAATCCTTCCGGGCGCAATCGCTTACGACCCACAGCTACAACGGTATCCACCAGATAGTGCTGCCGGCGGGTACGGACGTCGAACGTGCCGCTCAAGAATACGCCGCGCTGCCTTATGTCGAATTCGCCGAGCCCAATCGCATTCGAAGGGCGCTTTACTCGCCAACCGACCCATACTTCAGCCTCCAGTGGGCGCTGCCTAAAATCGGCGCCCCCGACTTTTGGGATAAAGTACCCGTGACGCCGGTCGTCGTCGCCGTAATCGACACGGGCGTCGACTACAACCATGAAGACCTTTCGAACAAGGTAATCAAAGGATACGATTTCATCAACAACGACAACGACCCCATGGACGACCACTTTCACGGCACCCATGTGGCGGGCATAATAGCCGCTGAGACGAACAACGCGGTCGGAATCGCCGGTGTCGCGCCTGGCGCGAAGATACTCGCGATCAAAGTCCTTGGCCGCGACGGTGAAGGGACCGACCTTCAAATCTCGAAAGGCATCGTGTACGCCGCCGACAACGGCGCGAAAATAATCAACCTCAGCCTCGGCGGGCCGGGCTGGTCGTTCGTCCTCGATGACGCCGTCCAGTACGCGCGCAAAAAGGGTTGCCTCGTAGTCGCGTCCGCCGGCAATGCCGGAACCAGCGAAACATATTACCCCGCAAGCTATGACGGTGTCGTCTCGGTAGGGGCGACCGACTCCTATGACAAGAGAGCGTATTTCTCGAATTTCGGACCCGATGTAGACATAGCGGCGCCGGGAGTCGACATCTTGAGCACCTACAATAAGGGCGGCACCCCGACCTATGTCTATGCCGGCGGCACATCGATGGCCGCACCCGTCATTTGCGGAGCGGCGGCTCTGATATCCGCCGGCAACCCGACCTACACCGCCGACCAGCTCCAGCGCGCGCTTTTGCTCGCGACACAAGACTTAGGAACGCCGGGGCGTGACGACTACTTCGGTTACGGCCTGGTCGATTTGCGCAAAGCGGCCGTCCAAAAGCGGATAACCGCCGAGGATACCGCGCCCGAAATCGCCGCGAGCGGCTCCTGGCAGAGCATCGCTTCGGCAAGCGCGAGCGGCGGAACCCTTAAGAGCGCCTCCGCGGCGGGCTCATCGCTGACCATGCGCTTTAGCGGCGCGTCGATATGCTGGTTCGCCCGGACAGGCGACTCGGGCGGCATAGCAAAAGTATACATCGATGGAGCCTTCGTCAAAGAAGTAGACCTCTACAACCCGACGACCAACTACCAGCAACCGGTCTTCTATAAAGAATCCCTGAGCGCCGGCAATCACACGATAAGGATAGAGGTGACCGGCGATAAAAACACAAAATCGCGGGGCCGGGATGTCAACGTCGACGGCTTCGATATCGGCAACGGAAATGTTGCAGCCGGCCCGATGCCGCCGACCGGAGTCGTGGTCAACATTAAACCCCGCTCGGTCGAGATAACCTGGAACAAGCCCGCGACCGGCAAGGTCGCCGGATACAATATCTACTGCTCGACCACGATATCGGGCAAGTGCGTCAGGATAAACCGCGCCACGATAACTAAGAACACCTTTACGGTAATGCCGCTAAGACGCAACGCGGCCTACTACTACAAAGTCACCTCGGTCGATGAGGCGGGCAACGAGAGCGCGCCCGCTAACCCCATCTCGATCAAAGCCGCCCGCGATATCCGCAAGTAAAATCGTCACACGCGCTTATTAGGAAATCTTTTGGTATTAGGATGCTTGGGTTGAAGGACGCCTTAGACACGGGCGTATTACGCTTGAGGCAATGTGTGCGTTGGGGTTTAGGCGCAATGTGTTTCAGGTGAAGGTTGCTTTGGGCGTTGTGTGCCCCATAAATAATTGTTGAATGCCCGGAGAACAAAATAAGATGCAGGCCCGGGCGGTAGACCTTTTTCTTAAAGATTGGCCACCGTTAAATCCCGCTTTCGCCTGCATCTCTTGGTAACATTATTATCGGCACCCTGGTAAAATATATTAACATTATTTGACAGTATAATTGCATTTTTTGCCAGGTGTTGAGGTTGGTTTGATGGGTTGTGGTAGGTTTGTTTTGCTCTATTCCCAGATGCGCATGCTTTCCTCCCGTCTTTTCCGCAACTAGGTGCGAAAGCAGCCGCCGTGCGCCCTCAAAGAGAACGGCTCGCATCGCTGACCCCCTAGGGAATCCGCCGAAAAGTCGGGTTCAGCGAAGGGTAAAAAGCGCTGCTTTTTGACGGGCTGGAATGGATTCGTTGGGCGCGTACTTCCTCATGCCTTACGTCCCCTCTCAACGCGCGCAGGCAAGACATAAAGAAATTGCGCGAGGGCGTTTGCAAACTCAATTCCCTTTGCGGCGTCTGCGGCCTCTGGTAGTGCAGCCGCTTCGTCTGCATGCCGTTGATCGTTAGCATCGAGGCGAATTTCATGCGCCCATGCAGCCATTTCGTCCGTTATGAGATGCGCCGTTGCAGCGGCATCAATACGGGAATTCAACGAGCCATCTTTGAAGCCTTTGTCCTTTAGCATGGCATCGACGGCACTAGCAGTCAGCATTACAGCACCCGCCGGAGCATGGAGGCTTGCTGCCGCCTGAGTAAGAAACTCACGCGCGCGAACCGGCAGTGTGTCAGAGACGGAAAACGGACTTGGCCAGATATTCGATATATCAGAATTGTTAACTTTCGCAGACGCAGCTGTAAGAACCATGCCACCACATGAAGCACAGTGGTACAGAAACCACCGCCGCGAATTACCCCCTCCGTGTTCTGTCGATGTGCCGTTCCATTCGTTTGACAAGCGCGGTTTTGCGATGCCGCAATGAGGGCACCGTTCGAGAGGGAGTTGATTACCGTTCTTCATGTTAGCCTCTGTGGTATAGCGTTGCCGCCCAACGCTGAAGCTCGCTGGCGGCAATGGAGCTCAGCGGAATTGCCGTCCGGTGCAGCGCCTTGTTGTGCATTATTATTCATTTGCTCCCATCAGATATCCGGTCGTTAACCCCTTGCTGCGAAACCACTCTTTCAAAGTGCGCTTATTTCCGGCAAGCTGGGTGTCGATATCACTGTTCATCGGTGACAACCACAAGGGCCATCCGATGAGGCGTTCGACAATTTTTTTGATCTTTTGGAAATCAGCTTCGCAAAGTTCGCGATAAAATGGTTTGGCACGATCATCGGCATCTTCGAGATCAAGTTTAGCACATACGGCATCACGAAGTAGTTCAGACCAAGCCATAATAGACTTCGAGGAAAATATTCTGTTTAATCGATGCTGCTCGGTATCGTCCCGTAAAGCTTTTGGATTCCAGTTGTGAAGTGCCATGCCGAACAAAATATTCAAAAGTCGAATGTTGTTCTGGAACTCATATTCCCTCTTGTACGCATCAGATGTCATGCTGTCTTCGACTGGATCGGTAAACAGAAAGCATGCAAATAATGATTTAGAAAGCATGTCAACAGTAATAGGTTGAGAGCTTGAGCTTCGGTTACTTGTAGATACAAGGGGCTTAGCCAGGTTTTCAGTATCCTCAAGAATCGAATTATAAAGATAGCTTCGGAATCTTTTGTTCCTTTCGCCACGAGTCAATTCGGCATCCTGAATCTTTGCAAGATAATCTAAAAAACCAACCTCACTCTTGATGGTGCCATCCTCAAGTTTCCTGTAGTCTTCAAAATCCTTTCCAAATTGACTTCCCAGCTTGAGGATCATTACTGAGGAAAAGAACCGTGTTTGGGCGAATTTGTCATGTGCGGCGATATTGGTCTGGTTCAAGATTCTGACATCCGGACGAATGTAAATCTTGCACTCGAATGAACGACGCCCACTCCACAGAAGAGCCGCCGCCTTGTGTTGACCGTCAAACAAGAGAACATTATCATCGTGAATACGCCCGATTGAAGGCTGGAGGACAGGGTATATCTGAAAATGCCTGTAAAGGTCGAAAACTTTGTCGAAAATAAGGAAGCGCGGCTGCAACCCAAACTGGTGGTTTTCATCATCGTCACTGTTGAGCACGGAAACGGGGAGTGTTGCATAAAAATACTTCCATCCAGTTCTCTCGCAAGTCCATAAATCGTGTGTCGAGTTGTGTGAGTGCGATTGAAGCGATATGTGCCCGTCTCTCTCAGTTACTGTCACAGCGTCTCCAAAGGAAGCAATATCGTCTTCTTTCTTCAGATATTCGAAAAGATGGCGTAGTGTAAGCCGATCTCCCTGCTTAAAAAAATCCTCGAGCCGCAACTTGATGCGAAAATCGCCAAGGCTCAGTGTTCCCTTTGCCTTATTGTGGTGCTCGCACATTGGCGCAATGTTATCAAGTGCGCTTTCCCCGCCCAACGCGAACGCACGTATATGATCGAAGTGAACCGATTCCGTTGCGGGTATGTCGTGACCTGTGGCGAAACATTTTCTCCCGTGTCGCTTAAGGATTATCTGCTTTTCCTCATCATCTATCTGTCGTTTAAGAGTGATCGCCATTTAATACCTCTTTTATATTTGCCCAACGCTCGGATTTAGGGGTGGCGGCGCGTTAGCGCCGACGTCCTCTGGAACCCGTTGTTGGGCCCGCCGCTACTTGGTTGGGACACGGGCGGGAAACTCGTAGATAAACTTCAGGAGCATCTCAGAAAAAGAGATAAGCTCAAGAGCGTCTTCAGCCGACATGAGAACAATCTCATGAGTTGCCTCGTTTCCCTTCTTCCGAATGTGATCTACCCAACCTTTTCCATTCGGTGGGACATAGCCGTTGTTTGCTAGGAACTCTACATAGAAGATGAACGCTTTGCCTGGCTCAGCCTTCTGCTCCACAGCTATATGCATGAGCAGCTTTCGACAAGCGAGTACCGCTGCCGTGAAGGCATTAACCGAAACGCAACGACGCGCCTCGTTGTAGATGGCCTCCAATTCCTTTGGAAGGTAACCAACATCATTGCCGGGAGCAACACCAGGCGTCTGATTATTACCGGGCTCGTCGAAAAATGATAGTTTATTGCAGTGAGGGCATGGATAGGCCAGGAATTTTCCGTCCTTATCAAAGAACCCCTTGTCGGTCGCAACAATATTGCCGCAGTATCCACAGCGATACTTACGCGATTCTATTTGACTTTCATTGTTCCAAGCCATTGCTACTCCCATTTTTAGGCCCAACGTCTGACGGATAACCTGCGAGCGAAGCGAGTCAGGTTGATCCGTTTGTTAGACAACTCTTCCGTCCGAGTTCTCGATTTCCGTGAGAACCGTGTCTCTTTCGATGGAATCCAAGTACCGGCCGAACGGTTCTCTGACGTACCGAGCGATGCCAGGTCCCGTGACCATCTCAGAGAGTGCGTCTATGATTACCGCGCGCGAATCAGGTGCGAGCTCGCACCAAGCTGCCCAGTCCAAAGACAGGTCGTTGAAGCGTTCTATCGAGACTCTAACCTCGTAGAAGGTCTCATCGCCCTTTAGGAGGAAGAGCCTGCTGCGCTGCATCGCGAATGACCGGGAGCTTGAGCGACGCGCCCAATGAAGGCGTTCTGCGTCGACCACGTCAACGATTCCCGCCCGCTCAAGCAGCTCCTCCCACGAGTGACGCTCACGCAGCACGAACGAATCATCGTGAAGTCCCAGCGCCCGCACGAAATCGACGAGGCGGCGAAACCGTACGACACCTCGCGCCACTTCGCGCTCATTGGAGGAGCCAATCGTAGTGAGGATCGCAGTCTTGAGGTCCGCGAACTGTTCTGTGAGTACGTCGATGCGTCTCGCCTCTGACTCGCGCTGTCTCTGCTCGTTGAGCAGGCGCTGGAACAGACTGGACCACTGACGACGAAGTGTCTCCTCAATGTCCTGGACCTTTCCGAACGGAAAGACGCTGTTATTGCGAGTTCGATGGCGCAGGAAATTGATGAACTCGAAGATGAACCTCGCGGTCTCGGGCTTCTCGATCGAAGGGAAGGTGATTTCTGAGAGGATTGGCTTGTTCTTGTTCTTCTCGTACAGAGCATGGTCGTGCCAGACGCGTTCGTCGACAAACGTGAACACGGGCAAACCCTGTTCGACCGCCTTCAGAATCTCAAGCTGGGTTACAGAGGCCGCATCCAGGTCCTTCAGGGCGTCCACGCTCTTGCTTTCGGATTGCAGCTGCTCGAAGTCGATGGTCGCAAGGGCTTCGGGGAAGGACTTGCCACCGTATCGAGAGCCGACGATGAGGACGACCACGTCGCAACTCGCGACTTCGTCCACGCAGCTCGTATGCGTGTGGACTCGAGGGTCGTAGAGCACGTCGTTGAAATCACTCATCACAGGATCGTGGCCAAGCGACTGCAGAAAGACCCGCAGCTGCCCACGCACCGCCGACAAGTCATAGCAGGTCGAAGAAACGAACACCCTGAGTCCCGCCATCATTCCCCCACTTGTCTTCGTGTTTGCCTAATAATGTATATAATGATCCGTATAATACTCCAAATTCATTGATTGTGTCCATATAAGACGCCTGCTAAAATTCGTAACTTGCGGATATAATCAGTGCTAGATGTGGCTGTTGACATGAAACGCTATTTTATTATTGTGTCTTACACTGATCGGCATATAATCCTCTCCAAAGCTACCGTATTTAATCTTACAACATATCGACGGGGCTGCGAACCCCAGCTGCTCTGCGATTAAAGACGTTGGTGTAGAGCATTGAAGACCACTAAATACTATGATTAAATAGCACCAATGATTTCCCTGAAGCTGTTTAGCAGGCCTCAAGGTTTTCGATGATTTCTAGCGCCAGCTCGTCGGGTTCGGGTAGATTGTCCAGGTCGGCTAAGCTCTTGTCTTTGAGCCAGAAGATATCTAGGCTGGTTTTGTCGCGGGCGATGATTTGTTCGTAGGCGAATTTGCGTAGGCAAGGGGCAAGGGGGACGTTGTTACGGTGGCGAGCTAAAGGAATTGTACAATAGTAAAGGCTCTCCCAGGCAAAAGGAAATCCGTAACTCCCGTAACAACGTCCCCTGCTACCCCAATCAAACTTGACAGTTTCCACCATTCGATACCCGAGGCGCTCATAGAGATGACAGGCGCGCAGGTTGCTCACTTCAACATTGAGCGCGCATTTATTGCAATTCATGTTTCTCGCTTTGTGCTCTGCGTAAGACATCAAGTAAGTCCCGATGCCTTGCCCTTGGAAATCAGGCAACACGGCCAGTGTGTTGATGAAGTACTCATCGGCGCCCGCTTCTCGTGCGAAGGCAAGCGGTAGCGCCCTTCGCACAAAGCGAATGAATTTAATCGCGCCATATATTTCCCAGAGTTGCTTCCCCGTTGAGATTCCTAGATGGTTCATCATCCTGCCCGGATAACTGAGCAATACGCCAATGACCTTATCGTCTGCTTCAACTACATCGGTAAATTGATAGCTGAGCCTGTTCCGTTGTTGCGTGAAGAGTTGGGTGAGGACACCGAGTGCTTTTGCGGGGTCGCCTGCGCCAAATAGATAGTTTGCGAACTCTCCCATTGTCATGTGAATCAGGAAAGTAACGGTTCGAAAATCGGCGGGCGTGGCTGGTCGTACAGGAAGACTACTCAGCATGTATCATCACCGTGTTCATCGCGGTTGTCTGGCTTGAGAAAATTCTCGACGTCGAGTCCCTGGTTTCCGTGAGATGGCTCGTGGAACAAGAAGACAGCCGTTGATGGAGCAAACCCAGTGCGGATCCGGTAGCGTTCCTCCTCGGGTCTCCTTTGCGGCGCCCTCTCTTTGGCAGGTCAACTGCCGACACAGGCCGGCTATCGACTTGTTCCTGGACGACCCCTACCACCACGGCCTCCTCAATGCGTCTAACTATGTTTAGAGATTCCATAAATTCTTTCGGATAGCGCAGGCCGCCTTCCAATAGGTGAGTTGCGAATGAATGTCGGAAGGCATGGGCTTCCCTATCCTAAATACGTGAATGAAGCAATCGAGAAGAGAGCGGTTTAACCTTCTGCCATTCATTTGATGCATGCTCGGCCTGCCGCAAATCATAATTCCTCTGCAGATTAAGCCAAAACTCAGGAGTCGTATCAAACGCGCGAGATAAACGAAGTGCCATATTCGGAGTAACAGCACTTCTTTCATTTACAATCTTAGATAATGTCTTTCTTGAGATACCCAGAATCGACGCTAACTCGTTTATGGTCAAGGATAACGGTTTTAAATAATCTTCTTTTATAATCTTTCCGGGGTGCGTTGGTTGTCTTGTCATTGTTTTCATGTTACTACCTCTTAATGATAATCGTCATAATCGACGATATAGGCATCGCCGTCAATAAACTTGAAAACCACACTCCAATTTCCAGATACCCTCACAGCATATTGATCTTTTTTGTCGCCCAGGGGTGGCGCGATTTGCCGTCCATTGGATTGATTTGTGATGTAGCTATTCTTTTACCTCTCTTAGCTTACCGTTTAGAAATTTATGAATTATACTGGCAACATAGGTCTGATAAGGCAACCCTTCCGTTATTGCCTTTCTTTGCAGTTCGTTCAAGTCTCTTTCGGAAATTCTTATGTTTAATCTTTTATCTTTCTTTAAAGTACTTCTTGCGTACTTCATCAGTTCTGATTTTCTTTTCGAAAGGTCCTTTTCTGGAACCCATTCGCCTTTTTCAAAACTGTCCAATATTTCCTGTTCTTCTTTAGTTAAATCAGTTTTCATTCTCTTCCTCCAAAGTAGATTTCTGTTGCCTTTCTACTGGGGATAATGGTTTTTAGAAATATTTCCTCTTCATTCTCAACATAAGGTACAAGATACGCATAATTATTTATCCCGATTGCCATTATCCGTTGTCCCGAATATCTTTTCTGATTAGGATGTTGATAGTCATCCAACAAACCACCCTTTTCAATATAATAAACAATGTCCTCGAAACAGACGCCCCTTAATTCCTTGAGTTTTAGGCTTTTCTGCGTATTCCAATTTATATGCTTCATTATTTCCTATATTACCACAATGTGTGCATATTAGCACAACTAGGCAAACTATAAAATCTATTTCCGCATAACGTCTGATGGACAACCTGCGCGCCGTGCGGCTCCAGTTGTAGGGGACGTTGCTACGGTTGCTACGGTTGCGAGTTGAAAATATCGTACAATAGCAAAGGTTCTCCTAAAACAAGAAAACATCCGTAACTCCCGTAACAACGTCCCCAAACCCTCAACGTCCCCAAACCCTCATAATCGATTATTTTTCAGGTTTAATTATCCCTACATAACGTTCTTGCGGATAACCCGCATGCCAACGCTGACAGAGTACGAAAACCACGCGCGTGCCGGGTTGATCCGCGGGTTATGCCCGACTAAGCGAAGATTGCGATTGGCATTACGTGTATTGCCGGGCCGGGTATCTCCCACTCTAGCGGCGGGAAAGAGAAGCCGCCAAGTTCAGGACTATCGAAGGCCTTCTTCATGTCGGCAAGCGCCGACGGTGGAAGCTTACCCATCGCCGACTTCCGATTGAGGCTGATGGGCTCATCCGTGTCGGCAACGACTCTGGTGAGCTTGCCGACAACACGGAACGTGCCGTCAACAAGATCGGCCATCGATGGGTCATTCAGGTACTGCTGCTCCAGGGTGATCACGGCGCGGTGAGAGGACCGAAGGGGACTTGTTGTGAGGTCCACCGTGTCGCTGCCCTTCAGCGTCTTCACGAAGGATTCCATCTGGCGCTTCATCTTGTTCAGGTCAGAGGACTGGCCACCCTTCTGCTTTGGCTCGCCCTGCGAGAATGCCTGCATCATGTCGACCAGCTCAACAAACGAATCGATGGTCTCGAGCAGCGGGTTCCGCTGCAGCACAGCCGAGAACTCAACAATATCGCCCGGCGCGAACGCCGCGTCGCTTGCGTCTTCGATGATGAAGTGCTTCTCCCGAAGCAGAGCACGAAGAGCGATGAACAGCGAAGCAGGTGTGTGGATTCGCTGTTCGCTGCGAGTCTCGCCTGTTTCGTTCGCCAGCCCACCTCCCGCTTTCCCCGAGAAGTCAATGCGCAGCAGCGAAGACAACGCCTGACTCAGCCCGAATGTGGAGGAAACCTCACCGGTCACGCTACTCGAGTCGGACTGCGTCTGGGACACCTGCGTCACGGCTGCTATCCCGCCCTGAAGCATGGCAACGAGGTCGAACACCACTCGCTGGTTCAGATACACAGGGATGATCAGGTCTTCTCGATCTACCATTTCCACTCCCCCAAAGAATGTGCATAACGTTTGACATAAGGGGCGCGCTTTAGCGCGTCCCGCTTGATGGATGGGTTAGGCAGTTTCTACCTATCACTACTTAATGACTGCGCCTGCTGGTCTTGCATACTGACGAAACCTCCAGCAGCTATTATGCAGGCTATTAGAACTAGCGCTCCAAACGTAATAATGCCACCACGTTTTTCTCGATTAGATGCCAAGGCAATTTGTAAAATTTCTAGGCCTTTTACTACAAGGTAAAAAGCAAGTAAGTACGTGATTATTTGAAGCATGCCAGCCATAAAATTCCCCTTTGTAAGCCTAACGTGTTGCGCATAACCCGCGCGACGAGCGATTCCAGTCTATCCCAGCGCTTCTGCGCGTCGGGTTGATGCGCTTGTTAGCCAGAGCCAACGTGCTAGTGCGGCTACTCTGCGAGCTGCTCGCGGAGATTGTCGGTATCAACGATCTCCCACAACTCGTCAATCTTGCCGTCTCGAACGTGTGCGAATAGTGCCTGGTCCACCCTGAAGGATCGGCCTTGCGCCGAGAACGTGCCGTACGCACCGCGCAAGGTACCGGTAACGACGCAACGAGCTGCCACCACCGGGCCATCGGCCACCACCTCAAGGAACTCGTGATGGATGTCCGGCATGGCGTCTCTGGCTTTGCGCCAGGAGTTCCTCTCGTTCTGCAGGCCGACAGTAGAGAGTCCTGCTGGGGCGTGCACGATGACGTCTTCGTGCAGGAACTGGTCGAAGGACTCCAGCTCTCCTGCATCGCCGGCGGCAAACAGACCAGGAAGCAACGACTTGGGCTCTCGCATGACGTCCCCCACTCTCGGACCCCGACACTCATCTACAGTCGATTCCCTACCTCATGCTTCTGGCTAACTATGTTTATACTGATCCGCATAATACTTCAAAATTGCTGCTTGTGCCCATATAAGACGCCTCTATAAATACATCGCTTGTCGCTATAATCAGTGCTAAATTTACCTGTTTTGACTAAACGCTGTTTTACTATGGCGTCTTATACGGATCGGTATATAATATTGCCTAGAGCTGCCTTATTTAAACTTACAACATATCGACGGGGCTGCGAACCCCAGCCGGTCCACGTTCGAATATCGTAATCGCTTTGACGGGAATAAATGACGCAAGTCTTGGCCACGAAAATCACCATGCCGCACCTAACATATACCCAAAATAAAAGTCTAGAACCACTAACTTGGTGATTCTAGTCCTCTGAGCTGTGAACGCTAGAGGATTTGAACCTCCGACCCCTGCCGTGTCAAACCAGTTGCCTCATATTGTTTGCTCACTGTCTTGCATAGAACAATCGAGTCGAGCGGCCCTTTTCAACGTGTCCGTTGCAATGAATTATTAAGGTCCACCAAATACTACGATTCAATTGCGCCAATAATTTCCCTGAAGCTGTTTAGTCCGGCCTCGAGGTTTTCGATTATTTCTAACGCGAGTTCGTCGGGTTCGGGTAGGTTGTCTAGGTCGGCTAGACTCTTGTCTTTGAGCCAGAAGATATCTAGGCTGGTTTTGTCGCGGGCGATGATTTGTTCGTAGGTGAATTTGCGCCAGCGCCCTTCCGGGTTGTCTTTCTCGTTCCACAGTGGGTTGCGCTCATGGCGATTGAGGGGGTTGTAGCAGGCGATGAATTCCTGCAAATCTTCATAGCGCAGCGGTTTCTTTTTTAGGGTGTGGTGAACGTTGGTGCGGTAGTCGTAGTACCAGACTTCTTTTGTCCACGACTCCTTGCCGGCCGCGCGGTTATCGAAGAACAGCACGTTGGCCTTGACACCATTGGCGTAAAAGACGCCGGTGGGCAGGCGCAGTATGGTGTGCAGCTCGGTGGTTTCGAGCAGCTTCTTACGCACCGTCTCTCCTGCGCCGCCTTCGAACAGAACATTATCAGGCACGACTACGGCAGCGCGGCCGGTGGTTTTTAGCATGGTGCGGATGTGCTGCACGAAGTTGAGTTGTTTATTAGACGTGGTAGCCCAGAAATCCTGTCGGTTGTAAGTCAGGTCGTCTTTTTCCTGTTCGCCTTCCTCGTTGGTAAAGCTCATCGCGCTTTTCTTGCCGAAAGGCGGATTCGCCAACACATAGTCGAAGCGCTTGCCGCTGTCGGCCACCAGTGCGTCGTTGGGCGATACCATGCTCTCGCCGTCAATCTCGCCGATGTTGTGCAAAAACATATTCATCAAGCACAGTCGGCGCGTTCCCGCGACGATTTCATTGCCGTTAAAGGTTTCGTGCTTAAGAAACGCTTTCTGGTCCTTGTCCAGCTGCTGCGGCGCCACCAGAAAATCGTAAGCTGCCAAAAAGAATCCGCCCGTGCCGCAGGCCGGATCGGCAATGGTCTTGTTCGGCTCCGGACGCACGCACTCCACCATCGCCTTAATCAGCGCGCGTGGGGTGAAGTATTGACCGGCACCGGACTTGGTGTCTTCCGCATTTCTTTCGAGCAAGCCTTCGTAGATGTCGCCCTTGATATCGGCGCCCATCGTCACCCACTGAGTTTCGTTGACCATATCAATCAAGCGATACAGCTTGGCCGGGTCTTGAATCTTGTTTTGCGCCTTGGTGAAAATCTGCCCCAGCATCCCCGGCTTGTTGCCCAGTTCGCGCAAGAGCGTCACGTAGTGCACCTCCAGCTCCGCGCCACGCTTAGGCTTAAGACTTTGCCAATTGTATTCAGCGGGTATATCCACTTTGCGGTTATAAGGCGGTTGGCTATATTCGTCCGCCATTTTCAGAAAGATGAGGTATGTTAGTTGCTCCAGATAATCGCCATAGCTCACGCCGTCGTCGCGCAACGTGGTGCAGAAACTCCAGACTTTTGAAACGATAGATGCGGTTGCGTTCATGCTTTACCTTCTTGCTGAACCACTAAGAAATCCTTAGTAGTTGGATTGATTCGTAATGTGCATTTTGCACCAAACTGGCTGAGCCGACCCTCGGCGAACACATTAGCAATGTGCAAATTTTGCACATACTCAATCAGCATCATGCTTTTCTCCCCGCCGTTGTCGCGCAACGTGGTGCAGAAACTCCCCATCTTGGAAACTATAGATGCTGTATTATTACTCATAATGCTTGCCTCTGTTCCTGCTCATATATTAATTTCGTTACTTCATACTGGGTCAATTCCTCAGCCTGTACCTTTGAATCATCGAAAAGTGCGACGTTAGCACCGTTACTGATTGAACTTTTATAAACAACGCCATCATAACCGCAGTTCTTTATAAATTCGCATAAATATTGAGTCGGAAGATACTCTAAATCGGCGACGCGAGGGAGAACGGGTTTTGAAAGCTCGTTTTCGAGGTGACATAAAAACTCTAGATCATATCTTAGTGCTCGCAACTCGTCCTCGCTAACTACAGAAAAAGGAGAGATTGTTTTTCGCGGATTCATCAGGTTCAGAAGACGAAGGGCAGTCGTCACTTCGAATTGCGCAACTGACAACTGGTCGCCCGGATGGGGACGTGTTTCAGCAATTGCAGTTTCTGGTGTCGTTGCAACATATAGATATGGAATTCCCACCGGATTGGCTCTACCGTTCTTGGCATGTTCCGCAGAGGGACAGCCCATCTCATCTAGCGGTATGCCTGAATTATCTAGTTGAATTCTGGCCCTATAAAGCAAGCCGCCGAATTCAGAAGCATCTGTCTCCAGATATGTGTCAAACAACTCTTTTAAACTATCAAGATCTAGGTCGTGCTGAAAGAAAAACCGATTTTTCCTCATAATCTCATCGCGAAAAGTCGCCCATTTCTCAACAGCACCCAATACCGGAACATCCCGAACAACAAATTCCTTGCGCACGATCTCGCCGTCATCAAGTATTTCGCCCAATAAAGCTTTCGCGTTGATCTGATCAAGTGAAGAGAATATTTGCCAATCGTCCTTAAACCATTCAATCAGAGGTTTCGCATCAGATTCAAAGCATTCGGCATAAATCGAACTTACCGACTGGAAGTAGTCGAGTAGCGCTGTTGGCTCAATCAATACTACATTGATAGCATAGCAAAAGCCGCACTTTCCGATCTGTTTTGAGATTTCAGGAATGCGTTTATCAAGGAATGAGTCCCCGAAACAAGTGGCGCAGCAATACATGTTTATGCCTCCGAAAATAAGAGATGCGCCATCAATTCGATATGGTGCTGCATAGAGAGCTTTTTCACATATCCTAAACCTGGAAAATGCTGATCACTGTAAAGCTGCATATACGCCTCTATGGCTGTTGATCTGAAAACTGGCGAATTAACGCCCCGCACATCATCAACAAGTTTTCTGAGCGCTTCGAGAAATTTTCCAGCCGGATCTTTAGGGGTATCAGTTTGATCGGATATATAATGCTTGATTGCTATAGCATCGTCTGCATCCGAATCTGCATAAGTTAGATGAATCGCGATGGCGTAGGCTGGACCACCACCCTCTCTGAAATCACTTCCGACTATTAAGAAGTCACCAAAACCATCGCATCCCATGTCTTCAAAGGTTAGATAAAGCTCAGAAAACGGTTCTGAGGGCGGATATTCTCGATTGATGCGACTTTCGAATCCGTCTTTTACGATAATTCTTTTCATACCCTTAAAGTGCTTGCGGTAGAGCATTGTTGAACTCTGTTGTTCGACAAACACATGCTCAGTTATTGTTGGATTTTTTTCTTCGATCAGTTCGGATAGCGCTTTACCATCAGAAAAACCGTTATGGATAATAGCGATGTTTCTATCATGCATCTCAAAGAGTCTTTTCGCTGTGTCGTTTGTATCTGTTGCGGACAGATTAAAGCCGATTGAAAAGTTATTGTAATCACAAAGATGTTCATCAAAGATTTCGGTACGTAACGCAGAACTATCTGCGGTCAATTCTCCAACACTCGGATTCGTAATAATAATAAAACGGCAATTCTGTTCAATAAGCTGGTCAAGCGCTTTCTTCAGTGCGGGGAAATTTCCCTTTACCGGTTCAATAATCGGCACAAAGCCCCATTCCGCAATCCTGGGCGCCATTTCACGAAGCATAACAAGCTCAAATTGTTTACCACGAATAAATGGATAGTACATGCGCTCTCCTGTTCCTGGTGGGGCTATGCAAATACCGATGCAATGCCTTTGTGCAGTAGACCTATGAATCTGTTGCGCTCTTCTCTTGTCAGTCGCATTGATAACGCGGCTGCTTTTAGACTGCTGGGAACAACGTCAACAAAGTCAGCCACCCGCAATGTATCACTGCGGTTCTTAAGTGTCTCAACCATAGCATCATGGGCTAACTCAGGCGTTAGTTGCTCGAAATATTTCTTTGCCTCACCGTAAATCTGGGTATTGGGATAATGTGTCAACGATGCCCCCAACTCTTTTTTGATAATCCTTAGGTATTCCCGCCTTTGCAATGAGTTGAAAATAACAATCGGGTCGACATTGTATTTATTGCTGATTGCCTCTCGGCGACATGTGTTCCGCCTGAATTGATACCTGCCATCGGCAAGCACCATGATACCCACTTCCTTCGGAATCCGCTCATTGACCACTTTGTAGAGCCGTTCAGTAGTGATGATTGTTATGAAATCAAACATCTTTTGATACGCGGCAAGCTGGCGGTCGAGCCGGTCAAAGCTGTCCATCTCCGATTTGATTTCATAAACATGGGAAGTTCCATTCAGTACAACCGCATCGGCTATGCAATCGTCGGCACGAAACTCCATTAACATGAAAGCAGTGTTTAGATTGTGCTTGCCTAGCAGGATTTTTTCAGCAATAGCATTTTTATAGATATATTCGTGACGGTAATCGCGGGTCAACCGTTTGAAAATGGCGTCATAGAAATCCCCCACTGCCATTTCTGATCCAAACTGGTCAAAGAGATGACATTGCCTCGCCAACCGGGCCGCTATAGTCGAATGGCCTTTATGTGCCAGCTCCCTGAGCACCCCAGAGGAAAAAAACCGGGCATACACGGGACCAATATCGGACGCAGGCGCACAAACCGATACTTTTTCCACTCGCATCTTCCTTCTACGTAATCTGCTTTTTATGGTATTGGTGTTTTAGCTATTATGCCCATATTAGCACCCACATATCTTTTGAGCTACCGATAAAGCCGAATTTACACCCGCTTCCACGACACTGCTCGTCCGATTTTACCGTGCTTCAACGGCGCCACTTTTTTCCGCCTTGATGCGTGCCAGCAAAGCCGAGGCGGGTTCGTCGCGCGAGTCCTGCGGCACCAGTTGGCCGGAGAAGGCTTTTTTCAGGATAGATTGGCGCAGAGCTTCGGCTTGTTGTAGGGATGTAGTGATGGTTTGGTCGAGCTGGTCGAGCTCAGAAAACTTTGATTCAAGTGCTAGCACAATCTCAGCCTGTTCATCAATTGAGCACATGGGAATGGACATTCTTGCCAGCTTCTCGCCTGTCAAATGCTTGATGGTGGTTCCAGTAAACATTTTCTCAAGCCTGCGATTTGATGCGCAACGCTCAAAATACAGTTGCACGAAAAATGAATTTATGGCATTAGTAAAACGTACACGGTGCAATGCTTTTTGAAATTGCATATCCTGACCAAGCGCTTTCCGCCACACCGCACAACGACCGGGTTCCCCGCCTTCACAGATAACCAAGTCACCGTCTTGCAAACCGTATCGAACATACTCAGACTCTTCAAATCGCATTTCAAGCAAGTCATCAAGGTCGAATTCCCCCCAACGTACATTAATGTTTCTCAGATATGGCTTTAGTTCGCCTTTGTTTTTCTCCCTATCCAGCATTTTTCCAAGAATCGATTCTAGACAAACGTCACCCATCAAGAACCACCCCCACCCTTCCGGCAGGTTGGGCAATTCGGCTAATTCTTCAGCGGTCAGAGGTGGTAGGGTTTTTGGGGTTTTGGGTTTGCGGCCTTGTTTGCCGGAGGCTTCCCAGTCGGTGAGTTGTTGTTGGTAGTGTTGCGCGCGTTCGATTTGAACGCGCTTGGCTTGAGCATGCTTGAGCAGGCGATAAATTGAAGTGATCGCGGTGTAAGTTTTGCCGGCTCCGGTCGCCATTTGTATTAGGGCGCGCGGGCGGTCTGCCTTGAAAGAGGTTTCGAGATTGTTGATGGCGACTTCCTGACAATCGCGCAGGCGCAATTCCTTTGCGGGTAGGTAGTTCGGGTTGAGTATTGGTACATGCTGCAAGCGTTCGCGCAGGCTGTCGCCTTGCGCGAGCCATTCCTTAAGTGTTTCGGGGCGGTGAAAGCTGAAAACCTCGCGCGAACGCGGTTTGGGATCGCGGGCATCGGTGAAGCGAGTAAGAATGCCGGTGCTCTCGTAGAGGAACGGCAACGGCTCTTTGTTGTTAACCCACTTCAGCTTGGCGCCGGCATAGCCTTCCGTTTGTGTTTCATGGACGGTAAGTCGCTGCCCCTCTTCTTCACGCTTGGCCTCGATCACACCAACCGCTTTTTTATCCACGAATAGCACATAGTCCGCCGGGCCGACATCGGTTTGATATTCGCGCACGGCCTGACCCAAGCCGACATTGAGGTCGATCTTCGTGTTGCGCTGAACCGCCCACCCTGCCTGCCCTAACAGCTCATCGATATTGTCTCGGGCTTTCTGTTCGGGATTTTGGTTGTATGTTGTCAAAAACTCTCAAATCCTTGTAGGTATTTAGTAGCACGACATATTGTTATTAACTACATGCTTTTCTTAAGATTCTACCGAGCGCTTACAATAAATACAAGAAAGCTGGGTGTGGTTCTATCCGGCGCGTTTTTCCTCCTCTTCGAGGCGCTCATACACCCACGACCTCATTAAGGTTTGCCAAGCCATGCCTCTGCGTTCAGCTATGGCTTTGATGCGTTCTATTGCCGCGTCATCCAAACGAATAGTAGTTTTCCTTTTTGGAGGCGTGATGACTACAAACTCGGTGATATCCTCCAATTCGTCGATGTAGTCCGCGCCACTGTGGGTCGCCCAAAACTCATGTTCTTCCTCTACGTTCTTAAATTTCGGAATGCGGCTTTTCTTCTCCTTTGCCTCACGCGAAACTGTCCGGCATCAATTATTTCTTCCTATGGGTAATTTTAATTGTCGCTGAACAGGCTCTGCTGCTTAATTTATGATAGCGATCCCCGAATCGAGAATCTTAAATGCCATGCAAATTAGGTAAAACCCGTGTTGAAGCGTTGGGCAATAAAGTATATTATTATGGATAATGATCTGTCTTACAGAGGAGGCATTATTATGGGCCGTATAAGTAAAACACTTACATTTTCTGTACCACCTGAAACCTATGAGGAATATGAAGACCTTGCCCGCGATCGACGGAAGACTAAGAGTGAGCTGTTTCGAGAGATGGTTAAAGTGTATGAGGATTATTTGAACGAGGTGAGATGGCAAACAATCCAGCGACTGGGCGAAAGAACAGCTAAAAACTTTAATATTATTAGCGAGGATGACATCGACAGGATAATACATGAATAGGCTGCGAGTTGTCTTTGATGCCAACGTTTTTATCGCCGCTTTCCTTGGACGCAAGAAAAAGGGGCTTGGTGCAGCAAGAAGCTGTTTTGAGTTGGCAAGGCTTCGTAAAATCCACCTTATTTGCTCTCCCGAAATAATTAATGAAGTCGCAAGAATTATGCGCGACAAGTTTGATTGGTCAGAAGAAAACGTAAACGATGCTGTGAAGATAATGCGAGCGGCTATCAGGGAATATGTGAAGGGGACGACCAGAATAACAGCAATCTCCCACGAATCTGATAACAGAATTTTGGAATGCGCTCTTGTAGCGAATGCGGACCTTATAATCTCCGGCGACCGGCACCTACTTGAATTAAAGGAATACCAGAGAATAAGCATAATGCGAACGGCTGATCTGCTACACATAATCGGCGAAAAACCTGCCGAAGACATGCCATAATCGACGCAAAATAATTATTCATGGATTCCTGTGACCATGGAGCCCATTCAAATACAAAAGTGAGAGGCCTATATACCTCTCACCTGCTGTAGTGTGGTGGGCGCTAGAGGATTTGAACCTCCGACCCCTACCGTGTCAAGGTAGTGCTCTCCCCCTGAGCTAAGCGCCCCGATATGGGTCTTCTTGGAGGCGACGACCGGAGTCGAACCGGTGTGGATGGTTTTGCAGACCATTGCCTAAGCCACTCGGCCACGTCGCCATTACAAGTTATGGGAGAGAACACCATCGGTCGTTCTCTCCCACCTGTTGAGCGGATGACGAGACTCGAACTCGCGACCCCGACCTTGGCAAGGTCGTGCTCTACCAACTGAGCTACATCCGCACCGCGAAAAGAATTTTACCACGTCTTAAATAATTCTGCAAATATGTTTCAGCATGTTGTGTCACTAGTAAGGGTGGTCGTCGTGCCTGGCGGGAAAGCTTGCGCTTGTTCCTCTGCGCGCGCACTGCAAAGGTCTTACTATCGCCTAGCAAGACCGTGACTAAAAGCTATATTACTGAAGATGTCTTACGTACTGCTCAAACAAAGCGAGCGCCGATTCGACACTCTCCTCGGGTCCTTTATCAGCGGAGCTTTCTTTTGCGATACAATCACGAATGACGCTCGCCAAAATAATCTCGCCTACGCGCTGGAAAGCGCCTTTTGCGGCAGCGAACTGGGTCAGGACGCTCTCGCAGTCCTCGCCCATCTCAACCAACCGCTGGAGGCCTCTTAGTTGACCCTCAAGCCTCTTGAGCCTCGTGACTATCCGTTTGGCCTCTTCCTCGCGATCGTACATACAATCCCCCCGTGTCCCTACTTCTTAAGAGTTCTCTCGACGTTCTCCACTATGAGTTCTTTCGGCTGCGCCCCGATTAACGTACTGACGGTGGCTCCGTCTTTGTTTATGAATATCAGTGTCGGTATCGACCGAACTCCGAACTGGTTGGCGACCGCTATATGATCCGGATTATCCAAATCATAGGTCTCGAATCTTATCTTACCCGCATATTCCTTCTTAACCTGCTCCACGAGCGGCTTTATCTCCCTGCAGGCGGGTCAGTAGTCCGCCGAGAAGAACATGACCTTTGGCGTACCGCTTGCTACCGGCTGAGCGCTTTGGCCCTGGTTCGTCGTGCCGCTTGTTCCCTGGGTTTGACTTCGCTCGCACCCGATTACGGATAGCGCTAAAACTCCTACGAGAATAGCGATTACCAAAACTTTAATTGTGCTATTTCTATCAAACAACGTGTTCTCCTCCCAACCGCGACGGAAAGTTTGTTATTTGTATCGAGTGGTGGCATAGACCCCCATAGTATACCACGACACCGCGATAAATATAATTCTAGAAGCGCGTATTAGTTTATATGCGCTATTCGCATCAACAATTTAAGCCCCCGCAAGCGAGGGCTTAAATATTGCCTTCAAAAGCGATATGGTTAAATCTTTCACGTGCCAATCGCTGTTTTAAATTTTTAAGTTACCAGTCGAGCCGCCGGCTCGCTAGATTATCCTCAGCGAAAACCGCCGGTTCCGCAACCGCCGCCGGAGTGTCCCGCCGCGCCGCCGCCGCTACTTCTCGACGCGGTATAGCCGAAAAAATCCCGGTACGCTTGGCGTACGTTTGTGCTGCCGCAGCTCGGACAGACTCTATCCGCGTCACGCAGCATTCTCATTAAGAATATCTCATAGTCGCCGGCGCAATCGTTGCAGACAAATTGATAAGTTGGCATAGTCCCTCCATTTCAACCGGCGCTTAACCGGAGAAGTCTTCATAAATACCAGACAAAGACCGTATCGTTGGACAAGTATTGCAAGTAGTGCAAATAGTGCCTATAGCCCAAACCGGCGCACGATTTCTTCCTTCGACACAGCCCCGACGATTTGACCGGCGGCCTGACCCTCTTTAAAGAGCATCAGCGTCGGGATGCTCATAACGCCGAACTTGCCGGCCCATTCACGCTCTTCATCGACGTTAAGCTTAAGAACCTTAACCTTGCCGTCGTACTCTTTCGCAAGCTCTTCCAACCTCGGAGCGATAATCTTGCACGGACCGCACCAAGGAGCCCAAAAATCGACTATCACAGGAACATCTGATTTCAACACTTCCGCGTCAAACTGCGCATCGGTTATATTGCTAGGCATTACACACCACTCCTTTCCTATCATTTATACCCTAGGGGGGTATAAATGTCAATACCAAATTCTAATAATCTCAAAAAACGCGGCCTGCGGGCGTAAGCAATCCCCCGGCCGGTATGGCTAACGACTTTTCGCGACCGTCACATCTCGATCTATCTCATTGCGGGCGCACACGCGGAAAGGCCGGTCAATATCCGGCCTTTCCCTATGTCTAATCTATGTCGTTCCGCACGACTTCAAAGCAGATTTACCGTCTATTTGAATTCGGTTTTGACATGGTTCGCGATTATCTTGATTTGCTCTTCGGTCAACTCGCCGTCCTTAAACTTAGGCATCGAGCCTTTACCGTCGTTGATGATTTTCTCTACTTCTTCGCCGGATTTTGACGTTCCACGAATAGCCGGCCCGACCACACCGTTTCCATCATGCCCATGGCAAGCGCCGCAGTTGTTTACATACAACAGTTCCGGGTCCTTGACCTCTTCGGGCTCCAACTCCACCGCTTCGCCTTCAGTCTGTGCTTCCCCCTCGCTTTCCGTAACCGCGCCCTCTTTTTTCTCGGCGCCGCCCCCGTCCGAACATCCCGCGAGCATAAAAGCGGCCAGTGCAATCAATAGTAGGAAAACTAAAGTACCTGTCGATTTTTGAAACTTCACCTTGTCTAGCCTCAAAAGATTCCCTCCCATCCCGGATTACCATGTCTTTCTATATAAATTACCGCATTGTGGCCGCCGTTTCCAGTATTCGATGATAATTTATCAATTGTTTTACTTGCAGTCGGGCGGTTAAGGCGCGCGCGAAACGGTCTTACTAAGCTCATTCGCCGCCGCTTAAGAGATTATCCGGCATCAGCGAGACCAGCTTGCTTCGCGCGTCCTTCAACGTCAGGGGCAACTTATCGAACGGCAGTTGGTCTTTGTGTTTGAGTTCTTCTATAAGATGGGTGATGTAGGGGAGGCGCAGGTCGACCTCTTCCATCACCTGCGTGCTCGAAAAAACGGTCTCCGGCGTGCCTTCGATGGTAATCCGGCCTTCCTTCAAGACAAAGATGCGGTCGACAAAGAGCGGGATAAGGTCGACCATGTGGGTGGCCATCACGATAGTCACACCGGCTTCTTTGTTGAGTCGCCCCAGTATATGAAGGAGATTCGCCTCGCTCTTGGGGTCGAGGCCGGCGGTGGGCTCATCCAGCAACAAGATTCTAGGCCGCATCGCCAGCACCCCGGCGATACAGACTCGTTTCTGCTGGCCGAAGCTTAAATGGTGGATTGGTTTTCGCCGGTGGGCGAGCATGTCGACCATCTCAAGGGCGGTCTCGACCCTTTTCTCGACTTCGGCATCGGTCAGCCCTAGGTTTCGGGGGCCGAAGGAGACATCCTCTTCGACGGTCGTAGCAAAGAGCTGGTCGTTCGGGTTCTGAAAGACCAACCCTATCGCGCGCGCCAGGTCTATGCGTTTGAGCTTCGAGAGCGGCTTGTTGTCGATGAGAATCGACCCCGGGCGCGCCGCAAACAGGCCGACGACCGCTTTGAGCAGCGTCGTCTTGCCGCCGCCGTTAGACGCCAGCAGGCCGATGAACTCCCGCTCGTCTATGGAGAGATTTATGCCGTTAAGCGCGCGAGTCCCATCATCGTATATATATACCAGGTCCCTGATTTCCAGATATGACAACCGTTACCCCCAGTAAAAATCGAGCGCCGACAATAAAAGAAAGAACGATAAGAACAAAGCGCCCGCACTCAAATCGCTTCTTCGTAGTCTTTGCGGCCTTTCGATGTAAATAGCCCCGTTGTAGCCCCGAAGAACCATTGCGTCGTGCGTCGCTTGGGCTTGGTCGAAGACGCGGGCAAAGAGCGACCCTACCAGCGTGCCCCAAGACCTCAATCCGGTCGAGAGACCCCGGTAGCCGAGGCGAAGGCGCTGCGAGTCCATAATGCTCTGCGCTTCCTCGATAAAGACGAAAATATAACGGTAAGCGAACGCGAGAACGGCCAGCCATTCCTCGGAAACCCTTAAAAACTTGAGCGCGGCCAATATTTTGTGGAGCGGTGTGGTCATACTTATAAAAATAATCGACGATGTCCCGGCGAGCACCCGGCCCGCGATCAATGTCCCTTTTTCGATACCCTCCCGGTAGAAGGGAACCGAAAAACCCACGGCCTCCAAAGTGTAGAGCGGCGTCTCACCAAAGAACAACCCCTGCAGGAGAAGTATCACGCCGGCCATAAAAAACGGAGCGGCAAGGCGCGCCAACACCATCTTGGGCGGAATCCCTATCATAACGAGGGCGCCCCAAGACGCGAAGATAACGGCCATAAATATCGGCAAGTCCTTGCTGACCAGGACAAGCGCGAGAACGGCAAGGACGAAAAGCAACTTCACCCTCGCGTCTATCGCCGTCAAAACATTGCTTCTTTGCGCAAAATAATCCGAGAAAATCTCGACATTGTGCCTTCGCATATATATTCTCCGGCTCGCATTTGACCATGCCGAGCCCTAGCCTCTAATCAGACTTGTTCCCATCCGCCTCCGGGTCTTTAGCGGCACCCTTAAAGACAACCCGCCAATAGTAGCCCATGATAAACCCCCCTATGGTGCCTGCGAGCAAAAACACAAATAGTAGCAGGTCTCCCTGGTCGGTGTTGATAAAAGGCGTCCGCGCGGACCGTCCGGCCTGTTCCGCGTAGTGCTCGACGACGGTCTCATCTACACCCGACCATTCGCCGGCGAACGCCTGCCCGGTGAACGGGCCTGCGGCAAGCGCAAACGCCGCGAAGCAGAGCGCGCGCCAAACCCAACCCGTAAAACGACTAAACTGCCCGCTCATGAGGAATCCCCCTTCCCGTTTGCGGCGCTTGGTCGATAATGCCGAGCTTGACCAAAATATCCGGTCTCCTGCTCAACATGAAGGCGAAGAAACCGGCCGCCGCGAAGCCTTCCAAGATTCCTATGGGCAGTTGCGTTGGAATAAAGGCGATAAGAATGGCCTTGAACATGCCGGCAAAACCCTGTAAGCTGCCCAAGCCCAGCGCCAACTCGAGCGCGGTCGTCGTATACGTCGCCCAATCAGCGATGACCCCCGCGGAAAAAGCGGCGACGGTCAGCGGCGCCTTAAGACGCACCAATAACTTAAAGACAAGAAACCCCGAGAACGACCCGGCGACGCCCATCGACAGAATATCCGCTCCCCAGGTGGTGATGCCGCCGTGCGCGAGAAACAGAGCCTGTATCAGGAGCGCGACCGAGGTCGCGATAACGGTAGCAAAAGGCCCGATGATGATGGCGGCCAAACCCGTGCCGGCGGGGTGTGAGCAAGTGCCGGCCGAGGGCACCGGTATCGGCATCGCCGATATGATAAAGACCGCCGCCGACATCATCCCCATAAGAGGCAGGTACGCCGGCATGCTCCGGCTCTTTCGACGCATCTCCCGAACCCCGTAGACGACGAACGGGAGAGCGACCAAATACCATACTCCGGCCCACGAAAGCGGGAGTATGCCTTCCGCGATATGCATGGCGTACGCGGGAGCGGCGCCCATGCCGAGCATCGCGACCGACAACGTAAGAACCGCTGCTAAACGTTTCACTTTGACCCCCTTTGATATATGAGCGGCTGCTGAAAACGAGGACTCACCAACCACACAAAAAAAGCCCGGCCATTATCGACCAAGGCTTACCAGCCCACTCCGGCCTCGGAAGTGGTCTCCCTTGCATGTCCCAGGCAGGTCTCCTGGCTTCCGGATCTTCGCTTGCCACGCCTTCCCGGCCTTTGCGGATTTCACCCCGCTCTTGCCGGTGGCACTCTATGGTTCGCTCCCCGATTACAGTGACGGGCTCGCGCTGGACTTTCACCAGCTTCCCTATTCTACGCTGACCATTCTTTATGTCGGTCGCACGTCACCTGGGACGTATATGATTTGGCGACAGTTTACCATAGCGCATCGGCATGCGCAAATAATATCGCGCCCCAGTTGGCAGGGCTAGCGGGTACTGTTGGCTTCGGCACACCATCGTATGTTTAAGCAAAGAGAGAGAGCGTCGCTCTTAGACGGCCTTCCACTGGACGTAATCCCAGTTGTACTTGCCTTTCGGTATAAGTTCGAGGTCTTCCATCTTCTTGACCATCAAGACTTCGCTGACATTAAAGAGGTCGGCCAAGAACTTGTGGTCGTTAAACCAACTGCGGGCTTCTTGTTTCAATAACGATGTGGGGATACAAAGCTCCAGCGCGAAGACATCGGCCTCCCTGTGATAGTGGTCTTTGTCCGCACTTCTCTGGTAGGCAAGATCATCGATGTGGAGTCTGTAGTGCCCAAGCTCATGGGCGATAGTAAATCGCTTGCGGCTCTCGGGCATCATCTTGTTTATTATAATATAGAAATCGTCGTGGTATCGCGTAAGCATACCGTAAAACCAGCTATCGTTCGACATCTCGACAACCTCGATGCCCAGCCGTTGCGCTATCCCGCGCACGTCGACCGGGAGTTGTGTGATGTTGCACTCTTTTATCAGGTTGTTGGCCTGTTCTTTGATGTGGTTGTGTGTGTAGATGGGCATGGGGCACCGCCTTACTCTTTACCTTCGGCCCTACGTTTCGCTTTTATAATCTCGAGCACGTCGAGCATGAGCCGCCGCTCGTCGGCGGAGAAACTCGGGTCCGCCATGAGCAACGCTTCGATGTTGACCTTCTCATCGTTGCTCTGTGCGGTTGCCTCGCCCATAAGCCAAGCGACAGAGATGCCATAAAAATCGGCAAGCTGCTTCAGGCGCGGCATGGGAATTCTACGCCTCCCGTTCTCATACATGGCGAGTATCGATTCCTTGAACTCACCCTTCGTTGAGATCTCGATATCTTTGCGGCTCAAATCTCGGCTCTCCCTAACGTGTCTGAGTCGCCAGCCTACATCTTGCTCATACATTTCAGAGTCCTTTACAACGAGTGCGGTATGTTCACCGCCATGCTTTCGTAACGATGTTATCGGCAAATTCTACCAGCATGTTTAGAATATTTGCCGCGTTTTTACTCATGCACTTATTGTGCATTTTTGACGTCACAACTATAACAGGAGGTAGGTTGCTTTGCAACCGTTTGTTTATTTATTAATCGAAAGAGGGTTTTAGCCGACGAAGATTCTTCGAATATCTTGCTCTAGTTCGGGGCGGGTAACGAGCAAAACGCTGTCTCCAGCCCTTATGGTCGTCTCTCCATGCGGCACTATCACGGTTGTGTCGCGCAAGATAGCGACCGCGACCGCGTTTCTCGGAAAGCCTATGCTCTTGATCTTTTTATCGTGTGCCGGTGAGTCCGGACCGACCGTCACTTCTACGAGCGATAGTTCGCCGACCTTCAATTTTAACAGCGTAAGCACATCGCTTAGGGATAGCTCTTCCGATATCAATTGGAGGATTATTTGGGGGCTGCTTACCGCTACGTCAACTCCCCATCTTCTCGTAAAAAGCCACTGGTTTCGGGGGTCGTTTATCCTGCCGATTACGCGCGGGATTTTATAGACCTCTTTGGCAAGTTGTGATATGACCAGGTTGTCCTCGTCGTCTCCGGTGACGGCGACGACTATGTCGGCCCTGAGTATGCCCGCGGTTTCGAGGTCCGCGGGCGACGTCGCGTCTCCCGCGTAGATTGCGATATTTGGCATGTTCTTAACAGTTTCGAAATTAGCCTCGTCCAGGTCGATGAGGCCGATTCTATAAGTATCTTTGAGGTTAAGCGCGAGAAATCGCCCGACTTGTCCGGCTCCCGCAATCAGGATATACATCGCTTGCCTCCTACACTACGGCGCTAATAAATTCCTCAAGCTTGCCAATCGCAAACGCGCTGACAAGCACCTCGGCTATATCTCCTTGCTCAAAGCTCGCACCCGGTGCCGGAATAAACGAGCGGCCATGGCGGGTGATAACCGCGACGCTTAGCTCACCGGGTATGGTGATGCTCTCTATCGTCTTGCCGAAGAGGCCGACCGGAACCGCTACCCTAACCAGCTCGACCTCCCCGCTTCCGAAAGACAACTGCACGTCGAGGGCACGATGCGTTATCAGCTCTTTGATCCTGTTCGCCGCCCATGCCGTTGTTGAGATGGTCGAAACGCCAAGGTGCGCGAATATGTTAGCGCGCACGGGATCGAGAATCCGCGAGACAACGCGAGGCACAGAGTATGTCTCCCGCGCAATCCGGGCGGAGACGATGTTGAGATTATCGTCGCCCGTCACGGCTATGAATGCGTCCGCCGTATCGATGGCCGCTTTTTCTAGTGTGCGCTGGTCGATGGCATGGCCAAGTATTCGCTCACCTGAAAACGATTTCGCCAGGCGCTCGAAAGCTTTGGCATCCCGGTCTATAACAACTATTTCATGGCCATTCATAGCGAGCGAATTTGCCGACTCGGACCCGAGACGCCCGCAACCTGTAATGATGATGTGCATGTCAAACACCTCTTATATTTTTTATTCCCCTTTATGCTTTAAAGTTATTAAGCCGCGCGTCGCTTAGGGCCGCCGCGCGCCCGCATCGCTGGTCCAGTCGTTCCATGCCCGCCTCCCCGACCGAACACGCGCCTGCGCCGCACAATCCATTTCCTTATCTCATCCGCGAGCAATATGGTCGGAGTAAGCAAGAACAGAAAGAGCCAGTCGGTAGAACGGAGCGCAGCCGTGTGGAAAATTCGTTGAAGAAAGGGCACGTAAACGATGAGTGATATGAAAACCAGCTCGCTTACGATACCCCACAAATAGAACTTGTTTGTGAGAAATCCTTTTTTTATAATAGAGGCCCGTTCGCTTCTGACCGCAAACCCGTTACCGATTTGCATGGTGACTATGGACGCCAGGACCATCGTCGTCGCGAGGATATAGACCTCGCCCGAGGCGGCGAGAGTCTCGCCCGGACGCCAGCCATTCTGGTAATAGATGAAGTAATATCCAGCCATGCCGGCGGCCGCCTCGATCGGGCCGAGAAATAAGTATGCCCTGGTTATAAGCGGTATATCCAAAAGCCGTTTGTTTCTCGGGCGGGGCGGGCGGTCCATCACGTCCGGTTCGGGCGGCTCCGAGCCGAGCGCCAGCGCCGGGGCGATGTCGGTTCCCAGATCGATTGCGAGTATTTGCAGGATGGTCAGGGGCAAAGGAATACCGAGCATCACAAAAAGGATAAAAGGGACGATCTCGGGTATGTTACTGGCGAAGATATAAGTAATGAAGCGTCGAATATTATCATACACCACCCTGCCTTCTTCTATCGCGCTGACGATACTTGCGAAATTGTCATCGGTGAGCACCATATCCGCCGCCTCTCGCGCTACATCCGTGCCGCTGACACCCATGGCGATTCCGATATCCGCCCTCTTTAAAGCCGGGGCGTCGTTGACGCCGTCCCCGGTCACGGCGACGATTTCGCCGCGCGACCGGAGGGCTTCGACAATGCGCATTTTGTGCTCCGAAGCAACGCGCGCGAATATCACGTTCTCCAGCGCGACGACATCCTGAAGCCGGTCGTCCGGCATCCCATCTAAATCGGGACCACTGACAACCGTCGCCGGCCCTTCGATGATTCCGATTTTGCGCGCTATCGATTCCGCGGTCAGTCCATAATCGCCTGTTATCATGATGATCTTTATCCCGGCCCGGTGAGCCAGCTTGACCGCGTTTTCGACTTCGGGTCGCGGCGGGTCGAGCATCGCCATCAGCCCGAGAAAGACGAGGTCGTGTTCGACGGCGTCGGCGCTATACGAGCTTATGTCGGGTGCTAAATCGCGCCGGGCGATAGCGAGCACACGCAATCCCCGGCGGGCGAAGTCGTCGATACGCTCTTCCAACTGCTCTCTAAGCTCGCTAGTAATATTAACGGCCTCTCCGCTTAGCATGACTTTGGCCGAAAGCTGAAGTATCTCTTTGGGTGAGCCTTTGACGTGGGCGATGCGTCTGGAATCATATCCGTGGATACTCGACATCCGCTTGCGCGCCGACTCGAAGGGCAGTAGGTAGATGCGCGGGGACGCGCTGAACTCCACATCGATATCAAGGCCGGCTTTCTCCGCGACGACCAGGAGCGCGGCCTCGGTCGGGTCGCCTATCGCCCTCCAAGCGCGCTCATCGGGCGTGGGTGCGACGAGCCGGGACGTCGTGCAAAGGAGCGCCGAACGGAAGAACTCGGCCCAACTGTCCAACTGGACCCCCGTTAAGACCCTGCCATCGGCGCTGAACTCACCGACCGGCTCATATCCCGCACCCCCGACCGTTATCACCTGGCCATCGACCCAGAACTCCCGAACCGTCATCTCGTTCTGGGTCAGGGTGCCCGTTTTGTCGGTGCAGATGACCGTCGTGGAGCCGAGCGTCTCGACGGAAGAGAGTTTCTTGATGAGAGCGTTCTTCTTTGCCATCCGTTCCACCCCGAACGCGAGCGATAACGTCACCGTCGGCAGCAACCCCTCCGGGACGTTGGCAACGATGATGCCGATTGCGAACAACAATGCCACAGGCATCGAAAGCCCGGCAAACTCGCTGCCGAGCACGAAAAAGAGGGTGCCGAGCCCTACGGCGAGTACGGCTACGACCCTGGTGACGAAGACCATCTCCTTTTGGAGCGGGCTGAGTTCCTCCGCTATCCGCTGGGTCAAGCCCGCGATTTTGCCGAATTCGGTAGCGTCGCCGGTCGCATATACTACTGCTCGTCCGGAGCCGGTCGCGACGTTAGTCCCTGCGAAGACGATATTCGACGATTGGACAAGTGCGATATCCGGCCTGGGGATTGGTGCGCTCGTCCTCCTGACCGGGGCCGATTCCCCGGTCAGCGTCGCGTTTATCGTGCGCATCTCAAAGGCCTGAACCAGCCGCGCGTCAGCGGATACGTTGTCTCCCTCCTCAAGCACCAAAACGTCGCCCGGGACCAAGTCCGTCGCCGGAAGCTCCTTGACCTCACCCTCCCTCATCACCTTGGAATAGCTGGGCAGCAGTCTCTTAAGTGCTTCGGTCGCCTTCTCAGCCTTGTATTCCTGCCAAAAACTAAAGAGCGCGTTGATGATGATGACAGCGATGATGGCCCAGCCAAGCTCCGGTAGACCGGCGGCAAACGAGAGACCGGCGCCGACCCAAAGTAAAATAGCAAAAAGATGATAGAAATTTGCCAAAAACTTATTGATTAGCGGTGGGCCTTTTATTTCTCGGATCTCGTTTGGGCCATAACGTTCCAGGCGCAAGCGTGCCTCACGGTCACTGAGACCGCGCGGCTCGGAAGCGAGCTGCGTATAGACTTCGGTGCTGCTCAGTCGCTGGATTTCCATGGCTACCGCGGCGTTGATAATCGATCGAATTCTTCATCCAATATGTACCCAAACGCGGTTAGCCAGAGAATATTACGAGCAACGCAATGCCGGGTTTAGCTTGCTTAAGTTCGCATGACTGGAAAGCGGGACACGGTAATTCTAACCGGCCGCTCTGAGGTAATCGGCGATGCCTTTTGCTATTCCGTCGGCAAGCTTGCCTTGGTAGCCGGGGTCGTTTAAGAGCGCGTCTTCTTTAGGGTTGCTCATGAAACCGGTCTCGACCAGGATAACCGGAACTTTCGACCAGTTAAACCCGCTGAGATCCTCGCGGGCCACGGTGCCGTTGTCTTTGCCCCAAGTCGTTTTGACGACACTATGCTGTACGAACCGCGCCGCTTTCAGGCTCTCCTCGCTGATCGAAGCGGTCCAGCCGGTTTGCGCCGGGTAGAGTGTCGATATCCCATGCATTTCGGGGTCGGTCGCGCCGTCCGCATGGATTCTGACGAAGAGGTCCGCCTCGTTGCGGTTTGCGACGTCGGCGCGCCGGCTGTTACTTATGTCGACATCGTGAGTCTCTCTCGTCATGACGACCTTGACGCCGTACGATTCGAGGCGTGACTTTAACTTCTCGGCTACGGCAAGGGTAATCTTGTATTCCGGAGTTTTTGAGTCTATACCTGAAGTCCCACTCTGGACTTTAGCTTTGGTTGCCGTCGCTCCAGGACCGATAGGTTCGCGCTCCAGATTGGCTTTGCGCTGATGGCCGGGGTCGATGACTACTACTTTTCCTTCCATTTTGTTTGCGGGCTGAATCGGCGGTGTCGGAAGCGGTTTGACGTCTTCGGCAACGGCAGCTCCCTTGTTGGCCTTACCGTTTTCAGCATAACTCGCGCCGCCGCTTACTTTGACCGTGATCTTGGCGCCCTTCTCGATAGGATGCCCGGGAAGCGGTTTTTGAGTCACTATATAGTTTTTGGGATAGACTTTACTCTCTACCCATCGGTCGATTTTAATCTTTAAACCCTGCTCCTCCGCCGTATTCTGTGCTTTTATGAATCCACGCCCGACCAGCGCGGGTGTATCCCGGGTAGTCGAGGTCTCGGGTGCGTTTTTTGATTTGAGATAACCATAGGCGGTTAATGACGCCGCGATAAGAACGAGGACAGCTATGCCGACTATCGCAAACAATCTGAACCTATTGTTTTTAAAGAATACCGACCCAACCATTACTGCCAAATCCTTCCAGCCTTGAGGCTGATAATAATGCTATTATCGGCACGAACCGGGCTTTTTCTCCAGTCTTTATCAGGACTTTCTTTAATTCGATATTAGAACGGGGGTCGATGACATGCAAGCGCAACCGTAATCTTGCCTATAGGGCGAGCGTATATGATGCCTCCTTGAGCGCGCCTCGGGTACTGTAAATTCTTAGTAGGCAAGTAAGGGCGCGCCGCGCGGTGCGATTGACAGGCAACCGTGAAATGATATAATTACTTCTGCATAAACGTGGCTGCCAAGCCTTATGTTTGGTGCGATTAGTCCGAGTGGCGGAATTGGTAGACGCGCTAGGTTGAGGGCCTAGTGGTAGCAATACCGTGCTGGTTCAAGTCCAGTCTCGGACACCGAAAAACCCGCGAGATATCTCGCGGGTTTTTTTGTAGACATCGGCCCGCATGTTAGTAAAGCACTCGTGGTAAACCCCGGAGTCGAACTCTCTATTAAGGGTTGCAGTTGCCGCAAGGAACATAACCCGCCCGCACCGCCTCGCCCCTGCTCTTAAACGGCACCTGGTTGTGTGGCGCGGGAAGCACCCGGCACGACGGGAGGTGAAACTTTTTGCTATTCCTGTTGCCGATGTAGGCGCCGGGTGATTTAACTTGCGGCCGTTTAAAGCTGGTTTCGGGCGGAGCGCGACCGGTCTCGCCCGACCACAGGCCAACGCCTTTTTCTCGCGCTTCAGCCGCCAACTTCACAAAATAGTCCGCGTATTCGACATCCGGCGGATAGGTCGCGGCCGCCGCGTAGCCTTGCCGCACCAGCTCCGCATTGATAAAAGTCTCGCCGACATAGACGTAACGTAGGAGCCTCCCATACCTGTCGGTCTCACTGACATCCTTGACAAGACTTACTGCTTTGCCGTCGGCCAGCCCGGCGTTCGCTCGTGTCGCCTCGGCGTAGAGGTCCTCGAACCGCTCCGGCGTGTCTATCCCGATATAGCGGACTCTTCTAACCTGCCCGCCGCTTAACCTAACCTCAATCGTATCACCATCGATGACCCGGATGACCTCGCCGCGCTCTTCTATCCGCAATGCCGATTTAGAAGCGGGTGCCGTCGATTGCGTCGCGCCCGGAGCGTCATCCGCAACTTCTTCGGCGCCGGCTGCCGTATTTTCGCTCGTCTTTGATTTGGTGCTCAAATCGCTGCCGCCCGGTAAACAACCAGCCGCCGCAACGACAAACAACATTATGAGAATATGTATGGCGCCGTGCCGAAAAACACTCTTTCGATTATTCACCGTGCCCTCTTTCCCGGTATAGATTCCAGCATATAGCGTCTGATGCGAATTAGTTTTCGAATATAGTGGGCAAAGTTGTGGGCATCTTCAAAGCGCACGTTTCCTCTCTCGAAAATGCCCAGCTAGAGTGACCTGGTGTTTTAATTCGCATCAAACGTATATAGCGATTGGCCGGGTTTAGATGCCTTTAGTTGTCAGCATACCATACTCGATTGTTCGGCGCAGAGCGTATATTATCAATCAGATAGACCCGCATTTAAAGGTTCCAAATAATTAGAATTACGGCCGAACTAGTTTGTATTTCATTTGCCCATAGAGTAGAATCGAAAGTAGATTAATATTGTTAATATTTGGCATGTTATGGTAAAGCGCTCATGAAGTTGTGTAAGGAAATCGAGCCGCAAATCGCTGAACTGCTCGAAAACATGGCGCAGAGCCTTGGCACCGACGCGGCGGGTTTTGCTGTCGTCAACGGTGATGAGTCAATTGGTTACTGCGCGCTCTACAATATAGCCGACCACATGGGAAAACTCTCTGTGTCTAGGGGTATTGACGTTCTGGGGATGGTACTCGCCACGCAAAAAACCACGATTATCGACGACTACACGTCGTTCCCTAAAGCGATATCCGCATGGATTCAGGTAGGGGCCAGGTCTGTTGCCAGCGCGCCGGTACTGGTAAACGGTAATCTGGTAGGCGCAATGACCGCTCTGAGCATCGATAAAGCGCGAAACTTTTCGCAAGCCGATGTCGAAACAATAGAGGCGTTTGCGGGGCGCGCCGCCACGCTGCTTGAAGTAGCGATGTCACGCCAAACCTAGTTCAGCCAATCTCTCCCGCACCGTCGATTGCAAGCTTCAAGACAACAATCGCTATGTCGTCCTCGAGCCGGCTCCCGGTGAAATCCTTTGCGATGTTTACCATCTCCGAGGCGAGTTCCCGCGGGTCCGAGTTTGAATAAATCGTAGAAAGCCCTCCTACTTTTGCCGCCTCGGCGGCCGACTCGGATACACTCGCCTTATCAGCTCTAAGAACTCCCGCTTGCGCTATTCGGTGGAAACTGCCATAGTCATACTCTACGCTCAAAACCAACCAGGCGCAAGCGGGATGCCGGTCTCCTTGTCGCTCATTATCGCGAATTATCGAGGCTGCCTAGTACTCCATCACACGTTTTATGAGTTGTCATTCTGAGCTTTTCTTTGTCATTCTGAGCGAAGCGAAGAATCTCAACTGTTGCCTTATGCCATAGTCTGAGATTCTTCGGTCGGCCAAAGCCTCCCTCAGAATGACAGGCTCTACTCATTACACGTGCGATGATCTACTAGATGATGAAGCGCCGGATGACCTCCTCGACGCCTTCGCTGACGGGAGCTTCGGTTACGTAATCGGCAATCGCCTTCAACTCGTCGGCGGCATTGGCCACAGCCACCCCGAGACCGGCGTACTCGACCATCTCGAGGTCGTTAATATTGTCGCCGATGGCGATTACCTCTTCCCTCTCGATGCCGAGGCGCTCGGCTAATTGCGCCAGCGCCAACCCCTTCGTAGCTTGAGGATGGAGCACGTCCAAGAACCAGTCCGCCGAATTGGTTATCCTCACCTGCGAGTCTAGTTCGCTCTTGAGTGTTTGCGTCAGTATTTGCGCCCTGCCCAAGGGAACCATGAACACCAGCATCGTCGGGTCTTCACCGAGCAACTCCCGTACGTCGGCGACGTGGTGTATATCGACCCCGAGTAAATCGGCATACCTATCGGTCCAATCATGGGCGGTGTCGGTAAAGACGTCGTCGCCGAGGAACGCATAGCGCAAAACGGGTTCGTCCCTCAATAGGCGCAAAGCTTCTCTCGCCTGTTCAGCCGGGACTTTTAACTCGCGATATACCTCATCTGAATACATGCTCCGCATAATCGCGCCGTTGTAGGTGATAACCGGGGTGTCCACGCCCAGCTCATCCGCGTAACGCAAAGCGCCGCGAGACATCCTGCCGGTGGCAATCGTAAACCTCACGCCACGTTCGCTGACTTCGCGAATCATCTCCACCGTATTGCGATTTAAGATTTTATCATCGTCGAGCATAGTGCCGTCCAAGTCCAGCGCCACTAGTTTGTAAGCCAAAATGGTTGTCCTTTCTGAGTGCGCATGCTAAACACGGCGCACATCGCAAACCTGCCGGTCGGCCTCATCTCGGTCGGCCTCATCGTAAATACTTCTTAGCCAGCCCGATTACGCCCTCGTTTAAAAAAAGGTCGAGTATCTCGCGTTTTCTCGCGGCATCGTAGGCGGCGCGCTTATCGTCATCTTTGAGAACCTCGTAAGCGTCGCGAATCTCCAACCACCCGCGCGCCGCGTCTTGCTTCTCCTCGGGAGGAACTTTGTCCGGGTGCTTCTTTTGCGACAAAGCCTTAAAGGCTTTGTCGATTACCTCTTTAGAAGCCGCGGGGTCTACCTCTAACATCCTATAATAATCCGGCAATTTATCCCTACCTTGCTTGTGCGACGCCGCTAGCGACGGCTAGAGCTTTTTCACCATCCCGACCAGTACACTATACCAAAAATAAAACAATCCTGTATAATGAAGAGAACCGGACGCGGCAAACCGAGCGCGGCTTTAAACATTAGCGACACAGGGTGGATAAAATGCGCATAGTCGAAGGTCTCAGAAGCTTTATAAAAAAAGAAGACCCCATTGTTTGGAAGAGCCTGCTTATAGCATCGGCACTGACGCTCATCTTCTATATCTTCGTGCTCGTCTACACGAGATAACGAACGAACCTATTTATCTTCTAGCCTGATAAGATATTCAAAGGCGGCGAGGGCGGCTTTGGCGCCCTCTCCCGCCGCGACGATTATCTGCTTTTGCGGCACATTCGTGACATCCCCGGCGGCAAACAAGCCGGCGACATTGGTGCGGCTGCCGCAATCGACGACGATTTCCCGCTTCTCGTTGAGTTCGACCAGACCGGAGACAAAACCCGAGTTCGGTTCGGACCCTATTTCGATAAAGACGCCGCGCACCGGGAGCTCGCGCAACTCATCGATCTTTCGAGACTTAATTTTTAGGCGCTCCACCGAGTTCCGCCCTTCGATTGCGATGATATCGTAACCCTTGAGTATCTCGATGTTGCTCGCGTCCGTCACCCGCTCCTGGAGGACCGGGTCGGCGCTCCATCCGTATTGGGATATCGCGTAGACCTTGCCCGCGATATCGAGAAGCTGCACTACCGAGCTGAGCGCGGCGTTACCGCCGCCGATTACAGCGACGTCCATCTTGGCGAAGAGCGGGGCGTCGCATGTGGCACAATATGTTACACCTTTGCCGACGAACTCCTTCTCGCCAGGAATCTTAAGATTCCTGGGGGACCTGCCGGTCGCCACAATGACCGTCTTTGTCAGGACTTCCTCGCCACCGTCGAGATGGACGGTGAAGTTTTCTCCTTCTTTCGTCACTTTCTCGGCGGTCTTATGCTCAATCGGGATATTAAACTCCGCTACCTGTTCCTCGAATTTTGCCATGAGTTCCACGCCGGAGATCAGATGATACCCCATATAGTTTTCGATTCCGACGCTCTTTATCGCAAGCCCTCCCACGATATTCGTGTATACGACGCAATCCATTTTTTTGCGCGCGGCATAGACAGCGGAGGTCATCCCCGCCGGCCCCGCACCGATTATCACAACATCTCTCAAAACAAACCCCCCAGCCTTACAGCCCGGCGATAGCCGCTTCGAGCCTGGCCCGGTCGTAGCCGACGATGGCCTGCCCGTCGATTACGGTGACCGGCACCCCAAGTTGGCCCGAAACCTCCACCAGCTCGCCTACTCTGTCAGGTTCAGCCGCCAGGTCGATTTCCTCGAATTCGACCTTCTTTTCCTCGAGAAACTTCTTGAGCAACGAACAATACGCTCAGGTCGGGGTAGAGTACACTTTGATATTCGCCGGCATTCAAACCTCCATGTCCAATATTGATCCAATATCGACCGCTTCCATTGCTAAGCGCATCGACTCTCGACTACCTCTAAGCGCATCGGCTTTGAAAAGCCTCACGCCGCCGGTCGGCGCAGGCCGCGCACGTGCAGTTCGTTGAGCAAATCGACGACGCCCCGCACCGAGAATGCGACGTATTCCGCTATCTTCTTTTGCGTGAAGTTCGCAACCTCTCCGGTTAGCGTCACTACTCCTTCGTTGACGTCCACTTCCATCTCGGTCAAATCGAGGCGTGTGTTTTTAATGAGCGCCCCTCTTACCTCCCGGGCTATCTCGGCGTCGGCAACGCCCATCTCGGGTTTGACCACAAGATGGTTGACGACATCGACGACGCCCGCCACCCATCGCGCGTCGTTTTCGGCCTCGAATTTCTCGACCGTCGAACGTATCGTGCCGCGCAAAAATACGACACCGTCGATGGTCTCGGCGCTGATGTGTTTGTCTTCGACCCACGTATCGAGTTCGAGATTCCTTCTAACGTCTTCGGCGATATCCGCGTCGCTCTTGGTAATCGCCGGAACGACCGTAATGTTGTTGATAACATCTTTTACGCCCCGCACCCTGCCGGCGATTTCCTCGGCAACCGCCTTCTCGTTGTAGGTGTCGACCTGACCGGCGATGACGATAATGCCTTCGATGCCGGCGTTTACGTCTACTTTGGTATGGTCAATCCGCGTATCCGAAGCCAAAGCGCGCTCCACGTCGATTACAGGATCTATATTTGCCATATCGAGAGATACCTCCCACTCCACTAATATTGCCTGGTTGTAGAGTGATTCTACCCGTGTTCGACGCGCCGAAAACATCGAACCGGTGCTGAGCAAAGATAGTTTCCAACGGGAATAGCCGGTCTGTGAAGTGTGTCGTCTTCCATACAGGAGCGCTTTCACTTGATATCGTTGTAATTGCTGACCGACGCGTTGACTTCGGCGCGCTTCGCTTCGTAGCGGTTCACCTCAGCCTGGTGCGAAGCGACCTTTGCGTTATGGGCGACTATCTTCTCATTGTAGAGAACCACCAAGGAGTTGTGCGCCTGGACGGAGCGTTCATAATCGGCCCGGCTCGAAAAGGTGCGTATGTCGAGATTGCGGCGCGCGTCCGTTATCTGCCGGTTAAGGCGGTCCAGGTCGGCCTGGGACGCGACGACCGCCGCCGCCGAGGAATCGATACCTTTGCTCAGCTGGTCGAGTTCGCCCTTACCCCGGTCGACCTCCTCGCGCACTTGGGCGATGTACTTCGTCCGGGCCGAATCGATAGCGAGCGAATGCTCCACATCGACCTCGAGCCCGACATACCGGCAGGTGAAGATGTCGGATTGGTTTATTACCTCATCATGGCGGACATCGGTCAAATAGATATAGGAGGGGCGCAGTTTTTCAAAGGTAACGGCGCCGGTATCTCCCCAGGTGGGGTCAGACGGAACCCAGCCGTGATTCGCCAGGTATACCTCGGCCCAAGCATGCCCTTTGCCGAGGCTCTCCCCTTCGGTGGGAATACCGCCAACATACTTGGCCGGAATCCCTTTGGCCCGGCACAACGCGATAAAGAGGTCGGCATACTCGACGCAAACACCGCTTTTAATCTCAAGGGCGCGGGCGGCGCCATACGTTTTGGCCATCGCTTTTTCCGCTTTCGACTTGTCATACGAGAGGTTTTCAGCCACGAAGTCGTGGATTTTCTTGACGGTATCGACATCATCGATCCCGTTGATTCGCTCGGCGGCCTCGCGTATTGAAGGATGGTCTTTCTCGATAAACCGCTCTTCTTTGGTGTATGCGGCGCGCTCGGCTTCGCTTAACGGCGCGGCCAGACCGGAGTCTCGCGCGGTCGATAGGTCATACCTGAAGAGCTTAAGGGTGACTAGAATCCTAATATCGAAGTCCTCTTGTGGGTCTTCGACTGTGAATTCGGCGTAACGATTGTCCCCGACGTCATATATTCTGGTGGGGTCACGGGAGAAATCCATCCCCAAAACGAGCTGCTTATGCTCTATCGTCTTTGGAATGAGCGTTGTGACGACCGCACCGGGGCCGCCCGCTCCGAGCATCCGCTTGAGCGAGCCCGAATTGCCCCCAGAGACTTTGACGTTGTAAATCATATCAACGGTGACCAGGTCGTTGTCACCGGCCGTTGCCGGGTCGAATTGGTGGGAGTCCGGTGCCTGGACGGTCAAGCTTGCCGGGTCGACCGGTTGAGGCTCTCCCCTGCCGGCATATGACTTTGGCTTCGTCTCCAAGGCGGCTCTCTCACCGTTGCCCGCCATGATGACGTCCTTTATATCATCGCTTAATTTGGAGCCGACCCCGCCCGGCAGGTTGACGCAGCCCGCCGCCGCAGCCCATATCAACAGCGCGATAAGGAGTATCGCCGCTTTGGCCGCCATCTTGATTTTACCGATTCTCATATACGATTTCTCCGCCCAAAATAGTGTGGGTAATATCGGACTTGGTTACGCTCTCCAGAAGATGGTCGTACGGGTTTGTGTGACGCCTCACAGGCGCATCGACGGCAATAAAGTCGGCGCGCTTGCCCGCTTCGATGCTCCCGAGGTCGTCGTCGAACCCGAGAATGCGCGCCGCCTCGATAGTCAGCTTCTCGACGAGTCTCCGCGAACTGAGCCTACTTCTCACCCCGTGCTGTTTCTTAAAGATCGCGCCAACCTTTCGGGCTTCGACAAAGAGGTCGAAGGAGGGGTTGCTCGCGATGCTGTCGGTTCCGATGCCGAAGCTCAATCCGTGCTCCACAAAGCTTCCGATAGGCGCCTCACCCACATTTAGCAACGCGTTGGAGGTCGGACAGACGGCGACGGTTGCGCCTTTCTGCCGCATCAGGGCTATATCGTCATCGTTTAACCACACCCCATGCGCGGCGATGAGCGAATCGTTGACCAGTCCCAGCCCATCCAGAAATTCGGCCGGTGTGCCGCCGGAACCGCCCGCGGCTATCACGTCGAGCGCCAGCCGGTCGCTAATCGTCCGCGCAAGCGCGCCCGAGCCGCTTCGCACGAGTTCGACCTCGTCGGCGGTTTCCGCCAGGTGGACGCTGAGCGGCAGGGCGTACTCCCGCGCGATGTCGGCGCACGCTTTGAGCGCCGCATCGGTCAGGGTATATGCGGAGTGGGGCGAGAGGCCGAGCCTTTGCACTCCGGCTTGGGCGACCGGCTCCGAGCTTTTGAGACGCTCAAGCAAGCCAACGACGTTTTCCATTAGGTTGGAGGCGTCGACCGCTACGACCTCGAGATAGATGAGCGCCGGCATACCGGCCTCGTAAGCGGCTTGCAGGCCCGCGCCCGAGCGTGTTATCTCGGCCGAGCAGGTAATCCCCGCCGCCAGGCTGTCGGCTACCCCTTTTCGAGCCGCCCTCAACCAGTCGTCTCGTTCCATACCGCGCCCCGCCTGGATTATTCCGCCGAGCCACTGCGCGAACGACGCGGGCTCGGAGGCTAGAAAATCAAAGTCAGCGCACTCGAAATGACCGTGGAGGTTGACCAAGCCGGGCATGAGAAGAGCGTCTCCAAAATCATGGAATTCTTCGCGGGGGTTTTCTCTAAGTACGCTTGCGCGTTCGCCGACGGTGACAACGCGTCCGTCTTTGACCAGAACCGCCCCATGCTCGACGGGCGAGCCGGTGATAGGGAGAACCAAATCAGCTGTGTAAATCATATCTTAAGCATAGCCCACTTGCGCCCGCCGCGCTAGAATTTCGCGCGTCCCTAGGAAATAATTCTTCGGCTAATCTTCCTTTAGGAGGGTGTGTTTCCGCAAGCTCACGCACTCACAAGCCGCCGTCGCGTCTGTGTCGCGAAGGGCATCGAGCAAAGTCTTGCCTACCATCTCCGACTCACCGTAAAAGATGTCCGCCAGCTCTTCGTGCGTCCAATCCCGGACGACCCCTTCGGCGTAGTTTACCACCAAGTACATACCCGCGTAACAGGCGCCTATCTCGCGCGCCAAGTATACCTCGGGGCAGATGCTCTGCCCGACGACGTCGGCTCCCCACTGTTTCAACACGGCGACCTCCGCCGGGCTCTCGAAGTGACGCCCGTCGGTGTTGGCGTAGATGCCGCGCTCGAAAAGCCTCGCCGGCGCATGTTTTGCGGCGGCTTCGGCTAAGTTCGCGTGAAGTTCGGGGCAGATGGCTTTTCGCATGACCAGGAGGTAATCGGAACCGATGTTAACGGCCTTTCTCATCGAGTTATCGATATAATCGGTGGGCAAAACGATATCGCGCGGGTTGAGCAGGTGGTTGACGGCGCCGACGCCGCCTTCGACCAGAATGCGCCCAACACCGGCCTCGCGGAAGACCCAAAATATCTGCCGTGACGAAGCCGCTCGCGTCACACCCCGCCGCCAACCGTGCATCTTGCAGGTGAGCACGGCTTTATCGTTGAGTTTGAAGAGCGTAAACGGTGGGCTCTCCCCAAAAGGCGTCTCAAAGACGAGACCTTCTTCTAAGACCTCGATATCCGGCTCACCGAGCGCCCCGGGGAACTTTATCGAAAATGTGCTGGAGCCGCCGATGATGGCGAACCCCGCCGTTGGAATCTGTGTCGACATAAGCGTATTGTCCATCCTTTTCTAGTCCTCTTCCTTAAGAAGGGGCTTCAATCAAACCTCTCGACAATTTCGTATACGGTGTTGCGGCGTGCCGCCTGCTTGCCGGTCGCTTTGATGAGACGCACCATCTCTTCTTTCGTCATCTTATAGGCTAGGCCGGTCGCGCGTACCACGTTCTCCTCTATCATGATGCTCCCCAGGTCGTCGGCGCCGAACGAGAGGCTGAGCTGCCCGATGTCCGCGCCTTGGGTCACCCATGAACCCTGGATATGCTTAATATTATCTAAGAAGAGGCGCGCGACCGCCAGTGTTTTCAGGTAATGGCGCGATGAGACTACGCTGCCGCCCAGCTCGGTCATCCCCGGCTGGTAGGTCCACGAGATAAACGCGCGGAAGCCGCCGGTCTCATCTTGGAGACGCCGGACCTTGCTCATATGCTCGATGCGATCCTCTACGGCTTCGGGGCCGCCCATCATCATCGTCGCCGTGCTCTCGATACCGTTTTCGTGCGCCCTGCGCATGACATCGAGCCAGCGTTCGGCTGAGACCTTGTTCGGGCTGACCGCGTTGCGGTAGTGGTCGACGAGAATCTCGGCGCCCGCGCCGGGGAGCGAATCGAGGCCGGCGTCTCTCAAGCGCCGCAGTGCTTCGTCGACGCTGATGCCGGATATGTCGGCGATATAGGCGACCTCGGGCGCGCCGAGCGAGTGGACAACTATGTCGAAACGCTCTTTTATGCCGCGAAAAAGGTCTTCGAAGTAGTCGATGGTAAGGTCGGGGTGGAGCCCGCCCTGCATCATAATCTGCGTACCCTCCAGCGCTATCGTCTCTTCGATTTTCTTGAATATCGCATCCTTGCTCAAGAGGTAGGCGCCCGCGTCGTCTTTGTCTCGGTAGAACGCGCAGAACTTGCACTTGCTGGTGCAGATGTTCGAGTAGTTGATGTTGCGGTCGATGATAAAGGTGACGGTCTCTCCGAAGAGCCGCTCCCGCACGCTGTCGGCGGCCGCGCCGACCGCGAGCAAGTCTCCCTCGTTTAGCAGGTATAGCGCTTCTTCTTCGGTCAAGCGCCTGCCGGCGAGCACCTCGTCGAGTATCGATTGCCGGTCCATTATACCTCCACGAACTCGAGCTTCGGTATCTCCTGGATGAAGCCGAGTTCATACGCGCGAGTGGCGTAAGCGAGCAGGTCTTCCCGGTATGGGGCGTCGAGGTCGAACCTTAGGCTTGCGAAGTAGTCCCTCAAGAAGTCCGCTTCGAAATTTTCCCAGCGCGACACCGCAACCGCTATCTCGTCGACCTTCTCGATACTGTATGCCATCGATTTCATAAACCCCTCGTAAATCTCTTTTACCAGGTCGGGGTTTTCGGCGGCGAAGATGCGCCGCGCCGCCCATACCGCGAAGACCATCCGCCTGCCCGTCAACTCTTTCCATTCTTTGCCGAGATCGTATAGGTAGAGGTCTTGGGGCGGCTCGTGGAGCACGCGCAAAGCGTGGTCGCCTATGAGCAACGCGCCGTCGGCCTCCATCAACATCTCGGACAAATCGGGCGGGCACGAGAAATACTTCGGTGACAGGCCATATTTGTCGCGAAGGATGATGCGCGTAAGCGTCTGCGAGGTAGCCGAGGTGTTGGTCAGCGCCACCAGGCGGCCGTCCATCTCCTCGATGGGGACCTTGCTTATGAAAAGGATGCTCTTTACCTCGCCGTCGGCGGCGACCGCCAGGTTCGGCATGAGCATCAGGTCTTTGTAGTTGCGGCAGTACTCGATAGAGGATATCGGGCTGATATCGAGCTTGCCTTCGAGCAACCATTTATTGAGTTCGGTCGGCGTGCCCTTGACAAGCTCTACATCGAGCAAAACGTTATTTTGGACGAGGCCATAGTAGAGCGGCAGGCAGTTTATAAACTGGATATGGCCGACTCGTGGTCTAAGCAATTACGATTCCTCCAGGTATGTTTGGCGCTTTTTACAGCGGTAATGCCGCTAACGGTAATGCCGGTCGCGCTAATCCTCGTAGACCTTTAAAACGTTGTAGAGCGTGTCGCGTTCGACCGGCGTACGCCCGGCGTCTTTAATAAGGTCGATAAGCTCGTCTTTTTCAATCGACTCGCCCGTTTGAGCGCCGGCGGATTTGGTTATCTTCTCCTCAACGACCGTGCCGTCGAGGTCGTCGACGCCGAAGTCAAGCGAGAGCTGCGCCAGCTTCAAGCCGACCATTATCCAGAACGCTTTGACGTGGTCGAAATTGTCGAGCATGAGCCGCGCGACCGCGAAGGTCTTGATCTCATCGAACGCGGTCGTCCTGCTGATACCGGTAAGCGCGGTGTTGTCCGGGTGAAATGGGAGCGGGATGAAGCTCTGGAAACCGCCCGTCTCATCCTGGAGCTCACGGAGTGTTATCAGGTGGTCGACGCGCTCCTCTATCGTCTCGACATGCCCGTAGAGCATCGTCGCGTTGGATTTGAGACCGAGCCCGTGGGCGGTTCTCATGACCTCGAGCCACTCCTCGCCGCTCGCTTTCTTCTCGCAGGTAAGGCCGCGCACTCGTCCGCTGAATATCTCGGCTCCCCCGCCGGGCATCGAGCCCAGGCCCGCGTCTTTTAGCTTCTGGAGCACCTCGCGGATGCTAAGGCCCGTTATCTGGGCGAAGTAGTCTATCTCGACCGCCGTAAACGCCTGGATATGTATATCGGGCAAGGCTTTCCCGCACTCGCTGATTACTTCGAGATAGTAGTCGAAGGGAAGGTCCGGGTGGAGCCCGCTGACGATGTGAAGCTCGGTGGCGCCAAGAGCCGGTGCTTCGAGCGCGCGCCCGAGCGCCTCATCTAGCGTCATCGTATACGCGTGCGCATCACCCTTGTCGGCGCTGAACGCACAGAACTTGCAGCGTGAAACGCACACGTTCGTCAGGTTGATGTGGCGATTGACGTTGAAGTAGGCGTAATTGCCGGTTTTCTGCTCTTTGACATAGCGCGCGAGCCGCCCCAGGGTGAGGATATCATTGCAGTTATATAGTGCGATACCGTCTTCGCGCGAAAGCCGCTCGCCGGAGAATACCTTTTCTTCGATCTCCTTTATGTTGATGTCCGCGCTCACTATCGACATGTTTACCTCCGAGTTGGTTCAAGTTTTGGAATCAATTCTACCTGCTCGACGACCCTACTCCCACCTCTTAAAAAGCTCGTGCTCTACCTCGAGCTGGTCGAGAACTTTGCCGACGACAAAATCGACCATGTCGCTGACGGTCGCGGGTTTATGGTAGAACGCCGGCATGGGCGGGACTATCTTGGCTCCCGCCTCTTCGGCGGCCAAAAGATTCTTCAAGTGTATCCTGCTTAACGGGGTCTCCCTCGGCACCAGAATCAAGCGCCGCGACTCCTTGAGCATGACATCGGCGGTGCGCTCGATAAGGTTGGATGAGAGCCCGTTTGCGACCGCGCCGAGCGTCGCCATGCTGCACGGTATTATGACCATGCCGGCGGTGCGGTGCGAGCCGCTGCAGACCGGCGCCATAAAATCGTCGTTGCTATAGTATTTAAGGAGGCTCTCGGCCTCGGGAATGCCGAGCTTCCCGGCAAAGACGGAGACCACCTGTTCATCGTCGAAATAGTAATCGCACTCGTGGGCGAGGACCAACTTTCCGGGCTCGGAGATTATAAGTGATACCTGGTGGCCGCGCTCGATGAGCGTCTCGACGAGGCGCACCCCGTAGATACTACCGCTGGCTCCGGTTACGGCGACGACGTGTTCCAAACTACGCCATCCCCTTAATCAAATATCGCGCGGCGAAGTCGAGGCCGGTAAAGGCGAAAATCTGCAGGCTTATGAAGCCGTTTATCGTGAAAAAAGCCACATTAACCTTGGATAGATCATCCTCTTTGACCATCCGGTTTTCGTACGCCAAGAGCAGCGCCGTTATCGCCACCCCGATATAGTAGACCACGCCCAAGTCGAACGCGACACCAACGGTAAAGAGCAGGCACACCGTCAGCACATGAAAAGTCCTGGTCACAAGGAGCGCTTTTTTAACTCCAAAGACCGCCGGAATCGAGAAGAGCTTATCTTTGCGGTCGAAATCGATATCCTGGCACGCATAGATGATGTCGAAACCGGCCACCCACAAGGTCACCGCCGCGCCTAAGACTACGACGGGCCAGCTAAGGCCGTTGGTTATAGCTATCCAGGCGGCGATGGGCGCAAGACCGAGGCTTACGCCCAGGACTACATGACTCAGCCAGGTAAACCGCTTCGTGTAAGAATAAATCAAGAAGGGAAAGACGATAGCCGGCCAGACGAGACGGGCCAGCGGGGCGAGCTGGTAGGTAGCGACAAAAAAGACGATCAGGCTAACGGCGCTAAACACCAGCACATAGTTGTTGTTGAGCTTGCCGGCGGGTATCGCGCGATCCTCGGTACGCGGGTTGCGCGCATCTATCTCTCTATCGATATAGCGGTTTATCGCCATGGCGAAACTACGCGCTCCGACCATCGCAACGGTAATCCAAAATATCTCCGCGATGCTCGGGAGCCCGTTCGCCGCAAGCACCATGCCCATGTAGGCGAAGGGCAGGGCGAAGATAGTATGTTCGAACTTGATCATCTCAAGGACGACCTTAAGCTTACCCAAGACCGTATTCCTTCCATTTTTCATCTACCATCTTGCGGGTGGCTTCGTCCATCACGATGTCATCCGGCCACTCGCGGGTATGCCCCTCTTCCGGCCACTTCTTGGTCGCGTCGATACCCATCTTCGACCCGAACCTCGGTGTGTTCGATGAGTGGTCGAGCGCGTCGAGGGGGCCCTTCACAATCATAATATCACGAGCCGGGTCGACATTGTTAAATACCTTCCACAAGACTTCCGACATATTCTGCGCGTCGACGCGCTCGTCGACGACGATTATCATCTTGGTGAACATCATCTGCCCGAGCCCCCATATCGCGCTCATAGCTTTGAACGCGTGCGCCGGATAGCTCTTCTTTATAGAGATGATGGCGCAATTATGGAAAACACCTTCGAGCGGCAGGTTGAGGTCGACTATCTCGGGCAGCGCCGTCTTGAGCATCGGCAAGAATATGCGCTCGGTAGCCTTGCCCATATAGCAGTCCTCCATCGGCGGCTTGCCGACGATGGTCGCCGGGTAGATGGGGTCCTCGCGCATGGTGATGCACTTTACGTGGAAGACCGGGTAGTAATCGGCGAGCGAGTAGTAGCCGGTGTGGTCGCCGAAGGGACCTTCCCAGCGCGTCTCCTCGTGGTCGACGTAGCCTTCGAGGATAATCTCGGCGCGCGCCGGGACCATCAAGTCAACGGTCTTCGCTTTTACGACTTCGACGGCTTGACGGCGGATTATCCCGGCGAAGAATAACTCCTCCAGCTGGGGCGGGAGCGGCGCGGTCGCCGAATATATCGTCGCCGGGTCGCCCCCGAGCGCGACCGCTACCTCGATCGGCCGGCCCTGTCGCTGACACTTGCGATAATATTGGGCGCCGTCGTGGTGCTCGTGCCAATGCATCCCCGTGGTCGTGTCGTCGAATACCTGCATCCGATACATACCTAGGTTTTGCCTGCCGCTATCGGGGTCTTTGGTGATAACCAGCGGTAGCGTGATAAATTTGCCGCCGTCCTGGGGCCAACACTTGAGTACCGGCATATCGTTGAGCGAGAAATTCTCGGTTAAGACCACTTCCTGACAAGGGGCGTTCTTGACCTCCTTCGGTTTGTAGTCGGCGATATTTTTGAGCTTGAAGAGCATCGATAATTTTTGCCAGAAGTTGCCCGGCTCGCCGTCGGGCAGAAGCTCGGCGAGTTTCCGCGGGACCTCGTCGAGCTTATTTACGCCAAGAGCCCAGCTCATGCGCTCGTAAGAACCGAATGCGTTCATCAAAACAGGCATGCTGAAGCCTTTGGGATTTTCAAAGAGGAGGGCCGGTCCATATGCCTTGCTGATGCGGTCGGTTATCTCGGTGATTTCGAGGTCGGGGTCTACTTCGGCCTTGACCCGCTTGAGCTGCCCCTTACTCTCAAGATACTTTATGAAATCTCTCAGGTCTTTATATACCATAATCCTGTGTCCACCTCTCATTTATTAGTAAATGATTATACCTTTTGCTTATGGCTTGTTGCAATTTATTACAGTTACCACCGAACGCCAAACATTAAAAATCTTCTAAAATATCGTTGACAACTTCGAAACCATTTGATATTCTGGTAATAGACCCCAAGGGGCTGAACGAGAGGCGTTCAAGAAAGTGAACGTACCAGGAGCGGCTTTAAGGCAAGAGACGAAAGATTATGGTCGTGAGACCAGAACGAGTAATTGTCTGCCGAGAAGTACGAAACGGGAACTTCACAAGTAAGGAATAATCTCAAGCGAGGTTTCTTGGGGTTCTTTATTTTGTCTTTTTTTTGACCTTCCACTTCCCCGGCAGCGATATCTCCATCGGCTCGCGCAATATCGACGGCCCACCCATGCCTCCACTAAGCCCATGCCTCCACTAAGCTCGCCCGGCGCGAACCGCGTGACGAAATCGGTTGTTGCGCGATTAAAAAGGGATGACTTGGGGCTTGCTTGAAGAAGAACCGGCAATGGCATAAAATATGATTGCCCCGCTGATGGTCGGCTTACCAACAGCGAAACGTCCAGGTCGGCATCGAGAGGGGCGTTCGAACCTTGATGGAGGATAGGCTGTCTTGCAATACGACTCGCGGTACGCAAACATAAGAAACACCCTGATATTTGTTTTGATTCTAAACTTGCTGGTAGCGGCGGCCAAAGGGTTCTACGGCTATTACACCCACTCGGTCAGCATGCTCGCCGACGGCTTTCACTCGCTCTTCGATGGGACCTCCAATATCATCGGGTTAATCGGCATATATATCGCATCGAAACCGGCCGACCCCGACCATCCTTACGGCCACACGAAATTCGAGACGATTGCCTCGCTCGGCATCGGCGTCCTGCTCTCCATCACCGCGGTGCAAATACTTATCGCATCCTATCGACGGCTCTTTACCGGCGCCGAGCCCGACATCACCACATTAAGCTTTATCATCATGGCTGTGACCATAGCCGTCAACATCGTCGTCACCACCTACGAGCACCGCAAGGGCAAGGCGCTCTCTAGCGAGTTGTTGGTCTCCGACGCACTCCACACGAGAAGCGATATCTTCGTATCGATCTCGGTTATCGGCAGCCTGATAGCGGTGCGACTGGGCTTTCCGATTGTCGATGTCATCGTGGCGCTCATTATCGCGGGGGTCATCGGTTTTATGGCCGTCTCGATACTGAAAGAGACCTCGAACGTGCTGTGTGACGCATCGGCCATCGAGTACGATGAGATACGCGGCGTGGTCTTGCACATCGCGGGGGTACGGGACAGTCACGCTATCCGTACCCGCGGCAGAAGAAGCGAGATATACCTCGACCTCCATGTGCTGGTCGACCCGAAGCTTAGCATAGACAAAGCGCACGATATCTCAGATGTGGTCGAAGCGGAGATTCGAAGGTGTTATCCGGAGATAACCGATGTTCTCGTCCATGTCGAGCCGTACAAGGACTAGAGGTAGCTATGGGACGAGGTCTGCTAGAAGAGGCTCTTTTGCTAGAAGAGGCTCTCCTGCTCGAATTCGTCTAGGTTTGCCGCGCGTTGCGTATTCGAGTCACGCCCCTGTCCCCTTCCGAATGTCGGGTCGCCGCTTTGATACGCGTCGATGGCCATGTTCGCGAGTTCGTCCGCGTGCGCGTTCTCGCTGCGGTAGACGTGTCTGACCTCGAACTTTTTAACATCGGCGGCGAGTATTTTTATGCGTTTATGGAGCGGTTTTAGCCCCTCGTTTTTGACTTTGTATTCACCGCGAAGCTGTTTGACGAGAAGCTCGCTATCGGCGCGAACCTCGATCTCCTTCGGGTTGAAGAGCAGGGCGCGCTCGAGCGTCAGGATAAGGGCTTTATACTCGGCGACATTGTTGGTCGCCTCACCCAGATATTCGGATACCTCGGCGAGAAGTTTGCCGTCGGCGTTTCGAATCTCGCCACCCGCGCCCGCCGGCCCGGGGTTACCCCTGGCCGCGCCGTCGGTATGGAGTACGAGTTTCGCTGTGTTTGCGCTCACCATATCTATCATTCCGTAGGTTTCACAAAAATTCTGCCGCAGTTGGAGCAGCGCTCGAGCGCCGTCGATTCGTGTATGTGGTCGGCTTCGGTGCTCGGCAAATCGACCCGGCACCCCTGGCAAATCTCGCCCGCGAGGACGGTCACGGCAACCCGGTGTTTCAGTCTGACCTTATCATATAGACGGCGCGCGTCCTCACTGAGCGCGGTGTAGACCGGCTCGCGCTTCGCCCTCCAGCCGTCGCGCTCACCCGCTATCCGCGCCAGCTCATCCTCCATTCGCCGCCGCGCGGCATCTCGCTCAGCAGTGCGCTTTTGCAACCGCTCGCTAATCGCCTTGTCATCGGATTTGGAACCGTCCACGACCTCGCTCTGCTCAAGAAGCTCCAGCTCGGTGTTGTCGGCTTGGACTTTGAGATGCGCCAGCTCCCGCTGGATGCTTGCAAGCTCCTTGGGGATGGTCACTGTTCCGCTATAAAGGCGCTTCTCCTCCTTGGCGATTTTTGCGTTAAGGCCTTCCAGGACATCCTCGTGCTTCTTGAGAAGCGCGGCCTCCTCGCGCAACTTCTTCGCGACATTGGCGTAGAGCGCCTCTACCTTTGCGACCTCGTCTCTTAACGCGAGATAAGTATCGCGCTCGGCCAGGTTGGCCTCGCGGTAATCGAGCGCGTCGATGTGTGAGTCGATTTCCTGTAGTTCGGCCAGGGTCTTGTAATCGTCCATAATCAGTCCTTGTTCCATGGGCTGGTGTCTATCTCGGAGACCACTACCTCCACGTTCATGCCCGACTCATATAAACGCCTTTGCAACTCTTTTGCCAGCTCGGGGACGATAAGCCGCTCGGTTTCGGCATGGCCGGCATCTACGAGAGCCAACCCCATCGCTTTAGCGGCATGCGCCGCATGGTGCTTAATATCCCCGGTGATAAAGACGTCGGCGCCTGCGGCTTTCGCGACGCCGATAAGCTCGCCGCCGCTGCCTCCGCAGACCGCTACCCTTCTCACCATTATATCCAAATCGCCCGAGACCCGCAGTTCGCAATCGAGCTGGTCGCTCCAGTGCTCGGTGCAATCGCGGAGCGAGCGCTCCTTTAGCATATTACCGATGCGCCCGAAACCCACCCCCGGCGGCGGCGTTTTTACCTCGTAGAGGTCGTAGGCGACCTCCTCATACGGGTGCACCTCGAGCATAGCGGCTATGACTCGGTCTACGCGGTCGGGGCTTACCAGCATCTCCAGCCGGTACTCGTCGACCTCGTTCAATTCGCTGACCTCTCCAAGGTACGGGTGCGCTCCGAGCATCGGGTAGAAGGTGCCCGTCCCCTCGGTTCGAAACGTACAGTGACTGTATTCCCCTATGACGCCGCTGCCCGCGTCTCCCATCGCCGATATCAAATCGTCCACGTTCTCGCGCGGGACGAAGACCGCGATTTTGTACATCTGGATATCGCGCGCCTGCAGGAGCACCCCTATGTCCTGGAGACCGAGCACGCGCGCCAAGACATCGCTAACACCGTCGCGGGTCCGGTCGAGATTGGTATGCGCCGCAAATACCGATATGCCGGCTTGCAAAAGCTCGGTGATGATTCCGCCGATATGGTCGTCGGCGATAACGCGCTCGAGGTTTTGAAATATCAGCGGGTGGTGCGAGATTATGAGTTGCGTGCCCTTCGCTTTCGCTTCCTTGACGACTTCTTCGGTGACTTCGAGTGTGACCAGTACCCTGTTGACCGACGATCGCGAACTGCCGACTTGTAAGCCGACCCTATCCTGGTCGGACTTGAGATACGCCGGCGCGATACTGTTGATTATGCCGGTTACTTGCGAGACAATCGCCAAATTTACCACCCCCACTAGTAGTAGAATCATGGTAGCACAATGGGGGCGGGTTGAGTAGCTGGTTAGCTTGTTTAACAGACAACCAAGCCCACGGTATATTATTGCACCGTTTGTTATAATGGGATAAGAGACGAGTAATTAATTGCATAGGATTTAACGAGTTCCCGTTCATTTTTTATTAAAAGAACGGGAAGAATCATCTTAGGAGAAAAAGGAGGTTGAATCCATGTTGTGTGAACGATGCAGCCGGCGCCCGGCAACTGTGACTTATACGCAGATAAAGGGCGACAAAAAAGAAATTGCGCACATCTGTGAGGAGTGCGCACGCGAAGTCGGTATATTCCCGGGTTCACCCCTTGAGGATATGGGCGGCCTGTTCGGCATGCCGAATTTTTCAAGGATGTTTCCGGAGATATTCAAGCAGCCTACGGGTAACATCTTAGAGTTGCTGTCGGAGAGCGCGAACGAGGCGCTCAACCTCGCCGCCAATGAAGCGGTAAGGCTTGAATTCAACCATATCGGCACCGAGCACCTCGTCCTGGGCTTGAGCCGGGAACCGGTGGGTTCGAAGCTCTTGATGAATCTCGGGGTCAATCTCGATGACTTGCGGAAAGAAGTCGAAGACATGATCGGGCGCGGTAAGGGTGCGCCCGAAAAAGCGATTCCGCTTAGCCCGCGGAGCAAACGGGCGTTTGAGCTAGCCCACGAAGAGGCACGCTCATCCGGTGAACGATTCATCGGAGCCGAACACCTTCTACTCGGACTTATCAGGGAAGATGAAGGTATCGGCGCGCAAGTGATAAAACGGCGCGGCATAGATTACGCCCGCGCTAAACAGGAGGTAATGAATATGGCAGGATCGGCGGAGGCCCCGCAAGCGGCGGCGGAGGCGCCGGGTAAAAGCACGACACCCGCGCTCGACCAGTACAGCCGCGATTTAAACAGTCTCGCCCGCGAAGGTAAATTAGACCCGGTTATCGGCCGTGGTAAAGAGATAGAGCGCATTATAAGGATTTTGAGCCGCCGGACCAAGAACAACCCGGCGCTTATCGGTGAGGCGGGCGTCGGCAAGACGGCCATCGCCGAAGGGCTCGCGCAAAAAATCGAGGCCGAGCAGGTCCCGGAGATGCTCCGGGGTAAGCGGGTCATCGCGCTCGACTTGGCCGGCATGGTCGCAGGCACCCGCTATCGCGGCGAGTTCGAGGAGCGTTTGAAGAGAGTGATGGATGAGATACGGCGGCGGAGCGGCGAAATCATCCTCTTTATAGATGAGTTGCACACGATTGCCGGCGCCGGTGCGGCCGAGGGCGCAATCGACGCGTCGAACATGATAAAGCCCGCCCTCTCGCGGGGCGAGTTGCAGGTCATCGGCGCGACAACGCTCGACGAATACCGCAAGCACATCGAGAAAGACCCGGCGCTGGAGAGACGGTTCCAGCCGATTATCGTGAGCGAGCCGACAGTCGAGGACGCTATCGAAATCCTTAAAGGGCTGCGCGACCGCTACGAGGCGCATCACCGCGTCTCCATCAGCGACGAGGCTATCGTCGCGGCGGTCGAGCTATCCGATAAGTACATCTCGGACAGGTTCTTGCCGGACAAGGCTATCGACCTTATCGACGAGGCGGGCGCCAAAGTGCGCTTGCAGTCGACGGTCCCGCCGGTGGACGTCAAAGGCATGGAGGAAAAACTCGAGGCTCTACAGCGCGAGAAAGATGCCGCGGTCAAGACCGAGAACTACGAGAAGGCGATGAAGCTCCGCGAGAAGGAACAGGCGCTCAAAGAAGAGCTTGAGAAGGCCGAGCGCGATTGGGAGCGGACCAAAGGCATGGCCGATTTGGGGGTCACGACCGAGGACATCGCCGAGATAATATCGAGCTGGACCGGGGTTCCGGCCAAGAAGCTCGTCGAGGAAGAAAAAGCGAAGCTACTCAGGATGGAGGAGACGCTCCACGAGCGGGTCGTCGGGCAAGATGAGGCCATCGAGGCCATCTCCGAAGCGATTCGCCGGGCGCGCGCGGGCCTCAAAGACCCGAACCGCCCCGTCGGCTCGTTTATATTCCTCGGGCCGACCGGTGTCGGCAAGACCGAGTTGGCGCGCGCGCTCGCCGAGCACCTCTTCGGCGAGGCGGAGTCGATGATACGAATCGACATGAGCGAGTATATGGAGAAGCACACCGTGTCGCGCCTGATCGGCGCGCCTCCGGGCTACGTCGGCTATGAAGAGGCCGGACAGTTGACCGAGCCAATCCGGCGCAGGCCGTATTCGGTCGTGCTCTTCGATGAGATAGAGAAGGCGCACCCCGATGTGCTCAACGTCCTGCTGCAGATAATGGACGACGGGCGCATCACCGACGCCAAGGGGCGCACGGTGAACTTTAAGAACACCATCGTCATCATGACGTCGAACATCGGCGGGCACCTGATAAAAAAAGTGCCGGCAATCGGCTTCAAGCCGGTTCCCGAAGAGGAGAAGAAGTTCGAAAGGATAAAAGACCAGGTACTGCGCGAGCTTGAGAAGAACTTCCGGCCCGAGTTCTTGAACCGCGTCGATGAGATAATCGTCTTCCACCCGCTCACGAGCGAGCAGATACGCTTAATCGTCGATATCCTGATGAAGCGCGTCAGCCGCGAACTCAAAGCGCAACGGATAGCGCTGGAGCTGACCGAAGACGCCAAGGACATCCTCGCCAAAGAAGGCTTCGACCCGTTGTTAGGGGCGCGGCCGCTGAGGCGGACGATTCAGCGGCGTATTGAAAACCCGCTGGCATCGAAGTTGCTCAGAGGCGAGTTCGCCGAGGGCGATGTGGTAGTCGCGAGTGTCGAGGACGGGAAGATTGTCTTTAACAAGGAACAAGGGGACGTTGTTTCCTATGAGTCCTAAGCTATTGTAAAACACACGCTCGGTTCATCTCCCGGGTTCATCTTTCGCAAGTTGGTTGTGGTTGGGGAACAACTTTAAGTCCGCCGCTCTTCCGCCAAGAAGATACGCGTGTCCGGAGTAAGGATAGCGTCTCAAGGCCGCCATATCTTCGACAAGCCCCGCCCAAATCGGATTAAGATGAATGTATCTGATGAGTTCGAGAAAGTATGTGTCCTCTTGGCGGATGATGGCCTTATAGCGATTTTGAAACAGATGTCCTACCCGCCTGTGTCGCTTGTTGACCTTGATATCATGCTTGCTTATAGTTATAATAATTTTTGGAGATTGAATGAAACATGCGGTAAAAAGCGCTTGGCGAGGAGTTGTCAAGATGACATCTAATAAAATCATGCTTCTTGTTGCTTGGATTGTCTTTACCGCTTGCATCATGGCCGCTTATAGCCTCAGCAAGGGAGAGGTCCGGGGCACATCATGGAAGCTAAGACTGAGCTTTAGCGCCTTTATGTCATTGTTTATAACAACAATTCTCTTTAGCGCGATATTTGATATTAGCAGCCCATAAGAACTACCATCAGGATTGAGCACGGATCGAACGGCGGACAACGCTTCGAACTTTTACCGAACTTTTACCCTTTTGAAGACCTCGACCTCCTCCCATTCGTGCTTCCTTGGCGCCTCGCCGGGGTCCGTAAACCTTCCTAAAGGTAATTGAGCTTATACAAGACGTCCAGCCACATGCGGATTGCGGCAAAGGCTATAACCACGCCGAGAGCCTTTTTTAGCGAGGCGGCCGGGACTCTCTTCGTATACTTTGCGCCTATTCTGGCGCCCGGCACGGCTCCTATCAGTACGGCTAGCGTTAGCAGATACGGGACTTGCCCTGTCGAAAGCTTTCCAATGGCCCCGAAAATCGACGCGGCAAAGGCTATTCCCAAAGTGCTTCCAATGGCGATTTTGGTTGGAATGCCAAGAAAGTAAATCATAAGGGGCGTAAAGATATAGGCGCCGGGCGCCCCGACCATACCGCCGATAAAGCCTATGGCAACAGAGATAAGAAACGCTCCGATCTTGTTAAATGCTATATCCTCAGGTGGAACACCTTCACCCACCTCTTTCTTGGGCAGCCACATGATGATAGCGGCAAAGGCGGCCATGAACGCAAAGATAACTAAGAGCGTCTCGCTTGAGGTCTGCTTCGAGTAAATCGAACCTAAAAGTGCCGTGGAAGCAGCGGTGACTCCCATAATAAGGACTAGGCTTCTTGAAACAAGGCGATTTTTGCTATGTGTAAGAACACCCGTAAGGGCCGAAGCAAAGACAACGATGATAGTAATGCCGGATACCTCCTTCATGGAAAGCGAACCAACATCAATCAATGGGGGCAGGTATAGAAGGAGCGGCACAAGGATAATGGCGCCTCCTAAGCCTAGCAGGCCCGAGAAAAATGCGCCGACAAGCCCTATCAGAAACAGTATTATGAGCAGACTCGTCTCGGCCATGACTCCGCCTTTCCGCAAAACACAACTCTAGCCGCAATCTGTTTTTCGACTAGAAAGTTACGACTCTGTCGCTTTCCTTAACCATCTCATGCATATCTTTTAGCCCACCGATAGGACAAGCTTGGGGCTCAAGCCCCCGTATCTTCTTTGCGCACGTGCCGCAGGAGAGGGTCTTGCCACCGAGGGCTTCTAAGTTTTTCATCATCTCGGTAATGGGAAACCGCTCGGTACCGATACGCTCCGCTTCAACACCGGGGCCGGTTAAAAAAACCTTTACCTCGTCTCCCGCTCGCATGGCGTGCTCCCCATAGCGAAATGCGTTCCATACGGTCTCCGGGTCGTTTGAGCTGATAATAATTCCTATTTTCATTAACGCCTCCTTGCTCCCGGGTAGGTACCTTTTTTTGTATAAGGACAGCAGGCGGGAGCCGGTAGGCTGCCTTGATACTTCTTATTTAGCACCTTTAAAATATCCGGCACTATCGGATCGACCAAAAAATAGCAGCGCAATCTTCCATCGTTGTAGTAATCGATGAGACCATACCTTCTAAGAAGTGCTAGGTGCTGCGATATGTTGGGCTGGCTTGCCTCAATAGATTCTTCGAAGTCGCTAACGCACTTTACCCCCTCTTGAAGTTGTTCCAGTATCTCTATTCTTATCGGATGGGCAAGGATCTTTAAGAGTTCAATCCTGTTTCCGGTCGCTTTCATGGATAGACCTTTCCGGTCGGAGCACAAAACCATCGTGATATATGCTTACATTATTACATATTTATATGTTGATGTCAAACAGTCGGGGACGTTGTTTCCTATGCATCCTAAGCGGTGCCGGGTGCCGGTACAAGCCCGAGCCCACGCTCAGTCTACCGATTAGCGCATAAGCACATAACTATCTGTAACTTTTCTGAGGACGCCGGCTTGGCAACGCAGCCCAGCACATCTCGAGAGCTTTTGGGATAGCCCGTGCTACCGACTCGCTTAAAACACGGTCGAAGAGCTTTACGTCTTCAACAACGACACCGATAATAACAATCTCCGTTTTTTCCCGACTCAGTTCCGCCTGCTCGGCCATGAAAATTTTTGAAAGCTCTATGGCATCGATTACACTTAAGCCGTGCGTTGAAACAGGTACTGCTTGAGTTTGGCATAGAGTTTCCGGGGTTAAACGCAAGACATCTCCCGGACTACCACCGCCCTTTACCGCGTCTACGATAATCACTTTAGAAGCACCTTTAAATGCATATATCAAGGTTGTACTATCTGTTGTCCGCAACACCTCGATAGAGGACGCATCCTCTTCGATGTTAGATACATCCAACTGCTTTATTTGCTGCCTTAATCGCCCCGCAATCTCGAAGCCAACCCCGTCATCACCGGCAAAGGGTTGACCGACGCCTATGACCCGGATGACTGATTTACTAATATTGCCGCTCGCGCTCTTCTCCACGCCAACCCTCTTCTCCCATGCTAACTTCCATATTCGATGTTGAGCTTAAGAAAGTGCGTCGCGCAAGAGATACAGGGATCATAGTTACGTATTGCCTGCTCGCACTTGTAAGTTGCCTCCTCGGTAGACAAATCAAGCAACGATGGAACAAAGTTTAAAAGATCCCGTTCGATACATTTTTGGTTCTGAGCTGTGGGCGGCACTATTTTAGCGCTCTCGACCAAGCCATCGACGCCGATCTGATAGCTGTGATAAAGAATCCCACGGGGCGCCTCAGAACAACCGTACCCTTTTCCCGCTTTCACGCAAACGTCGACCCTTGGTTTTTCGGGGGGCTCGTAGTTTTCAATAATACGCAACGCCTCTTCGCAGGCGTACAAGAGTTCGATACTGCGAGCGATTATGCTCATAAACGGATTACGGCAAGGAATAGGAATGCCGCTTTCCTTGGCCGCCTCTTGAGCTAAAGGCGTAAGTTTATCAAAATTTAAATTGAAACGCGCGAGTGGCCCGACTGAGTAATCGCCGCTTCCATTAATTACCGAATGAAGTGCATTGGAGTAATCGACTTGTTCTTCGATGAAATGACCTTCATATTCGTTAACGGAAATATCCAACCCTTTATTGGAGACTATGCGTCCCTCATTGAGGGGATACTCGTCTGGATGCCTTAAAGCGACAAATTCAAAATCTCTTTCAAAGTCGGGAAAATCCAGGCTTGCCGCCCATTTTGAGGTTTTACAAGAAGCGTCGATCGCCCACTTAAGGTCGTCCATAAGTGTCAAAAGTGCTTTTTTGTCGGGAGTCCGGTAAAAACCGCCGACACAAACATTTACGGGATGAATTTCTCGCCCTCCGACCAGAGTAACAATTTGATTACCGATTTTCTTAAGTCGCAATCCTTGGTTGACTATGTCCGGGTAATCCTGCGCTATTTTTAGCACATCGTCATATCCCAAAAAATCAGGGGCATGCAGCATGTATATGTGTAGAGCATGGCTCTCAATCCACTCGCCGCAATAAATAAGCCGCCTTAAGTCACGTAAGGCGCCGTCTACTTTTATGCCGAAAGCATCCTCGATTGCATGAGCGCTGCTCATCTGATAGGCCACCGGGCAGATACCACAGATACGCGCGGTTATATCGGGTACCTCCTTATATTCGCGACCACGCAGAAACGCCTCAAAAAATCGCGGCGGCTCATAGACTCTAAGCTTTAAATCCGCTACCCGTCCCCCTTTAATTTTTATATCCAAAGCTCCCTCACCCTCGATTCGGGCAAGGTTCTCTACCTTTATGCTCTTGGTTTTTGTGTTTTTTACTCTTTCTCTATCCGCGTCCCCGTTCTTTCTCATTTTGTCACCACTCCTTCCGCTCCGCGGAATTGCTTCTGAAACGGCTCTCGAAATGGCTCTGCCCAGGCATTGAAGAGGCGAAAGGCACGCTCGATCTCGGCGGGCGACTTATCTAATACCTGCCATCTTTCGCTAAGAGAAATCGTATTAGGAGATTCCATGGGGCCAAAACAACCATAACAGCCACGATGATAAGAAGGACACAGCGCGTCACAGCCAGCATGCACAACCGGCCCGAGACACGGATTATTATGCGCGACCATCACACATATGTTACCCTTCCTTTTGCACTCGACACATACGCTATGTGCTGAAACATTTGGTTTTCTATTGTTAAGTAATGCGTTTACGACTTCGATGAGTTGAAACTTACTGATGGGACAACCTCGTAGGCTCATATCGACTTTCACGTGGTCGGCAATGGGAGTAGAGTGATCTAGCGCGCTAATATGCTCGGGCGCCGGATAAACAACAGACGCAAACTCTCCCACGTTTTTGAAATTACGGAGCGCCTGTATCCCACCTGCCGTAGCGCAAGCACCTATCGTTATAAGATATTTAGAATTACGACGCACCTTCTGTATGCGCTCCGCATCATGAGGAGTTGTTATGCTCCCTTCCACCAAGGAGATATCATACGGGCCCTTTACGGTAAGTCGTGATGCCTCCAAAAAATAGGCGATATCCACCTTGCCGGCGACCGCAAGCAATTCGTCTTCACAATCGAGTAAACTCAACTGGCAACCATCACAGGAAGCAAATTTCCAGACCGCGAGCTTGGGCTTGCTCAGTCGATTGCTCATTATATCTCACGCCCTTCAAAGAAAGGCTTTATTTGGTCGTAACGAAATACCGCGCCGTCTTTGCAGACGAATTTAGGCCCGAATTGACAATGCCCGCAAAGTCCCACCGCGCACTTCATATTTCGCTCCATCGAAATATAAATCTTCTCGTAGGTCAGACCATATTTTACGAGTTCTTTTATGGTAAACCGCATCATGATTTCGGGGCCGCAAATCATCGCTATCGTCTCGTACGGGTCAAAACTAATCTTTGGAATCAAGGTTGTTACGACCCCCACGTTGCCACGCCAGTTTGAGCCGGCTGTGTCCACGGTCACCTGGATTTCCACATCGAATCCGCCTCGCCATCGCTCCAGCTCGCGCGCGTAGAGGATATCAGCCGGGGCACGGGTCCCATACAACAAGATAACTCTTCCATAAAGCTCCCGTTGGCTAAGAATGTGATAAATAGCGGGCCTAAGTGGTGCGAGCCCAATTCCTCCGGCAACAATTACCACATCATGTCCTTTTGATGCCTCTACGGGCCAATGACTGCCAAAAGGCCCTCTTACACCAAGCATATCGCCGCGCTTGATCTTTTTCATTCTATCGGTCACCGTACCGGTCGCCCTTATGGTGTGGACGATTTGCTTTGAGTTTAAAGGGTTGCCGCTGATTGAAATAGGCACCTCCCCAACGCCAAAGAGATAGAGCATGTTAAATTGCCCAGGCGCAAATGTAAAACCGTTAGCGGATCCGCCATTGAATGCTTCGATAATTCCGGCGGGAGGCTCCAGCGTCAATGTGAAAACATCGTTAGTCTCACGACGTATCTGCCGCACCTTGGCGGGGATTGGAGCCATTGAATCTAAAACGACTCGCGATTTCGTTTCGCCTACATGGGCTCTATCCAAATCCGTTATCGAAGCCACTATGTTCGCCCCCCTGTTCCCATGTGGGTTCCGTATATATCGAGAAGCTGGAGTCTCGATGCCCTCAGTCTTTGTATGATAATCTGAGCAAACCGCTTCATCATCTCATAGCCTAATTCGTGGTCTTCCTCGCACTTCGCGCGCAAGCATATCCCATTCATGGCAATAGCTCTTACGGTTTCAATTGCGCGGGCATCCGTGTGCCATAAAAATGGTGGAAAAAGCCAGGCCCAACCGACTATCTCGTCTTCCCCGATTGTTTGGAAGACAATGGTTCCTTGCTCGGGGATGTGCGTCTCCAGTGCTACGCGGCCGGAACGAATAAGATAAAAAGTATTCGCTTTTTCACCTTCACGATATAGAAACTGGCCGGCATCAAAGCGTACGCTAGCACCACACGACAGAATGGTTTCCATATGAGATTCTTCAAAGCCTCGAAAGAAAGGGTGTTCTCTTAAGATTCTTTCAACCGTATCCACAGCGAAGCCTCCTTGTATTGGGACCTATCGATCTTCACAAATAATTCCGACTTCTTCGGCAATATTTATCCCCACGGGACACCACGTTATGCAGCGTCCGCAGCCGACACAACCTAAAGCATCGAACTGATCGACCCATGCGGCAAATTTGTGTATTAACCAATGGCGATAGCGAGCTTTTGGTGTGGTTCGCACAACCCCTCCGTGAATGTAAGAAAAGTCCAATGTAAAACAAGAATCCCATTTTCGCCGTCTTTCAGCGTGCTTACCATCTAGATCGGTAAAATCTTCAACCGAAACACAAAAGCACGTCGGGCAGACCATTGTACAATTGCCGCAGGTTAGACAGCGTGATGCAATCACGTCCCAACGCGGATGCTCGTAATTTCGATAAAGCTTGTCTTTAATACCGTCAATATTTACCCCCGTGCCGTTCTTCAATATGGTGCTTAAGGTGCTTTCTGTAATCTGCTCCGCACTCGCCTCTCCTTCGCGAAGTTCTCCCAGCGGCACATCGCGCAAAATATCGGCGCCCATTTCCGTGCCGACTTCCACCTCAAAGTAATGACGATTGAACCCTTCGCTATCCGGCCCTATGATTTCCGTTAAGGAAAGATCGAACCCGGATGTTGCCTTTGGCCCGGTAGACAAAGACGGGCAAAAACATGTTTTACTAGATTGAGCACAATCGACTGCCACAATAAAAGCTCTATCGCGCCTGGATTTATAGGTAGGGTCAATATAATCGCCCTCCATGAAAACTTTATCTTGAACGGATATGGCATGAAGGTCACACGAGCGCACACCGATAAAAGCAAACTTTGGCGCTACATCGTTTTCTTTTTGAATCTTAAAACCGCTGCCGTTACGCTCTGCTTTCCATAACTTGGACACGGGTGGATGCAAGAACTTCTTCCACGAGTCCGCGCCGACGACATAGCCAAAAAACGCTTCGTCGCCGCGTTTTTCTAGGCGATAAGCACCAGGGCTTTGGGATTCGGTCCAGCCGATAGGTAGATCCTCAACACTTGTGATACTCTCATATGTAATAGCTCGGTCACGCATGGTCGGGCCTACCAGCTCGTAATTTCGATGTGCCAGGGCATCAAGTAGGTGCTGTAAATGCTTACGACCGACTATAGCTTTATCGCCAATCATTAATGGTAGACTGTTTCTCATTTCAACTCCCGGCTAACAATTTTAATCTCGATTCCGGATTCTAAATAGTCGCTCTCGATTAACATCATTGATAGTTTCTTAATTCTTAATTCAACTACTTATTTTTCATCCCTTCTTTTAAAAAAATATTGTGAACAAATGCACGTGGTGCCGTTGTGAGACTTAGTATAGGGGACGTCGGAATCGGTAAAGACAACTGTGGACTTAAGGCATATACTATATACGTATCAGATCGCTTAGACAATCCGACGTCCCACTATGATTCTATCGATCTGTCGACTCAGACACCAAAGCATCGAGTTCTTCGGTAAACCCTAAAATCTTCGCGCGCTGTTCCTCCAGGTTCACGGCGACATTGATGTCGGTCTCCGCAATCGCCGATTGCAAAGCATTCAGCCGCGTTTGATCCAAGCCCCCGTTCACGTCATCGATTTTCCCCAACGCGGTTGCGGCTTCCCGCAGGTGGGTGGTGGCTATGCCAAAGTTTCGCCGGTCCAAGTCAATCGCACTGCGATATAGCGCGGCGCGAGCCTCCATCAAAAGAGCCCGATTCATTTGAGCGGCAAGTCGCTCTTGTGTTTGTGCCAACTCATCCTCGACCGCTTGGAGCCGGCTTTCATAGTCGGCCTTTTGTGCGGCGACCTGCGCGCGCCCTTGCCGCCAGCCGCCGCCAAACAGAGCCGCCGCCAGCACAACCACGACGATAACGATGGTTAATATCCTCTTTCCTTTTGCGGGTTTTTTTGCCGCATGGTTCGCGTTGAGTGTCGATTCACGCTCGTTCATGGCCATATTTAACACCCTTTCGTCGCTTCTCTATATGCCTATTAGGTAATTATATATTCCGCGGCGGAAAATCATTTACCTTCATTTCAGCAAAGCCCGGCTGCCAAAACCTTTCATTTCCCCGATAAACCGCTCGGGAGCCGACAACCTCCCTTTCGGGATCTAATAAGCGGACGTCCCCGGGTTTTCGGGTTTTATTAAACCCCGTCGATTTCTTACCGATAATTATTTTATTATTACTCAACCGTGCCTTATGCTTTTACCGGCAATCATAGGTCGAAAAGGACGTAACTTCTTTGAAGCTCGTATTGTCGAATTTGCGGAAACTGAATAGGAAGCCGATTGCTCGTGCGGTCTTCATATTTGCCGCGATTTCACCATTGATCGGGCTACTTGCGCTTGTGTTTATCTTAAGTGAGAGCGCTGTTGCGACGGCGTCTTACGCTCGACCGTTGGCGGCGATACTATCGCTCGCGAGTATGGGCTTTGCGATTTGGGTTGCCTCCACGATTATTCGCGTCCTCGGTTCGATCGAACTCATCTCCGACCATCTTAAAGAACTCAAGGTCTCCGGGCGCTTCGACGGACGCCTTGAGGTCGATGAGATAGCTTGCGTGTCGACACTGGCCGATGAGGTTAACTCGTTTGCGGCAAGAATAGAGGAGAAGGAGCGGAAACTTAAGGTACAAGACAAAATGATAGCCGAGCGCGAGGAGCAAAACGCAATGCTTTGGCTGGAGATCGAGCATAATCTTAACCTTGCCAAAGAAGACGCCGAGACCGACCCTCTGACCGGGCTCTTTAACCGCAAAAGCATGGTCGTAAAGCTCGAAAGGGCGATGGCGGACGCCCAAATGAGCGGCAAGCCGCTATCGGTGCTCATGGCCGACCTCGACCATTTCAAAAAAGTAAACGATACCTATGGTCACCAGGTCGGTGATGAGGTTCTCAAGGCCTTCGCGAAGTTTCTAAAGAACGCCATTCGCGGGGACGACCTGGCGGTTCGCTATGGAGGCGAGGAGTTCCTCGTCATCCTACCTTCAACTCATGTCAAACACGCTATTCGGGTAGCCAAGCGCATCAACAAACGGCTCCCGGCATTCATAGCTGAGGAATTAGCGGATGTCGCCGCCGATTTAAAATGCACGGTAAGCGTCGGCGTGTCCGACTATCCGGCTTGCGCCCGGAATAAGGATGAGCTTATCGCGACCGCCGATAGTGCCCTTTACGAGGCCAAGCAGGCCGGACGTGATTTAATTATCTATTCGGGCGATATGGGGTGCCGCGACACCGTCTCCGCTAAAGCTTAGGGCTACAAGCCCATGAGCCCCCAACGGCGCATCTGTTGCCTGGCTTACGCCATCTAACAAACCCCTTGTATCGAGAACCTTGCGACCGAACCCGGCAACCGCTTTGCGGCTTGCCGGCGGCTCAAAGTTTAAGAGTCTCCCCGAAAGGCAACAATCTTAATATGAAACCGGACATCCCGCGACCAACTTAAAGAGATAACCGTTAGGGGTATTGCCGCAATTCGGCGCGGATGACGCTCGGCGTCCACGCGCCGCTAAGATAACAGGAGGACCAAGATGGCGGTCGACAAAAACAACGCACTCGAAGAAGAGATCAAGCTTGAACTCGCGAACTCGCAAGAGATCAAGGACTACGCCGAAAAAGTGAAGACGATGGATAAGGGCGAGATCGAAGCGGAGCTTGCGCGGCTAGACGCTGCGCTTGAAGACGCTGAAGATGAGATGAAGCAGATGATAGGGCAGACCGGCGTACATGTCTATGCGGTCCAGATAGAAGCTTCGCGCGAAGAGTTCGAGCGCGAGAAAGCCCGCATCAACGAGAAGAAACGGCTTGCCGCAGAGGCGCTGTCGGGCTAAGGCCGGCTTTTCATCGAGCCTGGACGAAACCGATGCCGAACGAGCCGCGAGCGCGTTGCCCTACCACACCTTATACCTGCCCTCGGCGAGTTCGGTCGTGAACGCGCCGATATTGGCGAGTTCGAGGTCGATGACCCCTTTTACGAGCGGCTCAATCTTGTCGATGGCTGCGCCGTGCTCTAAAATCAACTGCGCTGACGCGACGCGCGGCTCGTCGATGGGTTGGCCGATTTGGCTGCAGAGCCAAACGTAGACCTCGCGGACACCCTCGACGGAGTTATAGATCTCGTTGGCGACGCGGTGAGCGAGAATAGTGTATATCTTACCCACGTGGCTGACCGGGTTCTTGCCGGCGGCGGCCTCGGTGCCCATCGGCCGATTGAGCGCGATGACACCGTTGACGCGATTTCCGCGACCCACCTGACCCGAATCCGCGTCCTCAGCCGAGGTGCCTGTGACACTCAGATAGATACCGTCGAGGCCGCGGCCGGGGGCGTCCAGCATATTCAGGTAGACAAAGACGTTCTTAAAGTCGCGCTCCGTCTTGTCGTTGGCAAAAGCGGTCGTGTAGTCGAGCAGCTCTCGCTTTCTCTGGAAATACTCGTCGACGCTTTCGATATAACGGTCTATAAGGGGCATGGCGACGGTAAGGTGGAGTTCACGGCCGGCACGATACGCCATGACTTTGATATCCTCACCGGCCACTGGGAACCGCTCTTTAAAGGCGGACGAGTTGAGGTGGTGCTCGACGCCGAGAACCATCTTCTCGGTCGCACTGAGCGGCGCGTAGCCGACCGCGGCGGACGTATCGTTTGCCCCCAGCAACTCCCCCTCGCGGTTAAAGATATCGGAGAGTTCGGGTGAGCCGGGTTTGAGTTCAACGTCGAACTCGAAGTCATTATCCGGGTCGACGAAGCGCAAATTGCCCTGTATCCATTTTTTAGCCGCACTGACCGCTATTTTCTCGACCGGAACCCGCTTCCCATTAAACTCGAAAGTCGCCCTATCGCCGATGATAAGTCGCATCGGCTCGACGACCCGACCGCCGCCGAACTTGCGCTCGACCCCACCGGCGATGAGTAATCCCTTGTCTATATTGTGGTGGAGCACCCTTCCGCAGCAACTCAAATACTCGCGGCTGAGCGCGATTGAAATCTCTTCCATCACCGCGTCGCAGATGGAGTCGGGGTGGCCCACCCCTTTGCGCTCGACAATCTCGACCTCGTTCTCGAAGACCGGGTTGGCGCCGAGCCTCTCGACGAGAATATTCCGCTTCTTCTTCATCGCACAAACCTCCCGCGCGCGTAAGGCTTATCTACCAAAATCGGCTCCCTAGCGTGTCGTTCTTTAACGTTAAATCTTCGGCTTTTTCATCTTCTCACCGTAAAACTCGAGCCAATTAGTATTTATCCAATCCTTCGCGGCATAATGCGACTCGCCAAGTCCTCTTTTTATCATCTCGCGAGCTACGACGCCGCCGCGATGCGGGTACTTATAAAGCTGGGGCCTCCTTGAGCCAAAACCGTGCACATAATGGGTCAGCTCATGCGCTATGACGGCTTCGCAAACGATATCGGGTATATCCTTCTCCCTTAGAAGGCCGTTTATCCTAATCTCACTGACCCGCTCATCAACCAGGCGAATAGAGCCCAACCTACTTCTACATCTCTTACTAAAATGAATCATTACGTTCTCTGTCTTGGGAACGTCGGAGTAATATTCCGACCAAATCCGATCAAGCTTGCCCTGAAGCCACCGGTTGTCACGCATTACTATCCCCCGCTCATAATCCGACAAACACCTACACGACAGTTTACGGGCTAATTTCGCATTTAAACGACTCGGCGTCACCCCCATACGGGCCAGGCTCGGGCGGGTATCAACCTGGCCACTCGTCTCTCGATAATGTATAGGATGTACAATTGCATCATGTAATTGCAACAACAAGCGCTACTTCATAAACATGGCGGCTATGATTAGCGACTCACCCCACCCGTCCCGATACGCGCTTAACCTGCTCATATGAAATAGAATTCTACGGATGCCCGCGGTCTTCCCGCTTTTTACCAGTTATAATTTTTCTTTTTTATCGTTCAAGACCTGATTTCTTGCTTCAGTCCGATTAACGCTTGTCCTTAAAACCATGGATCAATAAGAGCTTACTCCACCAAAAGACAGTTTCCTATAAAAAGCGCCAAAAAGCGTTTAATCCGCTATTATCCGGGCAAAATTAATAAGAACGGCTAAGGCCGCCACTTGCTATCACGCGTGGCGTTAGAACCCGCGTCGGCGGGGATTTCGCGAACATATGCGTTTCGACCACTGAAAAGCAACAATGAACATCGAAGTTAAAAAAGTCTGGAGGCGGCAATGGCAAGGTCACGGGTTAAGCTGGGCGCGGTTTTCGTTGGTTGGGTTATCAGTTGTTTTATGCTTCTGGTAATGCTGGTCGGAACGGTAAGCCTCGCGCTATACGCGGGCTTCGACATCGCCCAGCTAATTAATGGCGAGCAAGTCATCGGCGGCTTTTATTTAAACTTTGCCCTTTTCATATCAGCGTTCACAGCGTTCTTTGCCGGCGGTTACGTCTCGGGTCGCATGGCCGCCGTCGGCGGTTCGATAAACGGCGTTTTAGTCGTAGTAACCAGCGCTTTAACGCTATTTTTCGCGGGTACGTTCACGGTTATCGTCGGTAACGCGCTGAGTATCGATGTCATGGGCTCGATTGAAGCGGTAACCGGGGCGTATAGGCCGCTGTTGATGATTGCGGGCGTCTTTGCGCTAGCCGGAAGCGTGTTCGGCGGAAGGTTCGGCGAAGGCTATATCGTCCGGCTCGACACGGCACTCACCCTCACCGCGCGCGCGCAAAACTCGCGCCAATCCCGCAAAACAACAATACCGGAGAGCGCGCCGGCCGCAAAATCAATCCCCGTTACGACCCCTGAAGACCCGCGAAGAGAAGAGCTTGGCCGTCCCCGGAGAGCAGGCTAGCGGCGCGGCGCACTACGCTGCCGCAAAGCTTTGAACGGCTCGACGGTTTCGCTAAAGAACGAGTTCAAACGACCTCCGCCGTTTCACAAAATCCGCCGTTGTTCTTGCATTAAACAGGCTGTTTCCTTAGTATATTTAAGATAGCACCATTAAGGCATAACAATAGACCAAGCCGTTGCGAGACTACACGAATGGAGACTGTTAAGATTGGCAGAAATTAGACCTTTTAAGGGCGTGTTGTATAACAAAAGCATCATAGAAGACCTATCTACGGTAGTCGCTCCTCCATACGATGTTATAGACGAAGAAGCCCATAAAACACTCTTAAAGAACAGCAAATATAATGTAGTGCGCCTGGAACTTCCTCAAGGTTCGTCGGCCGACGGCTCCAAGAACAATAAATACGCGAGAGCATGGGCCACATATAGCGACTGGCTCGAAAAGGGCGTCCTGGTGCGCGACTTAGAGCCGTCCCTCTATGCGTATGAACAAGAATACGAGGTCAGGGGTGTTACGATAAACCGAATCGGGTTCATCGCGCTCACCAGGGTCGAGGACTTCTCGACCGGAAAAATCAAAGCCCATGAGCGCACGCTCAAAGGGCCCAAAGCCGATCGGCTGCGTCTGATGCGCGCCTGCGGCACGAATTTCAGCCAGATTTTCAGCCTCTTCTCCGACCCTGATAAAAAAGTCGATGCGCTCCTTTACGAGCATACTAAAGAGAAGCCGCGCATCGATATCGAGGTCGACGGCGTTATCCACCGCCTCTGGACAATCAGCGACCCGGCCGTGATAGCCGATATACAAGAACTCGTGCGCGATAAATCATTATATATAGCCGACGGTCACCATCGTTACGAGACCGCCATCAATTATCGCGACGAGATGCGCAAGGCCACCGGCGATAATTCGGGCGAGGGCGCATTCGACTTTACGATGATGATGTTCGTCAACATGGAAAGCGAAGGCCTGACCATATTACCGACGCACCGGATGTTAAAAAACCTGCCTAAGATCAATAACGACAAATTCCGCGCGAACTTGGAGTATGTCTTTGATGTCGAGAAAATGGAGGCGGTCGATATGGTTATGGCCGGACTTGCGGCCAACGCGGACAAGCATTCAATCGGCGTATACCTGGGTAACAACACATTCTACCTGCTTACTTTGAAAAACGAAGCGGGTATCCTGCAATTGCTGGACGGCCCCGAATCCAAAGCTTGGAAACTTCTCGACGTCACCATGCTCCACCACGTGATAATCAACCGCGTCCTGGGGTTCGGCGGAACGAACATCGAGAACAGCATAAAGTTTACGACCGATGAAACCGAAGCCGTCGAACTGGTAAAAGGCGGCACCTACCAAATGGCTTTCTTCCTCAACCCGACCAAGGTCGACGATGTGCGCGGGATAGCCGGCGTGGGCGAGATAATGCCGCAGAAGTCGACTTACTTCTACCCGAAGCTCTTATCCGGACTGGTCTTCAATAGGCTCGAGTGGTAAAAATCAAACAAGCTCCGGGCGCTTGTCACCCGGAGCTTGTCCTCTTTGTATTCGACCATATTCAGTTGTAACGCTACCCGGTTGCGGCGCTATTTGATTTTCACGCTATTCGGTTGCGGCGCTATTCGGTTTTGAACAGACTATCTATCCTTCGGGTCAAATCATAATATGAGATATACCCCGCGCTTACGCTCTCGCCGTTGATAAAGGTCAACGGAACGGGCAGATTATGCTCTTCTATAAGCCTCTTGATGTCGGGAGGCAAACTCTCTTCGTTTATGTCGAAATAGTTAATCGCAACCGCGTCCCCGTAATTGGCCTTGAGCGGGTCGACTATCATCCAGTTTATCTCAGCCTGAGATAGGCCGTGCGAGCCTCAGCCAAAACCGCATGAGTTGCCGTCGTTAAATATATCTATTCTTATAGGCTTTGTTGCCGTTTCCATACTGTCCTCCTAAGCCCCTAGGGCTTCTTTGGCTATATTTATCATCTCTTGAGTCGCCTTGATCTCCCGGTTGAACGAATTTCGATACTCGTCAATGGCCACGGCGTTGATATGAACACCGGTCTGGCCGAGAATAAGGCGTTTTTCAGTCTCTATGTCTTCGAGGTTCTCGTTGAGAATCTCGAGTTCATCTTGGAGTTCCTCTTTGCCCATAGCTTTGATTTTTTCCCTATACTGCTTCACCTTCGTCGCATACTGGTCATCCATCATCGCATCGGTTTTTTCGGTTGCGCTCATGGCGGCTCCTCCTATCGCATCGTTATGGCGCCCATCGGGCACCGTGCCGTACAAACTCCACAGCCCGCGCATAAATCCTCTTCGATAGAGTAGTTGGGCTTCGTTCCAAATCCAAAATACGAAAATACTGTTTCACTCTGGGTGTCGCTGACTATCGCATTTGTCGGACACGCCCTCCGCGCCGGACAGCCCGGCGAGCGGTCACACCTGGATTGGTCGATTTCCGCCTTGACTGATTTCTTCTTCGCCATATATACCCCCAAGAACAATTGTTTATTTTATACCCCCTAGGGTATCGAATTAAGGTGTTATTGTCAAGTATTCCCTCAATATTAGCGTGATATTATATACTTATGCGATTGGAGTGATGGGGTACCCGGTGTGGGCAACAGACTAACCGCTCTTCAGGTCACGGCTCCTGAAGGTCAATTCGAGTATCGCAACGATGACGAGAAGCCCCGCCCCAAGCCCGAAAAACAGAGTCGCCGCATTGTGGTCGACATAAGCGAGCAGGAAATACACGCCCAACAGGGCCGCCGTTATCGCATAGCCGGTATTGGCGATAAAACCCACCCGCGAATACCTTCTGCCGACACCAAAAATGCTCCCCCGCGAAAGGTAAGCCTTGACGGCGTAGCGGAGGCGGATGAGAGCAATCAACCAAGCGCTTATAAACAATGTAAACTCAAGCCATTTCGGCAGTTCCATTGCAACCTCTAAATAATTAACCCGTAAACATTCTATCCATTAGATGATACTTTGTGTAACATCCTTTTATATACAACGTTTTCTATAATAATCCGGATACGCCTGCAAACTTACGAATGTTACCTATTACCGCCGGATCGATAAACATCCCTCTCCCTCACTGCTACTTCACAAGCCTGCTACCTCACAAGCTTCACAGTAGTCTGGTAGTAGCAGGCATTCTCGCCCTCGAAACTCATGATCGGTGAGGTAAGCCGGTTTACGGATTGGTGGTATTTCATCCAGCGGCCTTGCTCGATACTGACGACCCCGACAGGTACGCCCTCGTCGTGCCGCACGACTACCGCGAGGCTTCCCGCTTCGGATACGACTGTCGCCGCTCCCCCGTCTTCGACGCCGTTTGCGCCGGCGGTCTCAGGGTTGACCTTCGCTTCCAGCGGCGCGTCATGGTCTTGGGGCAACACCTGTGAGTGCACCCAGCGCCGCGAATGGGGCGTCAACAGGATAAGCGGGTACTCGTCGGAGCCCAGTCGCGGTCGCGAGAAACTCGTAATAAGGTTAAGACGCCCCGATTCCGTCGGGAAGACGCCCCCCTCATAAGGTACCGCCGGCAGGTTCGGAATTCTTTGGGGGCCTTCGCGGAGCGACGCCGGCGTGATGCCTTCCCTTTTGAGCGGCTCGAGAATCCGCTCCAGCCACTCGTCGGCGCTCCCCGCCATCTCGCGCCCGACACCCAAACGATTCGCCAGTTCCTGAAATATCTCAAAATCCGACTTCGCCTCACCGACCGGCGCGATAGCCGGGTTGACCGACCCGATAAAGCCGTGCCAGAAGCTCGCGACCACGTCGGTCTCTTCGAGAAAGGTCGTCGCGGGCAACACGATGTCGGCGGCTTCCGCCGTGTCGGTCATAAACTGCTCCACCACGACGACATAGTCCAAATCCTTGAACGCCCCGGCAACCGCCGGCGCGTCCGGCGACTGGTTGAGCGGGTTTGCCCCGTTGATAAACGCCATCTTTATCGGCGGGTCCTGCGCCTCGCGCAGCGCCGCGGCCAAAAGCGGCTTGGGGATGGTTCGCGAGTGCCGGGCGAACCTCTTGCCTTTTACCGCTTGGTTGAAGAGACCGTCGTTATCACGGCCATGGCTTACCCCGCCGCCGGCGACGCCTAAGTTGCCGGTGACCGCTCCGAGCGCATCGATCAAACGAAAAGTCTCGGCGCCCCACTGATAACGCTGTAATCCCCAGCCGCAAACAATTGCCGCCGGCTTATGACCGGCATACAACCGCGCCAGCTGCTCGATTTCATCGACCGGCACCCCCGACATCGCGGATAACTCGGCCATATCCCGGCTCTTGAGCATCTCCAGAAACGCCTCGGTGTTGTCGGTGTGCTCTTGCAGAAAACCCTCGTCGGCATTGCCGGATTGAATGATAGCTTTCGCAATCGCAAGCGCCAGATAACCATCCATACCGGGGCGCGGGCGCACTTGCATATCGCAAAAGCGCTTCGTGTCGGTTACTAAGGGGTCGATTAGGATGACCTTTGCCCCCTGCGACTTTGCCGACTTTAGAATCGGAATAAGATGAGGATTGGTATCAGCGGGGTTCCTCCCCCACAATAAGATCAACCTTGAATTTAGAAGGTCGTTAGGGTCATGACTCTCCCGCTTACCAAAATCTAATGTCTGACCGGCGATTGCCGCGCCTCCACATAAGCTCCCCGCGGCTTCGGTCACCCCACCGAGGAGGTTGAAAAACCGTTTGTTGAGCATTTTCAGAGCGCCTGTCGAGCCCGCGCTCTGATAGTGAAGGATAGCTAGACATCCGTACTTGTCAATCGTATTCTTAATCACGGCGGCCACCAGGGTGAACGCCTCATCCCAGCTCATCTCCCGCCATTGGCCGTCGACTTTGCGAACGGGTTTCAAAAGACGCTCGCCGCTGTAAACGCGGCGCATATAGTCGACCGCCTTGCGACACAAGAAACCGCGCGTTATCTCATGTCCTCGAACGCCGTTTAGGGCTACGAGCCTTCCACCGACTACGCGAGCGCTCACCCCGCAAGTATCAGGGCAATCCCTCGTGCATGTCGTCAACACTGTTTTACTATCAGACATTCAGACTCCTTAAAATTTAGAATCTCGAGAATGACTACCCCTTGGGCACGTGCCGCCCCTCGCCGCTAAGTTATAGAGTTTCGTACCGAATATTTCTAAACGATAAGGGTAACGCTTCTTAGCCGCCGCTAGCGCTTACATTATTTCCTATTGACTATTTGATTAACGTGGTTGTTTGCGGATACAATAGATATGTCGATGATAGCACAACTTTCCTGGGCGATTTTAGGAGGGGCAACCATTAATTTTGAATACCTCGCCGCGAAGAGCGGCAATATAGAGCGCCCCGAATATATCATCTCGTCTGAGCGATTTGCTGTTATGAGAGATAGCGAAGGTCTAGCCGTCGGCGAGATAGCGGGCAGAGACAGTGTCGCCGCTATTATCAAGGCGTGCGAGGCACACGACATAGATGCGGTATTGCCTACCGTCGTCTACACCGGCACGGAGTATGGCGATTGGGGCACACCCTTGCGAAACATCGAATTCCTAAAGAAAGCGCTTGGGCAACGATGCGCCGTGTTCGAGCCGGTCTTTTTAGGCAATCCCGAACTTTGGGCGGCGCTCAGCGGCAAGTATGCGACAGTCATAGCCCAAGAATTCGGCGTCTACTCACCATGCTTGGCATGCCACCTCTATATGCACCTGTGTCGCGTGCCCCTGGCCAAAGCGCTAGACAACGCGCCTATTATTTCAGGAGAGCGCGAGACGCACCAGGGAGTCATTAAGCTTAGTCAAACGCCGCTCGGTATCGACGCCTCGGTCGAGGTGCTCGCCTATGCCGGCATCGAGCTGCTCCTCCCTGTCCGCCATATGGAAGACAACGCTGAGATAAGGCGCCTGGTCGGCCCCGGCTGGGAGCAAGGCCAGCGTCAGCTCGAATGCGTCTTAAGCGGCAATTATGCCGGCCTCGATACGGATGTCGCTTATGACGAAGGAGCCCACCGACGATATCTCGACGAATTCTTGATACCGTCCGGCAAAGCCGTAATCGATACGTGGCGTACGAACGCCACTGTCGATTACTCTCGGATAGTTAAGGATATTTTGAAAATTGTCGCCGGTTCACGAGCATGAAAGCGATTCTGATTATCCTCGATGGGCTGGCCGACCGGCCTTGGCCCCAGCTCGATGGAAGAACACCATTGGAAGCCGCGCATACGCCCAACCTCGACAAGCTGGCCGCTATGGGGCAGACGGGGCTTCTACAATCGCTCGGACGGGGCCACGCACCCGCGAGCGAGATCGCGCACTTCGTTATCTTCGGTTACCCGCAGGAAGATTACCCCGGGCGCGCCGTCTTCGAGGCAACCGCCGAGGGACATGTTTTAACCGGTGACGAGGTAGTCTACCGCGGTCTCTTTTCATCGGTTGAACAACGAGAGGGCGGCCTGCGGGTAATGCGGCGCTTTATGGGCGCCGATGATGACGCCTGCGCCGAGCTGTCCAAAGAGATAGCGCACTTTGAGAAAGACGGTGTTTCGTGTGAATTCATCTTCAACACGCGCCAGGAGGGCATTCTTTTCTTGCGCGGCGGGGCGAGCGAGGATGTCACCGACGCCGACCCGTATATCGAAGATTTGCCGGTCATCAAGGTAGAGCCGCTCGAAGACGCGCGCGAACCTTCGAGCGCGGCGAAGACCGCTGCTTGCCTCAACTCGTATTTAAACATGGCCTACCGGCGTCTCTCGGAGCACCGCATCAACAAAGAGCGCGCGGCGAACGGCTTGCCGCCGGTAAACTTCCTCCTGATAAAGTGGTGCGGAAGAAAACGCTTCTTGCGCCCGTTCGAAGAACAAAACGGTTTAAAAGGGGCGAGCGTCTCGACCGGGCTTATGTATAAAGGGCTCGCGGCCGAGATAGGGATGGACTGGATTGGGACTAAATACCTCCCCGACTGGTGCGATGACCTGGTAAACCGGCTCAAGTTAGCCGAAAAAGCTCTCGATGACGGTTATGAGTTCATCCATGTCCATACCAAAGGCCCCGATGAGGCGGCCCACAAGAAAGACCCCGCACTCAAACGCGATGTCATAAGCAGTCTCGACGAGGGGCTCGGCTATCTCTTCGAGAACTCTCTCATCAGCGACGATAATCTTATCATAATCACCGGCGACCACGGCACCCCGAGCGGCACGCGGCTGCTCCACTCCGGCGAGCCGGTTCCGCTCCTTATGCTCGGCAGGTATACCTACGCGGACGACGTGAGGGTTTTTAACGAAAAGTCATGCGTTTACGGAAGTCTCGGCAGAATCGAAGGGAAAGAGATGATGCCGATCGTCCTCAACCAGCTTGACCGCATTAAATACATGAGCGCGAAGCTGCAGCCGTTCAACGGTATCTACTGGCCAAAAGAGCTTAATGCGTTTGAGGTGGAAGAAGAGAGTTGAGCTACGAAGAATCCTTCATCAGGAGAGCTTGTTTTAGACTCTCAAAGCTTAAGTCCTCCATGGCAAGCTCCGAGTAACGCCTCCCTATCTCGTTGACGCTGTGAGAATCCGATGACTGGATATAGCGAACGCCGTTGGTGCGCGCACGCAAAATCTCGCGGCTCTTCTTGTCAACAACCTCGATCGCCGACAACGGGGCGTCTTGGACGAGGTACTCGACGATGGGGCGGTTCATCAGGGAATAATCCCCGAAAAAACGGTCGATGTGGGCGATAAAGGTCATCCCTCCCAGCAAAGCGACCTTTTCCGCGACGCGCGCAGGGTCAAATTCGATAAGAACTCTCGGCAACAGCTCAATGATGCGCTCGGCCTTCGGAAAGTCTAAGAAGCCCATCAACTCCTCGAACCCGGCTTCAGCCGTATCGGGTGGCAAAAGCGTTATCAGATGAACCTCTTCGCTGCTCCAGGTGATTTTAAGTTCACTGCCGGCGACGACCATCAGCTTTTGCGCGCCCCCCGTAGACAACTCTTCGGCGGCGTCATAGGCAGCTCTGAAAAACTCCACCGCAAAGTGGTCGCTTATGCCGAGCACATCGAGGCCCGCAAGCTGAGCCGCCCGTACGATATCGGCGGCGCTTGTGTCGGCGTGACCCCGATAGTCGCTCGTTATTATGGGGCTGTGATTATGAAGGTCTATTTTGTATTTCTGCATAATTACCGCGATTCAAATCGCCGGGCCTTATTACCTGCCTATACTGGTTAATTATACCAAACTCAGCTGCCGGAATAAATCGCGCCGGTCAAAAGTAAGGCGTTGAGCGTTAGACGTTGCCGAGGTGGACGAAGTCGAGCTTCCGCTTGGCGATTGCCTCTGCCGTGCGCAATGTCTCGATTGGGGTAGGGCCGGCCGTCATCTTATACGAGGGGAAATACCGGCTAAAATGAAGCGGGGTGTCTTTGCCGAGCTTATTCGCAACCCAATCCACCAGCTTTTCGATATCCTCTTTCGCGTCGTTAAGTCCGGGGATGAGCAGGTTGGTGATTTCGATGCGGCACCCGGCTCTCTTCACGGTCTCGGCGGTTTTCAACGGGGGCCTGAAATGGCCTCCCAGCAGACGGTAGAAATCTTCGTTGAAGCCTTTTATGTCGATATTCATGGCGTCGACGAGGGGGAGCAGCTCCCGCAGGGGCTCTTCCAGCACATAGCCGTTGGTCACCAGAACGTTGTAGAGGCCGGCCTCTTTGACCAGAGCCGCGATATCTTTGACATATTCGTACCAGATAAAAGGCTCGTTATAGGTATAGGCCACCCCAATGCATCCGCCGGGGGCGTATTGCTTTGCTATCTCGACTACCCGCTCGGGGGTCATCTCTTCAGTCAGTCGCTCCAGCGCGTCCTCGACCGCAAGGCCCGGGGCGCTGTCGCGCGGTTGAGCGATACTCCAATTCTGGCACCATGGGCAGCGCAAGTTGCAGCCGATGCCGCCGATTGAAAAGATGGTAGAGCCCGGATGAAAGTGGTAAAGGGGCTTCTTTTCGATGGGGTCGAGATGGGTCGAGCTGACGCGGCCGTACCCCATGGCATAGAGTACCCCGCCTATGTTCTTGCGTATGAAACAAAAGCCGGTATCGTCGGGCTCGATTAGACATAGCTGCGGACAGAGCCTGCATCCGACCACATCGTCGTCGCGTTTTTCGTAGAAGCGCGCTTCTTTCATAATAGTATTCTACCCCAGCCCGCATCTGGGGTCATGGGCTTAGCAAAAAAGATCGCCGAATAAGTGTGTCCGTCTAACCATGCGACACCGGGAACCCTACTTACCGCCTTCTTTTGGCTGGTGGTGCATATGCCACAGACCGCGCCTACCCCCGCATTTACAAGCATGGGGACCCTTATGCATCAGCATAGCCTTACCCATCAGCTTGAAATAGGACAAGAACAAGCAGCCCAGAAAGAGACCGAAGATCACCACGAGCGGCCCGGTATCGGTAATCGGCTCATAGTAGACGCTCTCGGGCGTGACGGTAATAAATCCTACGGGCTTTATGTGCGCGCCCATTCCTAAGCCGCTTCCTTCGCCCTCTTGTTTCTCTTCCGCCTTCATCTCGCCTTTCCCGCCGCCGCCGCCCCATCCGTATGATATCTTACCAACCGGAATTATTACTTTGTCGCCGGCTTGGCGGGATTCGCCAAATATGGTCTCCGTGTTCATCTTACCGATTTGGCCTACGACATTTGCGACCATGTGCTCAAACTCAGACAAAACAATCACCACCTCCGTGTATTCTTCTTAGATATTCCCAAAGTCTTGATGTTTTATAGGCTAAAACCCCGGTAACCCACAAAAGAATTGCAACACCAGCCTCTTATACGGTTTTCTTTTAACAATCTTTATAATTTATCTGGAAGCGGTTAACTATTAACTAAGCATGTTCTATAATATTGGCAAAATAGCTTTTTCCGGCAATCATTGCGGCACCTATTGGGGGGTCCTTACTTTGGCCAAAGGTTCTAGTAAGGTTGAAGCTTGGCAACTTGTATTATCTATACTCTATATTCTCCTCGGAACCATCATCGGCGTGCGCTTGGCCGCCGAATTTTCAGGCGGCGCGAAAACTTCATCGTTAGCAATCGAAATCCTTTTATTGGTCGCGGCAACCATTGCGATATGGGCGTTCACTTATGGCTATTCAAAGCGAAAGACGATAAAGAAAGAGAAAGACCTCGCCAGAAACTCCATCAGAAAAACCTTCGAACTCCTCAAGACCGCCAACCGCACCCTCGACAACATCGATATGAAAGCCGCGACCATCCTCAACAGCAACACCGATAAAGACTTGGACCGGGCGCTTGCGCACGAGTTTGTCCAAAACATCCGCACCCAAGTCGTCGAGATATACAACGATATAAGCGTCTGCATCGAGGAATGGCGCATCGTTCTCGAAGAGGAGTTCGATGAGATAGAGCGGCGTGAGCGCCAAATAGACAAGCTGGTCATCGACCAAATCGTCAAGACGCGAAAACTCCACGAACTGGAACGCAAAAACGACGCCGATGCAAAAGAGATCGATATCCTCAGAGGCGACCTGGACAGGCTGGCCGAAAAACAGCGGGTCTCGCGGACGAGCATCTTGAGCGAGTCGCGAAAACTGGTCGGAGCGCCCATAACCACTATCATGGACATCACCAGCGCTTCTTACTCCATAGGAAAATTCGAGCCGGTAATCAAACAGCCGGTCTATGTCAGCAAGAGCACCGACGTCGAAATTGAAAACACCCGGTAGCAACGGACACGTTGGATTCCTTAGCCCTCACCGGCACCCGGCGAATCGGGCAACTATTCTAACGTTTCCTTCTTTCTCCTATTTCTCATGAGCACAAATAACTGCCAGCCGATAAGTATGAAGACGGCGGCGGCGGCGGCGATGGTAATCAAATCAAAGGTGGAGTAGCTCGAGCTTCCCTCGACCTCCCTGGCCTGCTTTAAGCCTATCTTCCACTCGTCCGGCTCAATCCTCGTGGTGGAGGCGATATCGCTGAATTCGATTTCGCTTATATATGTGACATCCGGATAGATTCCCTTGTAAACGCTGTCTACATCGATTTTTACATACTGCGTCTGTGTCGGCTTGACTTTGAGAAACTGCATCTCCAGGCGGTCTTTAAGTTCGAACTGCTGTTTCGTGCCGTCGCTGAAATAAACGGTAACATGACGCGGGCGGTTGAAATACTTGTACATGCTCTCCAGTTGACCATACCCCGGGATTATGCGAACTTCCCTTATCCATTTCTTTTTCTCGAAGTACGCTATAAACCATTCGCCCTTACCGGGACCCCCATAGGCCCAGGCAGTCGAGAAATCCTCGTCGAAGAGGTTGGTTCCCTCAAAGATAGTATTGCCGTCAGTGTAGACTAGGGATACCCTCAACCGCGACAGCTGCCTGCTTTTCTTGCCGAAAAGCTCGACGCTAATCTCCCCGCTGGGCTCAAAGTTATCGAGGGTCCATCGCATTTGATTTTGACTCGGCTCAAAACCGACCGGCTGTATCGCATACTTGCCGGTAACCTCCCCGAAGCCCTTCGGATATACCACATTCTGTTCGGTCACGCCTCCGGCCAGGTGTAGGATGTAATCCGCATGGCCGACCGTGCCTTTCCAACTCGCCGCCGGCGCCAAATTAATTAGCAACTTGTTCTTTGACGGTGATATCCGCAGCCAATAGCGGTGTACGACGATTCGGCGCTGACCCTCCGCTAAAAACATTTCGTGTTTATGCCAGTTTATAGTGCCGTTCATAAAACCTAGCTGCTCATCATTGGTCTTAGATGTCTTGACATCGACCGGCTCTCCGTCTACATAAGCGCTAAAATTATAAACCCCGTACTTTAACTGGTCTTTGGTGTTTATCTCCTCCGGCAAGCCGATAAAAAACGTCTGAGCTTCGCCGGAATTATGGAATTGATATACGTTTTCAACCTCCGCATAACCATAGCGCAGCCATACCTGCATGACCTGGCGTTCCAGGGTTATCGAAGCGCTCTCTTTCGCCTTTAGGGGAAGCCCCGAAGAACCTAGATACATGCTGTTTGCTTGCGCGATTGCGGGTATGAAGAGAACGAAGAGCGCGGTAACGAGTAAGCTAAAAACGAACCTTTTATTGTTCATCCAGTCCACCTTGCCGATATGGCCCGCTTGATCCTATCGGCCAAACATTTTGGCCTGCCGACTCCATATCTTAGTCCATTTTATAAGATTTCCGGCTAACAAGCGATGATTTGCGAGATTATCCGTTGGAGGCTTTTAATTGCGTTCAGAATAGAACGCTAAAGGTTCTCTATGTTGTCCTGTAAGTTCTCGAGAACCGCCAAGGACCAGCCTAGAAAGCCCATGAAGAAGAAGTTGTCTTCATCATGATCTCCGATATGCCAGAGCGCGTGCGCGGTCTCGCCCGGACTAAAGCCTATCCAGGGGATTGATATCTCGACCAGAATTTCCTCGACGTCGAGGACCAGGTCTTCGAATTCGTCGTCGAGGCTTATCATCCTGTCTATATGTGCGATAAGGTTGGTCGTCTCCACCCTCAGTTCGAAGAGGTTGTCGACAAAATAGTTCGACACATCCTCGGGGCACCCTTTGGCTATAAGTTTGCGCATTAGTTGTCCGCTTTGGCGGCGCGTGTGCGCTTTTAACTCATCGTCCAGCCCATTCTCTAAATCGGGGCTCTGCAAACTTTCGAGTATCTCATCCAAGTCATCCGTCGCTTCAGCATCCTTGCGACCCTCGTCGTCATACCACTTATCGGTCATCGCATTCAACCTGTCCATTAGCGTGTAATAGCCGCGGGCGAAGCGCTCCGAAAAGTAGCGCAGCGTCTTAACCGACTCGCGCAGCTCCAATATCTTTTCAGCGAAATCAGTCGTGGTCTCGACTTTGAAAAGCTCGACGAGCTTGGTATTAAAATCGAGCGCCTGGAGATACATCTGCGCCAGATTATACGCGGGCTTGGCGGCTATCATCGCCGGCACCCGGCAATCGACGAATTGCCTGTATATGGCCTTGTTCGTTCTCGACAAAGCGTTTTCACCATTCGCGGCCTCGGCGAGGTCTTTATCCCAGTCCATCCATATCCCTTCAAACTTCCATGTTCACTGCTAGTATCGGTAGCGCCGTAAACATCATGAGCTTCACGGCATACTACCAAATCGTAGCGAGTTCTCGCGGCGCATCACCATTATGCTTACCACCCGACACTCGCGGTCAATAGATGCAGCATACCACGCCCGGCGCGCACCTTCAAACAGCCGGCGCTCGGTCGCCTGTCATAACTGCGGGGTTAAACTCGTCTTGGCCAAGAGAGGATAAGGGCGTGGTCGACCGCGAGGCGAATCTTGCCGGTTAGCCGAAATAGCGCCCGCGCATAACCTCGGAGACTTCGCGTGTGAGCGTAAACGTCCGCTCGGCTAAATCCCGCCTCATGGTTCCGGTACCGCAATTCGGCGTTATGAGCGCGCGCTCGACGATAAGGTCTTTGTCGATGCCTTTATCGACGAGAAGCTTCATGCCGGCTTCAAGCCGCTCGACGAGGCTTTCGGCGGTCTCGCCGGCTACCTGCTCGGGGTCGGGCAGGCCGGATGGGACTATACCCCAGGCCAGCGCGCCCCCGCGCTCCAAAAACGCCTTCAGTTCGGCGGGATAGAGCGCCACGGTTTCGCTATAATCGTAAGCGTCGAAGCTTATGACGTCGACGGCGGTCTCGGTCAGCAAGCCCCAGTCGGTGTTGCCGCAGCAGTGGATGCCGGTGAACGCGTCGATGGTGTTGATTATCTCGTCTAAGTACCGTATGACGTCGTCTCTGTTGAGGCTGACGTACGCGGAGCCTATCTGCATAAGATACGGGTCATCGATGAAGATGAGCGCCGGAAGTTCGGGGCGGACTTCCCTAAATTTCTCGACCTGGTATTTGCCTTTCAGCGCGAGCGTTTTAAGAATACCCTCGCGAAGAATATCATCGTAGAACCCGGGTTTCTTGTCGAGGTCGGCCACGGTAAAACCGAGCGTGAGCGGCCCGACGATGTGTCCCTTGAGCATCCTTATCCCGGGATACTCCTCATCCTTCAGAATATCGAGAAACCGGTGGAGCCCTCGGGCGTACTCGCCGCTTATCGCGAGCGCGTCGGCGTCGTCGTTGAGGTAACTCTCATAGAGCGTTTCGAACTCGCCGGCTATGTCGCGCGTCTGGTCGAAATAGCACCTCCGCTCGGCCTCGTCTACTACAAGACCCGGCATCCCCTCTCCGTACTGCGCGTAAATGCTCTCCCGGTAACTGATGTTCGGCAGTTGCGGCCACATCGGTATCTCGCGCAGGTTGTCGAGGACCAGCCGGCACGCGGCCTCCGGGTCGGTGTGGGGTACGCTTCCTATCGCCGTCGCCATACATCCGGCTTCAATTGACACGGTCGTCTCCTTTAATGCTTACACGATACAGGCTCCATCATAGTCGATGAAGCCTGTATACATGATAGCATTTTATGTTAGAACATCAACTTGATGGCCCTTACCGGGCAGGTGTCGATGCAAAGCTGACAGAAATTGCACTCTTCCTGGTCGAAGAGGAGCGTCCAGTCATCGACGTTGATCGAGAGCGCCCCGGGGCGACAGACACCGACACACGAGCCGCAGTCGACGCAGATGACCCGGTCGACGACGATGTCTTTGATGGCCTCCTCGACGGTGACGTGCTGCTCTTTGAGAAACTCGATAGCTTCGCCTATCTTCTCCTTCGGGCCCTCCAAGTCCATGACAAGGGTTCCTTCGTTCTCATCTATCTTCGCGCGCAGGATATTCGGGATGAGACCGTAATCTTTCACCAGGTGATATGTGATTGGCTTCCCTATGCTCTCTTCCGGGAAGTGAAGGACGATTTTTTTCTTCGCCATTTAAATCTCCTCCTCTGACACGATCTCAAGCGGCTTGAAGGTGCTGTCCATCGGGAAATTCTGAATCGGCTCCTGAAGGAAGAACTTACCCGCTTCGACCCACTCCTTGAGCGTAGCCGCTATCTTTCTCGCCTTGCTGTAGCTGGATATCGGGGCGGTCCGAACCTGCTTGCCGTTTATCTCTATTTTCCCGCTTCGAAGCTGGGCGTAACTAACCTTGCCCAGATTCGGCCGCGAGCGCTGCCGCACGCTATAGTCGAATATCGTAGCATAGATATCTTTATCCTCAATGCTCGCTTTTTCGACTACATCCTCATCGAGAACCGGGATCGGCACGCCCACGCCCACAAACAACGAGGCGCCGTAGCCGTGGAAGACCGCCGCGCGCATAAATTCGGTCTCCATCTGCTTCAAATCACCGATGAGCGCGAGCGTCCCCGCCGGCGCTACCGGCACACCGTTCTCGGTCCGCGCCTGCGTCGGGTTGAACTGCGTCCCCTGCCAGGCCACATAGCCCTGCGCGCCGCCTATAAATATCCTCGTCCCGATACCGATGGTACGGTAGAACGGGTCGTTAATGAGCGGGCTCAGCCGGCTCGCGCTGCAGTAGGTCGCGTTGCCCAGGCGAGGCATAAGGGTGCTCATATACGTGTACATAATTCGCGCCGACGAATTCACGGCGACCGCGTAGTTCTGGTAGGCGTTTCGCGGGTTAAAGAGATAGGCTTCGTTTACCACATCCTTGTTGATATAGGTGGTTATCTCTTTTCGCGGATAGCAATCGGTGCCGTATGCGGTGGCGACTAATTTTACTTTCTTGCCGGCAATCAAATCCTCGATGACGTGCGCGCCGCTATACGCCATACCGAGTGTCTCGGAGAGTTCGGTCGCGCCGACGTAGGCGTCGACAGCGGCGAGGCCCGCATAAGCCGGCACATCGTTTAGCCACACTTTGGCCATCTTTATCGGCGGGTCGGAGTGGCCGAAATTGATGAACGCGCCCGACGAGCACATGGGCCCAAAAGTCCCCGTTGTTATAACATCTACCTTTTGTGCGGCTTTCGCCACACCGTCCTCCTTGACGATGTCGATGATTTCTTCCGCGGTTACGACTACCGCTTCGCCCCGTCTGATTTTGTCATTAATCTCTTCGTAAGTCTTTGTGACGGCCATATCAACCTCCTTTTCACCTTTGACTCTGTCTCCCTGTCGGTTGCGGCCGGCATAAACCGCCCGCAAATAAAAATACCCCTCATCCCGTATGGGACGAGAGGAAACTCCCGTGGTACCACCCAAATTCAGCAGGCATATTAATTGCGATAGCGCGTCTACTCAACTGCGCTGCGCCGCGCCGCAATACTCCACGCGCTTAGCACCGACACTTATTAGCGCTGGTGCTTAAGATGCCGGCGTTTCGCCGGCGATGCCTGCCGCACTCTTATCCGCATAACGGGCGGAAACCCGTCCGGCTCTACTTGGGCGCTCGCCCTTTCTTCCGGAAGCTCCGAGACCATGTTCGACCGCATCACCGCCCCGGCTTTCACCAACCCCAGGTCGCTTCTCGCGTTAATTGTCGGTCTACTCATTCTCTTTGTCGCTAATAGCTATATGTTTTGTCTTACGCTAGCACGCCTTTGAGCGGGTTGTCAACATAGTTAAATTCATATCTTTTTAATAGGATTTTCTCAAACTTATCATAGAGTTTCTATCTCGTAAGAATATGTGATATTGGCGGCTTGCGGTATGGCAAGCATGGTCATGCGCACCGAGCAATACTTCTCTTCTGAAAGCTCTATTGAGCGCTTTAGCGCCTCCTCGTCTATATTGTCGCCCTTGACGCGATAGACCAACTTTATCTCGTTGAACGATTGGGGATACTCCTCGCGCCGGCTCCCTTCTACAGCAACGGAGAATTCGCGCACTTCTTGGCGCTTCTTCCTCATGATGGAGATAACGTCCATCGCGGTACACCCGGCCAGCGCGATTAGTAGCAGCTCGGTCGGTTTCATCCCGACACCCTCCCCGCCGGCCGCGGGCGGACCGTCCATGACCACCGCGGAATTGCGCTCGTTTATCCCGACAAATTGCAGCCCGTCCACCCATTTAACGTTCGCTTTCATATGTCGCTCATCCCTTTCTTGAAACCCTATTTAAATATCGATAAAGGTTTCGATGTGTCCGTCAGATAACAAGAGTAGCCGTTGTCGGTATTATCTCCTTATCTCCCTATATGTCTGCCGGTAAACCCGCAATCTCGCTTAAAGACCTTCCCTATGCAAGCAGGCGCTTAAAATACCGTTAATTTGGGTATATTTTGCTTGATTTATACCGAGGTAAAGAAAGGAGACCTCATGTTGGAACTGACCGATTTAAAGGTAGAGGTTTCTGGAAAAGAAATCCTGCACGGGGTCAACCTTACAATCGACACGGCACAGACGCACATCCTGTTCGGGCCGAACGGCGCCGGGAAGACGACGCTTCTAATGTCGATAATGGGTTTTCCGGAATATAAGGTTACCGGCGGCCAAATACTCTTTAACGAAGAAGACGTTACGCGCCTGCCGCTACACGAGCGGGCGCGGCTCGGGATGGGGATGAGCTTCCAACGACCGCCGACGATTAAAGGATTAAAGACCCGCCAGATAATCGAGCTTTCGGGGCGCGGCGGGGCGAATATCGACGAGATAGCGGGGGAGGTAAATCTCGGGTACCTCCTCGACCGCGATGTCAACGACGGTTTCTCGGGGGGTGAGATAAAGCGCTCCGAGATAGCGCAGCTCATAGCGCAACAGCCAAACTTCGTCTTGCTCGACGAGCCGGAGAGCGGCGTCGACCTCGAGAACATCTCGCTCTTGGGAAGCGCCATCAACAAGCTCCTGCAAAAAGACATGAAGCGCCAACGCGTCAACTCGTGCCTTATTATCACCCATACCGGCTATATCCTCGATTACGTCGAGGCCGATGTCGGGCACATCCTGCTCGGCGGGCGAATCTCCTGCTCGGGAAACCCGAGGGAGATGCTCGGGCACATCAAAAAAAGCGGTTATGAGGAGTGTGCGATATGTCCAAGCTGCTAGATGATTTGACGAAACGGGCCGAGGCGGCCGTCGACAAAAAGGCGCCCTTCGGCGAGGATATCGATTTGAAGAAATATATCAAGCCGTCCGAACGCTATGAGTATGTCGAAAACCTCGAGACCCTTAGCGCGGAAGAAAAAGAGCGCCTGATGGCCGTCGGCATCGACACTAAGGCCGAGCAGCGCTCGGGAAGCTTCATCCAGCACGACACGACGGTTAGGCACCGCGACTCGACGCAAGAGGGCGTCGAGGTGATGGGCACCGCCGAAGCGCTCGCGAAATATGACTGGATGGAGGAGTACTGGTGGAAGGCGGTCGCCGTCGACCAGGATAAATACACCGCGCACGTCCAGCTCCACCAAAACGACGGCTATTTCATACGCACGCTGCCGGGGGTGAAGACCACCTTCCCGCTCCAGGCCTGCCTCTACCTCAAAGAAGAGCAAATCACGCAGAACGTCCACAACATAATCATCGCCGAGGAAGGCTCGGAGCTTCATATTATCACCGGCTGCACGACCGGTCCGCACGTCAAAGAGGGCATCCATCTCGGGGTCTCGGAGTTCTTCATCAAGAAAGGCGCCAAGGTCTCGTTTACGATGATACACGGCTGGAACGAAAATGTCGCCGTGCGCCCGCGAACCGGTATCATCATCGATGAGGACGGGGTCTTTCTCTCGAACTATATCCTGCTCAGGCGGGCGCACTCGCTGCAGATGTACCCCAACGCCTACCTCAACGGCGCAAACGCGACCGCGCGGTTTAACTCCATCATAGCCGTGCCCGAGGGCTCGCACGTCGATGGCGGAGCGCGCACCTACCTGCGAGCGCCCGGCGCGAAAGCCGAGATAATCTCGCGCACCATAAGCACCGGCGGCACCGTTATCTCACGCGGCCACATGATAGGCGAGGTGCCCGGCGTCAAAGCGCACATGGAGTGCAACGGCCTTATCCTGAGCGAGCACGGCATAGTCGCGGCGGTCCCGGAGCTTGAGGGGCGCGTCGCCGACGTCGAGATGTCGCACGAGGCCGCCGTCGGCAAGATCGCCAAGGAGGAGATCGAATACCTGATGGCGCGCGGCTTAAGCGAGGAAGAGGCGAAGTCGACCATCATCCGGGGATTCCTCGATGTAAGGATAATGGGCTTGCCCCCGCATCTCGAAAACGCCATCAAGAGGGCGGTCGAAACAGGCCAACAGGGGTTTATGTAGTTGCGCCGCGGCTTTGCCGCGCCGCTCTTCCGCGCGATAACAAAATGGATTTGGGGGTTGCCGATTACCGGCCCGCCACGAGCATCGTGACCGGCGGGCGGGCGGCGCCGCGTGCGGAACATCATTTTTCGATACCACTCACTCCCTAAAAAGCCCGCTCAAGCTAATCCCTATGCGTTTGCCAGGTTTTAATTATCACTTTGGGAATACCCTAGTATAGTGTGATTAAGCGAAAACGCCGCATTCGCGGCATAGGATTTAGAAGACGGACATCTTATCAGGAGGTGAGATCGATGACGACAAGGACGACAACATTTGGTAGACTACTCGATTGGGCTGGTGTTAAAAGCGTAAAGAAAGACGCCTGGAGTGTTATCAAAGTCGAGAAGATGCTCGATGAACTCGGTATCAGCGAGTATGAGTTTATGTATCAGGCGAAGGCTGTTAAGCTCAGGCATCCGGAAGACCTTACGAAAATCATGCTCCACACGGTTCCGTCAGAGGTTTCGCACGATTACAACCTGATTTTAGGCAAGATAAACGAGGACATGAAGCTGAAGGTCGGTTCCTGGCAGTTCGAAGCTAAAGCCTAGGGTTTACGACAAACAAAGAGCCGATAAAAGCGGGGTTTCAACACCCCGCTTTTTTGTTTTCGCGTAAACCGGCTTACGCCGTCGTTAAGGCGAGTTTAGCTTCTCTTTGAGCACATCCATCATTATGTAGTTGGCCTCGTGCGTGATACTGTCTTTGAACTCGGGGTCGATTTTCGTGCTTGCCGTGCACGGGTAGCTTGAAAGCCCCTTGCAGGCGACTTCGAGTAGTTTGTCATCGGCCGTCGCGCCCTTGAAGAGGCGGGCGAGATAGTAGGTCGCGCCGCAGGGCGCGCTCGTTATTACATGGGCATGGGTTACGATGCCGCCGTCGATATCGAGTTCGACCTCGGGACGGCCCACCTTAAACTCTTCGATGAACGCTTTGATGTACTCATAGCCGTCTCCGGTCAAGCGGCAGAACGGTTTAGGCGCGGCGAACTCCAGTCCGAGTTCCGCGCACTCCTCTTCGAGCCGGGCTTTGGTCCAGCCGCCGAGCCAATCCGGGTCCTCCACCGGCGCGATGAGCGCCCTGCTCCCCGCCTTCGCGGCCAATTTCGGCACGTCAAGCAGGATATCGAAATGGATGTTGAACGCGAGCGTGATATCGTGACCGGGCACGGATGCGGGAAGGTATTCTTGCGGGTCGTCGATGAACTGGTCGGTTAAGAGCGGCAGCTTGTGTTGGCCCGCGATATTGCCGGATAGGTCGTCTACCAGGCTCAGCCGGCACTCGACGCAATCGTCGTGGCACGCGGTGCAGAGGCTCTCATCGTTGCTCAAGTGCTTGATGAAGCGTTGTGCGAAATTCTCGTTAAAAGCGAGCGCGTATTCGCTTTCTTCCTTATTAAGCACCCGGGGCGCCGCCCCGGCGGAGATTATGTACAGTTTTATTGGTATCACCTGTAATTCCGTGCTTGAACCAGTCATCACACCGGCACTATTTACTCATACAGCGGCACCGCAACCCCCGCAACGCCACACCCCTACCGCTTCTCCAACGGCGCATAACTCAATAGCAGCGTCTTTTCACCTTCGGCTTCGAAGAAGACGGTCAGCTGCTCCTCGCTCTTGACCGAGACGACGCGGCCCACGCCGAACTTCTGGTGGAAGACGTTATCGCCGACTTTGAACGAACCTATTTGGGACGGGGGTTTAGCCTGGGTGTCGACTTTTACGGCGTCATCGGTCAGCTCCGGCGGTATCTCTTGCAGGAATCGCGAGACCGAATTATAGTTTAGGCCGCCCCAGAGATTGCGCGACCAGGCATTACAGAGGTAGAGTTTTTGCATCGCGCGGGTGATGCCGACGTAAAAGAGCCGGCGCTCCTCCTCAAGCTCGGTCGTATCGGTCATCGAGCGGATATGCGGGAAGACGCCGTCCTCCATGCCGACGATAAAGACAACGTTAAACTCGAGTCCTTTGGCGTTGTGGACGGTCATCAGGGTCACCGCGTTGTTCTCGTCGTCGAGGTTGTCGATATCGGCGATGAGCGCGACCTCTTCTAGAAAGGCGTCGAGCCCGCTCTCGGCGCGGGTGTCCTCGAACTCCTTGACGACGCCGATAAACTCCTTGACGTTCTCCGCCCGGTTCTGGGCCTCCATCGTCCCTTCGTCCTCGTAGGCCGTGAGGTAGCCGGTCATATCGAGCATCGCCCGCACCAGGTTCTCGAGCGTCTCCTTCTCCTTTAGCGCGAGCAGCTCATCGATTAGCGCGAGAAACTTCTTTATGTTCTTCTTCGCCCCGGCGGAGAGCGCGCCTATCTCATCGACATTCTTCAAAGTCTCGCTGAAGACGATGTTCTTCTTAAGCGCGTGGGCGTCGATTTTAGCGACAGAGGTGTCACCGATGCCGCGCTTCGGCACATTGATGACGCGCTTCAAGCTCACCGTATCCTGCGGGTTTGACAGCACGCGCAGGTACGCGAGAACATCCTTTATCTCGGCGCGGTCGTAAAACTTCAAACCGCCGACGATTTTATAGGGCGCGCCGTAGCGCAAAAATATCTCCTCGAGCACACGCGACTGGGCGTTGGTGCGGTAGAAGACCGCGCACTCTTTATAGCTTCTGCCCGCTTTTACCAGCCGCTCTATCTCGCTCGCGACGAAGGTCGCCTCTTCGTGCTCGTTTTCTCCCTGGTAGCGGGTTATAAGCTCACCAGCCTCGTTCTTGGTCCAGAGCGCTTTAGGCTTGCGCGCCCGGTTGTTTTGCATCACGTGGTTGGCCGCGCTTAGGATGGTCTTGGTCGAGCGGTAATTCTGCTCAAGCTTGACGACCCGCGAATCCGGATAATCCCGCTCGAACTCGAGGATGTTGCGAATATCGGCCCCACGGAACCCGTAAATCGACTGACAATCGTCACCAACAACGCAGAGATTACGGTGTTTGCCCGCTAAAATCTTCACCAGCTCGTACTGGGCGAGGTTGGTATCCTGGTACTCGTCGACAAGAACATATTTAAATTTATCCTGGTAGGCCTCGAGGACCGACGGGAAAAGCTCGAAAAGGTTGACCGTCACCATTATGAGGTCGTCGAAGTCGAACGCGTTGCTCTTATAGATGCGCTCCTGGTAGAGCGCATAGACGTCGGCGATGACCGTCTCGGCGTAGGTCGCGGCGCGCATCGCGAACGCCTCGGCGTCTATCATCTCGTTTTTAACGTTGGATATCGCCCCCGCGACCTTCTTTGCGGGGTAGCGCTTGGTGTCGATGTTAAGGTCGCGCATACAGTATGTGACGAGGCGCAGCGAGTCGGCGGCGTCGTAAATGACAAAGTTGCGATTATAACCGAGGCGCTCGGCCTCTTGCCGCAAGATGCGCACACAGGTCGAGTGAAACGTGCTCACCCACATCGCGCGGCTTACGCTGCCGACCAGGTTCGCCACGCGCTCCTTCATCTCTTTCGCGGCTTTGTTCGTAAAAGTGATGGCCAGTATTTCGAAAGGGCTTATCCCCCGCTCCTTGATGAGGTAGGCGATTTTGTGGGTGAGTATTCTGGTCTTGCCGCTCCCCGCGCCGGCCAGAACCAGCAGGGGTCCTTCGCCGTGCGTTACCGCTTCGCACTGGACCGGATTTAATTTATCTAACATCTGCTACCTCGCAAAATTCGACCCCTTAAAATTCGTTTTGTCGCGCAATTCTATACTGTGTCTGTTTGTGAACGCGGCGCAAAAAATAAAGGCCTTAAAAGTCCAGGCCTTCGATATCTCCTGCCGCACTGCTTATTATAGCGCATCGGCCCGCTCATTTCTAAGCCCTCAACGGATTTTCGCCATGACCACGGCGCGAGGCCGCCAATCGATCGTTTCGAGTACCTTTTTGATGATTCAAAGCGACCATCAGCCTGCATCAGCTCGCTTGCTCGCAGCAGGCCTCTTACACCAAACCTCCTCCATCAACCTAGCCCCCAACACATCCGCTATCGGCCCGACCTAAGCCATCAGCCGCTTGGCATAAGGTGATGCTGGCTGTGCAAATACAGGGGTAAGACTATCGAGAATTACTGCTCGCGCTTCGCTACAATCCTCAGACCCTAGCAAAAATCTGCGCCATATAATTAGAACTTACAGAAAACCAGTGTCCCCTTGTCTATCCTTGTCTTTCGCTTTTATGTTTGCGGCGCCGTTTGCGCGCGGCATCGCGAAGAACATATTCTATTTGGGCGTTGACACTCCGAAGCTCATCCGCAGCCCATTTCTCAAGTTCCGCCCAGAGGTCGGCGTCGATGCGCAATAAGAATTGTTTGCGTGAAGCCATGTCATACACCTTCAAATATTGGAAATGTCCTTTGTTCGGCTACCCAGAAAATGCGTCTATATCCATAGCAATATTGCGTTTTACGAATAGAGCGTGCCCGCATTAACAACCGGATGCACTTCACTCTCACCGCACAAGACGACCATTAGATTGCTGACCATCGCTGCCCTGCGTTCGTCATCAAGGTCTAAAACGCCTTTTGCGGCGAGTTCTGAGAGGGCCATCTCGACCATACTGACCGCGCCATGGACAATTTTACGGCGGGCGGCGATGACGGCTTCAGCCTGCTGGCGACGGAGCATTACTTGGGCGATTTCAGGGGCATAAGCGAGGTGCGTCAGGCGCGCGTCGTCAACCTCGATACCCGCCACCCCGAGTCGCTCCCCAAGTTCGATAAGCAACGCTTCTGAAACCTCCCGGATGTTGCTGCGCAGCGTGATTTCCTCTTGCGAGATATCGGTATCGTCACCGTGGTCATAGGCGTAGGCGGTAGCTACATGGCGCAGCGCCGACTCGCTCTGCATCGCGACGTATTTCTTATAGTCATCGACATCAAAAACGGCTTGCGCGGTATCATTAACACGCCAAACGAAATGATATCATAAAAATATCACGATGTTAGCATTGTTAATATTCTTGCTTGCCATTATTGAAACAATATTTCTTAAAATGACTTGAAACCTGTGGTTCTTATAATTATACTATCGCTTGTATATATAGTCCTATGTGTTAAAGCATATATGAGAATCACGGTGGGTCTGTCTAATGAAGCCGACTGAAGGGTTAACCAGACTCCAGACGCTTGAATGAATAGAAAAAGCTAGAACATATTTACTTCGACTTTTTAAAAATCTTAAGAAACGAGGTATAATTAAACATGCCAACAGTTTTAAGGCTTGGACGGTTTCGTTTCTTCTTTTTTAGCAATGAGGGGCATGAGCCGGCGCATATACATGTTGAATCCGGTGACTGTTATGCTAAGTTTTGGCTTGACCCTGTGCAGCTTGCAAGATCAGTAGGGTATAACGCACGGGAGTTGAACGAACTAAGAAAGCTGGCTATTGGAAACGTAAAATTTTTTAAGGAGAAATGGCATGAGCACTTCGGTAGCTAAACAACCCGAGGCAATGGCTTCTACAGTATGGTTTGACGATGATATGATGCATATACGCCTCGTAGATGGGCGGGAAATTGGTGTGCCTCTTGGGTGGTTTCCCAAATTAAGAGATGCAACAAAAGAGCAAAGAGAGAACTGGCGACTGATCGGTAAAGGCGTTGGCATACACTGGGATGAGTTAGATGAAGATATTTCGGTCAGTGCTTTACTGAATTAAACTGACAAGCCCGTTAAATTAAACAAGTGCCCATCCTTAAGACAAGCACTTGTCAACATTTGTTAAATACATTTCCAGGAAAACCTAAAGCTAATCCTACACAACCCGCTTCCCCAACACTTCAGCAATCGGGCGTACCTCACCGACCAACTGCCTGAGCTGCTCGGGCGTCAAGGATTGCGCGCCGTCGCAGAGGGCTTTTTTCGGGTTGGGGTGCGCCTCTATCATAAGGCCGTCGGCGCCGGCTGCGACTGCGGCGCGGCTCATCGGGATAATATAGTCGCTGTGGCCCATGGCGTGGCTGATGTCTACGATTATCGGGTGCGAGCTGAGTTTCTTCACCACCGGCACGGCGGCGATGTCGAGCGTAAAGCGTGTCGCCGTCTCGAAGGTGCGAATACCGCGCTCGCACAATATAACGTTGGGGTTGCCCGCCCGGGTGATGTACTCGGAGGCGAGCAGCCACTCGTCGATCGTCGCCGACATCCCTCGCTTTAAGATAACGGGGATACGGCGCTCGGCGCTGAGCGCGCCCACCTTCTTGAGCAACGCGAAATTAGCCATGTTGCGGGTGCCGACCTGTATCATGTCGACATAGCTCAGCACCAGCTCGACATGTTCGGTATCCATTACCTCGGTCACCGCTTTTAACCCATAGGTCTTGGTCGCTTCGGTAAGATATTTCAACCCTTCTTCCTCGAGGCCCTGGAAGCTATAGGGTGAGGTGCGCGGCTTGAACGCACCGCCGCGCAGATACGTGAGGCCAAGCTCGGCGACGGCCTTAGCGACCTCCATCACCTGCTCGCGGCTCTCGACCGCGCACGGCCCCGAGATTATCGTCAATTCACCATTCTTTATCATTCCGGCCACCTAATCCAAGCTCTTCATCGTCTGCAGCAGGGTGTCGTAGATTCTTCTTAAATCGTCATCATAAAGGGGGCCGTTGTTTACCGCGGTTATCTTCTGGAATATCTCTTCTTCTCTCCCGGGGTCGTAAAGGGGCAAGCTGCTTTTGGCTTTAAGCGCCCTGATTTTCAGCGCGAGTTCCGCGCGCGTGTTGAGTTTTTCGACCAGCTCATTGTCGATAACATCGATTTTAGCGCGCAACTCCTCTATCTCGCGCATCGAGTCCTCGCTCATATCATTCCTCCTAAATTTAACCTTACAAATTGAAACTTACAATCTCGCACCAATCATATGAACGCGAGTTTACTCCCACTCGATCGTCGCCGGCGGTTTCGAGCTGATATCATACGCCACGCGATTGACGTGGTCGACCTCGTTTATAATCCGCCTCGATATCCGCTCAAGGATATCATAGGGTATCCTCGCCCAATCGGCGGTCATCGCATCCTCACTGGTGACGGCGCGTATGATAATAGGATAGGCGTAAGTTCTCTCATCACCCATAACACCGACACTCTTGATGCAGGGAAGTACGGCGAACGACTGCCATATCTCGCGGTAGAGACCCGCGCGCTTTATCTCCTCTTCGAATATCGCGTCCGCGTTGCGCAAGATATCGAGGCGCTCCGCGGTTATGTCGCCGATAATGCGCACCGCCAGGCCCGGTCCCGGGAAGGGGTGGCGCCAGACTATCTCATCGGGCAAGCCCAGCTCTTCGCCGACCGCGCGCACCTCATCCTTAAACAGGAGACGGAGCGGCTCGACCAGCTCGAGCACCATGTCATCGGGGAGCCCGCCCACGTTGTGGTGCGTCTTTATCCGCGCGGCGTCTTTGGTCCCGCTCTCTATTACGTCGGGATAGAGCGTCCCTTGGACCAGAAACTTCGCGTCGTGGAACTTGGCGGCCTCTTCTTCGAAGACCCTGATAAACTCCTCGCCGATTATCTTGCGCTTGCGCTCGGGGTCGGTGACCTCTTTTAGTTTATCGAGAAAGCGGTCTTGCGCCGACACGTGTATAAGGTTTATGTGGAAGTGCTTGCGGAAGGTCTCCTCGACTTTGACCGCTTCGCCCTTGCGGAGCAGCCCGTGGTCGACGAAGATGCAAACGAGGTTGTCTCCGATAGCTTTGTGGACGAGAATCGCCGCAACGGACGAGTCGACCCCGCCGCTCAAGCCGCAGACGACCTTGTCGTCGCCGACCTGCTCGCGAATTTTGGTGACGGCGTCCTCGATTATCGAGACCATCGTCCAGTTCGGGACGCAATCGCACGGCCCATATAGAAAACTCTTGAGCATCTCCATCCCATAGACCGTATGCGCGACTTCGGGGTGGAACTGGACTCCATAAAGTTTTTGGTCGTGGTTCTCCATCGCCGCCACCGGCGAACTATCGGTATGCGCGGTGATTTTAAAGCCGTCGGGCGCGCTCTTTACCGCGTCCGAATGGCTCATCCAAACGACTTGGCTTAGCGGGATATTGTGAAAAAGCTCCTCGTCACTGTCGACGACCAGGTCGGTCTTGCCATACTCGCGGTTGCCCGTGCGGGCGACTTCACCGCCGAGCGAATGCGCCATAAGCTGCATCCCGTAGCAGATTCCGAGTACGGGGACACCAAGTCTAAAGAGTTCCGGGTTTGCGGCGGGCGCGTTTTCGGCGTAGACACTCGCCGGCCCTCCCGAGAGAATTATCCCGCTCGGGTTCTTCGCTTTTATCTCTTCAATCGAGATGTTGTGCGGCACTATTTCGGAGTATACCTTACACTCTCGAACGCGCCGCGCAATCAACTGCGCATATTGTGCGCCGTAATCGACGACTAAAACTGTTTGAAATTCGCTTGTTAAATCAGGCGTTGTCAATCGGGTTCGTCTCCTTCATGGTAAGCCAACGAATTGGCCGCTTAAAACATCTATTATGCCTGCATATAGTCATATTTGTAAATAGAATACAGCTTTCACGCTCGATTTACACGACAAAAGCGCAAAAAGCCGGTAGCCGGAGAACCGGCTCCCGACTCCTTTATTGCATTGCCGTCAATCGGCGGCTCCACTTAATCGGCCCCATAATGCGCCGCGTCTAAAATCTCTAACGAACGGCTTGCGGCCGCGTACTAGCACATCCCGACACCCTGTGATTGCTGCAAGACCTTGCCCTCGGTCTGAAGCGACGGTGCCACCAAGACCTCGGCTTTTTGGAACTCCTTGATGTTCTGGTAACCGGTAGTCGCCATAGATGTCCTGAGAGCGCCGAAGAGATTGAGCGTGCCGTCATTCTCGCGCGCCGGCCCGAGAAGCAACTCCCGGAGCGTGCAACGCTGTCCCGCGTGAACCCGCGTGCCTCGCGGAAGCGTCGGGTGAAATGTCGCCATGCCCCAGTGATACCCGCGGCCAGGCGCTTCTTCCGCTTTCGCGATAGGCGAGCCTATCATGACCGAGTCCGCGCCGCAGGCGATAGCCTTGGCGATATCGCCGCCGGTGCGCATGCCGCCATCGGCGATTACATGGCAGTAACGACCGCTCTCTTCGAGGTGGGTTATCCTGGCCGCCGCGGCGTCCGCGATAGCGGTCGCTTGCGGCACACCGATACCGAGCACGCGGCGCGTCGTGCACGCGTGGCCCGGCCCCACACCGACCAGGACGCCGACCGCGCCGGTTCTCATTAAGTGAAGCGCGGTCGAATACGAAGCGCAACCGCCGACGATTACCGGTATATCGAGACGGCCGATAAACTCTTTCAAGTTGAGCGGCACGACCTGGGTACTGACATGCTCGGCGCTGACGACCGTACCCTGGATGATAAGGATATCGAGGCCGGCCTCTATCGCCGTCTTATAATACTTCTCGACCTTTTGCGGCGTGAGCGAGGCGGCAGCCAACACACCACCCGCTTTTATCTCTTTTATTCGCTTAGCTATTAATTCTTCTTTTACCGACTCCCGGTATAGCTCCTGCAAACCGCGTGTCGCTTCCTTGTTGGACAAGGCCGCTATCTGGTCGAGCACCGGGTCGGGGTCTTCGAATCTCGTCTGGATACCCTCGAGATTGAGTACCGCCAGCCCCCCCATTTTGCCCAACGCGATCGCGAGCTTAGGGTCGACTACCCCATCCATCGCCGAAGCCAACAACGGCAGCTCGAACTTGTTTCCCGCAAGTTCCCAGATTATGTCGATATCTTCAGGATCACGCGTCCGCCTGCTCGGGACAATCGCGATGTCGTCAAAACCGTACGCCCGTCTCCCCTTTTTTCCTCTCCCAATCTCTATCTCCATACTCCCTCCCGATAAGTAATTATAAATATGGTTAATGTTCTTAGTCTACACTAACACGCGCTGTTATTGAAACAGTACCCCGGACACGACATAACCTACAGCGCGGCCAAGCTCAGGCCGTGAAATCCGCGCCAACGCGGCCATGTTTTCTATGCCTCAGCAGACATATAGCCGCACGGCGCCCGCATTCTTAGCGTTAAACAAAGACCCGGCTCTGCTCGTCCCCGTCGGGGTTGAGCTTCCCGGGCTTATAGACCTACATATGACTGGAGCCAATCGAATAAGTGCTCAATTTCAGGGGTAAAATTTCGATTATCTTACACCCGATGACCTGTTATGTCAAGAAAACGATGCGGTCGCCCGACCTTTCGTGCATGCGCTTGTCCTTAACTCGAATCGTCAACCAATATCCCCTAATCGTACCGTTGTTTGCAGCCTTCCAAATAAATACCTATACTGGGTTTAAGCTAAGCGACAGGCGACGACGGACTACCGACACCAATTCACTGGAGGTTAGAGCATCCATGCTCATCGGCGACGGCAGCCTTGGCTCAGTCAAAAAACTGTGAGGCTACAACGGGTTACTCGCATTATCGCTACTTGACGGCGAAAATAGTCGCAACCGTCTTCATCTATCTTTGGAACTTCCTTGCCGGGAAATACATCTTGTTCAATTAAGGGGCGCATATGAATCAAAAGACCGCAATCATAATCGGAGCGGGTCCCGCCGGGCTGACAGCCGCGTATGAATTGCTCAAAAAGACCGGCATCAAACCAATCGTGCTGGAGATGACCGGTGATATAGGCGGCATCTCCAAAACCGTAAACTACAAAGGAAACCGAATCGACATCGGCGGCCACAGGTTCTTCTCCAAGTCGAGCAGGGTTACGGACTGGTGGCAGACGATTCTCCCGCTACAAGGCAGACCGGCAAGCGACGACCTTCTTCTCGGAAGAGACGTCGCGTTGTCCAAGGAAAAAGACGCGCCCGACCCGGAGCAAACCGACAAGGTCATGCTGGTCAGAAGCCGGCTCTCAAGAATATTCTTCCTGCGCAAATTCTTTGACTACCCGATATCCTTGAACGGCAACACAATCAAAAACCTCGGCCTGGTCAGAATCGCCAAAATAGGCGCGAGCTACGCAAAGGCCCGCCTCAGCCCTATAAAAGAAGAGAAATCCCTCGAGGATTTCTTTATTAACCGGTTTGGCAAAGAACTCTACCTCACCTTCTTCAAGGACTACACCGAGAAAGTCTGGGGCGTCCCTTGCGGCCGGATAAAGCCCGAATGGGGCGCGCAACGAATTAAAGGGCTCTCGGTCACAAGAGCGATTCTCCACGCCGTCAGAAGCACGGTCGCAAAGGACGACTCGATACGGCAGAGCAATACGGAGACCAGCCTTATCGAACAGTTCACCTACCCGAAGTTCGGGCCCGGCCAGATGTGGGAAGAGGTAGCCCGCCAGGTCGTCGAGGCCGGCGGAGAGCTATATATGCGCCACAAAGTTATCGCCGTAAGACGCTCGGGAAACCTGATTACCGAGGTCCTCGCAGAAGACGAAGCGGGCAACTCCGTCTACTTCAAAGGGGATTTCTACTTTTCGACGATGCCGGTTAAGGATTTAATAGAGGCGCTCGGCGACACCGTCCCGCAAGCGGTACAAGAAGTGGCGGGCGGCCTCTTATACAGGGATTTCATAACAGTCGGGCTGCTTTTGAACAAACTCAAAATCGGCAACGAGACGGAGTTCAAAACGATTAATAACATCGTTCCGGATAACTGGATATATATCCAGGAGCGTGATGTAAAGCTCGGAAGGTTGCAGATATTCAACAACTGGAGCCCCTACATGGTGGCCGACCCCAACACCGTCTGGATAGGATTGGAATACTTCTGCAACGAAGGCGATGATTTATGGAGCCAAACGGACGATGAGTTTGCCGAATTTGCCATCGCCGAGTTAGGGAAAATCGACATAATAGAAGAACACGACGTTTTGGACCGCACGGTAATCAGGATACCCAAAACCTACCCGGCCTACTTTGGAAGTTACGACCGGTTCGGCATCATACAAGACTTTACCGATAGCGTGACCAATCTGTTCCTGATTGGCAGAAACGGCATGCACCGGTACAACAACGCGGACCACTCGATGCTCACCGCCATGGTCGCGGTCGAAAATTTGATAGACGGCGTCGTCTCCAAAGATAATATCTGGGCGGTCAACACCGAGGATGACGACCGCGGGGGAATCTCGAAGTAACCGAGGGACAGAAAAAGGCGGAGCCTCTCGACCCCGCCTCCGCCTGAAATCCTGTTCTTTATGTAAGCATCGAGCGCTATGAATCCGGCACTCGAAATTATCCGATCGGCTTACATCATTCCGCCCATTCCGCCCATTCCGCCCATGCCGGGCATTCCGCCGCCGCCCTCTTCGGGCTTGTCGGCTATGGCAGCTTCGGTTGTAAGAATGAGGCTCGCGATGGATGCCGCGTTCTGCAGCGCGGAACGGGTCACCTTGGCCGGGTCGATAACCCCGTCCTTCATCATGTCGCCATACACACCCGTGACCACGTTGAGACCTTCACCCTTATTCATCGTCTTGATCTTCTCGACGACTACGGAGCCCTCGAAGCCGGCGTTTTGCGCCAGCTGACGGAGCGGAGCCTCCATCGCGCGCTCGATAATTTGCGCTCCGACCTTCTCGTCGCCCTCAAGACCCTCGCCGGCGGTACGGATTGCCGGGAGTATATTGATGAGTGTGACTTCGCCGCCCGCGACTATGCCTTCCTCAACGGCGGCTTTCGTCGCTGATAGCGCGTCCTCGATGCGGTGTTTCTTCTCTTTCATCTCGGTCTCGGTAGCAGCGCCTACGCGGATGACCGCTACGCCGCCGGAGAGCTTAGCCAAGCGCTCTTGGAGCTTCTCGCGGTCGAACTCCGAATCGCTCCTGTCGATCTCGTTCTTGATCTGGCCGATACGCGCCTGGATATCCTCCGGCTTGCCGGCGCCGCCAACGATGACCGTGTCCTCTTTGGTAATGCGAACGCGCTGCGCGCGGCCGAGCATATCGATAGTCACGGTGTCGAGCTTGATGCCGAGTTCCTCGGTTATAAGCTGCCCGCCGGTGACGATTGCGATATCCTGGAGCATCGCCTTGCGGCGCTCGCCGAAGCCCGGCGCTTTTACGGCGATACCGGTGAAGGTGCCGCGAATCTTGTTGACGACAAGCGTCGCGAGAGCTTCGCCCTCGACATCCTCGGTAATGAGAAAGAGCGGTTTACCCGCCTGCATTACTTTCTCAAGAACCGGCAAGAGGTCGGCGATCGCGCCGATCTTCATGTTTGCGATGAGGATTAGCGGGTCATCGAGGACCGCTTCCATCCTCTCGGTGTCGGTGACCATGTAAGGGGATATATATCCTTTGTCGAACTGTAGGCCCTCGACTATCTCAAGCTCGGTGCCGATGGTCTGTGACTCCTCAACGGTAATAACTCCGTCTTTACCCACCTTGTCCATCGCGTCGGCGATCAAGTTGCCGATTTCGGTATCCGCAGCGGAAATAGAAGCTACCGAGGCAATCTCTTCTTTGGTGTCGATGCTCTTCGAGAGCGACTTAATCTCCGTGACAGCAGCCGCGACCGCTTTGTCGATACCTCTCTTGATGAACATCGGGTTCGAGCCCGCGGCCACGTTTTTCATGCCCTCGCGAACGATGGCTTGCCCAAGAATCGTCGCGGTGGTCGTTCCGTCACCGGCGACATCATTGGTCTGGGTCGCTATCTCTTTGGCGAGCTGCGCACCCATGTTCTCAAAAGCGTCTTCGAGTTCTATCTCTTTCGCCACCGTCACGCCGTCATGCGTGATGGTCGGCGCGCCGAACTTCCTGTCAATGACAACGTTACGCCCTTTCGGTCCGAGCGTCACTTTGACCGTATCGGCGAGTTTGTTTACGCCTGCTTCAAGCCTACGCCGAGCTTCTTCATTAAACTCAATCATTTTAGGCATTTAAGCGTTCCCTCCCTTTGGTAAAATAAACTTTAACAAATGCTAAACGGCAACATCCGCCCTACTCAACGATTGCGAGAATATCTTCCTCGCGCATAATCAAGAACTCTTCGTCATCGAGTTTGATCTCGCTGCCGCCATACTTCGAGTAAATGACTTTGTCCCCTACTTTTACGACCATAGGAATCGGCTTGCCGCTATCGTCGAGCTTGCCGTCGCCGGCGGCGACGATCTCGCCTTCCTGAGGCCTCTCCTTCCGGGCGGTGTCAGGTATGACAATACCGCTCTTGGTTACCTCCTCAGGCTCTATCGGCTTTACAATCACACGATCACGCAAAGGTTTTAGATTCATAAATCGACCCTCCCAACAGTATTTTTAGCACTCTGCTCCTGCGAGTGCTAAACGTATATTACAATAGCTTGACTGCTAAATCAACATCCTGAATTAAATTTTTGCCAAAACAGTGCGGGTTAAACCTCTTCTATAAATAAATAAAAGAAATGCAGCCCCCGGGTGGTCCTATCTCCCCCACCTTTTATTTCTAGGGATACCGCATTTCCTTTTGTACCGTAGTTATCGGCTGCTTTTGCGTAGTTCTTTAGTGATTATAGTAATTCCCGGCACTTTTAATACCGTTTATCCGCCCACTCCCAACCTTTGTCGCAAATGCCCGGCAAAGCATTGACTCTAAGGGTATTAATATTTGTAAACCCACTACCGATAATAAGGATTAGTAGTGCCGAAAAACACCGGAGGTTTTATGTCTAGATTTGTGATCGACAGGTTTAAGGGAAGGGTCGCGCTCGGAGTCGTCACGGCCGAATTCGCCGGCGACAAGGCAACCCTAACCGGGTACGACGCTAAGTCCGCGCGAGAAATCGAATTCCTTTTAAATAAGGAGTACAGCATGCCTCGGTATATTGGTTCCGGGGCAAACGCCTTATCGGTCTCCTTAGCAGAGCCACTGGAGCCCGGCTCCGAGGAGCACTTCGAAGCGGTTATGCAAGCGCTCCCGGACTATGGTTTCCTGGCAAGAAGAATAGGCTAATTCGTTCAGCATCATCCGACACCAAATTTTCTAACTTTTAAGTATTGGGGGTCGCGCTCTTGGTAGAGGTACTTGTCTGTGAAAAATGCGGTAAGACTTGGCGGGTATGTGTTCCCCCTTTACTCAGTGTCAGCGTCGAGTCTTGCCCGGATTGCGGCAAATTCAGCTTTTCTATTGAGCCCATAAGCAACCGTAGTTCGGAGCCCGCTTAGTCATTAAGAGCTGCTATCAAGTACCTTGCAGCTCTTTTCGATGCTCAAAACGTCGAACCTCCACCCACCCATAGCGCACACACGCTCAAGCATTTTCCCCACGCCTCGTCGTAAGCGCCAAGCCGACGCCCGCTACCAGAAGATAAATATAAGGAAAGATAAAGCCGATTTTTGTGTAAAGCGTCGCTCCTCCGGAAAGGACCGCGGCGTCGCTGAGAACAATACGCTTGTCGAGACCGCTTCGCTTGTCGACTATACCATCCGCGTTTATAAAGCCGGATATCCCGGTATTCGCCGCTTGCACAATCGGGATGCCGTATTCGGCGGCGCGCATCCGGGTGATGCGAAAGTGCTGCTCGGCGGCGGCCGTTTTGCCGAACCAGGCATCGTTGGTAACGATGACCAGAAATTTCGCCCCCTCCCGGACCATCCGCCCGACCAGGCCGGATTGGGACGACTCGAAGCAAATCACCGTCGAAAACCGACGGGAACCGCCCATCTCAAAGACTTTGTATTCGCGTCCCGGGGTATAATCATTGACCAGCGCCGCCATGCTGTTGATGCGCTCGACAAGCGGGCGCATCGGCATATACTCACCAAACGGCACCAGGTGTATCTTGCGATATCGGTGAAGACGGCTGTCGGCGTCGAGATAGAACGCGGTGTTGTGGATGCGGTCTTCGACCCCTTCGACCCCGCCGAAGACCAACGCCGTCTCAGTGGGACGCAGCAGTTTCGCGACCCGTTCCAAGAACTCGGGTTCATCGTCGATTCGCGTGATGAGCGTGCTCTCCGGCCAGATTATCAACTCAGGTTCGGCTTTGAGCGCCTCTTCGGTCATAGCGATATAGAGTGCTTTAATCGCGTCGTTGTTGGTAAGGTCGGCTTTGAGGTCTTGGGCGAGATTCGGCTGGATAATGGCGGCTCTCACAACAGGCGACTTCCCGTCGAGCACGTTCGGCGTTAACAAAGCCGAGGCTGTCTGACCATAGAGCGACATAAGTACCAATAAGACCGCGCCGACTGCTATGCCCGGGGCAGCCTGCCGCAGACGCCCGCGAAGACCTTCGCCGTCGATTAGGCTAAAGAGAACCAGGTTCCCGAGGATTATGAGCGCTCCGAGCCCCACCTCGCCGACGTATGACGCGACCCCCAAGAAAAACGGGTGCTCAACCGTAGAGCCGAGATACGCCCAGGCAAACCCCCAAGGTCCGAGTGAGCGCGCAAACTCGAATACCGCCCAGAGCGAAGGTATGACGATAAATTTACCGGTGCCCGCATACCGTTTCATCACCAACCAGGATGCGGTCGCAAAGAGAACGAACGCGCCGGATAGCGCCAGGCTCAGCGAAATCCAAGCTATATAGCCGAAGATGTTTATCCAATAAAGTACCGTCGCGAAGAAGGTTGCGCCCGCGAGAAGCCCCAACAACGGAGCGTGCCTGAAGTCGCTTCGTTTCAAAGCGGAAAACAGAGGCACTAAGCCGACCCAGGCGAGCAAGGATATCGAGGGATAAGGAAAGGCCGACGCGAGCAAAACCCCGGTTAGCGACGCGAGCAAAAGGTTTACGGAAAACACCATGATTACATCTTTAAATAAAAATTTGCGACAAACTTATCACCTTTAAGCATACCGGAGTCGAACGCGAGAATCCAGAACGGCTATAGGCTTTGAACGCTCTGGCCTAAGCGAAGATTAGGTATGGGGTTCGCCGCGAGGGAGAGCCGCTCGCCGGCGATAAAGCGATAGTAGCCGGACGCCGCTATCATGACGGCGTTGTCGGTACATAACGACATGCTCGGGTAGTAGAGAACCATACCCTCGTCCCGGGCGGCATCGGTCATGCGCCGGCGGAGATAGCTGTTCGCGGCGACACCGCCGGCCATAACTATTTTATCAACGCCTTTCTGACTAGCGGCGCGAAGCGTCTTGGAGACAAGCACGTCGACGACGGCCGCCTGAAAGCTCGCCGTGAGGTCGGGCAGTGGCAACTCAACCGATTGAGTCTTCAACTTTGAGACATAATTTAGAACCGCCGTCTTCAAACCGCTCAGGCTGAAATTTAACTCGCCTTTACTCATCATGGCGCGCGGGAACCGAATGGCTTCGGTGTCCCCCTCTTTAGCTAAGCTGTCTATGATCGGCCCGCCGGGATAGCCGAGCCCCAGAAACGCGGCGACCTTATCATAGGCTTCGCCCACCGAGTCGTCGAGGGTCCGGCCCATAAGCTCGTAACTGCCGTACTCCTCGATATACACGAGCATCGTGTGTCCACCCGAGACCACCAGCGCGACAAACGGCGGCTTTAAGTCGGGATGGTCGACAAAGTTCGCGTAGATGTGAGCTTCGATATGGTCGACGCCGACGAGCGGCAGCTTCTTAACGTATGAGATGACCTTGGCGGCACCGAGTCCCATCAAGAGCGCGCCGACAAGACCCGGCCCGATTGTGACCGCGACGGCATCGAGGTCGCCGTATCCCATACCCGCCTGCTCCAGCACTTCATCGAGGACGGGGTTTATTATCTCGAGGTGCTTCCGCGAGGCCAATTCCGGGACGACCCCGCCGAACTTCTTATGAAACTCTATTTGCGACGCGACGACATTCGCGACTATCTCGCTACCGTTTTTAACGATAGCGGCACCGGTCTCATCGCATGAGGTCTCGATTCCCAATATGTAGATATCTTTTGCCATAACACTATGCCCTCCGCCGGTATCGCCGCTCAACCGGAACGCTACTCCCTATCGTCGAGGCCTTCGCGAATCTCCTTAAAAAGCCGCTGATAATTCCCATCCGAAATATCCCCGGTCCAGAAGACGAGCGCGTCTTCCCGGTTGTCGGTATAGTAAGCCTTGCGCAAACCACTCATCTTGAAGCCAAACTTGATGTAGAGATATTGCGCTTTGGTGTTGGACTTTCGCACCTCTAGCGTCAAGCGCTTAATGCCCCGCTTGACAACCCGCTCGACGGCTTCGAGCATCAAGCGAGTCGCGATGCCTTTGTTTTGGTACGGAGCCGCCACCGCAATATTGGTCACGTGCCCCTCATCGAGCACATGGTACAGGCACACAAACCCTACGACACTCTCGCCGACTTCCGCGACCAGGCATATATTATGCCGCTTGTTCGCTATCTCTCTCTGAAACGTGAGACGGCTCCAGGGTGTAACGTGAGCGCTTGCTTCAATGGCGTATACCTGATCGACATCGACCGCCGCCATCTCGCGGACTTCCGGTTTTATCGTTATCATGACACGCTCACCCCCGATGTCGTTTTTCCCACATCTCCTCGGCTTGAGACAATCTCACGTAAATCGGCGCCAATTTATACAGCTCATCGAATTCGCCCGCGATAATCAGAGGCAGCGCCAGCGAGGCCAAATCGGAAGCCCGCGGCCACCAGGCCTCTTCCGCCGCAAAGACGGCGCGCCCACCTAGCGCCTCGGCCAGAACCCCTTCGTAGAGTTTGACCGCGTCTCCGGCAAAAACAACCCGCTCATACCTCTCATCCCGCAGCTTTTTCGCGAGTTCATCCGGGTGTATGGCCATGAACTCCGTAATCCGCTCGACCGAGCCGTCGTGCGGGCGATAGAGCGCGGTGTAGACCTCTCCTCGCTTCGCGTCGATTATCGGACAGGCAACGCCTGCCTCCGGTATGTTCCCGTACGCGATGGCGTCGGCGCTCGGAACACCGATGATGGGAACCTCCAAGAGCTGGGCGAAGGTGCGCGCGATGACCATACCTATTCGCAAACCCGTATACGAGCCCGGCCCGCTTCCGACGACCATATGCGTAACATCGTCTACTTTAAAGCCTTTCGCGGTTAACAGCTCGTCGATGAAAGGGATGAGTTTGGCCATATGGCCCCGGGGCATCCAGGTCGTCTCTTCGCCGACTATACTATCCCCGTTATGAAGCGCGACCGTCAGCACCGGGCTCGATGTATCGAGACTAAGAATCAACACACTCTTCTCCATCCAACCATTTATCGACCTGCTTCTTCCATCGTTCGCCGTGGGACGTGACCTCTATCCGTCGCAGGTCTTCGTCGACCAGGCGCAGTATCCTTATCGACAGGCGCTCCTCGGGCAAGATCTCTTCGACCCGATCGCCCCATTCGACGACCGAGACACCCTCGCCGTAGAAGTATTCGTCAGCGCCTAACTCTTCGAGTTCTTCCGCGGAGGCCAGCCGGTAGACATCGAAATGAAAGAGCGGCAGCTTGCCTTCATACTCCTTGATAATCGTAAAGGTCGGGCTGGTAACGGGCGCATCGATGCCGAGGCCGGCGGCAAGCCCTTTCGCAAAGACCGTCTTGCCCGCCCCCAGGTCGCCGCTTAAGCTTATGAGATCGCCTTTCGTTAATATGGGAGCCAGCTTGCGAGCCAACTCCCAGGTCTCCTCTGATGAATGTGTTATGACCGTCAACATACAGACTTAAAACCTCATTTACTCTTCATTATATGATGCGCCGCGCGCGCTGCCGCAACCGCTAGAACAGTCCCATCTGCTCGGCTTTTTCGTCGAAGACATGGTGGGTTTCGATTTGAACTGCTTCGGCAAGAACGCGCTGTTCTTCTCCGGCCTTCTCTTCTACGTAGCGCCGGAGATTTTCGAAATCCTCGGTTAGCGGCTTCATGTTGGCCCGTGAATGGAGCGCGGCGGCCGGGTGGTAAATCGGCACCACGAGATGCGTTCCCTTGGTGAATTTCCGCCCGTGAATGCCGCCCATCGCTACGTTTTTCATCTCTAGAATCACGGACGAGGCGAAACGCCCGAGCGTGGCGATGACCTTTGGCCCAATCAAATCCATCTGCGAGAAGAGATACCGGTTCGTGCATGTCTCTATCTCTTCGGGTTTCGGGTCGCGGTTGCCGGGCGGCCTGCACTTAACGATATTTGTTATATATACGTCTTCGCGCTCCAGACCGATTGTCTCCAGAAGCTGTGTGAGAAGCTTGCCGGCCGCGCCCACAAACGGTATGCCCTGTTTGTCTTCGTTAGACCCGGGACCTTCCCCGATAAACATGATATCGGCGCGAGGGTTGCCGTGGCCAAAGACAACCTGCGTCCGACCTTGCTCCGCAAGCGGACACAGCATGCAGCCAATCGATGATTCCGCTAGTTTCGAAAGTTCTTCCATTAAACCGCCTAATGTCCGCAAGTACCGCAGTTAGTGCTCGTGCACGGGCCGCACCCGGCACCGAAACCGCTCTTGCCGCCCGAGGCGAACCCGAATGACGAGAAGAGCTTCTTGACTTGCGTGCCCCCGCACTCGGCGCAGGCCGGCGTCTCGGCATAGGCGACAGGCACCAGCCTCTCAAAGACGCACCCGCATTCTCCGCACTTAAATTCGTATATGGGAATAAGGCTCACCTACTATAACTACTGTTGATATCCGGTTTTGTGACCCTTTAAATTCTACCAGCTTTGCGTTTTTTTGCCAAAGAGGGATCTTTATTAATTGAAAAGGCCTCCGGTTTACTGAAGGCCTTCTGTTCTCAAGTGGTGCGAAGCTTAGCGCCATTCGGTTATTTCGTCGAGTTCCAACCGTCCTTTCTCCCTCGGTTGCGCTGCCGGGACACCGATTGCCACCATCGCGACCGGCCTTACATCGGCGGAAAGACCGAGCGCAAGCGCCGCCGCTCGCTCATCGAAAGCGCCGACCCAGCATGTGCCGAGTCCTTCGGCGCAGGCGGCAAGCATCAGGTTCTCTATGGCCGCCCCCGTATCTTGAAGACAGTATAGTTCCGTGCCTCTTTGGCCGTAAGCCTTATCGGCGGCGGCAAGGTCGACACATACGACCACCGCAACCGGGGCATTCGCTACGAACTTCTGGCCTTGAGCCACCTCACTTAGCCGTTCTCTCAGCGCCGTGTCATAGACGACTACGAACCTCCAGGGTTGAGCGTTGCCCGCGTTCGGAGCCCTCACCGCGGCGCGCAGCAACTTCTCGACCAGAACCCTGTCCACGCCTCTCTCGCCGTCGAACTTCCTGACACTACGCCGACTGTTTATAGCATCATAGATATCCATACCACTAATCCCTCTGCCAGCTTACCCTTACAAACTCGGAATCCCTCAGCCATTGAATAGTCAAATCGCCGCTAAACGCTTTCTCGAATTCTTTCCCGATTCGCTCAGCGAGCGATGTCTCTGTCGTCTCCACGGTAATGCCTTCGCCGTTACGGTGGACATTGTATATGCGCGCCGCCACATTTCTATGGACTTGCTTGCCGGCGATATTATCAATGAGATTCATCGCCTCATCGAGATGGTCTTTGAGAAACACCCCTTTTAAGCTCACGACACCGTCTATTCTTCTTTTCTCGATACGTTCATGTCCCGGGCATAGAGTCTCTTCCGCACGCCGCATCCGCGTGAGCCGAGAGTGTTTACCTTCGTCGTAAAACCACTTCTGCCCATCGAACACGGCCATGCATTTCGTGCAGATCTTTTCACTCATGCACTATCCCTCCTTAAAAAACAGGTCAGCCCAAATATTGCGGTATGTTCTGTTACGCTGTCGCTGCTGTTGATTTCGCTCATCATCTGTTTACCCTTCCACCACCTCCTCATATCTTAATTTCTTGCCACACTTAAGTAAGTGGCAAATACTGATTTATCTAAAGGGCGCCGGCAGACCGACAGTTGGTTTAGCGGCTATCGTTCAGCGGCTTCGACCCCGACATCGATTTCGAGTTCTTCACCTTTCAACTCATCGGCAACGATAGCGCCGAATACTCTGTATTCGCCGGCTTTGACCGGCGCTCCCCTCGAATCGACAAGGCTCCAACTCTCCGAGTATTCGGTTTTCCGGGCACTCTGTAGAACGACGTCTTCGAGGACTTGGGCGAACATCCTCCCCTCCGACCACCGCCAGACTTCGTCGCCGTTCGCGTCGACGACCCGGAAGTCATATCGTTGGCTCGAACGAAACGAGAGTTCGCGGGGTTCTTTGGCTGTATTCGTTACCGATACGGTCATCGCAAGGTCTTCGCCGACCGCCACCGGGTTTGGTTTCAAGGATAGGGAGACAATCATGTCATCGATTCCTTTGGATATTTCTATGGTTCGACCCTCCTCGTTGCCTGTTCGCTCTTGACTAATGTTCACCCCCGTTGTCCTTACGGCCACAAGACCGAATGAAACGTATAACACTAAAAGCACGACGCATAAGAACACGACACCTACGACGATAGCTACGATTTTGGCGGCAGACATCTTCTACTCCTTGTATACCCGTGGGACGCGCCCATTTATCATGCAAACAACCTCATAATTAATGGTCCCGAGCAAAGAGGCAATCTCGTCCACAGTAATCTCTTCGTTGTCCTGGCGACCGATCAGGGTGACGTCATCGTCGGCCTTGACAGTAGAGTCCGGGCCGACATCGACCATAAACTGGTCCATGCAGATATTTCCGACCGCCGGATACCGGCGTCCCCCGATAAGCACCTCCGCCTTGTTCGAAAGCAATCTCGAGTATCCGTCGCCGTAGCCGGCCGGAACCGTCGCTATCACCGTATCGCACGGCGCTTTATATGTCCGGCCGTAGCTTACGCCCTCACCTCGGGCGAGGTTCTTTATATACGAAAGCCGCGCCTTGAGGGAGAGCGCCGGCCGCAAATCAGCGACGCCCCTGGTGGCCTCGCTCGGGTGCAGGCCGTAGAGCGAGATGCCCACCCTCACCATGTCGAAATGAGAATCGGGATACAAATATAGTCCCGCGCTGTTCGCCGCGTGTTTGACCCGCGGACAAATCCCTTCGGCTTCGAGCGCATCAACCAAAACCTTGAAGCGTTGCATCTGATACGCCGTGTAATCGCCGGCCGGGTCGTCCGCCTCGGAGAAATGGGTAAAAATCCCCTGAATCTCCAGGCCCCGCAATGAACGCATCTCTCGAATCAGTTCGGGGACGCGCTCGGGGGTTAAACCGACGCGGTTCATCCCCGTATCGACTTTGATATGGACGAGCGCGACCCGCCCGCGCCTTAGAGCTTCGTCCGAAAGCGCGCGCGCCGAGCCGCGCGAAAAGACGGTTGCCGTCAAATCGTTGTCGAGGATAAGCGGGCCGGCTTCGCTCGCCGCCTCGGTGAGGACATGAATCTGCTCGACGATGCCGGCTTCCCGAAGGATTGCGCCTTCTTCGGGGATGGCCACGCCAAACGAGGCTGCCCCGACTTCGCTCGCCGCCTTGGCCGCGCGGACAAGCCCGTGCCCGTAGGCGTTGGCTTTTACGACAGCCATCACCTTGACGTTCTCGCCGACGACCCTCTGCGCCTCGCGGAAGTTATGTTTGATAGCGGATAGGTCTATCTCAGCCCTCAGGGGCCGCGTAATCATCGTTCTCCTCGCTTCTTTAGTTGTGTCGTTATCGTTAGTTTTAGCCAAAACGCCGCTCTCAGAAAGCCGCGCTTTTAAAAACGGCCTAACTCCTGCCTATCGCTTTGACGAGGTCACGCTTGGAAACCACGCCGACCAGCTCTCCTTCGGCCATTACGGGGAGCATGTTGATGTCTTTGTCGACCAGCATCGTCGCCGCGTCTTCGACGGTCGCGCCGACGTCGATAGTGACCACATCGGTACTCATCACATCGGCAACCTTGGCGCCTACCGCTTTCTTGAACTCCTTTTCGAAACGGCTCATGCTGCCGGGAAGGTATATGTAGCCGTCGAGAAGCTGGACGTAGGTCGGGAAATGCAGCCGGACCTCCCGCATTATCAAATCGCTCTCGACTACTATGCCGATGATGCGTCCTTCGTCGTCTAAGACCGGCGCGCCGTCGATATTCGCCTCCGATAGTTCCTTAGCGGCCTCTTTTACCGGCATATCCGGCTTGAACGTGATAATCTCGGTGGTCATGATGTCTTTGACCTCGGTCTTTAGTTGTACCATCTCCACTACCCCTCTCACTTTGGACTATAAACTACTTATTTCAGGACTCCGCCTCAAGCGCGGCTTTCCCAGCCCATCACCCAGGCCAGCGCCTCGGGTAAATACTCTATGACATCCGACGCCATCAACGAGAGTTCACCGATATCTTCCGCCGCGATATCCGCCGAAAAACCGTGGAGGTAGACCCCCAAGCACGCGGCGTTGTAAGGGTCGACTCCCTGCGCCATCAAAGCCGCGATAAAGCCGGTCAGCACGTCGCCGGTCCCGGCGGTCGCCAAACCGGGGTTGCCGGTCACATTGATAGTCGTCTCAGCGGCGCCACAGATAACAGTAGTCGCGCCTTTTAAGACAACGACCGCTCCGAACCGCTCTCGGGCGCGCCTGGCGAACCCGAGCCAATCCCCCAACACGTCTTTGCCGGACACACCGTATAGACGCGCCAATTCACCGGGGTGGGGCGTGATTACCGTCACGGCGTCCCTATTCTTCAAAATATCCGGGTCATCGGCGAGCGCGTTCAGAGCGTCGGCATCGATGACGAGCGGTTTCTCTATGGTTGCAACGAGTTTTTTAACGAACTCGACTGTCCGCGGATTGGTGGAGAGCCCCGGCCCGAGCGCGACCACATCGTATTGGCCGGCAAGCTCGAACAACGAGCCGCGCGCGTCCCAAAAGAGCGAACCGGCCTCCGTCTCGGGCTGCGGCCATACAATCGCCTCGATTAGCGCGCCGCTTAAGACCGGCACGATTCCCTGGGGCGGAGCGAAGGCCACAAGGCCGGCGCCCATCCTATAGGCGGCGTGACCAGTCAAGACAGCGGCGCCGCTCATCCCGCACGACCCGGCGATAACCAGTACTTGGCCGACCGATTTCTTATGTGACATAGGGTCTCTCACCGGCAATAAGTCGCCGGCTTCTTGCGCATCGAGATAACGATAACCGCTGTTCTCTTCGATGAGTTCCTCGGGAATACCGATATCGGCGACGACGGTCGCGCCCGTAAGCTCAAGACCCGGATATAACATCGCGCCGACCTTCGGCGCCGTAAAGGTCACCGTCGCATCGGCTTTGACCGCGCGGCCGTGGGCTTTGCCGGTGTCGGCCTCGAGACCCGAGGGCATATCCACCGCCAGGACGGGCTTGTGCGACCCGTTGATTTTATCTATGGCTTCGACCGCGACGCCTCGCACCGCGCCCTTGAGGTTAAACCCGAAGATAGCGTCGATTATGAGGTCGGCTTCGTCAATCGCGCTGTCGAGAGCTTGGCTATCCCCGCTCGTTAACACGCTGACCTCGGGCGGCATTTTTTCATAGGCCGCTTTGGCGAGGGGCGCTAGTGTCTCTCGCGGGGCGAGCGCGGCGACCGTGATTTTGAATCCGGCCTCGCTGAGCAGCCTGGCGGCCACAAAACCATCCCCGCCGTTGTTGCCTTTGCCGCAAACAATCAGCACGCGGGCTCGTTCGGAGGCCATGCGCGCCGCCTCTTCGGCGACGGCGGCCCCCGCCCGCTCCATCAATAAGCCTGCATCTAAACCATAGGAGGCTTCGGCCTTCTCTTCTATCGTCGTCAACTCAACGCTGGTGACTACGCGCAAAATCACTCCATCCCCACAGCTATCGCCGAGGCAATCGCCGCTTCGCGGCTGAAAGAAAGGCTCAAAAAGATATCGCAAACACCGCGCTCTTGCGCCGCGTTCGCCGCGTTTCCGCTGAGACGCAGGTAGGGACGGCCCCATTTATCCCTGCGCACTTCAAAGTCGGTCCACTTCATGCCGCGCATTCCGGAGCCGAGCGCTTTTACCGCGGCTTCTTTGGCCGCAAAACGGGCGGCGAAATGGAGGTGCGGTTTCTGTTTGCTCAGGCAATAATCACGTTCTAAATCGGTAAATAGACGCTCGGTAAATTTTGAACGGCGATTAATCGCCTGCTCTATGCGGCTTATTTCGACGATGTCTACGCCGATTCCCTTTATCATGATGCCTCTTTTGCCGGTGATATTGACCTGTTTCTTCTATTTTATACGATGAAAGGGATGGTGTCAGTGCGAGAGAAGTAATTTATTCGAGCACCACGTTTTAATTGCCGGCGTTTACTTCGTTTGCCGCTTTAAACGTCTTATAGCCGCCGCTCAAATTCTTCGTGCGGTAGCCTTTCTGATTGAGAATCCGGCAAGCGAGGTACGCCCGCAGGCCGACCTGGCAGAAGAGGTATATATCCTTGTCTTTCGGAAGCTCATCGATTCTGTCCCTGAGTTTGTCTATCGGTATATTCAGGGCGCCCTCGATAGTCCCCGGCTTCTTAAACTCGGACGACGAGCGAACATCCAACAAGATACTCTTTTCTTTATCCATCGCGACTATATCGTCCCAGTAGAAGACATCGCAATCGCCCTTGAGGATGTTGGAGGCGACGTAGCCGGCGACATTCACCGGGCTTTTGGCGCTTGAAAAAGGTGGCGCATACGATAACTCCAGCTCTTCGAGGTCGTGGACGCTCATACCGGCTCGCATCGCAACCGACAGCACATCCATGGTTTTATCGACCCCGTCCGCGCCGACCACCTGGGCGCCGAGAAGCTTGCCGTCAGCGGGCGCAAAGAGCAGTTTAATGGATAGGGTGCTCGCCCCGGGATAGTAGGTCGCGTGAGACGCGGTGTGTATGATCGATTTCCGGTAATCGAGCCCGGCGCGGCGGAGCGCTTCTTCGTTAAGCCCGGTCACGGCGACCGACATATCAAAGACCTTGAGCACGGCGGTTCCTTGTGTCGCGCTGTAGCTTTGGTCGCGCCCGCAGATGATATCGGCCGCCATCCGCCCCTGTTTGTTCGCCGGTCCGGCAAGGGGGATCAAAGCGGGCTCGCCGCTGACAAAGTTTTTTACCTCGATAGCGTCGCCCAGCGCGTAGATGTCGGGGTCGGACGTCCTAAGGTGCTCATCGACGGCGATTCCTCCGGTGACCCCGAGCTTAAGACCGGCCTCGGCCGCCAATTTCGTCTCCGGCTTGACACCGAGTCCGAGAATTACCAGGTCGGCTCCGATTTGCCGCCCGTCCGCCAGCTCGACCGTGACGGCGTCTTCACCCGGCAATATCGCCTTCACCCCGTTACCGGTTATGACCCCGACCTCCTTCTTGAGGAGGTGCTGATAGACCAAGGCCGACATCTCGAAATCCAGCCCGGGCAAGACCCTGTCGGCTATTTCGACGACGGTGACTTCGACGCCGCGAAAGCGCAGGTTTTCCGCCATCTCGAGGCCGATATATCCGGCGCCGACGACAACCGCTTTACCGGGCTTGCGCTCATCGACAAAGCCCTTTATGGTATCGGTGTCGGGGATGTTTCTAAGCGAAAAAACCCGCGCGTCGTCAAGACCGGGTATCGGCGGACGGAAAGGCGCCGCGCCGGGAGCGAGAACCAGCTTATCGTAGCTCTCGGCATAGGTCTTACCGGTTTCACGGTCGAATACCTCAACGCTCTTTTCTTCGCGGAGTATCCTGGTGACTTCGCTTTTGACGCGCACCTCGACTCGGAAGCGCTCGCGCATGCTCTTAGGCGTCCGCACAAGCAGATTGTCGCGCTTCTTTATGACCTCTCCGATGTAATAAGGAAGGCCGCAGTTGGCGAATGATATATACTCGTCGCGCTCGAAGAGTATTATCTCGGCTTCCTCATCGAGCCTGCGAAGTCGCGCCGCGGCGCCCGCACCTCCGGCGACACCACCGACTATGACGACCTTTTGTGGCAAAATAAATCCTCTCCTCGCGGCAACAATAATTTAGATAGGGTGCTTCGACCGTCTACGCGCCCTAGATTTCCGTCCGCCCGCGCAAACCGCCTCCGGTGATTATTAAATATACAACCAAACATTCGAATAGACAAAATATTTCTTATGTTATACCCTGCCAGGTATGTGTATGGCACCAACCATCGCGAACACCCGTGCTAACCGCCTGCTAAACTACTTATTTAGCGATAGTTTTTTAAGGAAATTTTGATAATTTAATAGCGTTTCATTGTAATGAATGTTACAATACGGCGGTACTCTTGCTATCGTGGACGCCCGGTACAAAGCAGTTCACCTTGACTTTTGGCTCTTTTTATTATCGCTGTATGCGTTGTTTAGCGCTTGCATATACAAGCGCTGTTTTGCTATATTAAATTAGTCTCAAACAGAGATGGCTTCCTCGGTAAACAACAAAAATCTTAGAAAAGGAGTGGATTATGGAGCAACAAGCAATGCTTATTTCCTTCGGCTCGGGTGTATTGGCCATTATTTTTGGTCTCTATCTAATCGCCGCTACCCTTCGTAAGCCCGCAGGAAATGCAAAGATGCAGGAAATCGCGAAAGCGATCCAAGAAGGCGCTGCCGCCTATCTTAAACGGCAGTATATGACAGTTTCGATTGTGTTAATTCTGCTATTTATACTTCTCTTTGCGGGCCTCGGAGCGTTAACCGCTATAGGGTTCGTCGTAGGGGCTCTCGCCTCCGCAGCAGCGGGTTATATCGGCATGAGCGTAGCCGTACGCGCTAATGTCAGAACAGCGGAAGCCGCCAAAGACGGTCTGGCCAAGGCCCTCGACCTGGCGTTCAAGGGAGGAACCGTAACTGGAATCCTCGTCGTAGGTCTGGGAATACTGGTCACATCCGGTTTTTGGTTTGCGACAGAGAACACGCACGCTCTGATAGGACTTGGTTTTGGTGGAAGCCTTATATCTGTTTTCGCCCGACTAGGAGGCGGTATCTTTACTAAAGCCGCGGACGTCGGCGCCGACCTAGTCGGAAAAGTCGAGGCGGGTATTCCGGAAGACGACCCGAGAAACCCAGCGGTCATCGCCGACAACGTTGGCGACAACGTTGGTGACGATGCCGGTATGGCGGCCGACCTGTTTGAGACCTATGTAGTAACCGCCGTAGCCGCGATCCTCCTAGGAACCCTGTACTTCCCGGGTTACGAGAACGCGGTGCTTTATCCCCTAGCCCTGGCAGGAGTATCGATTATCGCTTCTATCCTCGGCACGTTCTTTGTCAAGCTCGGCAAGAGCAACAACATCATGGGCGCACTCTACAAAGGCCTCGCCGCATCGGCGATTCTCGCCACTATCGCTTTTTACCCGATTACCCAGATGTTTATGGAGGGCAACCCACTCAATATCTCGGTCGGCGCTCTATTCGGCGCTTCCCTCGTAGGTATTCTTGTCACAGCGGCACTAGTAATAATCACCGACTACTACACTGCGTCGAGGTACGCTCCGGTAAGAGCTATCGCCAACGCCAGCACGACCGGCCACGGCACTAATGTCATCCAGGGTCTTGCTATCGGTATGCAATCGACCGCGTTGCCCGTTATCGTCATCGGTGCCGGCATCCTGGCCGCCTTCTCTCTCGCCGGTGTTTACGGCATCGCGATCGCGGCGATGGCTATGCTATCGATGACCGGTATCGTAGTCGCCATCGACGCCTTCGGCCCAATCACAGATAACGCAGGCGGTATCGCTGAGATGGCGGAGCTTCCCGAGGAGATTAGAACGGTCACCGACGCGCTCGACGCTGTCGGCAACACGACCAAAGCGGTTACCAAAGGTTATGCTATCGGCTCAGCCGGTCTGGCCGCTATCGCCCTCTTTGCGGCGTATACGGCAGACCTGCAGAACCTCGGCAGCGAAGCCTTGAAAGCGGCTATCGCGGCGGGAGAGCTTACCTTTAGCCTCTCCGATCCTTACGTCATCGTCGGTCTCTTTATCGGTGGTTTGTTGCCGTATCTCTTCGCTTCTTACAGCATGGGCGCAGTCGGCCGTGCGGCGGGAGCGGTTGTCGATGAGGTAAGGCGCCAATTCCGCGAGATTCCGGGGATCATGGAAGGAACCGGAAAACCCGACTACGCGAAATGCGTCGATATCGTTACGACAGCTTCACTCAAAGAAATGATTACGCCGGCGCTCATCCCGGTGCTGACACCGATTATTATTCTATTCATCGGCAAGGCGCTCGTGGGAACGGCAGGACCCGCGGTCGGCGCCACGATGCTCGGCGGCGTGCTCGTCGGCAGCATCATCACCGGTATTTTTGTCGCTATCTCGATGACCACCGGCGGTGGCGCATGGGATAACGCCAAGAAATATATCGAAGACGGCAACCTCGGCGGCAAGGGTTCATTTGCCCACCAGGCAGCGGTAACCGGCGACACCGTCGGCGACCCGTATAAAGACACTGCGGGCCCGGCGATCAACCCGATGATCAAGGTCATCAACATCGTCGCGCTCCTCATAATCCCGTTCCTCTAAGAACCGGATAGAACGAAAGGATAAAGAACGCCTTGTATAACGCAAGGCGTTCTTTTTATGCCGGATGCTTTCAAAGGCCCGACTAAGCGCGCCGCGGCAAGCGGCTATTCGCCGGTGCTCTTAAAGCCCTTGAAGGTGTGGTGGAACAAGCCGATGTTAACTAGAGTGACAATCGCCAGCCCGAAAAAGAGATTGCTGTAAATAAACGCCGCAGGCTTTATCGCGAGCGGATTGATTGCCATAGAGCTTGAGGATATATCCAGAAACTTACCGAGAACCGCGACGCTCAAGGCGCCGGCCATAAAATTAACGAGGTTATAGATACCCATGCCGACGCCCGCCTGCTTATGCGGGAGCGTAGTCGAGACGACCTTGGCCAGAGCGGCTTGTATGAACGCGAACCCTGTGTTGCCGACTACTAAAGAGAGCACTATCGCATAAATACTCGAACCCGCAAAGGTGGATAATGCTATAAACCCCAGCGACATCAGCGCCAACGCCATATATACAACCGAAACGCTGCCTTTTCTGTCGGCGAGCTTACCGCCTTTGCGGCCCATAATGGCGGCGCTCATAGCGCCGGGAAACATGACCATCCCGATGATGGCCGTGTTGAGTTGATTCGTATGGCTGAGCATGAGAGGCACCAGAAACATGATTCCGAAGGCCGATCCCATCGCCAGAAATCCATTGACAAGCGCGTTGCGATAGTAGCGGTTAGCGAGCAACGTCGGCTGTATGAAAGGATTGCGAGCCCGGTTGACCCGTATCAGGAAGAGCCCGAACGATACTATAGACACGGCCATCAGCAGCGGTGAATATTTGGTTATTAGGAGCAAAAGGGCGGCTACCGCTACCGCCAGCGTAACCGCACCGATAAAGTCGAACGAACCCTCCTTCTTCGGCTCGTCCGCCAGCCATAAGCGAAAGAACGGGAGCGTGATCGACATACCGAGCGAAACCAGAAAGAGATAGCGCCAATGTAACAAGCCGGTGACCAGTCCGCCCGTCAGGGGGCCGATGCCGGCGCCGAATGCGATACTCGAAGCGGCTATCCCCAAGACCCGCCCCCGCTCACTGAATGGAAAATAACGTATCGGGATGAGCATCGCGAGCGCGGGTATGGCTGACGCGCCGAGCGCCTGCACCAGCCTGCCCGCTATCAGCATCGCAAACCCGTTCGAGAATAAACCAATGAGCGACCCGATAGCGAAGAGCAAGACCCCGACTGTTATAAGTCTTCGCAACGAGTATATATCGGCCAACTTTCCGTAGGTCATCGAGCCGAGCGCGAAGATGACGGCGTATCCGATGATGACCCAACCGGCCTGCGAAGGCAAGAGAGTGAATTGGCGCGCGATGTCCGGGAGCGCGACTACAAACATCGAGCCGTTCATCACCGAAAAGAAGAGCGCGACGCTGAGCACGGCGACCAACTTCGTCCCCGCACTTTCGTCTATTCTCGTTTGCAATGCGTCGTTTTGCTGCTGCAACCCGGCCAACTCCCCTTTTTCACGCGGATCCACCGCAAGGCCTACTCACGACAATAGTTGTAAGTTTACTCCGGCGCCGGGCGTTTGAAAAGTAAAAAACGGCCCCCGCGGCCAAGAATCCCGAGGGCCTTCAGCACTATCAATAAGACAAAGATATTAGCTCATCGCTGCAATAGGCCGGAGGCATACGAATAAACTTGCAATATTTCCCATTTCGTTTTACAATAAGCGCTAGGTGATTATGCGAATAGATGACTTCGAAGAAGAACAATCCCAGCCTAAATCTTCCAACCTAAGTAGAACACGGCAAAAACAAATACAAAAGGAACTCGTTAAACGCTATGGCGCTAAGACGCTAAAGCTGGCGTGGCTCCTTGTTCCCCCGGTAATCCTTGCGGCGGCCTATCTTAAATCAGAGCCCGCACAGACCGTGGCCGATAAACCCAGGAGCGCCTCGGCTGTGACGACCGAAGCGCCGGTTAAAAAGGTCGCCATTACTACCACGACCACCCTCGCCGCCATAACGTCTACAACGATAGGTCAGCCGGTCGTCGAAGAAGAGACCACCGAGACGATATTCTTCCTCGGCCTTGGCAACACGTCCTTCGGCGGACAGGTCGGCGAGATGATAAAAGACAAAGGCGTCGAGGAGCCCTTCTCCGATATCTCGACGGCCCTAAAGAACGGCGATGTAGTCTTCGGAAATCTGGAGTCCGCGCTCGCGCCGGGAACCAGCCCGTCGGACGATAAGAGTTACTACATGCGAGGCACGCCGGAAGCGGCCAAGGGCATGAAAGCGGCGGGCATAAATCTGGTTTCGCTCGCTAACGACCGCATAATGTACTTCGGCGATAACGGCCTGCGAAGCACTGTAAACGCACTCAACCTGGCGGGAATAGCGAGTGCCGGAGCCGGCAACAATTCCCAGGAAGCATATACCGGTACGATAATGAAGGTTAAGGGTAAGAAAGTCGCGCTCCTGGCTTTTTCCGACGTAACCGCCGATGGCGAACTCGCTACGAGCGATAAAGCCGGAACGGCGGGCTTCCCGGAGCGAAGTGAGATAAGCACCATCATCCGCGAGGCCGCTATGGAAAGCGACTACCTTATCATATCTTGTCACTGGGGCGAGGAGTTCGGAGACGCCGTCGGCGAAAGCCGGCGCAGATTCGCCCGTAAGGCCATAGACTCGGGCGCCGATATAGTCATGGGACACCATCCACGCGCGATGCACGGCATCGAACTCTACAACGGCAAGTTAATCGCGTACAACATGGGCGACTTCATCTTCGCCCCCGGGTCCATCGACTATAACGAGACCTTTATTCTGAAACTATCGCTCGCAAAAGGCATGATAGTCGGCGCCGAAGTCGTTCCCGTCGTCATCGACTACAACGGCAAGCCGAGCATCGCCGCCGGCTGCGCCGCGACATCCATCCTCAAGAAACTGCGCGACATGTCCGAGCCCTACGGAACGGTCGTCAACATCCTCGGAGACACCGCCCAAGTCCACTGACGCGAACAATAATATCAAAGCCGTGAGCTTTGCCTAAATTTTTGTTGACACTAAATCAGCCGCGGCGATGTTCTACTCCACCGTCACGCCCGTCTCCGGCACAAAGCAAAGAAAACAGCCTTCTTTTTTCTACTGTTTCGCCCCCGCAATAGCCCCCTCGGCCAATATCTGGGCTTGCCTGGATTGATCGATCGATTTGCCGAGTGTTTCAATAAGTAATACTGGGTTATGGAAGCCGGTGCTGTTTTCCGCGGCCACATAATCCCATCTCCACTGACCCCTTACCACAAGCACCTGGGCGTCTTTAATTAATTTTTCATCCGCGCCCCGCACGGAGAGGGCTTTTTGTACCGCCTTGTGGGCGTCATTTGAGGCGGCTTGCGCTTCTAGTAATAGATTGAAGGTCTTTGACTGGATGTAGTTGACCCTTTCCTTGAGCCAATCTTCCCCTTGGCGGTGGCAGGTACCGCAACTCTGGGAGATGGTCTTGAGGGGACTGGTCCACTGGTGAGAGGAGATTTTGTTCTTGCCGACCTTCATGTAGGGCATATGACAATCCGCACACGCCAATCCCGCACTTGCATGCGTGCTGTTCTGGAAAGCCTCGAATTCGGGATGCTGCGCCTTTATCATCGGGGCCTTGGAATCCGGGTGTTCCCAGTCTGAGAAGCCGGGTTCAACCTCCTCGTAATACGACTCCATCTCATCGGGCGTAAAACCTTTATCCCAGGGGAAGGTTACTTCCTTGGTGTCACGCTCGAAGTAATACTCGACGTGGCACTGCGCGCAAACATAAGAACGCATCTCTTGCCTGCCGGCCTTACTGATATCAACACCCCTCCGCTCCATTGCCTTAATAAAAGGCTGACGCACCGCCCTCAGTTGCATGGTTTTTGGATCATGACAATCCGCACAGACGATGGGATGCTCGGCTTTTTTTATCATTTCAGAAAAGGGCTGTTTGTAGAAGTCGATTCCCATTTCCGCGACGAGTTTTGGCGCGGTCGGAGTCTTGCACATCATACACGATGCCGTGCTCTTAGCGGTAATTCGCTTAGTTTCCTTTACGTCCTTCAGGGATAAAGTATGGCCGCGGTCTTCTTTGAATTCGATGCTAAAACCATGACCCTTGAAAAGCTCGGTCAAAAGTGGTTGGCTCTCAAATTTGGATACCGGATCGGACCCCCCGTACTCGGTCATACCGCCCTCGTTGTTCTTTAAATAACTGGCATAATGGTCGGGGAAGGCCTTGCCCCATACGGCGGGGTCAAGCTCATCCTTCGGAATTGAGAAGCTTACAGGGGTGGTGGATGCGACATCCGCCTCGCGGTTTCCGCAACCAATAACAGCGACTAAGGTCAATAATATTAACGTTGATAACAACAGAGCAACCCATTTTCTCATGTCTTCACGACCTTTCCTTTAAATTAGCGCCCATGAGGTGTGCCGCGGTGGCAGTCTACACATTTGCCGCCCCCGCTCAAGTCAATCTTGGTTATTAACTCCGCGTGGCAACTCACGCAGTTCTCATTAACGATTTCCCTGGTATTATCTTTAGCATGGATGACATCGGGAGGCCCGGTTAAATTCTTGTAGATGTCATTAGCACCCGAGCCAATCTTGTACACTATTTTATTGCCGAGGTTTTTTGGCAGATGACAGTCTTCGCATGAGCTGATGGGCTCTCTGTGGGCTGAGTGATACCAGGATTCATATGCCCGCTCCATCACATGGCAACTTCCGCAGAACTCGTTGGTAGAAGTCGCTTCAAAACCGGCGTAGGATATCCCGCCGAAAAAAAGAAGAAGGACGGCGACTAAAGACAGTCCCTTAAGCGAAGTTAGACCTTTAAGCTTCAAATCGATCCACCCCCTTCCCCCGAGCTTTCAGTGACGACCCTGGTTGAAAAATCGTTTGCAAAAATAGTCTTAAATAGAAGATACGACAAAAAGTTAACAAGTTGTTAAACAAATCTTACAAATCTATAACAATATTGCCTGAAAAAGTTTGACTTGAGAGAGCGACTTAGCGCTTCGGCGCCATCAGAGGCCTTCAGGATGTGAAAACCTTCGTTGCGCAAAGAGTGCTCGATAACTTTTAATATTTTTGGCTCATCATCAACGACCAGGATCTTTTCTTTACCCATAATTAACTTCCCCCTCGGGCCTGAGGTGCTCTTTGGTATCCGATACCACGGGGATGGTAAATGTAAAGGCGCTGCCCATTCCAGGCTCGCTATTTAAGTAAGGTTACTCCACCGTCACGCTCTTAGCCAAATTCCGGGGCTGGTCGACGTTGCAGCCTCTTAGTTTTGCTATGTTGTAGGCGAGAAGCTGCAGCGGCACGACCGCCGGGATGGCCGAGAGGAACTCGCTCGTCTCGGGCACAAAGAATACGTAGTCGGCGTGGTGTTTTATCTCCTCGTCGCCGGCGGTGGCGACCGCGATGACGTAAGAATCGCGCGCGCGCGCCTCCTGGATATTGCTTATCACCTTCTCGTAGGTGCGGCCTTTTGTGGCGACTACTACGACGGGAACGCCGCGCTCCAGCAGCGCGATGGGGCCGTGCTTCATCTCGCCGGCGGCATAGCCCTCGGCGTGGATGTAGGATATCTCTTTTAGCTTGAGCGCGCCCTCCATGGCGACCGGCACGCCGATTCCGCGCCCCATGAAAAGAAAACTCCCGCAATCGACGAACTCCCGCGCGCATATCTTTATATCATCGACGTCGGCAAGGAGCGTCTCTATTTTGTCGGGCAACTCTTTAAGCTCGGCGGCGTAAGTCTCGATTTCGGCCTGGGTGAGCGTACCGCGCAACTGCGCCAAATAGAGCGCGAGCACGTATATGGCCGACATCTGCGAGACCAGCGTCTTGGTGGCCGCGACACCTATCTCGGGGCCGGCGTGCGTGTAAATCGTGCCGTCCGCCTCGCGCGCGATACTGCTCCCGACCACGTTGCTTATCGCCATTATCTTGGCGCCGCGCTGTTTCGCCTCGCGCATGCTCGCCAATGTGTCGGCGGTCTCGCCCGATTGTGAGATCGGGACGACCAGTGTTTTTTCATCGATTATCGGGTTGCGATATCTAAACTCCGAGGCGATGTCGACCTCGACGGGGATTCTCGCCCAATTCTCGATAACGGTCTTGCCGACGAGGCCCGCGTGGTAGGATGTGCCGCACGCGACGACAAATATCTTGTTTATCGATTTGACGGTATCGTCGGTCAGATGGGCCGAATTCTCGACGACGACTTTGCTCCCTTGGAAACTGCTGCGAATGGTCTCGCGGACAGCCACCGGCTGCTCGTAAATCTCTTTGAGCATGAAATCCTCGTAGCCGCACTTCTCCGCGGCCTCGTCATCCCAATGGACCTCGAATATCTCGCGTTCGACGAGCGCGCCGTGGCGGTCGAATATCTTGACGTACTCGGTCGTGACCTCGGCCATCTCATCGTTTTCGAGAAGGAGGATATCCCGTGTGCGGCCGAGAATCGCGGGGATGTCCGAGGCGATGAAATTCTCGCCCTCGCCCAAACCCAGGATGAGCGGGCTGTCTTTGCGGGCGGCGATGATTTTATCCTGCTCATGCTTACAGAGAACGGCTATCGCGAACGAACCCCTTACCTCGTCAATCGCGGCCCGCACGGCCTCGAAAAGATTTCCGTCGTATTTCTCTTCGACAAGATGGGCGATGACCTCGGTGTCGGTCTCCGACTTAAAGACATGCCCTCTTGCTTGCAGCTCTTCTTTGAGGGAGAGGTAGTTCTCGATTATCCCGTTATGGACGACCGCGATATCGCCCGAACAATCCGCGTGCGGATGGGCGTTCTCCTCGGAGGGCCTGCCGTGCGTAGCCCAGCGCGTGTGGCCGATGCCGATGGTGGCGGTCAGAGCGTCGCAGCCGAGCGCTATCTCAAGCTCGGCCAGCTTCCCGAGACGCCGCACTACACTTATATCCCCGTTTAAGGTCGCGATTCCCGCTGAATCATAACCCCGGTATTCCAAACGTTTTAGACCGTTTACGAGTATGGGCACCGTGTCCTGTTGGCCGATGTACCCGACGATTCCGCACATAAGTTCTCCCTTCGTTATCGCATCACAACGATATTGGCAATAAATCAATTGAAGTCGCTTAGGGGATTACTGAATTACTGAATGGTCCTGATTAGCAGCCCCGGTGTGGTGTCGATATATGGACATACCGGTTCTACCGCCACGCTGGCATCCATTTGTCCCGGTGGTCGCCCGCCGGTTTTGTGGATTCCATAACGACTGTGGCCTGCCGAGAGGCACCCGCCGAATGCTTCGGGACTCTCCCGAAGACTTCTCGATTAACCTCTCCCTCGTCAACTGGCCCTATCGCAAGAGTAGTGCGTACTTGGTGTTGCTTTGCGTTAGGCCGGTTCTGGCGCTTTCTATCCCCTATTTAGCCCCGAAGCTCTAGCCGCAGGTCATTTTTATTTTCTTGGGCCACCCCCCCGGTTGAACACAATGTGCTTAAAAACAATACTATTATACCTATTTTTTACAGCGCTCGCTAGGATTCCGTCACACGTTTTATGAGTTGTCATTCTGAGTGAAACGAAGAATCTCTAAAGCTTGCGTTTCTTCGTTTACCCTAATTCATTTCGTATCATATCCGCCACGCTCGACGCGATAAAGCTCGCGTTCTCGCCGCTATCGCTCTCGACCATCACCCGGATCAAAGGTTCCGTCCCGGACGGCCGCACTAAAATCCGTCCACGGTTGCCCAACTCGTCCTCGGCCTTCTTGATTCGCTCCCTTATGGAGGATATCTCTTGCCAGCCGTTTGTCTGCTTCACTTTGACATTTATCAAGACTTGCGGTAGCTTCGCCATGATTTTTCTCAGCTCCGACAAGGGTTTGCCGGTCTGCTTGATAACCGAGGCAAGCTGCAGAGCTGTTATAACACCGTCGCCGGTCGTCGCGTGGTCGAGAAATATGATGTGCCCCGACTGCTCACCGCCGATTCTTATGTTTCTCTTAAGCATCTCTTCTAGAACATAGCGATCGCCGACCTTAGTCTTGACCAGCTCGATGCCGTGGTCCTTCATCGCCAAATCAAAGCCTAGATTCGCCATGACCGTTGTGACCAGGGCGTTTTCGGGCAACTTCCCCTGTTCCTTCATATAGGCAGCGCATATCGCAAGCATGAAATCGCCATCGACGACGTCGCCGTTCTCATCGATGGCGATGACGCGGTCGGCGTCGCCGTCGTGCGCGAACCCGACATCGACGTTGTGCGAGCCGATTATCTCCTGAAGATATTCAATATAGGTCGAACCGCAGCCCAGGTTGATGTTGGCGCCGTTGGGGTTGGTGTTTACCGCTAACACGTCCGCTCCGAGCTGCTTGAAGACTGCCGGTGAGACTTTGTAGGCCGCGCCGTTGCCGCAATCTATCGCCACCCGCAAACCGTCCAGCCCTCCGGTTATGCTAGCGACCGCGTGGTCGATATATAAATCATCCGCCCCGGGGTGCGACTTGATCGTGCCGATGCTCGAGCCGGTGGGAAGGTCCTTCTGGTTTCCCATAGCATTCTCTATCTCATCTTCTGCGCCGTCGGCCAACTTGAATCCGTCCGCCCCGAAGAACTTTATCCCGTTATATTCGGCGGGGTTGTGCGAAGCGGATATCACGATACCGCCGTCTACCCTGAGTGCCTTCGTTAAATAAGCGATTGCGGGTGTCGGCAAGACACCCGCTTTTATGACGTTAGAGCCGACCGAGCAAATGCCGGCGGCGAGCGCCGCTTCGAGCATGTCTCCCGATACGCGCGTATCTTTTCCGATGACGAAGATGCCCCCGCGTCCCTTACTGAGAACACCCGCTCCAGCCTGCCCTAGCTTAAAGGCCATCTCAGCCGTGAGGTCGGCATTGGCGATGCCGCGAACCCCATCAGTACCAAATATCCTCGTCAAACTCCACCTCCAGGTTTATGAATAGACGCCCGACTCCCAGGCGCCGCAAAGATGCTTCTCGGTGCGGCTGCTACTACGTCACAATCGGTTTAGTATAACATGTTATTGATAAGCCTACAAAAATACTACACGCTTAAACTACTCTACAAAACCCGCCATCAAGACGGCCACAGAAACGACTTCTCAACAAAGGGTGAGGTCATCGCCGCGAGCAGTGCCTCGTAGCTCGGGATAAATTTGGCGGTGTCGCCGGTTTCATACGTTCTGTCGGATGCCGAAATATCGACGACCAGATGGTCGCTGCTCCTTCGCGAGACACGAATGCCCGCATCGAGCGCCCTGAGCCGGCCCCGACAGATGTCCTGTGAGCCCAGCGCTAAAATACAAGAGGGGACGTTGTTTCCCATGCGTCCTAAGTGGATTTCGATCGGTTTGTCCCGCACCTCGATAAACTCGGCCTCTAACGTGACGGCATCTTGAAAAAGCCCGGGGATAGGATCGTAATCGACCGTCTCCTGCCCTAGTAAAATAGCTTCACCGAGGCGTACCTGGTTCACCTGCGACGGGACGAGCCCCGCCTCTAGTAACTTCCAGGCGCTGGAATTTCCGCCGGAGATTACGGGCAGGGCCAAATGCCGGCCTGCGCGCAAAGCCTCGGCACCTTTCACAAGGCGATCTAGCATGGCGGATGTGGGAGGCGCGCCCCGCAGGCATGCTACGTTGGTGCCAATGCCTGCGATTTCAATAGAATCGTGGCGCTGGGCTTCCCCGACAAAACGTTCTAGCTCCGCGGGGAGCACCCCCTCGCGAAGGTCCCCGGTCTCGACCATGATTATGACTTTATATCGCTTGCCCTGCGCGCGCGCCGCGCGGGCGACCCACTCGATAGCGCGCAGCTCGGAGACGAGAGAGACGTCGGTTATCGACACGACCTCTTCGACCTCGTCACGCATCGGCTGCCGCAGCATCATCAACGGCGCGCCCACGCTAGCCAGACGCCTCAGGTTGGCGAGCCGTGAATCCCCGATAATCGTAGCGCCGCCGTTTAGCATCGCCCGAGCGACCTCGGGACTTCCGAGGACCGCCTTGACCACGCCGGCCAGCTCGATACCGAACCCGCCGAGGGTCGACATCAAAACCCGCGTATTATGCTCTATTTTGGTTAAATCGATGACTATTCTCGGCAGCGACAAATCACACCTCTTGGGCCGGAACGATGAAGGGCACGCAAAGCCATTGCGTGAGTCAAAAAAAGAGGTTAAAGAAGCGAACTTCTCTAACCTCTGTCGGTGCGATAGAATTACCTCTTTGAGAATTGCGGACGCTTACGCGCTTTCTTCAAGCCGTACTTCCTGCGCTCTTTCATTCTCGGGTCGCGGGTCAAAAGCCCCGCTCTCTTAAGCTCGGCGCGAAAACCGTCGTCGGCTTCGAGCAACGCGCGAGCGATACCATGACGCAACGCTCCGGCGTGACCGCTAATGCCGCCGCCTTCGATTTTGGCGATAACATCAAACCTGGCCAATGTGCCGGTTACGTTAAACGGCTGCTGGACTAGCGCCTGCAGCGTCTTGCGTCCAAAATATTGCTCGAGTGTTTTGCCGCCGATACTAAAGGTTCCCGTGCCGGGCATCAAGCGAACTCGAGCGACAGCATCTTTCCTGCGTCCGGTTCCCGCATAAACAACTTTGTCCGCCATCACTACTCTCCTTCCGCCCTGATATCAAGAATTTTTGGTTGCTGGGCGCTGTGTGGATGCTCCGTCCCGGCATAGACCTTCAATTTCCTAAACATTGCCCTGCCGAGGCTGTTGTGAGGAAGCATACCCTTTATAGCGAGTTCTAGAATGCGCTCGGGATGTTTCGCCTGCAACTTCTCGAATGTCATCTCTTTCAGGCCACCGATGTAGCCGGAGTGACGGTAGTACATCTTGGTTTGAGCTTTGCGACCGGTCATGGCGATTTTCTCGGCATTGATGATGACTATATGGTCACCAACGTCCATGCTCGGCGTATACATCGTTTTGTGTTTGCCTCTCAATATATGCGCGACTCTTGTCGCAAGACGACCCAGGGGAATGCCGGCTGCGTCGACGACAAACCACTCGCGCTCAATATCTTTCGGCCTTGCAGAATATGTCTTCATCTCTCCTCCAACCTTACATACAAAAGTAAACTATAATCGAAAATCGTTAATATTGCAACCATAATATACTATCAAAACCGCAGGAAAAGTCAACTGTCGCAAGACCGGTCGGGTTGAAGAGCGTTACACAAACCTGGAAAAGACTTCATTTCCCAGCAGAATGCCTCTCGGGGTCAGACGCAGGTTCGTGTTTCGAGCCAGAAGTCCTAGTCCCACCAGGTCTTCTATCTCCTCGCCGAAGACGCTATCGATAGCTTGGTCGAAGCGCGCGTGAAATTCTTCCGGGTTAACGCCGTCCATCTTGCGCAACCCGAGAAAGATCGCTTCGCTCATCTCGTCCGCGACCGACTGCTCAACCGATTCGGCGATACGCGCGTCGCTCCCCGCGCTCTCCATATATTTCACCGGCTCCGCGACATTGCTAAACCTGGTGCGCCCGGCCTTCGAGTGCGCTCCGGCCCCGAACCCCAGGTAGTCGCCACCGTCCCAATAGGTAAGGTTGTGCTTGCACGCAAAGCCCGGTTTCGCGTAATTGGATATCTCGTAATGTTCGTAGCCCGACTCGTAGAGCGAGTCCATCGTGTAAAGGAGCATGTCCGCCTGGAGGTCCTCGTCGGGGCTTGCGACTACCGACGCGTCGATTGACCGCTCCAGCGCTGTCCCAGACTCGATGGTCAAACCATAGCACGAGAGATGCTCGGGGTCGAGCGCGATGGCCTGCTCCAGCGTGAGCGCCCAATTGGCGAGCGACTGGCCCGGTATCCCGAAGATGAGGTCGATGCCGATGTTCTCAAAACCGGCGCCGCGCGCCACCCTGAAGGCGTCGACCGCCTGCGCGGCCGTGTGCTTGCGCCCTAAAAGCTCCAGCAAATCGTCGTCGAGCGACTGGAAACCCATGCTCAGCCTGTTTATCCCGGCGTCACGCAAAGCCGCGAGTTTTTCGTGGGTTATGGTTTCAGGGTTGGCTTCGATCGATATTTCGGCGTCGGAAACGACCGTGAAGTTCGCTTGTATCGCACTGAGCACGCGTCCTATCTGTTCCGGCCCGAGTAGCATCGGCGTGCCGCCGCCTATATAGATGGTGCTGGTCGAGGCGCGGTTAAAGCGCGCGGCCCCGGCGCTTATCTCCGAAACAAGCGCATCGATATATGCCCCGTGGACCGCATCGAGCCCGGGGTACGAATTGAAATCGCAGTAAACGCACTTCTGCTTGCAAAAAGGGATGTGAACATAGACCGCGGGCATGAAAGCAAAACCTCTATCTTTGTGTTTGCGAGAATTATCTCAGATTTGCGCCGAGGTATCCAGTAGTAACCGCATCATGCTCGCGATACGCCTATCGCAGACCCCTGGGCTTTCGATGTGCCGTAAAACCGGCGCCAACCGCTACTTTGATTTTCCCGCTTGTCGACTTGAAGCTAGGCTTTTTCTCCTTTATCTTCTTGCCGATAAAGGCCGGCGCTGCTTGAATCCGCATACGCAGAGCGGAACCCTTATCGCCGTTGAGTTCATCGGGTTCTTGGGAATTAGATATCGTAATCATACATCCTCCATCTCATTCCTGCCTAACCGGCACAAAGCGCTGGTCGCCGACGTAGAGCGCGGCTGACCATCGCCCACCCAGCAATTCCTCGTAGGTCTTCTTGGTCTTTGCTTTTTTTCGCATGCAACTCACACTGGACTGAGGCCGGGGTATAGAATTCTTGCTGTACCGTCGATATACGAGCAAGAATCTGGCCTAGTTCTTACTTTTTTGTTTATTCCCTAAACCGCGCGCTCCTAAACAAACAGAGCGAGCGACCTCTACCCTTCGGGCAAGTACCCATGGGGAAACGGCCGGCAGGTGGCTGATTCTAGTATTGCGCTTGCTCTACCATGGCGCGAAGGTCGTCAAATCTCGATTTGTTCGCCTTGGCCCATTCTTTGAATTTATGCCTAACAAACGTAGTCGCTACTATAGGAGAAGTAAGGGATGCGCTTTGGCGGTGTCTTCGTACAGAGTTATCGCGTCTTCGGGGCATTCGCTGACGCATACGCCGCAGCCCATGCACTTATCCGTATCGATTTCGACCGCGTCCGTCACGCTTAGCGCGCCGAAGTGGCAGGCGTCCAGGCACTCCTCGCAAAGTACGCATTCAGCGTCGTCCACCTGCGCGACATAGCCGGATGACGCGACGACATCAAAGCCGTGCGAGAGCGCGTGGATGCCCAGGCAGCAGCACGAACAGCAATTGCAGATAGAGTACAGCCGATCCCCGGCGGCGTCTTTAAACCAGGCCGTGTGGACACGTCCGCGCTCATGCTCGCGCTCTAGGATGGCGAGCGCCTCACCCGAATCTATCCTTCTCGCGCCGTCCTTTTGGTGCTCGACGACAAAACTTACAAACGGCTCCCCAAGGACGAGACAGACATCGAGCGGGCCGCACGGGTCATCGGCGATTTTGCGGCAGGCGCACCCGGTGACCGCGATACATCCCGGGTTCTCGAGGATGATGTCGCGCGCTCTCTCGAAAGGCAACACCTGCTCGGAGTTGCTCATACGAACCGGCTCTTCTATGCCGACCAGTCGCCTGGCGGTGCCGGTGCTTACGACCTTTGAATGGTGTGTCTGCATGAGCCTTCTGCCCGCGCCCATATAAATGCGCTTGGGAAATTTCTCGGGATGCTCAAGGATATATTTAACGGGCTTGAGATAGGTTGCGTTCCACCTGAAATAGAAATAGCTGTGGAGAAGGTCGTGTAAACGCGCACCATGAAACCTCGCCAGCGCTTTCGTGCTCTCTTTGCGTTTCAACCACGATGCCCCCGCAATAAGTGCCCCCGCTAGAAACGCCGGTCCCAGACCTACGGCACCCCGAAGCCGGCCCGTCCTTCGTTTAGAATTATTCATAATATGATATTATACCAGCTCGGACACGAACATTCCTGATTGTGCCTTTGACAGCGGCCGTAAGCGAATATTGATGCGAAAAGCCCTAAACCGGGCCCTCTTTTCTGTCGAAATACCAAGCATACAGCGCTTTTCAGGAGGTCTACCGGTTTATGGGATTTATAATACTGGCCAACGCATTTCTCGGCCTCGCAATCGCTCTTCTCTATTATCCCGAATCACCACTGTACCTCTTCGCCGGTATCAAGCTCGAAGAGCTGTGGCTCTGGTCCAAGTACCAGGCATTCATCGCCTCGCTCCTCTTCATCTTCGCCCTGCTCTCGGTGGATACCAACCTCAAAGGCAAGGAGTTGGCGCGAAGCCTCTCCGCGTTTACGGCTACCCTCCAGGGGTTGCTCAATGTATTCCCGGCGGCGATGTATCTCTTCTTCCTGCACGGCGCGACCTCCGCGCAGCTCACGCTCCGGGGCAGCACCATCGGCATCTCCTCACGCGAGCTTGTCTTCCACTTAACCGTCATGCTTGTCTCCTGGTCGAGCGCAACATGGCTGGTCTTTAGTGCAAAAAACAAGGGTCTCGCCATGAGAGCGCAGGCCGTCGACACAAAATCCTTTATCGGCGAAGGAATATAATCACCCCCTCTAAGATATCAACTGCCCACATCCACCGACACCCATGGCAATTCTCACACTCATCTGTTCCGGCGCGTCACTTTTTGGGTATCTTAAGAGCAGATAACATAGCGACAGCAATCGGGGAGAATACTTTGAAAATACTTGTGACCGGCGCGGCCGGAGACATCGGCTCGCACCTTGTTCCGGCGCTTCTCAAGCAAGGACACACCGTTAGGGCGCTCGTAAAAGACCTAAGAGAAGCCGACCGGGCGCGAAGAAACGGGGTCGAGATATTTGTCGGCGACATCACCGACCCGCGAACACTCAACGGGGCCGCTTACAGCATGGATGCCGCCTTTCACCTCGCCGCGGCCTTCTTCGTCGTAAACGCCGAGAAGACACTGCGCATAATCAACTACGAGGGGACCGTCAATATCGCCAACGAGTGTATCGACAAGGGCGTCAAGCGCTTTATCTTCCCCAGCTTTCCTTTGGTTCTAGGCCCGCATACGACTCCGTCTCCCCCGATGGATATCGAGTCGGCTAAAATGGCGACTACCAGCTTTCACGCCCTCTACAAAAGGCTCTGCGAGCAACACCTGCGCGTCTTGAACGAACAAGGTAAGCTTTCGGCCACCATATTGCGGCTCGGGACGGTGTACGGCCCCGATATTCGGCTGATAACAACGCTCAAGAAGTTTATGCAAGCCGGGCTTTATCGCATCCCGGGGTCGGGCAATAACCTCGCCCACTTCGCCCACGTCGATGATGTCGTTCAAGGGATGCTCCTGGCGCTCTCGAACGAGCGCGCCTCGGGCCGGGTCTATAACGTCGCGGACGACAAGCCCGTGCGCTTTAAGGATTTCGTCTATGAGCTGGCCGACCTTCTGGGAGTGCCGCGACCGGGCAGCGCCCCGGTTTGGTTGTTCAAGGGCTTCGCATCGCTGGCGACGGCGTGGGCCGCGATAAGCAAAACGGCTCCGATCATCAACCGCGATGTCTTGAATTTTAGCCTCTCCGACTTTGCGGCGGACACTACTAAAACACGCGACGAGCTGGGCTTTAAGCCAAAGTATCCGACCATATATGCCGGACTGCCGACCTGCGTCGACACACATCCCGAGGACGAGCGTTCAAAGGCCGGCTAGAATGGTTATAAATAAAGGATGCCAAAGATAGGCTGCGGTGCGCAGAAAGACCGGCAGATTATTATTTAAAGAAAGGGTCGAATTTTATGAGTTCTCCAAAGCCGCAACCCGAGAGCACAACGCCGGAATTTCGCTTCTCGCCCAATCCGAATAAGGCCCACACCATCGACTGGTTGAGCTGGGGGCCGGAGGTCTTCGAGCGCGCCGCGAGCGAGAAGAAACCCATCCTGCTGTCGCTGTCGGCGGTCTGGTGCCACTGGTGTCACGTGATGGATGAGACCTCCTACTCCGACGAGCAGATTATATCGATAATCAATGAGCGCTACGTCCCGGTCAGAGTCGACGCCGACAAACGACCCGATATTCAGGAGCGCTACATCATGGGGGGCTGGCCGACTACCGCGATTTTGACAACCAACGGCGAGACGATGAGCGGGGGAACATATGTCCCGCCGCATGAACTCATATCGCTCCTCGAAAAAGTCGCCGACTACTACGCTGAACACCGCGACCGCCTGGAAGAGGCGGCCGAAGAACAGCGCAAGCAGATTCTTCAGGCCGCGTCGATGAAGGAGGCCGCGCATTTTAACCTCGATGAGAGCCTGGTAAGCGACGCTCTGGATATGCTACAGCGCACCTTCGATGCGAAGCATGGCGGCTTCTCAGACAAGCCCAAGTTCCCCAACTCACCCGTAACAGAGCTGCTCCTTCGACGCGCCTACCTTGAAAACAACACCGATTGGCTGGAGATGGCGTCGCGGACACTCAACGGGATGGCCGATGGCGGCCTCTTCGACCAGGAGTGGGGCGGTTTCTTCAGGTACTCAACCGAGAGTGATTGGAGCGAGCCGCACTACGAGAAGATGCTCGGAGACAACGCGGCGCTCATCCTCGACTACCTGCGCGGATATCAAGTATCCGGCAACATCAAGTACCGCGATGTCGCCGAAAAGACGCTCGCTTTCATCGATTCGTACTTCGCCGACAAGAAAAACGGCGGCTTCGCGGGCAGCCAGGACGCCGGCGAGGCGTTCTATAAGCTTGACGCGGATGAACGCCTCAAGCATAAACTCCCATTCATCGACCGAATCATCTACGTCGATACGAATGCGGCGATGGTCTCGGCTTACCTGGAGGCTTATCAAGTCCTCGGCGACGAAGCCTATCGCGATTTCGCGCTGCGCTCCGTGAACTTCCTGATGGAGACCTGCTATTCGGCCGAGGCCGGCATGGCCCATTACTTCGATGGCGAAGCTCACCTTTTCGGCCGCATATCGAGCCAAGCCGGCACTATCGGGGCGCTGCTCGATGCTTACAGTGTTACAGGTACGCATAAGTACCTGGACAGCGCTATGGCACTCGCCGGTATCTGTGAGAAAACCCTCTTAAACAGCGACGGCACTTTCGCCGACAGCTCTGATATCAGCGGCGAACCGCACCTCGGAGCGCTGGCCGTCAAAACCACTCCCGTGCAGGAAAACGCGTTGCTCGCCCGACAACTCTATCGATTGTCCTACCTCGGCGATGACTCCAGGTACGAAGAGATGGTCGGCAGAACCCTCGCGAGTCTTGAGCTTGGCTCGTCTACCCCGATTACCGCGCTCGCTCTATTTGTGCTGGCAGTCGACGAGTTCTTAACCCAACCGGTGGTCTTGACGGCTGTCGTGACAGGTTCGGAGCCGGGCGCCAAGGAACTGTTGCGCGAAGCGTTTCGAACCTATGTGCCGGGTAAAGCCATAAAGATCCTCGACCCTATCAGCGATTACGAGGTCGTCGAAGCTCTGGGGTATCCGGCGGAGAAGCACCCGGTAATCTACCCATGCATCGGCAGAATGTGTCTCCCCGCCGTCGAGACCCCGCATGAACTCAAGGGCATACTCGAAGACCTACCGGGTCGCCGCAAATAGAGCGAAGCACTCACCCGCCTTGATAGACGACGGCTCAGATGGTAGCCTTTCTATAGATGGTAGCCTCTCAATAAAGCATGCGCTAAGGCCTCATCACATAGCGCACTCGACTGAGCAGCGGCCAAGAAGACTATATGAAGGGCGATGATACGATGCAAGACGTGATTACGATAGGTAGCGCGAGCAGGGATATATTTTTTTTGACGAGCCGCGCTAAAATCGTACCCGATGATTCCGTCTTCGAGGGACAGCTCCTCGCTTTTCCGGTCGGAGCGAAGGTATCTATAGAGCAGGCGCATTTTACGGACGGCGGCGGCGCCTGCAACGCGGCGACCTCTCTGGCGCGCCTCGGGCTCAAAGTAGCCCCGTATCTCAATGTCGGCCGCGACGAGATGGGCGAGCAAATCATTGTCGAACTGGCCGACGAGGGAGCCGACACCCACCTGGTCACGATAGACGAGTCGCTCCGAACGGGAACCTCCGTCATCCTGCTGCCGGAAGGCGTCGGCGACCGCACCGTCCTCTTCTATTCAGGGGCGAATCGCAACCTGAAAATCGAAGACCGGACTAAACTCAAAGCCACATCGTGGCTGTATGTCAGCCCGATTTCCAGACAAGCGCCCGAACTTCTCTCCGGCCTTGTCGCCTTCGCCAAAGAGAATTCTATCAAGGTCGCGAACAACCCCGGCCTCGGCCAACTCGAACAGGGCTTCGAGTATATGTCGCCCATCCTTGAGAAGCTCGATATCCTGATTATCAATCACTCCGAGGCGTTCCACCTATTAAGAACGAGAGACCCGGGCTTCGCGCACGATGACAACCGCACACTCGTAACCGAACTCTTGAAGACCGGCCCGCGGATAGTCGTCTTGACCTGCGGCGGCGAAGGCAGCTGCGCAAGCGACGGCGGGGCTATCCATTTTCAGGAAGCGTTGAGCGAAACGGTCGTCGACCCCACCGGAGCGGGTGACTCGTTCGGCTCGACCTTTGTGGCCGCGATAATCATGGGCCGTGATATCCGAACCGCCATGCATATGGCCGCAATAAACGCGGCCTCGGTAGTCGGGAGCATCGGGGCGCAAGACGGCCTGCTCGGGCGCGACGAGCTAATGCGAAGGATGCGTGAGAGCGCGCTTTAGAACCGGGGCGCCAAGCTATCCGCGAGCGGCGCGCGCCGCGTGGTTATCGAGCGCGTAAATAAAGGCCAGGACTTCGGCGACGACTTTGTAGAGTTCTTCGGGGATTTCTCTACCTATATCGACGGCGCTCAACGCTTCGACGAGCGCGGCATCTTCATAGAGCGTGACCCCTTTTTCCTTAGCCAGCTCCGTAATGCGGTCGGCGACGAGTCCCGAGCCCCTAGCCAGAACCTTAGGCGCGCTGTCCTTGTCGGCCTCATAGCCTAGCGCAACCGCCTTTTTCTTCCCTTCCTTCTTCCCGCCCTTGGCCATTATGCCCTCACGTCGATTCCCGCTTGCTTGATGCTCTTCTTTTCCTCAACCAGACTCTTAATCGCCTCTTCTGCGGGGAGCCTTGCCGCCGAGAGTCTCCCGACCGCATAACCAAGAGCCTCCAGCGATGTCTTCAGCCCTTGCAGGTGGCTGTCGATGCCGACAAGCGCTTCGATGTTTTCGATAAAAATCGAGAAGTTTACATAACTGTCGGCTGTCTCCAACAGTGCCCGCGTCTTGCCGAGCGACGGCATATCGAGCGAAAACCCGATTGAAAACCGGGAGCCGGCGCTAGCGCCCCCGCCCTCCGCGGGCCGCTGGTCGATACGGATTTCGGCCGTTCCGAGCCCGTCCCCTATCTGAACCGGCAGCGGTATATAGATGACCTCTTTGGCCTGCGCCTCAACCGGAAGGTTTAACGCTTTTGTCGAATTGATCAGGTCGAGCATCTTCTGGATTGACGAGCGCAGCCCGGAAAACAATTCAGCCCGCTCGGCGGCGACGCCAAGTTGGAGCGCCGCCCTCGCTTCGAGAAGATGGGTTTTAAGGTTGTCCAAGCTACCGTCATCGCCGTCGAGATATCGCAGAAGTTCGGCTTCGCTGTCGATTGCCCGGACGAACGCCTTTATCCCGGCTTCGATAGTCTCGCCGCTCCCCGGGCGGGCCGTCGCAGCTCGAAGCGAGCGCAGCAAGCGCTCCAAGTCGGTACCGGCTTTGCCTTCGCCTTCGAACCTCGAGATATTTCGCAGCAAGTCGTCGATGCCTCTCCCGGTGTCGACCTTCTCGCCGACGATAATTTCGACCGCGCGGGCCAACTCGCCTCCCTTTAGTCCGGTCTGCCTTAAAAGATGCGTCGCCAGTTCTTCCTTGGTGTATCTGACACCCGCGACCTGTTCGCCTGGGGTATCGAGCCTTCTGAGCACGACCCGGTCGGGTTTTAGCTCCATGACCATGAGCGTCAGCGCCTCGCCCGCACGCATCGCAAGCTGCGTAGATATGGGAATTTTCATGCCGCCGATATTTAAGACCGCGCTACCCTGGGAGAACGCCAAGACCTTTGCCCGCACAATATCCCCCTGCTTGAGAGACATGCTTAAGTCGGCATTTCCCGCGAGCGCTTTTACGAATATCGGGGCATTTGCCCCGGTAACATTTATCCCGCCGGGCTGCATCTTCGCTCCTGTCGTCTTAATGCCTGCTGGCTCTTTTCGCTTGCCTTAAACGCATTATAACCGATGCCCCGCCCTCGGTGCGAGATAAGCTAAACGCATGGCTATCGCCCGCAAGCGAAGACTAAAAAACCCGGTTTGGGTAGCGCGTTTTGGAATTTTCTGGTAATATATTGCTATGAGTGACTACGATGCCTGGGCGGATGCCCAAAACCAAAAACTAGATAAGATTAAAAACCTGCTCCACGAAATAGTCTACACGCACGAAAAAATGCAATCTATTATCAGCGAAGCAATAGTAAAATGCCAGGCCGATCGCGGCTTAAAGGATATCGAGCGATATCTGGAACAGAAACGGCCTTAACCGTTTCCCAACCTCCTCGCTCCTCTCCGTTCCCCTATTGTCCCTTAGATTCCATACGCAAGAGCGAGCCGCAAATCCCCGGTGCGAGTCGATAAAAAGACGGCATGGGCCGGATAAAACAGGTATAATGATTTATTTAAGAGCAATTGATGTCGCTCTATGCTCAACCATTAAATCGAATGACAAATAAGGCCAGGAGGAATCGATATGAACCAAAAGAAATGGGATTTAAAAGGATGTCTTCTCCCGATAATCACTCCCCTCACCGAAGATTTCAAGATAGACGAAAAAGGGCTCAGGGACCTTATTGAATATACGCTAAAAGAGCAAGCCGCCGCGGCTTTTATTCCCTGCGGCACGACCGGCGAGTCGCCAACGCTCACACACGAAGAACACCTCGAGGTAATCAAAATCACCATCGATGCGGTCGCCGGCCGGGTTCCGGTAATCGCCGGCACCGGCTCGAACTCGACCGCCGAAGCCGTCTATATGACAAAAGCAGCCGCCGAACTCGGCGCGGATGGGACATTGCAGGTCGGCCCATACTACAATAAGCCGAGCCAGGAAGGAATGCTGAGACATTTTGAAGAAATCGCAAAAGCTACCGAATTGCCGATAATCGTTTACAACATACCGGGGCGGACCGCGCGAAATATCGAGCCGGACACGGTCATCAAGCTCTCCGAAATCGACACCATCGTCGGGCTGAAAGACGCCTCCGGCGATATCACGCAGACCATGAAGATACTGCAAGCCACGTTGCGACAGAACTTTCATGTCTACTCGGGCGAAGACGCCTTGACCTTCTCCCTCTTGTGTCTCGGCGGACACGGTGCGGTCGCCGCGGTCGGACACGTAATAGGCCGGGAGATCGACCAAATGGTAAAGTTTGTCGGTGCCGGAGAGATCGAGAAAGCGCGCGACATCCACTACCAGACACTCGACGTGGTCAACGCCCTCTTTGTCGAACCGAATCCGACTCCGGTCAAGCAAGCGCTCACGTGGATGGGCCAACCGGCCGGCCCGGTTCGCTTACCGCTCGTACCCATGACCGACAAGGGTCGGGAAGTGCTGCGACGCGCTCTGGTGGATTTAGGGAAGATTTAACGCAGTAAAAAAAGATCGCATGATTGTCGATGAATACCCGTGAATATATCTAATTAAATATCGACCCTAGACGCCGTAAAGGTGAGCTATAGCTCACCTTTACGGCATTGATATCTTCAGATAGCTTGATTATACAGCAACCCGATTGAATGTAAATATTATCACCAAGTTATTTTTGCGCCTCGCGGCTACCTCTGTGTTTCATAAGGCCAGCTGCCCATGCCCGCCCCAAAGTTATAGACGTTCGTATAGCCGCTCTGCGCCAGCACTTCGGCGGCACTCGCGCTCCTGGAACCGACCGCGCAATAGACTAGAACCGGTTTGTTCTTGTCGATTTCGTTCATCCTCGAAGTAAATTGGCCGATGGGGATGAGCTTCGCGCCCGTGATATAACCCTCCGCGAACTCATACTCTTCGCGCACATCGATGATTTGAAGATTCGTGTCCGAATCGATAAGCTCTTTCGCTTTTGCCGCATCGATATTTTGATAAGCGGCCCGCTGTTGTGTTTGCGGCGCGCCTGGGTTTCGCGATACGCCTGGGTCGGGCGCGACGGTCTGGTCGGATGAACACCCGACAATATACGCCATCGAAACGAGAATAGCAGCTACAACCACATACTTACTCAAACTGGACAACTCGTCGACCTCCTGGTTCAATCGGTTAGTTATATGCCCTACCGGGTATAGGTAGCCAAATATGCTGATTTGAATTATACCACAGCTTCCGGATTTCGCTTCTATTATTTTGCCGCTTGAAAAAATAGCGCGTTTTGCGGTAAAGTAACAGTTAGAGAAATGTTAGATTCTCGTGAAAGGAAGTTTTTTGTGGAGATGAAAAGAATATTGCCGGTAGCCATTATAGCCTTAGCTCTACTAAGCCTGGTCGCGTATGCGATATTGTTCAAGCCAAGCACGGAGACAACACTTCCCGGGCCGGTAGGCCAACTTAGCTCGACCCAACAAAACCAAGGACAAGCGCAGCAACCGCAAGCCGCACCGGCGCCGGCACCGGCACCCATACCTAACGAGGCGGTCAGCTCAAGCGAACCCGCGACGGTGGTGCCTAACGGCACCGACCTAAAGCAATACTGCGAAAAATACTACGCGGCCTGGAAGGCGGCGGACTGGCAGACGGCATTTACAATGCAGCCGCTGAGCAAGCAGCAGAAGAGCGACGTCAATAGTTTACAGCAGAGCCTGCAAGGTTACGGAATGGTTAGCTATACAATAGGGGAGCCGCAGATAGATAAAAATATAGCCGTCTTGGGTGTCAACCTAGATTTAGGGCAAAACGGTATCTGGAAAACGAACTGGACCTTCGTCAAGAACGACAAGGAACAATGGACGGTTCAAGACTCAACCACGGGAATGGTTCAATAGCCGCGAATCAACGCGCGCAATCAAAACCGGGCACGAGCGCCCGGTTTTTTTATGCTCTGAGACTCGACAAATATCGAAAATTTCGATATTTGGAATGTTGCTCCTGTGTGGTTCGGAGTGTACAAACAGGGGCGCCGTGATGCTCAAGCGACTTCGAAGCCCGTGCAACCGTTTCTCGCGCAATCGCGTCCTTCATCCGAAGCTTTCTTGCACATCTCGACGCTACAGGTATCCCTTCTCTGGGGGGCCTGAGGAAGCTCGCCACTTTCAAAGAGGGCGATAAACACTTCGGCGACGAGCGGGTCGAACTGGCTGCCCGACCCCTTTCTTATCTCGGCTATAGCCTGTTCGCAGGGTAGAGGCTCGCGATACGGCCTTTCCGAAGTCATCGCCTGGTACGCGTCGGCCACGGCTAGTATTCTGGCTTGAATAAGAATACCCTCACCGCTTATGCCATAGGGGTATCCACAACCGTCATAGCGCTCGTGGTGCTGGAGGACGATGTTGGCGAGGTCTTCGAAATCGGCGAGCGGTTTCAATATTTGATATCCCTTCAACGGGTGGAGTTTAATCTCGGCATACTCATCGCAGTTCAAACAGGCTGCCTTATATAGAATCTTGCTCGATATGCCGATTTTGCCTACGTCATGGAGTAAGCCTGCCGCATGAACCTTCTCGGCCCGCGCTTCATCTATGCCCATCGCGAGCGCAATCGCCTTTGAGATTACTGCGACCTCTTCGGAGTGCCCGCACGTATATTGATCTTTCGCTTCGACCGCTTTTGCGAGCGACTCGATGGTTTCCAGATAAGAGCGCTCGAGCTTACTAAACAGGAGTGAATTCTCGATTGCCAGCATAGCCCGGTGGGCCAAAGCTTCGATGAAGTCTATCTCGTGCGCTTCAAAAGTTATCCAATCATCTTTACCCAATGCTATAATGCAAGCGCGATTCCGCTGCAAGGCAATGGGTATCATTGCTATGCTCTTGATTTTCTTATCGACGAAACCGTATTCTTCGCCGCCGAACTCGGATTTCTTGACGATGCGCGTCTCGCCCACCTCCAGTATCTCGTTGATAAGCCCGAAATCCTCTACTAGGTTACGCCCTTTGAGCATATTGCAACCGCTTGACGCGTGCTCGACTACAGGATACCCGCCACAGCTATTGAGAAGGATTATCGCGCCCCAACTCATTCCGGTAGACTCGATGATCCGTTCTTTGATTTGATCTATTAGGTCATCGATACCGACGATTTTCAGCCCGGTTTTCGCAATATTCTCAAGGGCGCCTAAGCGTACTCGTGCTTCATGCTCTTGCTTGTAGAGCTGAGCTTTTACGGTTGCGGTTGTGATCTGGTTAGCCATGTAGCCGATGAGCGCGATATCCTCAGCGGCAATCTTCGACGCATAGGTCTTGCCTACGGTAAGCGCTCCAACGACTTTTCCTTCATATCGAAGGGGTGTCCCGGCGACAGACTTAATACCGAGCGCGACAACGACTTCCGATTGGGAGCCGACGGGGTCATTTTCCAGGTTCTCCAGATAGACCGACCGGTCTTCTTTGACGACCACACCTCAGACCTCTTGCCCGAGGTGAAGCGTCGAGAGCTTGGCGGCGAGCGTCTTTGGGATTTCTCCATAAGCTGCCGCTATTTCCAGCACATTCTTGTCTTGATTTAAGAGATAGACGAAGCCGACATCGAAGTTTCCTATCTTGACGACCGACTTCAATGCATTATCGAGTACCTTGTCAAGGTCGAGCGACCGGCCTACGGCGAGCGCGACTTCATTGAGCGCCTCTAGCTCTTTCTCTCGCCTGCATGCCTCTTTCTTGGCCTTGCTATAGATAGTTTTAAATAAGAGGAAGACCCACAATATCGATATGGCGACCATTCCCAATGCGATTATGTCGACGTTGGAAATGACCGCTAATAGAGGAAGACCTGAAGTAGAGACTTTGAGGTATGGGCTCTCTTTTAGAAACAGCGTACTCAGAATCGCCAATACTGCGATAGCGCCGCAAAACACTGCGATAATGTCATAGTTTGGTGCCGATACAATGGTCTTGAGCCGCTCGGTTTTCATATACATATGCACCCAACGTTATTCTCTTAGTATTGCATAGGCTATCGGCTTTACGTGCGGAATCCTTTAATTGCTTTGCCCTGAGAGCGGTAGTTTGGGTAAGAAGTGTCGCCGTCACTTTTTCGTCTCAATTATATAATCGGCAGTCCGTGCGGCGAGCGCTTCTATCGTAAGAGTCGGATTGACGCCGGCCCCGGTAGTGAAAACGCTGCCGTCACAGACATAAAGGTTCTCTACATCATGCGCGCGGCACCATTTATCTACGACGGATGTCCCGGGGTCGTCGCCCATCCTGCATGTCCCGAGTAAGTGCGCCGACCCCGGGTATTGAAAGGTCTCGACCGCTCCCGCGGCGGCATGTATCTCTTCGCACTTGCGAACAGAGTGCTCGATTATCTTCTTGTCGTTGTCGAGATACGAATAGGTCACTTTAGCTCTTGGAATCCCGAATTCGTCCAATTCGTCCGAGAGGGTTACGGTATTGTTCTCGCTCGGCAGGCACTCACCGACAATGCCGAAGCTCGCGTAATGATTATAATCTCGCATCTCATCGACAAGGCGCCGGCCCCACAGGCCTTTCCCCCGTATTAACGCCTTCGAAAACTCGATTGGCTGCAAAGTCTCGGTCTCGATCGTGTAGGCGCGCGCAAAGCCGTCGTTCGGTTTTCGCGAGTACCACTCCTGGGTCAAAGCTAATCCTTGCGGACCCCGGTATTGCCTTATCATCGCATCGTACTTGCCGATAACGAAGTCGGCGGAGTGAACCATCAAGAATTTACCGACGACACCGGAAGAATTGGCAAGCCCATCGGGAAAGCTCGCCGATGTCGAGTGTAAGAGCAAACGCACGGTCTCTACCGAATACGCCGAGAGAATAAAGGTATCGCCTTGTTGCTCGAATTCCCTACCCTTATGGACATAGGTCACGCTCTCGACTCTGCCCGTTTTGCCGATATTTACCCTTGTGACCATAGCGTTTGGAAGAATTGTCGCGCCATGCCTTAGGGCCTCGGGAACATAGGTGACAAGGGTGCTCGATTTAGCTTTCGGCTTGCATCCGAACTTGCAGAAACCCCGATATGTGCAGGGTTTACGGTCTTTTGTGGGGCTCGTTATGATAAACATCGGCCCGGCGGTTGAACGCGCTCCGATTCGCGCACAGCCGCGCCGGAAGGTATCGTGCATGCAAGACTGCTCATGGCTTCTTTTAGGGAAGGGCCCCTGATATGGACCCCACGGAAAAAAGGTTGGACCGGAGACCTGGTTGAACCGCTCGACCTCAGCGTAATACGGCTCCAAGTCCCGATAGCTGATAGGCCAGTCTTCGCCAACGCCATCGACGGTCTTCGTTCGAAAGTCGTCTTCATGAAAGCGAAGGGCATACCCGACAAAGTGAACGGTGCCGCCACCGACGCCGCGCCCCGAATTCGGCCATCCGAGTTCGATAGGGTCGCGGCCGCCACTGATTCGCTCATCGAGCCAGAAGAGTTCATAGAGCATTGAGAGTTCGTCGCTAGCGAAATCCTCCGAATCCCGGTGCGCGCCCGCCTCCAGGGCGACCACCGATAGCCCGGCGCGCGCCAGCTTAGCCGCGAGCACGGCGCCGGCAGCTCCCACACCCACTATGACAACATCTACATGCCCGGCGTTAGTCGCGGACATGGCCGACCTCGCCCGCCTCTTCGGGGTCTTTGCGCCCGCACCGCACCCTTACATATATCCCGGGATATTTTGGCCCGCCCCACCCTATCTCACTCCATGCGCTCGGGTGCGCATAATAGATGGCGGCCACCGTCGAGACGATTTGCTCAAAGGCCGGGCGAGCGGGTATCTTCCGCCAGGAAAGCGAGTGCGTCTCGCCTTTCAGAATCGCACCGAGCACCGTATCCTGAGTTTCTTCCCCCAGCGCGTCAAAGCGCTTTTCATGGCGGATCCGGGCTTCTTCGTCGAGAGTCGCGACAAATAGCCTCCAGAATTCACGCATAGGGGGCATATTCTCATATCGTGTGCCGTCGGTCACGTTTCTCGCCAATTTCTCATCGACAAACGGCACTATCGGAATCGGTTCCTTCCGCGACTGGGGCAGCAGACGCGCGGCGGCGGCCTCGAGCGTCCTCACCTCATCGGGGTCAAAAAACAAGGGCTTTGGGATAATGCCTACCCTGCGCTCAACGACGAACCTTGTTTTGGAATCCCATGAATCTTCTCCGTCGATGACCTTATAGCCCGGATAGCCCTCCATTAATACCTCCAAAAGACGCCGGCGACAATACCCGCGAGGCTAATAAGACTGAGACATAGCGGAAAGAAGACGGGCGGGCCGACCATGATGTTGTCGAGATTCCATCCCCCGACACGACGCCTAACGCCCCTGACGTGAAGAACAGTCCCCGCCAAGCCGGCAAGAAAGGTCAGGGCCGCCAATATAGCGAAGACGTCGAGCGCGATTCCGCGCAAGACCAAAGCGACCAAACCCGCGACGACGACTATCGGTATCAACACGACCGGTTCCCACATCAATAGATGGTAGAACGACCCGCGATAATGCATTATCAACACTTGCCCCCAGAGCAACGAGAGCAAGGCGATCGATATTATAAGCACCCATAGCTCGAGTGGCGCACCGATGGACAACTGCTCTCACCCCCACAACATACGATGGCTTCACGACTCATATATATTATGCCCTGCCGCCCGTACTTCTATCACCTAGCTACAAGAGATTAGATGCGCTTCACTTCAGTGCCGCTCCATCCGGGCGCAACGAGCGCGCAAAATCACCGGATTCCGCATGTGCCATACTTCCACCGCGTAAATACCATGTTGAACCCCGCCCGCCCCCGGCTTAATTTCGCCGCCGACATTGGACATTTAACTAATCCGAAGGGCGTTTCCGGTCGATAGTCAATTAGACCGCCGCTTAGAAATATTTCGATAGATACAGCCGGTGAATCGAGGTTTACGTGCGTTTTTTCAATAATAACTACAATCCAACAAGATGAATTATCAGAGCCTGGACATCGGCAAAAAAATACTCCTGCCCATAATCATCATCTCGCTAATAGGAACGGTGTTGACCTTACTCTCGACCCTGAGCCTAATAGAAGAGCAATCTCGCGCAACCACGATTCGAACTATTGAGCGATCGCGCTATATCATCAAAGAGGAATTCCACGGAGCGGAGCATCACCTCGTCCCTGAAACCGCGGTGCTCGCGAACAGCTCGGTCGTACGCGAAAGCATTGAACGGCGGAATAAGCACTTGCTCGTAGAGGAGCTTCAGCTATCCAAAAGCATCTTTGTCGTCGATTGCATAAGAGCGGTCGACGAAAACGGCAACGACCTCGCCCATGTGGGACCGGAGATGGACGCGCATAGGACGTTGTTCAGCATTGATAGCGGAGCCGAACGGTTCTCACTCTTCGTCCGCAACAGGGACACCGTCTGGATAAACGCCGTCGCCCCCGTCAAGCTTGAAAACGGGCGCGTAATCGGATATATCGTGGCCGGCAATCGAATCGACCAGGCGTTTCTGGCGCGAATAAAGGAAAAAACCGGCGGCGAGATTGTCATAGAATACGGCAACCTGCTTGCCGGGTCATCGCCGCGCGCGGTTGACACAACACTCAAACACAGTTTCGACGAGAACCATTTCCGTCCTTTTTCCGACGGCATGATCGCACAGGGGTCTAACTACATCCTCGATAGGGTCGAGATAGAAACAGATGGCGGAAACAAAGCCTATATCTATGCGCTTATCTCGACAAGCGACAATGTCGAAGCGAAGAAGCGCAACACGCTAACGGTTCTTGCGGTCAATTTCGGCACACTCCTAATATTGCTGATAGCATCATATCTGGTAGCGTCGAACATCTCGAAATCGCTCAGGCTGATGTCGAAACGAGCCCGAATGATCGCCGAAGGCAACTATAAACAGCGTATCGATTATACGAGAATCAAAGAGATAGACGAGCTTGCGACAAGTTTCAATATTATGAGCGATTCTCTAGAGCGCAACCGCTTACTATTGGAGGAAAAAGCATATACCGATGGACTGACGGGCTTGTTCAACCACCGCTACTTCCACGATGGCCTGGCCGGCGAGATAGACCGGGTTTACCGATGCCGTCGACCTCTAAGTATAATCGTGACCGACATCGACGACTTCAAGAAGATCAACGACACCTTCGGTCACAAAAAAGGCGATGACGCGCTGCGGATGCTGGCGGAGCGGATGCGCGCATCTATCCGCGATACCGATATAGCATGTCGCATCGGTGGCGAGGAATTCGCTATAATCCTTCCCGAAACACCTTCAAATGACGCTTATAGTGTTGCCGAGCGACTCCGCCTGGACATCAACTCGAAGACACTCGAAGATATCGGGAGAATAACTATAAGTTTAGGTATAGCCACATTCCCAGACCATGCGCTAGACAAAGACAGCCTTATAGGGGCGGCCGACACGGCTATGTATAAAGCCAAGCGCAAAGGTAAAAACCTGACGTTAATATATGACGGTGAGGAATTGTATGGGCCGGTAGCTGAAGAAGATAAATGGCTCATCGAAGAAGCGTACTATATCGACACGCTTCACGCGCTTGCCGCCGCTGTGGACGCAAAAGACCAGTATACACATAGTCACTCTGAACATGTCGCCTCGTTTGCCACATTGATCGGCCATGAGCTTGCGCTTTCCCACCCTCGTATCGAGCACTTGCGTATCGCGGGCCTCCTCCATGACGTGGGAAAAATCGGTATTCCCGATAACATACTAAAAAAAGAAGGTGCGCTCACCGACGAGGAATTCCAGGAAATCAGGCTCCACCCCATATTCGGCGAGCGAATTTTGACGCGCACGAAGCTCGAACCGGTCTTGAAGGCCATACTGTACCATCACGAAAGGCTCGATGGCTCGGGATATCCGTATGGCCTGCAGGCGGAGGCCATACCGCTGGAGGCGCGCATACTCGCGGTAGCGGATGCTTTCGAAGCGATGTGCTCCGATCGCCCCTACCGAAAAGCCCTCAGCATAGAGGAAGCCCTTGTTGAGCTAAAGAAAGACAGGGGATTCAAACTCGATGAAATCGCGGTCGACGCCCTCGTTCGAATCATCGAACGCGATGATTCGGTAAGAAACATAATAGCGCGCCGCAGCTCGAATCTGACGGAATCGTTGGAACAGGCTTTCGATGAAGGGGCCCTATAGTATGAAACCCTTCTCATTTATCTTACAAGGAGTGCGGGACAAACAACCGCTGATGGATTACAATCTAGAACAGGAACGCCAATCCTGAAGCGAGCCGCCGCCGATAACCGATAACCGATAAGCGGGAATAAATCATGTTGCTTGAGTTAATCGATATCTCGCTCACCTTCAATGCTAGTGTGTTATTTAGCAATGTGTCGCTGGAGGTAGACGCGGGCGACCTGGTAATCATAGGCGGGCCTTCGGGTAGCGGTAAATCCAGTCTGCTGCGGCTTTTAAACCGGCTTAACGACCCGACGAGCGGACGGATCGACCTAGACGGACGGCCGTTAACCGATTATAAAATTGTCGAACTTCGACGGCGAATCTGCTACATACAACAGACCCCGGTCATGGTCGAGGGCACTGTCAAGGACAACTTGCTCTTACCCTTTGGCTTTGAGTCACTAAGAGGCCTTAAGCCGCCAACCGATGAGACCCTTATCGGCCTCCTCCGTAAATTCAAACTAAACGATATCGCGCTCTCAGACCAGGCCATGGTCCTTTCGGTCGGCCAAAGACAGCGGCTCGCTTTTATACGGGCGCTACTACTTGAACCAAAGGCATTGCTGCTGGATGAACCGACCTCCGCTCTCGACCAAGGTTCGCGCCGAGTCGTCGAGGAGTATGTCGAGAGGCTGGCCGGTGAAGAGAATTTGGCGATACTCATGGTCACTCATCTGGATTTTAAGCCCAAGCACATGCAAGCACGGCGATATACGCTTAAACAAGACGGCCTGGAGGAGCATGCGGGATGAGTGTTGTAGACATAACCTACGGGCAGCTGCTGATAAGCCTGATTTTTGTAATTATTGCGGGACTTGCGTCCATACGCCTCCAACTCGACTTAGAGCGGGATATCTTCTGGGGTACGATTCGCACCTTCGCCCAGCTATTCATGATCGGTTACATCCTTAAATATATATTCGCGATCAACAACCTCTACCTGATTTTATTTGTCTTCACAGGCATGATAGTTTTCGCCGCCTTCACCATAAGAAGCCGGGTAAAAGAACGAAGTATCCCCTATTTTGTACCGACGTTTCTATCCATGTTCACAAGCTACATGTTCGTCACGATTGTCGTGACCGCCTTCGTCGTGCAGGTTGAGCCATGGTACAAACCACAGTATTTCATTCCGCTCGGCGGCATGGTCGTTGGGAACTCGATGACCGCTATCGCCATCACCCTCGAACGGATATTCGCGGATATCCGAAAAAGTCGCGATGAGGTCGAACTCTACCTGTGCCTCGGCGCAAATCACCGTGAAGCGACCTCTCGGATTACAAGGGAGGCGATTAAGGCGGGAATGATTCCATCGACAAATTCGATGATGGCGGTGGGCATTGTGTTTATGCCCGGAATGATGACAGGGCAAATACTGGCAGGTGTCGACCCCATCTTGTCGATAAAATACCAGATTGTAGTTATGTTGATGCTCGTAGGCTCAACCGCAATCGGCAGCATTATCGTCGCGTTTATTGCGCGAAGCCTGTGCTTCAATAAGGCCGAGCAAATATTGCTCGGATAAACCAACTTGCCTATCGCTTCTCCGTAATCTGAACTACCTGCGTCTTGCCTCATCCAAAAATGTACTCCAAGAGTTATTGACATCTTGAAAAGAGACGGTTATAATTTTTCTTGAGAAGAGACTGAGTCTCATTCTCATATTATCAACAGTTTGGCATCACTAAACTCATATTGGATCCCGGAAATTCAATGAAAAGTTGCTTGGAGGGGTGGGGAATGTGGGGCTAAAGGTTGCGAGGAGGTTTATTATGTCGCTTGCGGATATTCCCACATATACTCGTTGTCACGTTAAAGCGGTTTCCTGGGCGGAAGATAACCTAAAGTATATAAAAGCCGGGGTGAGCCGGGGCAGCAACTTGCGGGTAATCTGCCGGTATCCCGATAGTAAACCAAAGTTTGTGGAGGTCGAACTCGAAAACAAGTCGTTGATCACGCTTCCACTTTCCTTTGCTAAAGAAGTTACCGTAGAAATCGCTGACACGGCTTAGAAAGGAACGATATGACAGTTGCGATTATAGGAGGTTTGACTAGGTTGAACCAACATTACCCCAAGCTTGCCGAGGAAGAAAATTTGCACATAAAAGTATTTCCCCGATATAGTGTCGGGCTTTGTAAGAAAATCGCGGAGACCGACGGCGTTATTCTGTTTACCAATCTCATATCGCATAAAGCGGCTCGCCACGTCTACAAGTTGGCGAGAGAAAACAAGATCAATTTGATTTGCAGCCATAACTGCAGTGTCTCATCGGTGAGAGATTGCATCGCTGAGTTAAAGAAGAGTAATCGCGCCGCCTGCCGGTGCCGCGCCGAGCAAGGCTGCGGATGCGGTGGCGGCTCGACCCACGGCTGCGCGGGGGGCTGCGGGTGCCAAGAGAGATCATCGCATAGTCCTGGTGGCGCGGGAAGGCAAATAAACCCGACATGCAACCAGCCGGATGTTGGTCTGTCAGAGGGCTCAGGCAGCGCGGACATACGCGCGGCTGTTCATAATATATCTAGAGATAAGCTTGAGCCGTAAAGCTCGATTATCTCAGTTGGAATCGGAGTACCCATGCTTTTGAGGAGGAAAAACGATGGCACCGGTAAGCGTAACTCCAGGCCGCCTGAGGCTTGAAGGCCGCGAGTTAATCGGAAAAAAACACAGCTGCTCACTCCTAGCAATTAAAATCAACGCGATCACGGGAGTGATAAGGTCGGATATTAATCCCCGAACAGGGAGGATACTAATAATTTTCAATACGTCAAACATTGAAAGCAAAGTTCTCATAGAGCAAATTGGCAATATCCTCGATGAAATTAAAGGCGAAATCGATAGCTCACACATTATTGAAACGTATCATGGTTCCCCTTGTTCGCGCTGCGCGAACAATCAGGGCAACGAAAAAATAACGAGGGTCGCCATTCGCGCAGCGGTCGATATCGCATCACATTTCCTTTTGCCAAAACCGTTGAGGGTTTTAGGCCCAATCGTAGCGAACGCTATCATGAAGTCTTAAAGCTCAAAAATCCGTGGTTTACGGTTCAAAATGACAACCGGATAAACGGCGATTTCCATTTGTTGTAGCTCGAAAATCGTTGCGGCTCAGCTTCTATTTTTTGAAAGTTGGGTATAGACTGCGTACGCACACAAAGCTGAGGCTTGGCTGCAAGGGAAAACATAAATTTAAATAGTTAGTTGTAGAATCGTTGACGACCGTGGTGGGCATAGAGGAGGAGCATTTATGGAGAAGAACATGGGAGAGCACTTACAAAAGCAAGTAAGCGAATACATGCGAAAGAATGCCGGCAAGCATCTGGGGGAGCATTTTACCGGCTACTTCCTCAAAAAAAACCTGAGCCTCGCAACGGTGGGTGCGTTGAGCGCTCTTGCCGTGATCGGAGTCGGAAAAGCCTCGCAGAAATTGAGGCCGGCGTTGGTAGGTGTAGTAAAAGAAGGCTACGCTTTCAAGGAATGGGCAGCGGGAAGAGTAGAAAAAGCAAGAGAGAACGCGGAGGATATTACCGCTGAAGCGATTTATGCCTATCACAAAGAACTCGAAACGACCGGAGACGCTATAAAAAAAGAAAAAGAGATCCTGGACAAAATAGAAAAAACCGTGGAACAGAAATTGGCTAAAAGAAAACCCGGCAAGGAGGAAAAATAGATGCATACTACGATGAAAACCATAAAGTATCTCCGTTCCGCGTTAAACTTTGCCCTGGGCGCGGGCGCGGTAGTCGGAGGTTCCTACATATTCTCCAGGATCAAAGAGAAGCAGGATGCGGAGACAAGAATCGAGAGGATGGAGCAAATACTAGAGAAACTTTCGGAGGAAAAAGATTAATAAGTAATGAATTACACTATCGTCCATGAGTTGCCCGGCAGATTGAGGATACGACTTTCCATTCCCAAAAAACCGGGCATAGATTTAACACAGGTAGAAAAGACCCTGCGCGATGTTGGGGGCGTCGAGAAAGCCGCTTTTAATGGCCGAACAAAAAACGTTCTCATAACGCTAAACGGCAACCCCAATACTAAGGGCAACCTTTTACGGGCTATAGAAAATATGCCGTTAACGGGGCGCCACAAGAGAGGCGCCCCCGCGGCCGAAAATCTCGTGCGAAAAAAGAAGTCCGTTATTAAAGCGGGGGCTATGCTGCTGATATCGCCCTTAACGCCTCCCCCCGCTAAGCCGTTTATCGCCCTCTACGGGGCTCTGCCCATCATCGAAAAGGGAGTCCGGTCTCTTCTAAAAAGAGGCCTAAATATCGATGTCCTTGATTCGTTGGCCCTGAGCACAGCAATAGGCATGCGAGATTACCGCACGGCAGGGGTAATCTCGCTGCTTTTAAAGGTCGGTGACTACCTGGAAGAATGGACAAAGGACAGGTCTAGAAAGATACTCACCGAGATGTTCCGGTTCACCGACGATCATGCCTGGATAAAAAACGGCGATAAAGAAGAGCGGGTTAAGGTGGTTGATTTAAAAGAGGGCGACGCCGTCATCGTGAGAACGGGCGGGCGCATAGCCGTCGATGGAATAATTCTTGAAGGTGAGGCAATGGTAAACCAGTCATCCTTGACTGGGGAGCCGCTGCCGGCGATGAAGCGTCAAGGCACAATGGTTTATGCGGGCACCGCGATAGAAGAAGGATTTCTTACCGTAAAGGCATTAAGCGTTGGCGGAGCCACAAGAATATCAAAAATCGTCAAACTGATCGAGGAGTCCGAAGACCTAAAGGCGGACGTGCAGAGCCACGCGGAAAAACTCGCAAACAGGATCGTCCCATATTCTTTCCTCCTTGGAGGGCTTACATATGCCCTTACCGGTAACCCCGCAAAGGCGGCATCCGCCCTGCTGGTTGATTATTCTTGCGCTATAAAGCTTTCAAGCCCGTTGACCATAATGGCGACCATGATGAAAGCGGCGAAGAAGGGGGTCTTGATAAAGGGAGGCAAGTTTATAGAAAAGATGGCGGATGCGGACGTATTTGTTCTCGATAAGACCGGCACCCTTACAGAGGCTACGCCAAAGGTCGTGGATGTCATCGCCTTTAATGGATACAGCAGGGACTATATTCTCAGACATGCCGCTTGCCTGGAAGAGCACTTTCCCCACCCTGTTGCTACCGCGGTGGTAAAGAAGGCAAAGAAAGAAGGCGTTGTCCATGACGAAGAGCACGCGGATGTGGAATACGTCGTCGCACACGGCATCGCATCCAGGTTGGGCAAGAAGAGGGTGCTTGTTGGAAGCAAACATTTTATTCACGAAGACGAGGGCATTGCTATAGCAAGCGTGGAGCAGTCCATAGATAACTTTGCCGCGAATGGTCACTCGATTCTTTACGTCGCAATCGGTAAAGAGCTTGCGGGGGTTATAACAATCGAAGACCCTCTGCGAGACAACGCCCAAAGGTTCTTGCGCAAACTAAAGAAATCAGGGGTGAAAAGAATCATTATGGTAACCGGAGATAACGAGGCGACCGCGCGCAATGTGGCAAAGGGATTGGGCATAAAGGAGTATTACGCGCAGGTACTCCCTGAAGAAAAGACCGGGATAATAAAGAGGCTTAAAGACAAAGGCCACACGGTCGCAATGATCGGAGACGGCGTAAACGACTCCCCCGCCCTATCCCACGCGGATGTTGGCATATCTATGAAGCAAGGCGCGGACATTGCCAAAGAGGCGTGTGACATATTACTCCTGGACGGAAACCTCTTAAACATTATTGACGCTAGGATAATGTCACGGACCGCCTTGTCTTTGATTAAGCAAAACTTCGGGTATATCGTTGGAATTAACTCCGCCTTATTAGGTCTTGGGCTATTGGGGGCAATATCGCCCGCCGCATCGGCCTTCGCACACAACGTCACGACTGTCGGGGTGACACTTAACAGCCTGCGACCGCTCAGGGGTGTAAATTGAAAATCTTTATAGCCTTTTGATAACGACGACCGCTATATCATCGGTTAAGGCGCCGCCGGAAAATTCTCTCGCGCCGCCGCACAGGTTGTCCGCTATGACCTGCGCAGGCATATCGATACTATCCTTAGCCAATTCTACGAGCCGGTTCTCGCCCCAGAACTCACGGCTATGCCGTGCCTCGATTAAGCCGTCGGTATAAAGAATCAGCAAATCGCCATGGTCTATGGAAACCTCTTCTCGCGGATACTCTCTATCGGAGACTATACCCAGAGCGATACCGCTTTCTTTGCTTAGAAAAACCGCCTCTCTCGTTCTTCCTCTAATAATAAGAGGCGGTAAATGGCCCGCGTTGCTAAAAACCAGGAGACCCTTTTCTATGTCGTAGACGCCATAGACTGCGGTAATAAACCTGCCGGCCGTCAGCTGTTTGACAGCCAGATTATTCAATTTCTTCATGCTGTCGGCGGGTGAGTTGTTGTCAAGGGCAAAGCCCGCTGTCGCGTATTTGGCCATCGCGACGGTAGCCGCCGCATCGATGCCCGCGCCGGCCACATCCCCAAGGACGATACCCATCGAGCTATTGCCGAGGTCGATAAAATCGTAAAAATCGCCGCCGACCTCGGTGCCGACCGTCGCCGATTGGTAGTGAACGCCGATATCCAGTTGAGGCACCGTCGGTATTTTAGGCAAAAGACTGCGCTGGAGAACAAGTGCTATGCGGCGCTGCTCTTCCAATTGAGCATTTTCTACCGCCAGGCCGATCTGATTCGCAAAAGTGCTCAGGAATTCCACGTTCGATGGCTTGAGAGCTTCGACATCCTCAAAAAGTAGCGCGATTGCGCCGAATGTCTTCGTTTTTGCGGTAAGCGGGAGCAGCGTAACGGCGTTGACTTTTTCCGGCCCGTCAACCGCTTCGACCATCAAAGGACATTCCGCCATATCCGTTGTGACAAAGGGCTTCTGTTCTTTTATAACTCTTCCGACGGGGCATTTCTCAGCATCCACCGAGGACATGCGTTCAAAGCCTTGAGCAAAGCCTGGAACGAAGCCGTGTTCGACTTCTATGTTCGGCCTTCCTGTTTGCTCACCGACCATAATAACGGCGCCCGCCTTGGCGTCAAAAAGTCTTATGATTTCCCTTATGGCCCACATTAATGCCTTGGAGAGATCGGGGTTTCTTCCTATCTCGCGAGAGATATTTTCAAGCGCAAGCAGCTCCATGCTGCGACGCTCTTCTAGTTTATGCTCTTCGATATTGAAAACACGCATGCCGTACACAATGCCAAAAGCAATCAGTATGGCATTGGCCGCCCTAAGAATCTGAACGGGAAATCCGGCAAACGACATGAAGGAGTCATAATTGATGACTGACGCCGGGAAATATGAGATGTACGGCACTACCAGCCCGCAGGTTAGCGCCTTTAGCCAAAGGGCGACGACTGCGATTAGAAAGCCATGCGAGGCGGCCCCAAAACCTTTTTTTAAGAAGCCTCTATACTGCAAAAACAGTGCCGAGCCGGCTATGACCGCGCCCGGAAAAGTAAGCAAATAACGTGTTAGAATCTCGCTATTTCTCAACCATTGTTCTATGCCGAAGCCGGTTAACACAAAAGAGCCTCCAAGGCCTACTGCCCATATCGAGTAAACAATGAGCGGCACCGCGTTAAATGCGCGATACCGCTCATCTGTCGTCACCAGAAGCCCGGCTCCAAATTTAAGAAGAAACAATGTGATGCTTGCGAATATAGCCGTCTTAATGATTACAAAAAGCCAGCTTTCGGGAAGAAATTTATACTGGTCGATAAGGGTGAGCATATCGAGCCATTGGTTAATCGCGTGGATAAAGCCGAATCCCGCAAGCCATGGGAGATATCTTGCAAACCTTAAGCTCGTCGGCCTAAGGGCGCTAAGCAAAACGGCCACCCCTAGCGTAAACAGCGCCAGCCCATAAACGAGCATCACAATAGTCATGTTATCCGCGGCTAGCTTTCCAAGGTCAGTCATTGAATCAGGTCTCCGGTTATGGCGTTGTTATGTGTTGCGACCGATACTCTAAGCGCACTACTATAAACACACTAACCCGATGCTAATTGTACACTATGCTTCGTAAAATATTAAGCCTCCTGCGTATCTCCGGCCGTCTCCTAGGTCTCTATTGACCGGTTTTCATCGTTGGGGGAGGGCAAAAAGTCGCCAGAAGTCTTTCAAATAAATCGATTGCCCGATGATATTGGAGGTAACGGTGGTAGGGATTAGATTTGCTCATGCTTAAAATAGACGTAGCAAAACAAGCATTGCCCTGGCGCGCCCGGCAACCTCTATTTTTTCGACCGAACCGGCGCAACCATCGCAAGCACGGCCAAGAGCCGCTATCCTTTTATAAAATAGCAAGTCCAACGGGTCGTCTAATACTTCGCCTTGAACATGTCGTCGTCGTCTTCCTCGATGCCGAGTTCACCGATGAGACCCTCGAGCGCGACCATGACCTCTTTCTCGGCGTTAGCCTTCAGATACATCCAGTCTATCTCGCCGGGGTGCGCCTCGACCAGCTCTTGGGCCCAGGTGCTGGCGGCAACCTCATGCTCGAACGCGAAGTCTCTGAGCTTGGCGAGAACAGTGTCCTCCAGGCCGAGCAAGTATACGCTCGCTCCGCTTACGTCGATTTGGTTTACCCGCTTCAACTGCTCATCTCCTAAGCTTTCATCCACTATGCGCACGGTCATATCTATGTCGCTATTGACCCATGCGTCTCCATTCTTTGTGAAGCCCAGTTGCCGCAATACCTTTTGAGCTTCACCGGAAGGGGCGATTACGTCGACGCCGGCGGCTTTATACTCGCCGGAAGTATACAACTCTACCGCATAATCACCGGCGGCGACCGGTGAACAGCCCTCTTTTTCCAGCTCAGAGGTGAAAATAGCCGTAAAAACAATCCGCTTAGTGAGCGGATCCATATCGCCTTTTAGGGAATCCAGTGCGGACATCCTCTTACCACCAGCCTTTCTGTCTTTCAGCCTTGCTGTCTTTCCTTATCATCCATTGGTATTGTCGGCCGGCCCTCGTTTCAAGTCGGGTCCGCGCTCTTCACCATGGAGTATTTGCGGATGTTAATCAACTTATCTTAACATAAACAACTAGTGAAATACCCTCGCGTCGACAATCGCCCAGGACGATACTCCTTAAAATCTAGCGCTGTGCCGTCATGTCGGCGCGCTCAGACAGCATGAGCGATAGCGCGGCGCCCGCGAAACCGGCCGCCGCCGAGACCATGAACGGGACGGAGAAGCTGCTGGTGACGTCGACGATGTAGCCGCTTATCCAGGGGCTTATCACTTGTCCGGCCCCAAAATACAGCGTGACTATGGCGAAGGCCGTGGGCGCGAGCGCGCCGCCGACATAATCGGCGCATGTCGCCGCCATAATCGCGGGAACGCTCCACAGTGTGAGCGCATAGACAAGCGAAACAGCGACTACCGGGCCGGGGTCTTTGGTGGCAGAAAGCGCCGCCAGAGCGAGTCCCTGCAGAAGGTAGACCATAAAGAGCACCTGCTTGCGGCCGATTTTATCCGACAACATCCCCCACAGAAACCCGCTTAAAATGCTGACCGCCCCAATCGTAGACCAGAGACCGCCGGCGCGCGTCGCCGAGAAACCAACCTCTTCTATGAGGTATTTCGCGAAAAAGGTGGTGAACATCACGTATGAAAAACCGTACATGAAATACGTCGCGCCGAGCTTCGCGAGCGGGCGCGAACGATAAAGTCCCTTCGTATCGAGCCGGCCCGCCGTCGGCGACTCGACATGGCCGGCTTCGGGCGCGACATCCGTACCCCCGACCGGTTCGTGTCCGGCCTCGCCGGGACTGTTTCTAAATACCAGCACCCCGAGGAAGGCTATCGCTAAAACGATAGCGCCGAGATAAAACCAACCGGCTCGCCAGCCGTCGGTCCCGTAAAAAGCGATGAGAAACGGTACCAATGTTCCGGCGACGGCAAACCCGAGGCCGCTTCCTACCGTCATCAAACCGGAGGCGGTTCCCCGGAACCTGCGCGCATACCACCTTGTCACCAGGCCCATAGTCGGAACATTGCTTCCACCGGTTCCGATCCCTATCAAAAGCTGGCCCGCAACCGCCATCCAAAACCCGGTCGCGCTGCTCGCCATGAGCATCCCGAAGACAATCAAAAACATAGAGCCGGCGATGACTTTTCTCGGCCCGTACAGGGACGAGAGATACCCGCTCACCGCGGTGCTCGCCAAATATCCGAAGAAGGTCCCGGAGACGATGAGTCCGAGTTGCGTGTTGGTGAGGCCCAGCGCTACGCCCATCTCCGGGATTATCATGCCGATTGCGAAGCGGCCCAGACCAATGCTGCCGAAGACAGTCAATATCCCGACTATCAGCACCCAAATGCCGTAATGGATACGACGGCCTGGAAGCGTTCCGTTTGTACTGCTTTTGCCGGCGATAAAGCCGATGGTAGAATTGGGCATAGCAATCATTATATACGAGTAAGACCGCTTTTTATATCGGCCATGCGGATACATCGCGGTATATAATCCGATCGGTTTGGATGTCTTAGGCTTGCACGACTACCGTGCTAGATGTAGGCGGCGGTATGCCGGTATATAATCCAACTGTCAACGCCGGTTTAAGTGTCTGAGGCTCGATGATTGGCCGAAGAACGTTTGCATGATTGCCCGGCGACCATTTTGGGGTAAATCAACCATTAAGGGGGTCTATATGGATATCAATTTGGACTATCGGGTCACTCTTCGAATATTCGTATCACTCTGTTTCTATGTGGTCGTCTCATATGGATTCGTCGCGTGGAAATATCGCGTATACCGGCGAGTCGCGAAGGTCTGGCGCCCCGTTCTGGTCTATGCCCATATCTTTGCGGCGGCGAGCAACGTCGTGGCCTTCCCTCTCTTTATGTTGATCGACCGCCACCAGCCGGTTACGCCGTTTCTCTCATGGTTTGGGTTACTGATAGCGGTAGGAGGCGCGCTCTTTTTAATATGGGCCGGACTTACGCTTAGGATTGCGACCTTCGTCCCCCCGACCGCCGGGGAGATCACCACAACAGGTCCCTTTCGAATCACGACCCACCCCATGTACTTGGGCGGAGTCGTGGTCGGCTTTGGCCTCTCGATGTGGAGCGCGTCGATGCTCGGCCTCGTCTACGCCCTGGTGGTCGCGCTCACGCTCATGGTCGTCTCAAAAGAAGAGGAGAAAAGCCTGGTGGAGCGCTTCGGGCAGGCGTACCTCGAATACAAAGAGCGCGCGGTTATAAAGCTCTAGATAAAAAAGCCACCGCGGCTACTCATGCCTAAGTGCTTCGATTGGGCTCAAGCGGGATGCTTTAAACGCGGGGTATGCGCCGAAGAATATGCCGATGGCGGCTGAGAACGCGAAGGCGAGCGCGATGGACCACATAGTGACTTCGCTGGGGAGCACCATACGCAAGAGCAGGGAGCCCCCGACACCAATCGCAATGCCGATGATTCCCCCTAAGATACTCAAAGTCGCGGCTTCGATAATAAACTGGATCATAATATTGTGGGTCTTTGCGCCGACCGCTTTTCGGATACCGATCTCGCGGGTGCGCTCGGTCACCGAGACGAGCATGATGTTCATAATACCGATGCCGCCTACGATAAGCGATATGCCCGCAATGCCGCCGAGCATGAGCGTCAGCGTCCCGAAAACCTGCTCAAGTGTTCCGACAAGACTCTCTTGCGTCATAACTGAAAAATCGTCTTCACTGAGGGTCTTGCTGAGAATGCGCTCGCTTTCGGCAACGGCGAGATCGATGCTGTTCTCATCGATGGCCTCGATGGCCAGCCAGCTCACCCACTCGATGCCGAAAATGCGCTGGGCCACCGTAATCGGGATGTAGACGATGTCGTCCTGATCTATTCCGAGTGACTGGCCTTTTGGCTCCAGCACGCCGATTACTGTGAATTTCTGCCCTTCGATGTTGATTCGACGTCCGATGGGGTCGGCGCCGCCGAAGAGTTTTTCGACGACAGTCTCACCGATAACAGCTACCTTCCGGTTTCCATTGACATCGGTATCGGTGATAAAAGAGCCCCGTTCGACCGGGTAATTGAACATCACATTGTAGTTTCCCATGACCCCATAGACCCCGGGGCGGCGCGATTCGCTGCCGAACTTGACCGTACCGCGGTTTTCTATGGCCGCGCCGACCTCTTTCGCGTACACCGCCTCCCGCTCCAGTTTTCGCACGTGATCGACGCGGAGTTTAAAGCTGAAAATCGGTTCCTGACCCGAGCCGAAATCGACATCGCCCGGCATAATAAGTATGAGGTTTGCCCCGATACCCTGAAACTGTTCGGTGACATAGTTTCGCATACCCTGGCCGACGGAGACGAGCAGGATGACCGCGGATACGCCGATTACGACGCCGAGGGTGGTAAGACCCGAGCGCATTTTATTCGCCCTTATCGCATCGAGCGCCAGCCGGAAACTCTCAAACAAGTTCATTTTTACGCTTCCCACCTGTGTTGTTGGCTTTAATGGGGCCGTCTTCGATGACCTTGCCGTCGAGTAGACGGATTAGCCGGTTCGCGTGCTCGGCCACCTCGGCCTCGTGCGTGACGAGGATGACCGTCTTGCCCTGCCTGTGAAGCGAATCGAGTATGGCCATTATCTCGGTGCCGGATTTGGAGTCGAGGTTGCCGGTCGGCTCGTCCGCAAAGATTATTTTCGGGTCGTTTATCAAAGCGCGCGCGATTGCGACCCGCTGTTGCTGGCCGCCGGAGAGCTGGGTGGGACGACTGCCGAGGCGGTCGCCGAGGCCCACCGACTCGAGCATCTTGACGGCGCGCTCGCGCCGTTCCGCGCGGCTCACGCCGGCGTATATAAGCGGCAGTTCGACGTTTTTTAGCGCGGACGCGCGCGGCATGAGGTTGAAGGTTTGAAAGACAAAACCTATTTTGTCGAGCCTGAAGTCGGCCAGCTCATTCTCGGTAAGGTCTGTTATCTCTTGCCCGTCTATCTTGGCCGAGCCGCTGGTCGGCTTGTCGAGACATCCTATGATATGCATCAAGGTCGATTTGCCCGAGCCCGATTGTCCCATAATCGAGACGAATTCGCCGTCTTCTATAGTCAACGTTATCCCGTTTACCGCGTGTATCTCGACGCCTTCGAGAGAATATATCTTGTAAAGGTCTTTTACCTCTATCGTCATTGCCCGATCCGTCCACCGTCGTTTACTTTAACCTGGTCGCCGTCTTTCAGGTCGGTCTTTCCGACGGCCACGACCTCGCCCTCTTTTAATCCGTCGACCACCTCATAAGCGATATCCGAAGTCAGTCCCAGCTTGATATCGCGCTTTTTGGCGATCCCGTTCTTTATGACGAACACACTCGCCTTCTTGCCGTCGAGCTTGACGGCGTCAAACGGAATGGTTATGACATCCTTTTTGCTCTCTGCGATTATATCCACATCGCCCCCCATGCCCTCCCTAAACAACTCCTTCACGGGGTTGGCGACTATGGTGACGGTGAAGATGGTCCCACCGGTCGCGTTCTTCGACGATATTATCGATATATTGGTGAGCGCGCCTTCGAAGACCTTATCCTCGTAGGCATCGAGCATAACGCGTACCGCTTGACCTGTCTTGACCTTGCCGATTTCCGTCTCATCAACGTCCGCCGATAGTTCTAACCTATCAAAGTTTATTAAAGTGATAAGCGCACCCGACCCGCCGGTGGCGGCCGCAACCGCACTAAGCCCCGCTATCTCACCCACTTTACCGTTTACCGAAGCGACCTGCCCCGCAAACGGCGCTCGTAACACAGCGTCTTCCGCGATGACCTCCGCGCCGGTCAGCGCGGCCTGAGCCTGCTCTATCTGCCCCCGCGCCGCCGAAACATCCGCGGCGCGCGCGCCCTCTTTTTGCAGCAGGAGCTGGGCTATCGCAACCTGGCTGCTCTTTATGGCCGTATCGAGCTGCCCTTGCGCGGCGTCGATTTGCGCTTCGAGGCCGGCGTCGTCTTTACCCATCTGGGCTATCTGGAGCGCTATTTCGGCTTGGCGAAGCTGGCTCGAGATTATTTGGAGGTCTTCGCTTCGAGCACCGGCTGTCGCCAGGTTATATTGGGAATACGCGGTATCGTAAGCTTTCCGAGCGGCATTAACCTGCGTCTGAGCTGCCTGCAGAGATTGGCCGTTCTGAGCGCTAAGGCGCTCCTTCGCGGCCCTTGCGCCGTCGCGCGCGGCCTCGGCCTGCAGTTTGCTCGACTTTACCGCGTTGTATGCGGGGTCGGTATCGGGCGTGCTTGCGAAGACGCTATTGGCATGCACAAACGTCGCCTCCGCCGACGATACGGCCTGGTTTGCTTCGTCCATCATCTTTGAGTTGAGAGTGCTTACTTTATCGTAATTGGCCTGAGCGTCAGTGAGTGACTGCTGGGCCTGGTTCAATTGCAAACTTGCCACATTCCTCTCTTCGGTGCGCGCGCCCGCCTGGGCTTTCGTCAACTGTCTGTTCGCGATATAGACGCCTTCTTCGGCGCTGTTGACATTGAACGCCGCCCTTTTCTTGCTCTGCTCTACTATTTTGTTGGCGGTCTTCAAGCTGCGGCGCGCGCTCGCAATGGCGGTGGTCGCCTGGTCGACGGAGGCCTCCGCTACCGCTATCTCGCCTTTACTGCGACCGGAGCGCAGCTTGCTGAGGCTGGCTTGTGCAATTTTGAGGCCGGCCTCGGCTTGTCGTATCTGCGGGTTTATGGAGGTCAAATCGAGTTCGGCCAGAACCTGGCCGGCGGCGACCGTGTCGCCCTTCTTTACGCGCAGAGCGGCGATTTTTCCGCCGGTCTTAAAACTCAAGTCGGCGCGGCTCGGGAGCGTCACTTTGGCGGGCGCCGAAACAAATATCTCTATGTCGTCCTTGGTAACTGTCGAAGTCTCAATAGTCTCGCCGCCACGCGACAGCGATATCTGCCACCAGGCGATTGCGGCAATAACGATTAGTCCGAGCACCGCGAATATAATTTTGCGATTCAATCTTAGCCTTGCCATTGCACCAATATTCCCTTTCCGCCCGGGCTGGAAAACCTTCCATGCCCCGCTCAAAATTGGACGAATCTAATCTTTCACCCATATATGATAACACTATGAGCAGCCTCTTTGTGACAACGCTCAAGAATAATCAAGCAACAGTTCTTGGCCGCGGCTGTCACTTACTCAAGCGAAATAGCAGCCTTTCGCAATCGAATGGATGTTTAGCGCTAACGCATGCGTGGCAGACAATAAATCGAAAACTATTAAATCGCTTGTTGTTGGTCTAAAAATCGCTGAGACTGAGAAATCTTTAGTTAAGCGCGGCTACGCACCGCCGACAGCCCTGCCTATAGCACTCGCAGCAATCGCAACTATGGTCCCCGCAGCCCAGTAGCCTACTACAATAGCCGCGGCTTTGCCTTTCGATAGCTTGTAGATAATCGATAAGGCGAAAGCGACTAGCACGAGCGACCAAATCGCGAAGATATCGATTCTGCCAAGAAAAGTGCCGAGAATGCCGGTGGCCTCGTCGCGCGGGAGCATGGCGGTAAAGCCGGGCATCACGAGCGTCTTACTGAAGACCGTGTTTGTCGAAAATACCAGTTGCTGCACGACTATCGGCATGTTCGCATATGCGATTGCCGCCAGCCCGACCGCAAAACGCGCGGAACCGCCCAGCATCGAAGAGACGAGATGAAGGAATCCGACCTGTATGAGAATCGAGACGATCGCCGCAATCAGCGTCGAGACCATGGTAATGACCAGGGCCAAGGGGGAGCGCAGCATCTGTTGCGCTTGTTCGATTTGCTCGGGCGACATCTGGCTCGATTGGCGCAGCATCTCCTGCTCGGCAAAGTCCATAGCGAGCGGCGCGCTGATGTACGCATAAAGCATTGAAGCCAAGATAAAGACAATTGCCGGAACCCACCAGGCCGGTTTCTCTTTGATGCGCTCAAATGCCGCTGTCGGGCTGTATGTCACCCGAAAAATATTTGCAAACGCTTCCATTAAACACCCTCCAAAGTCAGAGTTATAACTTTGCTCATCGTCTCACCCGCTACCTGGCGTAACGACCGATACATGTCTTGCTGTACGCCTTTCTGTTTCTGTTTCCTTTCCCTATCTCTATATCTACTTATTTACTTCATCCGGTACCCTTTTTCCTGCAAAGCTCGGGTTGTCGATATTAAGACGACGGATGCATGGCCGAAAAGCGCTCAAAATCCCTATCGGCAACCGTAAAACGCATGCAAGCCTGCGTAAAACATGCTAGCCTATTCGAAAATATTATTGTCTGTTAAGGAGAGCATATGGATTACCGGGTCGGAGAAATCGGCAGGGTCGTAGTGGCCCGGTTCAAGGCAGATGAAGAAGTTTTAAACAACCTCAGGGAGATTGCCCGGAAAGAGAGTATCAAGGCGGCGGTCCTCTACCTCGTCGGAGGGATGCAAAAAGGACGGATGGTGGTCGGGCCCGAAAAGGATGAGCTGCCGCCGGTTCCGATCTGGCGCGAAATAAACGAGAGCAACGAAGTCCTCGGTATCGGAACCATCTTCTGGGAGGGCGACGAGCCGAAGATACATCTTCACGGCGCCTTCGGAAAGCGCGACGAGGTAAAAGTCGGCTGCCTGCGGGAGAACTCCGAAGCGTTCCTGGTGCTGGAAGCGGTGATGATAGAGCTAAAAGATATCAACGCGGTGCGCGAGTTCGACCCGGCGGTGGGTTTGAGCCTGCTGAAGTTGGGCTAACCCACTTCTTGAAGCTTAAGGCTTTAGCTTGACGGTCAGCCCTGAAGGGCTGAGCTACTAGTTTATGCGCTACCAAACGCGGCTGAAGGGCTTTAGTCCTGAAGAAGTCGGCGACCCGCTCGCGATTACGGTCGCGGTCGTGGATAAGATCGTAAGAAAGGCGGGCGATATTACTACATTGACTTGCCGTACAGTAGCATGATTGTTAGCATATAGGAGAAGTTGGGTACCATAACAAGTGCATATACGGATCCGAGTCACATCCGGGCATCGGGTTTTGGCTTCTATTTATGCGAAACGAGGGTCGATAACACGCATGCGTATACGCGATTCCCAAGCGCGGGCAGCTCAGAGTCGAAAACGCGGAGCGAAGAGTACGCTCACCATGTGCCGCGTCGCCGCATCGGGGCGCTGGATGTTGAAGCCGGTAAGCCTGGCGCTCATCATCGTCGCCCTCTTCGCGCTCGCCGCGCCGGCGCAAAACGGCAACCGGGTGATTCTCGCGGATGTCGAAGGCATTATCGACCCGGCCGTCGCCGAATACGTAAACACCTCGTTGGCCACGGCCAAGCGCGAGCGGGCTGAGGCGCTCCTCATACGCATGGATACGCCGGGCGGGCTCGACACGTCGATGCGCTTGATCATTAAAGACATCTTTGCCAGCGAAATTCCGGTCATCGTCTATGTCGCTCCGACGGGGTCGCGGGCGGCGTCCGCCGGTACTTTTATCACTATGGCCGCGCATGTAGCAGCCATGGCTCCCGGCACCAACATCGGCGCCGCGCACCCGGTAAATATCGCCGGCGATATGCCCGAAGATGTCGCCGAGAAGGCCGAAAACGACGCGGTGGCCTATATTCGCGGCATCGCCAAGCAAACCGGGCGCAACCAGGACTGGGCCGAAGACGCCGTGCGCAAAAGCGTCTCCGTCACAGCCGAAAACGCTCTCGAGCTGAACGTAATCGACCACGTGTCGCCGAGTGTCGAAGCCCTGCTCGACACCATCGACGGCACCTCCGTGAAAACTGCGGCGGGGCGCATGACCTTAAAGACAAAAAACGCCGATGTAGTCGAAGACCCGATGTCGTTCAGGCAACGGGTGCTGCACACGCTGGCCAACCCGAACGTCGCTTATCTCCTGCTCATGTTGGGCTTTTACGGACTCATCTACGAATTCGCCAACCCGGGCTTCGGTCTGTCGGGTGTCGGCGGCGCTATATTTATCGTCCTCGGGCTCTACTCGATGCAGGTTCTCCCCGTCAATTACGCGGGGCTGATCCTTATCATCCTCGGGGTCGCTCTTTTAATAGGGGAGGCGTTCAACCCCGGCTTCGGGGTGCTCGGCGTGGGAGGTATTATCGCTATGACCGTCGGTTCGTTCATTCTCTTCGAGTCGCCCGTCCCCGGCTTAAGAGTGTCTCCGTATATCATCGTGCCGACTGTGGCGGCAACCGCGGGCTTCATCCTCATCGCCATGCGAATGGCGTTGCGCGCGCAAAAACGGCCGCCGACCACCGGCGCCGAAGGCATGGTTGGGCTTGTCGGCGAGGTTCGAACGGCGCTCGCCCCGAGAGGCGAGGTTTTTGTCCACGGCGAGCACTGGTCGGCCGAGAGCGTCGAGGGAACAATCGGTGTCGGCGAGGAGGTTGAAATAGTCAGCTTGCAAGGTTTTCGTTTGAAGGTAAAACGCCATAGTGAGGCGAATAATACAGAGGTAACTTAGACATAAAGGGGGAGTTTGTACATGCCGGAAATCGCAGAGCTTCTAGGGTCGCTTATCCCATTAGCCGTTATCGTCATCCTGATAGTCTCGGCGAGTGTCAGAATCGTGCAAGAGTATGAGCGGGGCGTCATCTTCCGCCTCGGGCGCGTCATCGGCGCCAAAGGCCCCGGCCTCTTCTTTATCATCCCGATAATCGACAAGATGGTCAAAATCGACCTCAGAACAATCACGATGGATGTGCCGCCGCAGGATGTCATCACCCGCGACAACGTGCCGGTCCGCGTCGACGCGGTCATCTACTTTCGCGTCCTCGACCCGGTGAAGGCGGTCATCGATGTAACCGATTACATCTTCGCGACCTCACAAATCGCCCAGACGACCCTGCGAAGCATCCTCGGACAGGCCGAACTCGACGACCTGCTCTCACGCCGCGACGAGATCAACCAGAAGCTGCGTGAGATCATCGACGAGGCGACCGACCCGTGGGGTATTAAGGTATCGGAAGTCGCGGTAAAAGCCGTCGACATCCCGCAGAGCATGCAGCGCGCCATGGCGCGCCAGGCCGAAGCCGAACGCGAGCGGCGCGGCAAAATAATCACCGCCGAGGGCGAGTTCCAGGCGTCGGAGAAGCTGGCGCAGGCCGCCGAAGTCATCGGCAGGCATCCGACTGCGATACAGCTGAGGTTCTTACAGAGCTTGACCGAGATAGCGGCGGATAAGAACTCGACTATTATCTTCCCGCTCCCGATAGAGCTGTTGAAGCCGTTTCTCGATATGACCGGGGGCTCGGAAAAATAGCGGCAGCCATAAACTTTCTTTCTATCACCAAAGCGACGCCTATTGCCGTTTGGCCCTGAGTGCCAGCGTACCCGCGATAACGTCGTGTATCGCGCGGTGCTCCTTGTCGGTCGAGAGTTTATAGAGGTTAAGCAGCGAAAAGAGGATTCCCATAAAAGCGACGAAGGTGTTGCTGATAATGCCTATCCCGAAAAACAACTTCACCCACGGGCGAAAAAAACACTGCCTCATGGTCGGTCTGCCCTGGGTCGAGTAGTCGACTATGGTAATGCCCATGATGCGCTTGCCGACAGTCGTGCCCAGCTTAAAGACCATCAGCGCTTCATATACGATAAACGCGGCGGTGACAATGAGCGCCCGGATGTCGATGACGCCCGGAAATATGTTGGGCCTCAGGAAAGTGACGTTGAGAACGAGCGCGACGAGCAACCCGTCTATTAATGCGGCGATGATTCGCGGCAAAGGACCGACGTTACTGTTGTCCACAACATCCACCTCCAGGGGTCTATGTTGTCAGTATACCACCGGCTTCGATAACAAACGATATCTTGGCGAGTATTCGACCGCTCGACCGCAGACCTATTCGAATCGGTAGACAAACCCCTCGAAGGGGATATTCTCGGGGCCGAGGAGGGCGACCGTGCCTGTTATCAGCTCCGGCATGACCTTTGAGGCAAGATTGAGGTTCCGGTCCAAGGTCTCGATGGGTGTAGGCTCGCGGCTTACACCGTTGGCGTAGTCGATGCCGAAGCCGACGAGCAGATAGGGAATTTCGAGTTCGCCCGCGAGTACCGCCTCGGGGCCGCAGGTCTGGCTAATCGCGGTCACGCCCGCTACCTGGAGCCGGCGTATCTCGGCTTTTGAGTTGAAACGCGGGCCGTTGACGTGTCCGTATGTGCCGCCTCCAACCACGCTTATCCCGATGTCGCCCGCCGCCCGCAAAGCAATAGAAGCCATAGCCGCTGAAAACGGCGAACCGAACATGTAGTGTCCGCGCCGCGGCTGCCCCGCTTCGGTAAAGAACGTGCAGCTTTCGCCGCCGGGCAGGCGGTTGTCGGGAAAATAGAGGTCGTCGAAGAGAAGTACATGCGCCAATTCGAGCGAGCCGTCGACGACGCCCATCACCGAGGTAGCGACTATGGCGCGCGCGCCCAACTCTCGCAGAGCGTAGATGTTGGCGCGATGGTTGATTAGGTTCGACAGATAATCGTGATTGGCGCCGTGCCGGGCGATAAAGGCGACCTCGCGCCCATCCAATACGCCGACGACGACACCGGCCTGGCCGTAAGGCGTCTCTACGCTTTTCGTCTCAGCCTTTTCGAGCCCAGGTAAATCGTAGAGTCCCGAGCCGGTGATAATCCCAATCATCGCAACAAGCCCTTAATTTAGAATTCCGCAGCAACTGCTGCCCCTGCCGGCGATACAGCCATAGCAATGCTCGCCGAGCGTTATCGGCGCGTTTACAATTTCATCGAGCGAGCGCTCCCATAGTCTCTTTTCCCCGCCGGCGGCCGGCAGATTCAGCGCCTGGTTAAAGTCGCAATCGAAGACCCGCCCATCCCAGCCGACGCTTATGAGCTGCCGGCACATGACGTTATCGAGCAGACGAAGACTTACGCTCTCTTTAAGCAGGCTCATGTACTCGTCGAGGGTGCCGTCCGCCTGGAGCTGTTTCGCGAATTTGCCTATCGGCATGTTGGTTATCGTGTAGAGTTGGCTGAAGGTGACGCCGTGCATAGCTTCGAGGTTCGAGCGGTAGTCGGCTTCGAGCGCCGCCTGGTCGCCGGGGAGAAACGCGCCGCCGGGATTATAGACGAGATAGAGCGGGAGGCCCGAGCCCTCCTCCCCGTAACCGAGGCCGTTTAACATCCTCAACGCGGCGATGCTCTTCTTATATGCACCCTCGCCCCGCTGTGAATCGACGTTTGTCTCGAGGTAACAGGGGAGCGAGCAGACCAGCTCGACCCGGTTCTCGGCGAGAAACTGTGGCAACCCCTCAAGGCCGTCTTCGAATAAAACGGTCAGGTTGGAACGAACCGCCGCATGCTTGCCCATCGCACGCACGCTCCTGACCATATCTTTAAAATTAGGGTTGAGTTCGGGCGCCCCGCCGGTAAGCTCGATCGTCGAGATATCGTTCGACTCGAAAAACGAGAGCGTCTTGTTGCAGGACTCAGCCGACATCAACTCCGAGCGGCCCGGCCCGGCGTTATGATGGCAATGGGCACACGCCTGGTTGCAGCGCATCCCGAGATTGACTTGCAGGATATCGATTCTTTTCCTGTCGAGTTGAGTCACCGACAGATCTTGAGTACATATGTTCAACTAAAACCCTCCTTATTATCGCACGTCCGCGTAGAGCCGCGCCAGCCGCGCCGGCGACACCCGCGCGTAAAACAGTATCCGTATCATCCACATGAGCAAAATCGTCTTAACGAGCCCGCTCTTTTCCCAGCGCCTCGTCCCAGTGGTCACATACAACGGCAGCCGTATCGTTCTACCGACCTTCCTTAGACGGCACGCGAAATCGATGTCCTCGCAAAGCTCGATATCGGCGAAGCCGCCGAGCGCCTCGAAGGCGCTGATGCGCACAAAAATCGCCTGGTCGCCTGTGAAGCCGCCGAATAGGCCGTCGCGTATCGTTATCATCGCCCCGATGATGCGATACGGCAGCGCGGGATTGTCCAGCCTAAGCTTGAACCGCCCTCCGGCTAACCCTTCGTCACGCATTGCCGTCTCAATCGCGCGCAACGCCCCTTCCGGCAGATAGGTGTCGGCATGTAAAAAGAGCAAGACGTCGCCTGAAGCCGCCGGCTTAACCGTACCCGCCGCCATCGATATCTCTGTGGCGTTGGCTTCGGCTTTAGCTTTAGCGGCCAACGCGCCGGCGTTCATCTGACGGGCCCGCCCGCGCGGCGCATGGATAACGCCGAGATTCGGCAGACCGTGGCGCTCGGCGATCTCAGCGGTGCCGTCGATGCTCCCACCGTCGCAAAGTATAAGCTCGAAATCGTCACGCATCACTTCGAATTGACCCAAAAAACCGGGGAGTGCCGACGCTTCGTCGAGCACGGGCACGATGATTGTTATCAATAGGCTTACCCGCTAGATTAGCACTGGCTTAACATAATACTTGGTTCGATTTGGCGCAACAAAGTCGTTTGTCATCTAAACGCACGACCCGGTTTCGATGCCGTTTTTGTGGAGTCGAGCGTATTTAACAGAAGCTCCGCGGTATTGGCGGTAATCTCCCTGCACTCGGAGCGAACCCCTTTATCCTTGAAGTCGCGCCCTTTGCGCAACACCCGGCAACAGGTCGTCTTGTAATGTTCTTTAAACGAATCGTGGAGCTTACCGCTAGCGTCGGTCGCCTTCTTGTTTTTTCGTGGTCGCCTCACGTCCGCCATTAGTATCCCGGCAAAGACCGAGGCCCCAACCAACGCGCCGCAGATACATCCGGCGTAACCGATACCGCCGGTAAACGACGCCATCCCCTTGACTGTGTCCGGCGAGATATCCACATCCAAAACCTCCGCCGACGCCAGCAAAACCGCCTGCGCGCAATTATAGCCGCTATCGAAATACGCTCGAGCGCGTTCGCCTACCAACGCGCTCGGCGTGTGGGGCATCGATATATCCTCCGTGTCGCCGGAGGCAGTCCCTTGCGGCGCCAACCGCCCGTCCATAGTCGAGCGCGAATCTTTCACGGGCATTGCGCGAAGCTTATTCCTGCTTCCGAAGAGCAAAGATGACACCCCCTATCAAGCTCACCAGCGTGACGATGAGGAAGAAAAAGAGTGAGATGGTCACCGACTCCTCGGTCGAGAGGCCGGCCTGCGCAAAGAAATACGCATACGTCGCCTCGCGCAAGCCTAGCCCGTTCATCGAGATCGGCAGCATCGTAATCGCTAAGATTATCGGGATAAACTGAAAGACGAACGCTATGGGCACGTCGAGTCCGAGCGCCTTGATGATGAAGACGTTTATCGCGACGACCATGAGCTGAAAGATGAAGGAGTAGAACAAGACCTTTGCCAGGATGTTCTTGTCCTCGACCGAGGAGCGGATCGATTCGGCCGTCTCTTTGAGCTTGCCGGCGATCGAAGCCTCATACCGGGCTAGCGCCGGCGCTAACTTGTGCGCGTATAATATGGCTACGAGTGCCAACGCGCAGATGACGAGAAAAACAAGGATGACCACACGATATCGCGCCATCACCTCGGTGCCGAACGCTACACCGCACAAGACTATCAATCCCAGCGTAAACGCCGCCAGTACCCGCTCGGCGACTACCGACGCCGCCGCCGCCGGCCCGCTCGAAGTCATCTTGCGCAAATCCAATACCCGAACGACGTCGCCGCCGATGCTCGTGGGCATAAAATTGTTGAAGAAGAGGCCGACGAAATAGGATGATATAAGCCGCCGCAGCGGCACCGAAAAGCCCTGCGCGGTAACGAGAAGCTGCCATTTATAAGCGCTAAGGATAATGGATACGACCGTAATCACAAGCGCGAGGCCCAGGTAGAGCGGTGACGAATTACCGACAAGCTCGGCGTATTTGGCGAGGTCCGATTTGGCGAGCAACGCCCCTATCAAAAAAACGCTCACTGCGGCCTTAAAGAGCGCCGCATATCTTAATTGACCTTTTTTTGGGGGTTGAGGTAATTTTTGCGTCAATTCCATAGTATGCTCTCGATCTTTAAACCGGTTGAGGCTCCACCCTATTCCGCCATCTTGTGCCCAAATGGAACGCGAAGCTAATTGTTTATATTTTAATTGCTAATGGTTTGTATTGTCAATATGAATTCTAATAACATAACCGGGTGGCGTATAGCATAAAAGGATGGGAAGCTATGCCTCCCATCCGAAAAAACTCTCAATTTGTCGCCGCGGCCATCATGCGATGTTGTGTTCTAATAGTGGTAAGCCGGCCGCTTATCCCTGCCAAGAAGCTCGTTGATTTCATCCATGCGCATCGTAACATGGATTAGCGCTTCTTTAGCCTGCCATACCTCCGGTGTCACGCAAAGCCCCTCACAATCGTGCCGGCAACGCAGCTCTCCTTCGAGTTCTTTTGCTTTCTTCTCCAACTCTTCATATTCGCCGAGCAGTTCCCGCACGTTCACATCATTCGCCTCCCCGCCTGCTTCGCGCGATTAAGCTTTCGCCGATAATCGTGGTCGTTAATACTTTATATCTATCTTATCACCCATCTTACTTTTGACCTCATCTAATTTTGAGGTCACTTCGATAAGCTCTTCCCTGAGGGCATCTATTTCAGGTCCGGTACAGGCCGTTACATAGCTATGCATCATATCCTCGATTTCATGCGCCCTCCTGACCAGTGTCCCGGCATCCTCGAAAACCGCGTTCTCAGCCATTATTACACCACCTCCGTTTTTTGTGCTTCGCCGACCTCTCGACAACTGCTGTTCGCGTCCTTATATACCCGCATACGGCTTCTTCCAAAACCCCAATCCGGCAATCCGGCTCCGTGTCTCATCATATCGCGGCCCCGGAGGCTTCTCGCGTCGGTTTTACATACGGAACAATCATGGCATAATTACTTGTATGCCGCTCGGATTAAGGATGCCCGGGAAATATCGGATATGGACAAAGGCGAAAATGTGTCATTAAAAGATGAGGTAAGGATCCTCCTCGAAAATAAGAAATTTGAAACGCTGGCGGAGATGGCTATAGGCAAGCAGCGCGTCGTGCGCTATCTCTTTTCTTTTTTATACTCGACCGACGACCTCCTCCACTGGCGCGCGGCGGAGGCTTTGGGCGCGGTGGCCGGCAGGCAGGGCTCGAATAACTCCGACTCGGGACGCAACATTCCGCGGCGCTTGATATGGTCGCTGATGGAAGAGTCCGGGGCAACGGCATGGCCTGCGCCTGAAGCGCTCGGTGCGGTCGTCTCTTCGCGCATCAGCGTCTATCCCGACCTGGCGCCGATAGCGCTCTCTTTTATCGAAGACCCGGTTTTGAGCCGGGGCGTCCTCTGGTCGGCGCGGAAAATCGCCGAAAAACGGCCCGACCTGATAGCCGAGTCCATACCGAAGGTGATGGAATTACTGGACAGCGCCGATGCGACGCTCCGCGGCCATGCGGCGTGGGCGCTGGGGGCGATGCGCGCCGTAGAAGCTCGTCCGGCTCTCGAAAAAATGACCGGTGACGCCGGCTCTCTGGTCGTCTACGAGACCGGAGAGTTGGTCGAGACTACCGTCGGCGAACTCGCGAAATCGTCTCTCAAGGAACTCTTGCGCGCTTAGAGTCCGCCAATCTTGTTGATTGAAGACCTCTGGTAGGCTAAGGTTAAAAGACGAACGACCGGAAGGAGAGTGTCCTTTGTCCGTCAAGGATGAAATAAGAGTCTTTTTGAGAAACAACGAGCCGGATAAGCTGGTCGAGTTGGCATCGAGAGAAAAGAGCACGATCAGGCAGCTGACCTCGTTCCTATACAGCGAGGATGAGCTGTTGCGCTGGCGCGCCGCCGAAGGGTTCGGGGCCATCGCCGGAAATCCCCACATCTTCAGCGCCGAAAAGCTCCGAACGATTATTAGCCGTTTGACTTTAAATCTCGAAGACCGCTCCGGCGGCAATGCCTGGGGCTCCATGGAGGCGGTAGGCGCGATCATTGCGGCGCGCTCCTACCAGCTCGAAAACGAGATACCGAAGCTCTTCTCCTTTATCCACGACGCGAGATTGTGGAAGGGGCTGCTCTGGTCGGCGCGGAAAATCGGCGAGCAAAACCCGAGCCTGCTGCAAAACCGTTTACACCAAGTAATCGGACTCTTGCGCAACCCCAGCAACACGACGCGCGGGCACGCGGCGTGGGTGCTCGGGGTCATCGGGGACGGCGACTCTATTGAGATTCTCGAGTCTCTTCAAAAAGACAAGCACGGCATCCGCATATACGATAAGGGCGGGCTGCGCAACATCACCGTGGGCGGGCTGGCCAAACAGTCCATCGACGAGATAAAGGCCGGCCCGCGGCATTTCAAGCCGCGCTCCCTCGGCAAGAAACCGCTACGCCTATCCGGGCAACCGCGCGCCGTAAAACGGACGACTGTGTCGCGCCGTCGACCATCATAATCAGGAATTTTTCAGCTCATATTTTATCTCCCATAGCACTCAGGGCTTTAGCCCTGATAATCACATATGCTTGGTCGTTATCAGCCCCAAAGAGCTTAAGCTACGATCAATTAAAATCACTAGTTGCAAGGTTGCTATTTTGAACCGCAAAATCCCTGAAGCTAATATATAAGCTGAAAGCTGACGGCCGATAACTGATAGCCGCTACATGTCGAAAACGCCTTCTATCTCGATGTTTGAGCGCATCAGGCACTCAACAACAGCATCTTCTAAGCTCCGCTCAAAGCCAATCGCGATGCCGCAATTCGAGCTGATATGACGCGGCACCGGAATCATTCGCACCGTGATACCACTCCTATCGAGTATCTTCTCGGCCTTAATTGCGAGATGCGATGAGTAAAATGTTATGACTCTATCCATTGCCGATTCTCACCTAGGGTTTCCACACAGCTTGTCTATCGCCGTCAGAGCATATTCAATATCTTGCTCTGTCGTATACCTGCCAAAGCTAAACCGTACCGTCCCCTCCGGATACGTGCCTAAATACTCATGGGCCCAGGGCGAGCAGTGCAAACCTACCCGCACCATTATGTTGAACTCGTTATCGAGCGCATAACCCGCCTCCGAGGGATTGAGGTCATCGAAGACCAGCGATATCGTCGGCATGTGCTCGGCCCCATCGCCGTGCCCAAAAAACCGCACGCCCGCAATAGCGCGCAAGCCATCGACGAAACGGAGACGAAGCGCGTCCTCGCGGCGCATGGTTTCTACCACGCCGCGCTCTATGATATCCTCTACGGATGCCTTTAACCCGGCTAGGCCGACGGTATTCGGCGTGCCGCTCTCCAAGAAATCGGGCATGAAGTGCGGCTGCGTGTCGCTCTCCGATGCGCTTCCCGTCCCTCCTAAAATGAAAGGCGCAAGCCGAATGTTCGAGTCGACATAGAGACCGCCGGTTCCTTGCGGCCCGAGAAGCCCCTTGTGGCCGGTGAACGCGAGGAGGTCGATCTTGAGGGCCTCGACATCGATGGGGTGTGCGCCTGCGGTCTGCGCGGAATCCACGATAAAAACGACACCGGCGTCATGAGCCGCCTTGCCGAGCACGCCTAACGGTGCAACCGCGCCGGTCACGTTTGAAGCGTGGTTTACTATTAGCGCCCTTGTATTTTGCCTAATCGCGCCTCTCACTGCCCTTAACGCCGGCTCGGGATCGTGGTGGTGCAGGTCTATCCGCGTAAACTCGACCCCTCGTTGCTCGAGATACCTCAATGGTCGCGCCACGGAATTGTGTTCAAAAAACGAGGTTATCACGTGGTCGCCCGGCATAATCAGCCCAAATATGGCAATGTTCAGCGCTTCCGTCGCGTTTTTTGTAAACACGATGTTGAGCGGGTCCTCAATGTTGAAAAGTGCGGCGAGCGCATCTCGCGTATCATAAAGCACTCGCCCAGCCTCGATCGACAAGCGATGCCCTGAGCGTCCGGGGTTCGCGCCCACCCGCTCTGAGAAATCGACCATCGCTCTCACAACACACGCCGGTTTAGGAAACGACGTGGCGGCGTTATCGAAATAATAGTAATTTTTTTTCATTTCTTCATCAACACCAGAACTCGCTTATACTATAGTGACGAGGGCTTACAGCATATAGTAAGCCCTCGCCCGCTAAAACGCACTAGCATACTAGTGCTAGCATACTAGTGCTAGCATACTAGGCGGCTTTCGGAATCGGCTCGGCCGCGGGTTCGCGAGCTAAGTCTGAGTTGAACAGCGCAAAACCTATCGCAATGACCAAACCGAGAATAACCGCGTATTGCCCATAGCCGGGAACACCCATCACACCGGTTGCCGGCAGTTTGCCCGCCGCCAACACGAAATTGTGAGAGACAGCCGCGCCGACCATCATACCAAAGACCGTCATCGCCGAGTCGGTATTGCCGCTACCGGCCAGCACGAGCTGCCTGAGCGGACAACCGCCGAGCAGAACGGATGCGAAACCGACAAGGCCCATGCCGAGGAAATTCCAGAGGTGCTCGGTGTGGGCGATCGGTTGTCCCTCAAAGCCCAAGTTGAACTTCCCGAGAACGATATTGCCAACAAGTACGGTCACTAGAATCGCTAAAAAGCCGCTGAGCAATTGCGTGTCTCGCATGAGCATAAGGTCACGAATACCGCCGACGAAGCAGAGACGCGTCCGCTGCGCGATGGCTCCCACGACTAGTCCGCCGAGCAATGAGGCTAAGACGGTTGCGTGCATCGCACCGGGAAACGGTTTCGGTTCGGTCGGTGGCGTCTTGGTCGCAAAAATAGGGCCCGGCGCGCCCGTAAGGGGCTTGCCGTCGACGATTACCGGCTTGCCTTGACTCATCACGGGTGTGCCTGGATTAAAGATGGGCTGTGCGAACACAAAGATCAATAAGATTACCATTATAAGAGGAAACACCCAAGCATCTGAGCGACGTGAGTCCGCGGCTTTACCGAGATTAAATCCTTTCTTTAAGAACATAACGGCTGCGCCAATGCCAACGATAAAACCACCGAGGGCTACTAGTGCGTTCAAGTCACCGCCACCCAAACGGAGCGTCATGCGAAGCGGGCACCCCAAAAAGACGAGCGCGCCTATCATGACGAGCATGCCAAGAAAGAAACGAAGCGCCGGGGATGAACCGCTCTTCGCTTTAAATTCCTTTGCGGCAAAAGCCGCCGCCAGTGCGCCGATTACGATACCCATGATTTCAGGACGAAGATATTGCACAGGCGCCGCGCGATGAAAACCGAGCGCTCCCATGATATCGCGCTCAAAACATGCGACGCAGAAACCCATATTCGGCGGGTTGCCTAGAGCTGTTAGGATAAGAGCGGTAAGACCTACTATGAATCCACCCACCACCATAAACAACAGGCTAAACTTTTTCATAACCCCTCCTAAGTCTTTCCAACTGAAATCTCGAACCAACCATCATGCTCGATAGTCTTGAACGCGCGGTTTGAGCCGTTCAAAATCCGCGTGACATTCTCTATCGAGGCACCGCAATCGACCAGCAAGACCAAGTCATCTTCTTGGTTTTTGAGCACTTCCCTAGTCTTGGTTGCGGGCATCGGACACGACATGCCTCTCATATCGACTCTCATAACACACCTCCTTCGCAGTGTCTTCGGGGCACACCATAATCGCTGTTTAAATGCAGTGGGGCGGTATTAGTTTATGGGAACTTGTGGGAGTTCCTGCCAAGCCTTATGTGATTTATTGTTTTTGCTTATGTTGTTAGATATTAAATCATATTCTCACTTTGATAACAAGTGGTGTTCAAACGTGCCGGCCGCTCTAATGGTGTTCCATATTACCAGCATCAACAGTTATGTGTGTGCACATTGGGGCAACATCATTGGTACTGGGGCTTGCGAGTATTGCTTCCGCCCCCAATGACATATTTGCGTTTCTTATTTCTAATATTCCTGTGATACGCGATTTTTTCCTGTGATACGCAGTTTTGCAGCGCTTGCCATACGGCTCTCCCGATTAGCCCCCTTAACCAACAAGCCATTGTCGTTCGAGTTCTCGTTATTTGAGGCCTTACACCTTAGTCTTATCACTTTGAGGTCAAGCTTGACTCGGTAACTTATATTCCTTTCCCACCAGGCAAGAAGACGATTAAGCTATCATTTCCATGTTTAAGTCCACGCCATATCGGCAATATTGGCATACTTGAAGGGCAAAATGCCGGATGCGGTTGAAAGTTCTTGACCGCAGTTTTTCATCGATATCGAAAGGAGGTGATTTTATGAGATTAAAAGTCATAGCGATTGTGGGATTGTTTACGGCCCTGGCCGTGGCGACATTCGCCGCTAACCTGTTCGCGTTTCCATCCGGCGTAAACGGTGATTTCGCTTGCGGCGACTGCCACTCCGGCGGCGCTAGCGCCATCGGCCTGGTGGACACCATGACCGCCGAGCCCATCGACGCAGGGGCCGCGCCCGTCCTCGACGGCGTTGTCGAAGCCATCTGGAACAAGGCGACCGCGGTTTCGATTCCGGTAAACTACGGTTGGGCGGGGAGTACCAACGTTTCGATGAAAGCGCTCTATACAGATGACAAGGTTTACTTCCTGGCGCAGTGGGGCGATAACTCGCTAAGCGATAGGCGCCGGCCTTGGAAGAAGACGGCCGACTCGGGAATTGGTTCTTGGATGCGCGTTCCCGCGAAGAGCCAAAGCGGCTCGAGCGTGACGGATAACGGCTGGTTCACCACTAATGGCGGCACGCAGCTTCGAACATCCCCACCGGCCGACGCGGCCTATGAGGACAAGTTCGCGGTCATCTGGGGTGCGAGAGATACCACGGCCACCGTCGCTAATGTGGCCAACTTCAAAACGAAGGGCTGCGCGATTCTTTGTCACGTATCGTTTGGCGGCGGGACAGCCAACGACAAAAAATACACCAACGCCCCGGGCGAAATCGCCGATATGTGGCACTGGAAGCTGGTTCGAACCGGCACGGTGGGCTTCGTCGATGACCAGTATGTCGACAACACCTTGCCGACAACGGCGACTCCCTCCGCCGGCAGAAAAAGCGACCCCGGACTTGCCTACCTCAACAATGAGGCGACCACCACGATAGGCGACACGCAGACACCGGCTCACACCGGCCCCGGACAACCGGTGGCAACCGACACAGCGGGCTTCGACCCCTATTTTATTCCGTACGCGGATAGGGTGCTAAACACTACCGAGACCTTGGGCGCAGTCGCGGTCGGGCAAGAGATAGCCGGTATCCTGGTACGCCCGCTCACCGGTGATAGGGGTGATATCTCGGCGCAAGTCGAGACGACCTCTACGGTCGGCTACAATGCGTCCACCAAGACCTGGACGCTCGAGTTCAGCCGCAACCTGGTCACAGGGAGCGGTTTCGACGTTCAATTCGACAACCTGAATGACGCCTACTACTTCGGTGTCGCGGTATTTGACAACGCGCAGATAGAACACTCCTTCAACAAGGGAGTCTATGCGCTTAAGTTCGGGCCCCGGGTAACACCGCCGCCGACCGTGCCGCCGACCGTGCCGCCGGTGATGACAGCGGACATCAAGGTGATGCCCGGCAGTATCAGCCTGAGAAGCAGCGGGTTGCTCCGCGTCATCCTCTACGGGAAACCGGAGTTCGATGCTTTGGATATCGACCTGAACTCGCTCGACTTCGCGGGTGCGCCGCTCGACCATGCGCGAAATACTGTGGTCGATTACAATGGGGACGGCTTGCCCGACATTCTCCTTTACTTCAAGATTCCAAAGACGGGTCTTAAAGCGGGAGACACCGAAGCGTGCCTGACCGGAAAGACCAATGGCGGCAAGTCCTTCAAAGGCTGCGCAAGCGTCAAAGTGAGCGGCGGCTTCTTCGGAGCTATGTCCCGGACCCCGGCAAAATCCAATGCTTGTCCGGTTCGGTAGCGGTCTAACAACTAAATAGCGGCTTAACGAATGAAGAAAAAGTCCTACGTTGGCCAGGCATGGAAGACGCGGCCAACGATGCGGCAACACCGAATGCAGGAGGGACTTAAAGCCCCTCCTGCATTTTCTTTCGATTCCGAACTATTGTGACTCCAATTTTAAAGACTCGCGCAACAGCGCCGGATAAAGCCTCGGGTTGAATAAGATATTGGTCATAAAATAGCACTCGTGCGAACAGTGGCATTCGGTCGCGCGAATCCGGCCGACCGCCGAGCGCGCCTCATCGGAGCGGACCAGCGCCCGCATGTCATAATCATAATCGCGCACACTTCCCATCCGCCGGCTCAGCATCTCACATGGGTAGACCTCGCCGGTCTCGGTCAATACCAGGTTGAGCGCACCGGCGTAACAAGGGATAAGGCGCTTCCCGGCGCTGATCGTCTCATAGATATATCGCCTCTGCAGTATGTCCTGCGCCGATTTGAGCCCGGCCCCAAAGAAACGATATCCGGTTTGCGAGCGCCCCCTAATGTCGGCCTCCAGCCTGCCGGCCGCCTCACGGTATTTATTTAAATCGAGCGCCTTCGGTCCGCTATCGCGGACCTCGCCCCGCACAAGTGAGAGCGTGTGGGTTCGCAGCCGCTTAAGCCCCCTGGTAAAATCGAATATCTCTTCCATCTCATTTTCGTTCTCCGGACAGAAGACCGTGTTCATCCCAAGCTCAAAATTCGAATATTTGCCGGTAAGCTCGCCGAGCAAACCGTAGGTCCGCATCACCTTGTCGAAGCTGCCGGGCGACCCGCGTAAGACATCGTGCGCCTCACCCACTCCATCGAGCGACAGCTTGACGACGACCGTGGTTCGCGGGCAATCCCGCAAAATCTCCTCGGTCCGCTCCGCTATGGCCTCCGGCATCAGGCCGTTGGTCGAAATCAACATTATCGACGGCTTGGCGTGCCTATAAAAAATCCGGCTTATGTCGACGATGTCCTCGCGCATAAACGGCTCGCCGCCGGAGAACGCCAGCCACAGCAATCGCCCCACAAAAGGCGCGAGCCTCTCTACTTCATCCAGCGCTAACTCCGGCTCGCTTAGCGGCTGCGCGTCGCCCTTGCGCCGGTAAAAACAGAACGGGCAGCCGGCGTTGCATCGCCTGGTGACGAAAAAGGTCAGCTGCACGGGGCGTCTCTTCCAGAAAATATGGCCGGCGTAGCGAAGCGGGGAATACACGGCTAACCATACTCCCTTCGAGCCAAGATAAGATCGGGCTCCCGGCGCCGGCTGAAGCTTCTTCGCGACAGGTACTTAAGCGTGCCCACGAAAGCGCCGCCCCAAATCGGCGCGGGATAGAGCAGCAGGTAGTAGAGCGCGGCGGCGGTTGCGAAGCCCCAACCCTTAGCTTGCCGAAAGGCCCTTAACAGTCCCCTGCTTACAAAAACGCCCGCCGACAGAAAGACCGAGCCGAGCGCCAAAAATATGGCGTTCTCAAATGTCAGGCCCGCAACGATAGCCGGCAGACCCAAGAGATACGCGATGCCGTTTAACTTAAGCGCGACCGAGGCCGTTCCGGAATCGGCCGGCAGGTCCTTGTTCCCGATAGAATACATGGTCCAATACATCGTTTTACGGTAGGCGTTTCTCAGCGATTTAGCCATGGAGAAACCGAAGATGTGCCCGACGATGATATCCGGATTGACCGCGAGCCGGCAGCCGTTCGCGCGCAGGCGATGGCTAAACTCCACATCCTCCAAAATCGGCAGGAACTCTTCGTCGAAGCCGTGATTCTCCTCGAACAGGCGGCGCTCGATCGCGAGCGCGTGCGTCGCTATATAGTCCGCTTCACCGCCGCTCTTCGTCTCGAAGTAGTTGACGAAGACCGACTGGAACGTGCTGAAAAAGGTGTCGTCATGGGCTATCCTCGCGTACGTTCCGCCGGCGATTACCCGCTCCCCCCGGTGCTTTGAGATTGTCATATCGACCAGCGCAAGCGTATCGCGATGCGCCACGCAGTCGGCGTCGATAAAGAAGAGCGCCTCCCCTTTGGCGCGCCTTGCCCCCGCGTTTCGAGCCGCCGCGGCCCCGCTTCGCCTCTCCAGGCGAACCAGCTCGCACGGGAACTCCTCTATGATATCGACCGACGCGTCCGTCGAGCAATCGTCGACGACGACGACCTCGAAGCGCTCGAAGTCGGAGGCGAAGATCGCCTCCAGGCATTTTCGAATCGTCGCGCCGCCGTTATAATTTGGGATTATGACCGAGATTAATCGCTCCATGTCGCCTCGCTATCTCACGCGCCGCGCGCTAATGCTTCTTTATCGTCTCCTTGATATGGGCGGTATTCCGGTGGCATTTTATGCACTCCTTGGGATTTTTGCCGCCCTCGTGGTCGCCGCTCTTTAAGTACTCCGCATGACAGCCCCGGCAATTCTCGAAGACTATCGCTTTGCTCTCGTCTTTAATCTCTATCATGCCGGAGAAACCGACCAGGTTTTTGTAGAAATCGTTCGTACCCGATTTGGCCTTGTATATCACCTTCTCGCCGAAGTCGCCCGGGATATGGCAGTCGGCGCACGACTCGACATGTTCGCTATGTTTCGCCTCGGACCAAGAGAGATACGCGTACTCCATGATATGGCAACTCTGACAGAATCGCGTCGACGAGGTCAGCTCGAGGCCGGCATAAGAGAAGATACCGAGCCATAACACGGCACTGCCGATGACTATCATATAGGTCTTTGGATTTCGCGGTCGAAATGATCTCAATTTAACACCAACCTTTCTTTGTGCTAGCCCTCTTGCCGCCGGTCGCAGGCTTCCCGGCTGATGCGCGCTTATCCAGCGCATGCGAATCGGCCCAGAGCCAAAATAGGCTCTTAGCGCCGGCACAAGCGGCTTTGAGGTCGTGGATATTTCTGGTCGCGAGCGCCCTCCGCAATAAAAATTTGGGCCTCGAATAGAAGGTGCGAAAGGCCGTCGCGCGAAGCTCGACTATCTCATCCCTGCTCATGGTGTACGGCACGAACGCCGCCCCCTGATAGGTGTAGTCGGTAAGCTCATCCGAGACGGCTCCATATTTCGCGGCGTTATCGTATAATTCCGTCCCCGGAAACGGCGTGATGGCGTGAAAATTCGCGACATCCGCGTCGAGTTCGCAGGCGAATTCTATCGTCTTAAGGCCGTCCTCGAAGCTCTCGCCGGGGATACCGAAGATGAACGGCGTTATGACCTTTAGCCCGACCGCTTTCGCCGCCGCGACCGCTTGCCGCGTCTGATCGAGGGTTATTCCTTTTTTTATGGTATTGAGGTTCTTCTGGACACCGCTTTCGGCTCCGAGCAAAATCGCCCAACACCCCGCGTCCTTAAAGGCTTGGAGCAACTCTTTGTCGACCTGGTTGACGCAGGCCGACACAAACCAGGTGAAATCGAGGCGCCTAGCCTTGATCTCCCGCGCAATACGAAGCGCGCGCCCGTAATCGGCGGCGAAGGTGTCGTCGATAAATTTTATCTCCCTATAGCCCTGCTCCAGGCACAGCTCGATTTCGGCCAGGACGTTTTCGACGCCGCGATAGCGTATACCGCTGTCCCTGTCCTTATCCAACTGAAAGCAGTATATACAGCGGCGGTTGCACCCGCGTGACGTCAGCATAACCGCGACCGGTTGTCTCCGGTAAGTCGCCGGCGGCGGGAGATAGAGACCCGCGTCGCCCAGGACTTCCCTTGCCGGAAAAGGCAGCGAATCGAGGTTGTCGACGAGCGGGCGGGCGTCGTTGGCTACAACACCGTCCCCGTCGCGGAAGACGACTCCGGCGACGCCCGTAAGGCCCGCTCCCAGTTCGAGCGCGCGGACCATCTCGGGGACGGTTATCTCACCCTCCCCGGTTACGACGGCGTCGACAACATGCTCCACATCATCGGCAAGGCACTTTTCCCGCGCCGCAATCGGATACGGGCCGCCGATACAAGTAAATATCCGCTCATCCAGCCCCTTGATCGCGGCGGCGAGCCTCTTCGCTCCGACCCAGCTAAAGGCCGTCGAATAGATGCCCGCGAAACGCGGCGCGAACGACTCCACCTCGGCCAGCATCTCGTCGCGGGCCAGGAACGCGCCGTCAAAGAGCTTGACCTCATGGCCGGCCAGCCGCAGGCCGGCGGCGACATAGAGCGTGCCCAACGGCTGCCAATAATTTACCTGCGACCCGGCCGTCTTAGCGGGAAATATATCGGTCGGCGTCCACGGCGGGATCAGAAGGGCGCATTTCATAGGGGACCACCCGTTTTATCGATTCTCATCGCTCATCACTCATCGCCAAACCGCCGCCTCTTTCACCGTCGCTTTAATCAGAAACCCATTAATTTCCGTACCCCGGCGCAGCGGCGCCCGACCCGGAAGCTTTCGCCGGTTCTTCGGGCTTTGGTGCCGGTTTTGGTGCATCATCACTCGATGTCGAGCCCGACTTGGCGTCGGCATCTTCGCACAGGCACTCTTCGCGAGGCTCGTCTTTGTCCCCGTCAGCGGCTGCTGCAGCTTTCGCTTCACAGCCCATCTTGCAGTCCTCCATGCCACACATACTGCAGATATTTGACGCCTCGTCCGGGTCGGCTTGAGAAGAGACCGCTTTTCCGTCGGCGGCGGGCTTTTTAGCACCGGCCGGCGACATACCGGACGCGGCGACATCTGCCGCATGCATCCCGGAAAAACTGTAGCCCAGCAGGGAAACGAGAATCAAGGCCACAAAGGTGGTTGCAAACATAAGCGGCGCGTTACGTTTCGACTCAGCAGACACAGCACACCACCCCTTCGCTTAACCTTTTTCGATTTTGATTACAAACTTGCCGTCGCCTTGCGCGTTCTCGATTACCTCGTGCCCGTCCTGGTCGCACATTTGCACTATCGTCTCGGCCGAGGACGCGTTGTCGAAGACTACCTCCAAAACCTCTCCTTCGGCTATCTTCTCCAGCGACTTTTTCGTGTATATCTGCGGATGCGGGCAGACATAGCCGCAAACATCGAGCGTGTATACACCATCACCTGTTTTGTCAAACTTCATCGCCATTTCTTCTTCCTCCTTCGTAGTCTAAAAATTTCCCATCTATCGGTACGCCGCATATCGGTTGAGCCGTATGCGTCGAGGGCTTCACCCCCCCCAAGCCACCGCGGCCAACCGCGATATCCGCTAAAACCCGGGCTAGCCCATCTCTTTTGCCATTTTCCGGTCGGTCCACCAATTGAAGAACAGAACCCCGATGTAGGCGCCTCCGACCATACTCAGGAAAAACATCCAGGCGCCAAAATCTCCGCCCGCGATACGGACGAAGAACGCGCCCGCGCAGCCGAGGCCGAGCCTCGCGCCGATTCCAAGAAGCAAGCCGCCGACAAGTCCCCATACAATGAGTTCACCTTTTGGCAGGTTGAATTTGAACTCCCTGTTTATCAGCGCCGTAACCATCGCCCCTAAGATAATCCCCCCGGTCATCCAAAGCGCCGGGTTGCGCCAAGGTGCCGGCAGACCGCTTAGGACACCCAAAAAGACGTTATCCTGCATATTTAAGCCGACTTTGCCGAGCACCCAAGCACCGAGTTGCGACTGCTGGGTGGTCATAAACCAGTAACCGGGGTCGAAGATCTTGCCGGCGGGGGTCAAGTCGGCCGTATGTCCCATCTTGGCAAGGAGTTCGCCGAAGTTGTTGACACCGAATTTGACATGCAGACCCTTTGCGACTATGACCTGCAGACCTATCGTCAGCGCTATCAACATGCCGACTTTCATGGTCCGCTTCGACGCCGTAAGCATGTTCCACATGCCGGCGAGTTCGTCTTTGAACCCGACCGTTCCTTGAGCTTTTTTGCGCTTCTTAATAAAGCCTTTTCTGCCAAAGAAGACATAGATGACAACGAGAAGCAGCGCGGCGGGAATCATGGTGTTAATAAGCGCATCGCCGACAAAAAAGCGCGCAACTCCAGGAAAATTCTCTGAAACAAAGCTTGTCTGAGAGAGCTGGATGCTCGGTTTATCGAAGACATAGCCGACGAGATAGGTGTCGTACCATGATGTCAGTTTGTCGCTAGGCACCCATGTTTTCGTAGCCGCCGAGTCGACCCAAGATTGAGGCAGAAATCGATTGAAAAACCCGCCGGTGGTGACAAAGACCGCTTGCCCGAAGACGAGCGCCACTACCGCCAGAATAGACGTGCCGTGACCTTCTCCTATCTTATACACAGAGCCGGTAGCGCAACCGCCGGCGATAACCATACCGAAACCGAAGATGAGGCCCGCGACTACCAGGTGAAACCCGACCGGTGTCGCCTGGAAAAACGGGCTGGTCATACCGGCGGCCGCTAACGCCGCCTGCACTACGCTGAGAAAAACGAGTGTGACTAAGACGACCACGGCCATCCTCGGCACACCCGTAGCAAACAAATCCCGCGAGGCCGATGCGATGCAGAACCTGCCGTACTGGAGGAGCATTCCGTAGGCAACCCCAAACCAAATATATGCTACCAGGTAGACATAGTACACATGCGCCTGAGTGAAGACTATGCTCACTAGCGCCAGCAGCCCCAAGATAAAATATGCCCAATACAAATTACTTTTGCTCGTCGTTTCCACGCCCTAATATCCCTCCTTCAAAACTAGTAACCTACAACCGCACTTCTTTATTTCGCAAACGCCGCCGGTCTCGCGTCGCTCGCCATGCTTAACGGTTCATAAACCGTAACGACGGTTTGGTAGCGGAAAAACCCTACTCCATCATCAAATGTCTTAGTGCGACGATACCCTTCGAGCCCGCGGCCCGCGGCATCAGTTAGGGACCGACCTTTTTCTTCGGAGATGACCACGACCACTTGATCACCGCCGCTTTGCCCCCCCGAGTAATACTCCGGGCTCTTGTGCTCCCAGGTAAACCGCAACGATGATGTCGAAATCGATTCCGGCAATGACCGCGCGGGGCTCGAATCGTATACGATGGCCCCGTCCGCAAAGAGGTCGAGAAGGGGCACCGCCACCGCCGGATTGACCTCGGGCGCATCGCCCGCCGACGTCGTCACGACCCTGATATTCCTCGCGCCGGAAGAATTTAGATATTCTCCGGCGTCTTTGAGGTTTACGGCGCTTATCCGCTCCATGAACGGCAAATACGCAAACAGCCCGATTGCCAGCGACGACGCCACCGCGCAAAACGCGACATAGCGCCTTAACTCCGCGCTCTTAATCTCCCGCAGCCCGTACGCGGCCATAAGCGCGAGCATCGGAAAAACGCTTATCATGTAGCGAATTCTCTCGATTTGCAGGAGCAACACCAACAAAACCAGCCAGCCGACGACCACAAACTTTAAATCCCTCTTTCTAACGGCGGCGTACACCGATAAAAGCGCCGCGCCGGTGATAAACGGATGTACTTGAAAGAGAAACGTCGACAGATGGCTTTCGCCCCACCGCTTAAGCCCAGGGCGCTGGTAGTCCATGAGCAAACCGACCTGAGCCGCGAAGATATCGTATTTCCAAGCAACGGCGACCCCTATAAGCGCGGACGCGACCAACGCCACGGCCATACCCCGAAAGAGCATCTCGCGCCAACCGGGCGCCGTGCTCCTCGACCAACCCGGCAACACCTCGCCTCCGCTTCGCTTGACGGCGAGAAAGACGGCGAGCGCAACGGGTAGAACCGACAACATCAAAACGTTTGAATACTTCGTCAGAACCGCCGCCCAGATAGCCGCAGCCGAGAGAACGATAAGGGCCGTGCCGCCCTGCGTCAATGCCTTGATAAACAAGAAGACGGCGAGCATCAGAAAGAACATCGCCGGAATATCGACGAGCATCAACGGCACCTGCGTAAACAAATACGGCATACCGAGCAATAGCAGCCCACCCAAAAAACCGGTGCTCTTATCCCAGAGCATCTTCCCGACCCGGTATGTCAGAACGACCGTCAAAGCATAAAGTATGGTCGTAAAGGCCTGGATGTACAGCCTCGACTCGCCGAAGACCTTAAAGATCACGCCGTAGACAAACGGGATGAGCGGTAAATCGGTCCATGCGAAAATATTTAAGCCCCACTCCCTGAGGAAATACCCGACACCGTAGAGTTCGAGATGCTTCGCCTGAGTGAAATACCTCGAAGCGTCGACTATGACCTCGGGTGTCCGCCAAAAGAGCGCGCCCGCCGCAAACGAGACAACGAAGAGCAGGGATGCCTCATACCGCTCATAATCAAAGCGCTTCACATACCAATAAGCACCGGCGATTAGCAAACAAATAGGTAGCAGCAGACTGCCCGGGCTTACCAGCGCAAAGACCCAGCGCCATGATACCAGCGAGTTATTATCCAGCCCCCTGTGTGCCGCGAGCAATAGAAAAACTCCTACCGCCAGCAGTGTGACCGTGACAAAACCTATATGCCTGCTTGGAGTGGTCCATGAAACGCCTACGTTTTGCATTCGCTCAAAACCTCGTTCGCACATTTTTTATATAAGCCCTCCCTGGGTCGTTGTGACCCAGGGAGGGCGCCTTGAAGGAGGCCGAATCCATGCTTGCCCGTTATATTCGCAAGCCTACTTCTTCCACACTACGTCGAGACCGCAAAGTTTGGATGTTGCGTCTTTCAAATCGGGCTCATCGGCGTGGCAGCTTCGACACACCGAGACCGGCTTGCCTATGACCTTCTTGTTTTCGAGGTCGAAGAGTAACAAGCTTCCATCCATGGCCGCCTCTTTCTCGCCACCCTTAAACGGGACGCGCATCGTCAATATCGCGTACTTGTCATCCTTGGTAGCGATTGCGTCATGTACCTCGAGCTGCGCCTTCTTGACTATCGGCGCTCCGGTGGCCGCGTCTTTGTCGGTGATTTCTATCGCCTCGTCGACCGGGAATTTTTCTTCATGGACAAGTTGCAACGTCTCGGCATCGATTATCCACATTCTGTCGCGTACGGTTTGGATGAGGTATTTGCCGTCATGCGTATAGTGCTGCCTGAGCGACGCGGTCTTGCCCGGGTCGCCCTTGATAGCGCTTTTCTTGGTGATTTGCAGCTTGCCCTGGAGCAGTTGTTCCATGTCGAGCAAGTAGAAAAGGACATCCTCGTTGCCTCTCGGCAGACCCTTGCCTGCACGCTCCGGTGTCGTGCTGTTGATGGTCAAGAGAAAGCTTTTCATATCGGGAGTGTTGACTCCGTGTCCCCACATATACTCCTTGGGAAGCTCCGGGTGGTCGAGGTATACCCTGTGTTTCAACTCGAGCGAATCCTTATCGATTACATCGATGTAGCCCTCGTATCCCATGAGTACCGGAATAAACGCGTCTTTGCTCTGGCCCGAGGCGCAGTAGAGCGGACCGTCGATATATCTGGCACTGATATCGAGCGCGACGTCTTTCTTTACCTTGCCGGTGCCTAAATCAACGCTTACTACGTTGACCTTGCCGTCGGGATTGCGAACAAAAGCGGCCGAATAAAGAACGCCCCGTTCGTGGTCGATTCTGGCATCATGGGTCCCGTAGCTTTCGGCTTTTCCGAGGCGGAGCTTGTCCAGCTCCAAAACTTTAATCGGCTCGTCGGTGTCGGTCGGGTCTATTTCGAAATCGACCTTGGCGAGATGGCCGCCCATGCCGGCGACGTACGCGGTGCCCGCCGCGACGGCTTTGCTTTCCGGCTCTGCCGCCGGGGCGGCCGCGTCTTTCTTGTCGACAGCCGTTTGCGAACCCCCGCATCCCGCCGCGACCAGCGCGAGCGCAACCAGCAATACCAGTAGCACCACACTGAGTTCTCTTCGTTTTAGCACATCATCCACTCCTTTAGATGTCATCACACGCCAAGCCTTGCTTGATTGATTTATTGTTTTCGGCCGGCGTTGAGTTAATACTGTCCCCGAATCCTTGCCTTCCACACCTTGTCCAACTAGGTTAACGACCCTCCTCCCCGACATTGTGCATGCTGTTAACTCTATTAAAACCCACCGGACGCGCGCCTGGCGCTGGTGCCGATTGTCCGTTTGGCGCCGGCGGCCCCCGGCTATTTTGCCGATTAAATGCCGGTAATCGTCCGGTCAGCCTCCATTATCATGTCGACGATCTTGTCGTAGCCGACCAAGTCCGCCTGCGCTATCAACCGACCCGCAAGCCCCCGATTTTCGACGTCATCGGCGACCGCATAAATCGATGCACCCGACGAAGCCAAAGCCTCCGCCGATTTGCTGCCTTCCACGAGGCTGTAGAGGCCGCTGCCGTAAAAGACAAAATCGACTTTCTCGCCGTTTTCGGCAAGCCCGCGCGTTATCTCAAGCAGACGGTCGTGGCGCTGGACGGCGCCCGGCGACAGGGCGCTGATGCATAATGTTGCCATTTGGTCATTCCTCCTCTCGTTGCTCGAATTACAGAAAATGCACTACGTCGGCGCCTCCGACCAACTCCGCTACCCGGCTTATATCTATCGTCTGGACGCCGTCGACGAGGTCTTCCTGTTTCAGGCCACGCGCGTCGAGGTCTTCCTTAACGGCATACATGAGAACATCGAAGTCTATACAATCATCCACATAATATCGGGCCGTCTCTCGCTCCATAGCCTTAAGCGGCGCACCGCTTAGCGCATTAAAGACACCGTCGCCCTCTAAGACAACGTGAATCTGCGCAACGTCTCCGAGGAGGACCATACCAAAAGAAAAGCGGAGCATCTCTAGCGATTCCCTGGAGCCGACTGGGGGTTGGCGCACTACCGCGCAAAATTTCATCGGTTCTGACAAGACATTCACCCACCTTGAAAAATCTCTGCCGGGTTACGAAAACATAAGGACCCGGTCGTTTCTTAGAACTTCCATTGACGCGTCTGACGTGTTGGAGGCCTTCGCCCCGGCCGCGAGTTGACCCTCGAGCCCTCGCTGAATAACATTGAAGTTGCAATACATAAAGCGGACGTTTCCGTCCCCGACCGACTCCACCGCGCCGACCGGCCCGACGCCGTTCAGGTTGGGCACCAAATTATAGATGCCGTCGCCGAATATGTGCACGACCACGGGATGGCCCTTCGCTCCGGCCGCTTGAGCAAGATTCCACACAAATTGCGCGTGTTGCTCCTGTTCCATAGAAGACTTGAGAATAAGTAGTAAGCTTTGCATCGACACAACCCTCCTCTCTAAGTTATTTGAGGTTGACGGTCTTATCCGTAACACGTGTCTAAAACTTCCAGACCGCTCTTCAGCTATGTTTACCGTTGCGATGGTTCTTGGGTTAGGCCAACCGCAAATATCCGGCTGTACTCCTTTTCAAAAAGCTAATCTGTCGGTATTCCCAGTGTGCCTATGGTTATACTAGGGTCTGGCATACTTGTATTCCTCTTATCATACAGGTATACTAGGGTTTATTGTAACAATTGTATCAAGCTCTCTTAATCCTTGTCAATAACCGCTTATCAAATAGGCAAAGAAGAAGGTGAGAAATATGTTCTTAGTCGTCTTACGCAACATTCAGCGCCGTCCTTTTCATACAGTGCTCACTATTTTTACGGTGGCGATAGCGGTAGCGGCCCTACTTACCTCCCTCTGGTTGAGCCGGGGACTGGAGCGCGGCCTGCGGGTCGGAATAGAGCGGCTCGGCGCCGACATCGTTGTGGTCTCTGAAGAAATCGAGCTAAAGGCGGAGCAGATGCTCTTTACCGGAATGCCTTTAAATGTGTACATGGGTGAGAAGACCTACTCCGACATACGAAAGATACGGGGCGTAAAACAAGCCACCCCGCAATTCTTTACCAGAACCGCCGACGCGCCGTGATGCGGTCTCAAGATGGCCGGGCGGGTCATCGGCATAGATTCTGAAACCGATTTTACCGTCACCCCGTGGCTGCGTAATTCCTTGGGGCGGCCGCTCGCCAAGCAAGAGATAATCGTCGGCTCGAAAATCAGCGCCAAAACCGGGGATACGCTTTTAATTCGAGCGCGCATGTTCCGTGTGGTCGGCCAACTCGCGCCGACCGGCACCGGCCTGGATGACTCTTCGTTCATACCGCTCGCCACCGCGCGCAGTCTGGCGGCTGAGAGCCCCGACCTGAAGGCGCTCTGGGTCGGCAGAAACCCCGAGCAACTGCTCTCGGCGGTGTTGATTCGCGTTGAAGACCCGAAGCGTTCTTTCTTGGTAGCAAAAGCCGTAAACGAACTGCCCGGCGTGCGCGCCATCGTATCGGCCGATGTCATGAGAGACACGCGGCAGCAGATGGGCAAAATAACGACCTTACTCTACGCTTTGACGGCGGTACTGTGGCTCGTCGCGCTCGTCGCGCTGCTGGGGCGGTTTGCGAGCCTGGTCAACGAACGAAAGACCGAGATAGGTATCATGCGCGCGCTCGGGGCGATGCGTGGGCGCGTAGCCCGGCTCATCCTGTGGGAGGGCGGCTTTTTGGCGGTCGCCGGCGGGTTGTTCGGCATCGGCCTTGGCTGGTTCGTGTCGCAGCGCGCGGGCGAGTGGGCGACGGAGGGCACGCTCTTCCCGTTCCTGTCGCTATCTTTTACGGAGTCGGCGGGACTCTACGCATTATGCCTGGCGGCCGCAGTCGCAACGGTGACGCTCTCGGCGCTCATTCCGGCATACCGCTCGGCATCCCTCGACCCGGCACGCGCCATCGCCCAGGGAGAGTTGGAGTGATCAAGCAAGACAAAGGAGAACGGGTGGGTCTTTGAGGACTTCCCGAATTTCGCCGTGAGATCGACATAAAAATGTAAATTGGTGTAGATTTCTTTCACAGGAGACGCGATGATCGAATTACGCGATGTCAGACACTCATACCGGCGCCCCGGCGGCGGGGACCTTCCGGTATTGGCCGGCGTAAACCTTAGCATCGGTGGAGGCGATGCGGTATCTATTATCGGCTCCTCCGGGGGCGGCAAGACGACCTTGCTCAACATCATCGGGTGCCTGCTAAGGCCGACCGGAGGCGACGTCTTTATCGACGGCGCGTTCATCCCTTCGATGGGCGAGAAAGAACTCGCGCTCCTTCGCAACGAGAGAATCGGCTTCATCTTCCAGGGCTCGCACCTTATCCCAACGCTGACCGTCCTGGAAAACATATTGCTGCCGGCGTGGTTGAACAAGCGACGCGGCGGCCGCGATAAGCGGGCGCGGGCGCATGAGTTCGCCGAGCGATTCGGTCTTGTCGAGCGCTTGAAACACCTGCCGCACGAGTTAAGCCTGGGCCAAAGACGGCGCGTCGCCATCGCGCGGGCGCTAATAAACGAGCCCGCCATCCTCCTCGCCGACGAGCCGACCAACGACCTCGACCCGCCGCGCGCCGAACAAATCGGCGACATCCTGTTCGACCTGAACAAAGAAGGTCTGACCCTGCTGCTGGTGACCCACAAATCGGAACTCGCACGAAGAGCGCCTCAGTGCTACGAGATAAAGGACGGGTCGCTGCGGGTCGCAGAACTCTCGCAGATGGGGTAGATTTCGTTTGTTGTGGGCGGGCTCCCCGGGTAGGATTCGAACATCAAAAGTGACATCCTGCTCTCCCGCCCGCCGCCATAACGGTGCCGTCGGCGCTGAGGGGCTTTACTTCCGTGTTCGGAATGGGAACGGGTGTTACTCCCTCGCTATGGCCACCGAAAACATGCTTAGTGCTCAGATTTATCAATAGCATTAGCGATCCGCTTCGCAAACTCATCGAAGTCACTGAGGTTGGTTTTGAGAAACTCGTGAACCCGCTTATCGTCGACTTTTCCATAGGGGTGAACCAGCAAATTGCGAAAACGGGCCATGTTCTGCAGGCGCTCTTCCAATGCTTTGCCTATTAGGCCATTTTCGTGAAGCACGGCAAACGTATCGGCGAAGTCCGTTGGCCTGCGCAGATTTTCTGAACTGATGATGTGGTTCGAAATATCGAGGCAGCTCTCGATTGCGATTATAAGATAATACTTGGCGCTGCCAAGTTTGTCCGGGTCCGACAGAAACTCATCTTGTCCAAACCCCGACAATCTATCCAGCTGAGCGACGTATGTTTTCAGGTTTTCGAGCATCCTGTCAATTGCGGCCTTATCCACCATTACAGTATCCCCTGCTTCTTCACGGATTCCAGAAAATCTTCGCGAAAACGCTCGAGATGCGGAAGGTAATCGAGATAGAGCGCCAGCGTTCTTGTTTCAAAAGCTACCCGCGCTTTATCATCCGCGCTGTAAAGCAGAATTCCCTTCGTCAGAATTTCTCCTTGCACCGTGAGCGCCATGTCGTTTATTACTCTCAGGTCGACCGGTTTAAGGCCGCTCAGGTTTTCTATCGTCCGACCCAAGCTTAATTCCTCGTTAACGGGGAGCCTTGAACCGGGCCTGAGATTTACCGCGATGTCTATATCGCTCTCCGGGCGCACAACTCCTCCGGCATACGACCCAAAAAGATAGGCGCTGACAACCGGATATCCAGCCAATATCGGCCCCAAAACCCTTTTAAGGTTCTCTATCGGTTTTTCCTTTTTTATTCCATGTTCGTTTTCCGCTCTCATAGCCCTGATTATACCTGAACTACAACCTTGAGGCATCGTTTGTTTTGCGCCCGTGCTCACGCATTACCCGTAAAAAAAAGGATCCCAAGCATTAGCTCAAAGGCCATCTAAAAACAGGAAAGGCCTCTGCGATTTCTCACAGAGGCCTTATAGAATCGGCGGCGTCCTACTCTCCCACCCCGTTACCAGAGCAGTACCATTGGCGCTGAGGGGCTTTACTTCCGTGTTCGGAATGGGAACGGGTGTTACTCCCTCGCTATAGCCACCGAAAATGTAAACTTTTCAAACCAGGGCTTACGCCCTGAGCCATACCGGACCGATAAATCGGTAACGTCAGTATAGCAGATTATCGAGACTCATGGTTCGTGGCTTATGATTCGGCTACTTCTTCACCGAACCAGTATAAGCCAGGGATCCATGAACCCAGAAGTCTCCAGCACGGCATGCCCGATGCACCGGGCATGCTCGCCTTCAATCTTTAAGAACTACACAGCTTCCGTTAAGTGACGACCAAGTCCTCGACCAATTAGTACCGCTCGGCTCCGAACATTGCTGCCCTTCCACCTGCGGCCTATCAACCAGGTAGTCTACCTGGGGTCTTAACTCATAAGAGTGGGAAATCTCATCTCGGGGTTGGCTTCCCGCTTAGATGCTTTCAGCGGTTATCCAGTCCAGACATAGCTACCCAGCGATGCTCTTGGCAGAACAACTGGTACACTAGAGGTCTGTTCATCCCGGTCCTCTCGTACTAGGGACGACTCCCCTCAAATTTCCTACGCCTACAGCAGATAGGGACCGAACTGTCTCACGACGTTCTAAACCCAGCTCGCGTACCGCTTTAATCGGCGAACAGACGAACCCTTGGGACCTGCTTCAGCCCCAGGATGCGATGAGCCGACATCGAGGTGCCAAACCCCGCCGTCGATATGGACTCTTGGGCGGGATCAGCCTGTTATCCCCGGAGTACCTTTTATCCGTTGAGCGACGGCCCTTCCACTCGGAACCGCCGGATCACTAGGTCCTACTTTCGTACCTGCTCGACATGTACGTCTCGCAGTCAAGCTCCCTTGTGCCCTTACACTCTGCGATTGATTGCCAACCAATCTGAGGGAACCTTCGAGCGCCTCCGTTACATTTTAGGAGGCGACCGCCCCAGTCAAACTGCCCACCTGACACTGTCCGACAGCCGGATCACGGTCTGTCGTTAGAACCCCAGTACATCAAGGGTGGTATCCCAAGATTGGCTCCACCAGGGCTTGCGCCCCAGCTTCAAAGCCTCCCACCTATCCTGTACATGGTGGACCAGAATCCAATGTCAAGCTGCAGTAAAGGTTCACGGGGTCTTTCCGTCTTGCTGCAGGAAACCGGCATCTTTACCGGTAATACAATTTCGCCGAGTCTCTGGTTGAGACAGCGCCCAGATCGTTACGCCTTTCGTGCGGGTCGGAACTTACCCGACAAGGAATTTCGCTTGAATCTTGCTCAGTTTTATACTGAGTGGATAACTTTTCCAAGGTTATCCCTGCATGTCGCCATGCAGACGGGACCATATCATTATCCCATGTCTGGGATATCCGGCGTATGGTCTCTGAGGATTCTTATTAGTTCATGTCTAGGCTTTTGGCGATTCATCGTTTCGGTAATTTTAGCGATACTTATCAATCCTTCATAGGACAGATGATATCCCTTATTAACCATTCCTACGCACTGCGCAAATTTTTCAAAGTCTTGCTGCTTCGAGGTTCTCATTCTGT
>Ga0207951_100003_pt1:0-52500 | contig 393207 bp, 378 predicted proteins | sample Subbio12Aug_8Bad_FD_184830 | JGI IMG/M metagenome (GOLD analysis project Ga0207951, IMG submission 184830) | Serpentinite rock and fluid subsurface biosphere microbial communities from McLaughlin Reserve, California, USA - CR12Aug_8Bad (SPAdes) | ecosystem: Environmental > Terrestrial >... | reverse complement strand
TAATATTGCCTGCCGCACCGGCAGCATAAATACTATACCACCGGGCACACTTGATGTCAATCGATTCGCTCCGAATTATTGACCCGTTTCGAACCTTTTTTCGCGTGCCCTACGGCCTTGCATAGAGTACTTTACCACGTCCAGATTAATAGTCAAGTACCCTCTCGCAAAAACTTACGGAATGCCGCAAATAAAGTGTTTAGCCAAACCGGGAGGCTGTGTGCCCAGAGAGGCGCACTCGATTACTATCGGCGCGAAGTCGCGCAGTATTTAGCAGAATTTACCAGGATATTTTATCGGTGGGCTTCAGACGCACGGAATGATTTGTGCGCACGGCGCCCATTAATAGTTATACGCATTTAGACGCTAACTTTTGCGATACGCCGCTTGCCTGCCTGAAGGATGTCTCCACTCTTAGGTGAGACTTCGAGGTTGGGGTCGGTGATTTGCTCGTCGTTGTACTTGACGGCGCCGCCTTCGATGAGCCGACGGGCTTCGCCGTTGCTCTTCGCAAAACCCGCCGTGGTCAGGAGCTTGACTATCCATACGCCTCCGCCATCGGCTAGCATGTCGGATGTGACCAAAAGCTCGGGGATATCGGCGCCGATTGCGGCAAGGCGCTCAGCCGCCGTCGCCCCTTCTACCTTCTTAAACTTGGCGTCGAAGATGCCCTCGGCCTCCTCGGCCGCGTCAGGCGAGTGGTAGAGCGCGATAATCTCTTTAGCTAAACGCCTCTTTATAGCATTGGGATGGAGCGACCCGTCCGCGAGCGCATTCTCGAGCGCGTCGACCTCGTCGCGAGAGAGGTCGGTGCAGAGGCGGTAGTAGCGGACCATCACGTTATCGGGAATAGACATCAACTTGCCGAACTGCTCGTCGGGGGCCTCGGTGAGGCCGATGTAATTACCCTTGGATTTGCTCATGCGCACAACGCCGTCGGTTCCTTCGAGTATCGGCATGGTGATGACCGCTTGCGGTTCCTGCTCCGCCCAGCGCTGAAGGTCGCGCCCGGCTAGCATGTTGAACTTCTGGTCGGTGCCGCCTATCTCGACATCGCTCTCGAGTTCGACCGAATCATAGCCCTGCATAACGGGATAGAGTAACTCGTGGAGGCTGATTGGCGCCTGTGTGGAAAAGCGCTTCGAGAAGTCGTCGCGTTCGAGCATGCGCGCCACCGTAAACTGCGCGCAAACCTTAAGCACCCTGTCAAAGGGCATCGTTGCGAACCAGCGGCCGTTGTAGTCGAGGATGGTCTTGTCGCGGTCGAGAATCCTGAAAGCTTGGCTTGTGTAGGTCTTCGCGTTTTCATCGATGACCTCGGGTGAGAGCTGCGGCCTGGTCGACGAGCGCTCTGTGGGGTCGCCTACTCGCGCGGTGTAGTCGCCGATGAGAAGTTGGACGGTGTGGCCCAGCTCTTGGAACTGGCGAAGCTTGCGCAGGGTGACGGCATGGCCGAGGTGAAGGTCGGGTGCGGTGGGGTCGACACCGTATTTTATCTTAAGCGGTATGTTCGTCTCGATGGCCCGCGCCAACTTGGCTTTGAACTCATCGAGCGGGACTATCTCCTCCGCGCCGTCTTCTATTATATAGAGCTGTTCCTCAACCGATTTCATCCCAACCCCCACGCACGCGAATCACTATTTATATGCATATGCAATTAAAACATAAGAAATCGTACCACCTGTTTTTGGATATGTCCAGCTCACGCATGATAGTTTAGAGCAAATACTGACCGGGGTGTACCGAACTTCGACAGTTAGTAGACAAACGTCGCCCCAAACAGGGCATTATTAAGCAAGGTTACCCGTCTTACGAGCCAACCTCGGTTCGCTTCGCGCTATGTTCCAAGTTTCCCCTTGAGGCTTCCTTCAGACCCCACCGTTGCCAGTGGCGCCCTTGCCCTCAGGTTGTCTTCCCACTAGTGAGGCGAGAGGGTTTCTTTCGACTCATCGGCGTTGACAGACATGCCGGCGCGACGGCGGCACTTAAGAGTGAGGGAGAAAATCTCCCTCACTCGAATGAAAACCCAATGGTCTATTATGCAGGAAACAAAAATATAGTTTATTTCTTTGCAGAGTTGTTCTGCACTTTATTGTACCAAACACCGCTATCAACATAGACGACAGCAAAGGCGCTTGCTGGTAGCGTAGCTACTAGGGTTGCGATTAGCAAAGCAAATAGAATCATCCTTTTCATCATTACTTTACCACCTCCACTGCCTTGTCCTTGTCCTTGATGCCTGCTTCTTCCAAGAATTTCTTAGCGGGATCATCATGCACTTTCTTACCATCAACCTCAACTAGAACATAGTTGCCATCTTTATCCTTATACATACCGATAGATTTTTTAGCGCTTTTTGCAAGTGCCTTATCCTCTGGAGATAACTTTTCAATGCGTTCTGCAAGTGGCTCTACTGCATAGCTGCCGGTTGCGGCATCTGGTTGCGTTGGCAGTACTATTCTTTCTGTTGCACTTACGCTTACTTTTTGCTCTTTGGCTTGGGTGAACACTCCGTGTTTACCTTGCACAAGGGCAAACACGCCAACGATAACTACAATTACTACTACTACGCCCACAAAGACTCTAACCCTTTTCATGCCGCCTCCTTACCTAATTTGGTATCCAAAACACACCTGCTTAGTCTTTAATAACAGAGTATTTGTTTTTATATAGTACAAGCTCGATTATCTCTTTTTGCCTACGCGTTAATGGATGAGACATAATATTAATGCTATCACAACCTACAAACCTACGTCACTTCCTTGACTTATGCGGTGATAAAACACAGAAAATCGCACCACCTGTTTTTTTGGATATGTCCAGCTCACGGTAGTTTAGAGTAATTACTGCCTAAGCGTGTCCTTCGCGGGCTTCAATCGCCCCAGAATCCTAGCCCCTGAGCAATCCCGTTATGTTATAATCCAGCAAGGTAAAGCATAAAGCACAATGCCGGTGGAGTAATGTCTCGATCGAGAATCAAAAGAGCGAAGAAGCGCACTCATCGCAAGCGTAAGGCCCACATCATCGTAGCGCTCGCCGTATTGACTATAATCCCGATAATCCTGGTGAGCCTCGGAGGCCTGGTCGCCGCGGCGGCGGTCTTTACCAACCTCCCAAAGATCAACAACCTCGGCGAAGTCCAGGACTGGCAGACTACTAAGGTGTACGCGGCGGACGGGACGCTCCTCACCAACCTCTATTACGAGCAGGATCGTGTAAGCATACCCCTCTCCGAAATCCCGATCCACATGCAGCAGGCCGTAATCGCCATCGAGGACGAGCGGTTTTACAAGCATAAAGGGTATGACCCGGAAGCCATCGGACGCGCGTTTTTTACGAACCTGTCGAGCGGACAGCTCCTCGAAGGGGCAAGCACTATAACGCAACAATATATTAAGAACACTGCTATCAGCCGCGAGAAGACCTTCGACCGCAAAATTAAGGAGGCCTACCTCGCGTACCAGCTCGAAGAGAAATATACGAAAGAGCAGATACTGGAGAAGTATCTCAACACTATATACTTCGGCCATAGCTGGTATGGGGTCGAGACGGCGTCGCTCAATTATTTCGGCAAGAAGGCCAAAGACCTGACACTAGTCGAAACCTCGCTCCTCGCCGGCATAATCAAGTCCCCGAACAGATTCTCGCCGTACTCGAAACCGGTCGAGGCAAAGGCACGCCGCGACCTCGTCCTGGCGCAGATGGCGCGCCTTAAGTTCATCCCGAGCGAACAGTACGAACAAGCCACGAAAACGCCGATGCAAGTCAAGCCGATAAGCAAACCATCGACGGTCGCGCCATACTTCGTCGAAGACGTCAAGCAGCGGCTCATCAAGGAATACGGGGCCAACATCGTCTTCAAAGGCGGCTTGCGCGTCTACACGACCATCGATTTGAAGATGCAGAAACACGCCGAAAACGCCGCATGGTCTATCCTGAACAGGCCGACGGACCCATCGGTCGCGCTGGTGGCGATAGAGCCGAAAACAGGCTATGTGCGGGCGATGGTGGGCGGAAAGAACTTCGAAGAGAGCAAGGTCAACCTGGCATTGCGCCGCCGTCAGCCCGGTTCGGCCTTTAAGACATTCGTCTTTGCTTCGGCAATCGAAAACGGTATCTCGCCCTACCAAACATACAGCTCATCCCCGGCGCTCATCGACATCCCGGGAAGCACGCCCTGGAAGGTCAACAACTACGTCGAAGGAAGCGGCGGACCGCCTATGAATATCCAAGAAGGACTGGTCAAATCGGTAAACACCGTATACGCGAGACTAATTATGGACGTAGGTGCGGAAAACGTCGTGGAGACCGCGCGAAAAATGGGCATCTCCAGCCAACTCAACCCGAACCCGGCGATAGCGCTCGGGGGGCTAACCCACGGGGCAACGCCGCTCGATATGGCGAGCGCGTACGGGACGCTGGCCGACGGCGGCAAACACACAAAGCCGATATCGATCATCAAAATAACAGACGCGACCGGAAACGTCATAGCAGAGACAAAACCCAAGCCGGAGCAGGTCATAAACGAGGCTACCGCCTTCCTGGTAACCGATGTTCTGGAAGACGTCTTGCGCAGGGGCACGGGAACCCGCGCGAGGATAAGCAGGCCGGCCGCGGGCAAGACGGGGACCGGCCAGGAATATAGGGATGCCTGGTTCTGCGGTTACACGCCCGACCTTTCGGTTGCCGTATGGGTGGGATATCCCAAGGGCCAGATATCGATGAAGAACGTCCACGGGATACGCGTTTCGGGAGGCTCCTTCCCCGCGCAGATATGGGGCAAGTTCATGTCGAGCGCCCTTAAGGATAGGCCGTACTCGAACTTCACCAAGCCTAAGGGCGGTATCGATTATACGAGCGTCTGTTCCGAAACCGGCTTGCTCGCCAATAGATACTGCCCGGATATCGAGAAGCGACCGTTCCTAAGCGAAAAAACGCCGAAAAAGAAGTGCGATAAACACGCCAAACCGAGCATTACGGAGATACCGAATGTCGTCGGCCTCAGCGAGAAAGAGGCCGTGGAGCGCCTTGAAAAAATACACTTCGGCTACGCGGTCATGTATGCTGTCGACAACCACGCGCCGCGCGGCATGGTCGCGAGCCAGACACCGGCGGGCGGCGAACGGGCGCGCCAGGGCGCCACAATTCAGATTGTCGTGAGCGCGGGTTCGACCGAGCAGAAGATAAACGTTCCTGATTTGGTGGGGCTGGACGAGGAGCAAGCCAGGGATAAGTTGCAGAAGGTCGGCTTGAAGGCTATCGATATCACCGCGACACCCTTTATAGAGGCGAAGGACAAACGCGACAAGGTCATCTACCATAACCCGGCGGTCGGCACCGAACTCGAATACGGCCAGTCGGTGACGATTTACATCAACAGGAAGCGTTAAGGACTCCGCTGAAGACCGATAGTTTATTTCAGGGCTAAGGCCCTGAAAGCGAGCGCAGAGACGAGACCTAAGCTACGAGAGACCCCGGAGCCGCAAACGGCCCTTTACCACTCAATCGCCCGTTAGAAGAGCTGGTTCTCGCTCGATTGACCGGCGGCATTTGAATTCTCAAGCCCTAAATGCCGGCAGGCACGCTCGGTGGCAACGCGGCCGCGCGGTGTGCGCTGGATGAACCCGAGCTGCAAGAGATACGGCTCGTAGACATCCTCCAGCGTCTCGGTCTCCTCGCCGATAGACGCGGCGAGCGTGTTTAAGCCCACCGGGGCGCCGGCGAACTTCTCGATGAGAGTATGGAGTATCTGGCGGTCGGTCCGGTCGAGGCCGAACTCATCTACCTCCAAGAACGCGAGCGCCTTGTCGGCGATATCTTTGGTTATGTGGCCGTCACCCTTCACCTGCGCGTAATCGCGGACCCGTTTTAGGAGCCGGTTGGCGACGCGCGGCGTTCCCCGCGAGCGCCGCGCGACCTCTAGCGCTCCGGCGGAATCGATGGCGACATCCAAAATCGCCGCCGAGCGCTTGATTATCTCATCCAACTCATCGTTTGCATAGTAGTCGAAACGACAGTTTACGCCGAAGCGGTCTCTCAGCGGTGAGGTTATCAAACCCTGCCTCGTCGTCGCGCCGACCATGGTGAAATGGGGCAGCTCCAGGCGGAGCGAGCGCGCCGACGGGCCTTTTCCGATGATGATATCAAGTTCGAAGTCCTCCATCGCCGGGTAGAGTATCTCCTCGACCTGGCGGTGCAGACGGTGTATCTCGTCGATGAAGAGCACATCGCTTGGCTGCAAGTTAGTAAGGATGGCCGCCAAGTCACCCGCCCGCTCGATTGCCGGCCCCGACGTCACCTTGATTCCGACGCCGAGTTCGTTTGCGATGATGCCCGCGAGCGTCGTCTTACCCAAGCCCGGGGGGCCGCTGAGCATAACGTGGTCGAGCGCCTCGCCGCGATTTTTCGCCGCCGCGATAAAGAGGTCGAGCGAATCTTTGACGCGCGCCTGCCCGATAAACTCATCGAGGCGCTTAGGCCTGAGGGTGCGCTCGTAATCGACGTCTTCTTCGGTAAAGGATGTGCTGATAATCCGGTCGTCCATATTGCTCCCTATCTATGCGCGCGCGGCTGCCTAATAAAAGACAGCGTTTAGCGGTTATCATATCTTATGTTTTAGATTCTATGTTTTAGCAAGCCGCTTTAGAGCGTGCTTCACCAACAGCTCGACAGTGACAGCCTCGCCGTCGGGCGCAAACCCGTCCAGAGCTTTGCGAGCCTCCTGCGACGAGTATCCGAGGCTCAAAAGCGCCCCGCGCGCCTCGTCAAAGGCCGAACGGTCTTCTTTGGCCACCGCGCCCATCAGACCCGTCTCCGGCAACGTCAGCTTCTCTCTCAACTCAAGAACGAGGCGCTGCGCGCCTTTCTTCCCGATACCGGGAATCGATGTGATGAGCGCCACGTCCTCGTTTATTATCGCATGTTTGAGCGAATCGACATCGAAAGCCGAGAGTACCGCAAGCGCGACCTTGGGGCCGATGCCGCTTACCCCTATCAACCTCTCGAAGAATTCGCGCTCGGGCGCGCTCGCGAACCCGAAGAGCTGGAGCGCGTCTTCGCGCACATGGAGGTAGGTGTATATAAAGACCGGTTCGCCCAGGGACGGCATCGTCGTCAGCGAATTGTTCGACATCGCGAGCCTGTATCCCACGCCGGCCACGTCCACTTCCACGGAGCCCGAACTCTTGTCTTCGAGCCGTCCCCTAAGAAACGCTATCATCCGGCACTCTCCTGGTAATTTCATTTGCCTTGTGCGAGTGCGCGTGGCAAATCGCCAGCGCCAGCGCGTCGGCGGCATCGTCCGGTTTGGGGATTTCAGTAAGGTTGAGAATGGCTTTTACCATCTGCTGCACCTGAGCTTTCTCGGCGCGCCCATATCCGACGACCGCCTGTTTGACCTGAAGCGGCGTGTATTCGGCGACCGGCAGGCCACCATCGGCCGCCACCAGCAAGCAGACCCCGCGCGCCTGACCCACCGCGAGCGCGGTGCGCACATTTACGTTGAAAAAGAGCTGCTCGACGACGAAACAATCCGGGCGATGCCTGGCGATAAGGTTCTTCAAGCCGTCGTAGATTTGCTGGAGGCGCACCTCGGCCGCGGTCTTGGCGTCGGTTGCGACGATGCCGTAACCCTGGACCTTAAAGCGGTTCCCTATGTGTTCTATGACGCCGTAACCGGTAGTGGCGGTTCCCGGGTCAATGGCGAGAATTATCATCGTCTGCCCCGTCTTTGACTATGTTAGGTTTGCATGTTGGACAAAATCTGCTAATGCTTCTTCAATGTTTAATTGTAATGTAAATAGATGGGCGAACATAGCCCGGGAATCAGTGAGCGAGCCTACGCCCCACTGCTAATGCTCGCAATAACGATTGAGCATTTATGCGAACATCTGTTTGATTGTAGCAAAAAAATAGGTTGGCGCCAACGGGGTGGGCTGTTTTTGGGGTTGCCGGTTGTAGGCATTGCAGCGAATCCACGGCGATTAAGAAAGCACCAGCTTCTATATTGGTGCCATTATCTAATAACGTCTACATGAACAAACTGTTTGGTTTTAACGCATTGGCGTTACGGTGTCTGGTGTTTTAATTCGCATCAGACGTTAATATTAAAACACTGCAATGAAACAGCTCAAACCCCTACGCCAACTCCTCCAGCACCTCTGCCGGGATGTCGAAGTTGCCGTAGGCGTCTTGGACGTCGTCGTTGTCGTCCAGGGCGTCCATGAATCTTAAGACCTTGGCGGCCTCGTCTTTGGTGAGCGCGACGGGGGTCTTGGGGATCATCGATATCTCGGAGAGGGTGACGGGTATGCCGTGCTCTTCGATGGCCTTCTTGACGGCGTTAAGCTCGGTGGGCTCGGTGGTTATCTGCCACTGGTCGCCTTCGTCGGTCATGTCCTCGGCGCCTGCTTCGACTGCAAAGGTAAATAGCTCGTCCTCGGCGATGGGGTGGCTTTTGTCGACCGCGATGACGCCTTTTCTGTCGAACATCCAGCCCACGGAGCCGGACGCGCCCATATTGCCGCCGTATTTGGTGAAGACGTGGCGGACATCCGAGGCGGTGCGGTTGCGGTTGTCCGTCATGACGTCGACCATGATGGCGACACCGGCGGGGCCGAACCCCTCATAGGTCAGCTCCTCGTAGTTGACGGCCTCAAGCTCGCCTGCGCCCTTCTTCACGGCCCTGTCTATATTGTCGGCCGGCATACTGTAGCTTCTGGCCTTCTCTATAGCATTGGCGAGAGTCGCGTTCATGTCGGGATTGCTGCCGTTGCGGGCGGCAACCATTATCGCCCGGCTTAGCTTTCCGAAAAGCTTGCCGCGCTTGGCGTCCTCCCTGCCCTTTTTATGTTTGATTGTCGCCCACTTAGAATGCCCTGACATCAAGACTCCTCTATCATGTCCAGGAAGTATTTGTGTATGCGCACGTCCCCGGTGAGTTCGGGGTGAAACGCCGAGACGAGATACTGGTTCTGCCTCGCCATCACCTTGATATTATCAAATTCGGCAAGCGTTTGGACACCCTCGCCAATCGCTTCTATCCGCGGGGCGCGGATGAAGACCGCCCTGAAGGACCCAATGCCCGCTATATCGAGGTCGGCCTCGAAGCTCTCCCTCTGCCTGCCGAACGCGTTGCGGCGCGCCTCGATATCCATCAAGCCCAAGAGCGGCTGACCGCCTTCGGCGATTCGCTTCGCCAAGAGTATCATGCCGGCGCAAGTCCCGTAGATCGGTTTGCCGGCCTCGCCGAACGCGCGCACGGCATCGATAAAATCGTATTCGACCATCAATTTGCCGATGGCCGTGCTCTCGCCGCCGGGTATGATAAGCCCCGCGATGTCATCGAGTTCGCGGGGCCGCTTGACGGCGACCCCGGTCGCGCCAAGCGCTTCGATATGCCGTATGTGTTCGCGCACCGCACCCTGGAGGGCCAGCACGCCGATTTTGATATTCTTCAATGTCTACCAGCCGCGCTCCTGCATCATCTCGGCCCGCGGAATCTGGCTTATCTCTATGCCGACCATCGGCTCTCCGAGGTCTTTCGAGATTTCAGCGAGTAGCGCGGCGTCGGCGAAGTGCGTCGTCGCTTGGACGATGGCTTTGGCCCGCTTGGCCGGGTCGCCGCTTTTGAAGATGCCGGAGCCGACAAAGACACCGTCCGCGCCGAGCTGCATCATCAGCGCCGCGTCCGCCGGTGTGGCGATGCCTCCCGCCGAGAAATTGACGACCGGGAGCCGCCCGTTATCGCGGACCCATTTGATGAGGTCGTAAGGGGCCTGCAAATCTTTGGCCGCCGCGAAGAGTTCTTCTTCGCGCAACCCTTTCAACCAGCCCACCGCTTCGTTGACCGAGCGCATGTGGCGGACGGCCTCGACGATATTGCCGGTTCCCGGCTCGCCCTTGGTGCGAATCATCGCCGCTCCCTCCGAGATACGGCGGAGCGCCTCGCCCATATTGCGGCAACCGCATACGAAAGGCACTTTAAAGTCCCACTTGTTGATGTGGTGCTCCTCGTCGGCGGGGGTCAGAACCTCGCTCTCGTCGATGTAGTCGACGCCGAGCGCCTCGAGAATCTGCGCCTCGACAAAATGGCCGATGCGCGCTTTCGCCATGACGGGAATGGTCACGGCTTCGACAATCTCGGCGATCTTGGTCGGGTCCGCCATGCGGGCGACGCCGCCGGCAGCCCTTATATCCGCAGGAACACGCTCGAGCGCCATAACGGCGACCGCTCCGGCCTCCTCCGCGATTTTTGCCTGCGACGCGTCGGTGACGTCCATGATGACGCCGCCTTTGAGCATCTCAGCCAGGCCGGTCTTTACTCGTTGCGTTCCGGTTTCCACCATTTATTCATTCTTCCTTTCAATGTTGGGCTATTTACGGCGACCTCAATCGCGGCAATCTAGGTCATAGGCCGGATTAATTCCCATCATACAAGAATAAATACCAGGTCGCAACTGCATACATTTGAGCGAAAGGCCAAAAACGGCCTGCTATTTCTGGCAGTGCGAACAGATGTGAGTCCCGCGCCCCGCGACCTTTATCTTTTCGACGACGCCGGGGCAACCGCCGGGGCACGGCTTTCCGGTCTGCCCGTAGACGCTGAGAAGGTTGTGGTAATTGCCGGGGTTGCCGAATAAGTCAACGAAGAGCGAGAACGAACTTCCCCGCTCGGCGACGGCGCGGGTAAGAATAGAGCGGATGCCCTCATACATCCGCGCACTCTCGGCGGCGCTGAGCGAGCCCGCGCGACGCAGCGGGTGGACGCGCGCGTAAAAAAGAATCTCATCGACGTAGATATTGCCGAGGCCGGCGACGAACGACTGGTCGAGAAGGAGCGCCTTGATGCAGGCCCGGGGCCTGCGCGCCAGCCGCTCCCCGAAGACCTCGAGCGTGAAATCATCGGCCAACGGCTCCGGCCCCAAGTGGGCGAATTCGGGCGCTTGCGTAACGTCCGCCCCGGAGAGCAGTTTGACATAGCCGAAGAGGCGAAAGTCTTTATAGCGTAGTTCGTAGCCGTTATCGAGGACGAAGACGACTTGGGTCTTCTCCTTCCGCTCGATGCCGGCCGGCCGGTACAAGAGCGAGCCCGCCATCATCAAATGAAAAAGGAGTGTATCGCCCGATGACAGGTGGAGCATGATGATTTTGGCTCGCCTACCCGCCCCGGTTATGGTGGCGCCTTCGACTCGCCGGGCAAACTCGGTTGCGTCCATGCGCAGAACCCGCTCGACAGCGATGTCGACCCCGGTGATTCGCAGGCCGACCACCGTATCTTCCAGTTCGCGTTTGATAGTCTCGGTCTCCGGCAGCTCGGGCAAGGTATCCCTTCTTGGTTCGGTTGAGGTTATGCCTTACAGTATATCTATTGGATGGGCGCAATATCCAGACTATCGAGTATCTTCCCCATAAGAAGCGGCCGATAACGGATAAGCGCTCGGGGAGCTTTCATGTTAAGCTCTTAGTGCTTGGGGAATATAATCGTATGCAAAGATAAACCGATTCGGAGGCGGCATGTTATTACCCATCCGCGATGAAAACCCTACGCGGCGGTTTCCTTATCTGACAATCGCGCTGCTCATTATGAACGTGGCGGTCTTTATCGTCATGCTGCGGTTGCCCGACGAAGCCGCGGTCAACACCTTTTTCGCCGCGTATGCGATGTACCCGCATGCGGTCGTGACGGGAATGCCGGTGACCGCGGACTCCATCGAACCGGTCTATCTTACCATCTTCACCTCTATGTTCTTGCACGGGGGTTTTCTGCACATCGCCTTTAATATGTTATTCTTGTGGATTTTCGGGAACAACATCGAGGACGCGCTGGGGCGCGGCAAGTTTCTCGTGTTCTACTTCGCGACCGGGGTCGCGGGCGCACTCGCCCACATCCTGACCGACCCCAACTCGGTCATCCCGACGGTCGGGGCGAGCGGGGCGATATCCGGGATACTCGGCGCATACCTTATTCTCTACCCCAACGCGCGCGTCCTGACAATCGTTCCAATCTTCTTTTTCATACAGATAATACGCCTGCCCGCCATCGTGCTCATCGGGTTTTGGTTTTTGCTCCAGCTCCTTTCGGGCATCTTCGAACTCGGACTCGGGACGGACGGGGGCGGAGTCGCGTACTTCGCGCATATCGGAGGCTTTGTCGCGGGGGTCATCCTCGTGCTTTTGATGACAAAACGCCGCGGGCGACACCCGTACCTTTCGTAGTATCAAGAGACGAATTTTAATAAAAATTTTTGCGTAACGGCACGAGTCTGAGCTATTCTATTATTTAGCGCGAAAAACTCGCACAAAATTGCACAAGTATAGCTGTAGAAGCGTTCAAACTTTCATCTTATCTCAGCAGTATTCTAGGCCCACTCACCACTAGGTGGTTGAATAGTATGCGACAACTCTCAAAGAATGAGAGCCTAAGGGGAGGAGATAGTATTGAAGAAGTATACAACGGCAAACATTCGAAACATAGGCCTCGTCGGCCACGGCGGATGTGGGAAGACCACGCTGACCGAGGCCCTGCTCTTTACCAGCGGCGCTATTAACCGCTTTGGAAAAATCGACGAGGGCAATACCACATCCGACTACGATCCCGAAGAAATCAGGCGTCAGTTCTCAATCAACGCCTCCCTTGCGCCCTGCGAGTGGAACAAGCACAAAATCAACATAATAGACACACCGGGTTATACCGACTTCATCGGTGAGGTCTACGGTGCCCTGCGCGCGGTCGACATCGCCGGCGTCGTCGTCGACGCCGTCTCGGGCCTCGAGGTCCAGACCGAGCGCGTCTGGGCAATCGCCGACGATTACGGCCTGGCCAAGTTCGTAATCGTCAACCGGCTCGACAAAGAGAACGCCAACTTCGGCGAGGTGATGAGGGTACTCCAAGAGGTCTACACCGACAAGGTCACGCCCCTGCAGCTCCCAATCGGAAACGAAGCTGACTTCAAGGGCGTCGTCGATGTCTTGGACCAAAAAGCGTACACGACCGCTGGAGACAAGACGACCGCTGGTGACGTCCCCGCCGACATGGCCGACGAGGTCGCCGCCGCGCGCGAAGCGCTAATCGAGCGAATCGCCGAGAGCGACGACGCGCTCATGGAGAAGTACCTCGAAGAAGGCGAACTCTCCCCCGCCGAGATAAAGTCGGGCCTTAAAGCCGCAATCGCCTCGGGGCAAGTCATCCCGGTGACCTGCACGGCGGCGGTCGCATCCGTCGGAATCGAGGCCTTGCTCAACGCTATCCTCGATTATCTGCCCTCGCCCGAAGAGGCCGGGGCTATTAAGGGCATCGGCGTAAAGAGCGGGGATGAGATCGAAAGAGAGCCGTCCGAGTCCGAGCCGCTTACGGCGCTCGTCTTTAAGACCGTCGCCGACCCGTATGTCGGGAAGCTCAACTACTTCAGGGTCTTCTCGGGAAGCCTTAAAGCCAACTCGACCGTACATAATGCCGAAAAAGCATCGAAAGAGCGCGTCGGGCACGTCTTCGCCGTACGCGGCAAGACACAAGAAGACGTCGAAGCGGTACCGGCCGGCGATATCGGCGCGGTCGCAAAACTCGCCGACACTATGACGAGCGACACCCTCTGCGACGAAGGCAGGGCGATAAAACTCCCGCCAATTAAATTCCCCGACCCGGTCATATCGGTGGCGGCCGCCGCCAAGACCAAGGGCGACGAGGAAAAACTCGGCACCGCCCTCAACAGGGTCGCCGAAGAAGACCCGACGCTTTCCGTCCGAAGGGACACCGAGACGCACCAGACCGTCCTCTCCGGCATGGGCGATATGCACCTCGACATCATAACCGAGCGGGTCAAGAGAAAATTCGGCGTCGAGGCCGTCCTTTCGGCTCCGCGCATCCCTTTCAAAGAGACGATCAAGGGCGAGGCGTCGGTTCAAGGGCGCCACAAGAAGCAGTCCGGCGGGCGCGGCCAATTCGGAGACGTTTGGGTCAAAGTCGAGCCGACCCAGCGGGGTGAGGGTTTCGAGTTTGTCGATAAAATCGTCGGCGGCGTCGTGCCCCAGCAGTACCGCCCGGCGGTCGAGAAAGGCATCCGGGAGGTCATGGAGCACGGCATCATCGCCGGTTATCCGGTCGTCGATATCAGGGTGACGCTCTATGACGGCTCGTACCACGCCGTCGACTCATCGGAGATGGCCTTTAAAATCGCCGGTTCGCTCGCGATTAAAAAAGGTTTCACAGATGCTAAGCCGATTCTCCTGGAGCCTATCATGAAGGTCGAGGTCGTCGTCCCGGAGCAGTATATGGGCGATGTCATCGGCGACCTCTCCAGCCGCCGGGGCAAGCCGCTCGGCTCCGAGTCGCGCGGGCGAAACATCGCGGTAAACGCGCTCGTTCCCTTGGCCGAGATGGCGACCTACGCGAGCACGCTGCGCTCGATATCGTCAGGCCGCGGCGCCTATCACATGGAGTTCGACCACTACGAGGAAGTCCCGAACGAAACGGCCAAGAAGATAATCGAGGCCTACGAGAAAGAGCGGGCCGCGGGGTCGTAGAGCGGCTGTGGCGATAAAATAAAAGTGCTAAGCAATATAACATTCAGAAGTTGAGGAGGCGGCAGCTGGTGTCGCCTCCTTTTGAAAATATATTGGACCATTATGAAATTATTACCGTTCATCGCTTGGCTTAAAAACTATAAAAAAGGCTATCTGCCTCGGGATTTAATAGCCGGCATCACTATCGCCGTCGTGCTTATTCCCCAGTCGATGTCCTACGCCATGATAGCGGGCATTCCCCCGGTATACGGGCTCTACGCGGCCGCCTTGCCTCCGATAATCGCCGCCCTCTGGGGTAGGTCGAGCCTGCTGGCCACGGGTCCCGTCGCCATGGTAAGCCTCCTGGTCTTTACCTCCATTATCCCGTTCGAAAAGCCGGGCAGCCCCGAGTTTATCTCCATAGCGATAATGCTCGCGTTAATGGTCGGCGCCGTACAAATTTTAATGGGCGTTTTTAAGTTGGGCTATCTGATGCGATTCGTTTCCCACCCCGTGATTGTCGGGTTCACCAATGCCGCCGCCATTATCATCGCCGCCACACAGGTCAAGCATATTCTGGGCATCGAGGTTAGAGGCAGCGAATTCATATTTCAGTTGTTCCTTGAGATAGGCAGAAACCTGGCCGACACGAATCCGTATACGCTGGGAATCGGAACTCTCTCTTTTATCATCATAATAACCGGCAAAAAGATACACGATAACTTTCCCGGCGCCATGGTCGCCTCGATAGCAACCGGCGCCCTCGTCTATCTTGCCGGACTGAACGACCTCGGCGTAAAAATCGTTGGCGAAATCCCCGCGGGCCTACCAACGCCCGCGTTGACCCTGGTAAACTTTGAGACCGCGGCACGCCTAGTCGGCCCAGCCCTGGTTATAGCGATAATCGGGTTCATGGAAGCCCTCGCGATCGCCAAGACCGTCTCGAAGCAAATTCACGAAAAGGTCGATGTCAATCAAGAGCTGATAGGCCAAGGCGCGGCCAACACCGTCGGTTATCTGTTCGGGGCATACCCGGTAAGCGGATCGTTCTCAAGGACTGCCGTTAACCTACAGATCGGCGGTAAAACCGCGTTATCGAATGTCTTTTCCGGTCTGGCGGTAATAATAACGCTCTTGTTCTTTACATCCGCGTTTTATTACCTCCCGAACGCGACGCTTGCCGCTATAGTCATGTCCGCCGTCATCGGCCTGGTAAAACACACTCAATTCATCAAGCTTTACAAGACCAACAAGACCGATGGTGCGGTCGCCTTTATCACCTTCATATTCGCCTTCATAACCAAGCCCGATTACGCCATATTCATCGGGATAGCGGTCTCCTTGATATTGTTCCTGTGGGCATCGATGAGCCCCCGCGTCGTCGTATTGACGAGAAACCCCAAGACCGAGATGTTCGAGAATGCCGAGATATCCCATCTGCCGACTTGTCCGCAGATACTCTTCGTTAGACTTGATTCCTCGATATACTTCGCGAACGCGGAATATATTACCGAAGATTTGCTCAAGAAAATAAGGGGTGGGGTAAGCGGTCTCAAGTATGTGCTCTTAGACATGGAGGCCGTCAACCATATCGACGCGACCGGGGTCGATGAACTAACTTCGCTGTTATCCGAGATAAAAGCGCTAGGGCTGGAGCTTTATTTTGCGAATATAAAGAAACCGGTAAAAGAAGTTCTGACCAATTCAACTTTCATAAAGCTCCTGGAGCACACGTGTTGCCTCGACTCCAAGGGAGATTCTATCGCGATGCTCTTTGAGGCGCTCGACCACGACTACTGCAAGAACAGATGCCCCTATCGAGTCTTCGAGGAATGCGCGGCCGTAAAATAATTTTTCTACAGTCGAACATCGATAGTCGAACACATCCGGCGAGATGAAATAGTCGCGCCGGCCGCTTCGAAGCGGAATTTGACTCGATACCCCCGGAGGGCTTATAATACCCCCCAGGGGTATTTTTATTTGGTCTATTAACTATAATGGAGGAGTGATATCGTGCGAATCTTATTAACGAGGGTCTCCAGACACCTTGTCGTCCTCATACCCGCGTCGATGCTGCTCGGTTTTGCCGCCGGGCTGGTGTGGGACGTCTCGTGGTTCAAAAGCCTGGTTTTACCGGCGACATTTCTTATGATCTATCCTATGATGGTCAACTTCAAGCCGCAGGCCGCGCTCTCGATGAAAGATAGTAAGCCCGTGGCCGCATCGCTCGTACAGAACTTCGCCATCATCCCGCTCATCGGATTCGGGCTGGGAAGCCTCTTCTTTGCCGATAGGCCGGAGCTATTTATCGGGCTTATCCTGGCCTCTCTCTTCCCGACGAGCGGTATGACGATTTCCTGGACGGGCTTTGCTAAGGGTAATGTCGAAGCGGCGGTCAAGATGACCGTTGTCGGCCTGATAGTGGGCGCGCTCGTCGCACCATTCTACCTGCAAGCATTAGCGGGCAAGCTGATACCGGTAAACATCACGGAAGTATCTCTGCAGATTCTGCTTATCGTCTTCCTGCCGATGATTCTCGGTTGGGCCACACGGAAAAGCCTTGTCGAAACCGTCGGTAAGGTGGCGTTCCAGAAGAAATGGGCACCGATATTCCCCGGCATCAGCACCATAGGGGTGCTCGTCATCGTATTTATCGCTATCGCGCTCAAAGCTAAAGGACTCGTCGCATCACCCGACGTGCTCCCTGCGATACTCGTCCCGTTGGCGATATTTTACGCCATCAACTTCTTGCTCAGCACTGTCGTAGGCAAGCTGTTCTTCGATAGGGATAACGCCATCGCTCTGGTTTACGGCACGGTCATGCGAAACCTCTCGATTGCGCTCGGCATCGCGGTTACCGCGTTCGGGCCACAGACCGCGCTGGTGCTCGCCGTTGGCTATATAATCCAGGTCCAGGCGGCCGCATGGTATGTCAAATTCACTCCGTCGGTCTTCGGCCCCGCGCTAGAGGAAGTGCGCGCGTCTTCGTCCGCCGCGTAGCTCCCCAGTACTTAGGTCCCATTAGCACAACTGAAAAGCGCCCCTTGGGGCGCTTTTCAGTTGTGCCGATTCCGTTGTTCTTAACATTACCCTCATGGGATGTTCACTCTTTTATACAGCACTGGCCACGCTAGTCGGCGTCGCCAGTCACGCCACTTTGAAATCGCTTGTTCATGTTATTGTTACATTTGTTTATTTTACCATTACATATGCCATTCTAGCGGCAGTGTTTATTATTTTTTAACGATATCACCAGCATGCTCACCTCGCGAGCCAATAGCACTACCATCTACCGCTAGCGCCGCCGCCACCGGAGCCGCCCACGAAAAGCGCCGATACACCACAAAGTGACAATCGGCTCTTTTAGCTATTTGTAAATTGCATACGCAAACTTGGAAATTAAAATAAAGCCTTTTACTGTCTTGCTCAGGACCGAGCCGTTTTAAGTCGTGCTCAGGACTATAATCCTTTGCCTTCGCAACAATGCGCCACCGGACGCAACATGTATTTCTTCAAGTTGACACCTCCCGCCTTTAATTCATTCTACGTAACTCAACTCTTATTTTCCTGTGTATCCGTCAAACCGTGGAATAGGTCGGCACAACATGAAAACCTGCTGAAGTAGCCCGCAAGGTGGCTTCGCAGATTGCGCGTGTTCAGCGAGTATAGTACTTGCTGCCCTTCCCGGCGACCATGAACCAACCCAGCGTTTCTTAGAATCATGAGGTGTTTCGAGACCGTCGGCTGCGACGCTCGTATCGAGCGCACAATATCATTTACACACATCCGCTCTTGCTTCTCTAATAATGACAAAATTTTTTGCCTGGTCGGGTCAGACATGGCTTGAAAAAATATCACCCTCGACCTTACGGTTCGCATTTATGCCCACCCTTAATATTGTGTTATGCCTATATTGGCATATTAACATAACTCGGGGATTTTGCAACTCATATTTTATCTTTCGTCTCCGCGCTCGCTTTCAGGGCTTTAGCCCTGATAATCGAATATGCGTGACCGCTATCAGCTAAAGAACTTAAGCTACGATCAATTAAAGTCCCTGGTCGCGAGGTTGCTATTTTTGAGTTGCAAAATCCCTGTGACTAGTGGTTAACGGCAACACGATATTAAATGCCGGTTTACGGGCATTTCCCGGCACAGACTCAAATCATACCACTATATGCCGGCTGCAATACGAAGAGAAACCGGGGGCTACAGCGTGTGCAAACACTAAGGAATGTGCGCTCGACCGACTAACGGATTTCTCGTTAGGTATGCCAACGCGCCACTATCAGGCGTGTTCAGTTTTATGGTACAAGCGTTAAGAAAAGCATTACGCTTGTTAATTAATATGAAACATGCTAGTCTGCCAGCCGAAATCCGACAACACTTAGAATAGGTTGCGCCGGACCTCGAATGCGGCGCCTCGTGCCCGTAATCGCAAAGACTCGTTTACGGCAGCCCTCTGATGAAGGCCTCCTTAACATCGGGTCGCCACATGGTGGGGTTGTGGCAATCCAAACACACAGAATCCAAATCCTGCGACGGACCAAGGTCGAGCGAGAGCAGCTTCGCGAGAACCTCGCGTCTCTCACCGGGTCTTACCGCTTCGCCATCGAGGTCGATACCGAAGAGGTCGTTCTTGAGCATCTTCCAGGCTAAGGTGCGGTGCGGCCAGGAGAGACCCACACTCATGCACTCGGGGGAACAGCCGATGTCGGAACTTCTCCAACCGGGGTTCCGGTTTTCGGAATGTTCTTGGTTATAATTGCTTAAGATATAGGCGTCCGCGTCAAACTCGCCGTTTCCCATAGATTCGAGACCGTTGGCGTCGGCGATATCCGAAACTTGCGAGTAGGCCTCTCGGGGCCATTTAATCTTAGACTGCACGGCGGCGCTGTGACACAGGTCGCAGTCCCCACCGCCTCGATGGCAGCTGCGGCACGAAGGTCCGTTGTTGATATCGTCGTCGGGATTGAAGACTGTTTGCCCGTCGCATTTACTAGGCTGAGAATCATGCCCATAGGCTTCGGAATAGTTTTCCAGACCGACGCCCCCTTTCAGCGCAAGTTCCTCGGAGTATATAAGGGAAGGGACGTCGTGCAGACCGGCGTTGCCGTCGTGGCAATCTACGCAAAGCTCGTTTACGCTTATGACCTTTTCATACGGGACGCTGGAGTGTTTCGGGCTGAGCGGGTTCTCGGTTGCGGGGTCATCCCAGTCTATCGCTATCTTGTTGACCGGGTACGGTACCGACGCCGAGTAATTCCCGATATTTATATCGTCGATTTCGCCGGCCGCCCCCGGAGCATACTCGAGATCCGGGTTCTTCTTTAGAAGCCAACGTCCGGGCTTATGGATTGACAGCGTACCCGCTTGTAGCGACGTCTGAATCGAATTGAAGCCGGAATCGAGAATACCGTATATTGGATTACCGCTTGCTGAATGACCGAGCGTTCTTACAGGGTTGGCATGGGCGGCATGACAATCGAAGCAAGAGAGCCCACCCCGCCAGAACGAGGGTGTGAAAGCCGGGTATGTGTCGCCCGGTGCTTTCCACTTACCGGAGTCTACGCCGAAACCGTGGCTGTGGCCGGTGTCGTACTCTATCGTTCCGTCGTCGTTGTTGTCCATCGCGATATAACTGGAAGAAGCGGAGCCTGAACCATGACACCAGTCACAAGCACCGTCTTTCGTAATCGCTAATATCGACAAATCCACTTCGCCCTTACTATCCGTACCGTGACATATATCACAACGCGAAGGTGTCGTGATATATCTTCCATGGAGGCCTGGTTCGGAATTTTTTACAATTAGGCTCGGTTTCCCTATTGCGACGTCGAAGCTGTGGGCCGCGACAGGCTGCGATATGTTCCACTTACTTAATTCGTTATCTGCTGCGTATGCCGCCGAGACGAAGCACGGAATGATAAGGGCGACCATGATAAGTAACCGCCTCAACATGTCGCTCCCAATACGTCTTCAGCAGCCGGTCTATTTAGCTGTCAAAGGATAGTCCCTTAATATATCGGCCGCTACCTGCAATTATTTAGCGTTTAGCAATTTGAGATGCGCCTTATGCGGCTAAGCTACCCACAAGACGCAAGAACTAACGGATTTTAGGTTATCGTTCTTTATCGATATTTTGTTTGCGCAGGTAATTGCGGTGCGGCAGCGCTAACGGCCTTGCTCTTAGCCGAGACCACTCCTAGAGCCTTCTTCAAAGATCAAACGCTATATTATTGGAGGTATCTTGGGTTGTTCAAAGAGTTAGCGGAGCGACTATCGAGGGGTTTGCTAGGGCAGCCCTATTTCGACGGGCTCGCGCATCTCGAAATCGCTTATTAGGCACTTCTCGACAGGGGGGCATGGAAAGAACCAGACCGACTCGGTAACCTTTTGGCCGGGTTTAAGGACGTGCGAATCGTTAGATAGCAAGCCAAGCGCTATAATTACAACGACGGCCGCTATGGCGTCAACCTTTAGGTTTGTACCTTTGAAAATTTTTGAAAAGTATTCATCCGACCAAAGCGATAGCGTATTCAGCGCTTCCGCTATATCCCTTACTCTTTTGTCGTCTCGGTTCCATCCTCTTCTTTTGCTCCGATTCTCGATTTCAAAAGAAAGCCGATACCTATCGCTAAAACGACCGGGATTATATATATCAAAAACGAGCCGGCGCCAAGACCGCCCTGCACTTCGCTATCTTCGCTCTTTTTGGGCTGCTTGGCCTTCATAACATCTTTATCGGCAATGGCGGCCACAGATGAGTTTGCGGAAATATACAAGACGCCTTCGGGCCCGATAGAGGCCTTACCGCCTACCTTCGCCCTCCATCTCATTGTCCCGTTCTTAGTTAGACAGGTTAGATACCAGTCCGTAGAGCTTATATAGATATCGCCTTCCCCGTCGATTACCGGCGGCTCGCTAAAGTCATCGTCGCGACTTTTGAAAGACCATTTCGACTCACCGTCGGGGGTGATACCTATAATATACGCATCGCCTATCGTAAGCGCCCTGTCCTCGGTGTAGTTCAAGATCGTAGTGGCCAGAACTATGGTACCGTCCTCCGCAATCGCCGGCATAGTGCTTTTCTTTCCTTCTGTTAGAAATCGCCACTTCGGTTTGCCGCTCGGCTCGAAAGCGTAGACATACTCCATGCCGGCGGTTCCCTCAAAGCGCGTCGCCGAAAAGTAGACGGTGTCGTCTTTAGCCAAGACCGGCGAGGAGATATCGGTCGTCTCGGCGACATCCACTTCATACTTCCATTTCAAGGCACCGGACGAGCTAACCGCATAGAGCGCCAAATCCGCTGTTGTAAAGTAAACGGTTCCGTCGCTTCCGATAGCCGGCGAGCTGTCGATTTTCCCATCCGCCTTGAAGACCCATTTTACGTCACCGGTCTTTGTGACCGCGTACAGGGTCTGCCCGGCTACCGTGCCCGCGTAAACGGTCTCGTCCTTGTCGAGCATGACGCCCCCCGACGATTCGCCGTTTAGTTTGATAGTCCACTTAGTCGAGCCGTCTTTCTTGTCGATGGCCGTAAGGTTTCGACCGATGACCGCATATACGGTGCCGTCTTTGCCAATCGCCAGCGGGCCGGTTACATTTCCCTTTTCGCTCGAAACCCAGATGACCTTTTTATCATCGCCAAACGCGAAGACGCCGGAGTTCCCTATGGCTTCAGCGGCCAAATCGGAGGCGCTCTGAGTAGTCGATGTCTCTTCTTTCGGCGTGACTATGACTCCGGCGTAAGCGATACCTTCCCGGCTAACCGCCATCGGCGTACTGGGCTTTCCTGTCTGGCCGAAGGGTATTACCCATAAGACCGTCGGCTTGAGGGGGCCTTTGAATTCGCTGCGGCCGGAATGGCGCATATCGTGCTGATAGACATACCAATCGTCTACAATTGCTTTCTTCTCGACCTTTTTCTTCCCGGTCTTTGTCGCTTCGGCTGCCGGCTTTTGAGCTTTTTCCGCGGCAAATGCCATCGGGAACATTATGAGGCTCTCCATGATAAGCATGAAGATGAGCAAGCCCATCCAGACAGACTTTCCTCGCTGCGACTTTCTGTGCGGCATCAACCAATCACTCCTCGACTCGCTTAATTGAATATGATTGCGGTTAAATTACGATTTGCCTAGATAATCATAACATAATTTGGCGCGCGGGCTATCTCGAAATTGTTTTCGAAGTATGCCTTGGTCGTCGCGGAGTGCTGTTGCCCCCCCATCGCCGCGCCGTTAGGGTTCCGCGCTTGCGGGTATAGAACACTTTGCCGACGATAAACGTTGACGAAAACGTCTAGGGTTCCGCGCTTGCGGGTATAGAACACACTGAGCGTTAGCATAAAGCGTACCGCGTGCGTAAACCTTGAGTTAAGGATGGATACAATGGCGACATGCCCAGTCTGCAAGATGCCGGTCGACGAGAAAAAGACGGAATACAAGAGCGAGCATGAGGGAACGACCTATTATTTCCACAGTCGCGAAGAGAAGCGCACGTTCGACCAGAACCCGCATGATTACGGGGGTCGACCCGGCTTAATGGGTATTCGCTGATTGCCCTCGAGTGTGCGTTCCTAAGAATTTCGCGTTAGAGGCGCGCTAGAGATTGTCTCTCCATATCAGGCTACCCGCTTAGGGTAGCGACGGCGTATCCGGCGCTTGATGCTGAGTCTCGATATTTTCCTCTGATACCTGACCATCGACCAACTACCGTTCGTTAGGTCGGGCAACGCGAGATAGAAGAAACAAACATATCTCACCAGTTGCTTCAAGTGTGCTGCGATTTGTGCCATGATTTTAGATTATCCTCGATGAGCCGGTCTGTCGTTCAATATAATAAACTTCTATGGAGCTGGGATAAATCCTTCTGAGCCTCCTACCGGAATCGAACCGGTAACCTCTCGATTACAAGTCGAGTGCTCTGCCAAGTTGAGCCAAGGAGGCAACTATGTTTTTGTGGAGGGAGCAGGATTTGAACCTGCGAAGGCTTCGCCAACGGATTTACAGTCCGTCCCCTTTGGCCGCTCGGGAATCCCTCCTTGTGCGCTTGTTTCAACTAAAACATAAAGAAAGCTTTGATAGTCACAGCTCAGCGACCTCAATAGCTGAAAAGAATTATAGCATAGACGCCGCGCGTTGAGAATAGAGTAGGAGAGCCTTGTTAAATAAGGCGGACGTATGAGTCGACCGGGGCGCTGCAACTCACCTCGTCTCCGCGACGGCCCTCTTCGAGGCATTTCTCAAGCAGCACTAAGTTGAGGGTGTCTTCACGGTTATACTCAAGGAGGCGCTCCAGCGCGTCGAGGCTGCGGTGGAGGCGATACCGGCGCCAGAGAATCCGGGGGTCGTCCTCGCCGCGCCCGAATATGCTCCGCCCGATTCCGAGAGTCCGTTCCACCACTTTTAAGCCGCCTTTGAGGTTGCGCTTCCAGCAATCATACATAAGGTCGCGTGACTCGAAGCCTTTGCGAAGATTTACGCCCAGGCACTGACGAATCATCGGCAGGTCAAAGCGGTTGCCGTTATAGGTATAAAGGGTCGTTACGCCATCGAGCCGGGCCATGAGAGTCTCCGGCGTGATTTCCTCGCCTATCATCTGGATAAGCGTGCCGTTGTCGGCAATATAAAACCCGACAACCGTTAGCTCATTTGAAAATGAGGTCTCAATATCGAGATAGGCTCTCATGACTCTCCAATCGTTGCGGCACCCCAATTGTAGCGCATACGGATATGGGGGAGAAGCTATCGTCCTGTAGTATCTCCGGTTCGCCGATGGCCTTGTCGGAAGAGCGGAACTCGTTCCCGTTCTCTCATATCTACTTCATAATAGCGATGAGCCGGAGAGCGGCTTTATAGATTAGCCACAAGATAACGATGGCTATCAGCGACGAAAACTCGATTACCATAGTGCCCGAGACCACATCGCTGACGATTCCCTTGAAGATGTCTACAATCGGCGCCGTCGCATTGTAGATGAGCGTGACAAAGGCATTATGCGAATTCGCTCCTATTAATTTAAACGCGAACCTTAAAAGGACGATTGCCACCATTATCCAGAAGACATAATCGACGATTTGACTAGCTTTGATACTCGAACTAATTTCGGTGGGCGGTTTGAGTTTAGATGTCGCCGCGTTGTTATCGAGCGTGTTCGGCTCGACTCGGCTGTGATTACCTACTTCTTCCATGGTCCCTCCTCGATTATAGTTCAAGCCATTGTATGTATCGCCGGCTCCTGTCTATTATACGACAAGACCGCTAAAAAAAACCCGCAAATTTGATATTTGAATTAACCGTAGAGCCTGGGATTATGTATAGAATCTGCCCTCTGGCTGATATCCCTTGAGAAACTTCTCGGGGCGGATAAAGAACGGGTTTTCGTGGATTTCTTCGCCCAGGATGACGTATGGGTGCGTTTTGATAAGGTTGTTCGCGATTTGACCGGAAATCATGCGCTGGTTATATTGGCACAACATAATCGCGGGCAGCTTGCCCAGATAGTTGTTGATGGCGGCCTCGAAACGGAGCCAAGCGTCGACGTTGTTATTGTCCGCCACAGCCCAGGTAAACTCGTTCGCTATGCGAAGCGCCGCCCACCCCTGCTTGCCCGCGGCCTCGGTCGCCTCGACTATCAGCTTGGCTAGCTTTTCGTCGTCGAAATGACCGTTGTTCATGTAAAACTCATCGTGCGTCATGAACAAGAGTTGCCCCTCTATCAGGTAATAGCCGACATCCATGTTCAGTTTGAGCAAACGGTCCTGGAGCGCGGCGGCCATATCTTTGTCGAGGATGCAGAGACATTTGTGGTTCTGCCGGATGGCGTCTTTGATGTACTCGACGAGCACGCTGGAGCGCTGCTCGTCGCTATCGTAGAAATGAACGATGTGGTCGCCCAGTTGCACGTCATAATCGATGTATCCGGTAGACTTGATAACCTTCACTCATGCACCTCTGTAAGTTTTATTAATTATATCAGATTGGCGCTACTGCTATGACTTTTAGCGGGTTTTCTTGGTGCTGGCGGGATGCACGGGGCTGTGCCAAGATGTTTGTTTGGGGATGTGATTGGTGCGCGATGCTTTGTTGCGAAATGAGCCGGTGGCGGCCATGCTTGAAGCGTTGATTGGCGGCGGATTCGCGATGCGCTGGATACGCTCTATCGGACTTAGGCTATAAAATCATGGTCGCGGTTGCCTTTGAAAAATATGGTATCGAAGCCGGCCATTTGGAAGACGCGCTTAAGAGACGGCTTTGCGTTTATGACAGTGACTTCGCCGTCGATGGTGCGGCTTAGTTTGAGCAAGAGGCCAAAGGCCGAGCTGTCGGAATAGTCGACTTTGTCATAGTCGAAGACGACATCGACTATCTCCTCGCTGACGCAGAGAGGATATATCGCCTGCTTAAGCACGCCAACTGTATGAAAATCCAGCGAACCGACGGGCCTTACTATCAACTTGCGGTCATCTATGATATCTACCGAAAAAGAAAAATTACTCATCAACCCACACCTTACTCGTAGCCCCATAAACCCGATGCTGCTGCCCCAACTAAGCAAGATTACTGCATGCTTAATGCCTACCCAAAAATCGCGGAGACTAAGCAGGGGTTGGGGTATAATGCGGGTAGATTACGGCCTTTCAACACCATAATTGTTCTATTTTTGAGTATCTTTTATCCTGGCCAGGACCCACAGTAAACAACGTCCCCTACTTCATATTATGATATAAACAGGACTAGCGGGAAACATCGCGCCTTATTCTGTCAATTCTGGCGACGGACACAATAATTGTCGGTCGGTTACTGTATCTTGAGTTATAAAGGATTGTCTAGTATGCATGTTTTAGTTTGCGCAGGACCGCCGTTATCGGGTAAATCCACGGTCGCTAAAGCCTTTGCCATAAAGAAGCATTGGACGTACATAGAAGTCGACTCTGTTTTGAGTTTGTTGGTTCCAGATTCAAATCGATGTCTTGAACATCGTAAACTAGGATATCGTGCGGCGCATAGACTTGTAAGCGTACTTCTAGAGTTCGGACAAAATGTTGTTGTCGATTGCACGTACAGTCGTATATTCTATAGGCAAGACTTGGTAAGCGCGGTAAATCGGGTTGAAGGCTCGCTATACCTCGCGGAATTCCATGTAGACCGGGAGAGCGCGCTATCAAGGTTTGAGAGCAGACAGAACCACCCCGCCATCGATCTAACCGAGGATAGGGTGGCGGACTTAGTTGCCGCATATCCATATTCCAACACCGGATTATTAATCGACCTCTCGATTATAGACGTCGAAGAAGCCGTAGAAAACATATCGCATCTTACCTCTGCTACTAATCCTTTGGATAACGGGCTCTGGATAAGCTCCGGAGGGCCCGATTTAATCGATTGACGGTTATTGTTTTTACGCTTAGACGCTTGGAACAGGAGAACTTCATCATGGATACTTTGCCGCTTTACGAACTTGAACATCGCTGTGGCGCAGGGGACGCAGGGGACGTTGCTACGGGAGTTACGGCTGTGGAGGTTACGGGAGAAGGGCGGATTCTTTTGATTTGAGGAAAATTCTGCTACTGCTTAATCGTTCGATATGGGCAACCGTAACTCCCGTAGCAACGTCCCCCACCCACACATATAAAACAGCCGCTCGAAAGCGGCTGTTTTATATGTGTGGGGAAGCCGTAACTCCCATTCTGTTCTATCCCGCCATCTATCTACCGGCCTCGAAAAGCCAGTGCCGCCTTAAGCGGCTGCCTCTACCCGGGATCTCGCTTTAAGCGCTCCCTATTTGAGTTGCACCCTGCCGGATGTTTACCGCGTTTCACCCGCTTGAATCAAGCGGCTCGTCTCTGTGGCACTAGTCGTCGGGCTTCGCAGCCCGCCCTCCTTTGCAAGAGGCGGTCTCTTACATGCAAAGCGCGAGCCCCGCATGTGGGTGTGGGATGTTTCCTCTAGCCGCGGGCGAACCCTGCGGCCAGCGACGGGTCGTTTCCCCACCTCGTTTAGCCTTATCGGCACATATATCTTACCACGTAAACAAATTTTTAGCTCGCGCTTACGAGGCGAGCGCGACGAAATTTGGACGATTTATCGCTAAGAAGCTGCGGGTTTTTGACTCGCGCTTACGAGGCGAGCCGCCAGGTGCCGTCCGGGTTTTTCTCCGCCATTTCCAGCAATGTCCTCAAAATCTGTATGCTCTTCTCAGCTGCTTGTTTGTCCTCCTCGGCAAGCCCGTCCGGCCACGCGGCTTTGAGGGCTCGCCCGAGCATCGCCACCGAGTCGCTCCCACTCACACCGTCAAGGTCTAAGTATTTGAACTCGTTGTCGTAGTTGTATCCATAGGTGTCGCCCAAGACCAGGCCCGACGTCCTGCCATCGGGCTCGTTTATCGTGATTCGCATCGTCACCTCCACACGCGACTTCCCGCAATTATGTCTACCGGTATTATAGCGCGAGCATGCAGCTCTAAGGTAGATAGGGAGCAAACCGGTTGTGGTAGCGCGTGCGTGAAGCGGCACGAAGTGCCGATGGTGCCCTTTAAGCAGCCCGCGCTTCTGCCTGCTTATCTCCCCGGCTTGACCATAGTGTTTGCTCGTAGGCTTAGCAGGCTCAGTAGGCTTAATATACTTGTAGGCTTAGTAGCGTTCGGGCTGCTGGGGTATGATACATTTATGGATATCAGGATACGAGAGGCGACGCGCGACGACCTAAAAGTTGCCCACAAGTGGGCGAACGACCCCGACAGCATACGCATGAACGCCAAGAACGGGACGGTTCCGCCCGACACCTTCGCGCGGTTTTTCGCCGAGCTGTTGCACGACAAGGACGTGCTTCTGTTAATCGTCGAGGGACTATGTGGCTATGACTGGATTCCGTTGGCGCAGTCGCGGTTAGACGCCGACGGGGAGATAAGTATCTTCGTCGACAGCGACTATCGCGGCAGAAGACTCGCAACCCCGATAATCCTTGCATCAATCGAGTTTGCCGGTTATAAGCTGGTATTGCCCCGAATCATCGCGAAAATCAGGTTCGAAAACATCCCGTCCATCAAAGCTTTCGAGCAAGCCGGGTTCGAAGTAACGCGCGAGCTGGTCTACAAAGGACACGCCTGCGTCGAGTATGAATATCTTGCGCGGGAGTAGCAACGTCCCCTACCCCCCCATAAACCCGCGGCCCATCGCCTTGTTTAAGCTTAGCTTTTAGCATTGCCCGCACTCGGCAGAGAGAGCGCGAGTACTACTATGTCGTCCGATATCTCACCTTTTGTGCATGCGATGACTTCGTTGAATATCGCTTCCGGCACTTCCCCTGCCGAAAGCGGCCCCATGTCCTTGAGCAGGTTTATTAAACCCTCTTCTTCGAAGAAACCTCCGTTACATCTGGCCTCGGTTACCCCGTCGGTATAGAGAACCAACACGTCGCCCTGCTTGAGAACCGCTTCAGCTTCATCGAATTTCAACTTGTTGAACGCCCCGATGACCGGGCTGTTTACTTCGAGCAGCGAAACTTCAGCTGTCGTCCGCTTAATCATCGCCGGCGGGTGCCCCGCGCTACAGTATCTGAGAACGCCGGATTTCGTATCGGCTATCGCAAAGAAGACCGTTATAAAGCTGCCCGAGCATGAACCTTTTACCACCGCCTCATTGACCTTGGCCATAATGACGGCTGGAGAGGCTTGCTCATACGCGTACGCCCGTATAGTGTTTCTTACCAGAGAGGTAAGAGTGGCCGCCTCCAAGCCTTTGCCCGCTACGTCACCGACGACGATTCCGACCCTGTCTCCTTCCAGCCCGAAGATATCAAAGAAGTCGCCGCCTACTCGAGCCGCTTCGGTGGCTGAGCGGTAGAAGTGCCCGTATTCGACTTCCTCAATACACTCCGGAACGGCAAGCAGAGCGGTCTGCAGAGTATTCGCAATATGTCGCTCGGCCACATAGAGCCTAGTGTTTTCGAGGGCAAAAGAAACTGTGGTCGCTAATTTGCTTGCGAAGTCTATTTGGGCTCCGGTAAACGCGACCGGTGCCGAGCGGTAGTGGAACGTGAGCATGCCAATAACGGAATCTCGTGTCAAGAGAGGCACAGCTACGAATGACCGGATACCCACCTCCTCCATCAGTTTGCGGTCGACCCTCTCGTCATTGTATGCATCGTTCATTACCATCATCTGCTTGGTTCTAGCAACCATCGCCAGGTGTTTTGCCTTCGCGTCGGATAATGCTGTGCCTACCAAGTCATCTGAAAACCCGTAGACAAATTTTATAACCCAGTTATCGTATTCACGAACGACGACCGCGGCCGATTCGCATCCCGAAGCCTTAACGGCATCGGCCACCAACCGCTTCATTATCTTGTCGATATTGAGCGTTGAGATTAGGTCCGCATTGATATTATTCAAAGCATCGCTTAGCTCTTTTGCTTTTTTAGACTCCTCTTCCGTTCGCTTGCGCCCGGTGATGTCCTCAATGGCGAGGAGAATCAAGTCCGTCCCCTGCGCATCCCGGACAATTCGACGGGCATTGAACAACATTGTCCTGCGTCCGATATCCGGGAACTCGTGGTCGACCTCGACATCCTCGAACCGGAGGCTTTTGGATGATATGCCGTCCAGTAGTTCTCTCAGCTTTGGTATCTCCCACTGACGGTTGCCGAGTTCGTAGACGAGAATGTTCTCCGTCTCCTTTTTCACGACATGGAAGGTGCGGTAGAAAGATTGATTTGCCGATACGACCCGCAGGTCGGCATCGAGGACTACCAGAGGCTCCCTGACTGTTTCTACGATAGCCTGGGCATAATTGCGGGCTTCTTCGGCCTGGACTAAGCTGCGTTTCGTCTCGTCGATATCGAGCAACGATATAACCGCGCCGGCAATCCTATTGTCTGAAGTCTTGTAGGGCCTTATCTGCATAGAGTACCAGCGGCCATCATTATCTTGGACTTCTTGCTGCCACATGTTGAGGCTTCCGACAACTCCTAGAATCAATTGCTCCAGGTCGGGCGCGTCTATCTTTAGCCTGATATCACCGATTGGCCGACCGACGTCGGAGGGGATTATATTAAGAATTCGCTCCGCCGTAGGGGTAAAGCGCCTTATGCGTAAATCATTACCCAGCATGATAATCGGGATATCGGTGCTGGTGTTAAAATTATTCAAATCGTCGTTGAGCAGCATCAATTCCCGATTGCGATTCTGCAGTTCATCGTTGACCGTAGTCAGTTCTTCATTGCTCGACTGAAGTTCCTCTTTAGATGTTTCCAGCTCCTCATTAATGCTTTGCAGCTCTTCGTTGCTCGACTGAATCTCCTCATTTGCGGCCCTAAGTTCCTCGCCGGCGGCGTCTTTCTCCTCAATGGTCGAGCCTAAATACTCTTTGGTTGCGACAAGCTCCTGTTTTAGTTTGGCGATTTCGCGCTCGACAGACCTTCGCTCTTCGGCAGGTTTTTTCTTACCAGGCTTGGCTTCCCGCAGCTCAGAATCGGCCGGCGCGGTATTCTCTTTAAAAAGGACCAAATAATAGGATTCATTAGACGGCGCCTTTATGGGAATCACCTCGATAGCGATATCCCTATAGTTGCCGTTATGTTTGATCCTTATGTCTTCCTTGTTGACGGGAGCATTTGTCTTCTTTGCTTCATTGATAGCCGTGCGTAAATCTAACGCTAATTCTTCTCGGGCCATGTTTAAGAGATTTAGGCTCGCCTTTCCGGGTGCCGGTTCAACAAAAAGACCGGTGTGCCCGCGGAATTGAAGGATTTCCATATTACCATCGACAATAACGCCGGCGGGGGCGTACTTCTCCAGGACTATATGATTGGCCTCTTTCTGAACATCGAATTTCGGGAGTATTATCTCGCGGGGCATATTAATCCTTTTTTCAATCTCTAAATATTCCGGCGAGTAACCCCTTGTAGCAAAGTCTACCGGCAGGCGAGATGGCGCCGGCTTTTTGGAGTAAATTCTGTGCTTTTTGTCGACCGGCTCAAAAAGGTCGATAAAGCCGTCAACCGTCTCAGAGGTGCCCAGCACGAGATAGCCCTTTGGCTGAAGAGCATAATGAAGCGCCGGTATTACTTTCTTTTGCAAGGTCGAGTTTAGGTAGATAAGCACATTTCGAAAGCTGACGAGATCGAGCCTGGAGAAAGGCGGGTCTTTGGTCACATCGTGCTTGGCGAAGATGCACATCTCGCGGATTACCGTGTTAATCTGGTAGCCGCCCTCCACCTTAACAAAGAAGCGTTGCAGGCGCTCTGGTGAGACATCGGCCGTAATGTTTTCCGGATATATACCCGCACGGGCTTTCTCGATGGCTATCTCGTTGATGTCCGTGGCAAAGATTAAAACCGGGGGCTTTTTTGGCATTCCTTCCAAAGACTCAAGCAAGGACATGGCAATACTATATGGTTCCTCACCAGTGGAACACCCCGGCACCCACACCCTGATAGGTAAATCGGGTGCTTTATCTTTGATAATTTCGGGGAATACACCTTTCTTTAAAGTCTCGAATGTTTCGCGATCCCGGAAAAAATCTGTAACGGTAATGAGAATGTCCTGGTATAGAGCCATCACTTCGGCTGGGTATTCCTGCAGATATCTAACGTACGCCTCCAGCGCATCGAGCTTGTTCACAACCATGCGCCGCGTGATGCGCCGCTTGATGGTGGTCTGTTTGTAATAAGTAAAATCGACGCCGGTGGTGCTTCGAAGCAACCAGAATATCTTACTCATGAGGTCGCCCTTGGCTTCCGGTAGCGATTTTGCCTCCTCTTTAGCCATGGAACGGGCCATAAAAGGGTGCTGCCCGATTCTTGCCAGCTCATTTGCGATTTTTTCAGGGGGCAGGATAAAATCGACTACGCCCGCGGCCACAGCGCTACGTGGCATACCATCGTATTCGGCCGATTCCGGATCCTGGGCAAAGGTGATGCCGCCCGCGGCCTTGACCTCCTTTAGACCCAGAGCGCCGTCGGAAGCGGTTCCCGATAAGATAACCCCAATCGCTTTGTTGCTCTGGTCTTCCGCCAGAGAGCGCAAGAAAAAATCTATCGGCAAGTGCAGCCCACGGATTTCCGTACGCGGCATCAGGTTTAGAACCCCGTGGAAAATAGCCATGTTTACGTTGGCCGGAATGACATATACGTGGTTTGGCTCGACGAGCATGCCGTCTTTTACTTCGCTTACCGGCATCTTCGTCGCCTTGGCCAGAAGCTCGGGTAGAATGCTTACATGTTTTGGGTCTAGGTGTTGAACCAGCACAAACGCCATACGGATGTCACCCGGCAGATGCTGGAGCAGTTGGGTGAACGCCTTCAAGCCGCCGGCCGAAGCCCCAATCCCAACAATCGGAATTGCCGTATCTTTATTCTCTTTCGCCGTTTTTGCCGAGTTTTTCATCTCTCAAATCCTCGCGGCTCTGAACGCTGCCCCTCTCACGCTTTCATCGATTAGTCTGACAACACAAACAAAATCAATGAACCCCCCCCCAGCCGAGAAAGATTGGAGTGGGGCTTGACATAAGCTCTTGCGCCTGTCGCCTTACAGACTAGTACTCCATCACACGTTTTATGAGTTGTCATTCTGAGTGAAACGAAGAATCTCTAAAGCTTGAGATTGTTCGGTCGTTTTCAACTCCCTCAGAATGACGGATACCAGTCGATGTATCTGTGATGGAGTACTAGTATCCAAAACAATGCCACCGAGCGTGTCGATGCCGAGATACTTTCCGGCGCCAACAAACCCTTGGTAGTTATTATATCCTTAATCGATAAATTGGAAACACCGCTCAGATAGCTATCGTGGAATATAAGCGCTACCGTGAAAGCGAAGAACAATGCCGGCACTCTCGCTGACCGTACTCGAATAAGCCGACGATACCGCTCGGTTGACAGCCTTCACGCGGTAGGCGTAGGTGTTATTAATCGCCTACGTGCGGACCCGTATCGCTCCCTCAAACCGCGCATCGCGAAGACGCTCGGCCGCATCTTCGGGGGCGATGGTGTTCACAAAAAGTCCCGAGCCGAGTTCAAACCCGGTTGGAATGCTGGTGCGCGGGCATATTTCGATATGCCAATGGAACGACGGCGCGCAATCATCATACTCTTGGCCGTGGGGTACTGAATGGAGAAAGTAGTTATATTGCGGCGCTCCGCCCAAGACCGCATTAAGCCGAGCCATCGTCCTTCTGAAAATCCAGGCAAGGTCCGCGAGATCCTCGGGATTTGCATCAAGAAAGTCGGCTCGATGCGCGAGAGGAAGGATTTGCACTTCCCACTCATACCTGCTCGCAAAGGGTTTAATCGCTATAAAGCGTTTGCTGCGCTCGACTACAAATTGCCCGACATTTATTTTTCGCCGTATTTCTCCAGAGTCTTTGTCGTAAAGCGTCGCCTCAAATGTTAGCGCCTCATCGATTAAACTACAGAAAATACAGTGATGATTGGTCTCGAAAAACGCCGAGCTGTTTCTGACTTCCGCCTGCACGTTATCGGGCACGACGGGCATCGCGATTATCTGGCTGTGCGTGTGCGCGATACTTGCGCCGGCGGCCGGGCCGAAATTCTTAAACACCAACACGTTCTTGATGCGCGGGTTCGCATTATAGAGCTGTTCCATTCGCGTCCGGTAAGTGGCAAAAAGCAGGCCGAGCTGCTCCTCGGTCATTTCATGGATACGAATCCCGTGCGAAGAATGGTCGATGACGACTTCGTGGCGGCCATATCCGTTCATTGTGTGTTGCAGCCCGAATACGAAATTCGGGTCTTCATTGTCGTCTCCGAGAATAGGATAGAGGTTCTCGACGATGCGCATTTTCCAGTCACCCTCCGAGGGGACTCGAAGAATCGATGCCGGCGTCATATCTTCATTTCCTGAGCAAAAAGGGCAAGTCTCTACATATGTTCGCGTATCATGGGGCACGGGCGGTTCTTCTTTTTTAGGACGCATACTCCGCGCCGTAGCCACGAGCACGCTTTCACTCGGCACAATCGGATTGATTCTAATCTCGCGAACGGCTTTCTCGTTCGGCTCTGTCGTTTCATTCATTCCTAGTTCCTTCCTTGTTGTTGAATTCTTGTTGTTGAATTTATTGGAGCATATTGGAGTGCTATATATCGCCCATCCTAGAACACTTCCGGAAGAACCTAGGCAATCCCTTGATGCGCTTGCCGGAGCGCTCCAAGAACGTGGAGAATTAATCGGCGCGCGCAAGTAGCAACGTCCCCCGCCCTACTTCTCTAACCGTAACGCGGCCCATCCGACTCCACATCCCAAGCCGGCCTGCTGCTCCTTGGCAAACAAGCTATTTTGCCCTCCAAATCGACCAGAATGGTGGTGTCCGTGCCGAGATGATAGTCGTGGCTCCGGGGGGTCGGCCCGCCTATGTTATCCCGGTGCATCCCCGAAAGCCAGAGTTGCGTGGCGCCGTTCACGCCCGGCCCGGAGAGTTCAAGACGAATGAGTTCTCCGTAACTTCCGGGCGGCTGCCCATACAGGTGATCGATGACCATAACGACCGTTGTGCCCGTCTCTGAAAGGTCAGTAGTGCCGGGGTGCGCTAAGGCCAACTCGCCTTGCGCTCGCCTCCCGTCACAGAATATGAAGTCGGCATGCTCGACATCGACCGAGCGCGCCCCGGTGCACCGGAAGATATCTCTCGCATTGAGTTCATCGTTAATGTCGAGACAGGTGAAAGTGACCTCTGTGTCGAGGAGCGTGCGCGCGATCAGGTAGGGAAAGCTGTTTTCCTTGCCGATAAGAAGCTTTATATCAGGCAGGTAGTTGATCTTACCCGGCCTCGCCATGCTATCCAAAAGCAACCTAAATACCCGCTGAGTATCGTATGCGGGGTCGAATGCTTCCTTTACCGGTAGAATCATTGCGCCGCCTTCTGTGAATGATTTAGCACAAACCTGAAGTCTTAATTCAATAAAAGGGTGCGCGGTGCGGCACGCTTGCCCGTGCTCTCCGCAAGACCCCTGCGATACGCGGCGTGGTCCCTCGGAACGGGTAGGGGCACATCTTCGCAGCGCCCCACTCACGCCCGTCTTAACTAAGCATAAAGCGCTTCTCGAAGGAGGTGGTTGCAGCGATGTAAACATTCGGTAAATTAATTGTTTAAACGGTTAAAGGATTATTAGCGCTGTTCAGAATGGGCATAGTCGCAAACCTGGAGGAAAGTAAACGAGTAATATGCGGTCTACTTGCGTTTATTATCCCTATCGAACAGCTCGAGAATCTCATCGCTCGATGCCATGACCCTAAGGTAGGCGAGTATGTCGATGCTTTTCGGGTCGTACTCGATGATAAGGTTGCGGTTTAAAGGGTTCACCCGCATGTTCTTGATGCTTGGCGGCAATTTTATATGCGCCAGGCTCTCCAGGTCTTTCCTGGTCAGTCCCTTCGCGGACGGCACCTCGACGCGAATTCGACCGGGAATATGATGTATCACTTTAAATGGAACTACCACCGCTTTCCCCCTAAAGGTAATTGTTCTAGTATCCGCTTGAGAGAGCGACGCCGACTCTTTGGGCTCCCTGTCGAGCATGTTTATTCCCACAGAAAATTGAGACTATCTTTATTTTAAAATCTACAGTTCAAATGTTGTTAAATGGTTGTAAATAAAATGTAAATTCACGGCTAAACTCATTAAATTGTTATTTAATAGGGTAATAAAGACTTTAACACAAATATAAGTAAGGGGCCGAACACAATGTCAATTCTTGAGAACGCATTGAAGGGAAACACGGCGACCGGTATAGCGATAGGGCTTGGTGCCGCGATCTTGGTGTCGGCGGCAGCCCCGATCGTCGCAGGCGTCGTGAAGCCGGTGGCCAAGGCCGCGATCAAGAGTGGAATCATCCTGTATGGAAGGAGCAAAGAGGCCTACGCTGAGGCGCGCGAAGTAACAGAAGACCTCGTCGCCGAGGCGCGCTCTGAGCTTGAGGCAGTAGCCGAAGGGCCGGCAGAACAAGCGGAAATCAAAGAGGAGAAACCTGCCGCGAAGAGAAAGGGCCGAGGGAACACCGGTGAATAATACGCCTGAAGCTGTCTTGAGCCACGCGATACCGGGGAGGCTTCGGATAAAGGTCCCGTCAAGAAAGGGCGACGCTAAATATTTTTCGTCTTTGAAAAGCGGGTTATCCGAACTCCCGGGCGTCGAGAGGCTGGAGGTAAGTCCCGTTACGGCAAGCGTCCTTGTAATATATACGCAGGACTTTAAAGGGCTTGATGAACACGCTTCGAGTCAACATCTTTTTTCGCTGAGCCGACCTGGAAAGCTCAATAGCCTGGGACAAGGCACTGGGAGCATCCCGGACGGACGACTCTTCGACACAGAGAACTCAGCGACAAGCACCACTACTCCGATGCGGCAAATCTTTAAGAGCTATGAGGGAGCCAACGCGAAGACAAAGTCCGCCACGGGTGGGGAACTCGATGTCGCCACAATCGTCTCTTTAAGCCTTTTAGGTGTTGGGTTCTACCAGATTTTCAGAGGCGGCTTCGTACTTCCCTCATGGCACACGGCTTTCTGGTATGCGCTTAACATTATCAATATAGTGCGAGCACGCAGGTAAAAGCGCTCACGGGCCCCCTCACGGGCCCCGCTTTAAGCAACGCTCGGTCTTCATCCGGCTCGAACGTGCCCGTAATGCCCGTAAGCGCCGCTGCGCGATACAAAGCAATCAGTAAGATATAAAGCATATTAAGACCACAAAGGAGCGAGCGAGACGGTGTGGTAAACATAATCCACTCGGCCGTGAGAGGGAGGGTTCGGTGTAAAATCGAAGGGCTGTACCACTCCGAACCCCTTAAGCGGTATATCGAGTTTCGGTTGAAAGACAACAACGGAATAAGCCGGGTGTCCGCAAGCGAATTGACCGGTAAAGTGCTTGTGCTGTACAACCCGGAACACAGCCACCGGCAAATCGCCTCATATATTAAAACAATAGTATCAGATTTCAGGAAGCTTCAAGCCCGCGCGGCACGAACCCAACCGCGCACCAGGACCGGCGAGAGCCCCTCTCGTAAGGATAAGCTTCTGAAACTTCTTCTCGGTGCCGAAGAGCAAAGAGACGAGCCATGGCACCTTATGAAAAAAGCGGACGTGCTACAACTGTTCGGCGCCGATAAGCGAACGGGCCTGACCAGTGACGAAGCGCGCAAGCTCTTTCACAAGCACGGCCCTAACGTCTTACCCGAATCGCTTCCCCGCCCAAGACTTGGCATATTCCTCGATCAGTTCAAGTCGTTCCCCGTCGCCCTCTTGGGTGTCGCCGCCGGCGTTTCCGTCTTAACCGGAGGGATGGCCGACGCGCTCGTGATTCTCGGCGTCGTAGCCCTCAATGCATTAATCGGCTACGTAACGGAGTCGCAGGCCGAAAGGACTATCTATTCGTTAAAACGACTCGCCAACCCCTCCGCGCTTGTCATTAGAGATGCCAAGCAAACAGAGCTGCACGCGGAAGAAGTCATTCCCGGCGACATCCTGGTCCTCAAGCCGGGAAGCTACGTCGCGGCGGATGCCCGGCTGATAAACGCGGAGCACCTCAGCGCGGACGAGTCGGCCCTCACCGGAGAGAGCATGCCGGCCGCAAAAATAACTACCGTCGTGCCAATTAGACAAAAGGCCGTGCCGGCAAATCGCCATGCGCTGTCGAACACGGGAAACAACGTCGGTTCCGGCATTCCCCTTGCCGACAGGTCGAACATGGTCTATATGGGCACCCTTATCACGGGAGGCCAAGGACTTGCTGTTGCTGTCGCAACCGGTGGGCATACGGAGATAGGTAAGATACAGGCTCTCGCCCAAGAGGTAAAAGCGCCCGAGACCCCCATCGAACGCCAGTTGAGCACGATAGGGACACAGCTCGCGCTACTAAGCGGCGCTATCTGTGCCGGCGTGTTTGTGCTCGGAATTCAAACTTACGGTGCCCTTCAAATGCTTAAAACGTCGATATCACTGGCGGTCGCGGCGGTCCCCGAGGGTCTCCCCACCGTCGCCGTCACGACACTGGCCCTCGGTGTTCGCAACATGAGGAGCCACAAAGCCATTATTCGACGTCTTGATGTGGTGGAGACCCTTGGCTCGGTACAGACGATCTGCCTCGACAAGACGGGAACGCTTACCGAGAATAAGATGTCCGTCGTCTCCGTCTTCGCGGGTATGCGCCGCATGCGGGTATCCAACGGCGCTCTTAGCAGCAACGGTGAGTCGATATGCGTGCGTGGGCAGAGAGAGCTTCTCCACCTCGTTCAGGTCTCGGCGCTCTGCAACGAAAGCCGGGTGAGCAAGGAAGGCGGCGACACGGTGGTCAGTGGCACTCCGACAGAAAACTCCCTTGTCTACCTTGCGATGAACGTGAACGTCGATGTCGTACGCCTTCGAAAGCGCTTGCCGGCTAAAAAGATCATCTACCGGTCCGAGACCCGCAACTTCATGGTCACTGTTCATAAGGCCAGGGGCGCGCGACAAACGACCGTTGCGGTAAAAGGAAGCCCGACCGAGGTGCTGTCGCGTTGTGCGTGGTATATGAAAGACGGCGTAAAGCTGGCCCTCTCAGATGAGGAGCGCCTTGTCATAACAGTAGAGAACGAGCGTATGTCCGGCGCGGCGTTGCGCGTTCTTGGCATGGCGTATGCCACATATAACGGCGAGTTCTCATACGGTGAAGATGTCGGTGATATCGCTCGCGACCTCGTCTGGCTTGGCCTTGTCGGCATGGCTGACCCCATAAGAGAAGGCGTCAAAGAAGCGATAGGCATGTTTCACAGAGCCGGAATCGATACCGTGATGATTACCGGCGATCAGAGTCTCACGGCCTATGCGGTCGCCAAGAAGTTGCGCCTCAATGGGGGCGAGCAAATCGAGATACTCGATTCGACGCGCATCGACGAGATCGACCCCGCAGTGTTGTCCGCGCTCGCCGACAAGGTGCGCGTATTCGCGCGGGTAAGCCCCGCGCACAAGCTGCAGATCGTCCAGGCCATGCAGGGTGCGGGAAAAGTCGTGGCCATGACCGGTGACGGGATCAACGATGCGCCGGCGCTCAAAGCGGCCGATATCGGTATCGCAATGGGCCATACCGGTACCGACGTGGCGCGTGAAGTCGCCGACGTGGTGCTCGAAGACGACCGGCTCGAGACGATGATCATCGCCGTTAGCCAGGGAAGGACGATCTATAGCAACATAAGAAAATCTATCCGTTTTCTCTTGGCGACGAACCTGAGTGAGATCTTTGTCACTTTCCTTGCCCTGGTGGCGCGGCTCGGCCAACCACTCAGCGCAATGCAGTTGCTATGGATAAACCTCATGTCGGATGTGGCGCCCGGTATCGCCCTTGCCCTCGAGTCACCGGAGCCCGATGTCTTAGACAAGCCGCCGCGAGACCCGAATGAACCGCTTCTTAAAAGGTCGGATATGCGACGTATCTTCTTCGAGTCGGCCGTTCTTTCGATCGGCGCGCTTGGGGCGTATGGATACGGTATCGCTCGCTACGGCATAGGCGGACTAGCGAGCACGCTTGCATTTATGAGCCTCACCACGGGACAGCTTCTTCACGCAATAAGTTCTCGCTCGGAGACGCATAGTATCTTTGATAGGTTCGAGGCTGACGGCGTGAGCCCCTTGCAGCCAAACAGATACCTTAACGGCGCCCTAGCCGGGTCGCTCGTCCTACAGGCGCTCACACTTTTAACTCCGGGATTAAGAAGCCTGCTTGGAATAACGCGTATGTCAGCGGTCGATGGGGCCGTCGTCCTAAGCAGTGCGTTGTTGCCGCTCGCCGTAAACGAGGGCACAAAAAGGTTGGGCGATAAAGGACGCGCGGGGATGGTTCCGGTAGTAAAGAAAACCCCTTCGCGGTTACAGGGCCGGGTCTTGAGTCCGGCGTAAAAGATATGAAAAAGAACAAGATAGGTGGAGGAGCAACACGTGAAAACGGAGTTTATGTTTACCTCTGAGTCGGTAACCGAAGGTCATCCCGATAAGCTCTGCGACACCATCAGCGATGCTATCGTGGACCACTTCCTCAAGCAAGACCCTCACTCGAGGATTATCGCGGAGTGCGCCGTCTCTACGGCAATCGTGTTTATCGCCGCACGGTTTTTGTCGGAAGCAAGCGTAGACTTCCCGAATGTCGCGCGCAAAGTCATCAACCAGATTGGCTATGACCGCCCCGACTTTAACGGCAACACCGCAAGCATCATTACCAGCTTAAGAGAGCTTCCTGAGCGCGAACGATATACCTTCAACGAGTGGGAACTCACCGAACAAGATATCAATCGCATCGTAGCGAAAAACCAGGTCACGGTATTCGGTTATGCGTGCACCCAAACCCCCGCCCTGCTCCCCATGCCCATATGGCTCGCGCACCGGCTTGTAAGGAGGCTTTCCAAGGTAAGGCACGAGGGGGTCCTGCCCTACCTCGCCCCTGACGGCAAGAGCCAGGTGGGTGTGGAGTTTAAAGGGCGAACACCGCGAAGGATCCACAGCATCACCCTCGTGGTAAGCCAGAATAAATCGCCATCAAAGGGTGGGCCCGATTCGGAGACGCTCTCGCGCGACATTATCGAAACGGTAATAAGCCCGGTCTTCGAGGGCGAGCAGATCGCGCCCGATAAGAGAACGCGCATCTTCATAAACCCTGAAGGACCTTACGTAAATGGCGGCCCCTCCGTTCACGCCGGGCTTACCGGGAGAAAGAACGCTATCGATACATACGGTGAGTACTCACGGCACAGCGGGGCGGCTTTGAGCGGCAAAGACCCTATGAGAATCGATCGGGTGGGCGCCTATGTAGCGCGGTACGCCGCGAAAAACGTCGTTGCGGCGGGCCTCGCCGAAGAGTGTGAGGTTCAGCTCAGTTATTCGATCTGCCTTGTGCGCCCCGTCAGTATTCAAGTCGAGACCTTTGGTACGGCTAAAATCGCCGATGAGAAGATCGCGGAACTCATCGAGGAGCATTTCGATTTCCGCCTCGCCGGTATCGTGAGAGCGTTCAACTTGCGACACCTGCCCGCAACTACCAAAGGTGGGTTCTACAAAAAGCTGGCGGCATACGGCCAGATGGGGAGAGTGGACATGGACATCCCGTGGGAACGTACCGATAAGGCAGAGGCGCTTATGAAAGCGTAAGCTTAACAACTTAACAACTTAGCAAGCGCCCTGTGGCAAAGGAAGTAACGGGGTGTCCCCTATTTCAACATCGCCAGCAGTACCGACGCCGAGTTTCCTACCGCCCTATCTACGAAAGCCCCGGCGACCTGCTTGCCGATAAACGTCCCCGCCTTCGAGGCCATTGTACAGATGTACTGGTCGTTTGTGACGGCCTTCGAGAGGTCGAAGTGGCCGGCGCGCTGTAGAATATGGACTATCTCCTTCGGCGTTGTGACTCCCGGGTCGTAGTTGACGACTATGCTTCCCGTTACCATGTTGATAGTAGTCGAGCTTACCCCCGGTACCGACCTTAGCAACTCCTTAACCTCGGCGGCGGCTCTTTGGCTTCCCTTCAGCGAGGGTGTCTTTATCCGTAGCCGTCCCGACACGTTATGTATGTAATAACTCATCTACTATCCTCCCACACTATCCGCCTACGTAAGAATCCGCTCATCAACAGAACACAGCCTTTCACTCCTGGACCAAGAGCTTTACCTGCCACATCTGCGACATCTGCGACACAGCCCGCGCTCGATAGCACAGTCGATAGCACAGCGCTTGACTCCTTACGCCAATCCTACGACATATCGGCTCAATAAGGGTTAAAGTTTTCTTAATGTATTGTAAAAGTTTTGTTAACCAGGGGATTGCCCCAACCTGAACAGCGGAGATAAGCTATTTAACCATATCGCTGGAGATGAATTAGAAGGATGATTCCGGTGAGAGTCCGCTCGCGCAAATCGCACGCTAAAACGTAACACCCTCTTTAAGGGTGTTCACGCTTAGATGTGTGCACTTTGTACGTTGTGTGGATTTTAAGAGGGTTGCGGGCTTGCCTTGACCTGACCCTTAGTGATAACAGCGGCGCTTTCGCCACCCTCGCCAAGTTCCGCTCTCGCCTCGGCTACCAGGTCCTCCGCGGTCTCCACGGTTTCCGCAACGACCCCTCTGCCCATATCATACAGAACGATGCCGCCCTTGATAGCCGCCTTGGCGACCGGCTTTACAACGCTTGCGACAATCGGTACCACAACCGGTGCCAAAATCACCACTCCCAGACCTATCGCCGCGCCCGTCACTGTATTCCCTTTAAGAATATCTCCGATGTCGGCCATCTCTCGTCACCCCCAATCTTCTCTCGGCTCTTGTGGTTATGATACCCCTTAAGGGGATGTTCAAATACGATTATTGTTAAAAAATTGTTACATTTTTGTTACATATGCGTTTGCGGCTTGAATTAGGTTTAATTTAATGCGTTAAGGATAATTGTTTAGTATGGGGCCCAATGTCCACCAGGAGCCACGCCGTTCGGAGCCGGTCGAATATATAGCACCTTTACGATATTAGGCCGGCATCGTACAGTTCTGATTTGCCTGGTGCCTAAATATGCAAATCAACCGAACGAGGTATCTCATTACGCTTTACATGATAAAACAGGTACCTGGCCGGCCACGAGGAGGAGTTTTAGATGGCAAAGAAAAGGGCTGCCGCAAACAAGCCCGCGGAGGAACAAGAAGCCAAAAAAGCTAAAGAGGAGAAACAAGAGGCCCAGAAAAAAGCGGAGGAGAAGCTAGGCGCAGAGGAGATCGAGGTAGAAGAGTTAGAGGTGGGCCCGAGAGAAGAGGAAAAGAAAGTCGACGAGCCAAAGGCGGAGAATGCTTTCGTCCGTGTAATTCATTCAAGCCCGGGCGCGCCGAACATTAATGTGCTCATCGACGATGTTGAGGCCATAAGCGATCTCGGCTATATTCATACGACTGAATATATGGGGGCAAAGCCGGGTACGCGCATGATAACGGTCAACCTCACCGACGGGAGCACGATTTTTGGGCCCGCCGAGACAGATTTAGAAAACGAGATGTATTACACCATGGTCGTGACCGGCCTTGCGAGTGGCGAGCCACCCCTCGGACTGGTCATATATGAGGATAAGTTAGCGGAAACGTCCGCCTAGTCAGCTGGTTGTCAACACAAGGCCTTTAACAATACAAAGCCTGTTGATCGCGGATCAGCGAATAATCGCATTAGTTGCTGCTTCGCGTGGTTTTTTACTTAGCCGGCCTGCAAAGTCGGCGCGTTTAAGGAGGCATATATGTACGAGGGAGGCGGCCGGAAATCCTTGGAGACTGCGCTACTCCCGTGCTCCCCTTACTTTTAACATCAAAATAACATTTCTTTAACCAATGTTTCGGAAACGACTGATACACTATCCCTGGTTCAACGGAACTCTATTGCGGGTGCGGCTTTAAATGTACGAGAGTTCTCCAACCAAACAGTGGTGCTCGGACAAGCACTCATTGCTCAGAACCACGTCTCAAGCAATAGGGCGAATCGGGCGCCGTAAGCGCCGGGTAATGAGTGCGACAAAACAGGAGGTGTTTCCTAATGCAATTAGCAAGACGCAACAAGGCAATCGTTCTTCTGCTTATCACAACCCTGCTAGTAGCCGTAACCTTAGCGACTGTGGCTCCAAACATCGCGTTAGCGCACAAGGACAAGAAACCGAAAAAAGTCATAAAGGTCGCGGGAAAAATCATCAAGGTTGAGACCAAAACCGTCAGGCAAGGCAGCCGGACGAAGATAATAAAGATCGTTCGCACGACCGAGAAAGTAGGCGACAAAACCGTTATCACCATAACAAGGACAATTATTAAGGATGATAAGCCGAAGCCGCCCAAGGACGCTCTGGAAGGAAAGATTTTAATTAGCGGCTCATCGACGGTCAAGCCTATCGCCGATGATTTGGCGAGGTCGTTTGTGGATAAGCACAAGCGCGTTAGAATTCAGATTAAAGCCAATGGTTCCAACGTAGGCATCCAGGAAGTCTCCGCCGGTAAGGTCGATATCGGCATGATATCGCGTGATATCAGGCCTGAAGAAACAGCGGCCGGCCTAGCGGCTACAAAGCTCGGCCAAGATGTTGTCGCAATATATGTAAACTCGAATAATCCAGTCAATTCGTTTACGAAAGACCAGGTCACGAAGGTCTACAACGGAACGATAACAAACTGGCAGACATTCGGAGGCAAAAACGCGCCGATTCTACCGATGGGATTCAATTCGACCGCGGGCACCTACGATTACTTCATGAAGACCTTCATGGGCGGTCAAACATTGTCAAGCGCTGTGAGAGCATTCGGTACTAACCTTGGGGTTCGCCGTTCGGTAGCCGCCACCGACACAGCAGTCGGATACGCGTCGCTCGCATTTGACAACAAAAGGGTGAGGCCCGTATTTATCGATGGCGTAGCGCCGACCTACGGCAACGCAAGGGCCGGAAAGTACCCGTATGTTAGAAACCTCAACTTCGTGACGAAGAGTCCGGCGAGCAAAGCGACGAACGAGTTCATCAAATTCACACTCAGCAATGAAGGTAAGCGAATCATGCAAAAGCATAACCTTATTATTGAGTAACGGTGCGCGGATAATCCAATAATGAACCTTTCTATAAAAAGAGGACGGGGATTAACATTAAGTCTCCCATGGCCTGCTTGGTCCTTAGGGTATATAGGGTCTTTACCTCCGTCCCCAGCTAACCGTAGCTACAGGTAGCTACAGGGACGTAGCTACCTGTAGCTACGGTTACTCATGCTAAAAATTAGTAGTAGCGGAATTTTCTTCAGATCAAAAGGCATCCGTAACTTCCGTAGCAACGTCCCCTCCATTAGTAATTGGTAGTAATTAATTGTAGGCCATGCTATTTTAGTCTGGAGCCATATTGTGGTAATTACCCATAGGAGAAATTCATGAAAGCGATCATCTTGGCATTAGTAGCGATACTGACCATACTCGCTATCGGATGCAACGGCACCACGGCCAAAATCGGCGAAATGCCTTCCGGCGGTACTTGAAACGAAAATAAGACCTATCTCCAGGGTGGAGTCGACCGATACAAAGCAGAGTTCGGCACATATCCGGCGACTGTGGAAGAGCTGCTGAAAGAAAAGGACGGTAAGGGTCCATTTGTCGAAGGCATCCCCGCATGTCCGTCCAACAGCGATTATGCGATAATAGACGGTATTGTACGAGAAGTGCCAAGGCAATAAGGCGAAAAACCTAAGAACACACACCTACATGACCCTTCAGGTTCTTCGAGGGGTCATATTCCTTTGAATGCTTGGATGTCGATCGCGGCATATCTTTAAGCGCTTTTAGCCTCTTGTTCTCATCTCTAAGCCTTGCACATTGGTTCAAGGATTCATCTAGTTGATGCTGTAATTCCTCATCGTCTTTCATAAAAAAACCAGATCGAGTCGTGAAGATTCTGTACTTAGTTTCTTGTCTAACGTCCATAGCGGCACTCCGGTCAAGGCAGCCGACGCAAGCAGGTTCATGTCGACATATCCCAAACCTTTTCCCATTAAACTATGAGCGTCGATAAATTGCATAACCTCTTCGTGATCAGCCTGTACGGCGCATGGAAGTGTTTGAATTAGTGATATAATCTCCGATCTGTTTTTAAGATTTCCGCATGCTAGCTCGCCTATAATAAATGGATGACAAAGAACACGGTCATCGTCTAGCAGCGTTTCTAAACCTGAGTTTCCGTATCGAAGATGCGCAACCCATACCGACGTATCGACAAGAACCATTTATGCGCCTTCCGCCCGTCTTCTCGATATCGGCTTCAGGTTCTTTTCGGTTCCTCCCATTTTTGCAAGCCTCTTGCCGCTTTCTCTTGCTATAAGAGCTTCAAGCCCTAGGTGAACCAATGAAGTTTTTTCCTTGATACCGGTTATCTTTCTTGCTTTTTCAAGTAGTTCGTCGTTTATATTAAGAGTAGTCCTCATCTTTTTTCCTCCCATAATACTCAATATCATATGTATTAATATGCATTATTAATCTTCTTATATCAATATCTTTTCGACAATTATGCGTGAAATTACAGTCCATAATCTTAAATCTCTTAATTTGTGGTTATCAATGATAATGCGGAAGAGCCTCGGTCACCTGTTACAAAAATCCTACTGAAATTATATAGCCATGTCGTAGCGAGCGGAATACCGGAGTGCGAAAGTTTTACTTTTGTGAAAACTATCCATCAAAATGATAAAATTGTTCGAATCCTTCCAGGGTCAAAATTTTCAGAAGTTGAAAAACGGCTTGTCAAAACCATGATCGAGGGGGTCGTAAGTTTGCTGCCCGTCGAATGTGATACTTTCGTGCTTTGGGCTATCTGGCGGTTAGATAACCCAATAGCCTTTAGTCTTAACACTTCTTTAAATTTTCGCATGGATAACCTTTTCTTTGGCATTTTGCCCTCCTAAAACTGTAATTATTACAGTATATGGAAGGCTCCTTCTTGTTATCCAGGCGTCATTTATTGCTTCGCACGCGAAGCGGTTGCCTATATTGTGTAAAAATGCAGTTGATTTAAGCCGATTATGAGGTAAAATAATAGTATTACTAAGTATTAACAGATGGAGGTGATTATGTTGGGAAGAACAACAAAAGTCTTATCCTTCTCCCTTCCACCGGAGACGGCGGACAAAATAGCAGACATGGCAAAGAAAGAGCGTCGCTCTAAAAGCGAGCTTTTGCGTGAAATGGTTCATGTTTATGAGGAGCGTCAAGCCGAAGAAGAATGGCAAGATCTTTTCGCATTCGGTGAAAAGACGGCAAAGCGCTTTGGTATTAAAAACGAGGATGAGCTGTTCAAGATTCTTAGCGGGACTGCGTAATGCTAAGAGTGGTTTTTGATTCTAATGTCTATATATCAGCGCTTCTTTTTGATGGCCCACCAAGACAAGTATTAGAGCTTGCCTTAAAGCACCGGGTGATTCTCGTTGTCTCTGATGATATCATCAATGAGACCGCCGGTAAGCTTCGGGAGAAGTTTTTCTGGCCGGAGCACCGAATTCAGCAATTTGTGCGACAGACCAGCAGACTTGCTGAGCTTTACAATCCGAAAGCAAAGATTAAAGTCATCAAGGATGAGCCGGATAACAGAGTGCTAGAATGCGCAGTTGCCGGAAAAGCTCATCTTATTATTTCGGGTGATAATCACCTGCTAAAACTTAAAGTTTACAAAACCATCCCAATTCAGAAGCCAAAATATCTAACATATCTTATGGAGCAAAAGGACTAAAGATATGAACTGTTTAATCTATCTTCGAGTATCAAACTGATTTTGGGTGCTTTATCTTGCGCTTTAGTGCAAAAAAAAGCCCCACTAGGATAGTGAGGCAAACAATCGCTGGGGCGGAAGGATTCGAACCTACGATAACCGGTACCAAAAACCGGTGCCTTACCACTTGGCCACGCCCCAATATTAATAAAATAAAGCTGTGCTCTCGTCACAGCTTTCGCGACAATCCAGGCTCGACCATAGCCGAACGCAGAGCCTAAAAAAATATAACATGCCGAAAAATAAAAGTCCACCCTGCCGAGACATAGCTACACGGCCTAGGGTCTGGCTTTTTTCTTCTGCTTTAACACTTCCACGAGGTGGCTGCCTCTGAGCCAAATGCCGCTGAAAATAAAGAACAGATGGACGGGTAGCACTTGAGGCAATTTATATCCCAGGGCGAACCCGATAGGCCATGCCAAGCCCGCAAGAATGAAGCAGAGCAGACCGATTTGTTTCCTGTAAGCCTTCAAAAACAGCTCCTAACTCTATTTGTCTTACGATAACATATTTCGACGCCGGCAGCTAACACTACCTGCGGTACCGAGTAACCGCTCACCCCTCTAGACGGTCTCCGGATTATCTCGCGATTATCGTTGATAGTCTCACGGCTATTGCGGGTATCTATAAAAAAACAGGCATGTTATGGATTTCTCAATCCGGCAAGATTATAATCTTATTCGCCCGCAATTATCGACGCAATGAAAGGTCGTGTGGTTTTTTGGTTCAAAAGAATTATTTCTATGTAGTCGAGAGCAAGCCTGAGAACCTTGCTCGAATTAGGGACTACTTTAAAGATATCGCGAGTACCAACAATATCGTCGACGCGGACAGCTACGACATCTTGGTTTCAATCGGCGAGGCGGCGACAAATGCGATAGAGCACGGCCGGGGCGGCGATGTGGAGGTAGATTTCGACCTCGTCAAAGACGTTCTTACCGTCTGCGTTCGCAGCAATGGAGCGTTCGTCAAAAATATCCCGCTGCCCGAAGAGGATGGCTTTAGGGGTAGAGGGATTCTGCTCATGTTGGCCCTCATGGACCAAGTCACCATCGACGAGCAGCAAGACAGCGTGACGGTCGTCATGAGTAAACATTTTAAAAGGGCGGGATAAAGAAGGCGTACCGCCAGTACACAATCAACCGATTTCAAAATTAATAGAAAAACTATTGCTTTGATAGTTTAAACAAAATATTTTTGGGAAAATTCTCAGCAGAACGGCGATACCTAACATTGACGAAGACTTGTTGCAGAAAGGAGTCATCATGAAAGGTCAGCTAGTCCGCGGCTTGTCGTTCGGAAACTTTAACGGAAAGACACTCGACGAAGTACTCGCGGGCCCAAAACGCATCGAAAATTTAGCGTTCTGTCGGCGCTGCGGCTGCAAACTCTCTCAATACCGGGACTATAATGAGGACTTCTGCTGCAGCTGTCAGCGGGCACTCAATCCCTTGTTCGGCCGCACCGCGTCATAATATTTAGACATCCGAGACTTGAGAAAAGCGATTCGCTATCGTCACACAATGGCCGGCGATACGTTCGAAACAGCCTCCCGCAAACGCGGACTTGACTGCGAAAGGCGATCCTCGCGGGCGCTATCCGAAACGACCGGTGATGTAGTCCTCGGTCTTCTTATTAGACGGCCTGGTAAATATGGTCGTGGTGTCGTCAAACTCGACCAACCTGCCGGGTGCGCCTGTCTCTTCTACCAGGAAAAACGCGGTATAGTCGGATACGCGAGCCGCTTGCTGCATATTGTGCGTGACCATGATTATCGTGTAATCTTTCTTGAGTTCGTCTATGAGGTCTTCTATTTTCTGCGTCGATATCGGGTCGAGCGCGGAGCACGGCTCGTCCATTAAGAGAAGCTCGGGCTTGATGGTCAGCGCTCTGGCGATACAGAGGCGCTGCTGCTGCCCGCCCGAGAGCTGCATAGCCGACTTGTGTAACGTGTTTTTGACCTCACCCCACAATGCCGCTCTTACCAGGCTCTCCTCGACGATACTGTCGAGGTCGCTTTTCTTTTTGACGCCATGGATTTTAGGTCCGAGCGCCAGATTCTCATAGATGCTTTTCGGAAAGGGGTTTGGCTTTTGGAAGACCATGCCTACCCGCTTGCGAAGGAGCACCGGGTCGACACCGTTATAGATATCGATGTCGTCGATGAGAACCTTGCCTTCGATATGCGTGCTCATAGATATCTCGTTCGTCCGGTTGATAATGCGCAACACGGTCGATTTTCCGCAGCCGGAGGGCCCGATAAACGCGGTGACTTTGTTCTTCTCCAGCTGAAACGACACATCTTCTATCGCCCTAAACGCGCCGTAATAGAAAGAGACGTTTTTAAACTCTACCTTTATCTTGCCTGGCATATCAAGGTTCTCCTAAAAGCCGATGTTCATCGCGATGACGAAAATATTATCAACCATTCCAATATATACAAGTTCGCGTTATTTTGCTACTCTTGCCCGACCCGACGGAAGCATCCAAAATTATGCGGGCACTGAGAACGCCGCATCCATTCTCGACATAGAGCCCGTCCAAATATCCTTCTCTGATTATTGCGCGGTAAAGAACCCGCTTGTCTTGTAGTCGATAGATTAATTCCCGCTGTCGTATTTAACAGCTTCCTTACAAATTGTTTGCGCGGGTTTAACCAATCATCCCGCGCGCCCTGCTACGGTAAGGGTGAAGCTGAAACGTCGCCACGCGGGCAGGGGTCCCCATAAATAAACCCCTGCCCATCTCGATTGCGTTTTAGTTACGTCCGAACGACACAGAAAGGAACGGAGGGGGTGATGGGATGGCAACCAATAACCACAGTTTGCATAGGAGAGGGATGTTTTTAGACAGCGCCGTGTTTAAAAAGATATTTGTGGCCGATTGCCGGAAGAAAGTCTTGATTAAATCTTATCGGTCGGTCAGCAACCTCATAATCGATGCGCTCATAATCGCGGTTCTTCTCGCCCTGGTGGCCGGGACGGTCCGGATTTTCTTGCGCTTGCCCGCCACGTTAAGCCAGGGTTATCTCTCCGGCGTCTTTTATAACCTGCTCAACGATGTGATGGTCATCTTTATCTTCGTTGAACTCTTTCGCGTACTCTTGGATTACTTTAAGGAGGAGCGGGTCAAAATCACGTACATCGCCGATGCCACGCTGGTCTTTACCTTCAAAGAGATCTGGATTCGTTTCACGCAACCCGATTTCGAGCCCGCTAAGATACTGGCTATGGGCGCCACCATGTTGGCCGTCGCGACGGTTCGCACCCTCGCGGTCATCTACTCTCCCGACCGCGCGAGGGAATAAAGCGCGCCGGGTAATGTTTCGATAAATGCTTTGACCTCGTCCCGAACCCGGCGAAAGGCCCCCGTAATCTCCTCTTCGCTCCCCCGCGCCTGGGCCGGATCGTCAAAGCTTACATGGACAACGGTCGCTCGCCCATAAAATAACGGGCATCGCTCACGCGCACTATCGCAGACGGTAACAACGAAATCGAAGGCCGCGTCTGTGAACTCATCGACATGCTTCGACCGCCGCGTCGAGATATCGACACCCGACTCAGCCATAACCCGTACCGCGTAAGGGTTAAGCCCATGCGCCTCGACACCGGCCGAATACGCCTCGAGAACGTCGCCTTTTAAGTATCGCGCCCAACCCTCGGCCATCTGGCTGCGCGCGGAATTGCCGGTGCAGAGAAAGAGGACTTTGAGTTTCGAGTTCATGTTTTCAATAACCCCGCTTTAGGATTCATGTTTACATTATGCCATAACAGCCAAACAACGATTACGCGCCGGCTACGCGCCGTCGTCCGCACAACGAATAGCGCAATCGAGAAAGCAGCCTGGGACGTTGGGCTGCTTTCTCCGAGAGCAAAAGGCTGACCCAAGGAGGGCCTTATGTGGGGTCTATCACCTTTAATATAGCGGAGTCGGCAGCCCTGTTGGTTAAAGATTTGCAAACAAATTGTAATTATATTGTTAAAGCGTCCCTTTCAAGGTCAGGATTTTCTCGCCGACCGACAGAGTTAAAGAATATTTTACAAAGATGAAACCCATATTTAACCATTTTGATACATATAAATACAATGATATTTAAAAATGTTAAATTATTTTGCCGGAGGTTTATCTCAATTATTCAATTTCGGCTTCGAGTAACAAGTAACAGGCTGCGTGGGGCGCTTTGATAATTGTAAATTACCGGCGAGTACCTTACTATAGAACCGAAAGGATTTGTGAGTACAGATGGCCCATATTCTCGTAATAGAAGACGACCCGCTCATACGGGAGACATTAGAATATAGCCTTAGGGGCGCCGGATTTACCGTGAGCGCGGCCGAAAACGGAATACACGGCCTTTCCAAGGTAAAAGAAAACCCACCGGACCTTGTCCTTCTCGACCTCCTCTTGCCTGAAATCGACGGCTTTGAGGTCTGCGAGAACATCCGCTCTTTCAATGAGGATATCCCCGTCATCATGATAACCGCGCTCGACGACCGGCAGAGCAAGCTCAAAGGCTTCAGCCTCGGCGCCGACGACTACATCACAAAGCCTTTCAGTGTCGAGGAGCTGGTTGCGCGCATCAACGCGAACCTGAAGCGCGCGCATAAGCTCAATAACCAGCCGACCATAATCGAACTGGGAGACATCAAAATCGACCCGGCCAAACACTCGGTCGCCGTCGACGGCAACGAGATCTCGCTTCGCCTTAAAGAGTTCCAACTACTTCACG